>JABAOF010000517.1_pt1 | contig 223041 bp, 198 predicted proteins | sample 7062171 | NCBI WGS metagenome assembly JABAOF01 (sample SAMN14538628, study PRJNA623070) | marine sediment metagenome | biome: marine biome [ENVO:00000428]; feature: marine pelagic biome [ENVO:01000023]; material: deep marine sediment [ENVO:00002113] | place: India: Gulf of Khambhat ... | reverse complement strand
GCCGTTGGCTACATGCGTGAAATATCCGGGTTAGTGGTGCTCGCGGTGCTGGCCATCCTCGCGGCAATCGTGACCCCGGCCTACCTCGACCGCGTGGACGATGCCAAAGAAACCGTGCTGCGCCAGAACCTGGTTGGCATGCGCCAGGCCATTGACCAGTTCTTCCGGGACAAGGGCCGCTATCCGCAGACGCTGGACGAACTCGTGCAGCAGCGGTATCTGCGCGCCGTGCCCGAAGACCCGATCACGCAGCGCATGGACTCATGGGTCGCCATCCCCCAGCGCGCGGGCGAGACGGCTTCGGTGTTCGATGTGAAAAGCTCGGCCCAGGGGCGGGCTCGCGACGGGAGCTGGTTCCGTGATTGGTGACTGCCCTTGCCGCCGCGAAGCGAGGCCACATTCGGCGCAGCGCGAACAACGTGGGTTTACCTTGTTGTTCGCGCTGCTGATGATGTTCCTGCTGGCCCTGGCGACGCAGCGTGTCATGGCTGTGGTGTCGCAGCAGGCCCAACGCGAACGTGAGGCGGAGTTGCTTCGGGTGGGTTCGGCCATCGCAGCGGCCATCGGCCGATACCACGAGGGCACGCCCGGTACGGTGAAGCGTTGGCCGTCGTCGCTCGAAGACCTGCTGGATGACCGCCGCATGATCGGCCTGCGCCGGCACTTGCGCGAGGTCTACGCCGACCCGATCACGCGCCAGCCCCGCTGGGGCTTGGTGGCCGCTCCCGATGGGGGAATCGCGGGGGTCTACAGCCTGGGTGGCGGCGTGCCCATCACCTCCGGTTCTCTTGAAGCGGTTCGATGGGGCTTCGCGGGCGCGACGTCTTACCAGCAGTGGCGCTTCGTGTACGTGCCCACGTTGCCTCAGGCCGCACGGCCTTGAACGCGGAAACAGCATGGATTTCATGGTTCGATGCACCCGTCCCGGCGACGCCAGCGTGACCGAAGCGCGGCGCCAAGCCGGCTCTTTGGAGGCGCTTCGCGAGACTTTGCTGCACGAAGGCTGGATCGTGCTGGACGTCCGTCTGCTAGGTGTAGCGCGAGGCTCGAGCAATAGCCGGCAGGCATTGGGAAGGACGGCCTACGCGGTCTTCTGCCGCGAGCTGACAACCTTGTTGCGCGCCGGCATGAGCGTGGTCGAAGCGGTGGATACGCTCGCCGCGCGCCAACGGGTGGAGGCTCAGCCCAGGCGCATGGTGTCCCCGGCTCCGATGCTGCTGCAGCACCTTTCTCACGGCCTGCCACTCTCCCGCGCGCTGGGGATGTTGCCGGACACGCCCGGGGTGTTGGTAGCGGCGGTTCGCGCGGGTGAGCGCACCAGCGACCTCGTTCAGGCGCTGCAGGACTACCTTCGTTTCGACGAGCTCGTGGAGCGCTTGCGCAAACGAGTGGTCAGTGCTGCCATCTACCCCGCCATGGTCACGGCGCTTGGCCTGGGCATCTCACTGTTCCTCTTGCTGGTGGTGATGCCCAGTTTTTCCCGCATGTATGCAGGACTGCAAGGTGGTGCCACGGGGTCAGGCAATGCCATGGTGCTGTTGAGCGTGTGGATCAAGGCCCATCAGGGGGCGGCCTTCGCTACGTTGGCGTTGGCCGTGGTGCTGATCGCTTGGTGGGTGTGGCGCGGTGGGGCCAGGCGTGCGCTGGACGCGGCCATCGAGGGCGTTCCCTGGCTCAGGGTACGCGTGCGGGACTTCCGCCTGGCCATGATGTACCAGACGTTGGCCCTGATGCTCAGCGGGGGCTACGCCATGGTGGACGCCTTGCGTGTGGCGCGTGACGCGGCGCTGGACCGGCGCTTGCGCGAGGGGCTGGACGCCTGCATGGCGCAGGTGGAGCAGGGGAAAGGCGTGGCCGAAAGCCTGGCGTTGCAGGGGCTGTGTGACGAGGTGGGCCGGCGCCTCATGGCCGCGGCCGAGCGCAATGGCGCGTTTCCGCGAGCGGCGGCGGTGGTCGCCGATCTGCACGGCGAACGCTTCGAGCTGTTCATCGAGCGCATGACCCGCGTGGTGGAGCCCGTGCTGTTGCTGGCCGTGGCCCTGATGGTTGGGGCCATCGTGGTCACCATGTATCTGCCGGTGTTCGACATGGCCACGCGCCTTCGCTGACAAGGAGGATTCATGACGAGCACACCATCGCCCGCTGAAGGCTTCTCGCCAACGGACGACCTGCGCCTGAATCAAGCGGTCGAAGTGGCTCGGCAGGCCCATGCGGCGCAGGCCGCTTGCATCTGGGCAGGGCTCGTGCAAGGACTCGCCTTGGATGAACCCACCTTGTCGGCGGCGCTGCTGCGACAGCAAGGGATTGCCGTCATGTTGGGCTCGGCTCTGCCGACCGGCGCACACGTGAGGCGTGTCGGCGGCGCGGGCGCGAGTCTGTATCGTGTGGAGACGGATCAAGGTGTGTTGCTGGCAGGGCCAGATCCCTGGTCCACAGCGAGCCAGGCGGCACTGATGCGCCAGCAAGGTGCGTCCGTGCGACTGGCGCTTGCGGACGCGGCTTGTCTGGCCTTGCTCGCGCAGCGGGCCGCTCAGGCCACTACGAATGGTGCACCAGCGCTCACGGCACAGGCTTCTTCCGGTGCGGCCGGCGCCGACAGCCCCGTCGTGCGCTTCGTGGACCAGGCGATCGCGCACGGCCACGCCGAGGGCGCGAGCGACATCCACTTCGAAAGTGATCGCCGCGGTGTCGGCGTGAAGTACCGGTTGGATGGCGTGATGCTGCCGGGACCTCGCCTCGACGATGCCCAGCGGGCCGAGGAGGTGATTTCTCGCATCAAGGTGATGGCGCAGCTGGATATCACCGAGCGCCGCCGCCCTCAGGATGGACGCATCCGATGGAGCGCGCCAGTGAGCGCATCCGATGCGATCGACATGCGGGTGTCGGTGATGCCCAGCATCTTTGGAGAGGATGCCGTTCTGAGGCTGCTGGACAAATCACAGCTTCGTCAGGGGCAGGACGAAATCTCGCTCGACACGCTGGGGTTCAAGGGTGAGGCAGCCCGGACCATGCGGCAGCTCGCGATGCGTCCCCACGGTATGCTGTTGGTGACGGGGCCGACGGGCAGCGGCAAGACCACGACGGTCTATGGTGCTCTGTCTGAGGTCAACGATGGATTGGGCAAGATCATCACCATCGAAGATCCGGTGGAGTACGAGCTGCCCGGCGTGTTGCAGATTCCGGTGAACGAGCAGAAGGGGCTCACATTCGCCACAGGCTTGCGCTCGATCCTGCGGCACGACCCCGACAAGATCCTGGTCGGCGAGATCCGGGACGGCGAGACCGCGCGCATCGCGGTCCAATCGGCCCTCACCGGACACCTGGTTTTCACCACGGTTCACGCCAACAGCCTGCTCGACGTGCTGGGACGTTTCGAGCACTTCGACATCGATCCGTTTTCCCTGGCTTCGGCGCTCAATGGCGTGGTTGTGCAGCGTTTGCTGCGGCGTCTGTGCACGCATTGCCTGCGGTTGGACGATCCCTCGCAGGACGATCGGAAAGTGCTGGGTGCGCTGTCGATCGAGCTGCCTGCGCGAGTACCTGTGGCTTGCGGTTGTGATCTGTGCCGGCACAGCGGTTACCGAGGACGTATGGTGGTCGCGGAAGTCCATTCGCTAGACGATCGGGTAAGAGACCTCATGGTGCGTCGCTCCAGCATCGCAGAGCTGCGTGCGGCCATGCGGGGTGCAGCGGCTCGGCCTCTGCTGCACCAGGCCATGGACGAGGTGAAGGCGGGAGTGACCAGCCTGGAGGAGGTGCGACGTGTGGTCGGCTGGGCGTAAGCGCGTGTCGGTGTATCTGGGTGCCGGCCGCGCACTCGTCGTCCATCCATCGAAGGGGGAGATGGAGGTGGTCCTGCCATCAACGCGCCCGTTGATTGATCTGTTGGATGCGGTGGATCTCCAGACGGGGCGCGAGCAGGATCGCCCATGGACCGTCGATCTTCACCCCGGGACAGCCTTGTGTCCGGCGGTTGCGGTAAGCCTCCCGCGCGGCCTCAAGCGCGTGGACGAGGCAATGACGGTTGTTCGCGCGTTGGCATTGCAGGCGATGGGCTTTGCTGCCGATGAACAGGCCGATCTCAGGTGCGCCTTGCCCGTGAACTGGGCGGCTGGACGATCGGTGGTCTGCGCCGCGATGGCGGCGGGTACGCACGATCTGTTGCTGGACTGGTCGCAACGCCATGGCGGTCGCGTGGGTGCATTGCGACCGATGTGGTCGCGACTGACGCGGCCGAAGCCTGTGCCGATGGGGTGGGCGGATGCGCTGCGCTTCGAGCAGTATGTGGCGCATGGGGTATTCGATGCGACGGCCCAGGACTCCGTGTCGCTCGACATCGACTTCCTGGCGCTCCAGCGACAAGCCACGAGGCGGCGGCTCGCGCTGGTCGCCAGTTTGCTCACGTTGGTTGGCATCGGCATCGCAGATGTCTGGCTGTGGCGCGATGTTGGGCGTTTGCAGGCTGAAGTCGCGGCACTGGAGGCGGATGTGAACGCGCGGCGCGCAGCCGCCAGGGTTGAACCCGCACCGCTGACCGAGGCTCAGGCCAAGGCGCTCAAGGCTCTGTCCTGGGATTGGAACCGCGTCTACGGGCCGCTGGAGAGCATCGAGATTCCCGGTGTGCGCGTGATTTCTTTGGACGTTGACGCGATGGGTGGGCACGGGCGCGTCGAGTTTCATATGCCGGACGAGACCTCCATCCTGGCGATCACCGAGGGCTTGAACGATTCCGCTGCGCAAGTGGAGTGGCGCCTGCAGTCGGTGAACCGTGTCGGAGGTGGAGCGCCCGCCGGTGGAGGGGTGCGCGCCGTGTGGACGGGCGTCTTCAAGTAGGACAAGCGCTCAAATTCCCTGTCTACGCCCCCTGGTTTGCGCTGCGGGCTTGCATCACGTAAGAAATACGCCCAGGATTCGACCCATCCCATTCGAACAACACCCGAGGAGCGCGCATGAAGGCGATCTGGAAGGGCACCGTCGTTGCCGAAAGCGACGACATCGTGCTGGTCGAAGGCAACGCCTACTTTCCCGCCAGCGCCGTGCGCGCCGACGTGTTGCAGCACAGCAACCACCACACCTACTGCCCCTGGAAGGGACAGGCCAGCTACCACAGCCTGCTCATCGACGGCGAGCTCAACCGCGACGCCGCCTGGTTCTACCCCGACCCCAAGCCCGAGGCCGAGATGGTGCGCGACCGCGTGGCCTTCTGGCGCGGCGTGCAGGTGGTGGACTGAGCATGCGCCGCGACGCCATCGCCGACACGGCCGCGCGTTTTGCCGAGGTGCGCGCGCGCAGCGTGGCCCTGTGCGCCCCGCTGGCGCCCGAGGACCACGTGGTGCAGCCCGTGGTGGACGTCAGCCCGCCCAAGTGGCACCTGGCGCACACCACCTGGTTCTTCGAGGCCATGCTGCTCGCGCACGCCTCGCCGGGCTACACCGCTTTCCACCCGGCCTATGGCTACCTCTTCAACAGCTACTACGAAAACGAGGGCGAGCGCTGGCCGCGCGCGCAGCGCGGCCACCTGAGCCGGCCCACCGTGGCCGAGGTGCTGACCTACCGCGCGCACGTGGACGCCGCGGTGCACGCCTGGCTCGCCACCGAGCCGCCCGCGCACTGGCTGGAGCGCCTGGAGCTCGGCCTGCAGCACGAGCAGCAGCACCAGGAACTGCTGCTCACCGACACCAAATACATCCTGGGCCACAACCCCCTGCGGCCCGCCTATTCGCTCGACGACACCACCGCCGTGACCGTGACGACCGAGCACCTGCCGCAAGCCGCCGCGCTGCAATGGACGGACCACCCCGGTGGCGTGGTTGCCATTGGCCACGCGGGCGACGGCTTCGCTTTCGACAACGAGGGCGCGCGCCACGAGGTGCTGCTCGCACCCTTCGCCATCGCGGATCGCCTGGTGAGCAACGCCGAGTACATCGCGTTCATCGAAGCCGGCGGCTACCGGCAGGCGAGCCACTGGCACGCCGACGGCTGGGACTGGCTGCGGCAGAACGCCGTCGTCGCGCCGATGTACTGGTTTCGCGGTGAGGGTGGCGCGTGGTGGCACCAGACCCTGTGCGGCCCGCAGGCCCTGCCGCCGCACGCGCCCGTCACCCACATCAGCTGGTTCGAAGCCAGTGCCTACGCCGACTGGGCCGGCGCGCGCCTGCCCACCGAGTTCGAATGGGAGGCCGCCGCCGCGCAAGGCATGGCGTGGGGCCAGCGCTGGGAATGGACCGCCAGCGCCTACACGCCGTACCCGGGCTTCCACCGCGCCGAGGGCTCGGTCGGCGAATACAACGGCAAATTCATGGTGAGCCAGCAGGTGCTGCGCGGCGCGTCCTTCGCCACGCCGCCGGGGCACCAGCGCCTCACCTACCGCAACTTCTTCCAGCCGCCGCTGCGCTGGCAGTACACCGGCATCCGCCTCGTCAAACCATGACCCGACGCCGCCACACCGCCCCCGCCATGCGCCCCGCGCGCGACACCACACCGTCTCCGGCCATCGCGCCCGAGTTGCGCGGCTTCGCCGACGACGTGCTCGCCGGCCTGTCGGGCAACCCCAAACGGCTCTCGTCCAAGTACTTCTACGACGACCGCGGCTCGCGCCTGTTCGAACGCATCATGCGGCTGCCCAGCTACTACCCCACGCGCTTGGAAGCCGCCATGCTGCGCCGCCACGCGAAGGACCTGCTCGACGCGCTGGACACGGGCGGCTCGCCGATCGAGATGCTCGAACTCGGCAGCGGCGACGGCCGCAAGACCCTGGCCCTGTGCCGCGCCTGGCTCAAGGCGGGCGCGGAACTGGTCTATCGGCCGATGGACATCTCCGCCCAGGCGCTGGAACACCTGGGCGCGCGCATGGCGCGGCAGTTGCCCGCGCTCACCGTGCACCCCCTGTGCGGCGACTACTTCCAGACCTGGCCCATCCCCAGCGCGCGCCGCCGCCAGGTGGCCCTGTTCCTGGGCAGCAACCTCGGCAACTTCACCGACGCCGAGGCCGCGCGCTTCCTGCGGCGCGTGCGCGTGCACCTGCGCGTGGGCGACAGCCTGCTGCTCGGCCTGGACCTGCGCAAGGACCCGCACACCGTGCTGGCCGCCTACGACGACCCCGAAGGCGTCACCGCCGCCTTCAACCTGAACCTGCTGCGCCGCCTCAACCGCGAGCTCGGCATGGACTTCGACCTCAAGCGCTTTCGCCACTACGCGAGCTACTGCCCCTTGCAGGGCGTGGCGCGCAGCTTCCTGGTGAGCCAGACGCGCCAGACCGTGCGCAGCCACCTGCTCGACCACGCCTTCGACTTCGGGGCGGGCGAGTTCATCTACACCGAGCAATCGCAGAAGTACGAGCGCGCGGGCGTCGAGGCCCTGGCCCAGGGCAGCGGCTTCGAGGTGAAGGCCTGGTTCGAGGACCCCGAGCTGCCCTACGCGCTGGTGGTGTGCCGGGCCACAGGCTGAGCCCGGGCGACAGCGCAGGCCCCTGTCGGCCAGGCGACAGCGGGCATCGGTATTTTCACCAAGCATCCGCTTGCTGAAATTGACGGCCGCTGCTATGTTGGCGGCCGATGCCAACCGACACCCTGGCCGATGAGGCCCCCCAGCGCCGCAGCCGCGGCCGCCCACGCAAGACCGCGGATGAACGCGACGACGGCAACCGCCGCCAGGCCCTGCTGCGCGCGGCCGCGCACCTGTTCCGCCGCAAGGGCTTCGCGGCCACCAGCACGCGCGACATCGCCGCCGCCGTGGGCATGCGCTCGGGCTCGCCCTTCTATCACTTCGAGAACAAGGAAGCGCTGCTCGCCGCCGTGATGGCGGAGGGCATGCAGCGCGCGCTGCAGCACCAGCGCGAGCGCATGGAAGCGGCCGTGGCCGCCGCGCCCGAGGCCTTGAGCGCGCGCGAGTGCCTGCGGGTGCTGGTGCGCGGCCACTTCCACAACCTGCTGGGCCCCGAGAGCGACCACATCCCGGTGATGCTCTACGAATGGCGCTGGCTCGCGCCGCCGCAGAAGCAGGTGGTGAGCGAGCTGATGGCCGAGTACGAGGCCGTGTGGGTGCCGGTGCTGCAGGCGCTGCGGCGCGAAGGCGCGCTCAAGGGCGACACGGCGCTGGCGCGGCTGCTGATCTTCGGCGCGCTGAACTGGACGGCGCAGTGGTACGACGCCGAGGGACCGGCCTCGCTCGACGAACTGACGGAGGCCGCGCTGCAACTCTTCGTCAAGGAGCTTCAATGAGCGAGCACTACCGCTCCGTCTTTCGCCCCGGCCTGTTGGCGGGCCAGGTCATCGTCGTCACCGGCGGAGGCTCGGGCATCGGCCGCTGCACCGCGCACGAACTCGCCGCGCTGGGCGCGCACGTGGCGCTGGTGGGCCGCAAGCCCGAGAAGCTGCTGTCCGTGGTCGACGAGATCACGGCCGATGGCGGGCGCGCGAGTGGCCACGCGGGCGACATCCGCCAGGAGGACGCGGTGCGTTCGCTGGTGGGCGACATCGTGTCCGCGCACGGCCGCATCCATGGTCTCGTCAACAACGCGGGCGGGCAGTACATCAGCCCGCTGGAGAAGATCGGCGCCAAGGGCTGGCAGGCCGTGCTGGACACCAACCTCATGGGCGGCTTCCTGGTGGCGCGCGAGTGTTACCTGCAGAGCTTTCAGGCGCACGGCGGATCGATCGTGAACATCGTGGCCGACATGTGGGGCAGCATGCCCGGCATGGGCCACAGCGGCGCGGCGCGCGCGGGCATGGTGAGCTTCACCGAGACCGCCGCGCTGGAGTGGGCGAGGAGCGGCGTGCGCGTGAACGCCGTGGCGCCGGGCTACATCGCCTCCAGCGGCATGGACCACTACCCGCCCGAGGCCGGACCCATGCTGCGCGAGATGCGCCAGACGGTGCCCCTGGGCCGCTTCGGCAACGAGGCCGAGACCAGTGCCGCCATCGCCTTCCTGCTCTCGCCGGCGGCCAGCTTCATCAGCGGCAGCGTGCTGCGCGTGGACGGCGCGCGTCCGCAGGTGCGCATGGGCTGGGGCCAGGTGGCCGCGCCGGCCGAAGCGCAGTCGCGCGAGGCCGTCAGGCCGTTCGACGGCTTTCACCGCTACGTGCCGCCCAAGGTGTTCCAGTCATGAGCTTCGCCTCCCGCTTCAACCCGCACAGCGAGGCCGCGCAGCTGCGCCGCGCGGCCATGCTCGAACGCATCGCCCAACTGCGCGCGCTCGAGGAGCGCGCCGCCGCCGCGTCGGCCCAGGCCAAGCCCGTGTTCGACAAGCGCGGCCAGTTGCTGCCGCGCGAGCGCATCGCGCTGCTGCTGGACGCGGGCGCGCCCTGGTTGCCGCTGTGCACGCTGGCGGGTTTCCTGCAGGACACGAAGGACCCCGCCAAGTCCGTGGCCGGGGGCGGCGTGGTGGCGGGCATCGGCTTCATCAGCGGCGTGCGCTGCATGGTGGTGGCCAGCGACTCGGGCATCGAGGCCGGCGCCATCCAGCCGCGCGGGCTGGAGAAGATCCTGCGCGTGCAGGACATCGCGCTGGAGAACAAGCTGCCCTTCGTGCACCTGGTGGAGAGCGCGGGCGCCAACCTCACCAAGTACAAGGTCGAGGGCTTCGTGCACGGCGGCTCGCTGTTCCGCAACCTGGCGCGGCACTCGGCGGCGGGGCTGCCGGTCATCACCGTGCAGCACGGCTCGGGCACGGCGGGCGGGGCCTACATGCCGGGCCTGTCGGACATCGTGGTGATGGTGCGCGGGCGTTCGCGCGCCTTCCTCGCGGGGCCGCCGCTGCTGAAGGCCGCGACGGGCGAGGTGGCCACCGAGGAGGAACTGGGTGGTGCCGAGATGCACACCAGCGTGTCCGGCCTGGGCGAGTACCTGGCGGAAGACGACCGCGAGGCGCTGGGGCTGGCGCGGCGCGTCGTCGATCAGTTGCGCGAGGGTTTCGCGCGCACGGCGGCGCCGCCGGCGCCCGCTCCCCAGCTGTCCGCCGACGACCTGCTCAGCCTCATGCCCACCCACCACCGCGAGCCGGTGGACATGCGCGAGGTGATGGCCCGCCTGGCCGATGGCTCGGATCTGCTGGAGTTCAAGCCCCTGTACGGCGCCGCCACCGTGTGCGCGCAGGCGCGCATCGGCGGCCACGCGGTGGGCTTCATCAGCAACAACGGCCCCATCGACGTGGCCGGCGCCAACAAGGCCACGCACTTCATCCAGTGGATGTGCCAGCTCGGCCACCCCCTCATCTACCTGCAGAACACCACCGGCTACATGGTGGGCAAGGACAGCGAGCAGGGCGGCATGATCAAGCACGGCAGCAAGATGATCCAGGCCGTGACGGGCGCCACCGTGCCGCAGCTCACCATCCAGTGCGGGGCTTCCTTCGGCGCCGGCAACTACGGCATGTGCGGGCGCGGCTTCGAGCCGCGTTTCCTGTTCAGCTGGCCCAACGCGCGCACCGCCGTGATGGGCGGCGAGCAGGCCGCGCGCACCATGCAGATCGTGGCCGAGGCCGGCCTGGCGCGCAAAGGCCTCACGCCCGACCCGGCGCAGATGCAGCAGCAGTTCGAGCAGATCGTGCAGGTCTTCGAGAGCCAGGCCGACGCCTTCCACACCAGCGGCCTGGTGCTGGACGACGGCGTGATCGACCCGCGCGACACGCGCGCGGTGCTCATCTTCTGCCTGGACACCTGCGCCGAGGCCGCGCAACGCACGCCGCGCCCCTTGCCCTTCGGGGTGGCGCGCATGTAGGTCCGTCACGCACGCATCCAAAGAGGAGACAAGCCATGCAGTTCACGCACGAGCACCGCGAAATCCAGAAGACGCTCAAGCGTTTCATCGACGACCACATCAACCCCCACGTCGACGAGTGGGAGGCCGCCGAGATGTTTCCCGCGCACGAGGTCTTCAAGGGCCTGGGCGATCTGGGCCTGCTGGGCCTGACCAAGCCCGAGGCGCACGGCGGCGCGGGCCTGGACTACAGCTACAGCGTGGCCATGGCCGAAACGCTCGGCCACATCCACTGCGGCGGCGTGCCCATGGCCATCGGCGTGCAGACCGACATGGCCACGCCCGCGCTGGCGCGCTTCGGCAGCGAGGAGCTGAAAGCGCAATTCCTCGCGCCCGCGATCCGCGGCGAAGCGGTCGGCAGCATCGGCGTGAGCGAGCCCGGTGCCGGCAGCGACGTGGCCGCGATCAAGACCACGGCCAGGAAGGACGGCGACGACTACGTCATCAGCGGCCAGAAGATGTGGATCACCAACAGCCTGCAGGCCGACTGGATCTGCCTGCTGGTGAACACCAGCGACGGGCCCGCGCACAAGAACAAGAGCCTGGTGATGGTGCCGCTGCGCGAGAACGGCAAGCCGGTGAAGGGCTTCGAGGTCGGCAAGAAGATCCGCAAGATCGGCATGCACAGCAGCGACACCGGCCTGCTGTACTTCGACGAGCTGCGCGTGCCGCAGCGCTACCGCATCGGCCAGGAAGGCGCCGGCTTCGTCTACCAGATGCAGCAGTTCCAGGAGGAGCGGCTGTGGTGCGCGGCCAGCACGCTGCAGAGCCTGAACAACTGCATCGAGTGGACCATCGAGTGGGCGCAGGAGCGCAAACTCTTCGGTGCGCAACTGGCCGACCAGCAGTGGGTGCAGTTCAAGCTGGCGGAGCTCAAGACCGAGGTGGAGGCGCTGCGCGCGCTCACCTACCTGTCGTGCGACCGCTACGTGGCCGGCGAGGACGTGACCGAGTGGGCCACCATGGCCAAGCTCAAGGCCGGGCGCCTGAACCGCCTGGTGCCCGACACCTGCCTGCAGTTCTGGGGCGGCATGGGCTTCACGCTGGAGAACAAGGTGGCGCGCATGTACCGCGACGGGCGACTGGCCTCCATCGGCGGCGGGGCCGACGAGGTCATGTTGGGCATCCTGAGCAAGATCATGGGGATCGCCAAGAGGCCGGTGCGATGAACCGGGCCCTGATCGTCGACCGCGACGGCGCGGTGGAGCGCTGGACGCTCAACGACCCGGCCTCGCGCAACGCGCTGAGCGACGCCATGGTGGTGGGCCTGTACGCCGCCTGCCTGCGCGCGAAGAACGACCCCACGCTGCGTGGCGTGGTGCTGGCCGGGGCTGGCGGTGCGTTCTGCGCCGGTGGCAGCCTGGGCGGATTCGCCCACGCCATTGGCCAGCCGCTGCAACCGGGCCAGACGGACCCTTTGATCGAGGTGAACCGCGGCTTCGGTGACCTGCTGCACGCCTTGAGCAGCTTGCCGCAGTGGCTGCTGTGCGCGGTGGACGGCCCCGCCATGGGCGGCGGCTTCGGCCTGGTGTGCTGCGCGGACGTGGTGATCGCCACCGAGCGCGCCAGCTTCGCCACGCCCGAGGTGACGCTGGGCCTGCCGCCCGCGCAGATCGCGCCCTTCGTGTGGCGCCGCCTGGGGGACGCCACGGCGCGCCAGTGCCTGCTGAGCGGTGCGCGCTGGGGCGCACGCGAGGCGCAGGCCGCGGGCCTGGTCAACCGCGTGGTGGCCGATGGCGCGCTCGACGCCGCCGTGGCCGAGGCCACCGCCGCGCTGAACCGCGCGGCGCCGGGCGCGGTGGCGGCCACCAAGCAGCTCCTGCTGCGCCTGAGCGACGACCGCCCCGACCTGCGCGACGAAGCGGCCATCGCCTTCGCCAGCGCGCTGCGCGGGCCCGAGGCCGCGGCCGGCCTGGCGGCGTTCGCCAACAAGCGAGCCGCGCCCTGGGCGCAGGAGCCACCGTCCACGGACGCGCCGAAAGCGAGCCGGTCATGAGGCGCCTGCTGATCGCCAACCGCGGCGAGATCGCGCGCCGGGTCATTCGCACCGCGCACCGCATGGGCATGGGCACGGTGGCCGTGTTCAGCGAACCCGACGCGAACGCCCTGCACGTGCGCGAGGCCGGCCGCGCCTTCGCGCTGGGCGGCGCGAGTTCGGCCGAGTCCTACCTGCGCATCGACCGCCTCATCGAAGCCGCGCGCGCCACCGGCGCCGACGCGTTGCACCCGGGCTACGGCTTCCTCAGCGAGAACGCCGACTTCGCGCAGGCCGTGATCGACGCCAGGCTCACCTGGGTGGGACCGCCGCCCGCCGCCATCCGCGCGCTGGGCAGCAAGTCGGCCGCCAAGGCGCTGGCGCAGGCGCACGGCGTGCCGGTGCTGCCGGGCTACTTTGGCGCGGACCAGCGCGACGGGACCTTCATCGCCGAGGCCCAGCGGATCGGCTACCCGGTGATGGTGAAAGCCGTGGCCGGTGGCGGCGGGCGCGGCATGCGCTTCGTCACCGAGGCCGCGCAACTGCCCGCCGCGCTGGCCAGCGCGCGCGCCGAGGCGCTGGCGGGCTTTGGCAGCGCCGACCTGCTGATCGAACGCGCGGTGCAACGCCCGCGCCACGTGGAGGTGCAGGTCTTCGCCGACACGCACGGCCGTTGCATCCACCTGGGCGAGCGCGATTGTTCGGTGCAGCGGCGGCACCAGAAGATCATCGAAGAAGCGCCGAGCCCGGCCGTGGGCCCTGAGCTGCGCGAGCGCCTGGGCGCGGCGGCCGTGGCGCTGGCCCAGGCGGCCGGGTACGCGGGCGCGGGCACGGTGGAGTTTCTGCTGGACGACAGCCAGTTCTTTTTGATGGAGATGAACACCCGCCTGCAGGTGGAACACCCGGTGACGGAGATGCTGAGCGGCCTGGACCTCGTCGAGTGGCAGATCCGCGTGGCGCGTGGCGAGCCGCTGCCGCTGGCGCAAGACCAGGTGCGCCTGCAGGGCCACGCCATCGAGGTGCGCCTGTGCGCGGAGGACGAGCGTTTCAACCCCCACACCGGCACCGTGCGCGCCTTCGCGGAACCGCCGCCAGGCGATGGCGTGCGCTTCGACCACGCCATCGAAACCGGCACCGAGGTGACGCCGCACTACGACGCCATGCTCGGCAAACTCATTGCGCACGCGGCCACGCGCGAGCAGGCCATCGAACGCCTGGCGCAGGCGCTGGACGCGACCGTGCTGCTGGGCCTGCCCAGCAACCGCGCCTTTCTGGCGGCCTGCCTGCGCCACCCGGTGTTCGGCGCGGGCCAGGCGCTCATCCCCTTTCTCGCCGAGCAGGGCGACGGCATCCGCGCGGCCTTGCAGGCACCACCCCATGCCGTGCTCGCCGGGGTGTTGACGGCCGCCTACGCCGGCCAACCCGCGCCGGACACGCTGCCGTGCCCCTTCGCGCGCCCGCTGCGGTGGCGCCATGGCGAGGCGGTGTTCGACCTCGCCGTGCTCGAACAGGGCAAGGGCCGCCTGAACCTCACCGTGGATGGGCGAGCGCACAGCGCCGTTCTCGAGGCGGTGGGCGTCGCCGTCGATGGCGTGCACCACGCCGCGGCCGCCGTGCCACTGGGTGACGGCGGCTGGCACGTGCAGGTCGGCCCGCACACCCTCACGCTGAGCGACCTGAGCCATGCGGCGCGCGCCAGCGGCGGCGCCACGGGCGCGGTGAGCGAGCTGCGCGCGCCCTTCAACGGCAAGCTCGTGGCCGTGCACGCGCAGCCCGGCGCGCGCGTGGCCAAGGGCGACACCCTGTTCGCCATCGAGAGCATGAAGATCGAACACCAGATCGTCGCGCCGCGCGATGCCACGGTGCAGTTGGTGTCCGTCTCGGCGGGCCAGCAGGTGGCGCCGGGGCAGTTGCTGGTGAGCTTCGCTTCCCCAGAGGTGGCGGCATGAGCTGGGACCGCGCCGACACCGAGGCCCTGCTCGACACCGTGGACCGCTTCGCGCGCGAGGCCCTGGTGCCGCATGTGAACGACTGGGACGCGCAGGCCAGCTTCCCGCGCGAGCTGTACCGCGAGGCCGCGCGCATCGGTCTGCCGGGCCTGGGCTACCCCGAGCACCTGGGCGGCACGCCCGCGCCCTGGCGCGCGCGCAACGCGGTGTCGCAACTGCTCGCGCGGCGCACCGCCAGCGGCGGCCTGCTGGCCAGCCTGTTCAGCCACAACATCGGCCTGCCGCCCATCCTGAAACACGGTTCGCCCGAGTTGCAGGCCGAGATCATCCCGCCCGTGCTGCGCGGCGAGAAGATCGCCGCGCTCGGCATCACCGAACCCGGTGGCGGCAGCGATGTGGCCAGCCTGCGCACCACCGCGCGCCGCGACGGCGGCGACTACGTCATCGACGGCGAGAAGACCTTCATCACCTCCGGTGTGCGCTGCGACTGGATCACGCTCGCCGTTCGAACAGACCCGCAGAACAAAGGCGCCAGCGGCATCAGCCTGATCGCCGTGCCCTGCGACGCCAAGGGCATCAGCCGCACGCCGCTGCACAAGATGGGCTGGCACGCCAGCGACACCGGCCACCTGCGCTTCGACGGCGTGCGCGTGCCGGCGCGCTGCCTCATCGGCGAGGAGCACAAGGGCTTTCGCTACATCATGGGCAACTTCAACGGCGAACGCCTGGGCATGAGCGCGCTGGCCCTGGGTTTCGCCGAGGCCTGCCACGACGAGGCCCTGGCCTGGGCGCGCGAGCGCAAGACCTTCGGCGAGGCGCTCATCCAGCACCAGGTGATCCGCCACAAGTTGATGGACATGCGCATGCGCATCGCGTCGACGCAGGCCTGGCTGGACGCGCTCGGCGACCGCATCGACGCGGGCGACGAGGGGCCCGACTGGGTGGGCAACGTCTGCCTGCTCAAGAACCACAGCACCCAGGCCATGCAGGCCAACGCGGACGCGGCCGTGCAGATACTGGGTGGCATGGGCTACATGCGCGGCACCGCCTGCGAACGCATCTACCGCGAGGTCAAGGTCATGATGATCGGCGGCGGCGCCGAGGAGATCATGAAGGACCTGGCCGCGCGCCAGTTTGGCGCCTGAGCCCCGGTCGACGGGAGACAACACCATGAGCATCGCCAATCCCAACCCGCCCGTTCGATTCGAACCCGAGTTCGTGCAGGCCATCGTCGAACTCTTCGAACAGAAGATCGTCTTCAACCAGCACATCGGCTTGAAGATCGACGAGGTGCTGCCCGAGCGCGTGAGCGGCCACCTGGACATGCGGCCCGAACTCATCGGCCACTACGCCCACCATCGGTTGCACGGCGGCGTCATCAGCGCCGCGCTGGACGCCATGGGCGGCCTGGCCGTGCTGGCCGGCATGGCCGCGCGCCACATGGACGACAGCGTGGAGCAGCGCATGCACCGCTTCGCCAAGCTCGGCACCATCGACCTGCGCATCGATTACCTGCGCCCGGCCGTGGGCAGCGCGCGCTTCACCATCCACGCCGAAGCGCTGCGCCTGGGCTCGCGCGTGGCCAGCACGCGCATGGCGTTTCATGGGGCCGACGGCACCTTGCTGGCGGTGGGGGCGGCGGCGTACATCGTGTCTTGAGGAGGCTTGGTGATGAGCGATTTCCAGCTGACCTATTCCACGATGTTCGCGCCACCGCGCGCGCTGCACGAACGCTTCGAGGCTGCGCTGAAAACGGTGCGCGCCGGGCTCGGGCAGGACCACGGGCTTTTCATCGACGGCGCCTTCGTGTCACGCACCGCGCTGCTGGACAAACACAACCCCGCGCGCCAGAGCGAGCTGCTGGGCCGCTTCGCCCAGGCCTCGGTGGCCGACGTGGACCTGGCCGTGGCCGCCGCGCGGCGCGCGCTGCCCGCCTGGCGCCGCACCCCCTGGCCAGAGCGCGTGGCCCTGCTGCGCCGCGCCGCGCGCCTGGTGGACGAGCGCCTCTACGAGATGGCGGCCATCGTCTCGCTGGAAGTCGGCAAGACCCGCATGGAAGCCCTGGGCGAGGTGGCGGAGGTCAGCGCCTTCTGCGACATCTACGCGCGGCAGATGGAAGAGAACGGCGGCTACGACCGCGCCTTGCCCGACGACCCGCTGCCCGACATGAAGAGCCGCAACCGCAGCGTGATGAAACCGTATGGCGTGTGGGCCGTCGTCGCGCCCTTCAACTTCCCCTTCGCGCTGGCGGGCGGGCCCACGGCGGCGGCGCTGGTCACCGGCAACACCGTGGTGCTGAAGGGCTCGGTGGAGACGCCGTGGTCCGGCCTGCTGCTGGCGCAGTGCCTGAAGGACGCGGGCCTGCCCGACGGCGCCTTCAACTGCCTGGTGGGCGACGGCGCGAACGTGGGCGAAGCGCTCATCCAGCACGACGGCATCGATGGCGTCACCTTCACTGGCTCGTACGATGTGGGCATGCACATCCTGCGTGCGCAGGTGAACCGGCGCTGGCCGCGCCCCTGCATCGCCGAGATGGGCGGCAAGAACGCGGCCATCGTCACTGCGCGCGCCAACCTCGACGTGGCGGCGCAGGGCATCGTGCGCTCGGCCTTCGGCCTGTCGGGGCAGAAGTGCTCGGCGCTGTCGCGCGTGTATGTGGACCGCTCGGTGGCCGACGCGCTCATCGAGCGCCTGCGCGCGGCGGTGGCGAAGGTGGCCGTGGGCGAACCGCAGCGCGAGGCCAGCTGGACCGGCCCCGTGACCACGCGGGCCGCGCAGGCGCGCCATGCCGACTGCCGGCGGCAACTGGACGGCGCGGGCGCGCGCATCGTGGCCGAAGGGCCCTTGCCGCCCGACGCGGGCGAGGGCTTCTACTGCGCGCCCCTGGTGGCCGAGGCACCGCTGGACCACCCGCTGTGGCGCAAGGAAATGTTCGCGCCGCTGGTGATGCTGGGCCGCGTCGACAACGCCGAACAGGCCATGGCCGAGGCGAACGCCAGCGACTTCGGTCTGACGGCGGGCTTCTTCGGCGCGGAGGACGAGGTCGCCTGGTTCCTGGAGAACATCGAGGCCGGCGTCACCTACGTCAACCGGCCCCTGGGCGCCACCACCGGCGCCTGGCCGGGCTACCAGCCCTTTGGCGGCTGGAAGGGCTCGGGCAGCACAGGCAAGGCGCTGGCGTCGTTCCACTATCTGCCGCAGTACATGCGGGAGCAGTCGCAGACGCGGATCGAGCCCTGATCCGCGTGTGAACCCATGAAGAAGCCCCGCGGATGCGGGGCTTGCGACTGTCCGGGGTGCGAGACCTCAGTCAGCGCAGGTGTACGAGGCGGCGAGCGCCACGTCGCCCGACTGGTACTGCGGGTGTTGCGGGTACGAGCACATGGGCAGGGACTTGGCGCCGGCCGTCACGGTCGGGTTCTTGCTGGGCGCTTCGTTCTTCTCCACCCAGTCCACCACCATCTGCAGCCCGTTGAAGCTGTTGGGAATGGCCACCGAGGGGATGGCGTTGCCGTCGCCATCGACGGCCAGGTTGGTGCCGCTGAGGCCATGACCCGTCTGCGGCAGCACCCACAGGCGCGCGAAGGCGTCCACCACCGGGCGGGTCATCTTGTCCAGCACCGACTGGTAGTAGTCCAACTGCGCGCCCGTGGAGGCCAGGCTGTCGTTGCTGCCGATGGTGATGAGCACCTTGCCGCCGCGTTTGTAGAAGGTCGACAGGTCGGGGTTGGTCGCGTCCAGGTGCCGCGAGATCTCCACGCGGCGCGCGTTCAGCATGCCGCCTTCCACGTAGTCCAGCGGGTTGGCGTTCAGGTCCTTGAACAGGAAGCCCGTCACTCCCAGGATGCCCAGGTGGCTGTGGATGGTGGCGCCGGGATCGGCCCCTTCCTGTCCCACGTGGCGCGTATTGATCAGCAGGCCCGAGCCGCCCGGATCGGTGGTGGGGGCCCACATGCCGAAGGACGTGGTGCCGTTGGCCAGCGGCGTGGCGAACGCGTAGGGCGAATAGATGAACTTGAGGGTCTCGATCTGGCCGTCGGTGAAACAGGCGGTGGCCGTGTTGTCCGTCGGGTTGGGATCGACGTTGCCGGGGCATCGTTTGTCCAGCCAGGGATTGCGGCCCGGTGCGCCGGCCTTGACGTTGAAGATGTCGCGACAGGCCGTGTAGTTGTTGATGATGCCGTCGACCAGGCCGTCGAGCTTGTCGCACTGGCGCATGAACTCCGTGCGGATGGCGGCCACCTTCACCGGCGGTACCCAGTTGGCCAGCGGCTTCTCCTGAATGCGGATGAGCTCGGGCGCCAGCGTCAGCGTCGAGAAGCTGACGATGGGCACGGTAAGCGCGGCGCCGTCGTAGTCCTGCGGGTAGCGCTGCATCACCGTCAGGCCTTCGCGGCCGCCTTGCGAGCCGCCTTGCCAGTAGGTGAAGCGCGGCTTTTCGCCATACATGCGCTGCGTCAGCGTCACGCCCACGTCGCGGGTCTTCTTCATCTGCATGAAGCCCAGGTTCTTCATGGCCTCTTCGTTCAGCGCCCAGTTGGTGTCCATGAAGCTGTGGCCCGAATCGCTGCCCCAGGTGGCCGCGCGCAAGCCCAGGATCGCCGCCGAAGGGTTGCCCGGCGGGAAGCCGTTCATGCCGCCGCCACCGGTGTGCACCGCACGCCGCGCCCAGTTCTCCGGCAGGGAGACGCGGAAGTTGATGACGGGCGCGCTCGGGTCCACCGCGTAGATGGCGCCGGTGATCGAGCAGTAGGCCTGGTTGCCGCCAGCGGCGGCGGTCCAGGTGGGCGCGTTCAGCGTCACCGCGGCCACGGGCTCGCCAATGTCGGCCGGCGCAATGGACGTGCCCAGCTTCGCGGCCGAGCAATCGGCCTGGGCGATCGAGATGTCGCTGGCCGCTGGCAGCAGGGAACCCGGTGCGGGAATGGACAGGCTGGCTTCGGCCGGCGGGGGAGCGGCAGGCCCGCCGCTCCCCCCTCCGTCACCGCCTCCCCCTCCACAAGCCGCCAACAGGGCTGCGCTACCGGCCAACGCGAGGGCCGATCGCAAAAAGTAGGTCATGTTTGTCTCCTCGGATTGTTTGATGCGAAATGGACCGCTTGTCGTTGCGGCCTCAACAAAAGGTTAGTTTGCTTAACTAAATTTCTGGATAGGTGAATACCCGCGAGACCGACTTTCACGAGCGGGCAGAATCGGTTCCGCATGGCGGCGCCTTGGTGGTGCCCGCATGGAGGAGTGAGTGCTCATGACGGCGCGCAACGCCACAACGAAACAGAAAGCGCCCGCTGCGCCGGCGGCCGCGCGCCGCGCTGCGGCACCCGCGGCGAATGCGGCGAATGCGGCCCGGCCCCGGTCCGAGGACCCCAGGCCGGCCGACGTCTCCACGCCGGCGGGCCGCTTGAACGAAGGGGATCTGCAGTGGCTGGTGGGCTACCAGCTCGCGCAGGCGTCCATCGTGACCATTGCCGCTTTCGACGACGTGGCGGGCATTCCGCATGGCCTGCGCACGGTCGAATACACCCTGCTGGCCCTCGTGCATGGCAACCCGGGGGTGTCACCCGCGCAGTTGGCCAAGGCCCTCGGTTTGAGCGCGCCGTACATCACCACCGGCCTGGACAAGCTGGTGCGCCGTGGGCTGATCGTTCGCGAAGCGAACGAAAACGACCGCCGCGGGCAGCACCTTCGGTTGACGAAAGCGGGCGAGGCGCTGGCGGTTGACCTGACGGCGCGCCTGCTGGACAGCGAGCGTGCGGCCTTCAAGACCCTGAGCGCGGCCGAGCAGATGATGTTGGCCGAGCTGCTGCACAAGCTGGCGCGTTCGCGGCATGCGCCGGGACGTGCGCCTGGCGCGGAAACCTGAGGTGTCGGGTCCCGTGCGCCTTGCAACCAAAGCGCGCCACCGGTCACTCACGGCCTCCCTCGGCCGTCGCCGTCTGCACTTCTCCCGCATGAAGATCCGCCCTCCGTCTCCTTTGCTAGCTCAGACCCAGCGCGGCGACCCGATCCGCACCGTCAATGCGGACATCGCCGCGGCCGAACTAGACCCCGACAGCGAGGAAAGCCGAGCCTTGTACAAGAAGCCCGGCGTCCGCTTGACGCTGCCGCCGACGCAAGACGGCCCTCAGAACCGCCCGCCGATCGAACTGGCCGATTTTTTCGGTGAGCGGATCGCCGCCGAGCAACTGGCCAAGGACCCGGACGCTCGCGTCGCTGCCGAACTGTTGAACCGACGCGACGAGACGCTCGACATCGGGGAACGGCAGCGCACGAGGGAGGAACAGCGAAAGCAGCGGGCGGGTCGCTACGGGCGGCGGGGGTGAAAAGACGTCGCAGGACACCCCGAGGTTGAAAATGTCCTTCCTTGTTGAAAAGTCATGACGTTTTCAACCTGTCTGAAGGCTCAACCCTTAGGCGATCCACCCTTGCATAGAGCCTAGCTCTGAGCTCGAGTGCACCAGTTCCGTGGTGCAACTCTCTATGGCAGTTCGGGCAGATCGCGACTGTGTTGTCCACGGTGTCTGCACCGCCACTGGCGAGCGTTCTGACATGGTGAACTTCAAGATAGGGCAGGTCATTCACCGTTCGGAAGGGCGCTGACTTTCCGCAGCATTCGCACATGCCCTGGGCATTCTTGAGCACCCAAGCCTTGACCGCCGCATCACGTGCATGGTCGGTGACCAGTTTCGTGCTCGTCGCGGGCCTTTGTTGCCCCGACGGGACGGGTAAGTGGGGCTGATTCAGCAGGGCGAGCACCTCCGGTTCATAGGCCGTTCCGGTGTCGCTGTCCCCAACCAGGATCTCCTGCATGAGGCGTTCGAGACGAGGACGAACGTTCGCGCCAACGTTCTTTTGAGGCTTGAGCCCTGGAACCCAAGGTTGGCCCCGTTCGCTCAGAACGGCTGAGATGTTTTGCATCCGCCGTTCGTACGCACCGGGGGCGCGCGAGAACCGTTGGCTCAACTCACGGTAGAGACCGGCCTTGCTAAGGCGCTCACCGTTCAGCAGCCGCTTGTAGGCCTCCAGCGTGGCCTTGAGTTCAGCATCGCTCCAAGCTTCTTCTGTTCGAAGGAGTTGGGGTGGCGGCGCTTCGTGAGGTCCTTCGGGCATTGGCGCATTGACGATCCGGCGGGGATCGCCGTTCTGCGCGCGTTTATACCGGGTACGGGTATACCGTGTGGGTGAAATTCAAGGAGTGGCGATACGCGTCCTCACGCGAGGGCACCCTCACTCCGGCTTAAACCCCGACGCCTTCACCGGCGCCTCCCACCGCTTCAGGTGCTCCGCCACCATCGCCCCCGTCGCCGCCGGCCCCGCGTGGCTGGGCACCAGGCCATACCCACGGATCTTTTCCTGGATGCCCGGGTCGGCCAGCGCCTGCCCCACCGCCTGGCTGATGCGTTCGGCGGTTGGCGGGTTCAGGCCCGCCGGGCCGAAGTAGGCGAAGAAGGCGTCGGCCGCCATGTTGATGCCTTGCTCCTTGAGCGTGGGCACGTCGGGCAGCGCGGCCGAGCGCTGTTCGCCCGTCACGGCGAGGATGCGCAGGCGCCCGGCGCGGTGGTGTTCGATGGTCTCCGATGCCGTGTCCACCATCAGCGGGATCTGCCCGCCCAGCAGGTCCTGCGCGGCGGGCGCGCCGCCGCGGTAGGCCACGTGCGTCATGGGAATGCCCGTGGCCTGGCCGATGAGCAGGCCGGCGAAGTGCGGCACCGTGCCCGCGCCGGAGGTGCCGTAGCTGGCCTTGGTGGGGTTGGCCTTCATCCAGTCCAGCACGTCCTTGAGTTTGCCCTGCGGCGCGCCAGGGCCGGCGGTGACGGCGAAGTCGAACACCGTGGCGCGCGCGATGGGGCTGAAGTCCTTGAGGGGGTCGTAGCCGACGTTGCTGTAGAGGTAGGGCGAGATGACCAGCGCGCCGCTGGGCGCCAGGATGATGGTGTTGCCGTCCGGCGCGGCGCGCCGCAATTCGCCCAGCGCCAGCCGCCCGCCCGCGCCCGGCTTGTTCTCCACGATCACGTTCTGTTTGAGCGTGTCCTTCATCTTCTCGGCCACGATGCGCGCCACCGTGTCCACCGAGCCGCCCGGCGGAAAGCCCACCCACACGCGCAGGGTGCCTGCGTCTTGCGCCTGGGCCAGTTGCGGCAGGCCCAGTTGGGCGGCGGCCAGCAGGGCAGCGCCCGCCAGGGCGTGGAAGTGTCGGCGTTGCATGCGTGTCTCCTCGTTGTGATGCACCGATTCTGGGATTTCGCACCACACTGACGCATGCGTGTTTACCCGTGAAGGTATGCTTGCTAACGGTTGCGCGACGACGCCACCCGCGACACAACAACACCGGAGACAAGACATGCCCGTCATCGACGTTCACACCCACATGTACACGCCCGCCTGGCTGGAGTTGCTCAAGGCCAAGGGCGGGGCCTACAACATCCAGCGCCGGCCCGACGGGCAGGACGAGATCTTTCGCGGCGACACGCCGGTGGCCATTCCCCAGCCCGGCCACTTCGACTACGCGCTGCGCATCCAGCAGATGGACGCGGCCGGCATCGACATCTCCATCGTGTCGCTCACCTGCCCCAACGTGTACTGGGGCGACGAGGCCACGAGCTGCCAGGCGGCGGTGGAGTCGAACGACGCGATGGCGCGCGCGCAGGCGCAGTACCCGGACCGCATCCGCTGGTTCACCTCGCTGCCGTGGGAGTACCCGGAGCGCGCGGTGCAGGAGCTGGAGCGCTCCTGTGCGAACGGCGCGGTGGGCGTGATGGTGCTGGCCAACATCTCCGGCCGCAGCCTCACCGACCCGTTTTTCGAACCCGTGTGGGCCGCCATCGACCGGCGCGGTCTGCCGGTGTTGGTGCACCCCACGGACCCGCCGGGCGTGGACCTGATGGACATGACGAAGTACGACCTGAGCTGGTCGGTGGGCTTCATGTTCGACACCACGCTGGCCTTCACGCGCATGATCTTCGACGGCTTCTTCGACCGCTTCCCGAACATGAAGCTGATCGCCTCGCACGGCGGTGGCACGCTGCCTTACCTGGTGGGCCGTTTCGAGAAGGGCGACGAGGTGGAGATCCCCCAGCGCCGGCGCATGAAGCGCAAGCCCACCGACTACCTGCGCCACATTTACTACGACAGCATCACCTACGACCCGCGCTCGCTGCAGTACCTGGTGTCGGTCGTGGGCGCTTCGCAGGTGATGCTGGGCACCGATTGGCCGCACCAGGTGCACGACGTGAAAGGTGCGCTGGGCAAGATCGACACGCTGGGGGCGGAGGCGCGCGAGGCGGTGCGCGGGGGGAATGCGCTCAAGGTGTTCGGGCTTTGAGCGGCCGCACCCACCACCACGCCAACCCCACCAGCCCCGCGAACGCGGTGTAAGCCGCCACGAACACCCACCACGGCGCCTCCCAATACAGCAGCCGCGAGAGCCAGTGCTCGATGAAGCTCTCGCGGTAGCCGCTCTGGCCGGCCAGGCGGCGCAGGTCCTGTTCCCACACGGTCAGCGGGCACAACTGGCCGAGCCAGGCCTGGGCCGCGATGAAAAGCATCAGCCCCAGGTGCGCGGCGCGCAGGCCGAAGCGGCGCACCCAGCGCCAGCCCAGGGCGCCGCCGGCCAGCACCAGCGGCAGCAGGCCCACCACGAACAGCACCACGCCCACGTGAAGGGCGAGCAGGGCGTCGGCCAGCCAGCGGGCGGTGTCGGGGCTCATGGGCCATTGTGTTCACCGCACCGTTGCGGCGCGAACACCCCTCCGTGAGAACCCGGTGGCGCGGATGTATCCATATGTCACACTGCCGCCGTTCGGGCTGTGGAGAGAGGATGGACTGGCTCACGCTGTTCGGTGATCTGCGCTTCATGACAGGCGCCCTGGTGGCCTTGTTGGGGGTGATCTTCATCGCCTATGCGCACGAGGATTCCTGGCCTTATGTGCGCTGGCTCGCGGGCTCGGCCATGCTGTTCGGCCTGACCGCGGTGGCGTTTCGCGTGGCGCAGAAGTTCTTCGGCGTCACGGCCGAGGGGGTGGGCCCGCCGGCCGCCCTGATGGTGGCTGTCTCGCTGGCCGCGCTGCTGGTGGGCCTGCACACCTACCTGTCGCACCGCAGCGATCACCAGTGGCGGCGCTTCTTCCTGCTGTGCGCGCTGGGCATGGCCTGGGTCGCCCTGGTGGTGACCGTGCTGCGCGACCACCCCTTCCGCGGGCCGCTGGCCTCGGCGAGCCTGCTGCTGGCAGCGGCCGTCTGGTTGCTCTGGCACTGGTGGAACGAGCGCTGGTCCGGGCAACTGGCCCTGGCCGGCGCGTTTCTCGTGCAGCCGCTGCTGCTGTTTGCCGCCATCCGCGTGGGCATGGACGTGAAGGCGTTTCGGGAGCTCACGCCGCTGCCCATCGTGGTGGTGTATTTCTTCGTGCTCACGCTGATCCTGCAGCGCGACGCGCGCCGCCTGGCGCGTGAGCTGTACCGCAGCGAGCGGGCCGAGGCCGCGTTGAAGCGCCTGGCCGACAACCTGGACCGCACGGTGCACGAGCGCACCGCGCAGCTGGAGGCGCTCAACCAGGGCCTGCGCGCTTTCTCGGGCATGGTGTCGCACGACCTGCGTGGCCCGCTGCGCAACATCCACGGGCTGAGCGAGATGGCGCGCGAAGCGATCGAGGAGGGCCAGCCCGTGCAGGCCCTGCCGCTGGTGCGCAAGCTGGGCCATGAGTCGCTGCGCGCCAGCCGCATGGTGAGCGATCTGCTGGACCTGGCGCGCGTGGAGCAGCAGGCCCTGCAGAAGGCGCAGGTGGATTTCAACGAGCTGGTGCGCGAGTGCGTGGAGCAGTTGGCGATGGAGTACCCCACTGCGCAGCAGGCCGTGCGCGTGGGGCAGCTGCCCGTGGTGGAGGTGGACCGCGGCCTGATGGCGCACGTGGTGACCAACCTGGTGGGCAACGCGCTCAAGTACGGCCAGGGCCGCCCCGGCTTGGCGGTGGATGTGCACGCGCAGCGCGAGAACGGCCGCTGGCGCTTCGCCGTGAGCGACAACGGCCCCGGCTTCGACGAGTCGCGCGCGGGCGAGCTGTTCCAGCCCTTCAACCGCCTGGCCGGCGAGGCCGTGCCGGGCACCGGCCTGGGCCTGACGGTGGTCAGGCGCGTGGTGCAGGAGCACGGCGGCGAGGTGGGCGCCACCGGCCGGGTGGGCGAGGGCGCGCGCTTCTGGTGGACCTTGCCAGCCACCTGAGCCAGTCGCACAGAGCGCGCAGACAAAAAAAAGCCACCGGGGCTTGCAACACCGGCGGCTGCCGCGCATGGCCCGTTGACCGGGCGGCGCGAAGTCTCAGGAAGCTGTCGTTCCTCCAGAACCCCTTGGCTGGCGCCTCATTTGGCGGCGTTGGTGTTCATGTACTCCGTGACCACCTTCCAGCGGTTGTTCTCCAGCACGGACATGCGCGTGGCGTTGCTGCCCAGGCGCTTCTGCGCGGTGAAGGTCATCTCGGCGCTGCCGAAGATGTCGGGCGGAATGGTCATGGTGTCCATGGCCTTGATGAAGCTCTCGGTGGTGAGGTTGGGGCCGGCCTTGGTGGCGGCGCGGATGAAGGCGTCGACGGCCGAGTAGCCATAGACCGAGAACACCGTGGGTTCCTCGTTGAACTTGGTCTGGTACTTGTTGGCCCAGAAGCGGATGGGCTGCGAGGCCGCGTCCAGGTAGGGGTGCTGCACCGTCATGGTGGCGTACAGGCCGTTCATGGCCGGGCCGCCCAGCTTGTGGATCAGGTCGGTGTAGGCGGCGCTGGAGCCGATGAAGGTGGGGTTGAAGCCCAGGCGCTTGGCCGTGGCAATGCCGCCGATGGTCTCGCGAATGATGGTGCCCAGCACCACCATGTCGCACTGCTCGGAGGCCAGCTTCTGCATCTGGGACGAGAAGTCGGTGGCACCGCGCTTGTAGCTGGTCTCCACCGCGAGCGACATGCCGGCGGCCTTGAGGCCGTCCTCGGCACCGCGCTTGACCTCCAGGCCGAACTCGTCGTCCTGGTACATGGTGCAGATCTTCTTGGCGCCCTTTTCCTTGGCCAGGCGGGGCACGGCCACGCGCATCTGGTCGTAGTAGGTGGCGGCGAAGCTGTATTTGAGCTTGTGGAAGGGCTCGTACATCTCGCGCGCGGCCGTGACGGGGAAGAAGTTGATGACGTTCTTCTGGAACTGCACCGGCATGGCGGCCATGTTCTGCGCCGTGCCGATGTGGCCCACCATCATGAAGATCTTGTCCTGGTTGACCAGCTTCTGCGCCGCGAGCACCGCGTTGCGCGGGTCGTACTTGCTGTCCTCGACGATGAGCTTGATCTTGCGGCCATTGACGCCGCCTTGCTCGTTGAGTTCGTCCACGCGCAGCATCATGCCCAGGCGCACCTGCTTGCCGAAGCCGGCGATGGGGCCGGAGAGGTCCTGGATCGAACCGAGGACGATCTCGTCCTTGCTCACGCCCTGGCTTTGCGCCAGCGCGCTGCCGGCGGTCAGCGCGACTGCCGCGCCGATCAGGCTCAGTGTGGTCTTCATCGCTTGAGTCTCCTGGTGGTGGTGATGAGGGAGGGAAGGGGGCGGCCGCTCACTGGTACATCGCCTCGATGCGGTCGGCGTATTTCTTCTGCACCAGCTTGCGCTTGAGCTTCATGGTGGGGGTGAGTTCCTCGTCCTCGGCGGTGAGCTGGGTGTCGAGCAGGAAGAACTTCTTAACCTGCTCGACGCGCGCGAACTTCCTGTTCACGCGGTCGAGTTCACCCTGGATGAGCGCCTGCACCTCGGGGGCGCGCGTGAGGCTGGCGTAGTTGGAGAAAGGCACGTCGTGGTCCTGCGCGAACTTCTCCACGTTCTCCTGGTCGATCATGATGATCACCGTGAGGTAGGGACGCTGGTCGCCGATGACAACCGCATCGGTGATGTAGGGCGAGAACTTCAACTCGTTCTCGATCTCGCTGGGCGTGACGTTCTTGCCCCCCGCGGTGATGATGATGTCTTTCATGCGGTCGGTGATTCGGAAAAACCCTTCCTCATCCACCACGCCCACGTCGCCCGTGTGCAGCCAGCCATCGGCGTCGATGGTCTCGGCGGTTTTCTCGGGCAGGTTCAGGTAGCCCATGAACACGTTGGGCCCACGCACCAGGATCTCGCCGGTCTGCGGGTCCAGCTTCACCTCGTTGTATTGGGCGGCCGGGCCGATGCTGCCGGGCTTGATGCGCTGCGCCGGCACGCCGGTGGAGGCGCCGCAGGTTTCCGTCATGCCCCAGACCTCGAGCATGGGCACGCCCAGGGCCAGGTACCAGCGCACGAGTTCGGGCGAGATGGGGGCCGCGCCGGTGACGAGGAAGCGCGAGCGGTGGATGCCGATGAGCTTGCGCACGTTGTCCAGCACCAGCAGCCGCGCGAGCCGGAAGCGCAGCTTGAGGCCGGCGGGCACGGCCTCGCCCTTGAGCACGTGGTCGGCCACGCGCTGGCCCACGCCGATGGCCCAGGCGTAGGCGGCCTGCTGCAGGCGGCTCGCCTCCTTCAGGGCGATCATCACGCCGGAGTAGAACTTCTCCCACACGCGCGGCACGGCGGTGAAGACGGTGGGCGCGATCTCGCGCACGTTCTCGGGCACGGTCTCGGGGTTCTCGACGAAGTTGAGCCGCGCGCCGGTGTAGAGCGAGAAGTACTCGCCGCCCATGCGTTCGGCGATGTGGCACAAGGGAAGAAAGCACATGCACTCGTCGTTCTCGTCGCGCGCGATGAGGGTGTTGTAGCCGCGCACGGTGTAGACCAGGCCCTGATGCGAGTGCATGGCGCCCTTGGGCTTGCCCGTGGTGCCCGAGGTGTAGACGAGGATGGCGAGGTCCTCGGCGCGCACGCCGGCCACGCGCTGTTCCAGCATCTGCGGGTGCTGTGCCAGGTGCTCGCGGCCCAGGGCGCGCAAGGCGTCCAGGCTGATCACCTGCCCGTCGCGGAAATCGCGCAGGCCTTCCATGTCGATCACCACGATCTTCTTGAGCAGCGGCAAACGCTCCCGCACGGCCAGGGCCTTGTCGAGCTGTTCCTCGTCTTCCACGAACAGCACGGAGGTGCGCGAGTCCTCGCAGAGGTAGTGCACCTGATCGGGCGCGTCGGTGGGGTAGATGCCGTTGGCCACGCCACCCGCGCTGAGCACGGCCAGGTCGGTCAGCACCCATTCGATGGTGGTGTTGGACAGGATGGAGGCGGTGTCTTTCGGCGCAAAGCCCAGGGCCATCAGGCCATGGGCGATCTCGCGCACCGCCTGGCCGGTCTGGTCCCAGGTCCAGCTGCGCCACAGCCCCATGTCTTTCTGGCGCATCCACACCTTCGGGCCGCGCGCCTTCACGGCGTTCCAGAACAGTGCGGGGATGGTGTCGCCGTCCAGGACGATGCGCGTCTCGGGCTGGATGTGGGAGAGGTCCCAGAGGGTGCTCATGTCGTGTTCCCTTCGTCGCCGCTCAGCGCCAGTTCTTCTTTTTCTTCCAGCGGCGGTCGGCGCGCACGCCGGCTTCCTTCATGCCGAGGTAGAACTCCTTGATGTCGTCCTTCTCGCGCAGGTGGGCACAGGTGTCTTCCATCACGATGCGCCCGTTCTCCAGCACGTAGCCGTAGTCGGCCGCGTTGAGCGCCATGTTGGCGTTCTGCTCGACCAGCAGGATGGTGGTGCCGCGCTCGCGGTTGATGCGCACCACGATCTCGAAGATCTCCTTGGTGAGCTTGGGCGAGAGGCCCAGGCTGGGCTCGTCGAGCAGGACCAGGTCCGGGTTGGCCATGAGCGCGCGGCTGATGGCCAGCATCTGCTGCTGGCCGCCCGAGAGCAGGCCGGCGTCCTGCGCGGCGCGTTCCTTGAGGATGGGGAAGTAGCCGAACACCATGTCCATGTCGCGTGCCACGCCGTCGCGGTCCTTGCGGGTGTACGCGCCCATGAGCAGGTTGTCGCGCACGCTGAGCAGGGGGAACACCTCGCGGCCCTCGGGCACGTGCAGCAGGCCCTGCTGCACGATGTGCGCCGGGTCTTGCGCGGTGATGTTCTCGCCCTTGAACTCCACCGAGCCCTTGCGCGGGTCGATGATGCCGCTGATGGTCTTGAGGATGGTGGTCTTGCCGGCGCCGTTGCTGCCCAGCACGGTGGCGATCTCCCCGCGGCGCACCTGCAGGCTCACGCCGCGGATGGCCTTGATGGGGCCGTAAGCGCTCTCGACGTTGGAGAGCTTGAGGACGGGGGCGTCGGAGGTGGGGACGCTCATGCAGGCACCTTCGCGTTTTCGCGGCGCAGGCTGGACACGTCGTCCACGCTGCCCAGGTAGGCTTCAATCACGCCGGGGTCGGCCTGCACCTCGGCCGGCGTGCCGGTGGCCAGTTCGGTGCCCATGCTCATGGCCAGCACACGGTCGGACACCTTGGACACCAGGCTCATGTCGTGTTCCACCATCAGCACCGTGACGCCGAGTTCGTTCTTGATGTCGGTGATCCAGAAGGCCATGTCCTCGGTCTCTTCCACGTTCAGGCCGGAGGAGGGCTCGTCGAGCAGCAGCAGGCGCGGCTCGGTGCACAGGGCGCGCGCCAGTTCCACCACCTTGCGCACGCCGTAGGGCAGGCCGGCCACCAGGCTTTCGCGGTGGTGCTGCAGGTCCAGCAGGTCGATGACGTGCTCGACCTTTTCGCGCGCCTCGATCTCGGCGGCGCGGGTCTTGCGCGTGAAGAAGAGCTCGCTCCAGAGCCCGGTGCGGCGGTGCGTGTGGCGCCCGATCAGCAGGTTCTGCAGCACGGTGGCGTGTTCGAACAGCTCGATGTTCTGGAAGGTGCGCGCGATGCCCAGGCGCGCGATGGTGTGCGGCGCCTGGTCCGTCAGGCGCACGGGGCCCCCGTGGCCTGCGTAGTCGATGGTGCCCGTGGTGGGCGTGTAGATGCGGCTGATGAGGTTGAACACCGTGGTCTTGCCCGCGCCGTTGGGGCCGATCAGGGTGAAGACCTCGCCCTTCTTCACGTCGAAGCTCACGTTGTTGACCGCGAGCACGCCGCCGAAGCGCACGCTGAGGTTCTTGGCCGAAAGCAGGGTGTCGTCGTTCATCGCGTTCACTTCAAGCGGTCGGATTTCTGGAACGCCTTCTGCCGCTTGAACATGCCCTGGCGGTAGAACGGGAAGAGTTGGAAGTACGCGCGGATCTTGAGCCAGCGCCCGTACAGGCCCATGGGTTCGAACAGCACGAAGGCGATGAGGACCGCGCCGTACACCGCGCCCTGCAGGCCGGCGGACTGGCCGATGGCCTCGGGCAGCACGTCCTTGCCGAGCGCGATGAGCTGCGGCATGACGATGAGGAAGATGGCACCGAGGAAGGCGCCGTGGATGGAGCCCAGCCCGCCGATGACGACCATGAGCAGCAGGTCGATCGACTGGATGATGGAGAACTGCTCGGGCGAGAGGAACTGGATCTTGTGCGCGTACAGCGCGCCACCCAGGCCCGCCAGCGCGGCCGACAGTGCGAAGGACAGGGTCTTGTAGCGCGCCAGATGGATGCCCATGCTCTGCGCGGAGATCTCCGAGTCGCGGATGGCGACGAAGGCGCGGCCGGTGGACGAGCGCATGAGGTTGACGATGGCCAGGGTGCTGAGCACGCACACCACCAGGCAGAGGAAGTAGAAGGCGCTGGTGGAGGAGAGCTCCCAGCCGAACAGGGCCGGCGGGTTCACGATGAGGCCCTTGTTGCCGCCGGTGACGGACTCCCAGCGGGCGATGCCTTCTTCCACGATGAAGCCGAAGGCCAGCGTGGCCATGCCCAGGTAGATGCCCTTGACGCGCAGCGCCGGCAGGCCCACCACCACACCCACGGCCGCCGCCAGCAGGCCCGCGCAGGCCAGGGCGATGGGAAAGGGCACGCCCGCATTCACCATGACGGCCTGCGTGTACGCGCCCACGCCCAGGAAGGCCGCATGGCCGAGCGAGAACAGCCCCGTGAAGCCGGCCAGCAGCATCAGGCCCAGGCCCACGATGCCGTAGATCAGCACGAAGGTGAGCTGGGCCAGCCAGTACTCGTCGATCGCCCAGGGCGCCACCAGCAGGAACAGGCACAGCAGGCCGTACCAGAACAGGTGCCCGCCGTGCTTGGCGAGGCGGATGTCCTGGTCGTATTGGGTCTTGAAGAGGAATCGCATCGTTCGGCCTCAGACTTTTTTTCTCAGCTTCTCGCCGAACAGCCCATTGGGCTTGAGCACCAGCATGATCAGCACCACGATGTAGGGCGCGATGTCCTTGAAGCCCTCGGGCAGGTAGAAGCCGGCCACGGCCTCGACGATGCCGATGATGAGACCGCCCACGATGGCGCCGGGCAGGCTGCCGAAGCCGCCCACCACCGCCGCCGGAAAGGCCTTGAGGCCGATGAAGCCCATGTTGGCGTGCACGAAGGTGATGGGCGCCAGCAGCAGGCCCGCGATGGCCGCCACGCCGGCCGCCAGGCCCCACACCAGGCCGTTGAGCCGCTTGACCGGAATGCCCATGTAGTAGGCGGCCAGCTGGTTCTGCGACGCCGCCTGCATGGCGATGCCCAGCTTGCTGTAGCGGAACATGGCGAACAGCAAGGCGCAGAGCACGGCGGTGGCACCGATCACGACGATCTGCTCGGCCGAGATGACCAGCGCGCCGAGCTTGAGCACCTGCCCTGCGTAGGGCACCGGCAGCGTGTGCGTCTCGGTGCCGATGGTGGGGATCATGGTGATGAGCCCGCGCAGCAGGTAGCCCACGCCGATGGTGAGCATGACGATGGAGAAGGCGGGCTGCCCCAGGATGGGGCGGATGACCAGGCGTTCGAGCGCGATGCCGAACAGGGCCATGCCCGCGATGGCGGCGACGACGGAGAGCCAGAAGGGGAAACCCAGCAGCGTCATGGTGAGCAGGCCGCCGAAGGCGCCCACCATCATGAGGTCGCCCTGCGCGAAGCTCACGGTCTCGGTCGCCTTGTAGATGAGCACGAAGCCCAGCGCGATGAGGCCGTAGATGCATCCCTGGGCCGCCCCGCTGATCAGCAGTTGCAGCAGTTGCACGGAACTGTCTCCTGTCGTTGTATTGCCACCGGGGGGCTGAAGATTTATAGCTGTCCTCCCCGGGACTGCCGCTAGGGGTTCTCCCCCATCGGCAGTCGCGCAGGCGCCAGGATGATGGGGCGATGAAGTCAGTACGCATTGGCGCCGGCCTGGGTTTCTACGGTGACGCGTGGGAGCCCGTCGCCGCGAGCATCGAACGCGGCGACGTGCAGTTCATCGCCAGCGACCACCTGGCCGAACTCACGCTGGCCATCCTGCAGAAGGACCGCCAGCGCGACCCCGCGCTGGGCTACGCGCGTGACGTGGTGCCGCTGCTGCTGCGCCTGTGGCCGCTGATGCAGCGCCATGGCGTGCGCTTCGTCTGCAACGCCGGCGGACTCAACCCGCGCGGCGCGGCGCAGGCGGTGCTGGCGGCCTTCGCGGCCAAGGGCCTGAAGGCGCGCATCGCGGTGGTGACGGGCGACGACGTGCTGCCGCGGCTGGCCGACACAAGCGGTGCCGGTGGTGCATTCGCCCACCTGTTCACTGGCGCGCCGGTGGACGCGGTGCGCGAGCGCCTGGTGTTCGCCAACGCTTACCTGGGGGCCGATCCCATCGTGCAGGCGCTGGACGAGGGCGCGCAGATCGTCATCACCGGCCGCGTGGCGGACGCGGCGCTGTTCCTGGGCCCGATCGCGCACGCGCATGGCTGGAGCATCGAGGGCGCACTGGAAGGGGCCGAGCTCGACCGCCTGGCGCAGGGCCTCGCGGTGGGACACCTGCTGGAGTGCTCGGGCCAGGGCAGCGGGGGCAACTTCGGCGCCCAGGGGCACTGGCAGACCATTCCCGATCTGGCGCACATCGGCTACCCGATCGCCGAGGTCGCCGCCGACGGCAGCGCGCTCATCACCAAGGCGCCGGGCACGGGCGGGCGCATCAACTTCGACACCGTGCGCCAGCAGTTGCTGTACGAAGTGCACGACCCGCACGCGTACCACAGCCCCGACGTGGTGCTGGACATGGGCGGCATCCGCCTGGAGGACGAAGGACAGGACCGCGTGCGGCTCACGGGCGCGCGCGGCCGCGCGCCGGGCGACCGGCTGAAGGTGGTGGCGGGATTCCGCGACGGCTACAAGGCCGAGGTGACCTGGGGCTTCTCCTGGCCGGACGCCTGGGACAAGTCGCAGCAGGCGCAGGCGACCATCCGCGCCTTGCTGAAGGAGCGGCGCATGCCGCACGAGGAGCTGTATGTGGAGTACCCGGGCCTCAATTCCGCGCACGGGCCGCTGGCGCCGCTGCCGGCGGTGGACGCGCTCAACCAGCTCAACGAGATCTGGACGCGGCTGGTGCTGCGCACCAACGAGAAGGCCGCGGCCGAGGGCTTCGGGCGCCTGTTCCCGTGGATGGGGCTCAGCGGCCCGGCCTACACCTGCGGCTTCACCGGGCTACACAACGTGAGCGAGCTGCTGGGGATCTGGCCGACGCTGGTGGAGCGCGAGGGTGTCGAGGCGGGCGTGCGCATCGAGCTGCTGGGAGACGAATCTTGAGCCGGGTGCGCATTCCCCTGGCCCGCATCGCCCACGCGCGCAGCGGCGACAAGGCCGACTGGGTGGATTTCGGCCTGTTCGCCTGGAACACCGCGGGCTACGCGATCCTGCAGCGCGAGGTCACGGCCGAGCGCGTGCGCGAGCACTTCGCGCCCTGGCTGCCGGGCGAGGTGGATGCCTGGGCCCTGCCCAACATCCTGGCGATGAAGTTCGTGCTCAAGGGCGCGCTGCAGGGCGGTGGCGCCCGCAACCTGCGCCTGGACAACCTGGGCAAGGCCATGGCCGCGGCCCTGCTGCGGCTGGAGATCGAGGTGGAGGCGGCCGAGCTGGATGCCGCGCGGAAACAGGCACCCGTCGGCTGGTGGGGAACACCATGACAGTCCGCACCGAATCCTTCGACGACATCCGCGTCGTCACCCTGGACCGCCCCGACGTGCGCAACGCGGTGGACAGCGCCACCGCGCGCGATTTGCATGCGGCCTTCCTGGCCTTCGAGGACGATGCGGCGGCGAAGGTGGCGGTGTTCCACGGCGCGCACGGCCACTTCTGCGCCGGCTGGGACCTGCAGTTCGGCGCCCGCGCCGCCCGGGCGGGCGAGGGCGGCGCGCTCGCCGACCTGGACTTCGACCGCGCCGACGCCCGCGCGATCGGCCCCATGGGGCCTTCGCGCCTGCGCCTGTCCAAGCCCGTGATCGCTGCCGTGAGCGGCGCGGCCGTGGCCGGTGGCATGGAGCTCGCCCTGTGGTGCGACATGCGCGTGATGGAAGCCGACGCCTACTTCGGCGTCTACTGCCGCCGCTTCGGCGTGCCGCTCATCGACGGCGGCACGGTGCGCCTGCCGCGCCTGATCGGCATGGGCCACGCGATGGACCTGATCCTCACCGGGCGCAAGCTCGAGGCGGACGAGGCCCTGCGCATGGGCCTGGCCAACCGTGTGGTGCCGCACGGGCAGGCGCGCGAGGCAGCCATCGCGCTGGCGCGCCAACTGGCCGCGTTCCCGCAGGCCACCATGCTGGCCGACCGCGAGAGCGCCTACGCTCAGTGGGACATGCCGCTGCCCGATGCCTTGCAGCAGGAGTGGCAGCGCGGCAAGGCCCGCATTCCCGACGCGCTGGAGGGCGCGCAGCGGTTCGCCGCGGGACAGGGGCGGCACGGGCGGTTCTGAGGCCGCCGCCGGCTCAGACCGGCGCTTTCCAGCCAGCCTTGGACTCCTCGGGAATGGGCCGGGGTCGACCTTCGTGATCGATCGCCACGTAGGTCAGGCTGGCCTCGGTCACCTTCAGGTACTGGCCCTGAGCCGAGATGCGCTCGGCGAAGACCTCCACCATCACGGTGATGGAGGTGCGTCCGATGCGCGTGACCTGCGAGTAGAAGCTCAGGATGTCGCCCACGCGCACCGGCTGCTTGAAGACGAACTGGTTCACGGCCACCGTGGCCATGCGCCCGCGCACCAGTCGGGCCGGTACCACGGCGCCGGCCAGGTCGACCTGGGCCATGACCCAGCCGCCGAAGATGTCGCCGTTGGCGTTGACGTCCGCCGGCATGGGGATCACCTTGAGCACCAGTTCGCGGTGGTCCGAAGGCAATGAGGGCAATGGCGCGTGGGCGGGGCTTGAATCGTTGGGCATGGGCACAATCTCCGGCTGACTCCCACGATTGTCTTGCATGCGCCGCGACAACCCCAGCCAAGGCCACATGGCCTTGCCTCCCACCTCTGCCAATGCCGCGCCCGTGTCCACGGGCCGCTCCGACTGGTCTACCCTCCAGCGCCTGCTGCCCTACCTGTGGCAATACAAGTGGCGCGTGATGGCCGCGCTGGCGTTCATGGTGGCGGCCAAGGTGGCCAACGTCGGCGTGCCGGTGCTCTTGAAGCAGTTGGTTGATGCCATGAACATCCCCGCGGGCAGCGCGCAGGCCCTGCTGGTGGTGCCGCTGGGCCTGCTGCTGGCCTATGGCGGCCTGCGCCTGTGCACCAGCCTGTTCACCGAGTTGCGCGAACTGGTCTTCGCCAAGGCCACCGAAGGCGCGACGCGCCACATCGCGCTGCAGGTGTTCGGCCACCTGCACAGCCTGAGCCTGCGCTTCCACCTGGAACGCCAGACCGGCGGCATGACGCGCGACATCGAGCGCGGCACCCGCGGCGTGCAGTCGCTCATCTCGTACTCGCTCTACAGCATCGTGCCCACGCTGATCGAGGTGGTGCTCGTGCTCACGCTGCTGGGCACGCAGTTCGACATGGGCTACGTGTGGATCACGCTGGCCGCGCTGGTGCTGTACGTGGGCTTCACCGTGGTGGTGACGGAGTGGCGCACGCAGTTTCGCCGCCGCATGAACGAACTCGAATCGGCAGGCCAGACGCGGGCCATCGATTCGCTGCTGAACTACGAGACGGTCAAGTACTTCAACAACGAGCTGTACGAGGCCACGCGCTACGACGAGGCCTTGCAGAAGCTGCGCAAGGCGCGGCTGGTGAGCCAGCGCACGCTGTCCCTGCTCAACGCGGGGCAGCAGCTCGTGATCGCGACGGCGCTGGTGCTGATGCTGTGGCGCGCCACGAACGGCGTGGTGGCGGGCGAGCTCACGCTGGGCGACCTGGTGATGATCAATGCCTTCATGATCCAGCTCTACATCCCGCTGGGCTTCCTGGGGGTGCTCTACCGCGAGATCAAGCAGAGCCTGACGGACCTGGAGAAGATGTTCTCGCTGCTGGAAAAGGAGCGCGAGGTGGCCGACGCGCCCGGCGCGCAGCGGCTCTCGCTCGATGGTCCGCCGGCCGTGCGCTTCGAGAACGTGCACTTCGCGTACGAGCCTGCGCGCGAGATCCTGCACGGCGTGAGCTTCGAGATCCCGGCCGGCAGGACGGTGGCCGTGGTGGGGCCTTCGGGCTCGGGCAAGAGCACGCTGGCGCGCCTGCTCTACCGTTTCTACGACGTCAGCAACCACGGGGAGGGTGGCCGCATCACCATCGACGGCCAGGACATCGCCGAGGTCACGCAATCGAGCGTGCGCGAGGCCATCGGCATCGTCCCGCAGGACACGGTGCTGTTCAACGACACCATCGAATACAACATCCTCTACGGCCGGCCCGAGGCCGGGCACGACGCGGCGGTGGCGGCGGCCGAGGCCGCGCACATCCGCGGCTTCATCGAGCGCTTGCCACAAGGCTGGCGCACCATGGTGGGTGAGCGCGGGCTCAAGCTCTCCGGTGGCGAAAAGCAGCGCGTGGCCATTGCGCGCACGCTGCTCAAGAACCCGCCGATCCTCATCTTTGATGAAGCGACCAGCGCGCTCGATTCGGCCAACGAGCGGGCGATCCAGGCGGAACTGCGCCAGGTGTCGAAGCACAAAACCGCGCTCGTCATTGCCCACCGCCTGTCCACGGTGGTCGACGCCCACGAGATCCTCGTGCTGGACAGCGGACGGATCGTCGAACGTGGGCGGCACGCCGATCTGGTGGCGCAAGGCGGCGCCTACGCCCGCATGTGGGCACTGCAGCAAGCCGGCAACGATTGAGCCCCGATCGCGAAAACCCCAGCGGGTTTCGAGCCTTCACCACACCATAATCGCGCGCCATGGAAACCAAGTGGCTGGAAGATTTCGTCAGCCTTGCCGAGACCCGGAGCTTCAGCCGCTCGGCGCAGCTGCGGCACGTCACCCAGCCGGCGTTCTCGCGCCGCATCCAGTCGCTGGAGGCCTGGGCCGGCACGGACCTCGTCGATCGCTCGTCGTATCCCACGCGGCTCACGCCGGCGGGGCAGACGCTGTACGAACAGGCGCTGGACCTGCTGCAAACCCTCAACACCACGCGCGCCATGCTGCGCGCACACACGGCGGCGGCGCAGGACGTCATCGAATTCGCCGTGCCGCACACCCTGGCCTTCACCTTCTTTCCGCAATGGCTGTCGGGTCTGCGCGAGACGGTCGGCCCCGTGAAGAGCCGGCTGATCGCGCTCAACGTGCACGACGCCGTGATGCGCCTGGTGGAAGGCAGTTGCGATCTGCTGATCGCCTACCACCACGCGGCGCATCCCATCCAGCTGGACACCTCGCGCTACGAGATGCTGCCCCTGGGCACCGAGGTGCTGGCGCCCTACAGCCGGCCCAACGCGCAGGGCGGGCCGCTGCATGCACTGCCTTCGCCCAGCGGGCAGGCCCAGCCCTTCCTGGGCTACGCGCCGGGGGCCTACCTGGGCCGCGCGGTCGAGCATTTGCTCAAGGACACGCCGCTGGCCGCCCAGCTCGAGCGCGTCTACGAAACCGACATGGCCGAAGGCCTGAAGGCCATGGCCATCGAAGGCCACGGCATCGCCTTCCTGCCCGCCAGCGCCGTGCGCAACGAGGTCGCGGCCCGCCGCCTGGTGCCCGCGGCCGAGGGCCTGAGCCTCACGCTGGACATCCGCCTGTACCGCACACGGCCGATGGACACCAGCAAGGGCAAGCGCGCCGCCATCGGCTTCTGGAATCGCCTGAGCGACCTGCTCCCCTGAGCCGCCGCTCACCGCCGATCGGCACGCCGATTCCTTTGGTGCGGTCGTGCAAAGAAATACCGCATTGGCGGTAGCGGTCACTGGCGAAGTGCGACGTATCGTCCCGTCCCACCGTGGATGCACGACACACCGACAGGACGCTCGCCATGCCCCAGCCCTCACTTCCCGTCTTCCTGCGCACGGCCCTGGCTGCGCTGGCCTTCGTGTCTTCAGCCGGCCCCGCCCCGGCCAATGACGCGGGCCCCGTGATCAACCAGATTCGCGCGCAGGGCCGCATCGTGATCGCTCACCGCGAATCCTCGGTGCCGTTTTCCTACCTCGGGCCGGACAAACGCCCCATCGGCTACGCGGTGGACCTCTGCCGCCGCCTGGCCGCCGCCGTGCAGGCCAGACTGGGCTTGCCCGGTCTTCAGATCGATTTCCTGCAGGTGACACCGGCCAACCGCATCGACGCCATCGAGACCGGCAAGGCCCATCTGGAATGCGGCTCCACCACCAACAACGCCGCGCGGCGCGAGAAGGTGGCCTTCACCATCCCCCACTTCATCACCGGCGCGCGCATGCTGGTCAAGGCCGGCAGCGGCATCGAACGCATCGACCAGCCCGAGATCAAGCGCGTCGCCGTCACCCGCAACACCACGCCGCTGGGCGCGGTGCGCCGCATCAAGGCCGAGCGCGGGCTGCGCATGGACATCGTCGAGAGCGAGGACCACGAGAAGGGCGTGCAGATGGTCGAGCGCGGCGAGGCCGACGCCTTCGTGATGGACGACGTGCTGCTCTACGGCCTGGCGTCCACGCGGCCCGATCCGGCTGCGTTGAAGGTGGTGGGCCGCTTCATGACGACGGAGCCGCTGGCCATCATGCTGCCCAAGGGCGATGCGGGCTTCAAGAAGATCGTGGACGACGAGATGCGCCGCCTGATCTTCAGCCGCGAGATCCATGGCATCTACCAGCAGTGGTTCGAGCAGGCGATTCCGCCCAACAACGTGCCGCTGAACCTGCCCATCAGCTACCTCCTGCGCGACTTCTGGAAGTTTCCCACCGACCAGGTGCCATGAGGCCTTGAACGGCCCCCGTGGTGGCGGCTGCGACAATCGCGGCACCATGAGCGCCGCCACCCCCGATACCCTGACCCTCACCCGTCCCGACGACTGGCACCTGCACGTGCGCGACGGAGCCGCCCTGCAGGCCGTGGTGCCCCACACCGCCGCGCAGTTCGGCCGCGCGATCATCATGCCCAACCTCAAGCCGCCGGTGACCACGGCGGCACAGGCGCAGGCCTACCGCGAGCGCATCCTCGCGGCCGTGCCCCCGGGCCTGGCCTTCGAGCCGCTGATGACGCTATACCTCACCGACAAGCTGCCGCCCGATGAAATCGCGCGCGCCAGGGCGGCCGGCGTCGTGGCCCTCAAGCTCTACCCCGCCGGTGCCACCACCAACAGCGACGCGGGCGTGACCGACATCCGCAAGACCTACAAGACGCTGGAGGCCATGCAGCGCGAGGGCCTGAAGCTGCTGGTGCACGGCGAGGTCACCTCGGCCGACATCGACCTGTTCGACCGCGAGGCCGTGTTCATCGACCAGGTGCTGATTCCGCTGCGGCGCGACTTCCCCGAGTTGAAGATCGTGATGGAGCACATCACCACCAAGGAGGCCGCGCAGTACGTGGCCGAAGCGGGTGCCCATACGGCGGCCACCATCACCGCGCACCACCTGCTCTACAACCGCAACGCCATCTTCCTGGGTGGCATTCGCCCGCACTACTACTGCCTGCCCGTGCTCAAGCGCGAGACGCACCGCGTGGCCCTGGTACAGGCCGCCACCAGTGGCAGCGACCGGTTTTTCCTCGGCACCGACAGCGCCCCGCACCCCGCGCACCTGAAGGAGCACGCCGTGGGCTGCGCGGGCTGCTACACGGCGCACGCGGCCATGGAGCTCTACGCCGAGGCCTTCGAGGCCGCTGGCGCGCTCGACAAGCTCGAAGGCTTCGCCAGCTTTCATGGGCCCGACTTCTACGGTCTGCCGCGCAATGCCGGCACCGTCACGCTCAAGCGCGAGAACTGGACGACGCCCGAGTCCTATGCGTTCGGCGAGGCCGAGCTCAAACCCCTGCGCGGCGGCGAAGCCTTGCGCTGGCGGCTGCTGGCCTGAGCGCGGCCCGAGGCCATGGCCATCGACTGGTCGGCCCCGTGGTTCGCGCCCCTGGCCGGGTCGGGCCGCGCCGTACAGGCCGCGCAGGCGCAAGGCCTGTCCTTGCCCCTGGCGCTGAACCGTGAAGCCCCGGGCCCGCTGCGCGCCGTGCCCCAGGCAGCGCTGCCAGAAGGCGAGGCCTACGAAGCGTTCATCGCGAACAGTGGCAGCGTGCCCACGCGCGAGAACGCCCACGATCTGTTCAACGGCCTGATCTGGCACCGCTTTCCCGCGAGCAAGCGCCAACTCAACCGGCTGCAGGCGCAGGCCATCGCGGCCGACGGCGTCGGTGCGGTGCGTGGGCCCCTGCGCGACGCCATCACCCTGTTCGACGAAAACGCGGCGCTGCTGCGGGCGCCGGAGCCGCTGTGGCGCGCCCTGCTGGCGCGCGACTGGCACGGCTTGTTCCTGGAGCAAGGGCCGATGTGGCGGCAGGCACGGCTGGTGCTGTTCGGGCACGCGCTGTTGGAGAAGCTCGCGCAGCCTTACAAGTCGATCACGGCGCACGTGCTGGCCTTGCCCGTGCCCGAGGCGCTGGGTGACGACCTGACGGCCTGGGACGCCTGGCTGGCCGAGCGCCTGGACGCCGGGCGCCTGCGCGCCAAGCCCTTCACACCGCTGCCCGTGCTGGGCGTGCCCGGCTGGTGGCCCGCCAACGCCGACCCCGCGTTCTACGCCGACCCCACGGTGTTTCGCCCGCCGCGCGCCGCTTGAATCCGGCGCCATCAACCCCACTTGTCGTGCCGGTATCATCCGCTGCCCTTGACGGGGCACAGGGAACCTGCAGGCCCGAACCAGGGTCATCTTGCGCAGCCGGCACGCACGAGGCCGGCGCCTAACGGAGCACACATGAAACGCATCCTGCTGTTCGTTCTGACCAACTTCGCCGTCATGGCGGTGTTGTTGATCACCACGCGCATCCTCGGCGTGGACCGTTTCCTCACGGCCAACGGCCTGAACATGACGGCGCTGGCCGGCTTCTCCCTCGTCATCGGTTTTGGCGGCGCCATCATCTCGCTGCTGATGAGCAAGCCCATGGCCAAGTTCAGCACGGGCGCGCGCGTGATCAACCAGCCGCAGACGGCCGACGAGGCCTGGATCGTGCAGACGGTGCAGAAATTCGCCGACAAGGCCGGCATCGGCATGCCCGAGGTTGCCATCTTCGAGGGCGCGCCCAACGCCTTCGCCACCGGCGCGTTCAAGAACAGTGCGCTGGTGGCCGTGTCCACCGGCCTGCTGCAGAACATGACGCGCGAAGAGGTCGAGGCCGTGATCGGCCACGAGGTCGCGCACGTGGCCAACGGCGACATGGTCACCATGACGCTGATCCAGGGTGTGATGAACACCTTCGTGGTGTTCCTGTCGCGCGTCATCGGCTACGCGGTGGACAGCTTCCTGCGCCGCGGCAGCGACAGCAACTCGGGCCCCGGCATTGGCTACATGGTCACCACCATCGTGATGGACATCGTGCTGGGCTTCCTGGCCGCCATCATCGTGGCCTGGTTCAGCCGCCAGCGGGAGTTCCGCGCCGACGCGGGTGCCGCGCAGCTCATGGGCCGCAAACAGCCCATGATCAACGCCCTGGCCCGCCTGGGTGGTCTGACGCCGGGCGAGTTGCCCAAGACCATGCAGGCCCTGGGCATCACGGGCGGCCTGGGCAAGCTGTTCAGCACCCACCCGCCGATCGAAGAGCGCATCGCCGCGCTGCAGGCGAGCTGATCGCGCCGCGAGCGCCCAGCAAAAAGGCCACCCGAGGGTGGCCTTTTCTTTTGTCCGTGGAAACGGCGTTCAGCGGTTGCGGTCGTGGTGCGGGTGGCCGGGGTAGTAGCCGGGACCAGGGTGGCCGCGCCAGCCCGGGGGGCGGTGGTAACGCTGGCCGCCGATGATCACGACCTCGGTGGAGATGTTCGAGTAGCCGGACGGGTAGCCGTTGTCGTAGACCACGTGCGGGGGCGGCGTCTCGTAACGCACTTGCGGGCGCGACGGGTACGTGACGGGCGGCGGGGGCATGGCGTCCACCGGCGTGACGTTCAGGCGCACGTAGCGGCCCGGGTCTTGCGCCATCTGCGTGCGGTACTGGCGGCCGGCGTACTCGTAGACCACGTCGTACGCCACGGTGCGCGGCTCGTAGAAGGTTTGCGTGCCGCAGCTGCGGACGATTTCGGTCTGTGGCGGGCTGGCGCCTTCGATGCGGTTGCCCAGCATGGCGCCGCCGATGAGACCGATGACGGTGGCCGCGGCGCGGCCGCTGCCGTCGCCGATGGCGTTGCCCGCCGCGCCGCCCGCGATGGCGCCCATCACCGCGCCCGCGCCCGATTTGCGGCCCGGGTAGGTGACCTGCTCATCGGTGCAGACCTGCTGCGGCACCGCCACCTGCTGGATGATGGGCGTGCTGCTGATGACGCGGCCTTGCTCTTCCTGGGCGTGGGCCGTGCCGGTGGCGGCGGCCGCTGCTGCCGCCAGGGGAAGCCAGACAAGCGTTCTGAGGGTGTTCACGGAAGGCTCCTGATAGAGGAATGGGGAGACTGCATGCTGCCCCCGCTGCGTCAAGCCGGCGTGCCGGCCTTGTCACTTTTTGTAAAGGCGCCGACGGGCGGCTGGCCGAGCAGTTCGCGGGCCAGGGCCTCGGCCACCTTCAGGCCGTCCACGCCGGCCGACAGGATGCCCCCCGCGTAGCCGGCGCCTTCGCCGGCCGGGTACAGGCCGCGCGTGTTGGGGCTCTGGAAGCTGTCGTCCCGGTCGAGGCGCAGCGGCGAGGAGGTGCGCGTTTCCACGCCGGTGAGCAGGGCGTCGGGCAGGTCGTAGCCGCGGATCTGGCGGCCGAACACGGGCAGGGCCTCGCGGATGGCGTCGATGGCGTAGGCCGGCAGGGACGGGGCCAGGTCGGTGAGGTGGATGCCGGGTTTGTACGAAGGCTCGACCTCGCCGAGCGCGGTGCTGGGCCGCGCGGCGAGGAAGTCGCCCACGCGCTGGCCCGGTGCGCTGTAGTCGCGTCCGCCGAGCTCGTAGGCGCGGCTTTCCAGTTGACGTTGCAGCACCACGCCGGCCAGCGGGTGGTGTTCGCCCCGCTCGCGCAGGGCCTGGGCCTGTGCGGCGTAGCGCGCGCCGTCGGCCTCGCCGAAGGCGGCGGTCCACAGCGGGGTGTCTTGCGGAAAGGTCTGCGGGTAGTCGGCCGGCTCGATGCCCACGACCAGGCCCGAGTTGGCGTTGCGCTCGGCGCGCGAGTACTGGCTCATGCCGTTGGTGACCACGCGGCCGGGCTCGGACGTGGCGGCCACCACCGTGCCGCCCGGGCACATGCAGAAGCTGTAGACGGCACGGCCGTTCTTCGCGTGGTGCACGAGCTTGTAGTCGGCCGCGCCCAGCAAGGGGTGGCCGGCGTGGCGTCCCCAGCGGGCGCGGTCGATCAGGCTTTGCGGGTGCTCGATGCGAAAACCCACGGAGAAGGGCTTGGCCTCCATGGCCACGCCCATGTCCCACAGCCAGGCGAAGGTGTCGCGCGCGCTGTGGCCCAGGGCCAGCACCACGCGCCGCGCAGGAAGTTCGACGGGCTCATCCGTGTCGAGCCGGTGCACGCGCAGGGCGCGCAGGCGGCGCCCGGCGCCCTCGCCCGCGGTGATCAGCCCCGTGAGCTGGTGCTGGAAGCGGATCTCGCCGCCCAGCGCGAGGATCTTCTCTCGCATGGCCTCCACCACCTTCACCAGTTTGAAGGTGCCGATGTGCGGGTGCGCGGTGGTGAGGATGTCCTCTGGGGCGCCCGCCTCCACGAATTCGCGCATGACCTTGCGGCCGAGGAAGCGCGGGTCCTTGATCTGGCTGTAGAGCTTGCCGTCGGAGAACAGCCCGGCGCCGCCTTCGCCGAACTGCACGTTGCTCTGCGGGTTGAGCGCGCGGCGGCGCCATAGGGCCCAGGTGTCCCGGGTGCGCTCGCGCACCGGCTTGCCGCGCTCCAGCACGATGGGTTTGAAACCCATCTGCGCGAGCGCGAGCGCGGCGAACAGGCCGCAGGGGCCGAAGCCCACCACCACCGGACGCTCGTCCCCGGATGCCGGGAAACCCGCCGGCGCCTGGCCCGGCGCCGTCCACGACATGTCGGGTGTGGGCCGCACGTGCGGGTGCTTCGCGTGGCGCGCCAGCAGGTCGGCTTCGGTGGCTGGGTCGGCCAGTTCGACGTCGACGATGTAGACCGCCAGCAGCTCGGCCTTGCGGGCGTCGAAGCTGCGCTTGAAGACCTGCAGCCTGGCGATGGCGGTGGGTTCGACGCCCAGCACCTGCGCGGCCTGGCGGGTGAGGGCGTCGACCGGGTGAGGCGGCGGCGCGCGGTCGGCCTCGGTTTCGGCGGGGGCGTCGGCGGCGCGGCGCTCTTCGGCCGGCAGCTCGGCCAGGGTGAGTTTGAGTTCGGCGATGCGGATCATGGGTCGTGGGGCTTGTGGCGATCAAGCGGACCAGGAAGCGGGCGATTGTCGCCGGCCCGCGCTCAGGACGGCGTGACGAGGGGCAGCCGAGGGAAGTGGCGCCGGAAGCGGTTCGGATCGCGCGTGAGCAGTTGCAGGCCCTGCAGCCAGGCGTGGGCGCCGATGTAGAAATCGGGCAGGGGCGCGCTGCGCTGGCCCTGCTCGCGGCGGTAGAGCTTGAAGGCCTGGCCGGCGAGGAAGGCGGCGTCCCAGGGCAATTGCGCGCGCTGCAGCGGCAGTCCGGCGAGCGTGGCCTCCAGGTCGGCCGCTGTCTCGAAGCGCGGGCTGAGCTCGGCCAGGATGATCGGGTTGATCAGCAGCGGGCCGGTGTCGGCGCAGCGTTCGAGCTGGTCGATCGACCAGTCGGCCCAGTTCGGGTCGTCGGCGAACACATCGATGAGCACGCAGGTGTCCACCAGGGTGCCGGACACGCCACCCTCGCGCAGGTAGCGCGGGTCGGGTTCGGCCACGTGGCCGCTCGCGAACGGCCCGGCGCCGCTCATGGCAGCGGCCCGCGCAACCACTGCACGAAGGCGTCCGTGTCCATGTCCTTGAAGCCGCTGGCGTTGGCGCTGCCGCGCGTGCGCTCGAAGGCCCGGCGCGTGCGCGAGACGGCGGGTTTGACGGCGCGCATCAGCACGTCGCCGTTGGGCAGCACCTCGAAGTCGACCTCGCTGTGCGGCAGCAGGCGCGCCCGTTCGCGCACCGCCTGGGGAATGGTGACCTGGCCCTTGCTGGTGATCTTCATGGTAAGACTCTGGTGGAGTAAGAATCTTACCGACTTCGAGGGGCGTCTGGCACAATGACCCGGGTAAAAATAAATAACCCGGGTATAATTCGCCGCATGTCTGAAGAAGCTACCCCCCAATGCACCGCCTTCCTGGGCGCCCGCCGTGTGGCCTTCGGCGCCTACGACGAGGTGGCCCGCGCACTGGCCGCCCTGGATCTGTCGGCTGGTGGTCTGCTGGTGTTCGACGACGCCAGTGGTGCCCAGATCGACTATCCCCTGCCGTCACCACCGTCCCCGCCCCGCGAGGCCCCGGCCCCCCAGGTGGGCCGCCCCCGCCTGGGCGTGGTGGCGCGCGAGGTGACCCTGCTGCCGCGCCACTGGGACTGGCTGGGCCGTCAGCCCGGCGGTGCCTCCGCCGCATTGCGCCGGCTGGTGGACGAGGCGCGTCGCGCGAACGCCGGGCGCGACGCGCAGCGCGAGGCCACCGAGCGCGCCTACCGCTTCATGAGCGCCATCGCGGGTGGCTTCCCCGGCTTCGAGGATGCCTCGCGTGCGCTGTTCGCCCATGATGCGAGCGCCTTCTCCCGCCACATCGCCCCCTGGCCGCCCGACGTGCAGGCGCACGCCAACTGGCTCGCGCGCGACGCCTTCACGCTCACCGAACCCATAGCCCCCCATCACTGATTGCCTCCCATGCCACCCTCCACCCAAGGCCCGCTCTGGCGGGTCTATCTCGTGTTCCTCGTGCCCATGGTGCTGTCCAACATCCTGCAGGGGCTGTCGGGCACGCTCAACGGCATCTTCATCGGGCAGATGCTGGGCACGCACGCGCTGGCGGCGGTGTCGGGCATGTTCCCCATCGTGTTCTTCTTCATCTCGCTGGTGATCGGCCTGGGCGCGGGTGCGTCGGTGCTGATCGGCCAGGCCTGGGGCGCGCGCGAGCCGCACAAGGTCAAGGCGATCGCGGGCACGGCGCTCATGCTGGGTGCGCTCATCGGCATCGCCGCCGCGGTGCTGGGTGTGGTGTTCGCGCGGCCCGCCATGCAGGCCCTGGGCACGCCGCTGGACGTGCTGGACGACGCCGTGGCTTACGCGCGCGTGATGCTGCTGATCATGCCGCTGCTGCTGGTGTTCATCCTGTTCACGCAACTGCTGCGCGGCGTCAGCGACACGGTCTCGCCGCTGATGGCGCTGCTGATGTCCACCGCGATCGGCCTGGCGCTCACGCCGGCGCTGATCAAGGGCTGGCTCGGCCTGCCGCCGCTGGGCATCCAGAGCGCGGCCTACGCGGGCCTGGTGTCGTACGCGATGGCACTGGCGTTCCTGGGCTGGCGCCTGGCGCGCCGCAGCAGCGTGTTGGCCTTCGACGCCGAGATGCGCGCCGCGCTCCGGCTGGACCGCGCCATCCTTGGCAAGGTCATGCGCATCGGGCTGCCCACGGGCGTGCAGATGGTGGTGATCTCGGTGTCGGAACTCATCATCCTGGCGCTGGTGAACGGCCATGGCTCACAGGCCACGGCCGCGTACGGCGCGGTCACGCAGGTGGTGAACTACGTGCAGTTCCCTGCCTTGTCCATCGCCATCACCACTTCCATCCTGGCGGCGCAATCCATCGGCGCGGGGCGGGTCGATCGCCTGGGCGACATCCTGCGCACCGGGCTCTGGCTCAACCTGGTGCTCACGGGCGCGCTGGTGCTGCTGGGCTACGCGCTGTCGCACCACCTGCTGGGCCTGTTCCTCACGCAGGCCGAGGTGCGGCTGCAGGCCGAGCACCTGCTGCACATCATGCTGTGGAGCATCCTGATCTTCGGCTTCCAGGCCATCGTGGGCGGGCTCATGCGCGCCAGCGGCGTGGTGATGGTGCCCATGGCGATCTCCATCTTCTGCATCCTGGGTGTGCAGTTGCCGGCGGCCTGGCTGCTGGACGCGCGCTTCGGCCTGCCGGGCATCTGGATTGCCTTCCCCGTGGCCTACGTCGCCATGCTGTTGCTGCAGACGGCGTTCTACCGCTTCGTGTGGCGGCACCGGCGCATCGAAAGGCTGATCTGAGCACCCCTCAAGGACGCGGGAGATAATCCCGCCCGTGAAGCGCGCCAGACCGCCGCTGGCACGAGACCCGAAAGGGTGTGCTGGAGGAACGTCCGGACTGCACAGGGCAGCGTAGGAGGTAACACCTCTCCACCGACAAGCCCCGAGGGTTCGCCCGAGGGGCCCTAAGGTGAGGATCAGAGCAACAGAGACGAGCCGATTCAGTTCGGGTGAAACGGGCAATCTCTACGCGCAGCAACACCAAATAGGCCAGCGTTGATGTGGTCCCGCGGAGCTGGCGGGTAGGTGGCATCGAGCCGTCCGGGTGACCGGCGGCCCAGAAGAATGGCGGTCACGTTCCGGGCAACCGGGACGCACAGAATCCGGCTTATCGGCGCGCTTCACACTTTTCTTTCCGTCATGCGCAAGGCCCCAGGGGTGGGAACGGCAATTGCCATCGGGTCCGGGAGTGTTTCTCTCCAACGAAAGGACCGCACATGACGAACCTCAGCAAACCCTTGCTCGCCTCCCTGCTCGCCGTGGGGGTGGTCACCGCCGCCTCCGCCCAGCAGCGGGTCCAGTCCACGACCGACCCCAGGCTGTACGGCGAGATCGGTTTGTCGCAACTGAAGCTCGAGGCCGAGGATGGCCCCTTGCGCGCCGAGGCCAAGCCCGGCCTGCTGACCGGCACGCTGGGCTATCAGTTGTGGCCCTTCCTGGCCATTGAAGGCCAGGTGGCCGGCAACGTGATGAAGGACGAGATCAAGCTCAATGGCGTGAACACCGGCGTCGATGCCAAGATCCCGCACATGTATGGCCTGTTCGTGAAGCCGACGCTGCCCATCGGCGACCGCGTGGAGCTCTTCGCCCGGGCGGGCGTGGTGCGCACCAAGCTGAAGCTGTCCACGGGTGGCATCGACGTGGACGACACGGGGACCAGTGGCGCCTATGGCGTGGGCATCAACGTCAACCTGAGCCCGGTGTCGTATCTGCAGGCCAACTGGATGAATTACTACGACAAGGACGACATCAAGCTCCAGGGTGTGGGCCTGATGTACGGGCGGCGCTTCTGAACGAGCCCCATCGTCCGAGGGCAGGCCGCCTCGCGCGGCCCGCGCTCAGGCGTTGAAGCCGCCGAGCGCGCGGATGCGCTCGACGTGCGCCAGCAGCGAGCGCCGCGCCACCGGCCACAGGCGCTCGGGCACGTCGTCGTAGGCCAGCGGCACCCAGTCGTCCAGGCCGCCGTCGGGCCGCGCCTGCATGGCGCGCGCGATCTTGGCCTCGCGGGCGAGGCGGTGGGCCTTGAGCTGGTCGATGGCGCGCCGCGCGCCGCCCTCCACGGGAGCGGACAGGTTGTCGGCCGTGCGCCTCAGGTCGCCCAGCACATGGCCATGCGCGGGCAGGATGAAGTCGATGCCGTGCCCGTCGCACAGCGCCGCGAGGCGCTCGAGCGAGCCGAGGTAGGCGCTCATGTCGCCATCGGGCGGGTCGATGACGGTGGTGCTGCCGTTGAGGATGTGGTCGCCTGAGAACAGCAGGCCGTCTTCCAGCAGCACCAGGCAGAGGTGGTTGGCCGCGTGGCCGGGCGTGTGCACGGCCATCAGCGTGTGCGTGGTGCCGTCCGCCGCCTGCAGCACCAGGCGCTCGTTGTCGGCCAGGGCGCGATCGGGTGTGAAGCGGCTGTTCTCGCGCGCCGTGGCCGCGCTGGCCAGGCCCAGGATGGGGGGCGGCGTGGCGCCGGCCCGCGCGCACAGGCTTTGCAGGCGGGCGGCACCGGGCGAATGGTCGGGGTGCGAGTGCGTGCAGACAATGGCGCGCAGATCCGCGCCGCAGGCGCGCCACAGGCGCTCGATGTGCGCGCTGTCGTCCGGGCCGGGGTCGATGGCGATGTAGCCGCTGGCCGGGTCGCCCACGATGTAGCTGTTGGTGCCGGGGCCCGTCATCACGCCGCTGTTGGGCGCGGTCAGGCGCATCACGTGCTTGAGCAGCGGCACAGGCTGTTCGTGCTGCCAGTCCAGCGGGTGCACGATCTGACCGTCGGGACACACCAGCGCAAGCTCGCCGAAAGGCGGCTCGTGCTCCATGTGGCGCGACTCGCGGCCGCGCACCTGGCCCGCGCGCGGGCAGCTCGTCCACAGCGGCTCGTCGTGCGCGGCGCAGGCGTCGAGCACCGATTGCACCGTGGCGTGCGCCTGCAGGCGCTCCAGCGTGCGGATGGTGGGGAAGATGATGAAGAACTGGCCGGCCGCGTGGCGCGCCAGCGCGTCGGCCGGGCGCACCCACTGCGGCTCGAACTGCTCGCTCTCGTCGGCCACGGGTTCCTGGCCCTCGGGCATGCGGGCGATGAGGAAGGGCACGTCGAAGCGGCGCGGGAGGTCGCGGTCGGTGATCCAGTGCGCGAAGACGAAGACCTCGTCGGCCGCCAGCCGCAGGCCGCGCGCGGTGCACTGCGGCGCGAAGGGGGCCCGGCGGTCCAGCGCGGCGATGTCCTCGGCCGTGGCCCAGGCGCCGTCCGCGCGGCGCGCCAGCAGCACGCCCAGTTCCTCGAAACTCTCGCGGATGGCGGCGATGGCGTGGGTCAGGCGCAGGTCGGTTTGCGTGGGCCGTCGCGCGGCGGCGCCGAAGGCCTGGGCGTCGGCGGCGTCGATGCCGCCGCCCGGGAAGACGTAGGCGCCGGGCGCGAAGCTGGCCGTCATCGAGCGTCGCGTCATCAGGACTTCGACGCCGTCGGGGCCGTCGCGCAGGAGCAGCACGGTGGCGGCGGGGCGCAGCGGCGCGATGGGGCGGGGCGGGTGCAGGAGCTGGGTGGGGCGGACCATGCGCGCGATTGTGCGCGAGGGACCGCAGGCGCGCAGTCGCCGGCAGGCGGGGCTCAGGCAGCGGGCCCGAGCGCGCGCATTTCCGCCGACAGGCCCTGCCAGGCGATGTCGAAGCCCGGCGTGCCACGCACGGGCGGCAGTGGTGGGCTGCGCAGCGCCCAGTGCGTGCCCGCGACCACGCTGTCGATCACCGGCACCGGCACCATGGCCTGCACCGCCGCTGCCATGCCCGCCAGCCCGGCGCCGCCCAGGATGACGGCCTGCACGCCCAACTGGCGCGCGGCATCGGCGCAGGCCTGGGCCAGCAGGCGCTGCGCACCCGCCGGATCGGCCGCGAGCTGCGCGCCCGTGGGCACCACGGTGTGGATGCCCGCGAGCTGCTGCGCCTGGCCGAGCGATTGCGCGAGCCGCTGCAGCATGGGGCCCCAGCGTTCGCCACCGGTGACGATGGCGTAGCGTCCGTGGCGCGCGGCTTCGATGAAGGAGGCCTCGGCCAGGCCCGTCACCGGTGCCGGGCTGGACTCGCGCAGGGCCATGAGGCCCGGGTCGCCGAAGCAGCCGATGAGCACCGCGTCGGGCGTGCGATCGGGCGTGGCCAGCGCCGCCGCCCAGGCGTCCAGCGCCGCGTGGCCCGCCACCGCGAAGCTGGCCTCGTCGGCAATGTAGGGCGCGCCGAAGCGCGCCGTGACGGTGCGCACCCGCACGTGCGAGCCGGCCGCGGCCTGCACGTGCCGCTGCAGCAGCGCGCTCACCGAGGCCGAGGTGTTGGGGTTGATGACCAGCAGCTCGCGCATGGCGCGTTCAATCCGGCGCGCCGAACAGGTCGAGCAGGTCCGGTCCGCCGTCGCGCGCGGGCGGGAACACCAGCTGCGCCTCGAGCCGGCGCAGGTGCTCGTCCATCAGCCGCGCCGCTTCTTTCGCGTCGCGCAGCTTGATGGCGGCCAGCAGCGCGCGGTGTTCCTGACAGCCGCAGGCGGTGGCGTCCTCGCTGGCGCGGCCGTGCGTGGGGCTGTAGGCCATCAGAATCAGGGAGGTGCGCGAGACCATTTCGCGCAGCACGCCGCCCAGGGTGCCGTGGCCCGAGCGTTCGGCGATGTGCAGGTGGAAGTCGCCCGAGAGGCGGATCGCGCGGTGCATGTCGCCCGCGCCGCGCGCGGCCTCCTCGTCGCGGATGCAGCGGGTGAGCACCTGCATGTCCGCGGTCTCGGCGTGGGCGATGAAGCGCGCCACCAGCGGCGCCTCCACCAGGCGGCGCACCTCGAACACCTCGCGCGCCTCCTGCTCGCTGGGTTGCGCCACGGTGGCGCCGCGGTTGGGCGTGAGCGTGACGATGCTCTCGTTGGCCAGGCGCACCAGCACCGGGCGGATGCGCGTGCGCGACACGCCGAAGGCCTCGGCCAGGCGGTCCTCCACCAGCTTGGTGCCGGGCAGCAGGCGGTGGTCCAGCACGGCGGAGATCATGCGGTCGTAGATGTCCTGGTCGCTCGGGCTGGCGCTGGCGGCGGCGCGTCGGCCGCGCGGCGATGCGGCGACCGCGCCGCGCGGGGGCATGCGTGTCATCGGCGCCCCTTGCCCTGGCGCCGCCCCAGCCACACGGCCAGTCCCACCGTGAGACCCATCACCAGAAAGGACACGACCGTCGTCACCGTGCCCAGCGCGTAGATGGCCGGCGTGGTCACGGTGGAGGTCAGGCCCTGCAGCTCCAGCGGCAGCGTGTTCACGTCGCCGATGGCCTGCGAGGTGCGCGCGATCTCGTCCCAGCTCAGCGTGAAGCCGAACATGCCGATGCCGATCACCGACGGCCCGATCAGGGGCAGCACCACGTGGCGAAAGCTCTGCCAGCGCGTGGCGCCCAGGTCGCGCGCGGCCTCTTCGTAGGCCGGGTTGAAGCGGTTGAACACCGCGAACATGATCAGCAGGCCGAAGGGCAGGGTCCAGGTGAGGTGCGCGCCCAGGGCCGAGGTGAACAGGCCCAGCGCGGTGCCGTAGCCCTCCAGCGTGGCGGTGGCGCCCAGCGCTTCCAGCGCCGACTTGATGCCGCCATCGAGCAGGCGGAACTGCAGGCCGATGCCCAGCGAGACGATGATGGACGGCATGATCAGGCTGGCCACGGTGACGTAGAAGAGCGCGTCGCCGCCGCGCAGGCGCTTGCGAAAGGCCAGGCCGGCCAGCACCGACAGCACCACGGTGAGCAGCATCACCACCGCGCCCAGGCCCAGCGAGCGCAGGAAGGCCGAGCCGATGTCCACCGTGCCCAGGCCCTCGGCGAGCTGGCGGAACCAGTGCAGGGAGAAGCCGCGCAACGGGAAGGTGAGGCCACCCTCGGGCCCCTGGAAGCTCAGCACGAAGATCACGAACATCGGTCCGTACATGAACAGCACGAACAGCGCGAAGACGAAGGCCAGCGGCCAGAAGCCGGGTGCGCGGGCATCGGAGACTCGGGCCTGCATCAGAGTTCTTTCCGGATGTCGACGAGCCGCGTGAGGCCCCAGATGATCATGAGCACCACCGCCAAAAGGATCACCGCGTTGGCCGCCGCCAGCGGGAACTGCAGGTAGCTGGTCTGCACCTGGATGATCTTGCCCACCGAGGCGATCTGCTGGCCGCCCATCACGCCGATGGTGACGAAGTCGCCCATCACGATAGTGATGACGAAGATGGAGCCGATGATGATGCCGGTCTTGCACAGCGGCACGATCACGTTCCACAGCGTCTGCCAGGCGCTGGCGCCGGCGTCGCTGGCCGCTTCCAGCAGGCTGCGGTCGATGCGCATCATGCTGTTGAAGATGGGCACGATCATGAACATGGTGTACAGGTGCACAAAGGCCAGCACCACCGAGAAGTCGGAGAACAGCAGCCACTCCACCGGCTCGTCCACCACGCCCAGGCCGGTGAGCGCCTGGTTCACCAGGCCGTTGCGGCCCAGCAGCGGCACCCAGGAGATCATGCGGATCACGTTGGACGTCCAGAACGGCACGGTGCACAGCACGAACAGCGCCGTTTGCACGCCGCTGGAGCGCACATGGAAGGCCAGGAAATAGGCCACCGCGAAGCCCAGCACCAGCGTGATGAGCCAGACCAGGAAGCTGAACTTCAGCGTGGACAGGTAGGTCGAGAGCGTGACGCAAAAATCGCCGTGGTCGGTGAGCGCGCCACAGCCTTCGAAGATGCTGGCGTAGTTGCGCAGCGTGAAGCCGGGCAGCAGCTCGTACTCGTTGAAGTCCCAGAAGCTGACCATCAGGATCAGCCCCAGGGGCAGAAGGAAGAACAGCACGAACACCAGCGTGTACGGCGTGGCCTGCCACCAGGCCGCCACCGGCCGCTCGGGCGTGTCGGCGACGCCGTGCGCCGCTGGTGTGGTGCTGCTCATGGGTGGCGCCTCAAGCCGCGACGAACTCGTTCCACTTGCGGACCATGTACTCGTTCTCGTCCATCACCGCGTTCCAGCAGGCGATGCCGCCCATGCGCTCCTCGTACGAGCCGCCGTCGCGCTTCTCGCCGGCCTTGGCCAGCAACTGGCCATTGGGGCTCTTGATGTCCTTCTCGGCGGCCTTGCCCTCCATCCAGTAGGCCCACTCGTAAGCCTCCATTTTGGCCTTGGCGGTGTCGAGCACCGCGCTGTAGTAGCCCTGGCGGTTGAGGTAGGCGCCGGCCCAGCCGTCGAGGAACCAGTTGATGAACTCGTAGGCACCGTCGAGCTTGCGCCCGCTGAGGGTGGCCGGCAGACCGAAGCCGGCGGCCCAGGCGCGGTAGCCCTCCTTGAGCGGCTGGAAGGTGCAGGCTAGGCCCTTGGTGCGCACGGCGGTCACGGCCGGGCTCCACATCGACTGGATCACCACCTCGCCCGAGGCCATGAGGTTCACCGACTCGTTGAAGTCCTTCCACAGCGCGCGGAACTGGCCGGCCTTCTTGGCCTCGATCAGGGTCTTGATCGTGAGGTCGATCTCGGCCTTGCTCATGTTGCCCTTGTCGGGGTATTTGTGCAGGCCCATGGCCTCCACCACCATGGCCGCGTCCATGATGCCGATGGAGGGGATGTTCAGGATGGCGGCCTTGCCCTTGAACTCGGGGTTGAGCAGTTCGGCCCAGGAACCGATGGGGCGCTTGATCAGGTCGGGCCGGATGCCCAGCGTGTCGGCGTTGTAGACCGTGGGGATCAGGCTCATGAACTGCGTCGGCGACTTGGCGAAGGCCTTGCTCTTCTCGCCCTCCAGGAAGATCACCTTCTTGGGCGCCGTGCCCTGGTCGCCCACGGCCTTGCCACCCACCGTGCCGGTGGTGAAGAGCGTGGTGATCTTGTCGGCGTTCTTGATCTTCTTCGTGTCGATGCCCTTGAGGTTGCCCGTGGGCACGATCTTCTTGAGCGAGAAGTACTCGGTGTCGATCAGGTCGAAGCTGTTGGGCGCGGTCACCGCGCGTTTGGTCACGTCGTCGGTGGTGACGGCCACGTACTGGATCTCGATGCCGGTGTCGGCCTTGAACTTCTCGGCGATGGCCTTGTCCTGGTTCACCGCGGTGCCGAGGTAGCGCAGCACGATCTTCTCCTGCGCGTGCACGGCCGGCGCCAGGCCGCTGGCCAGGATGCCGGCCATGCCGGCGCTGCCCTGCAGCAGGCTGCGGCGCGAGATGCCGGCGGGGCCGGGTTTGCTGTCGATGGGGTCGGACATGGGTGTGCTCCTGAGTGGGTGGGTGAAGGGGAGGGCGGGGAAAGGGAAGGGCATCAGGCGGCGAAGCGGTGGGCGCGCTGGGGGTCCCAGGTGAGGCGCGCGCGCTCGCCGAGGCGGTAGGGGCGCTGCAGGAAGCGGGCCTCGGGCAGCATGACGGAGACCGCCTCGTTGCCCGCGCCGTCGAGCCGCAGGCCCAGCAGCACGTAGGTGCCCTGGTACTCCACGTCGCTCACGGTGGCCTGCCAGTCGGCGCCGGCCTGGGCCTCGTCGAGGCTGATGTGGTCGTTGCGCACGGCCACCTTGCCGTCGGCGGTGGCCAGCACGTTGTGCCCGCCCATGAAGCGGGCCACGAATTCGGTGGCGGGGCGGTTGTAGACCTCGTGCGGGCTGCCGACCTGCTCGATGCGGCCCTGGTTCATCACCACCATGGTGTCGGCCAGGGCCATGGCCTCTTCCTGCGAGTGCGTCACGTGGATGAAGCTCAGGCCCAGGTCCTTCTGCCACCGGCGCAGCTCGGCGCGCATCTGGATGCGCAGGAAGGGGTCCAGCGCGGACAGGGGCTCGTCCAGCAGCAGCACGCGCGGCTGCGTGATGAGCGCTCGCGCCAGGGCCACCCGCTGCTGCTGGCCGCCCGAGAGCTCGCCGGGCTTGCGCTGCGCCAGGTGACCCATGGCCACGCGCTCCAGCAGGGCCTGCGCCTTGGCCTGGCGCTCGGCCCTGGCCACGCCCTTCATCTTCAGGCTGAAGGCCACGTTGTCCAGCGCCGTCAGGTGCGGGAACAGGGCGAAGCTCTGGAACATCATGGCCGTGCCGCGGCTGGCCGCCGGCAGCGTGGTGATGTTGCGGTTCTCCAGCAGGATGTCCCCGCTGGTGGTGCTTTCGTGCCCCGCGATCATGCGCAGGGTGGTGCTCTTGCCGCAGCCCGATGGCCCCAGCAGGCAGCAGTAGCTGTCGGGGGCGATGCGCAGGTCGATGCTGTCCACGGCCACGCTGGCGGGGCCGTAGCGTTTGGTCAGCGCGATCAGCTCGACGGCGGCGGGGGTGGGGGCTTCGGCGTGCATGCGCCACCGGCTTGCACGAGTTGTGCCAGGCGGTTTGTACGCAATCCGGCACCGATTGCGTACAAGAATCCGGCCGTTTGTGCACGGTACTGGGGCGCGGGGGAGCCGGGCGACGCCCGCCGGTGCGTGCGCACCGTGGCGAGGCGCACCAGCCCTGCGCGCCGTGGGTCGATTGCGTGCGCCGCGCCCGCACAGGTTCCGTGCGCGGATAATTCGCGCCCATGCAGATCCGCTTCACCAAGATGCAGGGCGCGGGCAACGACTTCGTCGTGCTCGACGAGACGCGCGGATTGCTCGGCCTGAACGCGGCCCAGTACCGCTTCCTGGCCGACCGCCACTTCGGCGTCGGCGCCGACCAGATCCTCTCCGTGCGCCCCGCGCCCGGGCCCGGCCTGGACTTCGAGTACGTCATCCACAACGCCGACGGCGGCGAGGTCGAACACTGCGGCAACGGCGCCCGCTGCTTCGTGCGCTACGTGCACGACAAAGGCCTGAGCGAGCGCAACCCGCTGCGCGTGCAGGTGAAGAACGGTGTGCTGGAACTCAAGCGCCTACCCGATGGCCGCGTCACCGTGGACATGGGCCCACCGGTCTTCGCTTTGGCCCAGGTGCCTTTCGACGCCAGGGGCCTCAAGGCCGAGAAGCTCGGCAACTTCGAGCGCTGGCCGCTGCCCGTGCCTTACGCGGGCGACCAGCCCGTGGCCGTGCTGTCCATGGGCAACCCGCACGCCGTGCTGCGGGTGGACGACGTGGACAGCGCGCCCGTGGCGGCGTGGGGCCCGCTGATCGAGAACCACGAGCGCTTCCCGCAGCGCGTCAACGCCGGCTTCCTGCAGGTGGTCGACACCCGCACCGTGAAGCTGCGCGTGTACGAGCGCGGCGCCGGTGAAACCCTGGCCTGCGGCACCGGCGCCTGCGCCGCGGTCGTGGCGGGCATCCGCCTGGGCTGGCTGGGCTCGCGCGTTGACGTGCACACCCGCGGCGGCGTGCTCACCATCGAATGGATCGACACCGCCAGCCACGACGCCCCGGTGTTCATGACCGGCCCCGCCACCCCCGTGTTCGAGGGCGAGATCACCGTCCCCGATGCATTGAACTGAAACGATCGCTTCTTCCGCCCAAGACCATGAACCAGCCGATCCCGCCCATCACCGAAGACGACATCGCCCAGTACCTGGCCAACAGCCCCGATTTCTTCGAGCGCCACGCCAGCCTGCTGGCGGCGGTTCAGCTCACCAGCCCGCACGGCGGGCGCGCGGTGAGCCTGCAGGAACGCCAGGCCGAGATGCTGCGCGAGAAGATCCGCGGCCTGGAGCTCAAGGGCGCCGAGCTGCTGCGCCACGGCAAGGAGAACACCGCCATCGCCGACAAGCTGCAGCGCTGGATGCGCGAGCTTCTGCTGGTGCGCGACGCGCGCGAGCTGCCGCGCGTGGCCGCCACCGAGCTGGCGGCGCAGTTCCTGGTGCCGCAGGTGGCCATCAAGGTCTGGGACGTGTCGGCCGAGTTCGACGACGAGGACTACGCCCACGGCGCCAGCGAAGACGCCCAGGCCTTCGCCAGTTCGCTCGCGCTGCCGTACTGCGGCCACAACCCGGGCCTGGAGGCCGCGCAGTGGCTGGCCGATCCGGAATCGGCCAGTTCGCTGGCGCTGATTCCCCTGCGCGCAGGCGCCGCGCCCGAGGCCTTCGGCCTGCTGGTGCTGGCCTCGTCCGACCCGCAGCGCTTCGCCCCCGACATGGGCACCGACTTCCTCGAACGCATCGGCGAACTCACCAGCGCCGCGTTGTCGCGGCTGCGCCCGGTGGTGCCCGCGGCGGTGGAATGAGCGCGGCCCGGCCACCCGAGCGCGCTCGCACCGCGGCGCGTGGCGCGGAGGTCTTCTGATGACGCCACCGGCCCGCCACGACGACGCGGGCCTGGTGCGGGCCTACCTGGACCACGTGCGCGTGGACAAGCGCCTGGCCGAGCGCACCCTGGCGCTCTATACCGCCGACCTGGAAAAACTGCAGGCGAACGCGCGCGAGGCCGGCGTGTCCCTGGTGGACGTCACGCCCGCGCATGTGCGGCGCTGGGTGGCGCAGATGCACTCGGGCGGGCGCAGCGCGCGCGGCATCGCGCTCATCCTCTCGGGCTGGCGCGGCTTCTATGGCTGGCTTGGCCGCCAGGGCCTCATCCAGCAGCACCCGGTGAACGACGTGCGCGCGCCCAAGGCCGGCAAGCCCCTGCCCAAGGCCCTGCCGGTGGACGAGGCCGTGCGGCTGGCGAGCTACGAGGACGCCGAGGACGACCCGGCGCTGGAGGCGCGCGACGCCTGCATCGCCGAGCTGCTGTACGGCTGCGGCCTGCGCATCGGCGAACTGGTGGGCCTGGATGTGGCGGCCAGCGGCACGGCGCGCGGCTGGATCGATCTGCAGGAGGGCGAGGCCCACGTGCTCGGCAAGGGCAGCAAGCGGCGCAGCGTGCCGGTGGGACGCGCGGCGCTGGAGTCGCTGCGGCGCTGGCTGGACCTGCGCGTGGCGTTCGCGCGCGAGGACGCGGCGCTGTTCATCGGCCAGCGCGGCCAACGGCTCACACCGCAAACCATCCGCGTGCGGCTCAAGCGCCGCGCCCTCAAGGCGGGCCTGGCCACGCCGGTGCACCCGCACATGCTGCGCCACTCCTTCGCCAGCCACGTGCTGCAGTCCAGCGGCGACCTGCGCGCGGTGCAGGAACTGCTGGGCCACGCCAGCATCGGCACCACGCAGGTCTACACGCGGCTCGATTTCCAGCACCTGGCGCGGGTGTACGACGCCGCCCACCCGCGCGCCCAGGCCCGCAAGCCGCGCGGCAAGTGAGCGCGGCCGCGACAATCGCGGCCATGAAATCCATCCGACTCAAGCCCGGCAAGGAACGCTCGCTGCAGCGACACCACCCCTGGGTGTTCGACGGCGCCATCGCCAAGGGCGGCGCCGACCCGGGCGAGACCGTGCGCGTGGACAGCGCCGACGGCCAGTTCCTCGCCTGGGGCGCCTACTCCCCGGCTTCGAAGATCCGCGTGCGCGCCTGGAGCTTCGATCAAGGCCAGCGCATCGACGCCGCCTTCTTCAAGGACCGCCTGCGCGCCGCCATCGCCCTGCGCGAACGCCTGGCCATCGCCAGCGATGGCGTTCGCCTGGTGCACGCCGAGTCCGACGGCCTGCCCGGTCTGGTGGTGGACCGCTACGGCGACACCCTGGTCGCCCAGTTCGGCGCCGCCGGCGTGGAGCGCTGGAAGGACGTGATCGCCGACGCCCTGGTCGATCTCACGGCTTGCGAGCGCCTGTACGAGCGCAGCGACACCAGCAGCCGCCGCCTGGAAGGCCTGGCCGACGCCACCGGCTGGCTGCGCGGGCAGGGCGGCACCGCGCTCGAGCTGAACGAGCACGGCTGGCGCCTCGGCCTGGACGTCGCCAGCGGCCACAAGACCGGCTACTACCTCGACCAGCGCGACAGCCGCGCCGCCTGCCGCGACCTCGTCCAGCGCTTCAAGCTGGCCGAGGTGTTCAACGGCTACTGCTACAGCGGCGGCTTCACCGTGGCCGCGCTCGCGGGCGGCGCCCGGCGCGTGCTCTCGGTCGATTCCTCCGGCCCCGCGCTGGAGCAGGCCCGCGCCAACGTGGCCTTGAACGGCTTCGACGCCGCGCGCTGCGAGTGGCTCGACGCCGACGTCAACGCCAGCCTGCGCCGCCTCATCGACGAGGGCCGCCAGTTCGACGGCATCGTGCTCGACCCGCCCAAGCTGGCGCCCACCGCGGCGCACGCCGAGCGCGCCGCGCGCGCCTACAAGGACATCAACCGCCTGGGCTTCAAGCTGCTGCGCCCGGGCGGTGTGCTGTTCACCTTCTCCTGCTCCGGCGGCGTGGGCGTGGAGCTGTTCCACAAGATCGTGGCCTCGGCCGGGCTGGAGGCGGGCGTGGACGGCGTCTTCCTGCAGCGCCTGGGCGGCGCCTGTGACCACCCGATGACGGTGAACTTTCCCGAGGGCGAATACCTCAAGGGCCTGGTGGTGATGCGCCGGCCCTGAAGCGGGCGTGCATCTTGCTGGCCTACACTCGTCCGCCTTCGCTGTCCCCACCCCTCCAAGCACCATGGCCCTGATCCCCGCCACCATCCTTACCGGCTTCCTCGGCTCCGGCAAGACGACCCTGCTCAAGCGCGTGCTCACCGAGGCCCACGGCCAGAAGATCGCCGTCGTCGAAAACGAATTCGGCGAAGAGAACATCGACAACGAGATCCTGGTGGCCGACACCACCGAGAACATCATCCAGATGAGCAACGGCTGCATCTGCTGCACCATCCGCGACGACCTGCGCGCCACCCTGGCCGACCTGGCGCAGAAGAAGCGCAAGGGCGAGCTCGACTTCGAGCGCGTGGTGATCGAGACCACCGGCCTGGCCGACCCCGGCCCCGTGGCCCAGACCTTCTTCATGGACGACGAGGTGGCCGAGCAGTACCTGCTCGACGCCATCGTCACCCTGGTGGACGCCAAGCACGCCGCCGACCAGCTCAACGACCGCCAGGAGGCCCGCCGCCAGGTGGGTTTCGCCGACCAGATCTTCATCAGCAAGGCCGACCTGGTCTCCCCGGACGAGGTGGAGGCCCTGACCCACCGCCTCAAGCACATGAACCCGCGCGCGGCCATGCGGCCCGCGCACTTCGGCGAGGTCGCCATCAAGGAGGTCTTCGACCTGCGCGGCTTCAACCTCAACGCCAAACTCGAGATCGACCCGGACTTCCTCAAGGCCGACGAACACGATCACGACCATGGCCACGAGCACCACGGGCACGACCACCACGACCATGACCACGCCCACGGCGAGCATTGCGACCACCCCTCGCACCAGCACGGCCACGGCCACGGCCATCACCACCACCACGACGACGACGTCAAGAGCTTCGTCTACCGGGCCGAGCGCCCCTTCAGTCCCGAGAAGCTCGAGGATTTCCTCGGTGCCATCGTGCAGGTCTACGGCCCGCGCATGCTGCGCTACAAGGGCGTGCTGCACATGCAGGGCACCGAGCGCAAGGTCATCTTCCAGGGCGTGCACCAGCTCATGGGCAGCGACCTCGGGCCCGAATGGGGCCCCGACGAAAAGCGCGTGAGCAAGATGGTCTTCATCGGCATCGACCTGCCGCGCGACATCCTCGAACAGGGACTCGAGCAGAGCCTGGTCTGACGAACCGGCCGGTGCACGGGGCCTGCCGTGTCGTTTGTCTCGCTTCGGCGCACCGCGGGCTGCCGGCCGGCGCCGATCCCGTTTCGCGCATGGCTACAATCGCGCCCCGAATCGAACGGGACTTTTGTCACACAGCATGGGGGTATAACAGCCCCTTCGCCGAAGGCGGGTCCGGGTTTCGACCTGTCGCCATCGGTCCACGCGCCGGGCATGATCCCTTGTCAGGGGCGCCCCAGCCATCCTAAGGAGACCCGTTGTGAAAGCCCCGGCTTCCAAGGCAGCGAAAGCAGGCAAGTCCGTCGCCTCGGGCGCCTCCGCGCGTGCCGCCAAGCCGGCTGCAACGGCCAGGTCTGCCTCGGCCAAGGCCGCGCCCAAGAAGGCGCCCGCGGTGAAGAAGCCCGTGGCCAAGGCGCCCGCAAAGCCCGCCGTGAAGGCCGCTGCCAGGAAGGCGCCCGCCAAACCGGTGGCCACGAAGGCGGCTGCCAAGCCAGTGGCCAAGGCGGCAGCCAAGAAGGCCGTGGCCAAGGCGCCCGCGAAGGCCCCGGTGAAGAAGGCACCTGCACAAGCGGCCGTGAAGCCCGTCGCGAAAGCGGCCGCCGCGCCTGTCAAGGCCGTCACGTCGGCGGCCAAGGCGGCGTCAGCGGCCAAGGCCGTCATTTCCAAGGCCAAGGTGGCCAGTCCGCCCCCGCCGATCGTCATCGAACCCTCGCCCCCTCCCATGGGCAAGCGCGAGGCCCGCAAGGTCATGCTGGCGCAGATGTCCCAGCCGGCCTCGGTCCCCAGCCACGCCCCGGACGCCGCCAAGGCGACCTTCTCCCACATGAATGAACGAACCGTCATGACGCCCCCCGCCCCCTCATCCCTCCAGAAGGACCCCAAGCGGGCCAACAACTGGAAGACCCTGCCGGTCGAGCAGCTCACCGATCAGGACGTGCAGGCCATGCCCGACAGCGAGTACATGAACGACGTGCAGCTGGCCTTCTTCAAGCTCAAGCTGCAACGCCTGCGCGCCGACATGCTGAACAACGCGGGCGAGACCACCGAGCACCTGCGCGAGGACACCGTGGTCGTGCCCGATCCGGCCGACCGCGCCACCATCGAGGAAGAGCACGCCCTGGAGCTGCGCACGCGCGACCGTGAGCGCAAGCTGCTCAAGAAGATCGAGCAGGCCCTCGCCCGCATCGACGCGGAAGACTACGGCTACTGCGACGAAACCGGCGAGCCCATCGGCGTGGGCCGGCTCATCGCGCGGCCCACCGCCAGCCTCTCGCTCGAAGCGCAACAGCGCCGCGAACTCAAGCAGAAGATGTTCGGCGACTGAGCGCCGGCTGATCGATCCACGGCCCGGTTCCATGTCCAAGGACGACTCCAGCGGCGGCTTTCTTTCCAAGGTGGTGAAGTTCGTTCGCCACCCGACCACGAGCTGGGCGGATCTGGACACGCGCCAGTCGGACCGCGAAAGCGAGTACAGCAAGGCCGCGCTCAAGGAAATGATCGAGCGCAAGCGGCGCAACGACTTCGTGCGCAAGCGCGAGTTCGACATGCTGCGCAAGATCCGTTCGCGCGAGGGCAGCCCGGCCGAGGCGCAGGGCATGCGCCCGTCCTTCTTCCAGAGCAGCATCCCCTCCAAGCCCGACGACCGGGCCATGACGCTCAAGAAGATCGACGAGATCGAAGCCCAGATGTCCATGCAGTGGTGGAAGACCAAGGGCGCGGACTCGATCACCAGCACCGGCTCGCCCGGCCCCAACAGCGCCGCGCAGCCGCCCGGCACCCTGCCGCAGAAGGGCCGCGAGGCCTCGCCGATCCGGCCGCTGCCGCAGGTGGACCCGGCTCGCCTGCGCGCCCAGTACGACGTGACCGAACCCGCTCCGCTGCTCAACGCCGCGGCGCCGCGTGAGCACCAGCCCACCGAACCCATGGACCTGCGCGCGGCGACCGCCGCAACGGCGCCGGCGCCCGTGAAGCCCGCCAGCGCCGGTCCACGCACCGGCCTCATGGCGCCACGCGCGGGCACGCCCAGCGGCCAGGGCTCCGAATTCTCCGCCTCGCACTTCTACGCGCTCGACGTGCAAGAAGTCGCGCAGGACCCCGAGGTCGAGGAGGCCGCGATCCGCTTCGCCAACGGCGACGACGCGGGCGCCGAACAGGGCCTGCTCGAGGCCGTGTCCGAAGGTGGGCCGCGGGTCGACCAGGAGGCCGACTGGCTCGCCCTGTTCGATCTGTACCGCGCCACCGGCCAGCTGGCCCCCTTCGAAAGCCGCGCGGTGGAGTTCGTGAACCGCTTCAGCCGCTCGGCCCCGCAGTGGTACGACATGCCGGCCGCGGTGCACCGCATGGTCGGCGCGGCCCAGGAACCGGCGGCGGCCACGCAGGCCCGCGCCGTCTGGGCCTGTGAGCCCGAACTCGACGCGCACGCCGTGGGCACGCTGCAGAACGTGCTGTCGCGCGCGCGCTCGCCCTGGGTGCTCGACTGGACCTTGCTCACCAGCATGGACCAGAAAGCCGCCCGCGCCCTGCTGGGCATCGTCACGCTGTGGACGGATCAGGACGTCGACCTGCGTTTCGTGGGCGGCTCCAAGCTGCGCGACGTGCTCAAGAACATGACGCACTCGGGCCGCCGCGATGTCGAGCAGCTCTGGTGGGAGCTGCGCATGGCGGTGCTGCGCCTCATGAACCGCGCCGACGAGTTCGAACTCACCGCGCTGGATTTCTGCGTCACCTACGAACTCTCGCCACCGGGGTGGGAACGTCCCCGCTGCCGCTACCAATCCGTGCGTGGTGATGGCGACGAAGGCCACTCGGTGCTCGGCGAATCGGTGATCGAAGCCGTGCAGTCCACCCTGTCGGGTGAGGCGGGCATCGACTCCCAGCCCGGTTCGTCGATCAACCACCTGGGCCTGGTCGAACTCTCGGGCGAGATCCGCGGCGACGCGCAGAGCACCATCGACATGCTGGAGCAGCGCCTGGAGGGCGCCGACGTGCTGATCCTGTCGTGCCGCAACCTGATCCGCGTCGATTTTTCGGCCGCGGGCACCTTGCTCAACTGGGTCTCCAACCACCACGCGCAGAACCGGCTGGTGCAGTTCGTCGATGTGCATCGGCTGGTCTCGGCCTTCTTCCACGTCATCGGCATCACCGAGTACGCGAAGGTCGTTCTGCGCAATGACTGAAGTACACCCCCGCCGCGCTGCGCGCGACCCCCTCTAGGGGGCGGCACCTGCGGCCCGGCAAAGCCGGTTCCGCGGTGCCCCCGGCTGGACCACGTCGTGCGGGCGGGTCGCGCGCCGGCTTTTTCTCAGTGGCCCCTTGAGGGGGGCTCTCGCATCCCCATTTGGCATCCCATGGAATCCTTTCACGGCACCACCATCGTCTGCGTCCGCCGGGAAACCCCGCAGGGCGTTCAGGTCGCCATCGGCGGCGACGGCCAGGTCACGCTCGGCAACATCGTGATCAAGGGCACCGCCCGCAAGGTGCGCAAGCTCTACAACGATCGCGTGCTCGCCGGCTTCGCCGGCGCCACGGCCGACGCCTTCACCCTGTTCGAGCGCTTCGAGGCCAAACTGGAAAAGCACCAGGGCCACCTGGCGCGCGCCGCCATCGAACTCACGCGCGACTGGCGCACCGACCGTGTGCTGCGCCGCCTGGAGGCCATGCTGGCCGTGGCCGACCGAACCGCCGCGCTCGTGATCACCGGCAATGGCGACGTGCTCGAACCCGAGCACGGCATCGTGGCCATCGGCTCGGGCGGCGCCTACGCGCAGGCCGCGGCCAAGGCCCTGGTCGACCACACCCAGCTCAGCGCCGAAGACGTGGTGCGCCAGTCGCTCGCGATCGCGGGCGAGCTGTGCATCTACACCAACATGAACCACACCATTGAAACGCTCGACTGAGGCCGTTTGACATGTCTTCGATGACACCCCAGGAAATCGTCTCCGAGCTCGACCGGTTCATCATCGGCCAGAAGGGCGCCAAGCGCGCCGTGGCCATCGCGCTGCGCAACCGCTGGCGCCGCCAACTCGTCGATGAAAAGCTGCGCCCGGAGATCACGCCCAAGAACATCCTCATGATCGGGCCCACCGGCGTGGGCAAGACCGAGATCGCGCGCCGCCTGGCGCGCCTGGCCGACGCGCCCTTCATCAAGGTCGAGGCCACCAAGTTCACCGAGGTCGGGTACGTCGGCAAGGACGTGGACAGTATCGTGCGCGACCTGGCCGACATCGCCATCAAGCAGACGCGCGAGGCCGAGATGCGCAAGCAGCGCTCCCGCGCCGAGGACGCAGCTGAGGAGCGCATCCTGGACGCGCTGATCCCGCCGCCGCGCGCGGTGGGCTTCGAGCCGCAGGCGACACCGGACAGCGCCACGCGCCAGGCGTTCCGCAAGAAGCTGCGCGAAGGCGAACTCGACGACCGTGAAATCGAGATCGAGCTGGCCGAGCCGCGCCCCACGATGGAAATCATGGGCCCGGCCGGCATGGAGGAAATGGCCGAGCAATTGAAAGGCCTGTTCGGCCAGTTCGGTGCGGGGCGCAAGCAGGTGCGCAAGCTGCGCATCGCCGAGGCCATGAAGCTGCTGATCGATGAGGAGGCGGCCAAGCTCGTCAACGAGGACGAGATCAAGACGCGCGCGTTGCACAACGCCGAGCAGAACGGCATCGTGTTCATCGACGAGATCGACAAGGTGACCTCGCGCAGCGACACCGGCGGCACGGCCGAGGTGTCGCGCCAGGGCGTGCAGCGCGACTTGCTGCCCCTGGTGGAGGGCACCACGGTGTCCACCAAGTACGGCCCGATCAAGACGGACCACATCCTGTTCATCGCGAGCGGGGCGTTCCACCTGTCCAAGCCGAGCGACCTCATCCCGGAGTTGCAGGGACGCTTTCCCATCCGCGTGGAGCTGCAGTCGCTGTCGGTGGACGACTTCGAGGCCATCCTGACGCAGACGCACGCCTCGCTGGTGCGGCAGTACCAGGCGCTGCTGGCCACGGAAGGGGTGACGCTGGCGTTCCAGGCCGATGGCATTCGTCAGCTCGCGCAGATCGCGTGCGAGGTGAATGAGCGGACCGAGAACATCGGGGCCCGGCGGCTGTCGACGGTGATGGAGCACCTGCTGGACGAGGTGAGTTTCGACGCGGCGAAGCTACAGGGGCAGACGGTGACGATCGACGCTGCCTTCGTTCAGGAACGCTTGGGGGCGCTGAGCAAGGACGAGGATCTGTCGCGGTACATCCTCTGAGTGCTGTTCGGTTTGCGCTCGGCGGGTTTCGCTCGTTGCACCTCGCGGGCTCGCGGCCACTGGGTGCCTTGCTCCGCGAATGTCCCCCGGACCGGGCTGTGCCCGGTCCTCCTCCTTTATTTCGCTGCGCAAGGCACCCAGCGTCCGCGAGCACAGACACGGTGGCGTACCAACAGACCGAGTGCCAACGAGGTCGTCGGTGATCGGGTGTCCGGCGTAGCGACATAAAGGAGGAGGAGCGGAGCGCGCCAGCGATCCGCTCCGGGGGACAGTCGCGGAGCCGGACACCCGGTCGCCGACGACCGGACCAGCCGGAGAAAGTCGGAGAAGGTCGGGGAAAGCAGGAGAACGCCGAGCCACCCAGACCCCCACCGCCCGTCGCCTCGTGAAACGCCCCTGGAACGTCCCACGGGCGTTTCCGTTTTGAAGCTTCACTTGCACTGCCTGTTGTAAGTGCTTGCTTTTTATGTGCTTTTTGGCGTCCCAACTCCCTCGAAATCGGCTCTAAGTGGTTGATTTCATTGAAAAAATGTGTACTCAACCCCTGGCGCGGGAGTGTTTTCCTGCTACAGTGGGATTTAGTGCAATTAAGTGGTGGTATCTGCCATCCGAGGGTCCAAAGCGGTGTTCCAGGGCGCGTCTTCGCTCAGTCTCGATGCCAAGGGGCGGCTGTCTGTGCCGACCCGGCACCGCGACGCCCTGGGCGGCTCCCTCACCATCACCAAACACCCCCACGGCTGCCTCATGGTCTTCCCCCGCGAGGCCTGGGAAGACTTCCGCGGTCGCATCGCCAACCTGCCCATGCAGGCCCAATGGTGGAAGCGCATCTTCCTCGGCAACGCCATGGACGTGGAGGTGGATGGCACCGGTCGCGTGCTCGTCTCGCCCGAATTGCGCGCCGCCGCCGGCATCAGCAAGGACGTCGTGCTGCTCGGCATGGGCGCCTACCTTGAACTCTGGGACGCCCAGGTGTATGCCGCGCAGGAGGCCGAGGCCATGAAGGCCGAGATGCCCGACGTGTTCAAGGACTTTTCCTTCTAAGGGTGGTGGTGGAGACCTCATGGACCCATCTGACCGTCCTGTTGACCGAAGCCGTGCAGGCGCTGTCGATCAACCCGGACGGCCACTACGTCGATGCCACCTTCGGGCGCGGTGGGCACAGCCGCGCCATTCTGCAGAGGCTGTCGCCCCAAGGGCGGCTGACCGTCTTCGACAAGGATCCCCAGGCCATCGAAGTGGCGCGCCAGCTCGCCGCGCAGGATGCGCGCGTGTCGGTGCACCACAGCGGCTTCGCCTCCATCGCCGACCTGCCGCCGGCCAGTGCCGACGGGCTGCTCATGGACCTCGGCGTGAGCTCCCCGCAGATCGACGACCCCGCGCGGGGTTTTTCCTTTCGCCACGACGGCCCGCTGGACATGCGCATGGACACCACGCGTGGCCAGAGCGTGGCCCAGTGGCTCGAAACGGTGCCCGTCCCCACCCTGTCGGAGGTCATTCGTGACTATGGCGAAGAACGGTTTGCTTCACAGATTGCAAAGGCGATTGATCGTCGCCGACAGGAACGGGGCCCTGTTCGAACCACCGGCGAGCTGGCCGAAATCGTGGCTGGCGCGGTCAAAACCCGCGAGCCGGGCAAGGACCCTGCAACGCGCACATTTCAGGCTCTTCGGATTTTCATCAACGCCGAGCTTGAAGAGCTGCAACAGGCGCTAGAGGCCAGCCTGCACCTGCTCAAGCCCCAAGGTCGCCTCGTGGTCATCAGCTTCCATTCCCTGGAAGACCGCCCGGTCAAGCAGTTCATGGCGCGCCATTCGCGCACCGTGGTGGACCGCCGCGCGCCGTTCGCCGAGCCCGCGCCCACGCGCCTGGCCGACGTGCACCGCGTGATGCCCTCCGACGCCGAGGTGCAGGCCAACCCGCGCGCGCGCAGCGCCGTCATGCGCGTGGCCACGCGCACGGAGGTGGCGGCATGAGCGCCGCGCCGGGCCGCCCCAAGCAAGCTCGCACCCCCTTGGGGGGCAGCGCAGCACACGCAGTGGCAAGCGCGGGGGCCTTGTCATGATCAGGCTCAACCTCGTGCTGCTGCTGGCGGTGCTGGCCAGCGCCTTCTACCTGGTGCACACCCAGTACGAGTCGCGCCGCCTCTACTCCGCGCTCTACCGCGCACAGAGCCAGGCCAAGCAGCTCGATGCCGACCACGAGCAACTGGCGGTGCAGCGCCGCGCGCAGGCCGCGCCGGCCCGGGTGCAGCAGCTCGCCACGCGGCACTTGCAGATGCGCCAGGTCACACCCGGCATCACGCAGTACGTGAGCGGTCGCGCCACCGCGCCGGCAGCCGCGCCGCGGGCCGAGGGGGAGGGCGCGCGATGAGCCGCAGCATCAACTACGCCTCCAGCCCGCTGCTGGCCAGCAAGACACCGGTGTGGCGCAGCAAGTTCATCGTGGCCGGCCTGGCGCTGGCCTTTGCGGGGCTGGCGGGGCGCGCCGCCTACGTGCAGGTCATCGGCAACGACTTCTTCAAACGCCAGGGCGAGGTGCGCTTCGCGCGCAACCTCGAACTGCCCGCCAACCGCGGCCGCGTGCTCGACCGCAATGGCCTGATCCTCGCCTCCAGCGTGGTGGCGCAGAGCATCTGGGCCATCCCCGAGGACGTGGAGAAGAACCACCCGAAGATGCGCGAGCTGGCGAAGCTGCTCGACATGCCGCTGGCCGATCTGCGCAAGCGCCTGGCCGACAACGACAAGACCTTCGTCTGGGTGAAGCGCCAGGTGGACGAGCCGATCGCGCAGAAGATCGCCGCCCTCGACATCAAGGGCATCTACCAGCGCCGCGAGTACAAGCGCCGCTACCCCGAGGGCGAGGCCACGGCGCACGTGGTCGGCTTCACCAACGTGGAAGACCGCGGTCAGGAAGGCGTGGAGCTCGCCTTCAACCAGCAGCTGGCCGGCAAGGCCGGCTCGCGCCGCGTCATCAAGGACCGCCTGGGCCGCGTGGTCGAGGACGTGCAGGACGTGGTGCCACCTGTGGACGGTCCGGATCTCGCCCTGTCGCTCGACAGCAAGGTGCAGTACTTTGCCTGGCAGAAGCTGCGCCAGGCCGTGCTGTTGCACAAGGCCAGGGCCGGCAGCGTGATCGTGATCGACACCATCACCGGCGAGGTGCTGGCCCTGGCCAACTACCCCAGCTACGACCCCAACCTGCGGCGCAACCTCAGCGGCGAGCAACTGCGCAACCGCGTGCTCACCGACACCTTCGAGCCCGGCTCGACGATGAAGCCCTTCATCGCAGCGCTCGCGCTCGACAAGGGTCTGGTGCGCCCGAACACGTCCATTGCCACGGCCCCGGGGCGCATCACCATCGGCGGCTCCACCATCCGCGACACGCACCCGCACGAGGTGCTGACGGTGGCCGAGGTGATCCAGAAGTCCAGCAACGTCGGCACGGTCAAGATGGCCATGCAGATGAGCCCGCGCGAGATGTGGGAGATGTACGCGCAGGTCGGCTTCGGGCAGAAGCCGCAGGTGCCTTTCCCCGGCGCCGTGGCGGGCCGGTTGCGGACCTACAAGAGCTGGCGCCCCATCGAGCAGGCCACCATGAGCTACGGTTATGGCCTGTCCACCTCCCTGTATCAACTCGCGCAGGCGTACACCGTCTTCGCGCGCGACGGCGAGCTCATTCCGCTGACCCTGCTCAAGAGCGACGTGCCCGCGCAGGGCGTGCGCGTGTTCAGCGAGCGCAACGCGCGCGCGGTGCGCGACATGCTGGCGCTGGCTGCGCAGCCCGGTGGCAGCGCCACGCGTGCGCAGACCATGGGCTATTCGGTGGGCGGCAAGACCGGCACCGCGCGCAAGCAGGAGGGCAACGGCTACGCCGAAGGCAAGTACCGCGGCTTCTTCGTCGGCATGGCGCCCATCGAGCAGCCGCGCATCATCGTCGCGGTGATGATCGACGAGCCCACCGACGGCAAGTTCTACGGCGGCGTGGTCGCCGCGCCCGTGTTCAGCGAAACCGTGCAGGAAACGCTGCGCATCCTCGGCGTGCAGCCCGACATGAACGTCAAGCCGCAGATCGTCACCACCGATCCGGTGGAGGAGGCGTTTTGATGGTGCAGACGCTCGTCCACCCCGAAGCCGTGGCGCAGTGGCTGCGCGCCAGCGTCACCGGCGCGCTGGTGTGCGACAGCCGCCGCGTGCGCGAGGGCGACGGCTTCGTGGCCTGGCCCGGCGCGGCCACCGACGGACGCCGCTTCGTGGTCGATGCGCTTCGCACCGGCGCCAGTGCGGCCGTGGTCGAGCGCGAAGGCCTGGAGGCCTACGACTTCCGCCACGACCCGCGCGTACTGGCCGTGCCCGGCCTCAAGGCCCAGGCCGGCCCCATCGCCAGCGCCTGGTGCCACGAGCCCAGCGGCGCGCTCGACGTGATCGCCATCACCGGCACCAACGGCAAGACCTCCAGTGCCTGGTGGGCGGCGCAGTTGCTGGCGGCCTGCAACCGCCCGGCGGCGGTGGTGGGCACGCTGGGCATGGGCCGCCCGGGCGGCGATCTGCAGGTCACCGGCCTGACCACGCCCGACCCGGTGATGTTGCAGCACGGGCTGCGCGCTTTCGTTGAACAGGGCCTGCGCGCCTGCGCCATCGAGGCCTCGTCGATCGGCCTGGAGGAAGGCCGGCTGAACGGCACGCGCGTGGCGGTGGCCGTGTTCACCAACTTCACGCAGGACCACCTCGACTACCACGGCAGCATGGACGCCTACTGGGCCGCCAAGCAGCGCCTGTTCGACTGGCCCGGCCTCAAGGCTGCGGTGGTCAATGCCGACGATGCGCACGGCGCCGGCCTGCTTGCCCGCCTGCAGGGCCGCGGGCTCGACCTGTGGTCCCTCGCCATCGACCGCGAGGCGCGGCTCGAGGCGCGCGGCCTCACCACCACCCCCGCGGGCCTGGCCTTCGAACTGATCGAACGCGACGAACGCGGCCAGGAACGCCAGCGCCAGGCGCTGAACCTGCCGCTGGTGGGCCGCTACAACGTGCACAACCTGCTGGGCGTGCTGGCCGCGGCGCGCGCGCTGGGCGTGCCCTTCGCGGTTGCCGTGCAGGCCTGCGCTGCACTCACGCCCGTGCCCGGCCGCATGCAGCAGGCGCAGGCCGACACGCCCGGCGCGCCGCTGGTGCTGGTGGACTACGCGCACACGCCCGACGCTCTGGAGAAGGCCCTCCAGGCGCTGCAGCCCCTGGCTGCGCGACGCGGTGGCGCGCTGTGGGTGCTCATCGGCTGCGGCGGCGACCGCGACCCGGGCAAGCGCCCGCTGATGGCCGCCGTGGCCGAGCGCGAGGCCCGCCACGCGGTGCTCACCAGCGACAACCCGCGCGGCGAGGATCCGGTGGACATCCTGTCGCAGATGGCGCGCGGCCTGAGCCGCGCCGACGCCGCGCGCACCGTCGTGGACCGCGCCGAGGCCATCGTTCTGGCCGTGCGCGAGGCCGCGCCCGCCGACGTGGTGCTGGTCGCCGGCAAGGGGCACGAGGACTACCAGGAGGTTCGCGGCGTGCGGTCGCCGTTCTCCGACATCGAACACGCGCGCCGCGCGCTCGCCCTGCGCAAGGAAACCGCATGAAGACCTTGGCCGAACTCCTGCCCACGCTGCCCGGCGCGCGCGCCGTCGGCCGCATCGCCTCGCCCATCCAGCGGGTGCACTCCGACACCCGCAGCCTGCGCGCGGGCGACCTGTTCGTCGCGCTGAAGGGCGAGCGTTTCGACGCGCACGACTTCCTGCCGCAGGCAGCCGCCACCGGTGCGGTGGCCGCGCTCGCGCAGCGCGGGCTGGCCGAGGCCGGTCTGCCCGGCGTCGAGGTGCCCGACACCCGCGCCGGCCTGCTGCAGCTCGCACAGGCCTGGCGCGCGCAGTTCGCGCTGCCGCTGATCGCCGTGACCGGCAGCAACGGCAAGACCACGGTCACGCAGATGGTCGCCAGCATCCTGCGGGCCCACGCGGGCGAGGCCGCGCACGCCACGCAGGGCAACTTCAACAACGACATCGGCGTCCCGCTCACCCTGCTGCGCCTGAACGCCTCGCACCGTTGCTCGGTGGTGGAGCTGGGCATGAACCACCCGGGCGAGATCGCCCAGCTCGCCGCCATTGCCGCCCCCACCGTGGCCTTGGTGAACAACGCCCAGCGCGAACACCAGGAGTTCATGAGTTCGGTGGAAGCCGTGGCGCGCGAAAACGGCACGGTCATCGCCGAGCTGGACGCCGACGGCGTGGCCGTGTTCCCCAGCGACGACGTGCACACGCGCATCTGGCAGGCGCTGGCCGGCGCGCGCCGGACCATCACCTTCAGCGACAACGACCCCGATGCCGCCGTGCGTGCGCTCGCCGCCGAGTGGCAGGACAACGCCTGGGCGCTGCACTTCGCCTCGCCCCTGGGCGAAGGTCAGGCGCAACTGCGCATCGCCGGCCGCCACAACGTGCGCAACGCGCTCGCCGCCGTGGCCTGCGCGGTGGCCGCCGGCGTGCCGCTCGCCGCCATCGTGCAAGGGCTGAACGACTTCGAGCCCGTGGGCGGTCGCTCGCGCGCCATCACGGTGCGGGTCGACGCCCGCGTGGTCACGCTGATCGACGACACCTACAACGCCAACCCCGACTCCGTGCGCGCCGCCATCGACGTGCTTGCCACGCTGCCCGCGCCGCACCTGCTGGTGCTGGGCGACATGGGCGAGGTCGGCGACCAGGGCCTGGCCTTCCACCTCGAGGTGCTGCGCCACGCCTACGCGCGCGGCATCGACGAAGTGCGCGTGAGCGGCACGGCCATGTGCGAAGCCGCCGAGGCCATGCGCTCGGCCAGCGAGCCGGCGCCGCGCTGTGTGCCCGAGGTGGACGCGCTGGCCACCGACGTGGCCGCCGAAGTCGCCACCGGCGTGGTGGCCAGCGTGCTGGTCAAGGGCTCGCGCTTCATGCGCATGGAGCGCGTGGTGCGGGCGGTGCGCGCGCTCGACCCGACGCAGGCCGTCAACGACAAGGATTCCTCCCATGCTGCCTAGCATCGCCCTCTGGCTGCAAGGTCTCTCGCCCGACCTGGGCTTCCTGCGCGTGTTCCAGTACCTCACCTTCCGCGCCGTCATGGCCGCGATGACGGCGCTGGTGCTCGGCCTGGTCGCCGGCCCCTGGTTCATCCGCCGCCTGGCCGCGCTCAAGATCGGCCAGCCGATCCGCGAGTACGCCATGCAGACGCACCTGAGCAAGGGCGGCACGCCCACCATGGGTGGCGTGCTGATCCTCTTCGCCATCGCGCTGTCCACGCTGCTGTGGTTCAACTGGAGCAACCGCTTCGTCTGGATCGTGCTCATCGTCACCCTGGGTTTCGGCGCCGTCGGCTGGGCGGACGACTGGCGCAAGGTGGTGCACAAGAACCCCGAGGGCATGCGCTCGCGCGAGAAGTACTTCTGGCAGTCGCTGATCGGCCTGGTCGCGGCGTTCTACCTGGTGTTCGCGGTGTCCGAGACCAGCAACGCGCGCGTGCTCGAGCTCTTCATCGACTGGGTGAGCTCCGGCTTCACGCTGGACCTGCCGCCGCAATCCGGTTTCATCGTGCCCTTCTTCAAGGAAGTGAGTTACCCGCTGGGCGTGGCCGGCTTCGTCATCCTCACCTACCTCGTGATCGTGGGCGCGAGCAATGCGGTCAACCTCACCGATGGCCTGGACGGCCTGGCCATCATGCCGGTGGTGATGGTGGGCTCGGCGCTGGGCATCTTCGCCTACGTCACCGGCAACGCGGTGTTCGCGCGCTACCTGCTGCTGCCGCACATCCCCGGCGCGGGCGAACTGCTCATCTTCTGCGCCGCCATGGCCGGTGCGGGCCTGGCCTTCCTGTGGTTCAACACGCACCCGGCGCAGGTCTTCATGGGCGACGTGGGCGCGCTCGCGCTCGGCGGCGCGCTCGGCACCATCGCCGTCATCGTGCGCCAGGAGATCCTGCTCGCCATCATGGGCGGCATCTTCGTGGTCGAGGCGCTGTCGGTGATGCTGCAGGTGACCTACTTCAAGTACACCAAGAAGCGCTTCGGCGAAGGCCGGCGCCTGTTCCAGATGGCGCCGCTGCACCACCACTTCGAGAAGAAGGGCTGGAAGGAGACGCAGGTGGTGGTGCGCTTCTGGATCATCACCATGCTGTTGTGCCTCGTCGGGCTGTCCACCCTGAAGCTGCGATGAAAGACCAGCCCGTCCTCATCCTCGGTCTCGGCGCCTCCGGCCTGTCGATGGCGCGCTGGTGCGCGCGCGAAGGCGCGCGCGTGACCGTGGCCGACACGCGCGAGGCGCCGCCGCAACTGGTGGCCCTGCAGGGCGAGTGCCCCGACGCGGTGTTCATTGGCGGCGCCTTCGACGACGCCCTGCTGGCCCGCGAGCCCTGGGCGCTGATCGCGCGCAGCCCCGGCCTGACGCCGGCCGAGCTGCAGGGCGTGTTCGCCTTCGCGCGCGAGCGCGGCGTGCCGGTGCTGACCGAGCTCGACCTGTTCGCCCAGGCCCTGCAGGCCCTGGCGCAACGCGAGCGCTTCCCCTACCGGCCCCAGGTGCTGGCCGTCACCGGCACCAACGGCAAGACCACCGTCACCTCGCTCGCGGGCCAGTTGCTCGACCGCGCGGGCTGGTCCGTGGCGGTGGCGGGCAACATCGGCCCGGCCCTGCTGGACGTGCTGGCCGCCGCGCTGCATGCGGAGGCGGTGGCGCAGGCAGCGGACGACGAACGCGAAGCCGCGGAAGCGGCCGAGGCCGAGGCGAAAGCCGCCGCCCAAGCGCAGGCCGAGCAGGCGACAGCCGCCGTGGCGGCGCCGCCTGCCGAACGCGAACCCGAAACCGGTCCCCTGTTCGACGACGCGCCCGGCGAGTCCGCGCAGGCGGGTGAGGCCATCGAGGCGGGTGCGAGCGAGCCGTCTGGCGAGGCCGTCGACGAACCCGCCCCCGCCGCACCCGACGACGAAGGCCCCACGCTCATCGCACCGCCGCCGCCCGAGCCGCCCCAGCCGCCGCACCTGCCGCGCGCGTGGGTGCTCGAACTGTCCAGCTTCCAGCTCGACGGCACCGCGCAGGGCGCCTGGGCCGGCGTGCCCACCGCGTCCACGCTGCTCAACCTCAGCGAGGACCACCTCGACTGGCACGGTGACATGGGCGCCTACACCCAGGCCAAGGCCGCCGTGTTCGGCGCCAATGCGCTCATGGTGCTCAACCGCGACGACGAACGCGTGATGGCCATGAAGCCCGGCCTCGTCACGGTCAAGATCGGCAACCGCAACCGCCAGGTGCCGGCGCGCGCGTGGTGCACCTTCGGCCTGGACGCGCCCACCCGCGCGGGCGACTGGGGCCTGGAAACCGTCAACGGCATGACCTGGCTGGTGCGCGCACTGGCGCTGGACGAGACGCGCGCGAAAGGCCGTGCTCAGGAAGACGAAGAGATCTACTTCCAGCGCCTCATGCCCGCCGAGGCCCTGCGCATCCGTGGCCGCCACAACGCCGCCAACGCGCTGGCCGCACTGGCGCTGGCCACCTCCACCGGCGCGCCGCTGGCGCCCATGCTGCACGGCCTGCGCGAGTACCGCGGCGAGCCGCATCGAGTCGAGCCCGTGGCCATCGTGGACGGTGTCGAGTACTTCGACGACAGCAAGGGCACCAATGTCGGCGCCACGCTGGCGGCCGTCAACGGCCTGGGCGCCGAGCGCCGCCTCGTGGTGATCCTCGGCGGCGACGGCAAGGGCCAGGACTTCACGCCACTGGCCGCGCCGCTGGCCCGATACGCGCGCGCGGTGGTCTTCATCGGCCGCGACGCGCCGCTGCTGCGTGCCGCCGTCGAGGACGCGCTGCGCGGCGCCGGTGTGCCGATGCACGACGCGGGCGAGCTCAGGGCCGCCGTGCCGCTGGCCGCGGAACTCGCGCAGTCGGGCGACGCGGTGCTGATGTCGCCCGCCTGCGCCAGCCTGGACCAGTTCCGCAACTACGTGCAGCGCGCCGAGGTCTTCGTCGCCGCCGTGCGCGAACTCGCCGAGGCGCGTGGCATGAGCCTGGAGGGCGGCCTGTGAGCCAGCGCAAGGCAGCCAAGCCCGCCCAGGGCCCCGGTCTGATGGCTCGCCTGGGCACCCGCCTGCGCGGGTGGCTGCAGGGCCTGCTGCCCGCCTGGGCCGCCGGTGCGCTGGCGGGCGCGGGCGGCGATGGCATCCCCGTGCGCCTGTCCAGCCGCAGCTACGGCCGCCAGCGCGGCGCATCCGTGCACGTCACCGGCTTCGACCAACCGCTGCTGTGGGTGGTGTTCGCGCTCATGGCCTGGGGCCTGGTGATGGTCTATTCGGCCTCCATCGCGCTGCCCGACAACCCGCGCTTCGAGAACTACGCGCACACGCACTTCGTGCTGCGCCATGGCCTGTCCATGGCCATCGCCTTCGTCGCCGCGCTGCTGGCTTTCCAGGTGCCCATGCGGCGCTGGGAGCAGCTCGCGCCCTGGCTGTTCGCGCTGGCGCTGCTGCTCATGGTGGCGGTGCTGGGCATCGGCAAGGGCGTCAACGGCGCGCACCGCTGGATCTCGCTGGGCGTCATGAACTTCCAGCCGTCCGAACTCGGCAAGCTCGCGGTGCTGCTTTACGCGGCCAGCTACATGGTCCGCAAGATGGAGATCAAGCAGAACTTCTGGCAGGCCGTGTGGCCCATGGCCGTGGCGCTGCTGGTGGTGGGCATGCTGCTGCTGGCCCAGCCCGACATGGGCGCCTTCATGGTGATCGTGGTCATCGCCATGGGCATCCTGTTCCTGGGCGGCGTCAACGCGCGCATGTTCTTCCTCATCGCGCTGGTGGTGGTGGGTGCCTTTGCCATGATGATCATGGCCAGCGACTGGCGGCGCGAGCGCATCTTCGCCTACCTCGACCCCTGGAGTGCCGAGCACGCGCTGGGCAAGGGCTACCAGCTGTCGCACGCGCTCATCGCCTTCGGCCGCGGCGAGATCTTCGGCGTGGGCCTGGGCGGCAGCGTGGAAAAGCTCAACTGGCTGCCCGAGGCGCACACCGACTTCCTGCTCGCCGTCATCGGCGAGGAGTTCGGCCTCTTGGGCGTGCTGGTGCTGATCTCGCTGTTCCTGTGGATGACGCGGCGCATCATGCACATCGGCCGCCAGGCCATCGCGCTCGACCAGGTCTTCTCCGGCCTGGTGGCGCAGGGCGTGGGTTTGTGGATGGGCTTCCAGGCCTTCATCAACATCGGCGTGAACCTCGGCGCCTTGCCCACCAAGGGCCTCACGCTGCCCTTCATGAGCTACGGCGGCTCGGCGATCCTGTTGAACCTGATTGCGCTGGCCATCGTGCTGCGCGTGGACTTCGAAAACCGCCAGATGATGAAAGGCGGTCGATCATGACAAGGGAACCCTGCGCCCTCGTCATGGCCGGCGGCACCGGCGGCCACATCTTCCCCGGGCTCGCCGTGGCCGAGGCGCTGCGCGCGCGCGGCTGGCGCGTGCACTGGCTGGGCGCACCGGGCAGCATGGAAAGCCGGCTCGTGCCGCCGCGCGGCTTCCCGCTCGAAGCCATTGATTTCGGCGGCCTGCGCGGCAAGGGCCTCGTCACCAAACTGCTGCTGCCGCTGAACCTGCTGCGCGCCTTCTGGCAAAGCATTCAGGTGGTGCGCCGCGTGAAGCCCGACGTGCTGGTCGGACTGGGCGGCTACATCACCTTTCCGGGCGGCATGATGGGCGTTCTGCTGGGCAAGCCCCTGGTGCTGCACGAGCAGAACTCGGTGGCCGGCCTGGCGAACAAGGTGCTGGCCGAGGTGGCGGACCGCCGCTTCAACGCCTTCCCGGACGCGCTGTCCAAGGCCGAGTGGGTGGGCAACCCGATGCGCGCGGCCTTCCTGAACCAGCCCGCGCCGGCCGAGCGTTTCGCCGGCCGCACGGGGCCGCTGCGCCTGCTGGTGGTGGGCGGCAGCCTGGGCGCGCAGGCGCTCAACCGCATCGTGCCGCAGGCGCTGGCCCTGATCCCCGAGGCACAGCGCCCACGGGTGCTGCACCAGAGCGGTGAGAAGCAGATCGAGGAACTGCGCGCCAACTACGCCCAGGCCGGCGTGCATGCCGAACTCACCCCGTTCATCGACGACACCGCCAGCGCCTACGCCGAGGCCGACCTGGTGATCGGCCGCGCGGGCGCCAGCACCGTGACCGAACTCGCCGCCGTGGGCGCGGCCTCGCTGCTGGTGCCGTTCCCGGCCGCGGTGGACGACCACCAGACGCACAACGCGCGCTTCCTGGTGGACGCGGGCGCGGCCTGGCTGGAATCGCAGGCCGGGCTCACGCCCGACAAGCTCGCCGTGCTCTTGCAGGGCATTGACCGCGCGCAGCTGCAGGCCATGGCCGAGAAGGCGCGCGCCGTGGCCAGGACAGGCGCCACCGAGGCCGTGGTGGGCGCCTGCATCGAACTAGCAAAGGTCAGAGTGCAATGAAGCACGCCATCCGTCACATCCACTTCGTCGGCATCGGCGGCGCGGGCATGAGCGGCATCGCCGAGGTGCTGCTCAACCAGGGCTACACCATCTCCGGCAGCGACCTGGGCGAAAGCGCCACCACGCGCCGCCTCGAATCGCTGGGCGCCAAGGTGTGCATCGGGCACGAAGCGAAGCACATCGAAGGCGCCGACGCCATCGTCACTTCCACGGCGGTGAAGGCCGACAACCCCGAGGTGGTGGCCGCGCACGCCAAGCTGGTGCCCGTGGTGCCGCGCGCGGTGATGCTGGCCGAACTGATGCGCATGAAGAAGGGCGTGGCCATCGCCGGCACGCACGGCAAGACGACGACGACCAGCCTGGTGGCCAGCGTGCTGGCCGAGGCCGACCTGGACCCGACCTTCGTGATCGGCGGGCGGCTCAACAGCGCGGGCGCCAACGCGGCCCTGGGCAGCGGCGAGTACATCGTGGTCGAGGCCGACGAGTCCGATGCCTCCTTCCTCAACCTGCTGCCGGTGATCTCGGTCGTCACCAACATCGACGCCGACCACATGGACACCTATGGCCACGACTTCGGCCGCCTCAAGGGCGCCTTCGTGGAGTTCCTGCACAAGATGCCGTTCTACGGCGCGGCCGTGGTCTGCGTGGACGACCCCGCGATCCGCGAGATCCTGCCGCAGATCGCGCGCCCCATCACCAGCTACGGCATCGCCAGCGACGACGCGCAGGTGCGCGCCATCGACGTGCGCGCCGTCGGCGGTCAGATGCACTTCACCGTGCAGCGCCGCAACGGCGTGGCCCTGCCCGACCTGGACGTGGTGCTCAACCTGCCCGGCCAGCACAACGTGCTCAACGCGCTCGCGGCCATCGGCATCGCGGTGGAGCTGGGCGTGCCCGACGCCGCCGTGCTCAAGGCGCTCGCGGGCTTCAAAGGCGTGGGCCGGCGCTTCCAGCGCTACGGCGAGGCCGCGCTGCCCGGCGGCGGCCACGCCACCATCGTCGACGACTACGGCCACCACCCGGTGGAGATGGCCGCCACCATCGCCGCCGCACGCGGCGCTTTCCCCGGCCGCCGCCTGGTGCTGGCCTTCCAGCCGCACCGCTACACCCGCACACGCGACTGCTTCGAGGACTTCGTGAAGGTCATCGGCCAGGCCGACGCCGTGCTGCTGGCCGAGGTCTACGCGGCCGGCGAGGCACCCATCGTCGCGGCCGACGGCCGATCGCTGGCGCGCGCGCTGCGCGTGGCCGGCAAGCTGGAGCCGGTGTTCGTGGACGACGTGGCCGACATGCCGCAGGCCGTTCTGGACAACGCGCGCGGCGGCGACGTGGTGCTGTGCATGGGCGCGGGCACGGTCGGCGCGGTGGCGGGACGAATCATGGAGTTGGCGAAATGACGACGATGGATTTCGGCAAAGTGGCCGTGCTGATGGGCGGGCGGTCCGCGGAGCGGGAGGTCTCGCTCATGTCGGGCACCGGCGTGCTCAAGGCCCTGCAATCGAAGGGCGTGGACGCGCACGCCTTCGATCCGGCCGAGCGCGAGATGGGCGAACTCAAGCGCGAGGGTTTCGCGCGCTGCTTCATCGCGCTGCACGGCCGCTTCGGTGAGGACGGCACGGTGCAGGGCGCGCTGGAGCTGCTGGGCATTCCCTACACCGGCCCGGGCGTGATGGCGTCCGCGGTGGCCATGGACAAGCTCATGACCAAGCGCATCTGGCTGGCCGAGGGACTGGCCACGCCGGCCTGGCGCCAGGTGCGCAGCGCCGCCGACACGCGCGCCGCCTTCGAGGCCCTGGGCTCGCCCATGATCGTCAAGCCCGTGCGCGAAGGCTCCACCATCGGCCTCACCAAGGTGATCCGTGCCGACCAGTGCGAGGCCGCCTACGCCCTGGCCGCCAAGCAGGACCCGATGGTCATGTGCGAGCAGTTCATCGCCGGTGACGAGGTCACCTGCCCGGTGCTGGGCACGGGCGAGTCGGCCCGCGCCCTGCCGGTGATCCGCATCGTGGCTCCCGAAGGCAACTACGACTACCAGAACAAGTACTTCACCGACGACACGCAATACCTCGTGCCCTGCGGCCTGCCCGACGGCGAGGAGGCCGCGATCCAGGCGCTGGTGCTCAAGGCCTTCCGCACCCTGGACTGCCGTGGCTGGGCGCGCGCCGACGTGATGATCGATGCCGCCACGCGCAAGCCCTGGCTGCTGGAAATCAACACCTCGCCCGGCATGACGGGCCACTCGCTGGTGCCGATGTCGGCTCGCGCGGCCGGCATCTCCTACGAGGACCTGTGCGTGCAACTGCTGGCCACCGCCAGCCTGGACAACGCCTGAACCGTTCGATATGCCCCCGACGACCGACATGCCCCTGGACGTGAAGCTGATGGCCCTGGCCACCCAGCTTCTGCTGGGCGTGTTCGCGCTGCTCGCGCTCGGTGCACTGGGCACCTGGGCCGTGCGCCACCCGGCCTGGACGGTCAAGGGCATCAGCGTGCACGGCGACGTGGCGCACCAGAACGCCGTGGGCCTGCGCGCCCAGCTCGCCACGCAGATGCGCGCGCGCCTGTCGTCGAGCTTCCTCACCGTGGACCTGGAGCAGGTGCGCCAGATGTTCGAGCAAGTGCCCTGGGTGCGCCGCGCGGTGGTGCAGCGCGAGTTTCCCAACCGCCTGCGTGTGACCCTGCAGGAGCACGACGCCGTGGCCTGGTGGGGCGAGCAAGGCTCCGGCGAACTCGTGAACTCGCACGGCGAGGTGTTCGAGGCCAGCCCCGACGACGTGGACGGGCTGCCCGAACTGGCCGGCCCCGACGGCCGCGCGGCCGAGGTGCTGGCGCTGCATCAGGCGCTGCAGGCGCAGTTCGCGCGGCTCGAGCTCGGCCTGGACCGCCTGCAACTCGGCGAGCGCGGCGGCTGGCGCGCGCGCCTGCACAGCGGCGCGGTCATTGAACTCGGCCGCGGCACGCCCGAGGAACTGCAGGCCCGCGTCCAGCGCTTCGTCGGCACGCTGCCGCAGATCACCGAACGCTACGCGGGTGCGCTGCAGACCGTGGACCTGCGCTACCCCAATGGCTACGCCCTGCGCGTGCGCGGCGTGACGACCACCAACGACCAAGCCACACCCAATACACCTTCGAACCGGTAACGCCCACACCATCATGCCCAAGGAATACAAGGACCTCGTCGTCGGACTCGACATCGGCACCGCCAAGATCATGGTGGTGGTGGCCGAGGTGCAGCCCGGTGGCACGCTCAAGCTCGCCGGACTGGGTGTGGCCGCGAGCCATGGCTTGAAGCGCGGCGTGGTGGTCAACATCGACGCGACCGTGCAGAGCATCCAGCAGGCCCTGAAAGAGGCCGAGCTGATGGCCGACTGCCGCATCGCGCGCGTCTACACCGGCATCACCGGCAGCCACATTCGCGGCATCAACAGCAGCGGCATGGTGGCCATCAAGGACCGCGAGGTGAGCGCCACCGACGTGGCGCGCGTGATCGAGACCGCCAAGGCCATCAACATCTCCACCGACCAGCGCCTGCTGCTGGTGGAGCCCCAGGAGTTCGTGATCGATGGCCAGGAGGTGAAGGAGCCGATCGGCATGAGCGGCATCCGCCTGGAGGCCAAGGTGCACATCGTCACCGGTGCGCAGAGCGCGGCCGAGAACATCATCAAGTGCGTGCGCCGCTGCGGGCTGGAGGTCGACCAGCTCATGCTCAACCCCCTGGCCAGCAGCCAGGCCATCCTCACCGACGACGAGAAGGAACTCGGCGTGGCGCTGGTGGACATCGGCGCCGGCACCACCGACGTGGCCATCTTCTCGGGCGGCGCGATCCGCCACACGGCGGTGATTCCTATCGCAGGCGATCTCATCACCAGCGACATCGCGATGGCGCTGCGCACGCCCACCAAGGACGCCGAGGACATCAAGGTGGAAAGCGGCTGCGCCAAGCAGTTGCTGGCCGACCCCGATACGCAGGTGGAGGTGCCCGGCCTGGGCGACCGCGGCCCGCGCCTGCTGGGCAAGCAGGCCCTGGCCGGCGTGATCGAGCCGCGCGTGGAAGAAATCTTCTCGCTCGTGCAGCAGGTGCTGCGCGACAGCGGCCACGAGGAAATGCTCTCCAGCGGCATCGTGCTCACCGGCGGCAGCGCCGTCATGCCCGGCATGGTGGAACTTGGAGAGGACATCTTCCTCAAGCCTGTGAGGCGCGGCGTGCCCAACTACCACAGCGCGCTGTCGGACATGGTGGCGCAGACGCGCGCCGCCACCGTGATGGGCCTGCTCGAGGAAGCGCGCCTGGCGCGCGTGCGCGGCCACAAGGTGGCGCAGAAGGCGGGCTCGGTGTCGGGCACCTTCGAGCGCGTCAAGAACTGGTTCATGGGAACGTTCTAGACATGAAACACCCCTGCCACGCTGCGCGTGACCCCCTCAAGGGGGCGGCACCCGAGGCCCGGCAAAGCCGGTTCCTCGGTGCCTCTGGGCTCGACCCGGGCGTGCGAAGGCGCCGACGACGAGGACGGTGTGACGAACACACCGGGCCTCCCGGATGACCCGAACCGTTTTCCCGATTTCCGTTTTCGCATTCAAGGCATCAGACAAAACTGGCAACTGCAAAGGAGCACCCAATGAGCATCGAAATGATCGAAGTTGAAGAATTCAACCTGGGCACGCAGATCAAGGTCATCGGCGTGGGCGGCGGCGGCGGCAACGCGGTCGAGCACATGATCGCCCGCCAGGTGCAGGGCGTGGAGTTCATCTGCGCCAACACCGACGCCCAGGCCCTGGCCCGCAGCGCGTCGCACAAGACCATCCAGCTCGGCATCACCGGCCTGGGCGCGGGCAGCAAGCCCGAGAAGGGCCGCGAGGCCGCCGAGGGCGCGGTGGACGCCATCCGCGAGGCCATCGAGGGCGCGCACATGCTGTTCATCACCGCCGGCATGGGCGGCGGCACGGGTACCGGCGCGGCGCCGGTGATCGCGCGCGTGGCCAAGGAGATGGGCATCCTCACGGTGGGCGTGGTCACCAAGCCCTTCGACTGGGAAGGGGGGCGCCGCATGGTCAACGCCGACCAGGGCCTGGCCGAGCTCGAGGCCAACGTGGACTCGCTGATCGTGGTGCTCAACGAGAAGCTGCTGGAGGTGCTGGGCGACGACATCACCCAGGACGAGGCCTTCGCGCACGCCAACGACGTGCTGAAGAACGCCGTGGGCGGCATCGCCGAGATCATCAACGAGTACGGCAACGTCAACGTCGACTTCGAGGACGTGCGCACGGTGATGGGCGAGCCGGGCAAGGCCATGATGGGCACCGCCACCGCGGCCGGCCCCGACCGCGCGCGCATCGCCGCCGAGCAGGCCGTGGCCTGCCCGCTGCTGGAGGGCATCGACCTGTCCGGCGCCAAGGGCGTGCTGGTGCTGGTGACGGCGGCCAAGGGCTCGCTGAAGCTGGCCGAGTCCAAGCTGGCGATGAACACCATCCGCGCCTACGCCTCGGCCGAGTCGCACGTGATCTACGGCGCCGCCTACGACGACAGCCTGGGCGACGAGATGCGCGTGACCGTGGTCGCCACGGGCCTGTCGCGCCAGGGCCAGCAGCGCCGCCAGCCGCCGCTGCAGGTGCTGCGCACGGGCACGGACGATGTGCCGTTCAACGTGCCGACGGTGAACCAGGCCGTGGGCGGCCCGGGCGCGGGCTCGGCCCAGCCGGACTACCAGCACATGGCGGTGCCCAGCGTGTGGCGCACCAACCGCACGCAGGCCGCGGCCAAGGTGGACGCGCTGGCTTCGGGGGGGATGGACGACTTCGAGATTCCTGCTTTCCTTCGTAAGCAGGCGGATTGAGGTTGTCTGCGTTCGTGGCGGTAGCGAGCCTGCACCTCGCGGGCTCACGGCCACTGGGTGCCCTGCTCCGCGAATGTCCCCCGCCAAGGGCTGCGCCCTTGGCTCCTCCTTTATTTCGCTACGCAGGGCACCCAGCGTCCGCGAGCCGAAGAAGCGGTGGCGCGCCCACAGACCGAGTGCCAACGAGGTCGTCGGTGATCGGGTGTCCGGCGTAGCGACATAAAGGCGGAGGAGCGGAGCGCGCCAGCGATCCGCTCCGGGGGACAGTCGCGGAGCCGGACACCCGAGCGCCGATGACCGACCCCTCCGGAGAAAGACGCTTCGAGAACCCAAACCTATTAAGGCCATCGCCATTTGCAACCATGCTCTGGGGCCGTGAAAACTACAATCCGAGGATGCTCGCTCAACGCACCCTCAAATCCCTGACCAAGGCGGTCGGCGTCGGCCTGCACAGCGGTCAGCGCGTTGAGTTGACGCTGCGTCCCGCCGCCCCCGACACCGGCATCGTGTTCCGGCGCGTCGACCTGCCCGAGCCCGTGGACATCCCCGTCAACGCGCTCGCCGTCAGCGACACCCGCCTGGCCTCCACCATCTCCAACGGCGGCGCCAAGGTGCATACCATCGAGCACCTCATGAGCGCCTGCGCCGGCCTGGGGCTGGACAACCTGCTCATCGACATCACCGCCGAAGAGGTGCCCATTCTCGACGGCTCCTCCGCTTCTTTCGTCTACCTGCTGCAAAGCGCCGGCATCGTGGCCCAGAACGCGCCCAAGCGCTTCATCCGCATCGTCGAGCCCGTCGAGGTGCGCGAGGGCGAGGGCCGCGGCCTCAAGTGGGCGCGGCTCGACCCGTACCACGGCTACAAGCTCAGCTTCGAAATCGAGTTCGACCACCCGGCCGTGAACGCCTCCGGCCAGCGCGTGGAATTCGACCTGGGCAGCGGCAACTACGCACGCGAGATCGCGCGCGCCCGCACCTTCGGCTTCACCAGGGACGTGGAGATGATGCGCTCCCACGGCCTGGCGCTGGGCGGCGGGCTGGACAACGCCATCGTCATGGACGACGTGAAGGTGCTCAACGCCGACGGCCTGCGCTACGGCGACGAATTCGCCAAGCACAAGATCCTCGACGCCATGGGCGACCTGCACATCGTCGGCAAGCCGCTGCTGGCCGCCTACAGCGCCTTCCGCAGCGGCCACGCCATGAACAACCAGTTGCTGCGCGCGCTGCTGGAGCGGCCGCAGTCCTATCAGATCGTGAGCTTCAGCAACGAGCGCGAGGCGCCGCAGGGCTTCGCCCAGGTCGCGCCGGCCTGGTGAAGCGGGCCAGCGCATGCTGCTGTTCCGCTGGACCGTCCTGCTGCTGCTGATCGCAGCGGGCGTGTGTTTCGCGTTCTACATCGGCACCGGCCAGGCGCGCTACCGCCAATGGGGCCTGGTGATCCTCAAGTGGACGGTGATCGCGGCCCTGGGGTTCTTCGCGGTGTTGGCGCTCGAGCGGCTGCTATGAGCGCGCCGGCCCCGACGACGCTTTCTCAGGGCCGGCCCTTCACCCGACACCGCCGTCCCGCGCCGTCGCGCTCCTCGAAGGTTTCCCTTGCGCGTTGCGCGATGTGGGGCTCCGGGTCTTTGGCCAGGTCCAGCAGCGTGGGGCAGGACAGGCGGGGATTGTTCAGCAGCGTCAGCTTGTCCGTGCCGGATCCGCTGGCCAGCACGAAGGCCTCGATCTCCGGTGTGAGCTGCGGGCTGCGCGCCAGTTGGTAGCCCAGCAGCGACGACCCCCGGCCGCTGCGCGCGATCGCCATCAGCAGCGCCGCGGGCGCATTGGGGTTGCCCGCAATGGCGGCGCCGGCATGCCCCTGACGGTACAGCGTCCACAGCTCCTCGGCCTGCCAGACCGGTGAGGCCAGGGCAGCGTCGCGCACCAGCGCGCTCGGGTCTGCGAACAGGCGCAGCAGTGCGGCCCGGGGCAGGCTGGGGTGGGGGGCGGTGTACTGGCGCACGCCGATGTCGGGGTCGCCCGCCAACGCGACGAGTGTGTCGGCCGGGGTAGCCGGATTCATGGCCACGTAGGCGCGCGTGTCCCGCGAGGGCGACCGGGCCAGATCGGCGAGCAGCTCGGGCGCGATAGGCTGCCGCTGCAGGAAGTTGTACTTGTCGGATTCGCTGACGTCGGGGCGGGTGGCCAGGTAGCGTTCGGCGCCTTCCCGGGGCCGGCGCGGCCCGAGCCAGGGGTCGAAGGCGTCGTTGATGCAACCCGCGAGAGCGCCCGTCAGAACGAGGCCCGACAGCCACCGCCGGCTGCAATTTCGCCAATGGGTCATGGGGTGCTCCAGAAGCTGTGGCCCGCGCCACCCGGGCCGATCCTGCTCCGGCGCGCAAGGCCATACGCCCGGGGGGAATGCGCGCCGGTGTTAGCATGCCCGATGCTCATGAAGACCGACCCTGACCAGACCCCGGCCACGCCGCCTTCCGGCGACGAAGGCGTGCCCGTGTCCGTCAAGATCCGCGAACGCCTGAAGGCCGCGCGCCAGCGCTTTCACTCCAACGACAACATCGCCGAGTTCATCGAGCCCGGCGAGCTGGAGAAGTTGCTCGACGAGGTCACCGAGAAGATGCAGGGTGTGCTCGAGTCGATGGTGATCGACACCGAGAGCGACCACAACACGGGCAACACCGCGCGCCGCGTGGCCAAGATGTACCTGAAGGAGGTCTTCGCGGGCCGCTACGTCAAGGGTCCCTCGGTCACCGAATTTCCCAACGCCGAGCACCTCAACGAGCTCATGATCGTGGGCCCGATCACGGTGCGCAGCGCCTGCAGCCACCATTTCTGCCCGGTCATCGGCAAGCTGTGGATCGGCGTCATGCCCAACGAGCACACCAACGTCATCGGGCTGTCCAAGTACGCTCGCCTGGCCGAGTGGATCATGGGCCGTCCGCAGATCCAGGAAGAGGCGGTGATCCAGCTCGCCGATCTGATCCAGGAAAAGACGCAGCCCGACGGCCTGGCCATCGTGATGGAGGCCAGCCACTACTGCATGGCCTGGCGCGGCGTGAAGGACATGAACAGCAAGATGATCAACTCGGTGATGCGCGGCGTGTTCCTCAAGGACGCCAACCTGCGCCGCGAATTCCTGGCCCTCGTTCCCCGCTGAACCACTTTCCGCAAAGAAGCCCACCATGCTGGTCCGCCTGCTCTATGTCAGCCGCGCCGTCGACAAGGACCCCAAGGCCATCGACAGCATCCTGGAGTCCTCCCGCCAGCACAATCCCTCCCACGGCATCACCGGGGTGCTGTGCTACGGCGGCGGCATCTTCCTGCAGGCCATCGAGGGCGGTCGCCGGGCCGTCAGCCAGCTCTACAACCAGATCGTGGCCGACCCGCGCCACCAGGACGTGGAGCTGCTGCACTACCAGGAAATCACCGAGCGCCGTTTCGGCGGCTGGACCATGGGCCAGGTCAACCTCGCCAAGCTCAACGCGTCCATCGTGCTCAAGTACTCCGAGCGCCCCGAGCTGGACCCGTACGCCGTGTCGGGCGAGGTCTCGCTGGCGCTGCTCGAAGAGCTGATGGCCACGGCCAGCATCATCGGCCGCGCGTGAGCGGGTGTCGCTCGACGCCTTCCTGCTCGTCCTGCTCGCGGGCCTGATCCACGCCGGCTGGAACATCGCCGCCAAGCACGCGGGCGGCGACACGCGCTTCGCCTGGTTTTCCTCCGCGCTGATCGCCGTCATCTGGGCGCCCGTGGGCTGGTGGTTCGCGCGCACCGAATTGCCGCGCTGGGGCGCTGCCGAATGGGCCATGGTGGTGGCCAGCGGCGTCATCCATGTCTTTTACTTCACCACGCTGCTGCGCGGCTACCGGCGCGCCGACCTCACGGTGGTGTACCCGCTGGCGCGCGGCAGCGGCCCGCTGATCACGGCGCTGGTGGCGGTGCTGTTCCTGGGGGAGCGGATCAGCGCACTCGGCGCGGCGGGCATCGCGGCGGTGGTGGGCGGGGTGTTTCTCATCGCCGGCGGGCCCGGCCTGTGGCGCGCGGCGCACGACCCGGCGGCGCGCGAGCGCGTGCACCGCGGCTTGTACTACGGCGCGCTCACTGGCCTGTCCATCGCGGCCTATTCGGTGGTGGATGGCTACACGGTCAAGGTGTTGCTGGTGTCGCCCATCGTGCTGGACTACATGGGCAACCTGGTGCGCCTGGTGCTGTTCTCGCCGCGCGTGCTGCGCGACCGCGCCGAGGCCTGGCGCCTGTGGCGGCTGCAGTGGCGCCACGCGCTGCTGGTGGCGGTGTTCAGCCCGGTGGCCTACGTGCTGGTGCTGTTCGCCATGCAGCGCGCGCCGCTGTCGCATGTGGCGCCCGCGCGCGAAGTGTCCATGCTGTTCGCCGCGCTGATCGGCGGGCACTTGCTGCGCGAGGGTGACCGCGGCGTGCGCCTGCTCGGGGCGTTGTGCATCGGGCTGGGCGTGGCGGCGCTGGCCCTGGCCTGAGAAGCGGGGCATGGACTTCACGCTGCTCGGCTGCGATTTCACCAGCGCGCCCACGCGGCGCAAGCCCATCGTGCTGGCGGTGGGCCGCGCGGAGCGGGGCCGCGTGGTGCTCGGCGGCATCGAGCGCTTCGAGTCGCTGGACGCCTGGGCCGAACGGCTGCGCGCGCCCGGCCCCTGGGTGGGCGGCTTCGACCTGCCCTTCGGTCTGCCGCGCGAACTCGTTCAGGCCCTGGGCTGGCCCCTGGACTGGCGTGGCTGCATGTCGCACTACGCCGCTTTGCCGCGCGCGGCCATCCGCGAGGCCTTCGCGGCGTTCTGCCAGGCCCGACCCGCGGGCGGCAAGTTCGCGCACCGCGCCACCGACGGCCCGGCCGGCTCCAGCCCGAGCATGAAGTGGGTCAACCCACCGGTGGCCTTCATGATGCACGCGGGCGTGCCACGCCTGATCGCCGCTGGCGTGCACCTGCCCGGCCTGCTGGACGGCGACCCCCAGCGCGTGGCACTGGAGGCGTACCCGGGCCTGCTGGCGCGCAGCGTGCTGGGTGCCACCTCCTACAAGAGCGACGACAGGGCGAAGCAGACCGGCGAGCGCCTGATCGCGCGCAAGACCCTCATCAACGCGCTGGAGAACGGCCAGGCACCGCTGCTGCAGACCGCGGGCCTGCGCCTTCGGCTCACGCACGCGCAGCGCGACGACCTGGCCGACGACGCCAGCGGCGATCGCCTCGACGCGGTGCTGTGCCTGCTGCAGGCTGCCTGGGCCCTGCAATGCCAGCGCGCGGGCGATGCGCGCTGGGGGCTGCCGGCGTTCGACCCGCTCGAAGGCTGGATCGTCGGCTCCTAGAATGCCCGACATGGCCGAAGCACCCCCCCTCATCGACCCGCCCCCGTTGCCGCGCGATCTGCGCTTCGCCTTCGTCGAGGCCTCCTGGCACGCCGACATCGTCCAGCGCTCGCGCGACGCCTTCTTCGCCGAGATGGCGCGCGCCGGCTTCGGCCCCGAGACCATCGACGTGTTCGACGTCGCTGGCGCCTTCGAGATCCCGCTGCACGTGCAGCGCCTGGCGCAATCGGGGCGCTACGCGGCCGTGGTGGGCAGCGCGCTGGTGGTCGATGGCGGCGTGTACCGGCACGACTTCGTCGCCGACACCGTGGTGCGCGCGCTGATGGACGTGCAACTGAAGACCGGCGTGCCCGTGATCTGCGCGGTGCAGGCGCCACACCACTTCCACGAACACGTGGAGCACCGCAAGTTCCTGCAGCAGCACTTCGGCGCCAAGGGCACCGAGGCCGCACAGGCGCTGCTGAGCACGGTGGCCAGCCTGCGCGGCCTGGACGGACGGCGGTAAGAAGCCGGTGCCCACGGCGACCGACGGACGTACCGACAGGAGTCGCGATGAAACGTTTCCTCTGGCTGACGCTGTCCCATGGCCTGGTGCTCGCCCTGGGCTTCGCCGCCGGCATTTACACGCTGCCGCTGCTGGTCGCACCCGCGGCGCCCGACGCGCAGCAGGTCGGCCAGGCCAGTGAAGGGGCGCTGTTCACCGGCCTGTTCCGTCGCGACCTGAAGGACAGCGACCCGCTGCACTGGGGCGAGGGCGAGGTCAGCGTGGGCGCCACGCGCATCACCCTGCGTGGCCGGCTCGCGCCGGGCCCCGATTACCGGCTCTACCTGTCGCCCGAGTTCGTGGAAACCGAGGCCGACTTCGCGCGTCTGAAACCGCGCATGCAGCAAGTGGGCCCGGTCAAGACCTTCGAGAATTTCATTGTCGAACTTGCACCTGGCGTGGAGCCGGCGCGCTACAACACGGTGATCGTCTGGTGTGAAACCTTCCAGCAGTTCATCACGGCCGCGCGGTACCGGTGACATGCGTCTATCAGGCGGCGTCGCCGGGGGTGTCGTCGCCGCACGCCGGTCCGGCGCCGGCCCCGGGCTGGTGCATCATCGGGCCTTCCCAACGCGGTAACGGAGCCACCATGAATCTCGCCAAAGTCGTCGGTATCGTCCTCATCGTGGCGGGGGCCATCGGCCTCGTCATGGGCGGCTTCAGCTACACCAAGGACACCGAGGCCGTGAAGCTCGGCCCGGTCGAACTCTCGGTGAAGCAGAAGGAAACCATCAACGTGCCCGTGTGGGCGGGCATTGGCGCCATCGCGGTGGGCGTGGTGCTGTTGGTCATGGGCGGCCGCAAGGGCTGATGCGGCGCCTGGCGGGGGTGGCGGCCGGCGCGCTGCTGGTCGGCGTCACCGCGTCGTCTGGGGCCGACGAGTCGGTGTACGCGGCGCGCGTGATGCGCGTGTTCGACGCCGACACCGTGTGGGTGCAGCCCGACACGGGCGGGCGTTGGCGCAAGCTGCGGCTGGACGGCGTGGACGCCCCCGAAATCTGCCAGGCCATGGGTGTGGCCGCGCGTGATGCCCTGGCGGCGCGGCTGCTGGCACAGGCCGTGACCGTGCGCGAGCGCGCCCACGACAGCTATGGCCGGGGGCTGGTGGTCATCGAGCGTGAGGGTGAGGACGTGAACGCCTGGCTGGTGCGCACCGGCTGGGCCTGGGCCTCGCGTTGGCGGGGGCAGGGGGTCTATGGGAAGGATGAGGACCGCGCACGCGATGCGCGCCGCGGCCTATGGGCGACAGGAGAAGCGCCCGAGACGCCGCGCGACTTCCGACGCCGCCATGGACCTTGCGAGCCGCCCTGGCCCGCGCCGGCCTCAGTGGCCCGCTGAGCCGTGGCCTGACCCGCAGACCGGGCAGGCCGGATCGCGCTGGAGCGCGACCTCGTGAAAAGCCAGGTCGCGGCCGTCGACCATGAGCAGGCGGCTGGTGAGCCGCGAACCCAGGCCCGAGAGGATCTTCAGCGCCTCGGCCGCTTGCATGGTGCCCACGATGCCCACCAGCGGGGCAAACACGCCCATGGTGGCGCAGCGCACCTCGTCCACGGCCGCGTCGGGCGGGAACACGCAGGCGTAGCAGGGGGCCTCGGGCTGGCGCGCATCGAACACGCCGACTTGGCCATCGAGGCGGATGGCCGCACCCGACACCAGCGGTTTGCGGTGGCGCACACAGGCGCGGTTGACCATCTGGCGCGTGGCGAAGTTGTCGCAGCCGTCGATCACCACGTCGGCCGTCGGCACCAGTGCGTCGAGCAAGGCGTCGTCGGCGCGCTGGCGAATGGCGTTGACCTGCACGTCGGGGTTGATGGCGGCGATGGCCTCGCGCACGGAGTCGGCCTTCGGCCGGCCCACGCGCGCCAGGTTGTGTGCGATCTGGCGCTGCAGGTTGGTTTCGTCGACCGTGTCGTGATCGATCACGGTGATGCGGCCCACGCCCGCGCTGCCCAGGTAGAGCGCCACCGGAGAGCCCAGGCCGCCCGCTCCGATGAGCAGCGCGTGCGAGGCCAGCAGGCGCTCCTGGCCTTCGACACCGAGTTCGTCGAGCAGGATGTGGCGCGAGTAGCGCAGCAGTTGGGCGTCGTTCACGCGGTCTCGCGCGAGGGAAGGGCAGGCCGGCACGCGGCCTGCGGGGCTCAGTTCTCTTTCTTCTCTTCGGTGCGCACGGTCTGCGACTTGCTGATCACCACCGGCTGACCCTTGAGCTGGTTGAGGGCCTGCATGAGCTGGAAGTCCTTGTCGCTGCCGAACTCGGGCACCAGGCGCTGGCCGGGGTTCTTGCGGGCTTCCTCTTCGAGCTTTCTGCGCGCCGCCTCACGGGCTTCCTCGCGCTTCTGCTCGGCTTCCCGCTGAGCGTCCGTCATGGGGCCGTGCGGGGTGCTCCCGAGGCTGTTGTTCAGATCGGCCTCGCGCGTGCGCAGCGCGGCAAACAGGTTGCCGTCGGCGGTTTCGTCCACCATCACGTTGGGCACGATGCCCTTGCCCTGGATGGACACGCCCGAGGGCGTGTAGTAGCGCGCGGTGGTGAGCTTGAGGCCGGTGTCGGGGCCCAGCGGGCGAACGGTCTGCACCGAGCCCTTGCCGAAGGTCTGGCTGCCCATGATCGTGGCGCGCTTGTGGTCCTGCAGGGCGCCGGCCACGATTTCGCTGGCCGAGGCCGAGCCTTCGTTGACCAGCACCACCATCGGCACGCGCTTGTAGAAGCCCTTGGTGTTCTCGGTCAGGCGGCGGATCGGGTCGTTGCCGCCACGGCGCAGGTAATGCTGCGGAATGGCCTTGTAGATGAACTGGCTCTCGGCGAGCTGGCCGTTGGTGGACACCACGGTCACGTTCTCGGGCAGGAACACGGCCGACAGACCCACGGCCGCGTCGAGCAGGCCGCCCGGGTCGTTGCGCAGGTCGAGCACCAGACCCTTCATGTTCGGATCGGCGCGGTAGAGATCTTCCAGCTTGCGCGTGAAGTCCTCCATGGTGCGCTCCTGGAACTGCGAGACACGCACCCAGGAATAGCCCGGTTCGATCGTGCGCGACTTGACGCTGACGGTCTTGATCTCTTCGCGCGTGATGGTGACGGTGAAGCTGCGGTCCTCGTCCTTGCGCAGGATGCTCAGCAGCACCTTGGTGCGCGGCTCGCCGCGCATGAGCTTGACCGCCTGGTTGATGTCCAGGCCCTTGACGGCGGTGTCGTCGATGCGGGTGATCAGGTCGCCGCTCTTGAGGCCGGCGCGGAAAGCGGGCGAGTCCTCGATGGGCGAGACCACCTTGACCAGTCCGTCTTCCATGGTGATCTCGATGCCCACGCCCACGAAGCGGCCGCTGGTGCCCTCGCGAAATTCCTTGAAGGACTTCTTGTCGAAGTACTGGGAGTGCGGGTCGAGGCTGGCGACCATGCCCGAGATGGCGTCCGAGATGAGCTTTTTCTCGTCCACCGGCTCCACATAGTCCGTCTTGACCATGCCGAACACGGCGGCCAGTTGCTGGAGCTCTTCCAGCGGCAGGGGGTTGAGCGTGTTGCGCGCCACCGCCTGCAGTTGCACCGTGGTGAGAGCACCCGCCACCGCGCCAATGGCCACCCAGCCAACGGTCCTGAGCCTGGATCCGACCCGCTTCGTCATGGAATCACCTTTGCAATCTGCCCAACAAGGGCCCTTGACCCTGCGGCGGGCCAATATACACCTTGGAGAATGGGCCTTCGTGAGGGTTCCCCGCCGGCCGGCGGCGGTTTTGCACGCCCCGGCGGGTGCGGGCCCGGGGACTCAGGCTTTACCCTGATTCGCCACCGCGGCGGCGGCCTTGGCGGCGGCCTCGGCGTCGCCCAGGTAGTAGTGGCGGATCGGCCTGAGCTGCGCGTCCAGTTCGTACACCAGCGGAATGCCGTTGGGGATGTTCAGCCCCACGATGTCGGCGTCCGAGATGCCGTCCAGGTACTTCACGAGGGCGCGAATGCTGTTGCCGTGCGCGGCCACCACCACGCGCTTGCCCGACTGGATGGCTGGCGCGAGCGCCTCGTTCCAGAAGGGCATGACGCGGGCCACGGTGTCCTTCAGGCATTCGGTCAGCGGCACTTCCTCGGGCTTGAGGCGGGCGTAGCGGCGGTCGCTGCGCTCGCTGCGCGGGTCGCTCGCCTCCAGCGCGGGCGGAGGGGTGTCGTAGCTGCGGCGCCAGACCAGCACCTGCTCATCGCCGTATTTGGCGGCCATGTCGGCCTTGTTCAAGCCCTGCAGGGCGCCGTAGTGCCGCTCGTTCAGCCGCCAGTTCTTGACCACGGGCAACCAGGTGCGGTCCATGCCGTCCAGCACGTGCCACAGGGTGTGAATGGCCCGTTTGAGCACGCTGGTGTATGCGATGTCGAAATCGTAGCCCTCGGCCTTGAGCAGGCGGGCGGCTTCCCGGGCCTGCGCCACGCCGGTGGGGGTGAGGTCCACGTCGGTCCAGCCGGTGAATCGGTTTTCGAGGTTCCAGGTGGATTCGCCGTGGCGGATCAGGACGAGCTTGTGCATGGCGGAGTGCGGGGCGGCGGGCGCCGGAAAGGTCGGAAACCGCGCATTTTAGAATCGCGGCCTTTCCCACCAAGGTATCACCGTGAGCTTCTTCATCGAGAACTGGGTCCTGATCGCCGTGGCGTTCGTCTCGGGCGCCCTGCTGGTGTGGCCGGCCGTCAAGGCCGGCGGCAGAACCGGCACCCTCAACGCCAACGACGCCGTGACGTTGATGAACCGCCAGAAGGCGGTCGTGATCGACGTCTCCGAGGCCAAGGAATTCGCCGAGGGCCACATCGTCGGCGCGAAGAACGTGCCGCTGGACGAGCTGGAAACCAAGCTGCCCGCCGTGGTCAAGAACAAGGCCCTGCCGCTGATCTTCGTCTGCCCGAACGGCGCGCGCGCCAACCGCGGCGTGGCGGTGGCCAAGAAGCTGGGCTACGAAAACGCCCAATCCCTGACCGGCGGCATGGGTGCCTGGCGCACCGCCGGCCTGCCGGTGGAGAAAGCCTGATCATTCAGGTTTTGCCCCGGCGAGCACGCGTATGTCCAAGGTCACCATCTACTCCAGCGATTACTGCCCCTACTGCCACCGCGCCAAGGCCCTGCTGCAGGCCCGCGGCGTCACGGACTACGAGGAGATCGTGGTGGACGGCCGGCCCGACTTGCGGGCCCGCATGACGCAACTGGCCGGGCGCACCAGCGTGCCGCAGATCTTCATCGGCGACACCCACGTGGGCGGCAGCGACGACCTGCACGCGCTGGACGCGCGCGGCGGCCTGGTGCCGCTGCTGCAGGCGGCCTGAAGCGCTGCCAATCTGTCATGGGCGGCTGACATAATCCGCCGTTGCGCCCGCTGAGGGTTCTCCCCGGCGGGCTTTTTCATTTCCCGACACACCCGAGACGCACCATGGCCGACACCGACACGCCCGTTTTCCAGATCCAGCGCATCTACCTGAAAGAGGCCTCGCTGGAGCAGCCCAACTCGCCGGCCATCCTGCTCGAGCAGGAGCAACCCACGGTGGACATCCAGCTCGGCGTGGACGCCCAGCCCGTGGCCGAGGGCGTGTTCGAGGTGCGCGTCACCGCCACCGTCACCACCAAGATCAAGGACAAGACCGTTTTCCTGGTCGAGGCCCGGCAAGCCGGCATCTTCGAGATCCGCAACCTGCCCGACGAGCAGATGGGCCCGATCATGGGCATCGCCTGCCCGCAGATCGTCTATCCCTACCTGCGCGGCAACGTGGCCGACCTGATCCAGCGCGCCGGCTTCCCGCCGGTGCACCTGGCCGAAATCAACTTCCAGGCCATGTACGAGCAGCAGCAGGCCGGCCAGGACACGGCCGAGGCGCCGCGCATCATCACCTGACCCCCGGCGGATGGGTTTCGCCTCTCCCTCGCACACCGTGGTGCTGGGCGCCGGCGCCTGGGGCACGGCGCTGGCCATCTCGGCCGCGCGACACGGATCCACCCGCGTGAGCCTGTGGGCGCGCGACCCGGCGCAGGCCATCGCGATCGACCGCGAGCGCGAGAACCGGCGCTACCTGCCGGGCCTGGCCCTGCCCGAGGGCTTGCGCGTGGTGTCCGGCGAGGCCGCACCCTGGGTGGCCGACGCCGACCTGGTCATCGTGGCCACACCCATGGCGGCGCTGCGGAGCTGGTTGAACGAACTGCGCGGCCTGGCGGTACCCGTGGCCTGGCTGTGCAAGGGCTTCGAACGCGCCGCCTCGCCCGGCGCGCCCGGCCTGCTGGGTCACGAGATCGCCGCTGCCGTGGCGCCCGGCGTGAGCACCGGCGTGCTCAGCGGCCCGAGCTTCGCTCAGGAGGTGGCGCGCGGCCAGCCCACCGCCCTGGTGGCGGCGAGTGCACACGCCGAGGTCCGCGACGCCCTGGTGGCCGCTTTCCACGGCCCCACACTGCGCGTGTACGCCAACGACGACGTGCCCGGCGTCGAGGTGGGGGGCGCGGTGAAGAACGTGCTGGCCATCGCCACGGGTCTGTGCGATGGGCTCAACCTGGGCCTGAACGCACGCGCCGCGCTGATCACGCGCGGCCTGGCGGAGATGACGCGCCTGGGCCTGGCCCTGGGCGCGCGCGCCGAGACCTTCATGGGGCTGTCGGGTCTGGGCGACCTGGTGCTGACCGCCACCGGCGACCTTTCGCGCAACCGGCAGGTGGGACGACTGCTGGCCAAGGGGCAGACGCTGGACGAGGCGGTGGCCTCGCTGGGTCACGTGGCCGAGGGCGTGTACAGCGCGCACACCGTGGCGCAGCGCGCGCGCCAGCTCGGGGTGGACATGCCCATCACCGAGGCGGTGGTGGAACTGCTCGAAGGGCGGCTGCGGCCCGATGAGGCGGTCGCCGCGCTGATGGGGCGTGACCCCAAGACCGAAGGGCTCTAGGCAATCGGCGCACGGGTCGATGGCATCGAGCCGTCGGCGACGCGCGCGGTGGCGGCGCCCAGCGGCCCGCAGATCACGGGGCTTTGACGTCGGCCAGGCGCCGGAACCTGGCGCCTGGTGGCAGCACTTAACGCCGCCATTGCAACGGTCAACTCTTAGCCATGCACCCCTCCGGTCGCCTGCGTTCGACATCAGCGCCTGCGCGTCTCTCCGATCATCGTGTATCGCAGTCTGCCGATCCGGCGCCACGGATCTTCGTGCCAGCGGTGTCCCGGGACGACATGTCCCTGGACACGCGCGAGGCGTTCGAGCGCGGCCTGAACCACTTCTCTGCGTTCGCTGACGCCTACTCGGCAGACGACGTGCACAGCCAATGGCTGTGCCTGTTGCAATTCGCCGTCCTCGTGGGCGACCAGGATGACCTGCTGGTGTTGTTGAAGGCGGCGCATGGGACGCTGGCGAGGCCTGTCGCCATGCGTGTGCTGCTCGCCACGCTGGATTTCGTGCCACACGCCTACCAACGCCTGTCCCCGGGTGCCGCGGAACGGCTGCTACGACAGTGCCTGAGCTGGGCCGGTTCACACGCCGATGGCGATTGGTGGCATCTGCTGGAGCGGTTCCGCCAAGTCTGCGTGCCTTTGCCCAAGCCTGTTGAATCCGGGCTGAAGTGGATGCTGCTTCGCCTGCTGGGGGTCAATGTCGGCGCTGTCTCGCCTCAGGCGCTGATGCGGTTGACCATGGCCTTCGGTGTCGGCCCGCTGTGCGGCGATGTCGCTGCCGCTTCCTCACGCGTTGGCGGAAACCTCCCGCTCGCGCCCGAGTCCCCGTTCACGAAACTGCCGCAGGACGTGCAACGGGTCATCCTTGCGTGGGTCTTGGAGGACCTGGTGTCCGTGCAGAGGTATGGCAAGGGGTTGATGAGCGTTTGCAAGGGGATCAACGCCCTTGCAGCCCCGTTGCTGCAGTCTTTCGAGGAAACATTGCCCCACTACTGGTGTGATGCCTCCCGGTTGAAGGCGTCCCCGCGTGCGTCCGTCCTCGGGTGGGTGGCCGTCATGGCTCGCCGCATTTTTGAACCCTTGCAGCAATGCTGGCCATCGGAGACGAATGCTGTCGAGCAGTCAAAGTGGAACGCATTGGTCAACTCCATGCGGAGCGAAACCCACAAGATGGCCTGGGCGGTATGCCAGCTGCAGAACGCCGAGCAGATGGGTGCCGCAATGACGGCGCTGTTCGACGGGATCCGCGAACACGAAAAGGGGCCGAACTACCTCCACGATCTGCCCGACACCTTTGCGCAGATGGTGTGTCTGGCAGCAGCGGACGCATCGCATTTCGGCGCACTGCTGGCGACGCTGCTGAAGTGCATCGACAACTGGAGCGTCGAAGCCAGCTTCTTCAATGGCATATGGCTTCATGTCGAGGCTTGTGCGCCCGCGGATGTCCGAGACGCGTTCGATCGGCGGAGGAAGGCGGCGCTCCAGGAGAACGAGCCACCCGGGTTCTTGTACGCAAAAATTCTGGACATCCTGTCGCCAGCGCAGGGCTTTGGCGCCCTCAGGTCTCTGAGGTCGCTTCTTGGCGGCACATCCCTGTCGTGGCTGCAACTGATAGGCAAGACGCACCAGGCATCCGAGGCGAAGGCTTGTGGTCTCGTCGAATCGGCTTCGTGGTGGGACTACGCGCAAACCGAGGTGGCGCAGTTTTTGTGGCATTTGCACAAGGCCTTGCCGCGCCAGGCCCCCGTGCCGGTCGCCGTGTTCGAGCACGTTCCCCTGAAGCTGTTGCGCCAGGCGTTCACGGTGTTGGAGCCGACGCTGCGCCAAGCCCTGCTTCGGCGGCCAGCGGTGTTCTCCGGGAGCGGAGGGTGTCTGCAATTGCCGCTGTTGTGCGACTACTGCCTGGATGAGGCCATCGATCCGGACAGCCGCATGGCGTTCTTGCGATGGTGGGTGGCGGCGCAGGAACCCGAAGCGGTCTCCGGTTGGGGTGCGCTCGCGCTCCAGTGGGTGGTACCACCTCAGGAGCCCAGTGACGAGTACGTGTTCCGGCGCGCCCAGGGGGGCGAAAGATTCCAGGCTGGCATCAGCGAGGTCCGGTCGCTCTTGGCGCTGGGCATGTGGAGCGACAGCCAGTTGCGGGCGTGGTTGACGCAGTTGTTGTTTCGGGCGACCGGTGCCGCGGATATCGACCAGGTGCTTGCATTGGCGGAGCAGCAGCTGCCCAAGCCGATCCACAAGGACTTTTGGCTTCAGGTGCTCGATTGGATGCCCCTCATCTGCGAAGACGACCCGGCCATGCCGGGTCCGTTGCAGGTGTGCCTGGCGGCCATCCAGAGCTTCCCTGAAGACGACCAACTGGAGTTGCTGACGGCATTCTCCGAGGCGAGTGTGCTCCTCCCCCTGCCCACAGCCCTGTGGATGTGTCTGGTTCTGCGTCAGCAATGTGGCGAGGCGGGCTTCTCGGTGACCCTGCTTCAGAGATTGCGCGTCGAGCAGCTCAAAGTGCTGGAGGCGCACTTTCACGACATGCGCATGACGAAGGGCTGGACCTTGGCTGAGGAAGCGCTCCAACGCCTCGACGCTGAGTTTGACAAGACGGATGGGATCGTCGACGCGGCGCTCATCGGCGAAGCACTCTCCGAATTCCGCGATCGCGCCATTCGGCCTGCCGCTGACGGCACGGACAGCGATTGAACGTCTGCCCGGCAGGCGCGCTGGTCCACAACACGCCCTTGCACCATGAATCGATCCCACCCGCGACTGACACGCTCGTTCTCCGAACCCGCCTTCCGGCGTTTGCATCACCGGGTGCCCCAGGCGCCGGCTGAAAACGAAGACGCCATCGACCTGCAGGTCCTGGCGCTGCCGGACGCGGTGGCCCAGGCCCGGACGCAGGAGCTGCTGGCCGAGCTCGAGCACGGGGACGCCTGTCTCAAAAAGCCGGTCAGCCGTGCGTTTCTGTTCGCGGCGGTCGAGCATCTACCCGGGATCTTCCAGCACACCTCTTCCCAGGCGGCCGAGAGCGTGATGCGGCACTGCCTGAAGTGGGCCGGCGCTTTGCCACGCGGCGACCAGTTGGCTTTGCTGGACCGTTTGCGCCGTGCCTGTCCCCCCGCCATCGAAGCGGAATTGCAGGACATGTTCCTGCGCCTGCTGGGCGTCGACAGGGTCCGCTTGACCATGTTCACGGGGCCGTTCCCGAGAGCGTTCAAGCCCGCGGACTGGCCACTGGACCACGCCGGCTCGGCGTCCACGGAGGTGTTCCCGTTTTTCGCGCTGCCAGAGGAATTGCGCCGAACCATCCTTCATTGGGTCATCCCCGAGCCGGGCCAGGCGCACTTCCTGCCGTCGGTGCGGGCGCACGCGGCGACGCTGATGCCGGTGTGCCAGACGTTCCAGCACGAACTCGCCCCACGGGTGGACCTGGCGCACCGGTGGCCGTGGACCCGCGTCGATCGCCTGCCGGCTTCGGCGCAGGAGGCCATTGAGGGCTTCCAGCGGCTGTGCATCGGTACCTGTGGCCGTCTGCGGGAGCGCCCGCTCAACCAATTCACGCGGAAAGAACAGGTGCAGTTGTCCGCAGAGATGACGCATCTGGCGCAGCACCTGAAGCAATTGGCCTGTGTGATTGGTCTGACGTCGTCCGATGTCGGTGAGGTATCCACGGCGATGGCGTCGCTGTTTGCTGCTGCCAGACAACTGGACTGGTTGTGGCTGGATTTCGGTCAGGGGATGGTGGCCGACGTGCTGGGCCAGGTCCTGTGCCTGGCTTACGAGGGCCGGGAGTCGGCGCACGACTTCCAGGCGGTGCTCCAGGCCTGGCGGGCTGGCGCCGAAGAAAGTATTCCTTGCCTTGACATCGAGCTTCATCTCGGCGCCTACGCGCCAGCACACTGCCTATCGCTTGTGAGCGCGGCCAAGCCCAAACCGTGGAGCCAGAGCCCCGCCCGCAAGTACCAGCTGGAATTCCACAAGCTGTCGGACGGTCAGCGGTGGCGAGACCTTCAATGCCTGAGGGCGCGCCTTTCCTCCTTCAATGGGAGCCTGTCGACGCTTTGGCTCATCGCCGCCACGCACCAGGCGTCCGTGACCGAACACGGCTGCCTCGTCGCATCGGAAAAATGGTGGAACTTCGCCGCGGCTGCCCTGCGCGGGTTCCTGGTCGAACTGGACACGTACTGGCCCCACGACGCAGGCCTGCCGGTGCTCACCCTCTTCCGTCGCCTGCCCGGCGATCTGCTGCGCTGGACCTTCCAGACCCTGGATGTCGAGGTGCGTGAGTCCTTGCTGCTCCGGCCCCTCGCCTTTGACGAGAAAGGGGACTGCCTGCAGTGGGCGCTGCTGTGCGACTTTTGCCTCGATCCCAGCATCCCTGAGGCAAGGCGCGCCAATGGCCTGGGCCTCTGGCAGAGGCTCTACCCGGCGCTGGCGAAGCCGATGCAGGCGGCGGCATCGCAATGGGAGACGCTGTCCGGCCCCCCCTTGCACGCCTGGCCGGCGCCTGGCACCGGCGACAGCCCGGGATTTCAACAGGCCCTGGCCGATCTGGACGCTGACCTGACCCATGCGGGTGCGGTGGGGCCGAAGACCCTGCGCAAGCGCTTGATGGCCTTGATGCGTCAGGCGGGCGGGCCCGAAGACTTCGCGGCGGCGCTCGGGCTGGCGGGGCGGCAGGGCGTGTTCCACCTGGACTTCCTGTTCTGGGTGCTGGACCGCCTTCCGCGGGTCTGCCGCGACAGCCCCTGGATGCTTGCTGATCTGGTCTGGGATCCGCTCAGCTCGGCCAGCGCCCATCTGACGGACGACGGCCAGCAGGCGTGCCTGGATCGATTGGTCCTGGCGTGCGAGGTGTTCCCTGCCCCCGTCGCCGCGCAGATGTTGTCGGCCCTCACCGTCAAGCTGTATGGACGCGGGCAGGAGGTGCCCGACGCGATCCGCGCGTGCCTGCCAGCGCTGTGCAAGCAATGCCTGGACCAGTACCGCGGCGTGGTTGGCGATCAGGTGCCGGTGAAGGAGGCCTGGGTCTCACTGGCGGCGTGGCGGCAACAGCTGCAGGCGGCGGGCGCTCCGGCGGAGGTGCTCGAAGGCATCGGGTACTGACTGGCACAGCGGGCCCGCCAGGTTTACGGGCGGGTGCTGTCCCGCAACAGCGCCCGCTCAGCCCACCTCCAGGTTGTCGATCAGGCGCGTCTTGCCCAGCCGCGCCGCGCCCAGCACCACCAGCGCATCGCCGGCTTTGGGCGGCTGCAGGTCCTCGCGGCGGCGAACGGTCAGGTAGTCGGGCTGCCAGCCGCGCGCGGCCAGGGCCTGCATCGCACGCTGTTCCAGGCCGGGCAACTGGCGCTCCAGTCCATCGGCCGCGGCCAGCGCGTCGCGCGCCAGGCCACGCAGCGCCAGCGAGAGCTGCACCGCCTCGGCGCGCTCGGCCTCGCTCAGGTACATGTTGCGCGAGCTCAGCGCCAGGCCGTCGGGGGCGCGTTCGGTCGGGGCGCCCACGATGTCTACCGGCAGGGCGAACTGCTTCACCATGCGCCGCATGATGAGCTGCTGCTGGTAGTCCTTGAGCCCGAACATCGCGGTGCGGCGGCCCTTGGCCTCGCTGAACACGCATTGGAAGAGCTTCATCACCACGGTGCACACGCCGGTGAAGAAACCGGGGCGGAAGTGCCCTTCGAGGATGTCGGCGAGCTCGGCGGGCGGATGCACCTTGAAGCCCTGCGGCTCGGGGTACATCTCGCGCTCGCTGGGCGCGAAGACCACGTCGCAGCCCGCGCCGCGCAGCTTCTCGCAGTCGGCCTCCAGCGTGCGCGGGTAGGTGTCGAAGTCCTCGTGCGGCGCGAACTGCAAACGGTTGACGAAGATGCTGGCCACGGTCACGTCGCCCAGTGGCTTGGCGGTCCTGACGAGGGCCAGGTGGCCCGCGTGCAGGTTGCCCATGGTGGCCACCAGGGCGGGGGAGTCGTGGGGGCGCAGCGCGTCGCGCAGGTCGGCGATGGTGTGAACGAGTTTCATGAAAGCGATCGAGGAAGGCCGGGTGGGCGTGGAGCCCGATGGAATTATCTCCCTGGCGTCATGGGCGGCCGGTGGCGTGGCGCAGCACCTCGCCGAGCGAGCGGGCGTCGGGGGCGTACCACGCCATCGCGGCGCCGCACAGCAGCAGGAACACCGCGGTCAGCGCGAAGGGCAGGGCCGTGCGCCGCACGGCGGTTTCGATCCAGTGGCGCGTCGACAGGCCGCGCAGCCGGCGGTACAGCGTGGCAGCCAGCACGCCATCGAGCAGCAACTCGGCCAGCAGTGCGGGCGCCGTGTAGACGACGTAGAACGAAGACAGGGCCAGGCCGATGGCCAGCGCGATCACCACCAGCGGCAGGGCGAATTCGTCGGCGTCCCCGACATCGAAGCCGCTGCTGGAGCCGCCCGAGGCGATGGGGCCGGGGGGCGCGGAGGCCGGCGCGTCGAATCCGGCCGATGCGCCCGCGCCCCCGAAGTCGCCGCCGCCACCGGACACGGGTTCGTGCGGGCCCGACGAAGCGGCGCCACGCGAAGCGCCTGCGCCGCCATCGCCCGAGCCGGCCGGCGCGTCAGCGAGCCAGTCCTCGGCCCGCGTGCGCAGCCACAGCCAAAGCAGGGCGAGAAAGACCAGATAGGCCAGGGCCAGCGCCAGGGGGTAACGCAGCCACATGGCGGACAAGCCCGCCTGCAACAGCAGGAACGACGCCAGCAGCCCCGCGGCGCCCGTCAGCGCGACCAGCAGGCCCATCTGCAGGCGCGGCCAGGCGTCGGCCTCCAGCCGCCGCTGCAGGCGCAGCAGCAGCAGCGAGCGGGTCAGGGCCGCATCGCGCGGGCGCGTGGGCCGCATGGGCGCCTCACCAGGCGTGGACCGCGTCGTCGGGGAAGCTGCCGTCCTTGACGGCGCGCACATAGTTCGCCATGGCGTCGCGCACCGAGCCCGCGCCGTCCATGAAGTTGCGCACGAACTTCGGGTTCTTGCCCAGGTTCACGCCCAGCATGTCGTGCATCACCAGCACCTGGCCGGCCGTGCCCTTGCCCGCGCCGATGCCGATGGTGTGGCAGCGCGGCAGTTGCTGCGTGATCTCGGTCGCCAGCGTGGCGGGCACCATCTCCAGCACCAGCATGGTGGCGCCAGCGTCCTGCAGTTCGAGCGCATGGCGCTTGAGCGCGAGCGCGGCCTGGTCGTCGCGGCCCTGCACGCGGTAGCCGCCGAGCGCGTGCACGGTCTGCGGCGTGAGGCCCAGGTGCGCGCAGACCGGAATGCCGCGTTCGACGAGGAATCGCACGGTGTCGGCCGTCCAGCCGCCGCCTTCGAGCTTGATCATGTGCGCGCCCGCATGCACCAGTTGCGCCGCGCTGCGCATGGCCTGTTCTTTCGACTCGTGGTACGCGCCGAAGGGCAGGTCACCCAGCAGCCAGGCCGTGCCCTGCACGCGGCGCAGGCCGCGCGCCACGCTTTCCACGTGGTAGGCCATGGTCTCGAGCGTGACGCCCGCGGTGCTGGCCAGGCCTTGACACACCATGCCGAGCGAGTCGCCGACCAGGATGCATTCGACGCCGGCCGCGTCCGCCACCGCCGCGAAGGTGGCGTCGTAGGCGGTCAGCATGGTGATCTTTTCGCCGCGCTCGCGCAGCTCGTTCAGGCGCGGCAGGCTGACGGGTTTGCGGGCGGGCAGGGGAGAGGCCGCCGGCAGCGTGCCGTAAGGTGTGGCGGGGGTGGGGTTGCTCATGTCGTGGTCCGGCGCGGGCCGGGCGGTGAACGAGAATGCGGGGGACTATAGTGCATTGCACCATGCGGGTGCACACCCGGCCGATGGCCCTTTCCCCACGATGAAACACCTCAGCGAATACACCTCCGCCGACATCGCCGCGCTGGCCGCGCAGGACGTCGCGCGGGCCCTGGCCGAAGACGTGGCCACCGGCGATCTCACCGCCGCGCTGGTCGATGCGGCACGCCCCGCGCGGGCCCGCGTGCTCGCGCGCGAGAGCGCCGTGCTCTGCGGCGCGCCCTGGGTGGAAGCCGCCGTGCGCGCGCTCGATCCGCAGGCGGTGATCACCTGGCATGTGGCCGAAGGCGCGCGTTGCGAACCCGACCAGACCGTGCTCACCATCGAAGGCCGCGCGCAGCCGCTGCTGACGGCCGAGCGCACGGCGCTGAACTTCCTGCAACTGCTCTCGGCCGTGGCGACGCAGACGGCCACCTACGTGGCCGCCGTGGCCGGTACGCGCGCGGCCATCGTGGACACCCGCAAGACCCTGCCGGGCCTGCGTCTGGCGCAGAAGCACGCGGTCACGGTGGGCGGTGGCGTGAACCACCGCATCGGCCTGTTCGACGCGGTGCTGATCAAGGAGAACCACATCGCCGCCGCGGGCGGCGTGGCCCAGGTGCTGCAGCGCGTGCGCGACACCGCGCCGGCCGCGCGCTTCGTCGAGATCGAGGTCGAGACGCTGGAGCAGCTCGACGAGGCGCTGAGCCACGGCGCCACCATGGTGCTGCTGGACAACATGGACCTGCCCACGCTGCGCGAGGCCGTGCGCCGAAACGCCGGCCGCGCCATCCTCGAGATCTCGGGCGGCGTGAACCTCTCCACCGTGCGGGCGCTTGCAGAAACAGGTGTCGACCGCATCTCCATCGGGGCCCTGACGAAGGACGTCAAGGCGATCGACTTTTCCATGCGCTTCGAGGCGCTGTGAGGAGGACTGGCATGAGCAACGAAGCCATCATCGACGTCGAGTACGAACAACCCGCCTGCCCCACGCAGCACGCCTGGGCGCGCGTGCCGGTGGAGCCCGGGCCGAAGCAGCGCGCCGAGCTGAAGGCGCGCATCAAGGCGCTGCTGAAAGAGCGCAACGCGGTCATGGTGTCGCACTACTACGTGCACCCCGACCTGCAGGACCTGGCCATCGAGACCGGCGGCATCGTGAGCGATTCGCTGGAGATGGCGCGCTTCGGGCGCGACCACCCGGCGACCACGCTGGTGGTCTCTGGCGTGCGCTTCATGGGCGAGACGGCGAAGATCCTGAGCCCCGAGAAGACGGTGCTGATGCCCGACCTCGACGCCAACTGCTCGCTCGACCTGGGCTGCCCCATCGATCAGTTCAGCGCCTTCTGCGACGCGCACCCCGACCGCACGGTGGTCGTCTACGCCAACACCAGTGCGGCCGTGAAGGCGCGCTCCGACTGGCTGGTCACCAGCAGCTGCGCGCTCGACATCGTGCGTGCGCTGAAAGACAAAGGCCACAAGATCCTGTGGGCGCCCGACAAGCACCTGGGTGGCTACATCCAGCGCGAGACCGGCGCCGACATGCTGATGTGGAACGGCTCGTGCATCGTGCACGACGAGTTCAAGGCCTTCGAGCTGGAGGCGCTGAAGAAGGAGCACCCCAAGGCCAGGGTGCTGGTGCACCCGGAAAGCCCGGCGGACGTGGTGGCGCTGGCCGACGCGGTGGGCTCGACCTCGGCCATTCTCAAGGCCGCCAAGGAGTTCGACGCGAGCGAGTTCATCGTCGCCACCGACAAAGGCATGATGCACATGCTGCGCCAGCAGAACCCCGGCAAGGTGTTCATCGAGGCACCGACGGCCGGCAACAGCGCCACCTGCAAGAGCTGCGCGCACTGCCCCTGGATGGCCATGAACGGCCTGGCCGGCGTGGCCCAGGTGCTGGAGAAGGGGCTCAACCAGATCCACGTGGACCCGGCGCTGATCCCGCGCGCGCGCCAGCCGATCGACCGCATGCTGGCCTTCACGGCCGCGCACAAGGCAGGGCAGGACGCCGGCGCGCTGGTGCCGAACATCGGCGCGGCCTGAGCGTCGCGCGCTGCCTGTGCGCAGCGTAAGAAGTCCGTGAGGCGGAGCGGGTTGCAGAAGGGGCAGAGGGCGTTACCCACTGCCCATGAGCAACGGGCAAGACCTCCATCACGACGAAGACCGTGCAGCCACATCGCCGCTGCACACCGCGATACGGCAGCACCTGTCGCGGCCCGGTGCCACCAACCTGGGCTTCCTGCAGGTGCTGGCCGAGTTGTGCGAGGTCACCGGCTGGGTGCCACCCGACGTGTCGGCCCTCGGGCCGTTCGATCCGGTGTCGTTCGAGGCGGCTGTCGCGGGGGTCGGCATGTGCCTGTCCTGCGTGCCGGGGGGCGGTGGCGGCGTGTACCTGGCCTGCCTGTTCGGGCAGTTGCCCGAGCGGGCCGCGTTGCAGGCGGCGACGCGCCTGCTCGAACTCAACCTGTTCCTCCACACCCACGGCCGGTCGGCCTTCTGCATCGATTCACAGTCCGGGGACGTGGTCTGCGGGTGCCGCTTCGATGAGGGCAGCTTGTCCGCTGCCTCGCTGTTCGATGGCATGCGACTGATGAGCGAGCAGGCCCTGCGGTGGCGCGAAGGGTGGTTTCTGGACCCGGCCCCGGCCTGCGATCCGCTGGCGCGATCGGTGTACGCCTGAGGGCGCGCGAGCCGGTCCCATGAAGCTGTCATCACGCGCCAGGAGCAGCGCATCCTCGTCCGGCAAGGCCTCGTTGAACAGCAGTTGGGTGGGAGACGATTCGGTCGGCCTTGGCGACTCGTCCCGATCGCGCCCGTGGGCCGAGCGGGTGCCCAGGCCCGGCTTCCTGCGGAAGGAGTCCGCTCTGCAGGCCTCGATCAGGCACCACAACCTGATGGCCGTCGCCACGGTGCTCGGCCCGCAGGCGATGGCGGTCGGGCTCGATGGCACGCCGATCGTCGACGACAAGCAGGTCCTGGCCTTGTGGTCGGTGCTCAAGAAGCGATCCCGCCTCGGCCACGCCGAGATCGTGGAGTCGCTCGTCGACGTGGCGCGGCAGTGCCTGATTCACGATTGCACGCCCCGTGAATTCGCCAAGCGCCTCAGGCACGCACCGGTTGACCCCGTGATGTCCTTGCACGAACCGAACGCGGACGACGTCACTGGCCAGGTGCGATGGGTCCTTCTCCTGGGCAGGCTGACGCTGGACAAGGTCGTGACGAGCCTGCCGCTGGCCGGTGCCGGTGGTGTGCCCCATCGCCAACTGCGGGAGAAGCAGGCCATGGTCGACCAACAGGCCGCCCGCCTCGTGGCCCTGGAGATGTGGTGCGAGATGGCGCGGGGCGACGCGCGCTTCGGGCAGGACGCGGACGCGGTCGACATCCTTGTCGATGCGGCGGCGCGCCATGCGAAGGACGACGTCGGCGGTGCGCTGGCCGCGTTCAGGGAACTCGTCCTGCTCTGCGAGGACCTGGGACCGCAGGACCTGCTGGAAGACACCAGGGCGGTCCTCCGGGAGGCCGAGGAGACGCTGGAGCGGGACGGGGCCGTGTTCGCGCAGTACCTCGAACCCGTTGCAGCCGCCCCCGCCGTCTCCATCGCCGATCGGATCGAGGCGCTGCTGAAGCGGCAGCCCGAGCGGCCGCTCAGCTATTGGACGTACTGCTGCGAGCACTGGATGCAGGCCAGGCAGCGCGCACTCGAAGACCAGCGGCGCAGAATTCAGAGCGCCCGGGATCACCTGACGGGCCAGTTGCACAAGCAGCGCCCATCCCGGCTCGTGGTCGGGCGAACCCTTCAGGTGCTCGAGGTGGCGCGCACCGTCAAGGAGCTGTCCGGGTACCTTGCCCGGTGCGACCGTGGGGCCGAGGCCGAGCGGACGCTGTTCCAGCTCAGGGCCTTGCTGGTGGACATGCGCACCAGCGAAAAGGCGGACAAGCGATTGGGTGGCGCGGCGCGCCCATGGATGCGCCGCCTGGTGGACGAGACCTGCCTGCCCAGGGGCCGGAACTGCCATGCCAAGGCCATGGCGCGCATCTGGGTCTCCCTGGGGCAGCACCTGGCGCTGCTGGATGAGCTGGTCAACGCGCTGGTGGCCAGCGAGCTGGCGCGGCTGGAGGCGGCGTTGGCGGAGGTGCTCGCCGAACGCCAGGCCCTCGCGTCGACGACCGGGCCGCTGCACCAACTGCGCGTGGCCCTGCTCGTGCGCGTGTGGGAGGCCTCGCTGCCACCGACCACCGTGCCCTATGCGTCCGACACCCGTGGGTTCTGGGGGACGGCGGCCTATTCGATGCTCCGGGACGGCGTGTGCACCTACGTTTCGCGCCTGGTCATGGACAGCATCGCCACGGCCATCCGGGACCTCGCCTGCGAGAGCGACAGCGTCCCCGACGAACTCGTCGACTGGCTGGCCTTCGCGTTCGGCGGTGGTTTGACGGTCTATTCCCTGTACCGGATGCACGCCATCCGCCGGGTGCCCGAGATCGAGCACCGGCAATCGACCTTCGCCGACGTGCTGAAGTGGTCGTCGGGCCTGCTGGTGGCGGTGCAGGCGGTGGGCGGGCTGGGCGTCACGGTCGCCCAGGGGGTGATGGGCGCCAGCGGTGTGTCCGCCGTGGCCTATCGCTTGTGGAGCGAGGCTGTGTGGTCCAGCGCCGTGATCGAAACCTCGCGATGGCTGCGCGAGGCCCTGCAAAGACCGCTCACCTTGCAGGCGCCGGGCATTCCCGGTCTCGGCCCGCGCATCAAGACCATCGAGCTGCGGCGCCTGGATGGCCAGATGATGCCGCCGGCGCACGCGATCGAGTTCCACTCGATACGGGACGGCGGCTACACGGCCGCGACGACGCTCTTGAGCGGCTCCCTGGGCCAGGTGGACCTGAAGACACTGGCGTTCGGCTTGTCGCGCATCGGCCTGGCCGTGGGCGAGGCCGCGGACGCGGCATGGCCAGAGATCGCGAAGCTGATCTTCGCGGCCCGCCACCCCGAGGAATACCGCGTGGTGGTGAAGGACATGGGCCCGACGTCGTGGAGCGACACCCTCGAGCAAATCGACACCCAGGCCGCGGCCCGCTCCGCGTTCGGTGGCTGGGTGAACTGGTGGGCCAACTTCACGGCGATGATGTACGAGCTGTACGCGGAATCACACACCGAGGCCATGCGCGTGCTGGCCTTCGTCGGTGGCTTCGTGCTTGGCGCGACGACGGCACCGCGCAGCCGCACCATCGACGACTACATGAACGCTTTCAAGGGGTATGTGGTGACGTCCGGCCTGATGCCGCGGCTGTACGGCGCCCTGGTGTCCGGCATACCGCCGCTGAAGCGCCAGCACGACGCGCACGAGCGGCAGAAGATCGAGCAGCGTTGCCTGGCCCTGGACCAGACGATCGGCCGGGCCGCGTACCAGACGGCGCAGCGGTTCCGCTGCTGGGTGGAGGCGCTGGCGAAGACCCTCGCCTCGGTGCCGGCCGATGCGCGGCCCGACTTCAACACCGTACTGCACCAGCAGTGGCGGGACGACGCCAATCCGCTGGCGCACCTGGACGAACCCGTCGACGTGAGAGACCTTCTGCAGGCGTGGCGCAAGGAGGTGAAAGGCGATTCCCGGCAAGCGGCGCATCGCCTGACGATTGGCGAGCTGCTGAAGACGGTGCCAGCCTCGCCGGTCATCGGCGACGCCGACATGCAGGCCCCGCAGGCGCTGGTGTAGCGGCCCGCGGCGCGGGCCCCGGCCTCAGCGCGCCGGCGGCACCAGGATCGTGGGCTTCGCTTCCGGCAGCATCGCCGGGTAGTCCCGGCTGAAATGCAGGCCGCGGCTTTCGCGGCGCAGCATCGCCGACATCACGATCAGGTCGGCCACCTGCACCAGGTTGCGCAGCTCCAGCAGGTCGCGCGTGACGTGAAAGCGCGCGTAGAACTCGTGGATCTCGCGCTGCAGCAGGGTGATGCGGTGCGCCGCACGCTCCAGGCGCTTGTCGGTGCGCACGATGCCGACGTAGTCCCACATGAAGCGGCGCAACTCGTCCCAGTTGTGCGAGATCACGACCATCTCGTCGGCGTCGGTCACGCGGCTGTCGTCCCACAGGGGCAGCGCGGGCGGCTCGTTGGCCTGCTGCGCGCGGATGGCGCCAGCGGCCGCCTGCGCGAAGACCATGCACTCCACCAGCGAGTTGCTGGCCAGCCGGTTGGCACCGTGCAGGCCGGTGCAGGTGGTCTCGCCCACGGCGTACAGGCCGGCGATTTCCGTGCGGCCCTGCAAGTCGGTGACCACGCCGCCGCAGGTGTAGTGCGCGGCCGGCACCACGGGGATGGGCTCCTTCGTGATGTCGATGCCCAGTTCGGCGCAGCGCGCCAGGATGTTGGGGAAGTGCTCGCGCAGGAACTCGGGGCTCTGGTGCGAGATGTCCAGGTGCACGCAGTCCAGGCCATGCTTCTTCATCTCGAAGTCGATGGCACGCGCCACCACGTCGCGCGGCGCGAGTTCGGCGCGCGGGTCGTGGTCGGGCATGAAGCGGTGGCCGCCCAGGTCGTCGCCCAGGTGCGGTGGCAACTTGAGCAGGCCGCCTTCGCCGCGCACGGCCTCGGTGATGAGGAAGCTCTTGGCGTGCGGGTGGTACAGGCAGGTGGGATGGAACTGGATGAACTCCATGTTCGCCACCTGGCAGCCCGCGCGCCAGGCGGCGGCGATGCCGTCGCCCGTGGCCGTGTCGGGGTTGGTGGTGTACAGGTACACCTTGCCCGCGCCACCCGTGGCCAGCACGGTGTGGCGGGCCGAGAAGGTGACCACCTCGTCTCGCACGGTGTCGAGCACATAGGCGCCGAAGCAGCGGCGTTCGCCGTCCGGGGAGCCGAGGTGACGCTCGGTGATCAGGTCCACCAGCATGTGGTGCTCGAACACCTGGATGCTGGGCGTGGCCTTCACGCGCTGCACCAGCGTGGCCTGCACGGCGGCGCCGGTGGCGTCGGCCGCGTGCACGATGCGCCGGTGGCTGTGGCCCCCTTCGCGGGTGAGGTGCAGCTCGCCGTCGGCGGTGGAGAAGGGCACACCCAACTCGCGCAGCCAGGCGATGGCGGCGGGTGCGTTCTCCACCGTGAACTCGGTGGCCTCGCGGTCGCTCAGGCCGGCGCCGGCCACCAGCGTGTCTTCCACGTGGGACGCATAGCTGTCGCCCTCGGCCAGCACGGCGGCGATGCCGCCCTGGGCCCAGTTGCTGGAGCCGTCCAGCAGCGCGCGCTTGGTGATGACGGCCACGCGGTGCGTGGCGCTCAGGTGCAGGGCAGTCGACAGCCCGGCCAGGCCACTGCCAATGACCAGGACGTCAAAGTGTTGGTTCATGTTGCTGGGGTGTAGGCTAGGCGCACGTAGATCGGTGCGAAGGCCTCGGCCTGGGTGAGCTCGATCAGGGTTTCCTTGGCGAGCTCGAGCATGGCGATGAAGGTGACGACCACCACCGGCACGCCCTTGCTGGTGTCGAACAGGTCGCCGAATTCGACGAACTGGCGGCCCTGCAGGTGGCGCAGCACGATGCTCATGTGCTCGCGCACGGAGAGCTCCTCGCGGCTGATCTTGTGGTGCTGCACCAGCTTGGCGCGTTTGAGGATGTCGCGCCAGGCGCTCTGCAGGTCGATCATCTCCACGTCGGGAAAGCGCGGTTGCAGCGCCTGCTCGACGTAGATCTGGGCGCGCAGGAAGTCGCGGCCGTACTGGGGCACTTCGGACAGGCGCTGCGCGGCCAGTTTCATCTGCTCGTATTCGAGCAGGCGGCGCACGAGTTCGGCGCGCGGGTCCTCGGCTTCCTCGCCCTCGGCCGTCTTCTTGGGCGGCAGCAGCATGCGCGATTTGATCTCGATCAGCATCGCCGCCATCAGCAGGTACTCGGCGGCCAGCTCGAGGTTGCTCGCGCGGATTTCCTCGACGTACTCGAGGTACTGTCGCGTGACGCCGGCCATGGGGATGTCGAGGATGTTGAAGTTCTGCTTGCGGATGAGGTAGAGCAGCAGGTCCAGCGGGCCCTCGAAGGCCTCGAGGAAGACGCGCAGCGCGTCGGGCGGGATGTACAGGTCCTGCGGCAGCTTGAACAGCGGCTCGCCATAGAGCCGCGCCAGCGCCACGTTGTCGATCACCGTGGGCAGCACCTCGTCAAGGCCCTGCGGGGCCTCGTCCAGAGAGGGTGCCGGTTCGGTCATCGCGCCCGGCTCACTGGAAATCGGAATTCGTCTGGTAGACGTAGGGCTTCTGCGGCACCTCGGCCGCCTCGGCCGCGGCCGAGAACTCTCGGTCGATGGTCTTGTCCCAGAGCAGGCCGCGGCCCTCGCGTTGCTTCGCTTCCAGTTCGGGCCGGGCGGCCTTGAGCTGGTCGATGAACTGGGTGACCTCGGAGCGGTAGTCGGGGCGGCGGAAGAAGGACATGGCGTGGGGGTGTCCGGTTCGGGAAAACCATCGATTTTACCGACGGGTCCGACCCGCCGTGCGGCGAGGCGAGACGAGGCCAGAAGCCCGGCGGTTACCGATCGCTACGCGGTCCCGGGTGCCTCGGCCTACACTGCCGGTCCACTCTGGAGACCCGCATGACCCGACCGAACACCCGCAGCGCCTGGTGGCGCCTGGGCCGCCTCATCACCGGCGTGCTGGCCGCCGTGGGGTTCGTGGGCGCCTGCGACCTGCAGAACATCGCCGAGCTGGAGCCCGGTGTGTCCACCGAGGCCGACGTGCGCGAGAAGTTCGGCCAGCCCGAGGCCGTGTGGGAGGGCGAGGAGGGCGCCCAGATCTACGAATACAACCGCCAGCCCGAAGGCGTGGTGAATTACATGATCACCATCGGTCCCGATGGGGTGCTGGTGAAGGTGTCGCAGGTGCTCACCGAAGAGAACTTCGCCAAGGTGCAGCCGGGCATGCCGCTGGAGCAGGTGCGCCGCCTGCTGGGCAAGCCCCGCAAGGTGCAGACGTTTGCTCTCAACGGCGAGACGCACCAGGACTGGCGCTTCCAGGCCAAGGGCCAGACCGAGCCGATGATCTTCAGCGTGGCCTTCGACAAGGACCTCCGGGTGATCAGGTCCGGGACGATGCCCGACCCGGACCTGCGGAAGAACTGAGCCGGTTCAGCGAACTCTCATGCCCGGCTGCGCGCCGGGCGAAGGCTCCAGCACGAAGATGCCGGGCTGGGCCTTCTCGTCGGCGTGGCTCGCCGCCAGCACCATGCCCTCGCTCAGGCCGAACTTCATCTTGCGCGGCGCCAGGTTGGCCACCAGCACGGTGAGCTTGCCCTTCAACTGCTCGGGCTGGTAGGCGCTGGCGATGCCGCTGAAGACATTGCGGGTCTTGCCCTCGCCCACGTCGAGCGTGAGGCGCAGCAGCTTGGTCGAGCCCTCGACGCGCTCGCAGTCCACGATCTTCGCGATGCGCAAATCGATCTTCGCGAAGTCGTCGATGGTGATGGTGTCGGCCAGGGCCTCGCCGCCGGGCAGGGGCGCGGCCTCCACCGGCGCGGCTGGAGGCTCGAACAGGGCTTCCAGCTGCTTCGGGTCCACGCGCTGCATCAGGTGCTGGTAGGCCTTGATGGCGTGCCCCGCACCCAGCAGGCCGCTGGCGTCGGCCCATTGCAGCGGCTTCACGTTCAGGAAGGACTCGACCTGTGCGGCCAGCGCGGGCAGCACGGGCTTGAGGTAGAGCGTGAGCAGGCGGAAGGCCTCGATGCAGGTGCTGCACACGTCGAGCAGGCGCGCCTCCTGGCCCTCCTGTTTGGCCAGCTCCCAGGGCTTGTTCTGGTCGACGTAGGCATTGACCTGGTCGGCCAGGGCCATCACCTCGCGCAGCGCCTTGCCGTACTCGCGCGTGTCGAACAGCGTGGCGATGGCAGGCGCCTTGGCCTGCAGCGCCCGCAGCAGCGCGGCACCATCGGCCGAGGCGGTACCCAGCTTGCCCTCGAAACGCTTGGCGATGAAGCCCGCCGCGCGGCTGGCGATGTTGATGAACTTGCCGATCAGGTCGCTGTTGACGCGCAGTTGGAAGTCGTCCTGGTTGAAGTCCAGGTCTTCGTTGCGCGGGGTGAGCTTGGCGGCCAGGTAGTAGCGCAGCCACTCGGGGTTCATGCCGAGGCTCAGGTACTTCAGCGGGTCCAGGCCGGTGCCGCGGCTCTTGCTCATCTTCTCGCCGTTGTTCACGGTGAGGAAGCCGTGCACGAACACGGCATTGGGTGTCTTGCGACCGCTGAAGTGCAGCATGGCCGGCCAGAACAGCGTGTGGAAGGTGATGATGTCCTTGCCGATGAAGTGGTACTGCTCGGTGGACGGATCGGCCATGAAGGCGTCGAAATCGACCTTCTGCTTGCCCAGCCAGTTCTTGAGCGAGGCCAGGTAGCCCACGGGCGCATCCAGCCACACGTAGAAGTACTTGCCTGGCGCGTCGGGGATTTCGATGCCGAAGTACGGCGCGTCACGCGAGATGTCCCAGTCGCCGAGCTTGGTCTGGCCCTTGTCGTCGGGTGCGATCCACTCGCTGATCTTGTTCAGCACCTCGGGCTGCACGGCGCCGCTGTTCGTCCACTGCTTGAGGAAGTCCAGGCAGCGCGGGTCGGAGAGCTTGAAGAAGAAGTGCTCGGAGTTTTTCAGCAGCGGCTTGGCGCCCGACAGCGCGGAATAGGGGTTGATGAGGTCCGTGGGGCTGTACACCTTGCCGCAGACCTCGCAGTTGTCGCCGTACTGGTCCTTGGCGTGGCAGTTGGGGCATTCGCCCTTGATGAAGCGGTCGGGCAGGAACATGTTCTTCTCGGGGTCGAAGAACTGTTCGATGGTGCGGGTCTCGATCAGGCCGGCGGCCTTGAGGTCCTTGTAGATGTGCTGCGCGAGCTCGTGGTTCTCCGGCGCGTCGGTGCTGTGCCAGTTGTCGAAACCGATGTGAAAGCCATCGAGGTAAGGCTTGCGGCCTGCGGCGATATCGGCCACGAACTGCTGCGGCGTTTTTCCCGCCTTGTCGGCCGCGATCATGATCGGCGCGCCGTGCGCGTCGTCGGCGCAGACGAAGTGCACCGTGTGCCCCTGCATGCGCTGGAAGCGCACCCAGATGTCGGCCTGGATGTATTCCATGATGTGGCCGATGTGGAAGTGGCCGTTGGCGTAGGGGAGGGCGGTGGTGACGAAGAGCTGACGGGGCATGACGGCACTCATGATGAAGCCGTGCATTTTATGAGGGGCAGGAACCGCGCCGCGGCGTGTGAGCACTGAGGCGGTCATTGCGCTGCGCTTCGGGAGCCCTTCATGGCCGAACTTCATCACCAGCTTGACCAGTACCTGACCTCCATGGGCCTGGGCTTCGCAAGAAGCGATCCTCTGGGATGCCTTCTGTTCGACACCGCGGAGGGTCTGCCTCTCGGGGCGGTGCCTGCTGGCGGCGACCGCATCCGCTTGTTCGCGTGTGCGGGCTATGTGAGCGCCGAGCAATTGCGCGGCCTTCACGAAGGCATCGGAGAACGCGGCACCGACGCGGCCGACGACGCGCAGGCGCCGTTCGATGGGCTGGAGCAAGACGCGGTGGCCCGTTGGTCCGCCGAAGGCGCCGACTGGGCCGTCGCCGTCGAGCGCACCAGTGGCGCCGTCACCCTGTCCATGTTCCTGAGCGGGTTGCCGCGCCGTTCACACGACTGGCAAGCCTGCCTGGACGGTTTCGCTCGGCAATTCGACGACTGGCGCGGGCGCCTGCGGGCCGCGCCGCCCGCGCCGCACCGGTGCGCCATCGAACATTTCCCGGGCTTGAACGCGGGCCACGCGCTGCGTTGTTGAGCAGGAGGCCTCCCCGCCTGCCCCGTGTTGGCCTGCATGCAACAGCCCGATCCACCTCCCTCTGTCCTCCCCTTGCAAGAGCATTTCCCACTGCCATGACTCCACAGAAATCCCCCCCAAAGAACCTGTCGACAGGAACCTCGGGCACTTCATACCAGTCGAGCAAGCCCGCGTCGACGAAGCGACATCCGTCGGCGTCGAAAAATGAGGGCGGCCACGCAAAAGGCAGCCACGCATCGCCCACCACCGGCCTGAGTTCACAGCACAAGCACCAGGCCTCATCACGCGGCCAGCGGAGGGGCCCTTCGTCGATCGCGCGCAAGGACTTCGTTGATGTCGAGCACCTTGACCTGCTGCTCGGCGCCATCGATGTCCTTGCCATGAAGGGGATGCCTGGTCTCGCCACGAGCGGCGAAGGCGTTGTTCCGAAGGAGCACCTGCGCCTGCGGGACGAGGAGCGCCAGGTGTGGCAGGCCGCCATCGAACTCATGGCGGCGAAAGGCGAATTCACCGTCGCCCGGCGCTTGCTGGCCATGTGCGACACGGCCACGCGGGCCGCCCTGTTTCAGGCGCTGTCGCAGCCCTGTCTCCAGGCGATGCTGTCAAACCCCGTCAAGCGCGAGCAGCGGTCCTTCGTCCAGCTGATTCGCACCACCATTGAGCACGCCATCGTGAAAGGCCGGAGCGAGTGGGCGCTCCCCCTGCTGGACATGCTGCCGCCCTTCGATCGGGCCGATGCGCTCCTGAGCCTGACCGATCTCCACTCCTCGCCCCAACCCCTGGTGGCGAGCAAGGCGCCAGAGGCCCTGACGAGGAGCGCTGCCATGTCCGACGAGTGCTGGGAGGTGTTGGTGCTGGTGCTCCAGCCGGTGGTGGACAGCGTGGCGGATCAAAAGGGGCAGCCCGTGCTCGAGCTCGGCCCCAAGCAGATAAGCGTTTCCCAACCGCTGCAGGCCGGGCGTGATGTCTCGCACGCCTTCTCCCAGGCGATCGCCTATCTGCAGACACAGGGGCATGTCTTGCAGGCCTGCCAGTTGCTCTCGATGTGCGATCCCCTGGCGTGCGCCTACGTGCTGCAAGGTCTCATGCAGGAGTCACCCGCCTGCGTCGAGCATCTGGTGGGGCACAGCCTGTTCGCTAAGGCCGTGGCCGGCTGCCTGGCGCACGTGGAGGGCATGCCGCTGGATGACCGGACCAGGCTGCAGGGCACCCTGAAACAACTGGAGAAGTACCGCCCGAAACCCGCGATCGCCGGCGTGAGCGCCGAGCGGGCGAGCAGCTTCTGGCAAGCCTACGCCGAGTGTTCCGACGCAGAGCGCAAGGACCTTCGGTGGCGGGTGCCTGCTTCGTTTCCCCCCCGCGAAGCGGCGGGGATCGACACCGGGCAATTGCCGTCCGACGTGTCCCAGGACATCGATCTCGCGTTCGCGGTCAGCCCCGAGGCCGGCCTGCTGGCCTGCGAGGGGTGGCTGGGCCAGTTGCCGGCATTGACGCTGAGCCATCCGGCGAAAGCCTTGTCCCTGGCATGGACCGTGGTGTGCGCCCTGGAGACGCATGCACCGTCGGAGCAGTGGACCGAGGCGCAGCGCAACCGGCGAACCCGCTGGATCGAGCGGCCACTGGAACAGCCGCTGGGCGTGTGGACGCTGGCGGTGCTGCCCGGCATCGCGCAGGCGGATCAGTCGGTCGTGCTGGCGGCGCTGGTCGAGCAGGCCGCCAATGTGCCTGTGCCGCGATGTGTGGCCCTTCTGGCGCAATGGGTGGACGTGCATGCCCAGCTGCTGGGTGCCGCTGGATCCAGCGGCCTGGCAGCGAGCGCGCAGCCCTTGCGCCATGGCCTGCTCCAGGGACTCACCAGCCTCCTGAACGATCTCGGGCCTTACGGGGATGAAGGACTTCGGTCCTCGATGAAGGCGCTCATGACGCGGCTGTCTGGCGGGCTGGGCAAACGCTTCGAGAAGGCATTGGCGGGCGGGCGGCTTGAGGAGGCCGCGGACTGGGTCGGCGAAATGTTCCAGTCGGGCGACCCTGAGGCGGGCGATTGCTTCATGAGCCTGGTGGCCGCCATCAAGAAGACCCTCGGGGCGGTCGATCTGGCGTTCGGCCAAGGCGAGGGCGGGCTGAGCGTGGTGTCCACGCTGGCACCGCAGGGTGAAGCCGTTCCCCTCATCGCTCCTGGGTTGGGCCAGCAACAGGTGGTGCTTGAGCGCGCGGTCTTGTGCCTGGAGATCTGCGGCAACGGCGACGAGTCGCCCTTCCTGCCGGCCTTGCACCGGTGGCTGCAGGCGAATCCGGTCGATGGGTCCCTGCTGGCACCCGATGACCGGCGCAAGATCGAGGCCTATCGGACGCGTGTCCAGGTGGCCAGGCAGAGCCTGACCACCTGGACGCCCGGCGCCAGCTCGCTCCATCAGGTGCGGCGCTGGCTGGGTGCACTGCGTCTCCTGGGGCAGCCGCTCGGCCAGGAGGACGCGCAGGCCATCCTGGATGAGCTGTCCCGGCCCGAGTTCGGCCAGTGGATGGACGCCGTGATGCAGACGAGTGAAGGGCGGGCCGTCATCGAACGTGTCTTGTTCGACCTGTTGTGCAGCCCGCATGTCGATGAGCGCACGCTTCGCTGGCTCGTCGGCCGGCATGCGCACCGCATGAACCTGTCGGCGGCCCTGGGCCGGGCGCCGCAGCCGAACGGACAGGGTGAGGTGCCACCCACGGGCGTCGAGGGCCTGTTGTCACTGGTCAAGGCCCTGGTGCGGTTTCCCTCCGTGCTTCAGATGCACATCGACACCGAGGGCCCTCGCGGCACCGAATGGCGGGAGTTGATGGAGTTGAGCCGCTGGTTGAGCACGCACTACCAGGATCCCTTGCAGCCCACCGCGGGCGAGACCTGGACGTCGCCCTTCTGGAGCTACGTGGGCGATCATGGCCAGGTCGAGGGGCTGGTGAAGAAGGCGTGGAGCACGAGCTTGGTGCATGGCTTGCCCTGCCCCGACTGGGTTCACAAGGGATGCCTGACAGCTGAGCGGATGGTTCGCCAGAGCTTCAATCTGTGGGATGGCAAGGTTCTGAACGCCTTCGCGCAAGCGCTGGCCAGCGCCAAAGGGCTTGAGGCCACGGCCGTCTGGCCCACCCTGTTGCACCACCTGATGCTGGCCATCACCAGCAGTTCGACAACCATCGATGCCTTCGCCAAGAGTGCCCGTAACCGGCTCTACAGCCTGGCGGATGCCCAGCCGCACGAGAGCTTCCAGTTCGACCCCTCGTGGGCCGTGGCTTCGGTGACGGCGTTTCGTGCGCGCCTGAACCAACACCAGGCGCAGGGTGCCACGGTGATCGACGAGCAGCTCCTCGTTCGCGCGGCCGCTCTGGTGGCGGTGTGGCTGGCCGCGACGCGGCGGCATCCCCAATGGACGCAGGCCTTGAATGACGACGACCGCCGCTGGGTCGAGGGCCTGGTGAAACTGGCGCAGGGGATGGACTGGAGCCGTCCCAGTCTGAAGGATCAAGAGAGTCAGCACCTGAAGGACTTCGCCACCCAGTGGTTTGACAGCTTGGTGAAGGCCGACCACTGATCGATCGGGCCCGGCGGCGGGGTGGTTGAACCCCCTGGATGGCAGGGGTGCCTCTGCGGCGGTAGACTTCCGCCGCCGCAGAGCACCCGCCCCCGCGTCCCCGCGCGGCGTGGCGGTCTTCCCCACACCCCAGGAGCCATCCCCCCATGCCCGTCGACCAACAGGCGCTGATGCAGGCGCTGCAAGCCGTGCAGGACCCGAACACCGGGCGCGATTTCGTCTCCACCAAGGCGCTCAAGGGCCTGCAGGTGAACGAAGGCGACGTGTCTTTCGAGGTTGAACTCGGCTACCCCGCCAAGAGCCAGATGCCCGCGCTGCGCAAGGCGCTGATCGCGGCGGCGCGATCGGTGCCGGGCGTGGAGAACGTGTCGGTGAACCTGCAGACCAAGGTCACCGCGCACGCGGTGCAGCGTGGCGTGCAGCTCATGCCCAATGTCAAGAACATCATCGCCGTGGCCTCGGGCAAGGGCGGCGTGGGCAAAAGCACCACGGCCGTGAACCTGGCACTGGCGCTGGCGGCCGAAGGCGCCAAGGTCGGCGTGCTCGACGCCGACATCTACGGCCCCAGCCAGCCCATGATGCTGGGCATCGAGGGCCGGCCCGAGAGCATCGACGGCCAGACCATGGAGCCGCTGGAAAACTACGGCGTGCAGGTCATCTCCATCGGCTTCCTCATCGACCGCGACGAGGCCATGATCTGGCGCGGCCCCATGGCCACGCAGGCGCTGGAGCAGCTGCTGCGCCAGACCAACTGGAAGGATCTGGACTACCTCATCGTCGACATGCCGCCCGGCACCGGCGACATCCAGCTCACGCTCTCGCAGCGCGTGCCCATCACGGGCGCGGTCATCGTCACCACGCCGCAGGACATCGCCCTGCTCGACGCGCGCAAGGGCATCAAGATGTTCGAGAAGGTGGGCGTGCCCATCCTGGGCATCGTCGAGAACATGGCCGTGCACGTGTGCGAGAAGTGCGGTCACGTGGAGCACATCTTTGGCGCCGACGGTGGCAAGAACATGGCGGCCGAATACGGCATGGATTACCTGGGCGCGCTGCCGCTGAACATGAGCATCCGCGTGCAGGCCGACGGCGGGCGGCCCACCGTGGTGGCCGACCCCGAGGGCGAGATCGCGGGGCTGTACAAGTCGGTGGCGCGGCAGGTGGCGATCAAGATCGCGGCCAAGGCCAAGGACTTCAGCTCGAAGTTCCCGAGCATCAAGATCTCCAGCGACACCTGAGCGGCGCGAGCGCGGAACCGCGCGCCAGTCCTTGCCCACCCAGGCGATCGCTGTCGTTTGGGAGGAGAGAAGGATGCTGCGCAAGGTTTCAAGCCCGGGTGCTGTCGGGGGCGCTCATGCGGTGTCGCTGCCTCGCGGCACTCTTGTCATAGAAAAAGCCGGAGTCAAGCTCCTCGACGTCGAGCAGCTCCGCCGTGTGGCGTTGAGCGACATCGAGTCCGTGCTGAACGACGCGCTGCAAGACGCGGTCGATGACCCGAACTGGTCCGATCACTTGCTGCACTACGCCGGGCTTTTCGATCAACTGCAGAGCGACTCGCAATGGCCGGACGGGCTCATCGTGGCCCGCGCCTTGCGGGACGGTCTTCTGCAGGCCCTCGACCAGAGGGGTGCGTCGGCCTTGGGCCTGGATGAGCTGTCTCGCCGGGCGCTGATCGAGCAGCGCCTGGACGATGGGCCGATCGGACGGTTTGGCTGGGCGCTGCGCACGGGGGACTTGCACGCGGCGGCGGCGTGCGTGCAGGAGGTGCAGGCCTTGAACGAGGTCCTGGCGCTGGAGATGGCGAGCGATGTGGTGGAGGTGCTGACCACGGAGTTGGCGCATGCCGATTTGCGGGTGGGATGGGCGACGATCGAGACCCGGCCCGTCTTCGAGGACCAGATCGGGTACCGGATGGCCGATCTGCGACGGCAGTTCGTCGTGGTGTTGCGAGCGTGGTCTGTCCTGCAATGCCTGAACATGGCGCCGTCCCTTCCTTTGGCTTCGTCCTGCCAGCGCTGGCTGCTGGAGCGGCTGCCCACCGACGAAGTCCAGCCGGCGGTGCTGGACTTGCTCAAGGAGTCACGGAACGACCGGGCGCTGCGCTCGGTCCTGATGGACCTGTTCGAGCAGGCGCTGTGCTCGTCCAGCGCCAAGCCTGAGGAACTGGAGTGGCTGATCCTTCAGTACGCGGAGCACATCGACCTGGCCGATGTGCTGGCGCCCATACGCCCGCCCGCAGACCCGAAGGCACTGCCGGTGTCCGGCTTTGACCGCCTGATCGAACTGGCCCAGAAACTCGCCGATCCTTCCCACCGGGAACGGGTGGGGCAAGCCCACCAGGATGCCTGGCGTACCGGCTGGGCGGTGCTGCTGGACCTGAGCCAGTACCTGTTCGAGCACAAAGGCGAGACATCCTGCCTTGACGTTGGCGAGGAGGAAATCCCTCTTGCGGCGTGGCAGCAATTGCCTCACTACCTGCGCCGGCGAGACCGCGAGCCAAAGGTGTCCGGCGCCGACACCCTCTTCTTCGGTATCTGGCTGTGCTCGGCCTCGAATGGACTCCGATCTGTCACTACCGATGGGTACATGCTGTCGAGACTGGGGCTGAAATGGTCGCAAATGAAGGGCTACGACCTGCTGCCGTTCTGGGAGCCGCCGGTGCGGGAGCGTCTGTTCGCCAGCCTGGCGTCGCACGCCTTGAAGGGATTGTCCCAACCGCAGCAGCAAGCGCTGCTGCGGCGCAATCTGATGGGCATTCTCTTGCGATCGACCGTCGCGGTGCTGACGATCGCGGTGAAACTCGCTGCCCAGATGCGGTTCGCACCTGGACCCGACTGGGCCACAGCGAGTGTCGAGGCTTGCCTGCAATGGGCCGATGAGGTGTGCGGCGATACCACCATCCAGGGGACAAAAGGCGAAGCACTGGCCCAACTGTGGCGGTACTACGCGGACCGGCATCCCGAATGGCTCGATGCGATGAAGACCCGCTATCCCTGGGTCAGCGAGGCCATCGACGAACTCGAACAGGGTGAGAAGCAGGGCTACCGCACCGAAGCCATCATCTCTCGACGCTTGAAGGAGCAACTGATCAAGCAGTGACGCAGCGTGCACTTACCGCCTCCGCGGTATGGCCATTGCTTGCGGCTTGGGCTTTCATCGCGGGTATCCACGAGGACCCCCTTGCCATGAAGACGCCCGCTCACCGCATCCAGCGCATGTCGCGCACCGACCTGGCGCTGGCCCTGCAATGGGCCACGCGCGAGGGCTGGAATCCCGGTCTGCACGACACCGACCTGTTCCACGCGATCGATCCGCGCGGCCACTTCATGGCCTGGATCGGCGAACAACCCGTGGCCTGCATCAGCGGCCTGCGCCACGGTGTGGGGTATGGCTTCGTGGGCCTCTACATCGTGGAGCCCCGCTTTCGCGGCAAGGGCCTGGGGCTGGCGGTGTGGAACGCGGCGCTGGAGCACCTCAAGGGCTGTGTGGTCGGGCTCGACGGGGTGCCTGAGCAGCAGGGCAACTACGCGCGCAGCGGCTTCGACCTGGCCTGGCGCAACCGGCGCTACAGCGGCGTCGGCCTGGGCCCGCGCCCGCCGCACCCGCGCATCGTGCGCCTGGCGGGCATGCCGTTCGACAGTGTGGCCGCCTACGATCGGCGCTTTCATCCGGAGCCGCGCCCGGCCTTCCTGCAGGGCTGGATCCGCCAGCGCCGCGGCACGTCGCTGGGCTGGCTGCAGGACGGCGAGTTGCGCGGTTACGGGGTGCGGCGCGCCTGCGTGCAGGGCCACAAGATCGGCCCGCTGTGCGCCGATTCGCCAGCCATTGCCGACGGCCTGATGCAGGCCCTGTGCGCAGGCGTGGGGCCGCAGGAACCCGTTCACCTGGACATGCCCGAGCCCAACCGCGAGGCATTGGCGCTGGCCGAGCGGCACGGCTTCGTGGCGGGCTTTCCGACGGCGCGCATGTACCGCGGGCCGCGGCCCCATGTGGACCTGGCGCGGCAGTACGCGCTGACGGCGCTGGAGATCGGCTAGGACTGCGCCGCCGGGCTCAGCCCGCCGCCTTCTCCCGTTCCCGCAGCCGGAAGCGCTGGATCTTGCCGGTGGCGGTCTTGGGCAGTTCGTCCAGGAACTCGATGAAGCGCGGGTACTTGTAGGGCGCCAGGCGCTCCTTCACGAAGGCCTGCAGATCGGACGCGCTGGCCTGCTGGCCGGGCTTGAGCACCACGTAGGCCTTGGTCTTGGTCAGACCGTCGCTGTCTTCCTTGCCGATGACGGCGGCCTCCAGCACGGCGGGGTGCTGCACCAGCGTGGCCTCCACCTCGAAGGGGCTCACGTAGATGCCGCTGACCTTGAGCATGTCGTCGTTGCGGCCGGCGTAGGTGTAGGTGCCGTTGGCGTTGCGCAGGTACTTGTCGCCGCTCTTGGTCCAGCCGCCCTGGAAGGTGTCGCGGGTCTTGGCGCGGTTGTTCCAGTACATCAGCGCGGCGCTGGGGCCCTTGATGTAGAGGTCGCCGATCCCGGAGGACCCATCGGCGTTGTCGGCCACGGGTCGGCCATCTTCGTCGCGCAGCTCCACCTCGTAGCCCGGCACGGGGCGGCCGGTGCTGCCGTAGTGCACCTCGCCCGGCACGTTGGACAGGAAGATGTGCAGCATTTCAGTGGAGCCGATGCCATCGATGATCTCGACGCCGAAGTGGCGCGTCCAGCGCTCGCCGATGTCCTGTGGCAGCGCCTCGCCGGCCGAGGAGCACAGGCGCAGGGCCACCGCGCTTCTTGCGGGCAGATCGGGGCTGGCGAGCATGCCGCCGTAACCCGTGGGCGCGCCGCAGAAGATGGTGGGCCGGTGCTCGGTCAAACGCTTGAAGCAGGCCTGCGGCGTGGGCCGCTCGGCCATCAGTACCACGCTGGCGCCCACGCTCAGCGGAAAGCTCAGCGCGTTGCCCAGGCCGTAGGCGAAGAAGAGCTTGGCGGCGGAGAAGACCACGTCGTCCTCGCGCATCTTGAGCACGCCCTTGCCGTAGAGCTCGGCCGTCCAGTACAAGTTGCCCTGCGTGTGCACGGTGCCCTTGGGCGCGCCGGTGGAGCCGCTGGAGTAGAGCCAGAAGGCGGGCTCGTCGGCGTGCGTGTCGGTGGGCTCGGCGGGCCGCGCGCGCGACAGCAGGTCGGCGAAGTCGTGCGCGCCCGCGGGCAGCTTGTCGGCGCGGGAGACGATCAGGTGCTTGACGTCGTGCGTGCGCAGCGCCAGAGCATCTTCGATCACCGGGACCAGCGCGCCCGACACGATGGCGGCCTGCGCGCGGCTGTCGCCCAGCATGTAGGCAATGTCCTTGGCCGGCAGCAGGGTGTTCACCGCCACGGGCACCACGCCTGCGTACAGCGCGCCCAGGAAGGCCACCACCCAGTCGCTGCTGTCCTGCGCGAACAGCAGCACGCGCTCCTCGCGGCGCAGGCCCAGGGCCTGCAACGCACCGGCGCAGCGGCGCACGGCCTCGTCGAGCTCGCCGTAGCTGAGGCGGCCGCGGTCGTCGATGAGGGCGGTCTTGTCCGCGCGCGCGGCGTTGGCCGCGAGCAGGTGGCGCGCGAAGTTGAAGCGCGCCGGTGGCGCGGCCACGGTGTCGGTGCTCATGGCTTGTCTCCTCGGGATCGTGGACTCAATACGTCAGGGGCGTGGCGCTGGCGGCCAGCGCGTCGAGCGCGGCCGTGCTCGCCTGCACCGCGCTGCGGCGGTGGTAGAAGCCCAGGGCGCGCAGGCCGCCGAGTTCTTCGCCGCCGCCCGCGCGGCCGGGGCCGCCGTGCAGGGAATGCGGCATCACGTTGCCATGGCCGGTGTGCAGGCTGGCTACGTCGGGCGAGATGGCGTGCACGCGGCCGTGGCTGTCGGCCAGCTCCAGCGCGGCGCGCGCGGTGAAGGCCGGGTCGGCGCTGTAGACCGAGGCCACGAGCGAGCCCTGGCCGCGGCGGATGAGTTCGAAGGCCTGGACCTCGTTGTCGTAGGGCATGAGGGTGGAGACGGGGCCGAAGACCTCCACGTCGTGCAGCACGCGCGCGCCGACGGGGTCGGTGGTGCCCAGCAGCACGGGCTGGGCGCAGGCGGCGACGGCGGGATCGGCGTCCACCAGGGCCTGGTTGCGGCCGTCGTACAGGGGCTTGGCCTCGGCCAGCAGTTGCGCGAGGCCTTCGCGCACGCCGTCGAACTGCGCGCGGCTCACCAGCGCGCCCATGCGCACGGCCTCATTGCGCGGGTTGCCCACGCTGATCCTGGCGAGCTTGGCGCCGATGGCCTGGGCCGCCGCGTCGTACAGCGCGCGCGGCACGAAGGCGCGGCGGATGGCGGTGCACTTCTGGCCGCTCTTGACGGTCATCTCGCGCACCACCTCGCCCACGAAGAGCGCGAAGGCCTCACTGTCGGCGGTGGCGCTCGGGTCGAGCAGGGCGCTGTTGAGGCTGTCGGCCTCGATGTTGCAGCGCACCGAGCGCTCGGCGATGGCCTTGTGCCCGCGGATCTGCGCCGCCGTGCCGGCCGAGCCGGTGAAGGACAGCACGTCAAAGGGCTGCAGCGCGTCCAGCAGGCCGGCCGACGAGCCGCAGATGACCGACAGCGCGCCGGCCGGCAGCACGCCGGCCTCCACCACGTCCTGCACCATGCGCTGCGTGAGCCAGGCGGTGGGCGTGCCCGGCTTCACCACCACGGGCACGCCAGACAGCAGCGCGGGCGCGGCCTTCTCCCACAGGCCCCAGCTGGGGAAGTTGAAGGCGTTGATGAACAGCGCCAGGCCGCGCGTGGGCGTGAGGATGTGCTGGCTCTGGAAGGCCGGGTCCTTGCCGAGGCGGATGCGCTCGCCGTCGAGCAGGGCGCGCGCGTCGCCGAGTTTTTCACCCCAGCGCGCGTACTGGCCGATGGTGAAGATGCCGCCGTCGATGTCCACGGCCGAGTCGCGCGTGACGGTGCCCGAGTTGGCGGTGGCGATGGCGTAGTAGTCGTCGCGTTTGGCCTGCAGCACCTGGCCGATGGCGCCGAGCAGGCCGGCCCGTTCGCGGTAGCTGAGCGCGCGCAGCGCGGCGCCGCCCTGTTCGCGGGCGAAGGCGAAGGCACTGGCCAGGTCCAGGCCCTCGCGGCTCACGCGCACGAGTTCGGTGCCCAGCACCGGGTCGAAGAGGGGGGTGCCGGGGCCTTGGCCCGCCTGGGCCTTGCCGGCGACGATGTTGGGCAGCAATTGGGTGGTGGTCATGGCTGGGGACTGGTGTCGGGACCGCCTAAGCGATAAAGTGCACTATGTTGCGTGCGGCGAAATGTGCATTAAAGTGCATGTCTTGCCAATTTGCAAGCCCGCAAACCCTTAGCCCGAGTCTCCCGACCGCCGCCAACCATGGACGCCGACGCCAGCGCCGCCGCTGCCACCCCCCCCTCCGTCGAAGACGAGGGCCGGCACCCCTTCCTCGTGGCGCTGGGCGAGCGCGTGCGCACCCTGCGCTCGCGCCGCGGCATGACGCGCAAGGCCGTGGCGCTGGCGGCCGACGTCTCCGAGCGCCACCTGGCGAACCTGGAGTACGGCACGGGCAACGCCTCCATCCTGGTGCTGCTGCAGGTGGCCGAGGCCTTGCAATGCTCGCTGGCCGAGCTGCTGGGCGACGTCAGCACGAGCTCGCCCGAGTGGCTGCTGATCCGCGAGATGCTGGCCGGCCGGCCCGAGAGCGACCTGCGCCGCGTGCGCGTGGCCATCGGCGGCGCGCTGGGCCAGGGCCGCACCGAGAGCGACAGCACGCGGCACACGCGCATCGCGCTCATCGGCCTGCGCGGGGCGGGCAAGTCCACCCTGGGGCAGCGCCTGGCGGACGATCTGGGCTACGCCTTCATCGAACTGAGCCGCGAGATCGAGAAGTTCGCTGGCTGCAGCATCGAGGAGATCCACGCGCTCTACGGCACGCCGGCCTACCGGCGCTACGAGCGCCGCGCGCTGGAAGAGGCCATCCAGATCTACCCCGAGGTGGTGATCGCCACGCCCGGCGGGCTGGTGTCGGACGCGGCCAATTTCAACGTGCTGCTGGCCCACTGCACCACCGTGTGGCTGCAGGCCGACCCGGCCGACCACATGGGCCGCGTGGCGGCCCAGGGCGACATGCGGCCCATGGCCGCCAGCCGCGAGGCCATGGAAGACCTGAAGCGCATCCTCGGGGGCCGCTCGGCCTTCTATTCCAAGGCCGACCTGCACTTCAACACCAGCGCCTACGCGGGCGTGGACGAGGCCTTCCTGGCCCTGCGCGACCAGGTGCAGCGCCTGATCGCGACCCCGAGCCGCTGAACGACGGCCGACGAACGGCTGAAACATGCAGCAAAATGCATTGACTGCGTTTGAATGCATGCACTATTATTCGTGTCATGCCGCTGGCACCGGAAATCCAGTGCCGCCGATGCCCCACCGCCCGAGGAGACTTTCATGAGCCAACCCGCCCCCGTCGACTACCGCACCGAGCCCGGCCAGTACCGCCACTGGAAGCTGTCCGTGGACGGTGCCACCGCCACCCTCGCCGTCAACATCGACGAAGACGCCGGCATCCGCCCGGGCTACAAGCTCAAGCTCAACAGCTACGACCTGGGCGTGGACGTGGAGCTGCACGACGCGGTCAACCGCATCCGCTTCGAGCACCCGCAGGTGCGCACCGTGGTCGTCACCAGCCTGAAGGACCGTGTGTTCTGCTCGGGTGCCAACATCTTCATGCTCGGCCTCTCCAGCCACGCCTGGAAGGTGAACTTCTGCAAGTTCACCAACGAGACGCGCAACGGCCTGGAAGACTCGTCCAGGCACAGCGGCCTGAAGTTCATCGCCGCCGTCAACGGCGCCTGCGCCGGCGGCGGTTACGAGCTGGCCCTGGCCTGCGACGAGATTGTGCTGGTGGACGACCGCAGCAGCGCCGTGAGCCTGCCCGAGGTGCCACTGCTGGGCGTGCTGCCCGGCACCGGTGGCCTGACCCGCGTGACCGACAAGCGCCACGTGCGCCATGACCTGGCCGACATTTTCTGCACCACCAGCGAAGGCGTGCGCGGCCAGAAGGCCGTGGACTGGCGCCTGGTCGACTCCATCGCCAAGCCGCAGCAGTTCGCCGCCCACGTGGCCGCGCGCGCCCAGGCCCTGGCCGCCCAGAGCGACCGCCCGGCCGATGGCAAGGGCGTGGCCCTGCCGCGCATCGAACGCACCGACAGCGCCGACGGCATCGCCTACCAGTACGTCAACGTCACCATTGACCGCGCCAAGCGCACCGCCACGCTGACGGTGAAGGCGCCGACCAGCGCCCAGCCCACCGACATCGCCGGCATCGAGGCCGCGGGCGCCGCGTGGTGGCCGCTGCAGATGGGCCGCGAGCTCGACGACGCGATCCTGAACCTGCGCACCAACGAGCTGGACATCGGCACCTGGCTGATCAAGACCGAAGGCGATGCCGCCGCCGTGCTGGCCAGCGACGCGACCCTGCTCAAGCACCAGGACCACTGGTTCGTGCGCGAAACCATCGGCCTGCTGCGCCGCACCTTCGCCCGCATGGACGTGTCCTCGCGCAGCCTGTTCGCGCTGATCGAGCAGGGTTCCTGCTTCGCCGGAACGCTGGCCGAACTGGCCTTCTGCGCCGACCGCACCTACATGCTCGCGCTGCCCGACGACGAAGCGAACGCGCCGAAGATCACGCTGGGCGAGTTCAACCTGGGCCTGCTGCCCATGGTCAACGGCCAGTCGCGCCTGCAGCGCCGCTTCTACGAAGAGACGCCCGCCATGGAGGCCGTGCGCGGTGCCGTGGGCCAGGCGCTGGACGCCGACGCCGCCTTCAAGCTGGGTCTGGTGACCGCCGCGCCCGATGACATCGACTGGGCCGACGAGGTGCGCATCGCCATCGAGGAACGCGCCGCCATGTCGCCTGACGCCCTGACCGGCCTGGAGGCCAACCTGCGTTTCGCCCAGAAGGAGAACATGCTGACGCGCATCTTCGGCCGCCTCTCCGCCTGGCAGAACTGGATCTTCATCCGCCCCAACGCCGTCGGCGACAAGGGCGCGCTCAAGGTCTATGGCAAGGGCGACAAAGCGCTCTTCGACTTCAATCGCGTCTGACCCACCAACCCCGCCACCGAACCCGAGGAAGAACGACATGTCCACGATCAACTACAGCGAGAAGATCCCGAACAACGTCAACCTGTCCGAAGACCGCACGCTGCAGCGCGCGCTGGAAGGCTGGCAGCCCAACTTCATCAACTGGTGGGACGACGTCGGCCCCGAGGGTTCGACCAACCACGAGGTCTACCTGCGCACGGCGGTCAGCGTGGACCCGCAGGGCTGGGCCCAGTTCGGCCACGTGAAGATGCGCGACTACCGCTGGGGCATCTTCCTCAACCCCGGCGAGGCCGATCGCAAGATCCATTTCGGTGACCACAAGGGCGAGGCCGCCTGGAACGACGTGCCCGGCGAGCACCGCGCCAACCTGCGCCGCATCATCGTCACGCAGGGCGACACCGAACCGGCGTCGGTGGAGCAGCAGCGCCACCTGGGCCTGACCGCGCCCAGCATGTACGACCTGCGCAACCTGTTCCAGATCAACGTGGAAGAGGGTCGCCACCTCTGGGCCATGGTCTACCTGCTGCACAAGCACTTCGGCCGCGACGGCCGCGAAGAGGCCGAGGCGCTGCTGCAGCGCCAATCGGGCGACCAGGACAACCCGCGCATCCTCGGTGCGTTCAACGAGAAGACGCCCGACTGGCTGGCCTTCTTCATGTTCACCTACTTCACCGACCGCGATGGCAAGTTCCAGCTCTCCGCGCTGGCCGAGTCCGCGTTCGACCCGCTGGCCCGCACGACCAAGTTCATGCTGACCGAGGAAGCCCACCACATGTTCGTGGGCGAGAGCGGCGTGTCGCGCGTGCTGCAGCGCACCGCGCAGGTGATGAACGAGCTCAAGACCGACGACCCGGCCAAGGTGCGCGCCGCCGGCGCCATCGACCTGGGCACCGTGCAGCGGTACCTCAACTTCCACTACTCCGTCACCATCGACCTGTTCGGTGCCGACCAGTCGAGCAACGCCGCCATCTTCTACAGCTCGGGCCTCAAGGGCCGTTACGAAGAAGGCAAGCGCAGCGACGACCACGTGCTCAAGGGCCAGACCTACAAGGTGCTCGAGGTGAAGGACGGCCAGCTCGTCGAGAAGGAAGTGCCCATGCTCAACGCGCTGAACGAGGTGCTGCGCGACGACTTCATCACCGATTCCGTGGCGGGTGTGAACCGCTGGAACAAGGTGCTGGAGAAGGCCGGCATTCCCACGCGCCTGACCGTGCCGCACAAGGCCTTCAACCGCCAGATCGGCGCGCTCGCGGGCATCAAGATGTCGCCCGAGGGTCGCGTCGTCAACGACGCCGAGTGGAACGCGAAGAAGGGCGAGTGGCTGCCCACGCCGGAAGACTTCGCCTTCGTGGCCTCGCTGATGGGCCGCGTGGTCGAGCCGGGCAAGTTCGCTGGCTGGATCGCGCCGCCGGTGATGGGCATCAACCGTCAACCGGTCGACTTCGAGTACGTAAGATTCGGCTGACCCCCTGCGCGGCTTCGCCGCTCCCCCCTGGAAGGGGGGCGATGCCTGAGGCCCGGCAAAGCCGGTTCCTCGGCATCCCCGGCCTGGGCCCGTGCGTGTCACTGGGCCCTTGTTGTTAGGAGACTGCTCATGAACGCCCCTGTTGAACTCGCTGTCATCCAGCAGCACCTGATCGACCCCGAGATCTGCATCCGCTGCAACACCTGCGAGGCGACCTGCCCCGTGGGCGCGATCACGCACGACTCGAACAACTACGTGGTCGACGCGAGCAAGTGCAACCTGTGCATGGCCTGCGTGCCGCCGTGCCCGACGGGCTCGATCGACAACTGGCGCACCATGCCCAAGGTGCGCGCGTACACCGTCGAGGAACAGTTCGGCTGGGAGTCGCTGCCCGAGGAACTGCCGCCCGAGGAACTGGCCGCTGCCGGCGCGCAAGCACCCGCGGCCGAGGCAGTGGCCCCTGCGCCCGCACCTGCTGCCGCCACCACCGAGGACAAGTTCGTCGCCAGCCGCTACGGCGCCACGCTGCCGCCCTGGTCGGCCGCGCACGCCTTCACCAACCTCTACGGCCCCAAGGCCGCGCAGAAGACCATCACCGCCACGGTGACGGGCAACCTGCGCGTCACCGACGTCGGCACCGACTACGACACGCACCACATCGTGCTGGACTTCGGCACCATGCCCTTTCCCGTGCTGGAAGGCCAGAGCATCGGTGTGGTGCCGCCGGGCACCGACGCCAAGGGCCGCGCGCACCACGCGCGCCAGTACAGCATCGCCAGCCCGCGCAACGGCGAGCGCCCGGGCCACAACAACCTCTCGCTCACCATCAAGCGCGTGCTGGAGGACTACGACGGCCAGCCGGTGCGCGGCGTGGCCAGCAACTTCATGTGCGACCTGAAGGTGGGCGACAAGGTGGAGGTGATCGGGCCTTTCGGCGCGAGCTTCCTCATGCCCAACCACCCCAAGAGCCACATCGTGATGATCTGCACCGGCACCGGTTCGGCGCCGATGCGCGCGATGACGGAGTGGCGGCGGCGCTTGCGCCAGTCGGGCAAGTTCGAGGGCGGCAAGCTCATGCTCTTCTTCGGCGCGCGCACGCAGCAGGAGTTGCCGTACTTCGGCCCGCTGCAGAGCCTGCCCAAGGATTTCATCGACACCAACTTCGCCTTCAGCCGCACGCCGGGCCAGCCCAAGAAGTACGTGCAGGATGCGATGCGCGAGCGCGCGGCCGATCTGGCCCAACTGCTCAAGGACCCGAACGCGCACTTCTACGTGTGTGGCCTCAAGAGCATGGAAGAGGGCGTGGTGCTGGCGCTGCGCGACATCGCCGCGGGCGCCGGGCTGGACTGGGAGGCGGTGGGCGCGTCGCTGCAGCGCGAAGGGCGTCTGCACCTCGAAACCTACTGAGGGCGGGCGCCGCCTCGGCGGCCTTGCGGCACCGGACGGCGCTCGGCTCGCGTCAGGCGTGGCGTGGGCCGTGCTGGTGCTCAGTACAGGTACACGGCGCCCACGTCCTCGCCCGCGGCATTGCCCTGGTCGCCGCCCACCCCGCTGCTGTTGTTGGCGGCGTAGGGGCAGCCCACGGCCAGGCTCATGCCCTGATCGCCCAGGCCATCGGCGCGGCCCGCGAGGGCCAGGGCGCGGCCGAAGTCGGAGACGCTCGTCCTTTGGGTGTTGGAGGCCTTGACGTAGGCCTGCTGCCGCCAGCCGGCGCTGGTGTGCCTGAAGAGATAGACCGCTCCGCTGGAGTTGGCGTTGTCGTTGTCCTGTTCGCCCTGGAGGCCGCGCGCGTCGCTGTCTTCGCCCGGGGTGCCCACCGCCAACGTCTTGCCGTCGGCCGACAGGGCCACGCTGCTGCCGAAGAAATCGCGCGCCCCGGTGTTCGAGGCCTTGAGGTAACTGGTCTGGCGCCATTGCGCGCCTCGGCGCGCGAAGACATAGGCCGCCCCACTGCGGTCGGCTCCGGTGTTGTCCTGATCGCCATCGATGCCGGTGGCCTCGCTGCTTTCCAATTGACTGCCGACGGCCATGACCTGGCCATCGGCCGACAGCGCGATGGCGCTGCCGAACCAGGCACCGTTGCGGGCGTTGGAGGCTTTCACGTAGGCCTGCTGGCCCCAGCGGTCCCCTTGGCGGGCGAAGACGTACACCGCGCCGCTGTCGTTGGTGGTGTTGTCGCTCGGGTCGCCGCCGACACCCCGGGCGGCGCTGTCGTCGCCGATCGCCCCCACGGCCAGGGTCTGACCGTCGGCCGAGAGCGCGAGCACGCGGCCGAAGTTGTCGAAGGCGTCCGGATGGGAGACCTTCACATAGGCCTGCTGTGTCCAGGCGCCACCCGCGCGGGTGAACACATAGGCCGCGCCGCTGCCCCGCAGGTCATTGTTATCGGGACCGTTGACGGTGTTGGCACTGCCCGCTTCGAGCGGTGCGCCCACGGCCAGGGTATCGCCGTCGCCCGAGAGCGCGACCTGCTCGCCGAATCGATCGGCTGTGTCCGCGTTCAGGGCATTCACCGCCTGCTGCAGGCCCCAGCTGTCGCCCGTGCGGGCGAAGACGTAGACCGTGCCGCCGACCGGCAAGGGGACGCCGGGCGAAAAGGGGTTGCCCTCGCCCGGCGCGCCGACGGCCAGCGTGTCGCCCTGGGCTGACAAAGCCAGGCTCGCGCCGAATTTGTCGTGCTGCTGGGGGGCGAGGCCTTGCAGCACGGCCCGCTGCCGCCAGGTGGTGCCCTCGCGGGCAAACACATGGACCGAGCCGATGTTGCTGCTGGCGGAGTCGTAGCCGGACGCCCCCACGGCCAGGTACTGGCCGTTCGCGGACAGCGCCACGCTGCCGCCGAACAGATCGCGGTCGGCCGGGGCGGCGGCCTTGACGTAGCCGATGGCCGGGACCAGCCGGTCGTTCACACCCAGCTCGGCGGTGTCGACGCAATGCTGGTTCTGGCAGGTCTGCAGGCGGTAGCGCGCGTTCACCCGATCGGGCAGGAAGACCGGGTGCTCGTACTGCGTGGTGTCGGCCGGCAGTTCGGCGATGGGCGTGTAGCCCGATGCGCCGTCGGGGTCTTCGAGCAGGCGGTAGCCGGTCTCGTCGGGCATGTCGTTCCAGGTGAAGTGAAACGACTTGATGGCGGTGGGCGTGAGGCTGAAGTTCGCCGAGGTACTGGCGGCGACGGCGGGCACCCGAACACTGGCGGAGGAGGGCTCGGCGCTGGAGCCCCCGCCACAGGCCACGACGGCGCAGGCCACCAACAACAGGGATGCGCGGACAGCGCAGAAGCGGATGAATTTCACGTGGGGCGGGTGGAGTGGAGCAGGCCGCGATTGGATGCGCGCAGGCCCCGTGACATCCATACCGCCTAGGCATTACGCCGCGCACCCATAACAGGAGGGAAATGAATCGACGCCGAAATCGCCTCGCCCATACCCTGCCGAGCTCCGGGATATCTCCCTGGGGGTATGGCCGCGGATGACGTACAGTCGTCGTTCCGTATGCATGCTGCCCATATGTCCCCCATGCCCGCCCGGCAAAGGCCCGTCATCGAGGTCGATGTCGTGATGCGGCGCGAGCCCGTGCAGGGGCCGATGGCGCGCTGGCAAGCCTGGCGCTGGGTGCTGGCGGACGTGATGCTGCATGCCGCGCCCGAGGAGGCCGCGTTGCTGGTGCCTGACGAGTCCCATGAACCGCAGGCCGTCGAGCCGATCGACACCGGCCTGGTCGTCGAAGGCAGCCAGCACTGGCTGCACCCGCGCTTTCGCGTCGAGCTCTTTCGCGACGACGCCGAGGGCTACATGCTCAACCTGGAAAGCCCCAAGCCCTGCTTCTGGGTGATGTGGCGCGCCGAGGAGGACCGCCTGCTCGATGGCGAGCCCGTGGCGGTGCCGCAGGTCGTCACGCTCAGCTACCACGACGCGGGCCGCTGGCTGGACGCGCAGGAGCGCGTGGACCAGGTGCCCGCGCCGCCCGAGGTCGTCGACTGGATGCGCGCCTTCGTCGATGCGACCTACGTGCCCGAACCCAAGAAGCGCAAGCGCCCCGAGAGCTTCCGCCCGCTGACCGACCGCTTCGGCCAGCCCGTGCGCGTGAGCACGGACAAGCGGCGCGGCGGCGCCGAAGGTGCCTGAGATGGCGAACGGGAACGATGGCTTTCTCTCGCGCTGGTCGCGTCGCAAGCAGGCGGTGCGAGACGGGCTGGTGCCGCCGCCGGAGCCCGCGGCTGCGGCGAACACCGAGGCCTTGCCCATGCCATCGGCGCCCCAGGCCGCCCCGCCCGCAGGCGAGGCCGCCGACGGCGCGTCGCCCGCGCCACGCGAGTCGACCCCGCCGCCCACGCTGGACGAGGTGGCGCAACTCACCCCCGAGGCCGACTTCAGCCGTTTCGTCGCGCGTGACGTTTCCAGCGAGGTGCGCAACGCCGCGGTGAAAAAACTGTTCGCCGATCCGCGCTTCAATGTGATGGACGGACTGGACGTCTACATCGACGACTACAGCCTGCCCAGCCCGCTGTCCAAGGCCGACATGGCCAGCATGGTGGGCGCGCGCTTCCTCAAGCTGGTGGACGACCCGGACGAAGCCAAGGCGTCCGCCACGGCCAGCGATTCCACACCGAGCGGCGGACCCACCGCCGCCACTACCGGCGACGCCGTCGCCGACACGCCCCCCACCCACGATGACCACGCTGATCTGCAACTGCAACCAGACCATTCCCCTGGACGCGAAAGCCCTGGGCACGGCGCTGGATGAAGACCTGACGACGCACACCACGCTGTGCCGGCGCGACGCGGCCGCGTTCCAGCGCGCCAGTCGCAGCGGCGACGATCTGGTGGTGGCCTGCACGCAGGAAAGCCGGCTGTTCACCGAGCTCTCACAGCAGACCGAGGGCGCGGTGGCGCTGGACGTGCGGCCCATCCGATTCGTGAACATTCGCGAGACCGGTGGCTGGGGCCGCGAAGCCAAGGCCGCCACGCCCAAGATGGCCGCGCTGCTCGCCGCCGCGCGACTGCCCGATCCGGAGCCCGTGCCCACCGTCACCTACCGAAGCGAGGGCCGCCTGCTCATCATTGGCCCGCTGGATGAGGCCGAGCGTTTTGCCGAGCGTGTCGCCGACGTGCTGAACGTGACCGTGTTCGCGCAGGGCGGGCGCGGCCAGCAGGCGCGCACCTGGCCGGTGTTGAGCGGACAGCTCGGCGCCATCCAGGGCTGGCTCGGCGCATTCGACGTCGAGTGGTCGAGCGCCAACCCGATCGACCTGGACCTGTGCACGCGCTGCAACGCCTGCGTGGCCGCCTGCCCCGAGGGCGCCATCGGGCTCGACTACCAGATCGACCTCGACAAGTGCCGCAGCCACCGCGCCTGCGTGAAAGCCTGCGAGGCCGTGGGCGCAATCAACTTCCAGCGCGAGCCCGCCACGCAGCGCGAGCGCTTCGACCTCGTGCTCGACCTGCGCGAGGCGCCCGCCTTCTCGCAGCACGCGCACCCTCAGGGCTACTTCCACCGGCCCGGCGGCTTGCGCCACGACGAAGGCGTGGAGACCCTGGTCCCCCTGCGCGACATGGTGGGCGAGTTCGAGAAACCGAAGTTCTTCACCTACAACCACAAGATTTGCGCGCACGGCCGCAACGAGACCGTGGGCTGCGACGCCTGCATCGACGTCTGCTCGGCGCTGGCCATCCGCAGCGAGGTCGATCGGCAGCAGATTGCCGTGAACCCGAATCTTTGCGTGGGCTGCGGTGCCTGCACCACCGTCTGCCCCACGGGCGCGCTGGGCTACGCGTACCCGCGCGCCAGCGAGCAGGGCAACAAGCTGCGCACGGTCCTGTCCACCTACGCCAAGGCCGGTGGCCAGGACGCCGCCTTGCTGCTGCACAGCCAGGCCGCCGGCAGCGAACTGATCGAGGCGCTCGGCCGCGAGGCCATGCTCAGGCCCAAGGCCGTCAAGGGCGTGCCCGCGCGCGTGATTCCGCTGCCGCTGTGGCACACCGCGTCCGTGGGCCTGGACCTGTGGCTCAGCGCGTTCGCGTATGGCGCCTCGCAGGTCTGGGTGCTGATGACGGACGAAGAGGCCCCGCAGTACCGCGACGCGCTGCGCGAGCAGATGGCGGTGGCGCAGGCCATCGTCAGCGGGCTCGGCTACAGCGGCACGCACTTTCGCCTGATCGAGGCGCGCGACGTGGCCACGCTGGACGTGCAGCTCGCCTCGCCGCCCGCGCAAGGCGTGAAGCGCCGCGCGAGTTATGCCGTGCAGCGCGAAAAGCGCGCCACCATGGAACTCGCGCTCGACCACCTGCTGCAGGACAGCGCTGCGCACCCTCGCACAGTGGAGGCGGTGGCCTTGCCCGCGGCCTCCCTGTTCGGCGCGGTGAACGTGAACCAGGACGCCTGCACCCTGTGTCTGAGCTGCGTGAGCGCCTGCCCGGCCAACGCCTTGCTCGACAACGCCGAGCGACCGCAGTTGCGCTTCGTCGAAAAGAACTGCGTGCAGTGCGGCCTGTGCGCCACCACCTGCCCGGAGGACGCCATCACCCTGCAGCCGCGCCTGCTGCTCACCGAGCAGCGCCGCCAGCCGCGCGTGCTCAACGAAGCCAAGCCCTACGCCTGCGTGCGCTGCGGCAAGCCCTTCGGCACGCTCAAGGGTGTGGAGCTGATGCTGGGCAAGCTGGCCGGCCATTCCATGTTCCAGGGCGAGGCACTGGAGCGACTGAAGATGTGCGGCGACTGCCGCGTGGTGGACATCTACACCAACCCGAACGAAACGCGCATCACCGATCACTGAGACCAGTCACCGCACACGCCATGATGGAACGCATCCCCGTCTCCTCCACGCTCGATGAAGAAACCGCGCGCGCCGAGGTCTATGGCCTGCTGGCCGCCCTGTACTACGCGCCACCCACGGCGGAGCTGTTGAGCCAGTTGCGCGTGGCCGCGACCGAGGCACCCGCCGCCGGTGGCTTCCTGGAAGAACCCTGGCGTCAGGTGGTGGCCGCCGCGCGCGAGGGCAGCGACGCGCAGATCGCCGACGAGCACGACGCCTTGTTCGGCGGCGTGGGCAAGCCCGACATCCACCTGTTCGGTTCGCACTACCTCAGCGGTTTCCTGAACGAGAAGCCGCTCGCGCAATTGCGCACGGACCTGGCCGCGCTCGGCCTGGCGCGTGAAGAGGGCATGTCCGAGACGGAAGACCACGTGGCCTACGTGTTCGAGGTCATGCGCTACCTGATCGCCGGCGACGACGTGGAAGTGGCCAACCTCACGCGCCAGCGGGAGTTCTTCACGAAACACGTTCAGACCTGGGTGCCGCAGCTCTGTGAGACCATCTCGGCCCACCCCAAGGCGCGCTTCTACGCGGCGGTCGCGGGGTTCACGCAGGCCTTCATCGGTGTCGAGGCGCAGGGCTTCGACATGCTGGTCTGATCACCAGCCAAAGGAGCGGGCATGGCAGGCAAGGGGTACTGGATCGGTCGCGTCGACGTGAACGACCTGGAGCAATACAAGCGCTACGTCGAAGCGAACGCGTCGCCGTTTCGCGAGCACGGCGCGAAATTCCTGGTGCGCGGCGGACGCTTCGAGTGTGTGGAGGGCGACAGCCGCTCGCGCAACGTCGTGATCGAGTTCCCCTCGTACGAGCAGGCCATGGCCTGCTACCGCTCGCCAGGCTACCAGGCCGCCATCGCGCTGCGCGCGACGGCGTCGGTGATCGACCTGATCGTCATCGAGGGCTACGAGGGACAGCAGCCCTGACCGTGGCACTTCAGTACAGGTAGACCGCGCCCGACCCGGCCTCGTCGTTGTTGCTGTCGTGCGCGGCGTTCCAGCCGCTGGCCGAGCTGCTTTCGCCGTAGGCGCCGACAGCCAGGGTCTGGCCATCGGCCGACAGGGCGAGGTCCATGCCGAAGGTGTCGCCGGGGCCGCTATTGGGCGCCTTCACGTAGGCGCGCTGCCGCCAGGTCAGCCCCTGGCGCCTGAACACATAGGCCGCGCCGACCTCCGACGAGCCGTCGTTGGCCTGGTCGCCCCCCAGTCCGTCGGCGGTGCTGCGTTCGTACGGGGCGCCGACGACGAGGGTGTTTCCATCGCCCGACAGTGACACGGCGCGGCCGAATTGGTCGTCCATGCCGGGATGGGCGGCCTTGAGGTAGGCCTGGTGAAGCCAGTTCATGCCGTCGCGGCCGAACACGTGGACGGCGCCGCTGAGGGAGGCGCTGCCGTCCAGCGGGTCGCCCACCACGCCGCTGTCGTCGCCGCGCGCGCCGATGGCCAGCGTGGTGCCGTCCGAGGAGAGCGCCACGCTCGCGCCGAACGACAGCTCCGCCAGGTCGTGCGGCGCCTTCAGTTCGACCTGTTGGGTCCAGTTCGCGCCGCTGCCCGTGAAGACGTAGGCCGAGCCGCCGTACGGCGTGGTGCTGCTGCTCTCGGGCGCCCCCACGGCCAGTGTGTCGCCGGCGCCGCTGAGCGACACCTTGCTGCCGAAGAAGGCCTGGTCCTCTGGCGCGCTCGCCCTCAGCAGCGCCCGCTCACTCCACAGCGTGCCATCGTCGACGAACAGATAGACCGCGCCGTTGTTGCGGAGGGCGCCGGCGCTTTCCATCGGGTCGCCGACCGCCAGCACGGTGCCCGCGGCCGACAGCGCCAGGCTCTGGCCGAAGGAGCGGCCGGGAGCGGCGTTGGATGCCACCAGTTGCTGCCGCTCGCTCCAGGTGCCGCTGGCGCGCGCGAACAAGTGCACCCGGCCCGTGTTGCCGGCACGGGCGCCAACGGCCAGCGTGTCACCGGTGGCCGACAGGGCCAGGCTCTTGCCGAAGCTGTCGTGCAAGGCATTGGCCGGCGACTTCAGGAAGGCCTGCAGTTGCCAGCGCTGGCCTTGGCGAACATGCACATAGACCGCGCCGCTGTTGACCTGGTCGTTCGCGGAGGCGGGCTCCTGCGCGGCAATGCCGCTGAACGCGCTGCTTTCGCCGGGCGCACCCACGGCGAGCGTGCTGCCGTCGCTGGACAGGGCCACGCTGTAGCCGAATCGGTCGTCGGCGGTGGAGACGTCCGCCTTGAGGAAGCCGATGGCCGCGACCAGCTGGCCCGACACGCTCACGGGCGCGGAGTCGAGGCAGGTGCCGGCCCGGCAGGCCTGCAGGATGTAGCGCGCGTTGACCCGCGCGGGCAGGAACAAGCCGTGGTCGTGCGCGGTGGTGTTGGCGGGCAGCGTGGCCAACAAGGTGTAGCCCGAGGTGCCGTCCGGGTCCTCGAGCAGGCGGTAGTTGGTCTCGCCGGCCACGTCGCTCCAGGTGAAACGGAAGGTTTTGGCGACCATCGGCGTGAGCGTGAGGACCGGTGCCTGCGGACCCGAAGCGGAGGGAAGGGTGACGGAGGCGGCCGATGGCGCGCTGTCGGAGCCGCCGCCACAGGCGGCGAGAGAGCCGGCCAGGACCAGCAGCGCAAGGCGCGCGAGAACAGGTGTCGGTGGCGTTGCCATATCGCCTCTCAGAAAAGGTACGCGGCGCCCGCTCCGGGCACGCTGTTGTCGGAGGCATCGCCGTTGACCGTGGTGGCCGCGCTGCTCTCACCGCCAGCACCCACGGCCAGCGCTTGTCCGTCGGCGGACAGCGCGACGCTGGCGCCGAAGCCGTCGTTGACGTCGGCGTTGGGCGCTTTTACGTAGGCCCGCTCTTGCCAGGCGCCGCCGCTGCGCTTGAAGACGTAGACGGCCCCGCTCGTGCTCCGGCTGTTGTCGGACGGGCTGGTGCCGTCGCCGCTTTCGCCGCTGGCGCCCACGGCCAGGGTGTCGCCGTCGCCGGACAGCGCGAGGGAGGTGCCGAAGCGGTCCATTGCGTCGGTGTTGGCGGCTTTCAGGTAGGCCTGCTGCTGCCAGTGGCCGCTGCTGCGCGAGAACACGTAGACGGCACCGTTGGACACCCCCCCGTTGTCCAGCGGGTCGGTGCTGCGGCTCCTCTCGTCCTCGGCACCCACGGCCAGGGTGTCGCCATTGGCGGACAGCGCCACGCTGACACCGAAGCGGTCGCGGGCATTCGGGTTGGATGCCGTTAGGTAGGCCTGCTGCTGCCAGTGGCCGCCGCTGCGCGTGAAGACGTAGGCGGCGCCGCTGAAGACGAGGTTGTCGTTTTGCCCGCTGTCGCCCCAGGCGCCCACAGCCAGGGTGTCGCCACTGGCGGACAGCGCCACCCTGAAGCCGAAAAAGTCCTGCAGGTCGGTGGGGGACGCTTTCAGGAAGGCCTGCAACTGCCAGGCGCTGCCGCTGCGCGAGAACACATAGACGGCGCCGCTGGCCATGAGGCTGCGGTCGTACGGGTCGGTGCCTGAGCTGCTCTCGGCCTCGGCGCCGATGGCCAGGGTGTCGCCGTTGGCGTTCAGCGCGAGGCTGTTGCCGAACTGGTCGTACAAGCCGGTGTTGAAGGCTTTCAGATAGGCCTGCTGTTGCCAGGCGCCGCTGCTGCGCGAGAACACGTAGACAGCGCCGTTGCGTGAGCCGCTGTTGTCGAGCGGGTCAGCGCTGCGGCTGCGCTCTCCCGTGGCACCCACGGCCAGGGTATTGCCATCGGCGCTCAGCGCGAGGCTGCCGCCGAAGCGGTCGTAGGTGTCGGGGTTGGAGGCTTTCAGGCGGGCCTGCAGATGCCAGGTGGCGTTGGTGCGGGTGAAGACGTAGACGGCGCCGCTGCCGTCGAGGCTGTTGTCCAGCGGGTCGGCGCCCTGGCTGCTTTCGCCGCTGGCACCCACGGCCAGGGTGTCGCCATTGGCAGACAGCGCGACCGCCACGCCGAAGCGGTCGTTCGAATCGGCATTGAGGGCCTTCATGTAGCCGACTCCCTGGCTCAGCGGGCCCGACACCGAGACCGCCGCGGAGGCGGTGCACGTCGCGCCCTGGCAGGCCTGCAGGATGTAGCGCGCGTTGACCCGCTCGGGCAGGAATACCCCCTCGAGGTCGTGCTGCGTGGCATCGGCAGGCAAGATGGCCACAGGGGAATAGCCCGAGGTGCCGTCCGGGTCCTCGAGCAGGCGGTAGTTGGTCTCGCCGGCCACGTCGGTCCAGGTGAAGCGGAAGGTCTTGATGGCGGTCGGCGTGAGGCTGAGGGTGGGCGCCTGCGGACCCGTTGTCTCGGGCGCGGTGGTGGCCTGGCCCGATGACACGATGCTCAGCTCGCCGCCGCCACCGCAGGCGCCGAGCAGCGCCGGGAGGGCGATCAGGGCCGTGCGGATCAGGAAGGAGGACAGGGATTGCATGGTCGTTTCGCAGGTGGAAGCTGGCGAAGCGATTGGACTGGGTACCCCCTACCGGTTTCCATACCCCCATGGCAGTAATCACAGAAGCGTCAGGCCGTCTGTGTCCTGTGCCGCGCCGCGCGGCGCAGCGTTCGCGGGTGTCAGCGCGGGCCGGGCCGGCCGTCGTTCGTGGGCGTCGCCTCGGGTGCGCGCGGCTCGGTGAACAGGCGCACGGTGAACACCGCACCGCGCTTGCCATCGCCGCGGTTGGCCGCGTCGATGCGTCCGCCGTATCGCTCCACCAGTCCCTGGCTGATCCACAGGCCCAGGCCGTTGCCGTCGTTCTTCGTGGTGAAGAACGGGCGGAACAGGCGCTCGAATGCGGCCTCGCCCAGGCCGCAGCCGCTGTCGATCACCTGCAGCTCGGCACCGCCGTCCACATCGCGCGTGACCAGGTGCAGGCTGCCGCCCTCGGGCATGGCCTGGATGGCGTTGATGAGCAGGTTGATGATGACCTGCTGCAGTTCCTGCCGGTTGATGCCCACCGGGTGCGTGGCGCCGCGCTCGCGCACCACGGCGATGGCGGTCTGCGACAGCAGGTGGCCCACCAGCACCAGGCAGTCGTCCAGGGTGCGCTCCAGCGACAGCGCCTCGACGTAGCCCGCGTACTCGGTGGGCCGCGCGTACTGCAGCAGTTGCGTGACGATGATGCGCATGCGCTCGACCTGCTGGTCGAGCAGGCGCAGCTCGCCCGTCACAGGGGCGGTGGCCGCGCCCAGCGTGTCGCGGATGAGGTCCAGGTTGCCCTGCATCACCGCGATGGGGTTGTTGATCTCGTGCGCGATGCTGGCCGTGAGCTGGCCGATGGCGGCCAGCTTCTCGCTCTTGACGAGCTGCGCCTGCGCGAGCTGCAGAGATTCGTTGCTGGCCTGCAATTCGCGTGTGCGCTCGGCCACCTTGCGGTCGAGTTCGTCGGCCCAGCGCTGCAGCGCGCGCGTCTTTTCGTCGATGGTGTCGAGCAGGTGGTCGAGGTGGCCGGCGAGTTCGCCGAGTTCGTCGCGCGCGGGCAGCGGCCCCACGCGCGCGCCGTCCTGGCCCTGTTCCACGCGCTGCATGGTCAGGTTCATCTGCTGCACCGGCTGGAAGATGCTGCGCGCCCAGCGCAGCGAGAACCAGGCCGAGGCCGCCATCACGCCCCCGAAGATGAGGCCGATGAGCGCCAGCATGGCGTAGCGCACCAGGCGAAACGGCGCTTCAGTGAAGCCCACGTAGAGCATGCCGATGCGCGTGCCGTGCGCGTCGGCGACCGGTTGGTAGGCCGAGACGTACCAGTCGTTCACCACGAAGGCCAGGTCCAGCCAGGTGCGGCCCTCGCGGAGCACGGTGTCGCGCACCGCCTGCGATACGCGTGTGCCGATGGCGCGGCGGTCCTGGAATAGGCGCACGTTGGTGGTGATGCGCACGTCGTCCAGGAACAGCGTGGCCGTGCCCTGGCTGCTGAAGGGCAGCGAGCCGTCCGGGTAGACGATGCGGTTGATGTGGTCGATGAAATCGAGGTTCTGGTTCAGCAGCACGCCGCCGCTGAGCAGGCCGAGGACGCGGCCGTGCGCGTCGGTCACGGGCAGGGTGGCCTGGGCCACCATGGCGCGCTCTTCGGCGCTGCGCTGCGTGGGCGTGGCGTTGCGCGTGGGCACCAGCGCGATGCCGAGTCGCGACACCAGGTGCGGCGCCAGCGCCTGCAGTGCGGGGCGTTCGAGCACCAGCAGGCTGGCCTTGGCGCGGTCGCGCCGGGTTTGTGTGGACTCGGTCAGCGCGCGCGGCTGCGCCTGCATGCCGGCGCGCCGGTCCTCCAGGCTGAGCCCGGGCGGCGCACCGCGCGCGAGCGGCTGGCCGCCCGGGTCGTAGAGCACGAGGAAGTCGAGGCCCAGGCGCTCGCGTTCGGTGGCCAGATGGGCCGAGAGCCGCTCCCGCGCATCGGGCGTGCCGGGGCGCAAGCCGTCGGCCAGCGCGCGCGAATCGGCCACGCCTTGCGTTCCCGAGCCGATCTCGGTGAGCACCTGGTCGAAGTAGCCTTGCGCCACGGCCAGGTCGCTCTGCACCTTGGTGATCAGCAGGCGGTCATAGGCCTGGTTGCTCCACACCGCCAGCGCCAGCACCAGCAGCGGGAACGCCACCAGCAGCGGCAGCAGCGCCATGGCCAGCAGCTTGTTGCGCACCGAGGTGGCCAGCCACCGCGGTGTGCGCCAGGGTGAGCCGCCGTTCAGGCCACGCCCCATTCGGCCACGCGCCTTTCGAGTGTGCGGCGCGATACGCCGAGCAACTGCGCGGCGCGCGTCTTGTCGCCCTGCACCGAGTCGAGCACGGAGAGGATGTGCATCTTCTCCAGCGTGTGCAGGTCGGTGGGCTTCTCGGTCGTTGGTGCCTTCGGCGTGCCCGGGTAGAGCGCCGACACGTTGAGGCTGCCCAGGATGAGCGAGCGCTCGATGAGGTTGCGCAGCTCACGCACGTTGCCCGGCCAGTCGTACTGCTGAAGGAAATCCATCTCCTGTTCGCTGATGCGCAGTGGCGCGACGCCAAGCGCGGGCGAGAGCTGCGCCATGAAGTGCGCCACCAGGGCGGGGATGTCGGCCTTGTGCTCGCGCAGCGGCGGCAGCGCGAGCTCGACCACTTGCAGGCGGAAGTAGAGGTCCTTGCGGAAGCGGCCGGCGTCGACCTCGGCGCTGAGTTGGCGGTTGGTGGCGGCCACGATGCGCAGGTTGACCGGCACGAGCTGTTCGCTGCCCACGGGACGGATGCGCAGGTCCTCGATGGCGCGCAGCAGCGTGGCCTGGATGGGCAGCGGCAGCTCGGCGATCTCGTCCAGGAACAGCGTTCCGCCCTGCGCATAGTGGAACAGGCCGTCGCGCGTGCGCGTGGCGCCGGGGAAGGCGCCCTTGGCGTGGCCGAAGAGTTCGCTGGCGATGAGATCGGGCGAGACGGCCGCGCAGTTGACCGGCACGAAGGGGCCGCCCGCGCGCGCGCCCATCGCGTGCAGTTCGCGCGCGACGAGTTCCTTGCCGGTGCCGGACTCGCCCTGAAGCAGCACGGTGCTGTCCACACTGGCCACGCGCTCGAGCGAGCCGCGCAGCGTGGCCATGGACGGCGAGGCACCCACCAGCGTGCCGCGTTGCGCGGCGGCGGGCCCCATGGCGCGGCGCAGCACGAAGTTCTCGCGCCGAAGCCGTGATCGCTCATGGCACTGTTTGATGGCGTTGAGGATCTGCGGCACGCGAAACGGCTTGAGGATGAAATCGGACGCGCCCGCGCGCAGGGCCTCGATGGCGGTGTCCAGGTCGGCGAAGGCGGTGATGAGGATCACCTCGCCGGTGTATCCCTGCTCGCGCAGTTCCTTGAGCCACTCGACGCCGCTCTTGCCGGGCAGCGAGATGTCGAGCACCACGAGGTCCACATGGTGGCCGCGCAGCCATTCGGCGCCTTCCTCGGCGCTGGTCGCGCTCATCACGAAGTGGCAGCGCGGCGCCAGCGTCTTGACGAGGAAGTTGAGCATGCCCTGTTCGTCGTCCACCACCAGGATGGACCAGTGGGGCCAGCCGTCCAGGCTGCGATCGGGGCTCGTCGGGGTGTTGATGGTCTCCACCATCGGATTCTATGGAGGAGCCCGATGGATTCACTCGGGCATTGGCCTTGGCGCGTCGTTTCGCCACGGCCTGCAAGAGCGACAAGTTGTCGCGATCCACTTGACAGGATGACGCGCCGCATCGTCGACGCGGTCCAAAGTTTTGCGGGTTTGCCCTTGCTTCGTACCGCCAGCGTGCTCACTTTCGAATCGCGTTGAGAGGGGTTCTCATTGCCATCGATTGGCATGCTTCTGGCTTTTCGGTCCTCGCATGCTTCGCCGCGCCGGTCGGTGCGCTCGTCACGCGAGGACACCCCTGTCAACATTCACATGCACTCGCTTGCATACCCCTGGGGGTGGAAGTAGATTCGCCCATATGCAAGGAGCCCACACGTGGTGTGTGCGGGCCCTGCGTACCTGGAGACACGCATGAAAGAGTCCTCCCGCTCCGGCCCGGCCGAGGGCCGTTCGCGCCTGAGCCGCCGCACGCTGTTCGCGGGTGCGGGCACCGTCGGCGCCGTGGCCGCGGTGGCCACCGTGATGCCCGGCGTCCAAGCCCCCGAGACCGCCGCCGCCGAGCCGAAGCCGGCGCCCGAACGTGGCGGCGGCTACACGCTGAGCGAACACGTCAAGCACTACTACCGCACGACGCGCATCTGAGCGTCGCCGCGAGAACGAACAACCCACGAACGGTCCCGTCCGCTGACAGCCCGCCCCACGGCAGTCATCAGCGCCCCAGGAGACACACCATGTTGCTGACCAAGAAATCCTCTTCCACCGGTGGCCGCGGCGCGCCGGCGCACGCCACCTTCGTGAATGCGCTGCAGCGGGGCCTGTCGTCCGCGCTGCCCACCATGGACCGACGTTCCTTCCTGCGCCGATCGGGCCTGGGCGTGGGCGTCGGCCTGGCGGCGGGCCAGCTCGCGCTGGTGAAGAAGGCCAAGGCCGCGTCGGGCGGCTCCATCGACGGCACCGGCAAGATCGAGGTGCGCCGCACCGTGTGCACGCACTGTTCGGTGGGCTGCGCCACCGACGCCATCGTCGAGAACGGCGTGTGGGTGCGCCAGGAGCCGGTGTTCGACTCGCCCATCAACCTGGGCGCGCACTGCGCCAAGGGCGCTTCGCTGCGCGAGCACGGCCACGGCGAGTACCGCCTGCGCTACCCGATGAAGCTGGTCAACGGCAAGTACCAGCGCATCAGCTGGGACGAGGCCTACGACGGCATCGTGAAGAAGATGAAGGCGCTGCGCGAGGCCAGCGGCCCCGATTCGGTGTATTTCGTTGGCTCGTCCAAGCACAACAACGAGCAGTCCTATCTGCTGCGCAAGTTCGTGAGCTTCTGGGGCACGAACAACTGCGATCACCAGGCCCGCATCTGTCACTCCACCACGGTGGCCGGCGTCGCGAATACCTGGGGTTACGGGGCGATGACCAACTCGTACAACGACATGCAGAACAGCAAGTGCGCGTTGTACATCGGCTCCAACGCCGCCGAAGCGCACCCGGTCTCGCTGCTGCACATGCTGCACTCCAAGGAGAACGGCTGCAAGATGATCGTGGTGGACCCGCGCTTCACCCGCACGGCGGCCAAGGCCGACGAGTACGTGCGCATCCGCTCGGGCACCGACATCCCCTTCCTCTTCGGCCTGCTGTACCACATCTTCAAGAACGGCTGGGAAGACAAGAAGTACATCAACGACCGCGTCTACGGCATGGAGGCGGTGAAGGCCGACGTGATGGCCAAGTGGACGCCCGACAAGGTGGAGGAGGCCTGCGGCGTCAAGGAAGAGCAGATGTTCCGCGTGGCCGAGATGATGGCCAAGAACCGCCCGTCCACGCTGGTGTGGTGCATGGGTCAGACGCAACACACCATCGGCAACGCCATGGTGCGCGCCTCGTGCATCGTGCAACTGGCGCTGGGCAACATCGGTGTCAGCGGTGGCGGCGCCAACATCTTCCGCGGCCACGACAACGTGCAGGGCGCCACCGATGTGGGACCGAACCCCGACTCGCTGCCCGGCTACTACGGCATCGCGGCCGGCTCGTGGAAACACTACGCCGCCGTCTGGGGTGTGGACTACGACTGGATCAAGTCGCAGTACGCCGAGGGCATGATGGAAAAGTCCGGCATCACGGTGTCGCGCTGGATCGACGGTGTGCTGGAGAAGAACGAGCTCATCGACCAGGGCCCGAACATCCGCGGCATGTTCTTCTGGGGCCACGCGCCGAACTCGCAGACGCGCGGCCTGGAGATGAAGAAGGCCATGGACGCGCTGGACCTGCTGGTGGTGATCGACCCCTATCCATCGGCCACGGCGTCGATGGCGGCCATGCCGAGCGACAAGATCAATCCCGAGCGCGAGGTCTACCTGCTGCCGGCGGCCACGCAGTTCGAAACCAGCGGCTCGGTGACGGCGTCCAACCGCTCCATCCAGTGGCGCGAGAAGGTGATCGACCCGCTGTGGGAAAGCCGCAGCGACCACATGATCATGCATGAGTTCGCGCAGAAGCTCGGCTTTGCCGAGCAGCTCAGCAAGAACTACAAGATGCAGAAGGTCAAGGGCCGCGACGAGCCCGTGCCCGAGGACATCCTGCGCGAGATCAACCGCGCCACCTGGACCATCGGCTACACCGGCCAGAGCCCGGAGCGCCTGAAGGCCCACATGCGCAACATGGGCGCCTTCGACATCAAGACCCTGCGCTGCAAGGGCAAGGTGGTCGACAAGGAAACCGGCTACGACATGTCGGGCGACTACTTCGGTCTGCCCTGGCCTTGCTACGGCACCGCGGAAATCAAGCACCCCGGCTCGCCCAACCTGTACAGCACCGAGCGGCACGTGATGGACGGCGGCGGCAACTTCCGCGCCAATTTCGGCGTGGAGCGGGACGGCGTGAACCTGCTGGCCGAAGACGGCTCGCATTCCAAGGGCGCGGAGATCACCACCGGCTACCCCGAGTTCGACCACGTGCTGCTCAAGAAGCTGGGCTGGTGGGACGAGCTCACCGAGGCCGAGAAGAAGGCCGCCGAAGGCAAGAACTGGAAGACCGACCTGTCCGGCGGCATCCAGCGCGTGACCATGAAGCACGGCTGCCACCCGTTCGGCAACGCCAAGGCGCGCGCGGTGGTGTGGAACTTCCCCGACGCGATCCCGCAGCACCGCGAACCGGTGTATGGCACGCGCCCGGACCTCATCGCCAAGTACCCCAGCCACGACGACCAGAAGAACCGCTGGCGCCTGCCCATCCTCTACAAGTCGCTGCAGGCGAAAAACGTCGAGGACAAGCTGCACGAGAAATTCCCGCTGATCATGACCTCGGGCCGTCTGGTCGAGTACGAGGGTGGCGGCGAGGAAACGCGCTCCAACCCCTGGCTGGCCGAGCTGCAGCAGAACATGTTCGTGGAGATCAACCCGCAGGCGGCGAACGCGCGCGGCATTCGCCAGGGCGAGCAGGTGTGGGTGAGTTCGCCCACCGGTGCACGCCTGAAGGTGATGGCCCTGGTGACCGAGCGTGTGGGCCCCGACACGGTGTTCCTGCCGTTCCACTTCTCGGGCCACTGGCAGGGCACCGACATGAAGCCCTACTACCCGGACGGCGCGTACCCGGTGGTGCGTGGCGAGGCGGTCAACACGGCCACCACCTACGGCTACGACATCGTGACGATGATGCAAGAGACCAAGACCACGATCTGCAACGTCGAGAAGGCGTGAGGAGCACAACATGGCACGAATGAAATTCATCTGTGACGCCGAGCGCTGCATCGAGTGCAACGGCTGCGTCACCGCCTGCAAGAACGAGCACGAGGTGCCCTGGGGCGTGAACCGCCGCCGCGTCATCACGCTCAACGACGGCGTGCCGGGCGAGAAGTCGATCTCGGTGGCCTGCATGCACTGCAGCGACGCGCCCTGCATGGCGGTCTGCCCGGTGAACTGCTTCTACCGCACCGACGAAGGCGTGGTGCTGCACGACAAGGACGTCTGCATCGGCTGCGGCTACTGCTCCTACGCCTGCCCCTTCGGCGCGCCGCAGTTCCCCTCGCAGGGCACCTTCGGCGTGCGCGGCAAGATGGACAAGTGCACCTTCTGCGCCGGCGGCCCCGAAGCCCACGGCAGCCAGAGCGAGTTCGAGAAGTACGGCCGCAACCGCCTGGCCGAAGGCAAGCTGCCGGCCTGCGCCGAGATGTGCTCCACCAAGGCCCTGCTGGCCGGCGACGGCGACACCGTGGCCGACATCTTCCGCACCCGCGTGATCACGCGCGGCAAGGGCGCGGAAGTCTGGGGCTGGGGCACCGCGTATGGCACCGCCGAAGGGAAGAAGTCGTGATGAAACGCCTGAGCCTCACCTCCCTTGCGATGGCGGCCCTGCTGGGCCTGGTGGCCTGTGGCGAGAAGCCGCAGGAAATGAACGCCAATGGCGTGAAGCAGGACAACGCCGCCTACAGCGGTGTCGGCCAGAGCCAGTACGTGCAATCCGGCTGGAGTGCCGGCGACAAGGGCAGCTGGGAGAAGCAGCTCAAGACGCGTGCGCAGTACGGCCAGAACGACTACACGCGCATCGGTGCGCAGCCGAAGTGAGGGCGATGGCCATGCACAAGCCAATCAACCCGCGCTGGCGTGCCTGGCTCGCGGCGCTGCTGCTGGGCACGGGCCTTGCCACGGCATCGGCCCAGGCGCCCAAGCCGGTCCCTGACGACCCCGCGCCGGCGCCCCAGCAGGCGACGCCGGCGCCGGCCGGACAGGGCGGCATCAAGAGCCAGAACATCTTCGACATTCGCCCCGACGCCGACACCGCGCCCGGCTACCGCGACCAGACCAACGCCGAGCGCCGCCAGGTGCAGCCCGGCAACAACGCGCCCATGTGGCGCGACGTGAGCAAGGGCGTGACCGGCTCCACCATGTTGCCCTACCCCGAGTACGGCAACCTGATCCAGGGCTTCGTGCAGTACCCCGGTTCGCGGCTCACCACCGCCGGCGAAGCCTGGCGCCAGGTGCGCAACAACTGGATCATTCCCTACGGTGGCTCGCTGCTGCTGATCGTGCTGGTGGCGATCGCGCTGTTCTACTTCGCCAAGGGCTCCATCAAGCTGCACGGCGCCGAGACCGGCCGCAAGATCGAGCGCTTCACCTACTTCGAGCGCGCGGCGCACTGGATGAACGCGATCGCCTTCGTGGCGCTGGCGGTCTCCGGCATCGTCATGGCCTTCGGCAAGTTCTTCCTGCTGCCCATCATCGGCGCCACGCTGTTCGGCTGGCTCACCTACGCGCTGAAGAACGTGCACAACTTCGTCGGCCCGCTGTTCGCGGTGTCGCTGGTGGTGGTGATCTTCACCTTCATCAAGGACAACCTGCCGGCCAAGGAAGACATCAACTGGCTGCTCAAGGGCGGCGGCCTGTTCAGCGGCAAGGAAGTGCCCTCGCACCGTTTCAATGCGGGCGAGAAGGTGGTGTTCTGGGCCGGCGTCTTCTTCTTCGGCCTGATCGTGGTGGGCTCCGGCCTGTTCCTGGACAAGCTGCTGCCCGTGCTGGAGTTCACCCGCGCCAACATGCAGGTGGCGCACATGATCCACGCCACGGCCGCGGCGCTGATGATGGCGCTGTTCCTCGGCCACATCTACCTGGGCACCATCGGCATGAAGGGCGCCTACAAGGCCATGAAGACCGGCTACGTGGACGAGACCTGGGCCAAGGAGCACCACGAGCTCTGGTACGACGACATCAAGGCCGGCAAGATCCCCGCGCAGCGCTCGGCGAACAAGCCCGAAGGCGCGGCCGGCCAGCCGGCGAAGGCCTGACCGATTCCTGGAGACAGACCGCATGAGCATCCGCACGATCGCCGCCACTCCCGCCATCGCCCTGGCCCTGCTGGCCACCAGCGCGCTGGTGCAGGCCAAGCTGCCCGCGCCGCCGCCGCCCACGCCCGAAGCCGCCGCCAAGGCCGACGAGGCCAAGGCCCGCACCGCCTACAACGCCAAGGTCGAGGCCTACAAGCTCTGCAAGGCGATGGACAAAGCTGCGGCCAGCTACTTCAAGACCACCGGCGCGGGCAAACAGCCCTCGCCGGGGGCGCCGGCCTGCACCGACCCGGGGGCGTTCGCCTACACGCCGCCCAAGCCCCTGGAAGCGGCGGGCGCGCATTCGCCGCCCGAGACGGCCACCAAGCCACCGAGCAGCCAGACCCCGGCGGCAGCGCCGACGCCCAAGAAGCCCTGAGCCTCGGCTTGGACTGCCTCCGGCGGCAGCCGTCCGATGCCCCTGCGTGGGGCAACAGCAAAGGCCGCACCCTCCGGTGCCGGCCTTTTTCTTTAGTAGTCTTGCCCCCATGCGCCTGCCCCAACTGACCGAGGCCCGAGCCCCGCTGACCGAGGCGGTCGACGCTGTCGACGAGTTCGGCCAGCGCCGGGCCATCCACATCCCCGCCGAGCGGGACCTCACCGTTTACGTGGACAAGCGCGAGCTGGTGACGCTGATGACGCTGGGCGCTCAGCCCGAGTGGCTCACCCTGGGCTACCTGCTCAACCAGCGGCTCATTGCGTCGGTGGAGGACATCGAGTCCATCACGGTCGACTGGGATGTGAACGCCGCGAGCGTGAAGACGCGCCACGGCATCGAGCGCATCGAGGAGCGCACGGCCAGGCGCGTGGTCACCACCGGCTGCGGGCAGGGCAGCGTGTTCGGCGGCCTCATGGACGACCTCGACCGCATCGCGCTGCCCCCGGGTGTGCTGCGCCAGTCACAGGTCTACGCCATCGTGGACGCGATCCGGGTGAAGGAGAGCACCTACAAGTCCGCCGGCTCGGTGCACGCCTGCGCGCTGTTCCGCGGCACCGAACTCGCCCTGTTCGTGGAAGACGTGGGGCGCCACAACGCGGTGGACACGATCGCGGGCTGGCTGGCGCTGCAGGACGATGCGCCTCGCGACAGGGCGGAAGGCATGCTGGACAAGGTCTTCTACACCACCGGCCGCCTGACCAGCGAGATGGTCATCAAGAGCGCGCAGATGGGTGTGGCGGCGGTGATCTCGCGCAGCGGCATCACGCAGATGGGCCTGCAGGTGGCGCGGCGCGTGGGCCTGTGCGCGGTGGGTCGCGCCACCAACAAGCACTTTCTTTGCTACGCCAACCCCGAGCGGCTGGTGTACGACGCGGTGCCCCAGGCGGCGCGGGCCTGATCGGTCGGCGGACCCGGTCGGATCAGGCGAGCGCTCAGGCCGCCTTCAAGGCGAGCCGGCTCGCGTGTTTCCATGCCCGCCGCAGCACGGCCGGCGACCACGACTCTTCCGGAATCAGCAGCACGCCGCGTGCGCGCATCCACTGGCCCAGGTCCACGTGGCTGGTGGCCACGGTGAGCGGGATGGCCAGCAGCAGGGGCAGGGCCACGGGCGCCAGCCACAGCAGGGCGGCGGCGTTGAGCAGGGCCACGCCCAGGCCCATGAGGGCGATGACGGTGGTCATGGGCGCCAGGCGCTGGGCGGCGTCGCGCCAACTCACGCCATTGGCTTCCCGCGGGGGCGACTTCCATTCCAGTTTCAAGCCAGTGAGCGCGACCAGCACGAACAGCGAGTGCGCCAGCATGCGGATGGGCGCCTGCAGCACGGCCAGCAGGGTCTCGGCCACGGCGCTGAGCATCAGCGTGCCGGTGCCGCCGAACTGGCGCTGCTCGCGCTTGAGGAAGACGGCGATCAGGCCCAGGATGCGCGGCATGAACAGCAGGCACAGCGTCCAGACCCACAGGCCGCGCAGCTCGGCCGGCAGGGCGTGCCAGCTCGGCAGCAGGGTGCTGTCGGCCACCCACAGGGCAGTGCCGATGGTGAGGAAGCCCAGCCACAGCGGTGCCGACAGGTAGGACATGGCGCCGATGGCGAACATGCTGCGGTGCACGCGGTGGATGCCGGGCTCGGCCATCAGGCGCGCGTTCTGCAGGTTGCCCTGGCACCAGCGGCGGTCGCGCTGCAGCTCGCTCAGCAGGTCGGGCGGTTGCTGCTCGTAGCTGCCCTGCAGGTCGGAGACCAGCCACACGTGGTAGCCGGCGCGGCGCATCAGCGCGGCCTCGACGAAGTCGTGCGACATGATGCCGCCGGACATGCCGCCCGTGCCCGCGATGGGTGCGAGCGCGCAGTGCTTCATGAAAGGCTCGAGCCGGATGATGGCGTTGTGGCCCCAGTAGTGCGATTCACCGAGCTGCCAGAACTGCATGCCCAGCGTGAACAGGCGGCCGGTCACGCGCGAGGCGAACTGCTGCGAGCGCGCATGCAGCGTGGCGTGGCCCACGGCCTGGGTGGCGGTCTGGATGATGCCGGCGCGCGGGTGCGCCTCCATCAGCTTGACCATGTCGGCCAGGCAGCGGCCGCTCATGACGCTGTCGGCGTCGAGCACGACCATGTAGCGGTAGTCCTTGCCCCAGCGGCGGCAGAAGTCGGCCACGTTGCCGGCCTTGCGGTGGGTGCGGCGCGTGCGCAGGCGGTAGTACACCTCGATGGCGGGCAGGCCGCTGGTGGCGAGTTCGCTGCGCAGGTTTTCCCAGGCGGCGCGTTCGGCGCGCTGGATCGCGGGGTCGTAGCTGTCGGACAGCACGAAGACGTCGAAGACCTTGGATTCGCCGGTGGCGGCGAGCGACTCGCAGGTGGCGCGCAGGCCGGCGAAGACGGTGGCCACGTCCTCGTTGCAGATCGGCATGATGATGGCGGTGCGCGCCTCGGGGTTCATCACGTGGTCGCGAACCTCGGCGGCGCGCAGTGTGTGCCGGTCACCGAAGAGCGAGACCCAGAAGCCCATGAGTGCGGTGACGAAGCCGGTCAGCACCCAGGCCGAGAGCACCACGAACAGCGTGAGCTGCGCCACGCGAAGCACGCCGTTGCCGCCCTCGGGCTGCAACTCCCAGAACATCAGCCCGGCCATCAGCGTCCAGGCCAGGGTGAGCGCAACGAAGATCGCGCGGCGCCAGTTGGCGGCGTTCTGCCAGGGCTCCAGCGGTTCGCCGGCCTGCGTGGGGCGGGGGCCATACGGGGGCAGCAGGCCGCTGGCCGTGCTGAGCAGGGCGGTGCCGATGCTGTTCCAGAAGCCACGCCAGGGGCGCGGCGTCATGGAGCCCCGGTTGATGGGGGGGGCGGTCACCGCGTTCGGGTGACGCTCTTCCCGCAGCAGGCTGCGGGGCTTCATTCGGGCAGCAGAAGTTGCGTCCATGTTTCGCTCACGGTGTGTTGCTGGTGTTGAAGGAAGGCGCGCAGTTCGACCGGTTGGGTGGGGTCGATGCGCTCCACGCGCAGGCTCAGGCGCCAGGTGCGCGTGGCCGGGTTGGGGTAGGCCACGGCTTCGAGCACGCGGCCGTTGGCGTTGGTGCTGACCTTGGGCTCGACGGTGGCGCCGGCGGGCAGGGCGTCCAGCGCGGGGCCGGCGAAGTCGAGCACGAACTTGGGCTGGGCGGCCTGTTCGGCGGCGTTGAGCTTGGTGTAGCCGTAGCCGCGGCGGCTCTGCGTCACCCAGCTCGAGGGCGGACGCTGCTGCTCGTCGCCCTGCCAGGCCAGGTCGTAGCGCAGCTCCATCGGCTGGCCGGGCACCAGCGGCTGCGCCGGCACCCAGTAGGCAACGATGTTGTCGTGTGTCTCGTCGGGCGTGGGCAACTGCACCAGTTCCACGCGACCAGCGCCCCAGTTGCCCACCGGTTGCACCCAGGCGCTGGGGCGGCGCTCGTAGCGGGCCTCCACGTCTTCGTAGCTGACGAAGCGCCGGTCGCGCTGCATGAGGCCGAAGCCGCGCGGGTTGGTGGTGCCGAAGGAGCTGACGGCGATGGCCTTGGGCCGCTGCAGCGGGCGCCACATCCACTCGCCCTCGCCGGTGACCAGCATCAGGCCGTCGGAGTCGTGCACTTCGGGACGGAAGTCGCCGGGCAGGGGCTGGTTCTCACCCGACAGGAACATGCTGGTGAGCGGCGCGATGCCCAGGGTGGCCACCGGCCCGGCGCCCTCACGCGCGAACAGGCGCAGGCGCACGCTCATGGTGGTGGTGAAGCCGGGACGGATGACGAATTCGTAGGCGCCGGTGACGCGCTGCGATTCGAGCAGGGCCATGACCGTGAGCTCGCGCGCGTCGGCGGTGGGGCGGCGCAGCCAGAACTCGCTGAAGCGCGGGAATTCCTCGCCCTTGCCGCCCACGGTGTCGATGGCCAGGCCGCGCGCCGACAGGCCGTAGCCCTGTTGCGCGCCGAGGGCACGGAAGTAGCTGGCGCCGAGGAAGACGGCCAACTCGTCCTTGTAGGCGATGTTGTTGAGCGGGTAGTGCAGACGAAAGCCCGCGTGGCCCAGATCACCCCAGCCACTGGTGTCGAAGCTGTTCTTGCCGAAGTGGAAGTCCTCGGCGCGGTAGGGCAGGGTGCGCACCTGGCCGTCGGGCGCGACCTCGTGGATGCGCACCGGCTGGGTCTGGTACAGGCCGAGGTGGAAGTACTGCGCCTCGAACGGCAGGTTCAGGTCGCGCCAGGTGGAGCGCTCGGTGCGGAAGCGGATGTCGCGCAGCTGGTCGTAGGTGATGCTGGCCAGGGCCGGGGGCAGCTTGTCGCCGCTTTCGCGCCAGGGTTCGGCGGCGCGCGTCTGGGCGAGGTGGGCGAGCTGGTCCCAGCTCAGGGCCCGGGCCGGGGAGGACACCAGCGCCAGCGCGGCCAGCAGGCCGCTCAGGCGCCAGGCCGTGGCACGCAGGGGGAAGGGAAAAACCGAAGGCATGCCCCTATAGGGCAAGCCCTGTGCCAAAACCGAAAAGCGCTTTCAGATCAAGGGCTTGGCGTCGCCGCGATCGGCATTTCGGCGGATTCGGCCTCCGAAATGCGGGTAAACCCTCGAATTTGTCGTCGATCGGCGACGGATGGTGGGGTGGCCTGAAATATCCCCAATGAAATCAACGATCTTCGGCTGTCAGGTATCGGCGACAGCCTCGTCTCCGCCGATGTCGGGGGCGCTGGCCCCGTCGCTCTTGAACAGGCCCGGGGTGAGCGCGTGCTTCTGCAGCAGGCGATAGAACTCCGTGCGGTTGCGCTGGGCCAGGCGGGCGGCGTCGGCCACGTTGCCATCGGTCATCTTGAGCAGATCGACGAGGTAGTCGCGCTCGAAGCGCTGGCGTGCCTCGGTGAAGCTGAGCACCTCCACCGAAGGCGTGCGCAGCGCGCGCTGCACCAGGGCCAGCGGCACCAGCGGCGTGGTGGACAGGGCGCAGACCTGCTCGACCACGTTGTAGAGCTGGCGCACGTTGCCGGGCCAGGTGGCCATGGTCAGCGCCTTGAGCGCCTCGGGCGCGAAGCCCGAGCTGCGCTTGCCGTATTTGGCGGCCAGCTTGGCGAGGAAGTGGTTCGCCAGCAGGGGGATGTCCTCGCGCCGCTCGGCCAGGGTGGGCAGGGTGAGCGTGACGACGTTGAGGCGGTAGTACAGGTCCTCGCGGAACTGGCCCTCGGCCATGGCGGCCTCCAGGTCGCGGTGCGTGGCGGAGACGATGCGCACGTCCACCGGCACCGACTGGCTGGAGCCCAGGGGGCGCACCGCGCGCTCCTGCAGCACGCGCAGCAGCTTGACCTGCAGCGCCGGCGGCATGTCGCCGATCTCGTCGAGCAACAGCGTGCCGCCATCGGCGGCCTGGAACAGGCCCTTGTGGTTGCTCACGGCGTCGGTGAAGGCGCCCTTCATGTGGCCGAACAGTTCGGATTCGAGCAGGGCCTCGGGGATGGCGCCGCAGTTGACCGCCACGAAGGGCTTGCCCGCGCGCGCGCTGGCCTTGTGGATGGCGTGCGCCAGCATCTCCTTGCCGGTGCCCGAGTCGCCCCGCAGCAGCACGCTGGCATCGCTTTGCGCGACCATGCGCGCCTCGGCCAGCAGGTCGTCCATGCGGTTGGAGCGGCTCACGATGTCGCGGCGCCAGGCTTCGTCCGAGCGCCGCGAGGGGCCGGCCGGCGTGCTCAGCGCCAGGGCCTGGGCGATCTTGTCGAGCAGTTCCTTGGCTTCGTAGGGTTTGGTGAGGTAGCCGAACACGCCGCGCGCGGTGGCGTCGACGGCGTCGGGAATGGTGCCGTGCGCGGTGAGCAGGATGACCGGCAGCGAGGGGTGGCGCGCGCGCACGTCGGCGAACAGGGCCAGGCCGTCGCGCCCGGGCAGGCGCACGTCCGACAGCACCAGCTGCGGGCGCTCGATCTCGAGCTGGGCCAGTGCGGCCTCGGCCGAGCCCACGGCCGTGACCTGGTAGCCGGCGGATCCCAGGCGCATGGACAGCAGGCGCAGCATGTCCGGGTCGTCGTCGACGACGAGGATGCGCGCGCGGTGGTGCGGGTGTTCGCTCATGCCGGGTCCCGCCTCAGGGTGCACGCGGCGCGGGCGCAGCGGGCGCCGGCGCGCGGTTGTTGATGCTGCGTTCGATGGCGCGCATGGCCTCCAGGCGCTCGTTGAGCTGGTCGATGCGGCGCTGGTGGTCGCGCAGTTGCGCGGCCTGTTTGTCCATCGCCTCTTCCAGCTTGCGCTGTTCCATGAAGCGCTGCACAAGCAGCCGGGCCAGGGGCTTGAGCGGCGCGGCCTCGGGCGTGGGGCTGTTGGCCACGCGCTGGGCGAGGCCGAGGGCGCGGGCCGTCTCCACGGGCTGGTTCAGGTGCATCAGGGCAAGGGACAGGCGCAACTGCCGCTCGGGCACGCCACCCGGATCGCCCAGGGCGGCGATCTCCAGGCTCAGCTCGGCGGGCGTGAGGGCGCGCACGCGGTCGGCGTAGCGCAGCAGTTGCGCAGCGGCCTCGGCTTCGGGCGCCGTGGCCTGTGCGGGTTGCACGAGGGAAGGCATCGGCGGGGCGACGGGCGCCGCGGCCACGGCCGCGGGCGTCGACGCCTGGACCGGCTGAGGGCTGGCCGCGCTCACGGGGGACAAGGCGGGCCCGGTCGGCGCCGGGGCGGGGGCGGGCGGCAGGGGCGTGGTGGCGCAGGCGCTCAGGGCGCAGGTGGCCAGCCAGAGCCCGACCCGTGCGCGGGTGGTGCCGAAGGGGACGGGCGCCGGGGCGGGCGCGAATTCATGTGGCATGGGGCAACTCGATGCGAAAGTGGGCACCCGGGGTGCCGGCGAGCAACTCGACGCGGCCGCCATGGGCGACGACGTATTCATGGACGATGGACAGGCCGATGCCGGTGCCGCGCACCGCGCCCTCTGGCTGGCGTTCGCCCCGGTAAAAGGGTTCGAAGATGCGGTCGCGGTCGGCCGGGGCCACGCCGGGCCCCTGGTCGACGATGTCGATGCTCACGCGACCGGGCAGGCTCAGCAACACCAGGCGGATGGTGCCACCATGCGGTGAAAAACGGATGGCGTTGAGCAGGAGATTGCCGATCGCCGAGACCATTTTTTCGCGATCGACCTGCAGCCAGACCGGCTCGCCTTCGACGCGCACCTCCAGGCCATGCGCCAGCCAGTGCAGGCGCTGGGCTTCCACCAGGTCGTCGAGCAGGCCGCGCAGGTCGGTGCGCTCGCGCTTGAGCTGGCGCGCCTCGAAGGCCACGGCGTTGAAGCGCAGCAAGGCCTCGATCTGCGTCTGCAGCACCTGGGTGTTGTGCTGAAGGATGTTCACCACCTCGGCCTGATCGGGGTTGAGCGGGCCGGCGATGCCGTCGCCCAGCACCGACACGCCTTCGCGCAGGGAGGCCAGCGGTGTCTTGAGCTCGTGCGAAATGTGCCGCAGGAAGCGCGCCTTGTCGGCGTCGAGCTCCATCAGGCGCAGGCGCAGCCAGTCGAGCTGCTGTCCGACGCGGCGCACGTCGCGCGGGCCCACGATGTCGATCGGCTGGTCGAGCCGGTTCTCGCCGAGCGAGACGATGGCGCGCTCCAGCCGCTTGAAGGGTTTGGCCAGCCAGATGCCGAAGCCCAGCGCCATGCCCGCAGCCAGCAGGATGGCGCCGGTGACGATGCGCGTGAGCTGGTCCTGGTTGCGCTGGAAGCGCGCCTGCAACGCGGCGTTGCGCCCGGCGATGATGGACTGCACCTTCTGCGCGATGGAGGCGCTGTGGCCGTCGAGTTCGCGAAAGGCGCGCGCCACGTCGCGCTCGCGGTCCAGCGCGGTCTCGGGCGGGCCGTCGAGCAGGTCGGCCACCACCTGCATCTGCTCGCGCCAGTTCTGCGCGAACTCGGGCGGCAGTTCGTTGTCCTGCAGGCGCTGGAGGATCTCGCGCGCGTGGCCCGCGGCTTCGGTGAAGCGCTGGCGCAACTGGTTGTCTCGCAACACCAGCGACTGGCGCGCCGCGCGCTCCATGGTGAGGCTGCGCTCGGACAGCGACTGCGCGGCGGTGGACAGGGCGATGGCCTGCTCCGCACCCTCACGGCTTTGCTGCAGCAGGGTTTCCAGCGACAGCAGGGAGCGCACCGCGGCGCCACCGAGCAGCGCCCCGATGAGCAGGAAGGCGACCAGCAGCAGCTGCTGGAACGAGAGCGAGGAGGGTCGCACGCGCTCCCTTGCCTCAGGCGGTTTCGCGCACCAGCACCTCGCCGCGCAGCGAGTGGGGCAGCGCGTGCGTGATGCGCACCTCGAGCATCTGGCCGATCAGGCGCGCGCCCTGCGGGCCGCCGTCGAAGTTGACGATGCGGTTGCACTCGGTGCGGCCCATGAGTTCGGCCGCGCCGCTCGGCCCCGGGCGGCGGGCGGCGCCTTCCACCAGGATGCGCTGCACCGTGCCTTCTCGGCTGGCGCTGATGCGGCGCACATTGGCCTCGATGGTGGCCTGCAGGTGCTGCAGGCGCTTGAGCTTGACCTCGTGCGGCGTGTCGTCGGGCAGGTTGGCCGCGGGCGTGCCCGGGCGCGGGCTGAAGATGAAGGAAAAGCTGCTGTCGAAGCCCACGTCCTCGATGAGCCTCATCATTTTGTTGAAGTCGTCCTCGGTCTCGCCGGGGAAGCCGACGATGAAGTCGCTGCTCATGGAGATGTCGGGCCGGATGGCGCGCAGCTTGCGGATCGTGCTCTTGTATTCCATGGCGGTGTAGCCGCGCTTCATGGCCATGAGGATGCGGTCGCTGCCGTGCTGCACGGGCAGGTGCAGGTGGTTCACGAGCTTGGGCACGTTCGCGTAGGCCTCGATCAGGCGCGGCGTGAACTCATTGGGGTGGCTGGTGGTGTAGCGGATGCGCTCGATGCCCGGGATCTCGGCCACATAGTCGATGAGCAGGGCGAAGTCGGCGATCTCGGCCGTGCCGCCCATGGCACCGCGGTAGGCGTTCACGTTCTGGCCCAGCAGCGTCACCTCCTTCACGCCCTGGTCGGCCAGGCCGGCGATCTCCACCAGCACGTCGTCGAAGGGGCGGCTCACTTCCTCGCCACGCGTGTAGGGCACCACGCAGTAGCTGCAGTACTTGGAGCAGCCTTCCATGATGGAGACGAAGGCCGAGGCACCATCCACCTTGGCCGGCGGCAGGTGGTCGAATTTCTCGATTTCGGGGAAGCTGATGTCCACCTGGGGCTTCGCCTGGCGCTCGCGCTGAGCGAGCAGCTCGGGCAGGCGGTGCAGGGTCTGCGGGCCGAAGACCACATCCACGAAGGGCGCGCGCTGGATGATGGCCTCGCCCTCCTGGCTGGCCACGCAGCCGCCCACGCCGATGAGCACGCCCTTTTGCTTGAGGTGCTTCACGCGGCCGAGGTCGGAGAACACCTTCTCCTGCGCCTTTTCGCGCACCGAGCAGGTGTTGAAGAGGATCAGGTCGGCCTGCTCGGGATCGTCGGTGGGTTCGTAGCCCTGGGCGGCACCCAGCACGTCGGCCATCTTGTCCGAGTCGTACTCGTTCATCTGGCAACCGAAGGTCTTGATGAACACCTTTTTGTGGGGACTCTGTTCGCTCATGGCATGGCTCCTGCGGGCGCGGCGCGCCCCTTGCACCCCGTGGCGGGGTGCGCATTCACGTGGGGATCAGCGGGTGGCGGGCAGGGTGGTCGGCGTGGCCGCGCCCTGCTGCGATTCGAATTCGAAGTTGCGTTCGACGCCCAGGGTGCGGCGTCGTTCCTTCTTCTCGGCTTCGGTGAGGACCCAGACCTGGGTGACCTGACCCTGGCGGTCCATGAGGTAGTTGACCGTGAGCTCGCGGTTCACCAAGGCGGCCGACTGCCGGATGCGGTTGCCTTCGTCGAGGATGCGCGCGCCGGGCGTGAAGCGGGTGACCCGGTCGTCCATTTCGAGATAGGGCGGCTGCTTGACGGTCATGGTGCCGCGCAGCGCCTGCTTGGGGAACTGGCGCACGCCCGGCTGGGCGCCGACGGCGGGCGCTGGCAGGATGGTGGTGGTCGTCGTGGTGGTGCTGGTGGTGGACGCTTCGGACTGCGCCTGGGCGGCGGCACCGAAGGCCAGCAAGGCCACGATCGTGAGGGGCTTGAGACAGCGGTTCATGGTGTAGATCCAGAGGCTGAACGAAGGCGGCGATTGTCTCACGCCTCCCCTCGGTTCATCGCCAGCGCACCGGCTCCAGGCTCACGCTGCCGCGCTCGCCGCTGAGCGTGAGCACGCCTTCCAGCACGGTGGCCTGAAGCTGCATGCTGCGTTCTGCCAGCGCCGCCAGCGCCGGCGCCGCTTCAGCGGGCAGGCGCCAGACCTGCAGCCTGTCCAGCCGGGTGAGCTTGCCCTCGATGCCACGCCACCAGACCTCGGCGGCGGGGCCGAAGGCGTAGACGCGCACCGCGTCGGCCTGGCTGCAGGCCTTGGCCATGGGCTTGTCCTCGGGTTGGCCCACCTCCACCCACAGGCGCTTGCGGCCGGTGAAGTCGGTGAGGTGCAGATCGGGGTCGTCCGGGTCGGACAGGCCGGCGCCGAAAGCCAGGGTGCCGTCGCCCTTGCAGGTGTCGACCAGTTCGTGCGCGTTCAATGCCAGCGCGGCCAGGCGGACCATCATGCGCTCGTCCGTCTCGCTCGGGTGGCGGGCCAGGGTGAGGGCGTGGTCGGCGTAGTAGCCGTGGTCGATGTCGGCGACCTGCAGGTTCGCCTTGAAGACGGTGGACTTGAGGGCCATGGCGGATCGGGCGGCGGGAATGAAAAAGGCGGGTTCCGTTGCCGGAACCCGCCTCGCGAATCTGGTGGCGATAGGTGGACTTGAACCACCGACATCAGCATTATGAATGCTGCGCTCTAACCAACTGAGCTATATCGCCGAAGCCGCGCATTATAGCCCATGGCAAGGGCCGGTTTGAAGCGGCTTCAGGCGTTCTTGAAGTCGGGCGGGCGCTTTTCCACGAATGCCGCCATGCCTTCCTTCTGGTCCTGGGTGGCGAACAGGGCGTGGAACATGCGGCGCTCGAACATCACGCCATCGGACAGGCCGCTCTCGAACGCGCGGTTGACCGATTCCTTGGCCGCCATGACGGCGAGCTGGGAGAAGCCGCAAATCACCAGCGCGGCGCCCAGGGCCTCGTCCATGAGCTTGTCCAGCGGCACCACGCGGCTGACCAGGCCGGCGCGCTCGGCCTCGACGGCGTCCATCATGCGGGCGGTGAGCGCCAGGTCCATGGCCTTGGACTTGCCGACGGCGCGCGGCAGGCGCTGCGTGCCGCCCGCCCCGGGGATGATGCCCAGCTTGATCTCGGGCTGGCCGAACTTCGCGTTGTCGGCGGCGATGATGAAGTCGCACATCATGGCCAGCTCGCAGCCGCCGCCCAGCGCGAAGCCGCTCACGGCGGCAATCACGGGCTTGCGCACGCTGCGGATGGTTTCCCAGTTGCGGGTGATGTAGTCGCCCTTGTAGACGTCGGCGAAGGTGTAGGTCGCCATGGCGCCGATGTCGGCGCCGGCGGCAAAGGCCTTTTCGCTGCCGGTGACGATCATGCAGCCGATGTTCTCGTCGGCGTCGAAGGCCTTGAGGGCGGCACCCAGCTCGTCCATCAGCTGGTTGTTCAGCGCATTGAGTTGCTTGGGGCGGTTGAGCGTGACGATGCCGACGCGGCCTTCGGTGCGCACGGTGATGCATTCGGGGGTGGTGCTCATGGATCTCCTCGGGGGTGGTGGTTCTGTCCAGCCAGTGACTATAGCCTCAGGGAAAATATTAGCCGACCGATCGGTTGGTTAATGGTAAATTGCCGGCCAGCCACCCAACGAGGAGACACGATGAGCGACACCACCGTGGTGTACGAGGAACGCGGGGCCGTGGCCCTGCTGACCCTGAACCGCCCCGAGGCGTTGAACAGCTTCACGCGCGCCATGCACCGCGACCTGTGGTCCGCGCTGGACCGCGCCGAGGCGAACGCCGCCATCCGCGCGCTGGTGATCACCGGCGCGGGACGCGGTTTCTGCGCCGGTGCCGACCTGGCCGAGTTCGATTTCGAGCCCGGCCCGGACCTGGTGCAGCGGGCCGACCCCGGCCCGGTGATCGAGCAGGCCTTCAACCCCACCGCGCGACGGCTCATGGCGCTGCGCATGCCGACGATCGCGGCCGTCAACGGCGTGGCGGCGGGTGCGGGCGCCTCCATCGCCATGTGCTGCGACATCGCCATCGCGGCCCCCAACGCCAGCTTCATCCAGGCCTTCAGCAAGATCGGCCTGATCCCCGACGCTGGCGGCAGTTGGCTGCTGGTGGAGCGGCTGGGTCTGGCGCGTGCCATGGCCCTGGCCATGACGGGTGACAAGCTGCCCGCCCAGCAGGCCAAGGACTGGGGCATGGTCTGGGACGTGTCCGAGGATTGCGTGGCCAGCGCGCTGGCCCTGGCCGACAAGCTCGCCGCGATGCCCACCAAGGCCCTGGTGGCCACGCGCGGCCTGCTGCGCGAGGCCTCCACGCGCAGCTTCACGCAGCAGCTCGACGTGGAGCGCGACACGCAGTCGGCGCTGGGCAAGACGCACGACTACATCGAGGGCGTGATGGCCTTTCGCGAGAAGCGCCCCGCGCGCTTCAAGGGGGAGTGATGACGCCCGAGCAACGCGCCGAGAAGGTGGGCACCACCATGTTCGCGGTCGACACCGCCAGCAAGGACACCATGGGCATGGAACTGCTGGCCTGCGGCCCCGGCCGCGCCACCATGCGCATGGCGGTCAAGCCGCTGCACCTCAACGGCCACCAGATCTGCCACGGTGGCTTCATCTTCACGCTGGCCGACTCCACCTTCGCTTTCGCCTGCAACAGCCACAACAGGAACGCGGTGGCCGCCGGCTGCAGCATAGAGTTCCTGCGGCCCGCGCACGCGGGCGACGTGCTCACCTGCGAAGGCATCGAGCAGACGCTGGCGGGCCGCCACGGCATCTATGACATGAAGGTCAGCAACCAGCGCGGCGAGGTGGTGGCGATGTTCCGCGGCAAGAGCGCGCAGATCCCCGGCCATGTGTTTCCCGAAGAGGCCCCCGAATGAACGCCTTCCCTCTTGAACCGATCGAAAAGGCCAGCGTCGACGAGTTGCGCGCGCTGCAACTCAAGCGCCTGCGCGCCACGCTGGCCCACGCCTACGCCAACTCGCCGGTCTACCGCGCCAAGTTCGATGCCGCGGGTGTGCACCCCGACGATTGCCGATCGCTCGACGACCTGGCGAAGTTCCCCTTCACCACCAAGGCCGACCTGCGCGACAACTACCCCTTCGGCATGTTCGCCGTGCCGCGCGAGCGCTGCGCGCGCATCCACGCCAGCAGCGGCACCACCGGCAAGCCCACGGTGGTCGGCTACACCCAGCGGGACATCGACACCTGGGCGAACGTGGTGGCGCGCAGCATCCGCGCCAGCGGCGCGCGCCCCGGCGACCTGGTGCACGTGAGCTACGGCTATGGCCTCTTCACCGGTGGCCTGGGCGCGCACTACGGTGCGGAAAAGCTGGGCCTGACGGTGGTGCCCTTCGGCGGTGGCCAGACCGAGCGCCAGGTGCAGCTGATGCAGGACTTCCGGCCCGACATCATCATGGTCACGCCGAGCTACATGCTGGCCATCGCCGACGAATTCGAGCGCCAGGGCCTGGACCCGCGCGACAGCAGCCTGCGCATCGGCATCTTCGGCGCCGAGCCCTGGACAAACGACATGCGCCTGGCCATCGAGCGGCGCATGGGCATCGACGCGGTGGACATCTACGGCCTGAGCGAGGTGATGGGCCCCGGCGTGGCCAACGAGTGCGTGGAGACCAAGGACGGCCCGACCATCTGGGAGGACCATTTCTATCCCGAGATCATCGACCCCGAGACGGGCGAGGTGCTGCCCGATGGCGAGCTGGGTGAGCTGGTGTTCACCAGCCTGACGAAAGAGGCGCTGCCCATCATCCGCTACCGCACGCGCGACCTCACGCGCCTGCTGCCAGGCACGGCGCGCACCATGCGCCGCATGGAGAAGATCACCGGCCGCAGCGACGACATGATGATCGTGCGCGGCGTGAACGTGTTTCCCACGCAGATCGAGGAGCTGATCCTCAAGCGCAGCGCACTCACGGCGCACTACCAGTGCGTGCTGACGCGCGAAGGCCCCATGGACTGCCTGACCGTGCGCGTGGAGACGCGCCCGGGCCTGTCGCCCGAGGCCGAGGAGGCGCGCGGTGCCGCGCGTGAACTGCAGCACGACGTGAAGACCTTCGTGGGCACGAGCATCGAGGTGGTGCTGCTGACCGAGGGTGGCGTGGAGCGCAGCCAGGGCAAGGCCAAGCGGGTGATCGACCAACGGCCGCGATGAATCGCACGGCCGGAGGCGGGTTTGTGGCGAATTGAGGTCAAACCCGCTGGTCACCCCCGGGGGGTATCGTTACATTCCCGGCGAAAACCCGGGATGTGATGGACAAACAGCTCATCTTCTTCAAGACGGAGCAGGGCCGCGAGGCCCTGACCAGCCGCCCTGCCGGCCTCGGCCCGCGCCTGCGGTCCCTGCTGATCATGGTGGACGGCAAGCGCAGCGTGGCCGAGTTCGACAAGCTGCTGGGGGCCGACGCGGCCCCCTTGCTGGAGCAACTGGCCGCGCAGGGCTGGGTGGAGAGCGACGCGGCGGCGACGGGCGCGGCGCTCAACGGCGCCGGTGGCGCCGTGGCTGCCGTGCCCGTGCTCACCGACGCCGTGTCCGCCGCGCCGGCATTGCCCTTCGCCGACGCGCGCCGCCTGGTGGTGCGCTTCGTCAACGACCAGCTCGGCCCCATGGGCGAGTCGCTGGCCATGCGCATCGAGGGCTGCAAGACGCCGGCCGATCTGCAGGCCATCCTGCCGCGCGTGCGCGACGGCCTGCTGAACTTCAAGAACGCCGCGACGGTGGCGCAGTTCGATCAGGACGTGGCCTCGCGCCTGCCCTGAGTGGGGCTGGCGGCGCTCAGCCGCCCAGCCAGCCCGCCAGCCGCTGGGCGTCGTCCACGCCCAGGCGCAGGGCCTGTTGCTCGGCGGGCCAGTTCAGCGTCAGGCGCAGCAGCTGCCGGTCGCGCGAGACCAGGGCCGTGAGCTTCACGCGGTCGCCGCGCAGGGCATCCACGTCGTCCAGGCGGTGCACACGCCAGGCCTCGGCGGGCGCCCCGCGCCGCGCGGGCGCGAACTCCACGCCCAGCCACTCGTCACCCGCCGCGAAGCCGGCGGCCTCGGCGGCGCCGCCGCGCAGCACGGTCTTGATGGTGAGCGCGCCGCCCGCTTCGACCAGGCGCAGGCCCAGGCGCTGGGCAAGCGGGGCAGCGTCGTGCTGCACCTTGGCGCCCAGGGCCTTGAGCAGGCGCTCGGCGGGCAGGTCATCCGTGCCGTGCACCCAGGCGGCGAGTTCGCCGTCGTAGGCGCGGCCGCCCACGCGGCGCAGCGCCGCGCGCACGTCGCTCTCGCGCATCGGGCCGCCCTCGCAGCGGCGCCAGAGCTCGCGCATGAGCTCGTCCAGTGAGCCACGGCCCTCGTCGCGCAGCGTGAGGTCCAGGCACAGCGCCACCAGCGCGCCCTTGGTGTAGTAGCTCACCGTGGCATTGGGCGTGTTCTCGCCGATGCGGTAGTACTTCACCCAGGCGTCGAAGCTGGCCTGGGCCACGCTTTGCAGCAGGCGCCCGGGCGTCTGGGTCACCTGGTTGATGTTCTTGGCCACGAGCTGCAGGTAGGTGGCGTCGTCGATCAGGCCCGCGCGCCGCAGGAACAGGTCGTCGTAGTAGCTGGTGAAGCCTTCAAAAAACCACAGCAGCTCGGTGTAGTTCTCCGCGTCATAGCCGTAGCGCGCGAATTCCCTGGGCCGCAGGCGCTTGACGTTCCAGGTGTGGAAGTACTCGTGGCTGATGAGACCCAGCAGCGTGGTGTAGCCGTCGATGGCCTTGAGCGCGCGGTCCTTGGCGCCGGCACGGGGCAGGTCGCTGCGCTGGCAGATGAGGGCGGTGCTGTTGCGGTGTTCGAGGCCGCCGTAGCCGTCGCCACTGGCGTGCAGCATGAAGACGTAGCGATCGAAGGGCGGGGCGCCGTCGCCGTGCCAGAAAGCGATCTGCGCCTCGCAGATGCGGCGCGTGTCCTCGACCAGGCGTTCGGTGTCGGCCCAGCCGCCCGCGCCGGTGAGCACGAAGCGGTGCGGCACGCCACCGGCCACGAATTCGGTGCTGAAGAAGCGGCCGAGCGTGAAGGGGCAGTCGGCGAGTTCGTCGTAGTCGGCGGCGAGGTAGTCGCCAAAGCCATCGTCGTCCGTGCGAGTGGCGCCCAGGCCGCTGGCGGCTTGCCAGCCTTCGGGCGCGGCCCCGCGTTCGAGCGCGAGCGCGTGCGGCTGGTCCTCGAATCCGAGGGCGCGCAGGCAGGTGCTGGTGGCGTTGAAGAAGCCGCGCGTGGCGTCCAGGTAGGCGGTGCGCACCGAGGCGTCGAAGGCGTAGACCTGGTAGCGAAGTTCCAGCGGCTGGCCGGCGGCGCAGTCGGCCTGCCAGCGGTGTTTGTCGAGCTGTTTGAGGGCCACCGCCTGGCCGTCCTGGTGCGCGCTCAGGTCCTGCAGGTGCTGGGAGAACTCGCGCACCAGGTAGCTGCCGGGAATCCACACCGGCAAAGCGAAGCGCTGTCCGGCGGCGGGCCGGTCGACGGTGAGCGTGACCGCGAGCAGGTGGCTGTGCGGGTTCTCCACCGCGATGCGGTAGTGAACGGCGGCGGCCGCGCGGCGCGGGGAACGGCGCCCTTGGCTCATTTGGCCTTGGCGCTCTTGAGCAGGGTCTCGAGGCGCTCGGCGTCGATGGCACCCGGCACGCGCGTGCCGTCGACGAAGAAGATGGTGGGCGTACCGTTGATGCGCAGCTCGCGCCCAAGGGCGACGTTGCGCTCCACGGCGGCGGTGTCGCAGCTGGCGCCGGGAATGGCGGTGCCGCGCAGCATCCAGTCGAGGTAGGTCTTGCCCTTGTCCTTGGCGCACCAGAGCGACTGGGCCTTCTTCACCGAATCGGGGCCGAGGATGGGGTACATGAACACGTGGATGGTCACGTCCTCGACGTCGGCCAGCGTCTTCTCCAGCCGCTTGCAGTAGCCGCAGTTGGGGTCGCTGAAGACGGCGATCTGGCGCGTGCCCTTGCCGTGCACCACCTTGAACGAATCCTTCAGCGGCAGGCTGGAGAAATCGACCGCGCTGAGTTTTTGCGTGCGCTGTTCGGTCAGGTCCACGCGGTTGCGGGTGTCGAAGATCGAGCCCTGCATCAGGTAGTTGCCCTCGCTGTCCGAGTAGAGGAGTTCGGAGCGGTTGATGCGGATTTCCCAGACGCCGGGGAAGGGCGTCTTGCTCACTTCTTCAATGGGCGGCAGGTTGGGCAGGCGCTCGCTCAGGTTCTTGCGGATGGTGGCTTCGTTGGCCGAGGCGGCGAAGGCCAGGCTGGCGAGCAGCGGCAGGCAGAGGGTCTTGAACGAGAGTTTCATGAAAGGGCCTCGGGGGAAACCGTGTGGGTGGGGCTGGCAGTTCAGAGCGACAGGCCCATGGCCTGGCGCGCGAACCAGCGCTTGAGCGGGCCGCTGCGGTGAAAGCCTGCGAGCCCGCGGTTGCGCAGCAACTGCACGCGCGGGTCGCTCAAGCCGAACAGCGAAAACAGGCCGTCGGTGACGAGCGACATGGCCTGGACATCGGCTGAGCGGGCGCGTTCGTAACGTCTGAGCAGTTTGGCGTCGCCGAGTTCTCGCCAGTACTCGCGGGCGTGCAGCACGCGGGCCAGTTCGGCGGCATCGGCCAGGCCCAGGTTCAAGCCCTGGCCGGCCAGCGGGTGCACGGCGTGGGCGGCGTCGCCGGCCAGGGCCACCGCGCCCTGCGGCGTGTGGGTGAACCAGCGCTGCGCGCGCGACAGTTGCAGCGGCCAGGCCTGCGGGGGCGCCAGCGGCGTGAGGGTGCCCAGGGCCCGGGCACAACGCGCCTGCACGGCCTCGGCGAAGGCCGCGGGCTCGGCCTTGAGCCATTCGTCGGCCTGCTGGGCCGGCAGCGACCACACCAGGGCGAGTTCGTGCCCATGGGCGCCGCCCATGGGCAGCAGGGCCAGCACCTCGCCGTGGGCGAACCACTGGCGCGCCACGCCGCCGTGTGGCTGTTCGGCGCGCAGCCGCGCGGCCAGGGCCTTGTGGGGGTAGGCGTGGGTGTCGTAGTCGATGCCCAGGGCCTGCCGGGTAGCGCTGTGGCGGCCCTCGCACACCACGGTCAGGCGGGCGGGCGGGGCCTCGGTGACCCGTTCGACGCCGGCGGCGAAGCCCACTGCGTCGGCCAGGCGTTGCTCCAGCGCGGGCACGTCCACGATCCAGGCGAGGGCCTCGGTGCCCAGCTCGCCGGCATCGAAGCCCAACTGCCCGCCATCGTCGCCCCAGACCTGCATGGCGCGCACCGGCGTCACGGCGCCGGGCACGGCGTCGGGCCAGGCGCGCAGGGACACCAGGAGGTCGCGCGAGGCCTTGTTCAAGGCGTAGGCGCGCACGTCGTGGGCGCGCGGGGAGGATTCGGGGGCCGCCAGGGCCACGCGCAGGCGGTCTTGCGCGAGCAGCAGGGCCAGCGCCTGGCCCACCACGCCGGCGCCGCGGATGGCCACGTCGGCGCGTCGGGGGGAGGATGAACTGGACATGGCGGGATTCTAGGAGCGCGGCACAATCCGGCGTTTTGCTGATACCCATACCCCGCATTCACCTACGCATCCCACCATGAGCGACAACAACGACGTGCAGGCCACCATCGAGCAACTGTGGATCTATCCCGTCAAGTCCTGCGCAGGGGTGCGTCTGGAGGAGGCCGAACTGACCGACACCGGCCTGCTCTACGACCGGGCCTGGATGGTGGTCGACGAACGGGGCGAGTTCGTGACGCAGCGCGAGTTGCCGCGCATGGCGCTGATCCAGCCCAGCTTCAAGATGGGGCAATTGGTGCTGCGCGCGCCGGGCATGCTTTCGCTGCACCTGGCCCTGGACGCGGCCGAGGACCCGGCCACCGTGCGCGTGTGGAACGACACCGTCGAGGCTTACGACATGGGCGACATCGCGGCGCAGTGGTTCAGCGATTTCCTCGGGCCGGACGCGCCGGAATCGCTCAAGCGCCTGCGCCTGGCGCGCTTCGATCCCGAGGTGCGCCGCCCCAGCGACCCGAAGTGGACCGGTGGCCGCGAGGCCGGCACCCAGTTCGCCGACGGCTTCGCGGTGTTGCTGACCAGCGCGGCCTCGCTCGATGAGCTCAACGCCCGCCTGGTGGGCGATGGTCACGCGCCTGTGGACCAGCGCCGCGTGCGACCGAACATCGTGCTCGGCGGCCTGCAGTCGCACGACGAGGACCGCGTGGGCGCGCTGACCATCACCACCGACGACGGCCCGGCCGTGATCGAACCGGTGAAACCTTGCGCGCGCTGCTCGATTCCCGACGTAGACCCCGATTCCGCGCTGCCCGGCCACGTGGTGGGCGACACGCTGCGCGGCTACCGCGCGGATGCGCGCGTGGGTGGCGCCATCACCTTCGGCATGAACGCCATCGTGCTGGAGGGCGACGGCCGCACGCTGCGCGTGGGGCAGCGCGTCAGCGCGGACTGGCGCTTCGATTGAGGCCGGCGGGCGCTGCGGCGCCGAACTGCGCGCGAAACTGAGCCGGCGTGAGGCCGGTGTGGGCGCGGAACTGTCGGGTGAAGTGCGGCTGGTCGGCAAATCCGCTGAGGTAGCCCACCTCGGCAAGCGAGGCCGTGCTGGCGGCGAGATGGTGCGCCGAATGGTTCAGGCGCGCCTGCGCGAGCAGGCCGCTGAAGTGCCCGCCCTGCCCGGCGAGCCGGCGCTGCAGGGTGCGCGGACTCAGGCCCATGGCCTGCGCCAGGCGCGCGAGTGTCCAGCCGCGCGCGGGGTCGGCTTGCAGCAGCGCGAGCGGGGTGGGCGCGTCGTCCACCGGCGTGGGGGCAATCGTGCCGCTCCATTGCCATTCCCAGGCGTGCAAGCGCGACGGCCATCGCGCCGTGGCGCGCCAGCCCTCGTCGAACAGCCAGGCCCGCGTGCCGCACGGCCGCGCGCGCAGACCCGACATGCCCAGCCGCTGCGTCAGCGCCAGCAGCAGGCCGACGACCAGCAGGTCCTCGGCGTCGGTGGGCGGTGCCGCGCGGCGCAGCGAGAGGTGGCGCAGACTCAGCGCCGCCGGGCCGGTGGCGCGCCCCTCGACGCGGTGGCGCGAGTGCACGAAGCGCTCCAGCCGCTGCCAGCGTTCCAGCAGATCGAAGGGGTCGCGCGCGGGGGCGAAGGCGGTCAGCAGGGGGTCGTCCGGCAGGTCGTGCACCGCCTCGCCCAGGCGCGCGACGACGCCGGGGCCGTGGGTCTGCCACAGGGCTTGCAGGTGCGCGCGCTTGTCGGGCAGCGCCACGCGGCCCAGGTGGGTGGGCGCGGCAGGGGGTGGCGCGATGCCCTGGCGGCGCAGGCCCTGCTGCACCACTCGCATCATCGCGGCCGGCGCGAAATCGTCCATGGCCTCAAGTCTGCGCCAGAACCGCCGGGTCGATGGGAAAGCGCGTGACCCGGTGTCCGGTGGCCGCGCGCACGGCGTTGGCGATCGCCGCCGCCGCGGCGACGATGACCGTCTCGCCGGCACCGCCCGGCGCCTCGCCTTCGTCGATCAGCACCACCGCCAGGGGAGGCAGGTCGGTCATGCGCGGGATGGGTGCGCTGGCAAAGCTGTCGCTGCCCACGCCATCGGCCGCAACCACGAGCGCGTCGCTCAGGGCCATGCCCAGGCCCCACACCAGGTTGCCTTCGCACTGGGCGCGCACGGTGTCGGGGTCGATGAGGTGGCCGCAGTCGTGCGCGCAGCCCAGGCGCGTGACGCGCACGCTGCCATCGAGCGCCACCTGAACGTCGGCTACCACGGCCGCGTGGCTGAGCTGCTTGTAGGTGCCGCAGGCCACGCCGCGTCCACTGCGCGTGGCGGTCGGCGCGGCGGGCGCGTCTGCCACGGCGGCGCGAAGCGCGCGCGCCAGGCGCGGCTCGGTGATGTGGGCCAGGCGGAAGTCGACCGGGTCCAGCCCGGCGGCGCGCGCGCACTCGTCGATGGCGGATTCGATGGCCAGGCCGTTCGGCCCCGCGCCCAGCCCGCGCCAGGGGCCGGTGAACACCGGCAGGCGGGCCAATGCGAAGCGCACGTCGGCGTTCGGCACGCGGTAGGGCAGCGCGGCACCGCGCGCCACCCCGGGGTCGCCGGCCACGGTGTCGGTGATGCGCTGCAGCCAGGCCGGTACGCCGGCCGAGGTGAAGAGGATGTGGCTGCTGGCGAAGTGGTGCTGCCAGTCGACCAGCCGGCCTTCGCGCAGTCGCGCGCGCAGGCGGTGGCTGGAGGGCGGGCGATGGAAGCCCTGGCGGAACTCCTGGGCGCGGGTCCATTGCACTTTCACGGGCGCGTGCACGGATTCGCACAGCAGAGCGGCCTCGAGCTCCACGGTGCAGATCGTCTTGCCGCCGAAGGCGCCACCGACGCGGCAGGGGTGCACGCGCACGCGATCCGCGTCGAGTCCCAGGGTCTTGCTCACCACGTCGCGCTGGTACCAGGCGTCCTGCGAGCCGACCCAGAGGTCGAGCGCGCCGTCGGTGCCCGGCACGGCCACCGCCGCGCGGGGTTCGATGGCCGCGTGGGCTGCGAAGGGAATGTCGATGCGCAGATCGACGTCCCAGGCGGGACCATCGTCCACACGGCCTTCGTCAAGCACCTCGTGCGGTGGGCGACCACGCGCGCGGTGCGCATCGATGTCGAGCAGGCGCGCGACCGTGGTGTCGTCCCGGCCGCCGCTGTCGCACAGCCAGCGCACGGCCAAGGCGGCCTCGATACGGTCGAGCGCGCCCGGCGTGCGCGCCACGATGCCCAGGCCGTCGGCCTGCGCCTGCCGCAGGCGCTTGTCGCGCACCAGGGCCACGAAGCCGGGCTCCGCCCGCGCGGCGGCCTCGTTCCAGGCCAGCGGCTGCGACGGCAGCTCGGGCGAAGTCGGCGCGCGCAGCACGCGGCCGAACAGCAGGCCGGCGGGCCGAATGTCCGCCACGTACAGCGGGGCACCGGTGACGATCTCGTGCCCGTGGACCAGCGGCAGGGGCGCGCGCGCTGGGGGGCGGCGGCGGAATGCGCGCAGGGAGGAGGCCGGCAGCGGCTCGGCGGAGAACCGCCCGTCGGTGTCGCCGCGCGCCAGGGCGTCCCGCAGCGTGGCGCAGGCCTGGGCCAGGGGCAGCGCGAAGTCGCGCACGGATTCGCTGCCCACCGTGGCGCGCACGCGGGCGGTCACCCCGGTGGCAGGCAGGGCGACCGAAACCGCCCGTGCGTCCACGCCCAGCTCGTCGGCCGCCACCTGGCGCAGCGCCGTCGCAATCTGCTGGCCCATCTCGGCGCGCGGCAACCGCAGCGTGAAGCGCCCCTCCTCGTGGTGGATCCAGCCGAGCGCGTCCTCATGGCTTGACGTCGGCCGCTTGGGAAATACCGGCAGCGTGCACCCCGGCACGGCGAAGCTCACCGCAAGGCCAGCGCTTGCCGCCAGGAAGCCACGGCGCTTCACCGCGCCACCCCGGCCAGCGCACGGGCAGCGCGGTGCACCGCCGCGCGCACGCGCTGCTGCGTGCCGCAGCGGCACAGGTGCCCCGCCAGCGCGGCGTCGATCTGCGCGTCGCTGGGCGTCGGGTGCTCGTGCAGCAGGGCCGCCGCCGCGACGATCTGGCCGGCCTGGCAGTAGCCGCATTGGGGCACGCGCTCGTCGAGCCAGGCATGCTGGACGGGGTGCAGGCCCGTCGCGGCGCTGGCCAGTCCTTCCACGGTGGTGATGCGCCGGCCGGTGACAGCGCTGGCCGGCAGCAGGCAACTGCGCGCTGGCGCGCCGTCCACCAGCACCGTGCAGGCGCCGCAATGGCCCTGCCCGCAGCCGTGCTTGGTGCCGACGAGGCCCAGGTGTTCGCGCAGCACCCAGAGCAGGCGCTCGTCGTGCCAGGCGGGCGCGATGGCCTGGCGCTGTCCATTGATGTCGAGTTCCATGGCGGGTCTCCGTATCGAGGTGCCCGCATGCTGCGCGCCGGCCAGCCGGCCGTCTTGAACGAGCGCGCCACGCGAGGCGAAAACACCCCTGGGCTACACTGCCGGGTTCGTCAAGAGGTTTCTCCCATGAGCTTGAAATGCGGCATCGTGGGCCTGCCCAACGTGGGCAAGTCCACGCTCTTCAACGCCCTCACCAAGGCCGGCATCGCGGCCGAGAACTACCCGTTCTGCACCATCGAGCCCAACACGGGCGTGGTCGAGGTGCCCGACCCGCGCCTGGCGAAGCTGGCCGAGATCGTCAAGCCCGAGCGCATCGTGCCGGCCATCGTGGAGTTCGTGGACATCGCCGGCCTGGTGGCGGGCGCGAGCACCGGTGAAGGCCTGGGCAACAAGTTCCTGGCGCACATTCGCGAGACCGACGCCATCGTCAACGTGGTGCGCTGCTTCGAAGACCCGAACGTCATCCACGTAGCCAACAAGGTCGATCCGATCGCCGACATCGAGGTCATCCAGACCGAGCTCTGCCTGGCCGACCTGGCCTCCGTGGAAAAGGCCTTGCACCGCGTGAGCAAAACCGCGCGCTCGGGCGACAAGGAGTCGATCAAGCAGATGGCCATCCTGGAAAAATGCCAGGCCGCGCTCAACGATACCCAGCCGGTGCGCACCATCGATTTCAGCAAGGAGGAGCAGGCGCAGCTCAAGCAGTTCTTCCTGATCACGGCCAAGCCTGCGATGTTCGTGGCCAACGTCTCGGAAGACGGTTTCGAGAACAACCCGCTGCTCGATCGCCTCGAGGCATTCGCTGCCAGGCAGAACGCACCCGTGGTCGCCATCTGCGCCAAGATCGAGGCCGAGCTCTCGGAGATGGACGACGCCGACCGGCTCGAATTCCTCCAGGAACTGGGACAGGAGGAGCCCGGCCTGAACCGGCTGATCCGTGCCGCCTACCAGTTGCTTGGCCTGCAGACGTACTTCACCGCCGGCGTGAAGGAAGTGCGCGCCTGGACCATTCACGTGGGTGACACCGGCCCCCAGGCCGCGGGTGTGATCCACACCGACTTCGAGAAGGGCTACATCCGCGCCCAGACCATCGCCTTCGACGACTACATCGCCCACGGCGGCGAGCAGGGTGCGAAGGAGGCCGGCAAGATGCGCGCCGAGGGCAAGGACTACGTCGTCAAGGACGGCGACGTCATGAACTTCCTGTTCTCGGGCTGAGAGGCATCGCCTGCGCGGCGATGCACCAATGACAAGGGCCCTGAAACGGGCCCTTGTTGTTTTCGCGGGAGCAGCGGCGTTCAGCGGTCGTCCGCGCCGCCCTCGGGATCGTGTCCCGCCGAGCCTGGCGCATCGCGCAGGAAGGCCATCAGCCGGCTCAGTTCCGACTGCAGTTGCGGATCGGCCGCCGCTGCGTCGGCCAGGTGGCTGCTGCGCATCAGCGCCACCGTGGCGTCGCGCCGCGCCTGGCGGCGGGCCACGTGGTCCAGCAGCCATTCGCGGCGCGCGCTGTCCCTGGGGTTGGCCGCAGCGGATGGCGCCACGCTCGGGCGGCGGAAGATCAGGTTCCCACTCGCGGGGCCGATGGCAGGCGTTGACGGATCCGCCACTTCATGGGCGGGCGCTGCGGTCGCGTCGTCGGAAGCGGACGTGTTGGTGGACATGCGGGGCCTCAAAAAGGGATGAGTGGACGTGAGCATCAGGCACGACTCAGGCGCGCGTCAACATGGCGCTCGGTACCTTGGGCGCTTCGCCGTTGGACGAGTCCGCGCCCTCGATGTACATGGTCCACAGCAGGCGCAGGCCTTCCAGCCGCAGCAATTCGTTGGCCAGCACGATGTGCCGGTTCGACTCGTCTTCCAGGAACACGTCGTTGATCAACATCAGGGTCTCGTCCTCGTCGTCCTTGGCCAGACGCATGCTGCCCAGTTCGCCCCACAGCAGGTTGAAGGTCAGCGCGGCCGAATGAACCTTCGGCCGAGCCGCTTCGGAGGGTTCGCCCAATGCCGTGGTGAGCACCAGGCGCGTGGGGTGCTGCGCCCACTCCACCACGCACTCGCCGCCGGTTTCCAGGTGCACCAGCCAGGTGGCTTCACGCAGTTCGACCACGGCCTCGACGGCCTCGCTGTGTTCGGCCGCGGCCACCAGGCAGGCGGCGGCGTCTTCGGGAGTGCGGAGTTCGGTCATGGGGCCTCGGCGGACGGTGGCTGGGGATGTGCTGGCTTGAGTGGCGGAACGGGCCGATCGGTTCGAAACGTCCTGAGGCTAGATCGATTGACCGATGCCGGCGTCAGGGATGAAGCCTGTCGTGCGATCGGATGGGCAGACAACTTGCAGTGGGCCTGCAAATGACAAAGCGTGGCCGCCTCTTTTGAAGGCGCCACGCCGTGCTTTGGACGAATCTGGGCGATGCGCTTGCCGTCCAGTTGCAGACGTTTGTCAGACGGCCTGCTGCTTCTTTTCCTCGGCTTTCAGCAGTTCGCTGCGGTACTCGGTCAGCGCATGGCGATCACCTTCGCCGACCTGGTTCAGCAAAGCGGTGTTGTCGAGGTAGTGGTTCAGCTTGTCCAGTTCACTCGTGTCCTGATCGGCTGCCCGCTTTGGAGGGTCTGGCAGATTCCTCAGCAAAGTGGGCGCGAAATGGAGGAAGCCTCCATCCATGAGGGAATCCGACACCTCGCTCTTCGTTTTTTGAATCGCCCACGCTGTTCGCGCGTCGAGCACAGGAAGGGTCTCGTTGATGGCGTCGATCAAGCCAAGGTCGTCTGCGTCGAGGCAGGTGGTGGCGGGTTCCTGGCTCACGATCGCTTCGGTGGGGACCACTGTTGGCGTGGGCGTTTCGTTCTTGAGTTCGTGTTCGTACTGGGTGGGATAGGCGATGCGATGGGCCAGCTTGTACAACTCGTTGTCGTACTTCACCACCTTGTTGTCCGACTTTTCTTGAGGCAGGCGCTCAGCCAGATCCTTCGCCGCCTGTTGAGCAACGGGATGGGTGTTGTGCCTCTTCTGCAAATCGGCAAATGTCCGAAGCCCTTTCGCTGCGCCAGCCTTGCCGCCATGCGGATGGAGGTACTTATCTACCCAGTTGCGTTTTCCGCTGCTCAGACGTCGACCTTGAAGGCTCAGGTCGCTGCCAGGCTTGAGAAACTTCAGGGTGAGGACCAGGGACTCGGGGCTGGTCAGGGCCTTAGCCTGAACCTTTTGCTTGTACTGGTGGTCGTGATACGCCTTGATCGGCTTTTGGAGGATGCCGGGGAGTGCCATGGGGAATCTTTCGAAGGTGGGTTGACGCAATCGCCGTCAGCCTTGGGGGACCGGACCCGCGCTCTGTAACGGCCCTGCCTTGAAAGGTTCGCCTTAAGAGGTGGCTTAGGCAGCCGTCCGCGCCTGCCGCTCCGCCCATTGGCTAAGTCCGATGGCCAGGATGGCCACCCCCAGCCCCGTCCAATGCAGGTCCAGCATCCGCCCCTGCGCGATCATCACCCCACCCAGTGCCGCCCCCAGCGCCTGCCCTCCATACATGGCCGAGCTGTTCAAGGCCACCGTGGCCGGCGCCAGCGGCGGCGAGCGTTGCACCAGCCGCGCCTGCTGCGCCGAGTTGGCGGAGAAGCAACCCAGGGCCCAAGGCACCAGCACCAGCGCCTGCATCCACACCGAGCCGCGTCCCAGTGGCCAGACCAGCAGCGAGAGTGCGATCAGGCACAGGGTAATCAGCACCGCACGCGGCGCGCCCATGCGGTCGATGGAGCGGGAGATGAGCACGTTGCCCAGCAAGCCGAACGCGCCGAACCACAGGAAGAGCAGCGACAAACCGCCGCCACCCAGGCCGTGCGTCTGCGCGAAGTAGGGCGCGAAGTACGAAAACAGCGTGAACTGCGCGAAGGCCGACAGCAGCGTCACGCCCACGGCCATCATCAGCGGCGCCGAACCCAGGGCCCGGCCCCAGGATTCGCGCGACAGCGCGGCTGGCCGCACGCCGTTGGGCATGGCGCGCCACACCCAGACGCTGACTACCAGCGCCATCATCGCCACCAGCCCGAAGGCCCAGCGCCAGCCCAGCACACCGCTGATCCAGGCCGCCAGTGGCATGCCCATCACCGACGCCACCGACCAACCCAGGAACACGAAGGTGATGCCCCGACCGCGCTGCTCCGGCGGAACCAGCAAGCCGATGCAGGCCGCCGCCTGCGGCGTGAACACGGCCGGCGAAACCACGGCCAGCACGCGCAAGGGCAGCAGCGCCGCGTAGTTCGGCGCCAGCGCGCAGGCGGCGTGCAGCAGGCCATACCAGATCAGCGACCAGGTGAGGAGGCGGCGCCGGTCCCAGCCCGCCACCAGGCCGGCGAACAGTGGCGCGCCCAGGCCCATCAGGATGGCGGCTGCCGTGATCAGTTGCCCTGCCTGTGGTACCGAAATGTCCAGCGACTGGCTGATGTCATTGAGCGTGCCGGGCACCACCATCACGCCGGTACCGATGACGAAGTTGCCAACCATCAGCGCCCACAGACTGTGGGGCAGGGTGTTGCGGCTCACAGGGCCAGCCTTTCGGGAAAGAACCACAGCAGGGCGGCGGTCATGCAAAGGTAGCGCGCGAACTTGCCGATCGCCATGTAGGCCAGGCAAGGCCAGAACGGGAAGCGCAGCCAACCGGCCACCGCGCACAGCGGGTCACCCACCACGGGCAGCCAGCTCAGCAGACAGGCCTTGGGGCCGAAGCGCTCAAGCCAGCGCAGGGCGCGCAGTTCGGTGCTGTTGCCGCGCGCGCGGTCCACCAGGCGGTGGGTGCCCAGGCCCATGGCCCAGCTCACCGCGCCACCCAGGGTGTTGCCAGCGGTGGCCACCAGCACGGCGGGCCAGAAGAGCTCGGGGTTGAGCTTGATGAGCCCGAACACCGCGGGCTCGGAGCCCATGGGAAGCAGCGTCGCCGAGACGAATGCCACGACGAAGACGGTCGTCAGACCGTACTCGGGCAGAGCAAGCAGTTGGGCGAGGTGCTGGAACCAGGGGGGCATGGGCGCGGCGGGTGGGCCGCGCGGATTCTGTCACTTTCGCCTTGGCAGGCCGATCGACGGCGTGTTTAGGCCCGGCTCAGCGAAAGGACTGCGCGCGTGACTGGAAGGGGTGGCAAAGGTTTGAATGGCGCGCGCAGAGGCGTTGTTGGAACGCCGACGTCTTGCACCAGCGTCTTCGCGCTTGTCAGAAGCGGTGGCTTGTCCTCAGCCAGCGATTGCGCCGAGGTCTTGTGTGCGGCAATGATTGCCTGGCTTTCCTGGAGTGTCCTATAGACGAAATCCTTGAAAGGGCTCCCATCGGCGCTGGCGGTGCCAATCAATTGCCCCAGATGCTCGCCGTACCGCCTGAGCACGCTCCGCGCTTGAGGTGACAGCTTTTCGGAGTTGCAGTAGTCCTCAAATACCTGTTTGGTGACGGACCAGATTTTCAAGCAGGTTTCATAGTGCTTTTTTATTTCTTGGGCGTTCATGCCCAGTTGGTAATGGAATCCTCCTGGGGCATTTCCAAGCTCGTACTTTTTCTGACCGTCCTCGTTGAGTTTTCCTCGGGCGCCATCTTCGATGCACTTGACCGTGTGGTTGAAGTCACGCGCCAACAGTTCGAAGCGGGTAACGTGTTGCACCCAGGCCGAGCCCAGCGTCTCCAGTGTTACGTGGTCCATCGAGCCGTCGCTCTTTTTCAGCGCGGCCTGCACATCGCGTTGAAGTTGTTCCGTGGTGTGAATCTGCGCCTCCGTGGCATCCCCCGTGGCGAGTTGGAACTGCAGTTCGTACTGGCTGTTCACGACCTGCTCGACGGCATGCGCGAGCGTGCCCAGGGGGCTGCCGCTCTTGACCGTCTCAAGATAGGCCGGCAAGGTTTCCTGAAATGGCTGCTTCAGCTTCATTTTTCGCTGCTTGAACGCCGAGTCGCTCTCACCCACCAGTTTCGTCGGTTCGGGATCGTGTTTTTGAGCAAACGCGTGCACGCGTGGATCAATCGGCTCGAACTTGCCTTCTTCGCTGAATTTGGGTCGGGTCGCCGCTTCCATGACGGCCTTGACGGCCCTGAGTTGGAAGAAATTCATGTAGCCAGACAACTGGTTCAACTCATTCTGCAGTTCGTGGGTCGACTGGGTGGGTGGGTACGCCGTCGACAAGTCCGGCGTGGCGGCATTGCCAAGCGGTCGCTTGGGCATAGGCCGATGCAACGCCTTCTTGGATCGGGTCGAATAGGTTGAGTAGGCTGTCCTCTTGTTGGCTTCCGGAGGAGGGTTGTTCTCAAACAATTTGGCGGCGTTGAGCGACCTGTCCGGACTCTTGCCGTGATCCCTTGCTTTTCTGGCCACTCCACTTTTTTTGATATGGATGACGTGGGTGTCCGGTAGCCGTTGGAGGTCCTCGACGTCAACCCTTTTGTCGGTGGTATCTGGAAGCCGCAAGCTCTTTACGTCGCTATTGATGCGCTTGGCGTTGTCGTGGATGCGTCCCATGTCTGATGAAGCTGAGCTTTGATCTGAGTGAAAGTGTGAGGGGAATGGGTGGAAACCGGCTGGAGCCACGTGACTGTGTTGTCCCGCCTCGCGAAGCGCTGCACTGCTCGGCCCGCTATTCAGCGTCGGTTGGGTGACGGGCCCGTCAAAGCTGTTCCGGGCTTAGGCCATTGCTGAAAATTTGGGCAGATACAATCCGCCCTCCGCCGCCGGACCGCACCGGCCCCTTCTGTCCGAACCGCCGCCACGCCAGTTCCGCCCCGCCATGCAGATCGGCGCCCACGTCCTGCCCAACGCCCTGTTCGTCGCGCCCATGGCCGGTGTGACGGACCGGCCTTTCCGCAAGCTGTGCAAGCGGCTGGGGGCGGGCTACGCGGTGAGCGAGATGGTGACCAGCCGGCGCGAGCTGTGGGACAGCCTCAAGACCTCGCGCCGCGCCAATCACGAGGGCGAACCCGCGCCGATCTCCGTGCAGATCGCCGGCACGGATCCGCAGTCCATGGCCGATGCCGCGCGCTACAACATCGACCGCGGCGCGCAGATCATCGACATCAACATGGGCTGCCCGGCCAAGAAGGTGTGCAACAAGTGGGCAGGCAGCGCGCTCATGCAGGACGAGGCGCTCGCGATCGGCATCGTCGAGGCCGTGGTGCGGGCCTGTGAGCCGCATGGCGTACCGGTCACGCTCAAGATGCGCACCGGCTGGTGCGACGCGGTGCGCAACGCGCCCGTGCTGGCCGTGGCGGCCGAGAGCGCTGGCGTGCAGATGCTCACCGTGCATGGCCGGACGCGCGAGCAGGGCTACAAGGGCCAGGCCGAACACGACACCGTGGCGAACATCAAGAGCCGCGCGCGCATTCCGGTGGTGGCCAATGGCGACATCGACTCTCCCGAGGCCGCGCGCGAGGTCCTGCGGCGCACCGGCGCCGACGCGATCATGGTCGGCCGAGCCGCCCAAGGCCGTCCCTGGATCTTCCGCGAGATTGCTCACTTCCTCTCGACTGGCGAGCACCTGCCCCCGCCCGGCCTGGAGCAGGTCAAGACCTGGTTGCTGGAGCACCTCGACGACCACTACGACCTGTACGGCGAGAGCACGGGCGTACGCAGCGCGCGCAAGCACCTGGGCTGGTACGTGCAGTCGCTGCCTTTGCCGCCCGGTGAGGCCGCGCGTTTTCGCGCGGGTGTCAACGCCACCCACACCATCGATGACCAACGCCGTGTCGTCAGCCGGGCTTTCGATGTCTGGATCGACGCGGACTTCGGCGCCATCGCCGACTGGAAGCTGGCCGCATGAAAAAGACCAATACGCTGGACGAGTGCATCCGCGACAGCCTGGAGGCCTATTTCCGCGACCTCGATGGCACCGAGCCCGCCAACCTGCACGACATGCTGTTGAAGGCGGTGGAGCGCCCCCTGCTCGAGGTGGTGATGGCCCAGGCGCAGTACAACCAGTCGCGCGCGGCGCAATGGCTGGGCCTGAACCGCAACACCCTGCGCAAGAAGCTGCTCGACCACGGCCTTCTCGACTGAATTTCCAACCTTCCCTGCTACCCATGCGCGCACTCATCTCCGTTTCCGACAAGACCGGCGTGGTCGACCTCGCCCGTTCGCTGCACGCGCTCGGCGTGACCCTGCTCTCCACCGGCGGCACCGCCAAGCTGCTGGCTGATCAAGGCCTTCCCGTGACCGAAGTGGCCGAAGTCACTGGATTCCCCGAAATGCTCGACGGCCGCGTGAAGACGCTGCATCCCAAGGTACACGGCGGCTTGCTGGCGCGGCGCGACCTGCCCGAGCACATGGCCGCGCTGCGCGAGCACGGCATCGAGACCATCGACATCCTGGTGGTGAACCTGTACCCGTTCGAGGCCACGGTGGCCAAGGCCGGCTGCACGCTGGCGGACGCCATCGAGAACATCGACATCGGTGGCCCGGCCATGGTGCGCAGCGCGGCCAAGAACTGGAAGGACGTGGCGGTGCTCACCGACGCGTCGCAGTACGCTGGCGTGGTCGAGGAACTCAAGGCCAGCGGCAAGCTGAGCGACAAGACCCGCTTCGCCCTGTCGGTGGCCGCGTTCAACCGCATCAGCAACTACGACGGCGCGATCAGCGACTACCTCTCGTCCATCGAGTTCGACGAAGCCGCCGAGGTGCCGACGCGCAACGCCTACGCAGCGCAGGCCAACGGCCGCTTCATCAAGCTGCAGGACCTGCGCTACGGCGAGAACCCGCATCAGACGGCCGCGTTCTACCGCGACCTGTATCCGGCCCCGGGTTCGCTCGTCACCGCGAAGCAACTGCAGGGCAAGGAGCTTTCGTACAACAACATCGCCGACGCCGACGCGGCCTGGGAATGCGTCAAGAGCTTCGACGAGCCGGCCTGCGTGATCGTCAAGCACGCCAACCCCTGCGGCGTGGCCGTGGGCAGCGGCCCGCTGCAGGCCTACCAGAAGGCCTTCCAGACCGACCCCACCAGCGCATTCGGCGGCATCATCGCGCTCAATCGCCCGCTCGACGGCGCCGCGGCCGAAGCGATCAGCAAGCAGTTCGTCGAGGTGCTCATGGCGCCGGGCTACTCGCCCGAGGCGCTGGCGGTGTTCAAGGCCAAGGCCAATGTCCGAGTGCTGCAGATCGACCTGCCACCGGGTGGTCCTACCGCCTGGGACAAGGGCCTGAACCTGTCGGACGTGAAGCGTGTGGGCTCGGGCCTGCTGATCCAGTCGGCCGACAACCACGTGCTCCAGCGCGAAGACTTGAAGGTGGTGACGAAGCTGCAACCTACGCCGCAGCAACTGGATGACCTTCTGTTCGCATGGAAGGTGGCCAAGTTCGTCAAATCCAACGCCATCGTCTTCTGCAAGGACGGCATGACCATGGGCGTGGGCGCGGGACAGATGAGCCGCCTCGATTCGGCGCGCATCGCCAGCATCAAGGCAGGACACGCCAAGCTCTCCCTGCAAGGAACGGCGGTGGCCAGCGATGCCTTTTTCCCGTTCCGCGACGGCCTGGACGTGGTGGTCGATGCCGGTGCGAGCTGCGTGATCCAGCCCGGTGGCTCCATGCGCGACCAGGAGGTCATCGATGCCGCGAATGAGCGCGGTGTGGCGATGGTGTTCTCCGGGGTGCGGCACTTTCGGCACTGACTCCGGCAGCGGCCTGCGGGCCGCTTCCCCCCTTCCAGGGTGCGTCGCCCGCGGCCCAGCCAAGCCGGTACCGCGGCGACTCTCGACGAGTCATGCCGCTCGCGGCAGCGTCTTGAACACCTCTTGCGCCGCCGCCACGGTGTCGGCGATGTCCTGCTCGCTGTGGGCCGCGCTCACGAAGCCGGCCTCGTACAGCGCGGGCGCGATGTAGACGCCGCGGTCGAGCAAGCCGTGGAACAGCGCGTTGAACCTCGCCCCCTCGGTCTTCATCACGGCCTGGTAGTTCTGAGGCAATTCCGGCATCAGGAAGAAGCCGAACATGCCGCCCTCGGCGTCCACGCAAAACGGCACGCCCGCCTGGTCGGCAGCGGTCTTGAGGCCATCCACCAACTGGCGCGTGCGCGCCGACAAGGCCTCGTAGAAGCCGGGCCTGCGAATCTCGGCCAGCGTGGCCAGTCCGCAGGCCGTGGCCACCGGGTTGCCCGACAGCGTGCCCGCCTGATAGACCGGTCCCAGCGGTGCGAGCTGCTCCATCACCGCGCGCTTGCCGCCAAAGGCCGCCAGCGGCATGCCGCCGCCGATGACCTTGCCCATCACGGTCATGTCCGGCTCGAAGCCGGGAATCAGCTTCGCGTAGACGCTCTGTGCGCCACCCAAGGCCACGCGAAAGCCGGTCATGACCTCGTCGAACACCAGCAGGGCGCCATGGCGGGTGCACAGCTCGCGGCAGCGCTTCATGAAAGGCACGCTGGCGCGCACGAAGTTCATGTTGCCTGCGATCGGTTCGATCATGAGGCAGGCGATGTCGGCGCCGTGCTCGGCAAAGGCGGCCTCGAGCTGCTGGGGGTTGTTGTACTCGAGCACCAGGGTGTGCTGCACCACCTCGGGTGGCACGCCTGCGCTGGTCGGGTTGCCGAAGGTGGCCAGGCCCGAGCCGGCCTTCACCAGCAGCGCGTCGGCGTGACCGTGGTAGCAGCCCTCGAACTTGATGATCTTGCGCCGGCCGGTGGCGCCGCGCGCCAGGCGTATGGCGCTCATGCCGGCCTCGGTGCCCGAGCTCACGAGGCGCACCATCTCGAGGCTCGGCACCAAGTCCACGATGGCTTGCGCCAGCTCGACCTCGCGTTCGGTGGGGGCGCCGAACGAGAAGCCGTCGAGCACGGCCTTCTGGACCGCTTCGAGCACCGCCGGATGGCCATGGCCCAGGATCATGGGGCCCCAGGAGCCGATGTAATCGATGTGGCGCTGGCCGTTGGCGTCCCAGAAGTAGGCGCCTTGGGCGCGTTGCACGAAGCGCGGCGTACCTCCCACGGCGCGAAAGGCGCGCACTGGCGAATTGACGCCGCCGGGAATCAGGATCTTGGCGCGCTCGAACAGGTCCAGGTTGCGATCGGGCATGGGGTCAGTGTCGGGTGGTGTCCAGTGGGAAGTCGCCAGCGTCCAGCGCACTGTCGGGCGCGCCAGGGTCGGCCGGAGAATCGTCATCGGGCGCGGGTTCGTCCTCGTGGGCCCAGAACAGGCGATCGGGCACGGCGTGGCCCATGCCAGGCTGGAAGCCGGCGTCGAGGCACTGATCCAGATAGGTCAGGGCTTCTGCGCAGGCGGTCTGCAGGTCGGCCCCGCTGGCAATGAGTGCGCACAGCGCGGCCGACAGGGTGTCGCCGGCACCGGCGAAAGTGGCCTCGAAACGCTCATAGCGGGCAGTGGCCAGCACGGTTTCAGGCGAAGCCAGGTGGCTCTCGAGGTGCTGGTCGGCTGCATTGAAGCCAGTGACCAGGGTGTAGGGCACACCGTGCACCGCAGCGGCCCGTGCCACCTCGCGCGGGCCAGGCGGGCGGTCCCCTTCCCACTCGGGCAGCAGCCAGCGGCACAGGGTGCTGTGATTGCCGACCAGTACCGTGGTCTGCGGCAACAGCAGTTCGGTGCAGGCGTCCAGGTAGTTCTCTATGTCGAGCTCATCCCACCAGGACAGGTCCGGCATGTAAGTGATCACCGGCACTTCGGTGTAGTCGCTGGTGATCTGGGCCACCGCGCTGAGGTTCTCGGGCGTTCCCACGAACCCGACCTTGATGGCCCTTACGGGCATATCCTCCAGTGCGCAGCGCGCCTGGTCGACCACCGCTTCCTCATCCAGACTGAAATGGTCGCGGATGGCGGAGGTGTCGCGCACGTAGGCGCCTGTGACCACGGGCAGCACATAGGTGGAGGCGCTGGCCATGGCGGTGAGGTCGGCACTCAGGCCGCCGGCCCCACTCGGGTCGTTGGCGTTGAACGTCATCACGCAAGGCAGGGCGGACTCGCCCGGGGCCGTCGTGGCCTCGCGGTCGACGGAGGAATCGGCGGGGTCGGACATGGTGGGGATTGTGCGGGCTGCGCCGGCTGGCTGGCACTGTGGTGCAAGGGCCTCTGGACGCCGGCCATTCGCCTGTGAAATCACGCCGCAGAGCGCTTGAACAGGCTGGATACAATCGTTGCATTCTACGATACAGACCACAAAAACCATGAGTGACAGCAAGACTTGGATGTGCCTGATCTGCGGCTGGATCTATGACGAAGCAGCAGGCGCACCCGAGCACGGCATCCCTGCCGGCACCCTCTGGGCCGACGTCCCGATGAACTGGACCTGCCCCGAATGCGGCGCCCGCAAGGAAGATTTCGAAATGGTTCAGATCTGAGCGGACGGCTGCCTCGCGGCTGCCGATCCATTGTCCTGGTCCGGGTGGGCTGCCACGCCGGGCCCGATTGTGGTTGAGGAGCCCGTCCATCGTGAGTGCATCGCCTGCCCTGAAGGTTCTCGTCGTCGACGACAGCAACACCATCCGGCGCAGCGCCGAGATCTTCCTCAAGCAGGGCGGCCACGAGGTGCTGCTGGCCGACGATGGCTTCGACGCCCTGGCCAAGATCAACGACTATCAGCCCGATCTGGTTTTCTGCGACATCCTGATGCCGCGACTGGATGGCTATCAGACCTGCGCGATCATCAAGCGCAACGCCCGCTTCGCGGGCATTCCGGTCGTCATGCTCTCGTCCAAGGACGGCGTCTTCGACAAGGCGCGCGGCCGCATGGTCGGGTCCCAGGACTACCTCACCAAGCCATTCACCAAAGACCAATTGCTGCAAGCCGTGCAGCAGTTCGGCGCCAACCTCAACGGAGTTTCCTGATGCCCATCCACAAGATCCTCGTCGTCGACGATTCGAAGACCGAGCTCATGGTCCTGTCGGATCTGTTGACCAAAAACGGCTACACCGTGCGCACCGCCGAGAATGCGGACGAGGCCTTTCGTCGTCTTGGTGAGGAAAAGCCCGATCTCATTTTGATGGACGTGGTGATGCCCGGCCAGAATGGCTTTCAGTTGACGCGTGCCATCACGCGCGATCCTCAGTATTCGAGCATCCCCATCGTCATGTGCACCAGCAAGAACCTGGAGACGGACCGTGTATGGGGCATGCGGCAGGGCGCTCGCGACTACGTCACCAAGCCCGTCAACGGCGAAGAGTTGCTTTCCAAGATCCGCGCGCTGGCCTGACGCGCACCCCGGACACCAACAGCATGGCCAAACGACAGTCGCTGAAAGAACTCCAGGAACGACTGGCTCAGCGTCTCACGGCTGCGAAATCCGAGGCGCTGACCGCGACGTGGCTTGCCATTGAGGCGGGAGGCCGCCGCTACCTGCTGCCATTGGTGCAGTCCGGGGAGATCTTTCCGTGGTCAACCGTGCAGGCCGTGCCCTACACCAAGTCCTGGTACGTGGGTGTGGCCAATCTGCGTGGGGGTTTGCACGGCGTGGTTGATCTGGCGGAGCTCGTTCAAGGATCGGCGCGTCGAGCAATCCGCCCGGCCGAACGCATCACATCCGAATCCCGCCTGGTGAGTCTGCATGGCGCGCTGGGGCTGAACGCCGTGCTGTGGATCGACCGCTTGTTGGGTCTGCGCAATCCAGGTGCATTCAGCGCTGTGGGCGAACGCCCGCCCGAAGCGCCCGGCTATGTGACCCGTGTGCTCGTCGATGCGCAAGGGCAGGACTGGCAAGAGCTGGACCTGCAACTGCTGGTGAGCGAACCCGAATTTCTGGCCGTCGCGGCCTGACGAAGCCGATACCCGGCACCCGACGTTTTCGTCACCTGTTGTGAGTTGGAAGGTAAACCATGGCCACGCTTGATCGATTCCAAGGGCTGTTCTCCAAGAAGAACAAGGAGGCGGATGAGCCTGACCTGGCCGGTGTGACCGATCAGGAGATCGCCGAGCTCGCCGCCGCCCGGCTGGCGCCTGACGCCCATTCTGGGGACATCGACGACAACCTGCTGATCACGGAGGACGATGGCGAGGTCACCAAAGACGCGCTGGTGTCGCTGCCCATTCTGGGACGCCGTCCGGCCGAACAGCACCAGCGTTCGTTGGCGGTGCTGCTGGCTTTCGCGCTGCTCGTGCTTGGTGCCATCACGTTCTTCGTGTTGAGCCAGGCAGAAAAGATCAGCCAACAGGTGGCGGCCAGCGGCCAGGCGCTCATGCAGTCGCAGCGTCTGGCCAAGAGCGTGTCGCAGGCGCTGGTGGGCAGCCCCACGGCCTTCCCTGAAGTGCGCGACAGCGCGAGCGTGCTGGCCACCAGCGTGCGCGGTCTCAAACAGGGCGACAGCAACATGTCGATTGAGCCGCTGGGCCCCGAGTATGGTGGTGCCCTCGACGACCTGCTGCCGCGCATCGACGCCGCTGAACGCAACGCGTCGGCCGTGCTGGGCCAGCAGGCCACGCTGACGCAGGTGGGTGCCGCCCTGCGCACGATCAACCGCCAGTCGTCCGACCTGCTGGAGATCGCCGAAACGATTTCCTCCCTCAAGCTGCAGCAGAACGCACCGGCGGCTGAAATCTCCGCCTCCGGCCAGTTGGTGATGCTGACGCAGCGCATCGGCAAGTCGGCCAACGAGTTCCTCACGCTGGAGGGGGTCAGCCCCGAGGCCGTGTTCCTGCTCGGTAAAGACCTGATCACCTTCAAGGAGGTTGCGGACGGCCTGCTCAAGGGCAGCGACGAACTGCGGCTGGTGGCCGCGCGCGACCCGCAGGTGCGCGAGCGACTGCAGGTGCTGCTGCAGCGCTATGAGGAAACCCGTGTCGAGGCCGGCGCGATTCTCGGCAACCTGCAAGGCCTGGTGGCCGCGCGCGAGGCGCAGGCCGCCATCGTGGCCGACAGCGAGGCATTGCGCGTGGGACTGGAGAAGCTGCAGCAGGACCTGTCCGGCCGCTCCGGCCTCGGTGGTGGTCAACTGCTGGCCCTGGCGCTGTCCACGGTGTTCGCGCTGTTGTGCGCGGGCGGCCTGGCGTACGTTCAACTGCAGGACAGCCGGCAGCGCCAGATGATGGCCGAAGGCCAGCGGTTGGCGGCCGAGGCCCAGGAGCAGGAAGCCAAGCGCGTCAACGACGCCAACCAGGCTGCCATTCTTCGCCTGATGAACGAACTGCAAACGGTGGCCGAAGGCGATCTGACGCAGGAAGCCACCGTGACGGAAGACATCACGGGCGCCATCGCCGACTCGGTGAACTACACCGTGGAAGAACTTCGGTCGCTGGTGGGCAACGTTCAGGCCACGGCCACTCGGGTGGCGCAGACGACTTCAGCGGTGGAGAACACCTCGACCGAACTGCTCGCGGCTTCCACCGAGCAGCTGCGCGAGATTCGCGAAACCGGCCAGTCGGTGCTCGACATGGCGCAGCGCATCAACCAGGTGTCCAGCCAGGCTCAGGAGTCGGCCCAGGTGGCCCGCGCTTCTCTGGAGGCAGCAGAGTCCGGGCTGCAGGCCGTGCAGGACGCGATCGGCGGTATGAACGCCATTCGCGACCAGATTCAGGAAACCTCCAAGCGGATCAAGCGGCTGGGTGAGTCCTCGCAGGAGATCGGTGAAATCACCGAGCTGATCTCGGACATTACCGAACAAACCAACGTGCTCGCGCTCAACGCTGCCATCCAGGCGGCCTCCGCGGGTGAAGCGGGTCGCGGCTTCTCGGTGGTGGCGGAAGAGGTGCAGCGACTGGCCGAACGCTCGGCCGACGCCACGCGCCAGATCGCGGCGCTCGTGAAAGCCATTCAGACCGACACACAGGATGCGGTGGCCGCCATGGAGCGGTCCACCCAGGGTGTGGTCGCGGGGGCGAGGCTGTCCGACAACGCTGGCACCGCGCTGTCCGAAATCGACCGCGTGTCGCGTCGACTCGCGGACCTCATTGAGCAGATCTCGACCGCCGCTTCTCGCGAAGCCGAATCGGCCAACGAGGTGGCGGGCAGCATTCAGCACATTTTTGCGGTGACCGAGCAGACCGGTGAAGGCACGCGGTCCACGGCCCAACAGGTGCGCGAACTGTCGGCCATGGCCGAGGAACTGCGTCAATCGGTGGCCCGATTCAAGATCGCCTGACACCGGCCACGTCGAACCCTTCAGGGATCCCCATGACCGAAGCGCCCGAAACCGCTCTCCAGGACTTGCCCAACACCGATCTCGGGCCGCTGGCCTGGGTCTTCGAGGAGCTGCGCAAATCGCTCGACGCGGCCAACAAGGCCATTCGGCGATTCGTGCGTGAGAACGAGCAGTCGCGCCACGGCGATCTTGAGGCGGTCGATCCGGCGGCCCTGCGCATGGCGCGCCAGCAGCTGCACCAGGCCGTGGGCGCGCTGGAAGTCGTCGGACTGGGTGCGCCGGCGCAGGTGCTGCGCGGCATGGAATCCGCGGTGCAGCGGTTCGTCCAGAAGCCCGAGAGCTGTGACGAGCAGGCGGCCGCGCGCGTCGAGCGGGCCAGCTTCGCCTTGATCGAGTACCTGGAGGCTGTGCTCAACCACAAGGCGGTGCAGCCCGTGGCCTTGTTCCATCAGTACCGCGAGGTGCTCGAGCTGGCGGGCGCTGAGCGTGTGCACCCGGCGGATCTGTGGGATTTTGATCATCGTGGAATCGACGTGCCTGCGCCACCCAACGCCAAGGCGTTGGAGGTCAGTGCGGCGGTCCGTTCGCTGTTTGACCGCCTGACGCTGCTGGTCGTCAAGACGCAAAGCGCCGCGGCCTGCCAGCAACTGGCCAAACTCTGCGGCGGCTTGTCCGCCGCCATGGACGAGCCTCGCCAGCGCACCTTCTGGCGTGTGGCCGCTGCGTTCTTCGAATCGGCGGGTTCGCAGGGATTGCCCTTCGACATCTACGTGAAGCGTGCGGCCTCGCGCCTGCTCATGCAGTTCGGTCAGCTCGCGTCGCGAACGGGCCAGGTGTCTGAAACCCTGCTTCACGACCTGCTGTTCTTCTGTGCGCAGAGCCAAGTCCCTGCCGGTGTCACCACCCAGCACCTGGAGGCTGTGCGCGAAGCATATGGTTTGCACCGCTACCGCCCGGCCGATTACCACCAGGCCACCCTGGGCCGATATGACCCTGCCGTGCTGGCCCAGGCCCGCAAGCGCATCCAGGCCGCCAAGGAGGCCTGGTCCTTGTTCTCGGGTGGCGACAACTCACGGGCCCGCCAGGTGGGCGACCAGTTCGGTCTGATCGGTGAATCGCTGCTCAAGCTGCACGCGCCCAGCGCACCCTTGTCGGCGGCCCTGGTCAAGGCCACCGATCGCGCGGTGAATGAGCCGGGTGGCGTGCGCCCGGAACTCGCGATGGAGGTGGCGACCACCACCTTGTACCTCGAGGCCGCGTTCGAGGATTTCGATCCCGGCGACCCTCAACTCGCCGTGCGTACCCAGGAACTCGCGCAGCGCCTGACCGACGTGATCGAAGGCAAGCCCGCCCGCCCGCTGGACGACTGGATGGAGCAGCTCTACCGGCGCATCAGCGACCGGCAGACGATGGGCAGCGTGGTCGACGAGTTGAAGGTTTCGCTCGGCGAGGTCGAGAAGTCGCTTGACCAGTTTTTCCGCCAGCCGCAGGAGAAAGCCGGGCTTCATGTGGCCGTGACCCAGCTGGCGCAGATGCGCGGCGTGCTGTCCGTGCTGGGCCTGGACCACGCGGTGCAGGCCGTGACCCGCATGCGCAGCAGCGTGGAGCAGATTCTCGACACCGAGGTGGACGAGGCCTTGGCGCGTGAAGCAGGCACCTTCCAGCAGTTGGGCGACAACCTCAGCGCGCTCAGCTTCCTGGTCGACATGCTGAGCTATCAGCCATCGCTGGCGAAGAAGCTGTTCGTGTTCGACGAGGACAAAGGTGGCCTGGTGCCGCTCATGGGACGCGCCAGCGTGGGCCGCGACCGCTCGCAACCGGCCCGCGACGACGCCGAGGCGCTGCAACAGGGCGTGCGGCGCGTGGTGGACAGTGTGTTCGGCGGCCTCGACGACCTCAGCGGATTGAGCCAGCAACTGGACTCGCTCGCCGATCAGGCCGCGCTGGCCGAGCAGCCCGCCGTGGCCAAGGCGGCGCGTGAGGCCGCCGAGGCTGTGGTGCGCGATGACGCCATGGTCGGCGCGCAGGCCTTGGTCGGATTGACCGAGGTCGCTGTCGCCGAGGCCCCCACCGCCGCGGCAGTCGAGGCGCCCGCGGACGACGGCACCGACGAAGACGACCTGCTCGATATCTTCCTGGAGGAGGCGCGCGAGGTCGTGGCCAATGGCCGCGAAGCCGTGTCGCACCTGCGCGAGCAGCCTTCCGACCTCGACCACCTGACCACGCTGCGCCGCGCGTTTCACACGCTCAAGGGCAGTTCGCGCATGGTGGGTCTCAACGAGTTCGGTGAGGCCGCCTGGGCGATGGAGCAGCTGCTCAACGCCGTGCTGGCCGAGCAACGGCCCGCCAACGAGCCGCTGCTGGGTCTGTCGGGCGAATCGCTGGACCAGTTCGAACGCTGGGTGCGCGACATCGCCGCACAGCAGGCCGGGGCCTGGCGCTCGCAACCCTTCCGCGCCAGCGCCGAAGCCTTGCGGGTTCAAGGGGTGTGGTTGCCCTTGCAGGCGCCTGAAGCCTTGGAGGTTGAAGCGATCGACGTGTCATTGGATGAGCCGGTCGACGCCGCTCCTGCGGACGATGCCGCCGGACCCTCCACTGGCCTGGGCGACTTGCCCATGCCCGAGCCCCTGTCCGACACTGCCTTGGATGTTCCACTGCTGGCCGATATCGACCTGGATCTGCTGGCGCAAACCGCCCAGCCCGCGTCGGTGGAAGCGCCCGCAGAACCGGTCGAACAGTCCGCGGCACACGCCGATCCTGTGGAGCCGTTGGCCGTGGCCGCGGTACCGCCCGAGTTCGATGAGCTGGAAGACTTTCCACGCGAAGCCGTTGAATCCGGGTTTGCCGAGATCGAGCAGATCGAACTGACCGCCCCGGCGCCCCTGCCCGTCGCTGCGCCTGCGCTCCCGGCGGACGTGCCGCCCGAGGAGCCGATGCGCGAGATCGGCCCACTGCGCATTGGCCACAAGCTCTACAACGTATTTCTCAACGAGGCCGACGAGTGGTCTCGCCGCCTGAACACCGGGCTGTCCGAGTGGGCGCTGGAAACCCACGCGCCGGTGCCGGAATCGGCGGAAGCCCTCGCGCATTCCCTGGCCGGAAGCTCGGGCACGGTGGGCTTCGAGTCGCTGTCCGGCATTGCGCGCGCGCTCGAGCATGCGTTGGGCTCGGTGGCTGCACGCCAGCGCGCGGGCCATGAGGCGTCGGCTGCTCTTGGCCAATTGTTCGTCGATGCCGGTGAAGACGTTCGTCGACTGTTGCATCAGTTCGCCGCCGGTTTCCTGAAAGAGGCCAACCCCGAGTTGCTCGCGTCGCTCGTTCGGGTGGTGCACGATCCCCTGGCTTTCAGCGAGCCACCGGCCGTTGCACCGGTCAGCGATCTCGATGACGTGTTCCTCACGGTCACCGACGAGATCGAATTGCTGCCAGCGGATGACGAGCCCGCGTTGACGGCTGCCGCCGGGGCGCCCGTGGTGACTGAAGAGGTGATGCCCACGCCGGAAGCCGCTCCTGTCGATTGGGAGCCGCCCGTCGCAGCCGAGCCCGTTCGCGCCGAATCGCCGGGCAACGTCCATCAGGACATTGACGACGACATCGATGCCGTCGACACCATCGACATCGACCTGTTCCCGATCTTCGAGGAAGAGGCGCAGGAACTGCTGCCCCAGATGGGCGCTGCCTTGCGCCAATGGAGCGCCCGTCCGGACGACGGTGCCGCGCGTGGCGAGGTGCTTCGGGCGCTGCACACGCTCAAGGGCAGTGCGCGTCTGGCCGGCGCCCTGCGCCTCGGTGAAATGGCCCACCGCATGGAGACGGCGGCGGAACGCCTGGGCTCCGATGTTCAGCGCGCCAGTGATCTGGAGGTGCTGCAGAGCGCGTTCGACGCCATTGCCGCTCGCTTCGAGGCCTTGAGACACCCCGATGCGCAGACCGGCGCAGTGCAGCAGTCCGCACCCGAAGTGCAGGTGGCCGAGCCGTCCGAGAATGCCGACGCTGCCCAGGCGCCGACCGGCGCCGCGCCTGCCATCAATACGGTGGCCTTGGGTGCCAACTTCGTCGCGCCGATCGCCCCCGCCCAACTCGCGGCGCGCAGCACGGCGGCTGTGCGGGTGCGACCCGAGCTGCTGGACCGCCTCGTCAATCAGACCGGTGAAGTGATCATCTCGCGCTCGCGCATGGAGGCCGAAGTCGTCACGCTGCGCACCTCGCTCAAGGATCTCACGGGTAACCTTGACCGCCTGCGCCAGCAGTTGCGGGACATCGAATTGCAGGCCGAGACCCAGATGCAGTCGCGTCTCGCCCAGGCGCGCGACCACGTCCAATCCTTTGACCCGCTGGAGTTCGACCGATTCACGCGCGTGCAGGAACTCACCCGCATGATGGCCGAGTCGGTGAACGACGTGGCCACGCTGCAGCGCAACCTGCAGCGCGCTGTGGAAGCCACCGAAGACAACCTCGTGGCCCAGGCGCGCCAGACGCGCGAGCTGCAACGCGACCTGCTGCGCACCCGCATGGTGGAGTTCGAGGGCATCGCCGAGCGCCTGTACCGCGTGGTTCGCCAGGCGTCCAAGGAAACCGGCAAGCAGGTCCGCCTCGACATCACGGGCGGCAACATCGAAATGGACCGGGGCGTTCTGGATCGCATGACCGGCACCTTCGAGCACCTGTTGCGCAACCACGTGGCGCATGGCATCGAAGCGCCCGAGCTGCGCGGGCAGCGCGGCAAACCGGCTGAAGGCCGCATCGACATCCAGTTGCACCAGGAGCGCAACGACGTGTCACTCGTGTTCGCCGACGATGGCGGCGGTATCGACCTCGACCGCCTTCGCGAGAAGGCCCGCGAGGCCGGCCTGCTGGCGCCCGGCGTGGAACTGGACGACGAACAGGCGGCCCAACTCATCTTCGAGGCGGGCATCAGCACCGCCCGCGAGGTGTCGGAGCTCGCAGGCCGTGGCATCGGCATGGACGTGGTGCGAAGCGACGTGCTGGCGCTGGGCGGGCGCATCGAAACCTCCACCCGGGCCGGGCAGGGCACCTCATTCAAGCTGGTGTTGCCACTGACCACCGCCGTCACGCAGGTGGTGATGCTGCGCGCCGGCGAACTCATGTTCGGCGTGCCGTCGAACGTGGTGGAGATCGTGCGCCGCGTGCCGCCGGCCGAACTGCAGGCCGCGTACGCCAGTGGCCACATTCGCCACGGTGACGAAGACGTGCCCTTCTTCTGGAGTGGCGCCCTTCTGCAGTCCTCGGCGCAGTCTCAGGAGCCGCAGAACCGCACGCTGCCTGTGGTCATCTTCCGCAGTGCGGCGCAGCGCGTAGCCTTGCACATCGACGAGGTGCTGGGTAATCAGGAAGTCGTGGTCAAGAACCTGGGCGCGCAGCTCTCGCGCCTGCCGGGCCTCGCGGGCATGTCGGTGCTGGCCTCGGGCGCGGTGGCACTCATCTACAACCCGGTGGCCCTGGCCTCGGTCTATGGCCCACAGGTGCCCGAGTGGGTGCAGAAGCAGTTGTCGCAGCCGCAGCCCGCGGATGCCACTGCCATGGGCGGCGACGCGGGCGCGGACACCGCGCTGGCCAGCGTCCCCCTGGTGCTGGTGGTCGACGACTCGATCACCGTGCGCCGTGTCACCCAGCGCCTGCTGCAGCGCGAAGGCTATCGCGTGGTGTTGGCGGCCGATGGCTTGCAAGCCCTCGAGCGGCTGCAGGTCGAGCGCCCGGCGGTGGTGTTGTCCGACATCGAAATGCCGCGCATGGACGGCTTCGACCTCGTGCGCAACATCCGCGCCGACGCCCGCCTGGCCGATCTGCCGGTGATCATGATCACTTCGCGCATCGCGGAAAAGCACCGCGAGCACGCGCGCGAACTGGGCGTGGACCACTACCTCGGCAAGCCGTACTCCGAAGACGAGCTGCTCGTGCTGGTGGCGCGCTACGCCCGGTCCACCACGGACGCCTGATCTTTCACCACCGCGTACCGCGCGAGCGTCTTGTCGCGCGCCGCTGCGTGGTCCACCAGCGGGGCGGGGTAGTGCTCGCCGATCTCCACGCCGGCGGCGGCCAGCTCCACCGGTGTGGCCTTCCAGGGCGCGTGGATCGCGTGATCGGGCAGTTCGGCGAGCTGGGGCAGGTAGCGTCGGATGAAGCGGCCCTGCGGGTCGAAGCGCTCGCTCTGCGTGATGGGGTTGAAGATGCGGAACCACGGTTGCGCGTCGCAGCCGCTGGAGCTCGCCCATTGCCAGCCGCCGTTGTTGGCCGCCAGGTCGAAGTCGATCAGGTGCTCGGCGAAGTAGCGCTCCCCCCATTGCCAATGGATGCCGAGGTCCTTCACCAGAAAACTCGCCACCACCATCCGCAGGCGGTTGTGCATGTAGCCGGTCTGGTTGATCTGCGCCATCGCGGCGTCCACCAGCGGGTAGCCGGTGCGGCCCTCGCACCAGGCCTTGAACCGCGCGTCCGCGGCTTTGCCGTGTTCGTAGCGCACGGCGTCGTAGGCGGGCTTGAAGGCGCGCTGCGCCACGTGCGGGAAGTTGGCCAGGATCTGGTGGTAGAAGTCGCGCCAGATGAGTTCGGACAGCCAGGTGCTGGCGCCCGCGTTGCCCTGGGCGTGCAGCTCGTGGGCGATGGACGCCAGCGCCCGGATGGACACGGTGCCGAAGCGCAGGTGCGCGCTGAGGTAGCTGGGGCCCTTGATTGCCGGGTAGTCGCGCGCCTCGTCGTAGCGGTCGATGCGCTGCAGGAAGTCATCGAAGAGCTGGTGCGCCCCGTCTTCGCCGGGGGGCAGGGGCAGCTGCGCCAGGTTGGTGCGCTCGAAGCCGATCTCCTCCAGCGTGGGCACGGGGCGCGAGAGCCCCTCGGGCAGCGGCGCCAGCGCACCCGCGTGCTTCGTGATCGGGTAGGCCTTCAAGTGAAAGGGCGTGAGCGCCTTGAGCCAGGCGTTCTTGTAGGGCGTGAACACGCCGAAGGCGCGCCCGGCCTGCGTGAGCACCTCGCGGCGCTCGAAGATCACGTGGTCCTTGTGGGTGCGCAGCAGCACACCCTGGTGCGCGAGCGCGCCCAGCACCTGGGCGTCGCGCGCCAGCGCGGCGGGGTCGTCGTCGTGGTTGGCGAACACGGCCTGCGCGCCCAGTCGTTCGGCCAGTGCGGGAATGGCATGCAGGGCGCGATCGTGCAGCACGATCAGGCCGGTGTCCCGGCGCCCGTGCTCGGCGCCCAGCTCGCGCAGCCGCGTGTCCAGCGCCACCAGCGACTCCCGGATGAATTCGACGCGGCGGTCGGCGCGCGGCAGCGTGTCGAGGATTTCGCGGTCGAACACGAACACGCACCACAACCGGCGGCAGTGGCGCAGCGCGTGGTGCAGGGCCGCGTTGTCGCTGGCGCGCAGATCGCGGCGGAACCACATCAGACCGGTGTCGAATTGGCTCATGGGGTGATGGGGACGGAGGCGACCGGCGAACCCGGGCCGGCGAGGGGCGGGACATAGAATCCGCGCATGGCCGCCGATTTTGCTCCGACCAACCTGACCCATCATTTCCTGATCGCGATGCCCGGGTTGACCGACGAGTTGTTCGGCCGCAGCGTGGTGTTCATGTGCGAGCACAGCGAGCGCGGCGCCCTCGGCCTGGTCATCAACAAGCCCAGCGACATCCTCCTGCCCAAGCTGTTCGAGAAGGTCGAGCTGCCCCTGTCGCGCGAAGACCTGCTGGAACTGCCTGTGTTCCAGGGCGGGCCGGTGCAGACGGAGCGCGGCTTCGTGCTGCACGAGGCCGTCAATCCCGATCAGGACGGTGAGTCGGTCTACGCTTCCACGCTTTCCATTCCGGGTGGCCTGGAGATGACCACCTCCAAGGACGTGCTGGAGGCCATGGCGGCCGGCGCCGGCCCGCGCCGCGTCTTCGTCTCGCTGGGCTACGCTTCCTGGGGGCAGGGTCAGCTCGAGTCCGAGATCGCCGAGAACGCCTGGCTCACCGTGCCCGCCGACATCGAGATCATTTTCGACGCCCCGGTGGCCGAGCGCTACGACCGCGCCATGGCCTTGCTGGGTCTGCAGCAACCGTGGATGCTTTCGCCCGATGCCGGCCACGCCTGACATGCCTGAGGCCGCCGCCACGCTGCAGACCTTCCTGGCCTTCGACGTGGGCCAGCGCCGCACCGGCGTGGCCACCGGCAACCGACTCACCCGCAGCGCCACACCGCAGCCCACCATCGTGGCCACGGGCGACGCGCGCCTGGAGCGCGCGGCCGAGCGCATCCGCGAATGGGCGCCCGACGCCCTGGTGGTGGGCGTGCCCTTCCACCCCGACGGCGCCGAGCACGCCAACACCGCCATGGCGCGCAAGTTCGCGCGGCGCCTGCACGGCCGCCATGGCCTGCCCGTGTTCGAGGTGGACGAGCGCTACAGCACCACCGAGGCACGCGCGCAGGGCGCGCGAGACGCCGACGCGGCCTCCGCCTGCATCATCCTGGAACAGTTCCTGAGGAGCCTGCCTTGACCCCCCCCGATGCCGAAGCGCTCTACGCGCAACTGCGCACGCGCGTGCAGGCCCTGCTCGACGCCGAGCCCGCAACCCGGATCGTGGGCATCGCCACCGGTGGCGCCTGGATCGCCGAGCGCCTGCACGCCGACCTGAAGCAGCCCGGTGCCTGTGGCGTGGTGTCCTCCGTCATGCACCGCGACGACTTTGCGCGCCGCGGTCTGGCCAGCAGCGTGCAGACCCAACTCCCCTTCGACGTGAACGGCGCGAAGCTGCTGCTCGTCGACGACGTGCTCTACACCGGCCGCACGCTGCGCGCCGTGCTCAATGAACTTTTCGACCACGGCCGCCCGCAGAGCGTGCGCCTGGCCGTGCTGGTCGATCGTGGCGGGCGCGAGCTGCCCATCGAGGCGCAACTGTGTGTGGCGCAGGTCGAGGTGCCCGCCGGCCAGTCGCTCGAACTCGCGCGCGACGACAGCGGCCGCCTGCGCTTCGTGCTGGAGGCCATCAAGCCATGACCCCTGCCCGCAACCCCCAGCTCAACAAGAACGGCGAGCTCATCCACCTGCTCTCCACCGAGGGCCTGTCGCGCGACATCCTCACGCACATCCTCGACACCGCGGCCAGCTTCACCAGCGTGAGCAACCGCGAGGTGAAGAAGGTGCCGCTGCTGCGCGGCAAGAGCGTGTTCAACCTGTTCTTCGAAAACAGCACGCGCACCCGAACCACCTTCGAGATCGCGGCCACGCGCCTGAGCGCCGACGTCATCAACCTCGACATCGCGCGCAGCTCCACCGCCAAGGGCGAGTCGCTGCTCGACACCATCGCCAACCTCAGCGCCATGGCGGCCGACATCTTCGTCGTGCGCCACAGCGAGTCGGGCGCGCCCTACCTGATCGCTCAACACGTGGCACCGCACGTGCACGTGGTCAACGCCGGCGACGGGCGCCACGCGCACCCCACGCAAGGCCTGCTCGACATGTACACCATCCGCCACTACAAGCAGGACTTCACGAAGCTGTCCGTGGCCATCGTGGGCGACGTGCTGCACTCGCGCGTGGCGCGCTCCGACATCCACGCGCTCACCACCCTGGGCTGCCCCGACGTGCGCGTGGTCGGCCCGCGCACCCTGGTGCCGAGCGACCTGTCGCAGATGGGCGTGCGCGTGTGCCACACGCTCGAAGAGGGCATCAAAGGCTGCGACGTGGTGATCACCCTGCGCCTGCAGAACGAGCGCATGAGCGGCGCCTTGCTGCCCTCCAGCCAGGAGTACTTCAAGAGCTTCGGCCTCACGCCCGAGCGGCTGAAGTGGGCCAAGCCCGACGCCATCGTCATGCACCCTGGCCCCATCAACCGTGGGGTGGAAATCGACTCCGCCGTGGTGGACGGGCCGCAGAGCGTGATCCTGCCGCAGGTCACCTTCGGCATCGCGGTGCGCATGGCGGTCATGGGCATCGTCGCGGGCAACGAAGCGTGAGCGCCACCGCACCCGACCCCGCCACGCGCTTCTGGAGCCCGGCCCTGCGTGGCCTGAGCGCCTACACGCCCGGCGAGCAGCCGCAGGGCGCGGGATGGGTCAAGCTCAACACCAACGAGTGCCCCTACCCGCCGTCGCCACTCGCCCTGCAGCGCATGGCCGAAGCGGTGGACGAGCGCCTGCGCCTCTACCCGGACCCGACGGCGCTGGCCCTGCGCCAGACCATTGCCGCACAGAACGGCCTGAGGCCCGATCAGGTCTTCGTGGGCAACGGCTCCGACGAGGTGCTCGCCCACGCCTTCATGGGCCTGCTGCGCCACGGCCGGCCCGTGCTGGTGCCCGACATCAGCTATTCCTTCTACCCGGTCTACTGCGCGCTCTACGGCGTGCCGTGCCAGCCGGTGCCGCTGGACGAAGACTTCCGTGTGCGGGTGGCCGACTACCTGCAGCCCAACAGCGGCATCGTGCTGCCCAACCCCAACGCCCCCACCGGCATCGCGCTGCCGCTGGAAGACATCCGCTGGCTGCTGGAGCGCAACACCGGTTCCGTGCTGGTGGTGGACGAGGCCTACGTCGATTTCGGCGCCGAGAGCGCCGCCTCGCTGGTCGACGAGTTTGCGCAGCTGCTGGTGGTGCAGACCCTGTCCAAGTCGCGCGGGCTCGCGGGCCTGCGCGTGGGCTTCGCGCTGGGTCACGCCGATCTCATTCACGCACTGACCACCGTCAAGGACAGCTTCAACTCCTACCCGCTGGACCGCATCGCGCTGGCGGGCGCCCAGGCCGCGCTGGAGGACGAGGCGCACACCGCGTCGCTCGTCCGGCGCATCGTCGACAGCCGCGAATGGCTGGCGCGCGAGCTCGCCGCGCTGGGCTTCGACTGCCTGCCGTCCCGCGCCAACTTCCTGCTTGTGCGGCACCCGCGGCACAGCGCGCTCCAGTTGCAGCAAGACCTGCGCGACCGCAAGATCCTGGTGCGCCACTTCCAGCAGCCGCGCATCGCCGAGCACCTGCGCATCACCGTCGGCTCGCAGCCCGAGTGCGAGGCCCTGGTGGCGGCGCTGCACGAGTTGATCGACCCCGTCCGCCACCGCGACCCCAAGGTGACCCCCGCATGAAGATCCTCATCCAGAACGGCCGCGTGATCGACCCGGCCAGCGGCCGCGACGAGATGGCCGACGTCGCCATCGCGGCGGGCCGCATCATCGCCATCGGCCCCATCGCCACCGACTTCCACCCCGCGCGCACCCTCGACGCCACCGGCTGCATCGTCGCCCCCGGCCTGGTCGATCTGTCGGTGCGCCTGAAGGAGCCCGGCCAGGAACACGCGGGCATGCTCGAAAGCGAAACCGCTGCGGCCGTGGCCGGTGGCGTCACCTCGCTGGTGTGCCCGCCCGACACCGAGCCCGTGCTCGACGAGCCGGGCCTGGTGGACATGCTCAAGTTCCGCGCCGAGAAGCTGCACCGCTCGCGCGTCTTCCCGCTCGGCGCGCTCACGCGCGGCCTGGGCGGCGAGGTGCTGACGGAGATGGCGGAGCTCACGGAAGCCGGCTGCGTGGGCTTCGGCCAGGCCGAGGTCACCATCCAGAACACCCAGGTGCTGCTGCGCGCCCTGCAGTACGCGGCCACCTTCGGCTACACCGTGTGGCTGCGCCCGCAGGACCTGTGGCTGGGCAAGGGCGTGGCCGCCAGCGGCCCGCTGGCCACGCGCCTGGGCCTGGCCGGCGTGCCCGCGGCGGCCGAGACCATCGCCCTGCACACCCTGTTCGAGCTCATGCGCGGCATCCAGGGCGGCGCCCGTGTGCACCTGTGCCGCCTCAGCAGCGCGGCCGGCGTGGCCCTGGTGCGCGCGGCCAAGGCCGAAGGCCTGCCCGTCACCTGCGACGTGAGCGTGCACAACCTGCACCTGACCGACGTCGACATCGGCTTCTACGACAGCCGCTTCCGCCTGCAGCCCCCCCTGCGCCAGCAGCGCGACCGCGACGCCCTGCGCGCCGGCCTGGCCGACGGCACCATCGACGCCCTGGTGTCCGACCACAACCCGGTGGACAGCGACGCCAAGACATTGCCCTTCGCCGAGGCCGAGCCCGGCGCGAGCGCGGTGGAACTGCTGCTGGGCCTGGCCTGCACCTGGGCGCAGCAGGAAGGCCTGGGGCTGATGCAGGCCCTGTCCGTGCTCACGCACGGCCCGCAGCAGGTGCTGGGCACCAGCCTGGGCACGCTGCAGGCCAGTGTGGGCCAACTCGCCGTGGGCGGCGCGGCCGACGTGCTGGTTTTCCACCCCGACGCGCCCTGGGTCGTGGCGCCGTCCGCCTTGCGCAGCCAGGGCCGGCACACGCCGTTCGAGGGCCATGAGATGCCGGTGTCGGTGCGCGCCACGCTGGTGGCCGGGCAGATCGCGCACACCGCCGAGGGCGTGGCGGCGCTGGCGTGAATGCCCTCGGCGGCCAGGTGATTCGACACGGACGCATTCGAGGCGGGCACGCGCGCGCGGCGTGGCGCGCGCTGCGCGCCGTGGCGCACGTGCTGCGCGGGCTGTGGATCATCCGCACCGAGTTCGGCCGCCTCACGCACGCCCAGAGCCAGCTCATCGTGCGCGAATGGTCGCGCCGCATGCTCGCCATCATGGGCATCACGCTCGACGTGCAGGGCCAGGCGCCCGCGCACGGCCCCGTGCTGGTGGTGGCCAACCACCTCTCCTGGCTCGACATCGTCGTGATGAACGCCGCGCACCCCAGCCGCTTCGTCTCCAAGGCCGACGCGCAGCACTGGCCGCTGCTGGGCTCGCTCATCACCGGCGCGGGCACGCTCTACATCGAGCGCGAGAACCGGCGCGACGCGCTGCGTGTGGTGCACCGCATGGCCGAGCGCCTGCGCGAGGGCGAAACCGTCTCCGTGTTCCCCGAGGGCACCACGGGCGACGGTTCCCGGCTGCTGCCGTTCCACGCCAACCTGCTGCAGGCAGCCATCTCGGCCAGCGCACCGGTGCAGCCGGTGGCCCTGCGCTATCTCGACAGCGGCACCGGCCAGCCTCACCCCGGCCCGGTGTTCGTGGGCGAGGACACGCTGATTGCCTCGGTGTGGCGCACCCTGCGCGCCGACACCGTGCGCGCGGTGGTGCGCTACGGAACCCCACAGCGCGCGGGCGACCGCGACCGCCGCGCCTGGGCGGAGGCGCTGCGCGCCGAGGTGCAGGCCGAGCTCGACGCGGCCCGCTAAGCGCGAGTACGTCGCGAGTCAGTGCGCGTCGGCCGAGGCCGCCGCCGCCTCCGGTGCGGCCCGCAGACGCCGGTAAAGCAGCCCGCGCGACACCCCCAGCTGCCGCGCGGCGCGCGCGATGTTGCCGCCGCAGGCCGCCAGCGTTTCCGTGATCACGCGGTCGCGGTGATCGTCCAGCGTGGAGGAGGGCGCCGTGTCGGTGCTCGGCGCGTGCGGCTCGGCATCGCCCTCCTGGGCCGAGGGCGCACCCGTGGCCACCGCGCGGTTGAAGTCCACGCCGTCGGCGCTGCCGATGTGTGCGCGCACCCAGACCGAAAGCCCGTTGGGCAGGCGCAGCGCGCGTGGCTCGCGCACGCGGTGCAGGGCCAGCAGCTCCTCGAAGGCCAGGCCGAAGACCTCCTCCACCGGTGGGTGCGCCAGCGCCTGCGCGCCCGTCAGGCGCTGCGCCACCGGGTTGAGCCAGGCGAGCGCGCCGTTCACGTCCACGCCCGCCAGGCCTTCCAGCGGCGTGCCCAGCACACGCGGGCTGGCCTGGAACTGCAGCACCAGGTGAGCGGGCGACTGCAGGCGCAACAGGCGGTTCTCGATGGTGCTGGCGTAGAGCGCCACCAGCCCCGCCGCGTCGAAGCCGAAGGGCGAGCCCTCGATGGACAGATCCAGCACGCCGGCCAGGCGGCCGTGCACGTCGCGGATCGGCGCGGCGGCGCAGTGCAGGGTCTGCAGCATCTCGTGGAAATGCTCGGCGCCGTGCACCGTGCAGGCGCTGGCCACGCGCGCCACGATGCCCGGCGCCGTGGTGCCGATCTCGCCCTCGGCCAGGTTCACGCCCACGCGGCTGCCCGCGTCCAGCAGGGGCTGGGGCGCCGTGCCCAGCGGCGCGCTGGCGTGAATGACCACGCCCTGGCCGTCGGTGAGCAGCACGCGGCAACTGGTGCCCAGCAACGCCGCGGCGAGCTGCTGCAAATCCTCGTTGCCGGCCGCCAGCAGTTGCTGGTTGCGCGTGAGGCAGGCGTGCATGCGGCTGCGCGTCACCGGGTCGAAGCTCACGGCCTGGCGCGCGTCTCGGCGCGCGGCGGTGCAGCGCATCCACGACTGGATGACCGCCTCGTTCACCAGCCCCGTGGGGCGCTCGCCCTCGTCGAAGAAGCGCTGGCGCGCCAGTGCCGTGCGCTGCTCGGCGGTCTGGAAGAACAAGGGGCGTGCGGGTTCGGCCATGGGCACCTCGGGGTGGGCGAGGGCAGTATGGGCCGCGCGCGACGGCGCGGCGCTGCGGGAAATCCCTGCGCCACGCGCCACTCTGTTCCACGGTGGAACAAAACACTTGAGGGAAATCCCGGGGGTGCTGGGCGATGGCCGGCTGCGGAACATGAGGCCCAAGGCATCCGGTTCCCGGGGGATGCGCGAGCGCACCGACGACCCCACACGCCGGCCCGGAACGGCATAACAGAGGAGACACCATGAGCACCCATTCGCTCGCCACGCGCGCCGCCCCGACGTCGCTTGGCCTGGCGCTGCTGCTGGCCGCCACGTCAAGTGTGCTGGCCCAGCAGACGACACCAGTCAAGGGATCGGCCGCCCACATCACGGCGGTCACGACCCAGGTCGACGGGGCCTTCGTGCGGCAGAACAGCCGCGCCACCCACGACTGGCCCAGCCACGGCCTGGACTACGCCGAGACCCGGCACTCGAAGCTCGACCAGATCAACCCCGGCAACGTGAAGGACCTGGGCCTGGTCTGGTCGTACAACCTGGAGTCCACCCGCGGCGTGGAGGCCACGCCCCTGGTGGTGGACGGGATCATGTACGTCACCGCGTCCTGGAGCATCGTGCACGCCATCGACGTGCGCACCGGCAAGCGCATCTGGACCTACGACCCGCAGGTGCCGCGCGAGGGCGGCTTCAAGGGCTGCTGCGACGTGGTGAACCGCGGCGTGGCGCTGCACGAAGGCCAGGTGTTCGTGGCCTCCTACGACGGCCGCCTGATCGCGCTGGACGCGGCCACGGGCCAGAAGCGGTGGGAGAAGGACACCATCATCGACCGCAAGTTCAGCTACACCATCACCGGCGCGCCGCGCGTGGTCAAGGGCAAGGTCATCATCGGCAACGGCGGCGCCGAGTACGGCGTGCGCGGCTACGTCACCGCCTACGACGCCAGGACCGGTGAGCAGAAGTGGCGCTGGTTCACGGTGCCGGGCGATCCGTCCAAACCCTTCGAGGACGAGTCCATGGCCAAGGCCGCCAAGACCTGGGACCCCGCCGGCAAGTGGTGGGAGGCCGGTGGCGGCGGCACCGCGTGGGACGCCATGGCCTTCGACCCCGACCTGAACCTGCTCTACATCGGCACCGGCAACGGCTCGCCCTGGGCGCACAAGAAGCGCAGCCCGGCGGGCGGCGACAACCTGTACCTGGCGTCCATCGTCGCGCTCAACCCCGACACCGGCAAGTACGTGTGGCACTACCAGGAAACGCCCGGCGACAACTGGGACTACACCTCCACGCAGCCCATGATCCTGGCCGACCTCACGCTGGACGGCAAGAAGCGCAAGGTGGTGATGCACGCGCCCAAGAACGGCTTCTTCTTCATCATCGACCGCACCAACGGCAAATTCATTTCGGCGAAGAACTTCGTCGACGTGAACTGGGCCACCGGCTACGACAAGAACGGGCGCCCGATCGAGACCGACATCGCGCGCGTCGCCGACCGTCCGCGCGAGATCATTCCCAGCGCCTACGGCGCGCGCAACTGGCATTCCATGTCCTTCAACCCCAAGACCGGCCTGGTCTACATGCCGGTGCAGGGCGTGCCCATCTCGCTGGTGGACAACAAGGACTGGAAGTTCAACGCCGTGCGCCCCGGCGAGCCGCACAGCGGCATGGGCTGGAACATGGCCATGTTCGCCAACGTGGAGCCGCCCACCAGCAAGCCCTTCGGCCGCCTGGTGGCCTGGGACCCGGTGAAGCAGGCGCCGCGCTGGACGGTGGAGCACGTCTCTCCCTGGAACGGCGGCACGCTCACCACCGCGGGCAACCTGGTGTTCCAGGGCACGGCCGATGGCCGCTTCGTGGCCTACAACGCCAGCAACGGTGAGAAGCTGTGGGAGACGCCCACCGGCACCGGCGTGGTGGCCGCGCCCGTGACCTACCTGGTCGATGGCAAGCAGTACGTGTCCATCGCGGTGGGCTGGGGCGGCGTGTACGGCATCGCGGCCCGCGCGACCGACCGTCAGGGCCCGGGCACGGTCTACACCTTCGCTGTCGGCGGCAAGGCGCCGGCGCCGGCGTTCGTGGCCTACCGCATGAGCCAGCTCGTCGAGGGCGTGAAGTACGACCCGGCCCACGTGCCCGAGGGCACCGCGCTCTACGTGAGCAACTGCGTCTTCTGCCACGGCGTGCCGGGCGTGGACCGCGGCGGCAACATCCCCAACCTGGGCTACATGGACTCGGCCTTCATCGAGAACCTGGACAAGTTCGTCTTCAAGGGCCCGGCCATGGCGCGCGGCATGCCCGACTTCACGGGCAAGCTCAGCGCGGACGACGTGCAGAAGATCAAGGCGTTCATCCAGGGGACGGCCGACGCGATCCGGCCGAAGAAGTGAGTACCCCCCGCCGCGCTTCGCGCGACCCCCCTCAAGGGGGGCGGCACCTGCGGCCCGGCGAAGCCGGTTCCGCGGTGCCACCCGGTTCAGGGTGGGCGCGCGGGGCGCCCGGGGCGTTCAGGCTGCCTTGGCGCGGCTCAACATGAGTTCCGTATTCGCCTTGCGGTCCGCGTTGAGCTTCTGCACCGTGGGCCGTTCGCCCAGGCGCTTGAGGTAGTCGCGCACCGGCAGATCGGCCAGGAAGTCGCGGCCATAGATGATCTTGGTGGCGCTGCTCACCAGCGGCAGGTGCACCGCGCCCGCGCAGTCGGCCAGGGTGAACGCATCGCCCGCCAGGAAGGGCGAGAAGGTGGTGAGCTTGGCGAAGCCCGCGATGTTCTTCTCGAGCTGCGGCGCGATCTTCTCCTTCGCGCTGTCGCTCACCTTGCCGCCGAAGAAGGCCTCGGGGTAGAGGTTTCGCGCCACCAGCTCCAGGTGCAGCTCCAGGTAGCGCACCAGCTCGCGCACCTTGGCGGCGGCGAAGGCGTCGGCCGGCAACAGCGGGGGGTGCGGGTAGGCGTCTTCCAGGTACTCCAGGATCACGGTCGATTCCGACAGCGCGCCCTGGTCCGTCTTGAGGTAGGGCACCTTGCCCAGCGGGCTGCAGGACTTGTCGGTCTCGCCGATCCAGGCGAGTTCTTCTTCAAAAGGAATGCCTTTTTCGAGCAGGGCGAGCCGCACCTTGTTGTAGTAGTTGCTGGCCGCGAAGCCGCAGAGCTTGAGCATGGGACTGTCTCCGGTGGTCGTTCGAAACGGGCGATCGTGGCCCCGGTGCGCGGGCGGCGCAAGGCCCCGGGCGTCACCGGCGAGACCCCCACCCGTAAAATCCCGCCCCATGTTCCTGCACCGCTGGCTGCGCCGTGGCACCGCGTGGATCGCCCTCCTGGCGGTCTGCTTCGGCGCGTTCGCGCCCACGCTGTCGCAGGCCGCGCTGAAGGCCCGCGGGCCGGACGCGGGCCACTGGGTGCAGATCTGCAGCGCCAGCGGCATCACCTGGGTGCGCGCCGACAGCGGTGACAGCGCCGGGGGCCACGCCAGCGACACGGCGATGACCTGCCCCTGGGGCGTCATCGCCGGCGGCGCGGCTGGCCAGCCACCGGTCCATGCACTGGCCTTGCCCGATGCGGGCCAGCAGCCCTTGCCCAAGGCCCGGGCCCAACGCGGCTGGGACGCCGCGCCCAGTGCCCACGCCCCCGTGCGCGCCCCGCCCCGGGGAATCTGAGTTGTCCGCTCGCGGCAGCGGCCCCAGGGCCGCCCCGCGTTCCTTGCTTTTCAGATCCGGATTCCCCATGAAACACCTGTTCATCGCCTCTTCCTTCGCCATCGCCGCCACCGCCTGGGCCCAAAGCCCGGTGCAGGTGCAGGACGCCTGGGCCCGCGCCACGATCGGCGCGCAGTCGGCCACCGGCGCCTTCATGAAGCTCACCGCCCCGCAGGCCACGCGACTGGTCGAGGTGCGCTCGCCGGCCGCCGGCATCGTCGAAGTTCACGAGATGAAGCTCGAAGGCGATGTGATGCGCATGCGCGCCGTCACCGCACTGCCGCTGGCCGCGGGCCAGACCGTGGAGCTCAAGCCCGGTGGTTACCACGTGATGCTGATGGATCTCAAAGGCCCCGTGAAGGCCGGCGACACCGTGCCGCTGACGCTGGTGTTCGAGGGCGCCGACGGCAAGCGCCAGACGCAGGACGTGAAGGCGACGGCGCGCGCGCTGGCGGCCGCGCCGGCACCGGCGGCCGGCGGCCACGGCGGCGGCCACGGCAAGCACTGATCCGCGTCCGCGAGGCCTTCCCATGTCCTCTTTGCCCGACGCCTCGGGCGCGAGCGCGCGTGCGCGCGTCCGCGTCGACCTGCGCGCCAGCCTCCGCCGGGTGGCATGGCGCTGGCACGCCTTCGCCGGCCTGCTGGTTCTGCCCTTCCTGCTCACGCTCGCCATCACCGGCGCCGTGATGGTCTTCTACACCGGCTTCCAGACGCGCCTGGGGGTCGACCCCCGCGTAGAGCCGCTGCCCACAGCCCAGCCGGTGAGCGCGCAGGCGCTGGCCGCCATGGCCGATGTGCCCGGCGGCAAGCTGCGCACCTACCTCGCACCGCGCGCGCCCGACCGCGCCGCGTGGTTCGTCATCGAGCGCGACGGCCAGACGCTCGCCGCCGCGGTCGATCCCTATCGCGGCACCGTGCTGCACTGGGTGGACAAGGAGCACACGCCCTTCGCCTGGGCCCAGCGCATCCACGGCACGCTGCTCATCGGCGACGTGGGCGATCGTGTGATCGAGGTCGTCGCCTGGGCCACGCTGGTGATGCTGCTCAGCGGCGCCGTGCTGTGGTGGCCGCGCGGCGAACAGAGATGGCGCTCGCGCCTGTGGCCCGATCCGCGTGCGCGCGGCCTGGGCCGGTGGCGGTCGCTGCACGGCAGCCTGGGCCTGTGCACGGGCGCGGTGCTGGTGGTCTTCCTGCTCAGCGGCCTCACCTGGACCGGCATCACCGGCGGGAAGTGGCTGCAGGCCTGGGGCAGCTTTCCCATCGAGCAGTCCCGCGCCGTGCCGTTGTCGCACGAGCCGCATGCGGCGCTCAACACCGCCGGCCTGCAGGAAGTGCCCTGGGGCCTGGCGCAAACGCCGCTGCCGGCCTCGGGATCGGCCGAAGGCGCTGAGGGCCTCGCCGCCAGCGCGCCGGTGGACCTCGACAGCGTCGCGGCCTTCGCGACGCGCATCGGCTTTCGCGGCCAGCACCAGATCGCGCCGCCGCGCGAGGCTCGCGGCGTGTACACGATTTCCGCCAACACCATGAGCGGCGACCTGGGCCAACCCACGGGCGACCGCACCGTGCACGTGGACCGCCACAGCGGGCGCGTGCTGGCCGACATCGGCTTCGCCGATTACGGCGCCATGGCGAAGACGATGGCTGTGGTGATCGCCCTGCACCAGGGCGACATGGGGCTGTGGAACGCGCTGCTCAACCTGGCGGCCTGCCTGGCCGTGGTGGCGCTGTGCGTGGCCGGCGTGGCCATGTGGTGGCTGCGCAGGCCACGCCGGGCCGTCAGCCCGGCGTGAGCGGCACGCCCGGCGCGGGCGGCGACGAGGCGGAGCCGTTGCGCTCGAAGGTGACCACGTGGTCGACCTCGGCGCGGATGCCGATCCACTCGCCCACCGCGTGGTTGTGGTGCGAGGGCACGTGGGTCATCAGCGTTTCGCCGCTGGCCAGGCGCAGGGTGTAAAGGAACTCCGAGCCGCGGAAGGCCTTGCGCACGATCTGCGCCTTCACCGGCGCGTCGTCGTCGTGAACGATGTCGTCGGCGCGCAGCAGCACGTCGCACAGGCCGGCCTCGTAGGCGCTGGGCAGCGGGCACTCCTCCACGTCCTGCAGCGGGCCCAGCGGCGTCTGCACGGACACCTGGTCGCCCTGGTGCAGGATCTGCGCCGGCGCGAACACGCCATGGCCGATGAACTCGGCCACGAAGCGCGTGGCCGGGCGGTGGTACAGCGCGTAGGCCTCGTCCCACTGGTGCAGCCGGCCCTCGTGCATCACGCCGATGCGGTCGCCGATGGCGAAGGCCTCCAACTGGTCGTGCGTGACGAACAGCGCCGTGGCGTTGGCCGCCTTCAGGATGCCGCGCACCTCGTGCGCAAGCCGCTCGCGCAGGTCCACGTCGAGGTTGGAGAAGGGCTCGTCCAACAGCAGCAGGCGGGGGTTGGGCGCCAGCGCGCGCGCCAGCGCCACGCGCTGCTGCTGGCCGCCCGAGAGCTCGTGCGGGTGGCGCGCGCGCAGGTGCTCCAGGCCCACCAGGCGCAGCACCTCGCCCACGCGCGCCTCGCGCTGCGCGCGCGGCAAGGCGTGGATGCCGAAGGCCACGTTGGCGGCCACGTCCAGGTGCGGAAAGAGGGCGTAGTCCTGAAACACCATGCCGATGCGCCGCCGCTCCGGCGGCACGTGCAGGCCCGGGCTGCTGACCGTCTCGCCATCGAGCACGATCTCGCCGTCCTGCGCCCGCTCCAGGCCAGCCACCGCGCGCAGCAGCGTGGTCTTGCCGCAACCCGAAGGGCCGATCAGCACGCCGATCTCGCCCGCGGCGAGCCCGAAGCTCACGCCATCGACGGCCGGGTGGGGCGCGCCGGTGTAGCGCACCTGGAGTTGCGAGACCTGCAGGAACATGCGGGCCATTGTAGATATCTACAATTCTCATTTGCGTTGATGCGGTTGAAGGCCTGAGCCGCCGCGCCCAAGACACAACCCGATTCCATGCCGCGCTGGTCCGCTCAGGTGCTCTTGTTGTCGCTGGCCGCCGTGCTGGTGCTGCCGGTGTTCGCACTCGCCGCGTCCTGGTTCGGCTTCGACGCCGCCGCGCAGGACGTGCTGCTGCAGATGGCGCAGACCGTGCTGCCCGACTACACGCTCACCTCGCTGGTGCTGTGCCTGAGCGTGGCGATCGGCGTGGCGCTGGTGGGCGTGCTGACGGCGGCGGCGGTCACGCTGTTCGACTTCCCGGGCCGCCGCGCCTTCGAATGGGCGCTGCTGCTGCCGCTGGCCATGCCCGCCTACGTGGTGGCCTACGCCTACACCGACTTTCTTCAATTCAGCGGCCCGCTGCAGAACGGCTTGCGCGCCAGCTTCGGCCTCAGCGGGCGGCTGCTGCCCGAGGTGCGAAGCACCGGCGGCGCGGTCTGGGTCTTCACCTTCACGCTCTATCCCTACGTCTACCTGCTCGCGCGCACCGCGCTGGCCGAGCGCGCCGCGCAACTCATGGAGGCCGCGCGCCTGCTGGGTGCGCCGCTGGCCCGGCGCATCCGCACCGTGGCGCTGCCGCTGGCGCGCCCGGCCGTGGCGGCCGGCGTGGCGCTCGCGCTCATGGAAACCCTGGCCGATTTTGGCGTCGCCAGCTACTTCGGCATCCAGACCTTCACCGCCGGTGTCTACAAGGCCTGGCTGGTGATGGACAACCGCCTGGCTGCGGCACAACTGGCCACGCTGCTGCTGCTGACCGTGGCGGCGCTGCTGTGGGTGGAGCAGCGCGCGCAGCGGCGCATGCGTTTCGCCACCTTGCGCGGCCAGCGCGCGGGCAGCGCCGAGGCGCAGCCCGTGCGGCTGCACGGTTCGCGCGCCGCCCTGGCGGTGCTGGTGTGCGCGCTGCCCGTGCTGTTCGGCTTCGTATTGCCGGTGCTGTTCATGCTGCACCCGCTCATCGGCGGCTGGGACGTGCTGCCCTGGGGCCAGTTCCAGCAGTGGGCGCTCAACAGCGTGCGGCTCGCGGGCCTGTCCGCTGTGCTGGCGGTGCTGATCGCCCTGGCACTGGGCTTCGCGGTGCGCGCGCAACCCTCGGGCCTCACCCGCGGCGTCTCGCAGCTTGTCAGCCTGGGCTATGCCATCCCGGGCGCGGTCATCGTGGTGGGCCTGTTGCTGCCGGTGGGCTGGGTGCAGGAGCGCTGGCCTGACGCTGGCGTGGGCTACTGGGTCACGGCCACGGCGATGGGCATCGTCTGGGCCTACCTCGTGCGCTTCTCGGCGGTGGCGCTGCAGTCGGTGCAGGCGGGCTACGCGCGCATTCCGGGCAGTCTGGACGACTCCGCCCGCATGTTGGGCACCACCGGCACGGCGCTGGCCGCGCGCGTGCACTGGCCGCTGCTCAAACGCGCCACGGCGGCGGCCGCGCTGCTGGTGTTCGTGGACGTGATGAAGGAGTTGCCCGCCACCCTGGTGCTGCGGCCCTTCAACAGCGACACCCTGGCCGTCGTCACCTACAACCTGGCGCGCGACGAACGCCTGGGCGAGGCCGCGCTGCCCGCGCTGGCCCTGGTGCTGGTGGGGCTGATCCCGGTGATGCTGCTCAGCCGCACGCTGCGGCAGAAACAGGTTTTGTCGTAACATGCAGACAAATTCTGCTGCACATCCGGTGCCGAAAGGAGTGCCCGTGTCCATCCACACCGTACCCAGCCGGGACTTCGCGCGCGACGTGGGCCATGCGAAGCGCCTGGCCACCGAAGGACCTGTGTTCATCACAGACCGAGGCCGCCCGGCGTTCGCGTTGCTGACGATCGAGGACTACTACGCCTTGACCCACACCCAGCCGCAAAGCCTGCTGCAGGCCATGGACGCGATCCCCGGCGGCGATGTCGACTTCGAGCCGCCCAGGATCGACGGCGACTTCAAGCCCGCCGAGCTGGATTGAAGGGCCGGCATGTACCTGCTGGACACCAACGTGATCTCGGAATTGCGAAGCGGCAAGGCACAGCAGTCGCAGACGGTGCGGGCTTGGGCCGCCAGGCAACCGATCAATGAGCTCTACCTGTCGGCGATCACCGTGATGGAGATGGAAATCGGTGTGCAGTTGATGCAGCGGCGTGATGCCGTTCAGGGCGCCACGCTGCGGTCCTGGTGTGACCGGGTCTTGCTTGAATTCGATGGGCGGGTGCTGGGCTTCACGGGCCACACGGTGAAGTGGTGCGCGCCCTTGCACGTGCCCGACAAAAAGTCATTCCGGGATTCGATGATTGCCGCCACGGCCCTTGAGCACCGTTTCGCGGTGGCCACGCGCAACGTGAACGACTTCCTGGTGGCCGGCTTGAAGGTCGTCAACCCTTGGGAACCTGAGGCCTGAGGATGCTATTGCCGATGATCCGTGCGCGGCGGCGCTGACACGCCGCGTAAGTTCTTGTTGCGGCCCTTGTGTGGGCGCACGCGCGCTGCTTCAATCCCGCGCATGGATCGCACACCTCCCCAGCCCCTGGGCGACCGGCGCCAACTCCTGGCCCTGGGCGCCGCCGCCGGTGCTGCCGTGCTCATGGCCGGCTGCTCCTTTCCCTCGCTGCCCGTCCCGGGCCGCCAGGCCCCGGCGGCCGACCCGGCCTACCGCCGCGCCGCGGCCAGCCACCTCTACCGCCGCTACCCGGACCGCATCTACCAGGGCCGCCTGCCGGCCATGCTCTACGCCATCGGCGTGCTGGAGGTGGTGGTCGAAGGCAGCGGGCGTGTGGGCTCGTTCAAGTGGCTGCGCGCGCCCGGCCACGCGCCCGAGGTGGTGGCGCAGATCGAGCGCCTGGTGCGCGACGCCGCACCGTTCCCGTCACCGGGCAGCCGCACGAGCTACATCGACACCTGGTTGTGGGACCGCAGTGGGCGGTTTCAGCTCGATACCCTGACCGAGGGGCAGCTGCAGGTGTAGCCGGGCCCTTGGCCGCAGGCCCTACCATCGCCCCCCATGGCGATGAACTGGGCCTGGATCGGACTCTTCACGGTGGCCTTCGCCACCGCCCTGGTGCGCTGGGCCCTGGGCGAGGACGGCATCCTGCCCGCACTGCTCACCGCGCTGTTCGACGGCGCGCGTTCCGGCTTCGAGATCTCGCTCGGCCTGGCCGGGGTGATGGCGCTGTGGCTGGGCCTCATGCGCGTGGGTGAGCGCGCCGGGATGATCGAATTGCTCGCGCGCCTGGCCGGGCCGTTGCTGCGCCGCCTTTTCCCCGAGGTGCCGCAGGGCCACCCCGCGCAGGGCGCCATGACCATGAACATCTCGGCCAACCTGCTGGGCCTGGACAACGCCGCCACGCCGCTGGGCCTGAAGGCCATGCGCGAGCTGCAGTCGCTCAACACCGAGCCCGCCGGCACCGCCAGCCACGCGCAGATCATGTTCGTGGTGCTCAACACGGCGGGGCTCACGCTGATCCCCACCTCGGTCATCGCCATCCGCCAGAGCGTGGCGCTCAAGCAGGGCCTGGGCGCCGGCTTCAACGCGGCCGACATCTTTCTGCCCACGCTGCTGGTCACCTTCATCGCGCTGCTGGCGGGCGTGCTGGCGGTGGCGGTGTGCCAGCGCCTGCCGCTGTGGCGCGCGCGGTTTCTGCTGCCGGTGCTGGCGGTGGGCGGGCTGCTCGCCGCGGCGGTGACGGCGCTGGCCCGCCTGCCGGCTGATCAGGCCGCGCGCGTCGCCGGCACCACCGGCGCGGCGGTGATCCTGGGCGTGGTGATGCTGTTCGTGATCGCGGGCGCGGTGCGCCGCGTGAACGTGTACGACGCCTTCATCGAAGGCGCGAAGGACGGCTTCGGCGTGGCCATCCAGATCGTGCCCTACCTGATCGCCATCCTCGTCGCCATCGGCCTGTTCCGCGCCGCGGGCTGCATGGATTTCCTGCTCGCGGGCATCGGCGCGCTGGTGTCGGCGCTGGGGTTCAACACCGATTTCCTGCCCGCGCTGCCCGTGGGCCTGATGAAGATCTTCTCGGGCGCGGGCGCGCGCGGCCTGATGATCGACGTGATGCAGGCGCACGGCGTGGACTCCTTCGCCGGGCGCCTGGCGGCCATCGTGCAGGGCTCCACCGAGACCACCTTCTACGTGCTCGCGGTGTACTTCGGCAGCATCGGCGTGCAGCGCACGCGCTACGCGCTGGTGTGCGCGCTGTTCGCCGACGTGGTGGGGCTGATCGCCGCCATCGGCATCGGCTACGCGATGCTGCGCTGATCCGGCTATTTGATCAGCCCTTCGGCATTTCCTTCGGCCCGCCGTTGATGCCCCAGGGCGTGCCGAAGCGGTCGGTGACCATTCCGAAGGTCTTGGCCCAGAAGGTCTCCTCCAGCGGCATGGTGACCTTGCCGCCGTCGCTCAGCGCCTTGAACACGCGCTCGGCCTCGGCCGGCGTGTCGAAGGTGATGGCCATCATCGCGCCTTCGATGCCCTTGAATTCCATGCCGGGGGGCGTGTCGCCGGCCATGAGCGTAAAGCCCGGGTGCACCAGGTAGGCGTGCATCACCAGTTTCTCGCCACCGGGCGGGCAGGGCATCTGGTCCTTCAGGTCGCCATAGGTCATGAGCGCTTCGAGCTTCGCGCCGAACAGCCTGGCGTAGAAGTTCATGGCTTCGGCGCAGTTGCCGTTGTAGGACAGGTAGGGGCTGAGCGAGGTCATGCGGGTTCTCCGTTGGGTGGATGAAGGTGAAGGCCCGGCACGGGGCGTGGGGTGGCTTCACGTGCACGACGAACGAGGAGCCAGTGTTTCGACAAGGAGTTGACCGCTGAGCGCTGAACGGTCATATCAAGTGAGTTTTGTAAAGTTATCGAATTTTGATAACTTTCCAAACTTTGGTATAAACACCCCATGGACCCTATCGGAAACCCCTTTGCGCCCGGCGCGGGCACGCCGCCGCCGGAACTCGCGGGGCGCGACGAGTTGCGCGAATCCCTGCGGGTCAGCCTGGAACGCACCCGCCTCGGACGCCCGGCGAAGAGCGCCATGCTGGTGGGCCTTCGAGGTGTCGGCAAGACCGTGCTGCTGGACCGCATCCGGCAGGATGCGGAGGCCTCGGGCATCCACACCGTGCGGATCGAGGCGCCCGAGGGGCGCTCCTTGCCCGCGATCCTGGCGCCACAACTGCGGCAGGCCTTGTTGCGGCTGAGCCGGCTCGAAGCCGCCAAGAACCATGCGGTCAGGGGACTGCGCGCGCTGGCCGGCTTCGCCAGCAAGCTCAAGGTGACGTACCAGGACATCGAAGTCGGCTACGACTTCGACCCCGAACCGGGCCTGGCCGACAACGGTGACCTCGAGCACGATCTGCAGGCCTTGTTCGAACAGGTGGGTCTGGCGGCGAAAGCGGCCGGCACGGCGGTGGCCCTGTTCATCGACGAGCTTCAGTACGTTGAAGAGGAGCAATTGGCCGCGCTGATCACGGCGATGCACAGGACGGAGCAGAGGCAACTGCCGGTCATTCTGGTGGGTGCGGGCTTGCCGCAGTTGCGCGGGCAGATGGGCAACGCCAAGTCGTACGCGGAACGCCTGTTCGAATTCCCCGAAATCGGGCCTTTGCCCGACGAGGCGGCCCGGCAGGCCATTGGCCGCCCGATCGAGAACGAAGGCGCCACCATTGATGACGACGCCGTCGAGCGCATCCTGGCCCTGACGGAGGGCTATGCGTACTTCCTGCAGGAATGGGGCAGCCACACCTGGCTGGCGGCCAGCGCATCGCCCATCAGGCGGCGCGACGTGGCCGAGGCCTCTACCCAGGCCATCGCGGCGCTGGACGAGAGCTTCTTCCGGGTGCGATTCGACCGCTGCACGCCCAAGGAAAAACGCTACCTGCGTGCGATGGCGGAACTGGGTGCGGGGCCGCACCGCTCGGGCGACATCGCTGCCTGCTACGGCGCCAAGGTCTCGTCGCTGGCGCCTACGCGCAGCGCTCTCATCACGAAGGGCATGGTCTGGAGCCCGAACCACGGGGACACGGCGTTCACCGTGCCCATGTTCGACGAGTTCATGAAGCGCATCATGCCCGGGGACGATTGGCGCGAGTGAATGTGTCTGCCGAGCCGCACACCATTGAGGGTGGCGCCCCCGGCAGGAATCGAACCTGCATCTAGCGCTTAGGAGGCGCTCGTTCTATCCATTGAACTACGGCGGCGCGGGGAGCCGGGATTGTATCGGCGGGGCCTGCGCGGGCCCGTCGGGCGCACGGCCTAGTCGTAGCGCAGCGTGAAGATCAGGTCGATGGCGTTCTCGCTGCCGGCGCGCGCCCGCACGGTCACGCGGCGCGAGACGTCGTAGAAGATGGACACGGTGCTCAGCGTGCCGGCCAGGCTGCGCTCGTAGCTCAGGTACAGGTTGTCGGCGATCTGCTTGCCCAGCATGACGGCGGCCGAGCTGTTGGTGCCGTCGCCCGTGCTGCTGGAGCTGGTGCCGGTGAAGCTGAGCGTGTCCAGGCCCAGGGCCTGCGCGAGGCCGCCGTCGAGCGGACCGCCGTCGCTGCCGGCGAGCAGGGCCAGCGCGGCTTGCTGGAGCACGGCGGCCTCGGCACCCGCACCGCTCGCCGGGCGGCCCAGCACCAGCCAGGCCAGCTTCTCGCTGTCGGGCATTTCAGGGTCGGAGAACAGGCGCACGCGCGGGGCCTGCGCGGTGCCCGTGATCTGCACGCCCACGCGCTGGGTGGTGTTGGGGCGCACGGCGTCGATCTCCAGGGCGGGGTTGTCGTAGGCACCGTTGAAGCGCAGCACGCCGGTTTCGATGGCCAGTTGCTGGCCGTAGGCGCGGTAGGTGCCGCGCACCGTGCGCACCTCGCCGACGATGCGCGGCTCGGGATCGGGTGGGTTGGTGCGGACCTCCAGTTGACCCTCCAGGCGGGTCTGCAGGCCCTGGCCGCGCAGTTCGAAGGAGGGGCCCAGGTCGACGGTGATGCGCACGTCGGGAACGACGGGCACGCCGCCGCGCCGGTCGATGGGGTATTCGGTGCCGCGCACCACCACGTCGTCGCCCAGGCTGGGCGCGGCTTCGTCGGGCAGCACGATGAGGGCTTCGTCGGCGCGCAGCGTGCCGCGCAGTTGCAGGGCCGCGCCTTCCAGGCGCGCGCGCACCTGCCCACTGACGGTGACGCGCCGGTCGGGGCGCGAGGAGGCGCGCAGCTTGTCGGCACTGACCTCGAGTTCGATCAGGGGTTCGCGCACGGTGGCGCCGTCGCGCTGCACGCGCCGCCATTCGGCGCTGCCGCTGGCCTGCAGCACGCCGCCACGCTCGGCGCCGCCGCGGCCTTCGAGCCGGAAGCGTTCGATGACGATGCGTTCGCCCGCGAGCGTGGCGCGCAGCTCGCCGCCCCGAAAGACGATGCCGTCGACGAGGGAGCGCAGGGCCAGGTCCTTGGCCTCCAGCACGCCGGTGAGCTGCGGTGCGGCGCGGGTGCCGGCCACGCTGACCTCGGCGTTCAATGCGCCGCGCACGCGCCAGCCAGGGGGCGCCAGCACACTCCACACGCCCACTTCGGGCAGGCTGGCGCGCACGCGGCCCGACAGCGGCGCGGTGTCGGGCCAGTGCCAGGCACCGTGCGCCGCATCGGGCGGGCTGAGCTCGCTGGCGAGGTCGGCGCTGGCCGTGCCGAAGCGCTCGCTGTCCCAACGCAGGCGCGCGTTGACGCGGCGGCCCTCGGTGCGCAACTCGAGCTCCGCGGTTTTCACACCGGCCTGCACGCGGTTCGCGCTGGCGCGCGGGTCGTCGAAGGCGCCCAGGGTCTGGATGGCGAGGTCGCCGGCGCGCCGCTGCAATTGCGCGCTCAGGCGCGGTGGTTCGCTGGCCTGCGCGGGCAGGCTCAGGTCCCAGCGGCCGTCGAAGACCAGGTCGCCGCCCAGGCCCGCCTCCGCCAAAGCGCCGGTGGGGCGCGTGTCGCTGATGGTGAGCGCGTCGGCCCAGGCCAGCGGCAGTCCGTCGATGCGCCCGCGCGTCTGCAGTGCGCCGGCGCGCCAGACCAACTGCTCCCAGCTGAGGTTCACCGGCGCGAGCGCGGCGCCACCGGCGCGGCGCGGCTGCACCTGCAGGCTGGCGCCGTCCAGTTCGGCGTCGATGGCGTCGCCGCGCGGCTGCCAGCGCGCGCGCAGGGGAGACTGGCTGCTCAGCGCCCATGTCACGGCAGCGCCGTTCTCACGGGTGCCGCTGGTGCCGTTGCCATTGGCCGCGCCGGCGGGCGTGGCCGACAGCTTGAGCCGGCTCAAGGCCAACTGGCCGCGCCGCGCGTTCAGGGGCAGGCCGATGAAACCGAGTTCGCCGGCCGTGTCCAGGTCGGCGCGCCAGCCAGAGGATTCGGCGCGCGTGCGCAGCGCCACGGCCAGGGCATCGGGCGGGCCCTGAACGCTCAGGTGCGTGCTGCCCAGCGCCAGCTTCATGGGCGATTCGCCGGTGCGCTCCAGTTGCAGGCGCTCGGTGTCCAGCGCCAGGTCCAGCCGCGGGGCGGCGCTGCGCGCCTGCGGGCCGGGGAAGCCCAGGGCGCCCAGTCCGCCCTGCCAGCGCAGGCGGGCCTGGGCCTGGCCCTCGGCCTGCCAGTCGGCCAGCGGCGCCAGCGCAGGCCGCACGATCTCGCCCAGCACCGGTGCGTCGGCCAGTGCGCGCAGCCAGGTCAGCAGTCGCGCGCCATCGGCCAGGGCCAGGTCGAGGTCGCCCTGGCCCTGGGCCTGCGCGAGCAGGCCGCTCCAGCGGGCCCGCAGGCCGGGCAGTGCGACGCTGGCCTCGCCCTCGATCAGCGGGCGTGCGGTGTCGATGCGGCCCTGGGCGTCCACGAGGCCGTCGAGCGCGTCGATGTGTGCCTTGCGCACGGTGAACTGGCCGTGGCCGGGGGTGTCGCCCGGCTGCCAGCGGCCCTGCAGCAGCACCTNNGGCCGCGCTGCGCCGGGGCTGGCGGCCGGCGGGGGCCACGCGGGCGTCGATGTCGATGGCGGGCCGCGCGGCGTTCGGGTCCACGGCGCGCGCGTCCACGCGGGCGTCCAGCGCGGCCGGCGCCAGCGCGCTCCAGGCCAGCGCGGGGTTCAGGCCG
>JABAOF010001554.1_pt2 | contig 226617 bp, 189 predicted proteins | sample 7062171 | NCBI WGS metagenome assembly JABAOF01 (sample SAMN14538628, study PRJNA623070) | marine sediment metagenome | biome: marine biome [ENVO:00000428]; feature: marine pelagic biome [ENVO:01000023]; material: deep marine sediment [ENVO:00002113] | place: India: Gulf of Khambhat ... | reverse complement strand
TCTACAATACCGCGAGGCTGATTTCAATAAAAGAATCGCCCCAAGCTGAGGGGGTCAGGCTAAGTGATTTTCAATGTATAGTTATTAATAGAAAACTTTCCGGTCATGCGATAATCACACATGACCAACCCTTTCCGTTATACCGGTTTCACGGTGCAACGGTTGAGAGAATTGTTCTAGCCAAACGAAACGCCCTGGAGTGAAACAGGGCGCTTCATCTATGCGACTAATTCGACCAGCCATGTCCTAACTCAACTACTGATTCACGCCTATTCCACCCCCGTAGCTCAATGGATAGAGCGCCTGACTTCGAAACAATAGGTTGGGGGTTCGAGTCCCTCTGGGTGCGCTAAAACAGCGGGACATGACATAAAAAAGGAGAATTTGCCATGTCCCATATGAGTCTTGTATCGTGACTAGAGCACCTAATTCGTGAAGCTTATCAGGGCTTTATCCACCTCGATAACATTTCTTCTTTCCCCTAAAACAATCAAATTCTCTGAGTACATAACAGGCTCATTAAAGGTAGCAAAGAAAAGACTTCCTGTACTTACAGTTGAGGAATTGAATAATGTTCTAAGAGCTGTAAGAGACCCGGAGAGCTTTGCTGAAATACCGCAAACTTATCTCTCACGATGTTCTAGATCCAGTTTTCCGCTTGAAACCCTAAGGCCTTCGAATGCCACTCCAAAGAATTGGTAGACGTCCTGAAACGAAAGTATTCTGCCACATGATGCGACGAACATTCGCTACCTCGAGAATGAGAGGCTCACGTCCTCGAAGATATGATCAGCGAGGAACGTGGGCAGTTGGGAAACGCTTTTGTGCACACGAGGAGCACAGCTCGCGCTGCTTGCAAGAGAATACGACGTCAGGGCGTCCAAGTGAAGCCATCGAGCAACACCAGGGTGTCGTCAATGTTGTCGCTGACATCGAACACCATCAACTCTAGGGTGATCGTCTCACCGGGCACGACAGGCGCGTAGACGGTCAGCCACACTGTTCCACCACCGAAGTCCTCCATGCCCGTCCCCACCAGCGCCCCCCATCCGTTTGGGCAGGTGTAGCAGCCCTTCGGCTTGCAGACTTCCATGAAGACATTATTGACTGACATCGGGCTTCCTAACGAGTCAAACGCGATGTTGCGGTCAGGGGGAATGCCTCCCGCCTCGCTATGGAGTAGCGCGAGATGGAAGTCGTTGTATTTCATGCAGGTGAAGTTCCAGTACTCCGACGTGAAGAAGCGGTGACGATACATGAAACCGTTTGCGTTGGTTGGCACGCGGATCGTGAGGCGAAGATTCACCGAGTCGTAGGCTCCGCTGCCGGACGGACAAGTACCGTTGCAACTTGCTGACGCGGGAAGGGAGCCTCCGTGTTGTGCCAAGTAGGCCGCGGGCGGTTGGCTCATGGAGCCGAAGTCCGTGCCCTGGTAGGGGTTCACGAAGTCAGGATCGTTCGCGTCGCGCATGCGGCCCGTCGAAATTCCGGCCATAGTGGCTCCCACCAAAGGCACGATGCCACCCGTCCCGTAGTCGGTAAGAACCGCGGACTGAAAGTTTTGCATGTTGTCGAGCTGGGTGGAATCCGGCGCATCGCCGTTGGCTAAGCGTTGCTCGGCCAGGAGCACGCCCCATTTGCGCTCCGGTAGCGGAGCATCCTCCGTTGTGAACTGGCAAAGCTCCATCGCGATCGCCAGGTCGTTGCCCGTCACTGAGGACAGCTTCACCGAGCTGGGGCACGTGAGCGGCTCCGTGTCGGAGGTCGCGACATCGCAGTCGTCGTCGAGCCCATTGCCCACGAACTCGAAGGCTCCGGGATTGACCAGCGCTGGGTTGGAGCACTCCCCTGGCTCGTCGCAGCAGTCGCCGTCACAGGTCGTCCAACCGTCACCATCGGCATCGGTGCAGACTGGAGGCGCGCTTACGACGCACCGGAGGCTCGCGGTGCCGTCTGGTGAATAGGAGATCTGCAGTAAGCCGGGCTGTCCCTCGAGCGTGCAGTGGATGCCGTCCAGCTCGTCGAACGAGGCGAGCGGCGGCCCCGGTGGGCCGGGCGGGCCTTCAGGTCCTCGTGGGCCCTCAGGACCTTCAGGTCCGATATCACCAGTCTCACCTTTTTCACCCTTGGGTCCCTCTGGACCGATTTCGCCTTGAATCCCTTGCGGTCCCTGCTCGCCAGGAGGCCCTTGCTCACCTTGTGAACCTTGTTCACCCTGCGGTCCTTGCAGACCTTGAGGTCCCTGTTCACCTTGTGGTCCAACCGGACCCTGTTCACCCTGTGGACCTTGAGGGCCAGTCTCACCCTGTGGGCCTTGTGGGCCAGGCTCACCCTGTGGGCCTTGAATGTTCCACGTCAAGGCAATCTCGTTTGCCTCACATTGTGAATTTTTCTCAGTGAGGAACCGCACCTGTCCATTTTTCTTCACACAGGCAGTGATTGTTTCATCTGCTTGTGCGTATCCCACACCAACCGCTGCAATAACAATAATGAATAAACTAAAAAATACCAGGGCCTTCTTTGAGATATACATGTCTTCCTCCTCTCCGAATGCAGAAAACAANNTCTACAATACCGCGAGGCTGATTTCAATAACAGAATCGCCCAAAGCTGAGGGGGTCAGGCTAAGTGATTTTCAATGTATAGTTATCAATAGAAAACTTTCCGGTCATGCGATAATCACACATGACCAAGCCTTACCGTTACACCGGTTTCACGGTGCAACGGTTGAGAGAATTGTTCTAGCCAAACGAAACGCCCTGGAGTGAAACGTGGCGCTTGAAAACACCGATACATGGTGAAGAAGTCAAGAGGTCAACGAGTTGATAAGCTAGAAGGTTGAGAAGAGATACATTTTGACTTATTAACTCCTTGACCTATCAACTTATTACTTATAGTCACCTGTATCTATTACCATTTCCTCATTTATATGAACAATGATGCTTCTTCCAAAAACACAACAATTTTATTGATGACCCCATCACGCTTGAAGATGTGCTGGCTGACTTCTAAATCCAACCGATTACCTGAAACTTCTTCCACCTTGCCATCCACAAAATGGATCTCCACTCCGGATTTCTCACCGATGCGATAAATCACCGGCGTTTGGCATATCGTGAATGCCAGCGACTCAGTCGGTAACTCCATGCACTGAGGATCACCTTCCAATGTGAAATAATCAAAATCGGTTGGCTGAGTTACAAATTCCTCCTTACGTAACAAAACGGGATCAAAGGTGATCTGTCCATCTATAACGATCACACCCATTTCAACTCGACGAGTTAAAATCTCCTCTTTAACCTGCCCTGTCATGCCTGGTTGCTTGGCACCCTGTCCCTTGGGGGTGTGTGAGTAGGGATCCGTTGGAATGGCACCATACACCTTCGGGGATTTATTGAAACCCAAACCCTTCCGAATGTCATAATAACACTCGGCCAAGTCTTTGATGGTTTCAGGCTCTGTATCCTGCTCTATCGCTAGTAGAAAATTCTCTTGGGCTGCCAGTAACAACTTGGAGACCATATGCCAGTAAATGCTGCCTAATCCCTCGTAGGCAAAAAACCTCCCCGAGCGGCCAGTAAAAGATTCGTGATGGAAAACCTCTTCAAACAGAGCGAGGATCTTTTCTCCATCAGCCTCAACCAGACTGGAATAGGATTCCTGCCGACCAAGGTGTTCCAGTGCCTGCTGGACGTCAGAAGCATTGCGGAAAATGCCGTTGAAATGAAAATCCCCGTTCTCATCCTGGACGATCAAACTTCTCTCGTTATCACTAACCAACACCTGTACCAGGTCGATTTCCCAGGCCTGCTCTGGAGGTATGAGGTTCTTCACCATAAAAGAAGGGAGATCCCGGTCAGGATAGAGGATATAACTATTCTGGTCGGCGCGGTATAGGGCACTCTCTCGTAATTTATATAGCAAAGCCAGCGCTTCACGTGGAGTTAGTAAACCAGAGGACAGGATTGCAACCTGCCCTTCCAACATTTCATCAAGGTAGCCAATCTCTGCCGTGTCTTGCCCCAGCCTCAGGATGTTGTAGGCATGGAACAATCCATCCTCACGCCGGTTGGCTTGCAGAGAATGCTCGGTATACTGGCAAGTCAGCTCCAGGAAGGATCTCAGTTCGTCCACCGATAGAGACTCAATTTCCCCACAGAAGCCTTGCTGATAGAACTTCCTACGATAGTCACTTCCGGCCTGACCTATCGCATCCATAAAAGTCCGCCGTTCTTCGTTGGAGAATGATGCGTTCAAATTTGGAGAAAATTGAGATAACACAGGAAGGATATGATCGAATAGGGTTTTCACTTCCCAGCTAACTTCGAGGTTTGTACTATCAAACTCTTCCAACAAAGAGAGCCAAAAAACAACATAACGACGCAGGTAGCCCAGCGTAACCACCGATAAACCCTTACCAACCAGGGCATTATTGGCATCGTTCCATTCCGGGCGCTGTGTGTTCATCCAGATGCCGCCCTCTGGAACGAAATTGACCAGCTTGGCCATAAGAAAGACCAATAGTTTTTCACTTAACGTCACGTGAAAGAGATCCCCATCAGCGGTGCGGATCAGTTTTCCATCACTGCCAAGTAAAGCAACATCTTCTTCAATTTGGCGGTGGGCATCATAATCAAAGTCGATGGTCTTGTATGGGTCATTCAACAAAGAGCTGTACTCACGTAGACGATAAGGTACATTAGCGTAACAAAATACTCGTTTGTCAAGCAGGCTGCGCAATTTGCCGGGATGGTAATGGGAGGAGATTTCCAACAGCTTCACAAGATAAATGATCTGATGGTCGGACCAGTATCCTATGTTAGCCCAGGGATTTTCTGGTTCGGGTACTTCCCAATCAACTCCTTCACGCGAAATACGATAGGGGTTGTATCCATCGGGCGTACCTGCATTGACGAATATGGAGATCATGCTCTCCACAAAATCTGGGAACGAACAAGCAAGCGCTTCCCAGTTCTGGAAAAGATCACGCCAATTACCTTGGTAATCCAGTCGCTGGCTACCATCCGCGTTTTTTAGATTAATTGAGAACCTATTCCATGGGCGGCTGGGATCGCCATGACGACGACTGAAGGTCAGCGGGAGGTATTCAGAACATAGGCGCTCCAAATCTGTATCGCCGCTTTTACGAGCGTGTGCTTGCAGTTCAGCAATGTTGAATTCGGTTGGCAATTCGTCCAGGGAATCTCTTTGCCGCTCCAGAACTGTGAGATTACGTGTATGCAGAAAGTCGATCAGATCCGCTTTCCCGACCTGGTAGTTATCAACAAAGATACCACCTCGCATAGTGTTGAAGAGTACGTTAGCATAATGATGAACGCTGCTGAACCGATCACCTGTCACTTGCAGTCCATCAGCACTGGCGACGATAGCGTTCAAAGCCTGGCTTCCCTGGGCAATATCCCTTTCGATTTCAGCAGTAATCTCTTTAGTCGGGCGGTTGAGCATGTTGACTTGTGCAGCGATGTCGGAACTATCTTGATCGACATCCAATACGAGGCTCCAACCTACTTTTTCATCACCTTTGAGTGTGATAGATGTACTAAGCAGATAGGCTCCGCGGTATCCGCGGATATCAGTCTCATTCGTAATCTCAGCACCTTCTCGAAAATCATCCAATTGCATCGAAGAAAGCAAGTAGATGGGGTGTTCCAGTCCAACCTGCCAGACAGTAGTAGCCTTCAGTGATTCGCTCGGTTCAGCCAGATCCGTGAGCCTCGAACTCAAACTGAAAATTCCGAGTCCACTCTCCGTTTCCAACTCACTGCGTTTATAGGCATTCAGCAAATTACTGAAAGTAGATTGCAGAACCGTAGTCACGCCAAAGGGCAAGATGTTCTGAACTCCAGACAACAGCCTGACCTGAACAGGGTCGTTAGACTGGTTTTGCAGGTATGTGGTCAGTACAAAACCAAAACGATCACCCGTCCGCCAGGACCGTCGACAAGTCATTTCCAGGTCGATGTTCCTCTCTTCGAAGATGAGTTTATTCCCGCTGACATTTTTGAATATCTTGCGTTCGAGTTTGTAGAGCCCCGTGTATCGATCAGAAAATGGTTCCCAGATCGAGGTAACTCCTGCTTTCGTTACTAAGAAGATCGAAAGTGGCCCAGTGTTTTGGCTGCTCTCTGTGATCTTGTCATCCGTTTCATAAGGGAATATGGCTGATTCGGCGTTTACGCGCCCGGCGGTTAATCCACCTGTGCTCGAGATAAACATCCAATGATCCGTGTTACTAATTATGCTCATTAAGAATGGCGGCATCTGATCATAATTCTCAATGCAATAATAGAGTTCACCCAACAGGGTGACATATTTGCCGTTCACTTTTAAATGAGGGGGGTGATAATTACTGTTGCCAATTTTATTTGGGGAAAGCATGGTGGCACCTTTTAGTGAATTTGCCTGGAATAAATAATCTTAACATGCTCCACCGGCAATGATATTCAAATGGAAAACGAAAAGCTAAGACCCAGCAAATCTCACAGAGTCGTATTGATCTATTTCAGTTTGCCATTGTAAAGTGAAGGTTGTGAAAAGGAATGATGTGGATCGATAGAATGGGAACCTGACTACCTATGTCAATGTCTTGCTAGGGCGTCCGATAGTAGTACCCGATGAGAATGTCTTTGTGCTGATGAATCCAACTCAAATGTCTTCAATTTCTCCGAGAGCGTAGGCTATTGCCTGATCATAACTCATGTTATAACCATCTTCATAACTCTCATCGATGACCTCATCACCCCTGAACACTTGAAATTCACTCACAATCTTTTCATATTCCTCAAGGTTAACTGGCGCTAGCACAACTTCAAATTGATTACGATATGCCTCGGCAGCCCCCAACAATCGTGCAGCTCGGACATCGGATCCTATTGCCTGTGCCAATGAAGCTAACCTTGCAAAACTCATAGTAATTGCATCCTTGCGTTTGAGATTCATGAACCCATGAAGGCTTTGTTGTTGAAGCACCAAAGCTTTATCGAGATCGCTATCATGCATAGCAATCTTCGACATGTTTGCTAATATACGCGATGCGCAATTTTCATCTCCGATCCGCTGCATTATCTCTAATGACTCACTAAGATGTTCCCCTGCATCTCGATAATGCTCTGTTGTTAATGCAAGTATGCCCAAACCTTGCAATGCGTGAGCTGCCATGACATCATCTTCTACCAATTTACAATTCAATAAACTTTCCTCGTATAAAATTCTCGATTCATCCAAATCCCCATAGTCACACAATGTCCCACCAAGAAGGTAGAGCGAGTGCGCGGTATTCCAGATATCTCCCAGATCTTCAAAATCCTGAAGTGCCTCTCTCTGGAGTTGGATAGCGCGATCTGCGTCGCCTTGTATTTCGAAAATTTGACCAAGATATCGGGTTGACCACGCAACACCCCACTCATCTCCCAATTTACGGAAAAGCTCGATGCTCTCCGACAATATTTCGGCTCCTTTATCGAGGTCTTGTTTGTGAAAAGTGGTTGCTTGTCCAAGTAAATTCAAGCACCATGCCATACCCTCTTCATCGTCGACATCCTCACAGATTTCCAAAGCTTCCTCAACAAGTTCAAGTCTCCCGCTTAGGTTCCCCCGAATCAATTCCAATCCTCCTGCTCGAAACATGGCTTTTGCGCGTAGGTGCGGTTTAGGAGCTTCAACCATGTTGAGGACTTTTGATAACCATTTCCATGCCTCCTGCCAAAAACCTCCAAGGAACCAAAACCATCCTAGTGCGCCAACGAGTCGCGCCGCTTCATCCGCTTGATTAGAATCAATTAACCAATTTAGCGCAGCACGCATATTCTCATGCTCAACCCTGAGCAACTCTAACCCCATTAGCTGATCCGCACTTCGTATTTTCGGATCCGTTTCTTCAGCTAGATTGATGAAGAAATTGGCATGGCGCTGGCAGAAATCTTCAGCATCTCCTGATCTGAATAATTTGTCAGACGCAAACTGGTTCACCGTCTCCAACATTCCACACCGTGCCATCCCTCGTCTGTGCTCCACGATAACCAATGATTTGTCGACAAGATTTGAGAGAACGTCGAGCACATTTGTTCTTCCCCCTACATCATCCCGGACCAAACTTTCGGCATGCTCTAAAGACCAACCCCCGGAGAAGACTGATAGTCGCATAAAGAGATCTTTCTCAGGTTCGGTCAATAGATCATAGGACCACTCCATTGTAGCCTGAAGGGTTTGATGTCTTGGTAGCGCAGTTCTTGGACCGCCAGCAAGAAGTTCAAATCGATCCTGGAGACGATCTGCGATCTGTTCGGGAGCGATAATCTTAACTCTGGCAGCAGCAAGTTCGATCGCTAAAGGAATCCCATCCAGATGACGGCAAATATTGATAACAGACGAGCTATTTGTGCTTGTAAGTTGAAAACCAGGGGCTGCATTCCCTGCCCTGTCTACAAAGAGGCGTGCAGCTTCATAATTCTCTAGATCACCTTGCGGCACACGCTCAGGAGGAACCCCCATAGATTGCACTGCAAATGATTTTTCTCCCGGAATCCCAAGATTCTCTCTGCTGGTAGCGAGCAATTGCACCTCAGGGCATTCTCTGAGTAAGCTCTCGGCAAGTCCTGCACATGCTCTGATAAGGTGTTCACAATTGTCAAAAACCATCATCAGGTTCTTATCGCTGAGGTAGGTTATCAGTACGTCTCCCACATCACGGCCATTCTGAGCTTCAAGTGCGCTTACCCCGAGCACAGATGCTGCATGTTGAGGTACCAAATCAGGATCCCTAATGTTAGCGAACTCAACCAGCCAAACACCATCGGGATATTCATCTACCAACGAGGCAGCTGCATGCAAGGCGAGGCGAGTTTTTCCTATACCTCCGACACCTACAAGTGTTAGTAGCCGACAAGAGGGATCCCGCAGCAGGTCACTGATTGTGTTCACCTCTTCTTCCCTGCCGATGAAAGAAGTAAGTTCGGATGGGAGGTTGTGTCTGGGTTGATCTTTGAACTCATCTGGCGGTATAGCCTCAAGAGATTTCAATGGTGGAAATTCTGCGGGTAATCCCTTGATTACCAGCTGGCGGATCCGCTCCGCCCGGCGCAGATCCTTCAACTGATGTTTGCCCAAATCCATCAGGCCTACGCCCTCTGGTAGGTCATCAATCACCAAGGTTGCCGTTGTTTCCGACAATAACACCTGACCCCCATGCCCCACGCTACCTATCCTCGCTGCCCTATGTACGTCAAATCCGACGTAACCTTCTTCAACCACCAAAGGCTCACCCGTGTGGATCCCCACACGTACACGAACCTCAGCATTCTCAGGCCAGGTGTGTTTATATAGCTCGCGTTGGAGATCTACGGCTGCAGCGACGGCTTCAGTTGCTCGAGGGAAAGAAACGAAGAAAGAGTCACCCTGCGTGTCTACCTCTTGTCCATTCCAACGCGAAAAAATATCGCGCAGAATACGCCGCTGGTCAGCAAGCACGGTTGCATACTGGTTGCCGAGCTGTTTGAGCAACTTTGTCGAGCCCTCAATATCAGTGAAAACGAATGTGACTGTGCCTTCTGGCAGGTCCGGGAGGGTCATTCCTGATTTATTCTCTCTGTCCATCATGAATATTCGCTCCGGTAATGTTTCACAGGGTAGCGAAATTCCAGAACTCCATCGAGGGTCTAAACATCTCCATTTCCCCTCTACCATCCCTATTCACAAAACCAATGGTCGAATCCATTGTATATCAGATTGATGGTGAATGAATAAGTGATAGAAAGGGCTGATGAAAGTTTGGTGGTTTACTAAATAATCGAAAGGTGTTAGCTTGCTGCACTATGCCTTTATGTGCTGATTACACATTTTCACATTTCGATCACCCATCTTGCTTAAAAGTCAGTCACAATCAGTTAATTCCTCACCACATCTTTTATAAATTCGCAATCTCATTGACAAGAGTAATTCCGGAGTGTCAACAAATTGATGCCGATTAAAGAGATGCTTGACACGCACTCTTCAAACATGATAAAGTCTTCAAGCTTGACTGCGCGAGATCTAACAACAACTCAAGCAGTTAAAATCCGACTCAAGGAGGCGCATTCCATGCCAAGAATCACAGAATCCTACTCTCACAATATTGCGAGTGCGTCCCGGGAGTCCTTGCTTCGCTGAGCAACTCCTCTTGAACTGACCCCAACGTCATCCCGACGCTTCACGGTCACGGACGCATTTGTAAACCCGTGACCTTTTTCATTGCTGTCTTGCAGTCAGTTGAAATCCCCATTTTGCGATTCGAAGGACAAAGGTCATCGAAAATGGTCGAAATCTTTTCACCATTTTCCGCGCGGGTGATCCTACTCGAAACTTCCAATCCTTCGCTGGGGTGAAAGGAGCGCTGTTATGAATGTCGGATTCAATCGAGAAGAAACTGATTGTCATTTCGAGACACGAAACATATTACGAACAGAAAAAGAAGACGAAAGAGAAAATGAAAACAAACCACAACTTTCTGAATTTTGAAGATGACCCATACGCCGACTATGCGGCACTCTTTGATCCCATGCGCACGGACCGCAAGGCAAGGAGAAAGCGTTCTCGGCAACCTGTCCACCGACCGAAAGTCACTGAGGATCAGGTCCTTGAAGGAATCGCGGACGAACTTGGATGGGAGAATGAGTTTCAAACGACTTATCGACCCTCCAAATACGAGGTAGAATGGTTGCTTAGTTCACTGCAGCCTTTCTTCGAGCAGTCGATGATTTCCGATGTCTCTGCGCTTATCAAGGGCGGTAAGGAAGCCAGCGTGTATCGCTGTGAAGCTCACTCAACCATGGAGTCAGAGTGGCTGGTTGCCAAAGTTTACCGGCCAAGGAAATTCCGTGGGTTGACCAACGACAAGATTTACCGCGAGGGTCGTGACATCCTCACCGCCGATGGGGACATCGTCCATGAGAACAAGGACCGTGTCATGCGCGCAATTGGGAAGAAATCCACATTTGGAATTCAAGTATCCCATACCTCATGGCTCATGCACGAATATCAAGCGCTGGAGCGACTCCATAAGGCAGGTGGGAAGGTCCCAAAGCCATACCATGCTGGATCCAATGCGATCTTGATGGCATATATCGGCATTGGGGGCGTAGCCGCGCCGACCCTGAATACGATCCGGCTGGAGGTAAATGAAGCACAACAACTGTTCGACCAAGTCTTGCACAATGTTGAATTGATGTTGCAGAACGATCTGATCCATGCAGATTTATCAGCATACAATATCCTTTATCTGCGTGGTGAGATCACGATTATCGACCTTCCTCAGGTGGTGGATCCACAAGGCAATAGGAACGCACCCGCCATCCTTGCGCGCGATGTCAAGCGAGTATGCGAATACTTCATGACTCAAGGAGTAGATTGTGATCCAAATGCGATTTTCAGAGATCTGTGGCAACGCTACCTGAGCGTCCCTGACCACATCTTGCGAGCTGACCAGTCACGACTTGCTCAATACTACCCCGATATCATGGGAGATGGATGAGCTTTTCAAGTTGGACCCCTCACCCCAACCCCTTTCCCCATTTTGAAATGGGGAGAGGGGATTTTGGATCTTCCCTAATGTCAATCCACGCCCTAAGAAACATAAGGATAGTATCGCTGTCGGAATATTCAGAATGGATTTGAAAAATCACACCCAAAAGTCTTTGCTGAAAGCTGACCGCGATTGCATAAAGCTTAACACTTACTGCTTAAAGCTTATCGCTTATTGACAAACGATGCATTTCACCACGCAAGGGTGAAGGACTATAATTTCCGATACACACGTAGACACTTAGGAAGTATTGATGAAGAAGACCTTCAGCGTCTTAATTGTCGAAGATGATCCCGCCGTTGGTAATAGCCTCCAGGACGGACTTGAGCGCGAGGGATATTCGGTTGTTTGGAAAACTATAGGCGAAGAGGGAATCCTTCACGCGCGAAATCATCATCCAGACATCATCATTCTCGATGTTCGTTTGCCGGACATCTCCGGTTTCGATGTGTGCCGGAGATTACGCGAATTAAAGTTGCGACAACCGATCTTGATGCTAACCGTTCAAGGTGAGGAGACTGATAAAGTCCTTGGCCTGGAGATGGGCGCAGACGATTATGTCACGAAACCATACAGCTTGCGCGAATTGATCTCCCGCATCCGTGCAATGCTGAGACGCGCGTACGGCGATTTGTCCACAACCGATGCCGATATCCTCTACGTGGACGATTTGATCATTGACCGCATACGTGGTGAGGTGCGTAGAGGGAGCCTAAGGATCAATTTATCTCCCACTGAGTTTCGACTATTGGTTTACCTCGCTCAACACCGCGGTCAAGCGATGAGCAGAGGGCAAATCCTCGACGCTGTATGGGGTTACGATGGCGAAGTTGAGAGTGAATCAGTTGTTAATGTGAACGTACGCCGCTTAAGAGAGAAAATCGAACATAATCCCAGTAAACCCACCCTTATACTCACAGTGCCCGGCATCGGTTACCGTCTGGCCGAGGATTAAGAGACTGCCCCTGAATTCCATTCAAATGTGGAACCCTACGAGCTGTGCATGAAATCTATTAAGCTACACCATGTAGAAACCTGTGGATTTGTCTGACCACAGGATCACCTCTTACAAAACCCACCTGTCCCTCAGATTTCAAAACTGTAATCCAAATGAAATGGATTTGAAACTTGAAGCCATCATGCTTTATGCATGAGGCTTCAAGGAGGTTCGAAGTGAGACGCTGGCGCATCGTTCTAATTATTACTTTTGCCATTATATGCTTCATTGGGATTGGTTTCTTGGGTTATCAAAGCGCTCATACCATGGATGAGCCCACACCCGAGGTTCCTCCATCAATCCCTGTATCCTTAGGTGATGTTATACAAAGCGTCAACGCTCCAGGTAGATTGGTGAGTTCTAAAGAAATTCTGCTCGGATCAATTCCTGGAGGTCCTCTGATTGATATCTACGTTCAACCAGGTGATGCAGTTGAAGCAGGACAACTGTTGGCCGTTGTTGGTAATGAGCAGGATCTTCGAGCCGCTCTCGGTGATGCTGAGGCTGCGCTATCGAATTCTCGGAAGGAGATTCAGGAATTGATTGAAAACGCTCCGATAGTGACCGCTGAAGCTCAATTGAAACTCGCCCAGGCTCATGAACAACTGCAGAAGGCGGAAACCAAAAATTGGGTTATGCAGGAAGGTCACCGAGCAAGCTCTGAAACCATGGCTGCTGCCGAGGCGGCACTGGTCATCGCTCAAAATGGGCTAAGGCGTGCACAGAATGATTACAACTCACTTGCTCGTCGAGCTGAAGACGATGTATTGCGCGCACATGCGCAGATCAAGCTAACTGAAGCTAAGAAGAAGGTAGATCAAGCATTGGCAACCTTGAATTGGTACAGAGGCTATCCAACGAACTTGCAACAGTCGATCCTGGATGCAGAAGTAGCCATCGCGGAAGCCAAATTGGCGATTGCAGAAGCGGAATGGGAACGCGTCAAGGATGGCGTAGATCCTGACGCTCTGGAGTTGGCAGAAGCGAACGTGAGACAGAGCGAGGCACGATTAGCCAAAGCGGAGGCTGAGTTGAACGGGATGGAGGTACGAGCACCATTCAGCGGTGTGATATTGGAAGTTAACGCGAATATCGGGGACTCAATCAGCGCAAATTCTGGTTTCATCAAGCTTTCTGATCTGAGTTCTCTCGATGTGATGGTGAGTGTCATTGAGGAAGATTTACCTCTGGTTGAAGTAGGACAGGCTGTGGATCTCTATTTTGACGCCAGGCCTGACATTGAAGGTGTAGGACATGTTGAACGAATTGTCCCACAACGCCTGATTGGTGATCGTCCACTTTATGCTGTGTACATCTCCATAGACGACATACCCGATGGATTGTATCCGGGGATGACCGTAGATGCCTCTATCATCACGGCTCGTGCCGAAAATGTTCTGCGACTCCCGAAATCGCTTGTGCATACCCAATCAGATGGAACTGCGGTGGTTGAAGTCTGGCAAATGGGTACAAAGCAGGCTCGCAATCTGACGGTTGGGCTCCGAGGCGACACCTACGTAGAGATCCATGCAGGCCTTGTCGAAGGTGACCAGGTCATTGCGGAGTGGTAACCATGAAAACTCAAGGAGTTCATCCCGGGTTTGGTACTTTGATCAAGACAGAAGAACTGACCAAGGTGTATCAGATGGGAAGAGTTGAAGTAAAAGCATTACTTGATGTCACTCTACAGTTGGAAAATGGAGAATTTGTAGCACTCATGGGACCATCAGGCAGTGGCAAATCGACTCTATTGCACCTTCTTGGCTGTTTGGAAACTCCGACCTCAGGAAGATACTTCCTCGATGGCCGTGACGTAAGCAGCCTCAGCGATGATGAACGGTCGACCATTCGGGGGAAATGCATCGGTTTCATCTTTCAAAACTTCAATCTGTTGCCCCGTCTTACAGCAATTGAGAATGTACTCCTTCCTTTGGTGTACCGGGGTTCCACAAATGGTGCGGAAAAAGATGCAAAAGATGTTTTGAAACGTGTAGGGCTCTCAGGGCGCCTTTCACACACTCCTACAGAACTGTCTGGTGGCGAGAAGCAACGTGTCGCTATTGCTCGAGCCCTCATCAACAATCCTGTCCTGATCCTGGCTGATGAGCCCACAGGCAACCTAGATAGCGCAAACGGTGAAGAAATCCTGAGGTTGCTAAGTAGTCTTCATGCCGAGTCTAGGACAATCCTCATGGTGACGCACAGTGAAGAAGCTGCCGCCTATGCAGAGCGAGTGGTTTACATGCGTGATGGGCGCATTGTGTATGGGAGCACCAATCGATGACACTCTCCAACCTCATCTGGACAGCTTGGCAAGGTCTTTCCAAAAACCGAGTCCGAGCAGTGCTTACCTCACTTGGCATCATCATCGGCGTCGCCTCTGTCATCGCAACGCTAGCTCTGGGTAACGGAACGCGTGCAGCAGTTGAAGCAAAATTCCGTTTCCTGGGTTCAGACCAAATCCAGATCTCAACTAAATACAAGACGGAGCAAGGCGAAAGGGTTCCAACAGGCGAGATCCTGAGTTATGAAGACGGCATCCTTATGTCGAAATATCTTGAATACATTGACTACGTCGAAATGACCATCTTCAACACAGTCAGGCTTAGGAATGGGCGCGTCGCGTTGTCAAATGTAGTCATCCAGGGGACTATGGCCAATTACCTCGATTCGCAGGCAGATGGTAGAGAGATCCAACCTGCAGGTTGGGCAAAGAGTACGACACCGGACACAGATTCGTTCATCGCACACGGTCGTTTTTACACTCCAGCTGAAGTTGTGGCGGCGGCTGAGGTATGCGTTCTAGGGCATCAAACTGCGGAAGACCTCTTTGAGGGTTCAGATCCCATTGGTGAGGCGATTTTAGTCAACCGTAAGAGCTGTGAGGTCATCGGTGTATTGGCTGAGCTGGAAAGTGTAAATCCTGTACAACGTGAAGGATCAGAACTTGATGAAGGGATCTATATGCCTGTGAGCACTACGATTAGAGACCTTTTCGAAGAGGAACCTTCCATGGTGATGACTGCACATGTAACCGATGAGGCAATGATAGATGAGGCGTCAGCCGAAATTACCTCGTACCTGCGTGAACGGCACGGGATTAAGAAAGATGCCGAAGGTTTCTACGCTGATGATTTCCACATTACAACCAAGAAAGATCTCATAGGCGCACAGCAAGAAGCTGCACGCGCCTTTTCATTCCTCCTGACAGCATTAGCAAGCGTGTCGCTTGTGGTTGGAGGTATTGGCATCATGAACGTCATGCTGGTCAGTGTGACTGAGAGGACTAGAGAGATCGGGATTCGCAGGGCCGTCGGAGCAAAAAAGATTGATGTCGTAATGCAATTTTTGATGGAAGCGCTGCTTCTCAGCGCTATCAGCGGAATTCTCGGCATCGCGCTTGGAATTATATTTATACCAACAGCATCCTCTCTCATGGATGACCTTGCTTTACTCGATCCATTGAGCATCCCGCTTGCATTCTGTGTTGCGCTGTTCACAGGTGTCACATTCGGGCTCTACCCGGCACTTCGTGCCTCTCAATTGGAGCCCATCGACGCGCTGAGATATGAATGAACCGTCCATTTCACGTAAGTGGTTAGTGAACCTGAAGTAGAAGCACACATCAAATTCAAATACAGGAGGTAAAAATGAAAGTGACTGAGGCAGAAGGCACACCCGTTCTGAAAGAGACGAACCTAAAGAGCAAAGCAAAGAAACGCAACATTGTAGTTTTCACCATCGGGTTCTTGGTCATCCTGCTGATAGTGGGGACCTTCATTGCAGGCCGACTTCTCGGGGAAGACCTGAATTTCACGGGATCAGAGGATAAGGAATTCGTTGATTTAGGTGATGGGATGATCGCCGGAACTGGAGTAAGGTTGGAGCCAGCTTCGGAATTACCCAAGGTTCCACCCGCGGCTTCCGGTCAATTCCATCACCGCGAAGACAACGTACTATTCATCAACCAATTCCCGCCCACCGGTCAAATAGTGTTCCTCGACGAGCTGGACACATACCCAATGATGGAGATCGTGATTACGAATGACACACTCATTTTCAAGGATATAACCGATCTAACGACTGCAAAGGGTGGAGTTGTCCAACAAGTCGTGACACTAGTTTCAGTAGAGGATATGGAGGATGTTAGCACGGTCGCAATTTGGGGAGAAGAACGAGGAGATCGCATCGTGGCTGATGTGATCCAATACTTTCCTTGACTACCATCCATGATTGCAAGCGATAAAGTTTTTTGATCAGATCATCGCGTGAATGGAAACCTGACTTGTGGGTTATGTATAAGCACTCAGGGCACAAAAGGAGAATTGAGGCGGAGCTCTCGCTATGGCAAAGTTCAACGGCCATAAGGAGGCTAATAAAGGAAACAGACCATGAACACAAAAGGAATCACGAAGGATTCGGTAACTGGAGAGGAAAAACCAGAGACATCGATATCCAATAGATTGAAAATCGTAGTAGTGGTGAGCTTCATCTTCTTCCTGCTGTTAGCAAGTGCATATGCAATTGGAGGGCTCATGGGCGACCGGCCGCCGGATGCTCCTTCCGCAGGAATCGTCGATGCGGCATCCGGATATACTGTTAGTTCGCTAGAAAATGCAGAAGAACTTCCCGATAGTGCGCCTACTCTATGGGGGCTAGTTGATCATCACGACGGTAACAGCATCCTTGTCAAGCAGTTGCCAGAATTAGATCAAATCATTGAACAAGCCTCAGTCGAGTTTGGAGCGACTTTCGAAGTCGTGATCACCAAGCGTACAATCCTTTACAAAGACGTGACTTCCGGTCCTGCGCGTAATGGGGTCGTCCAAGAAGAAGTCGCACCTGGAGATGCGGATGAAATTGAGGAGGGCAATATCATCAAAGTCTGGGGGGAAAAACGCGGCGATCGGATTGTGGCGGAGATATTGAAATACGATAACCATACTCAGATCGTACTTCCATCAGGACCCATCAATTAGGCCCCGATCATGTTGCGAGTGTGAATCAATTGGGAGACATATCTGAACACGCTGTGCTGAGGGATCCGACGATTGAACCTTTTGCATCCTTTAACTTGTGTCATAATGTGAGGCGATATTCATCACTTACTAGATGTTATTTAAAGATAGCAACTGGAATTGGAGGTGGGTCTTGAAGTTTAAATCCATTCGATGGCGTCTCCCGCTCAACTTCTTAGGTATCGTAGGACTCACCGTGCTTCTACTTGGCATTGTCCTTATTCTGGTATTGCGAACCTATTACAGTAGACTCGAGCGAGATTACCTCAGCAATATTTCAGAAGCAATTCCTGCAAACATTCTTGATTTACTCAAGTCTGAAAATTCACAGGCTGAGCTTCAAGCCTACTACGAAAATGTTGCATTTCTCTCGCAAATCCGCATCCGAATCTTAGATAGCGATGGAGAGGTTCTCGTCGATACTGGCTCACCAATTGGTTATAGTGTTGCCCTTGGCGCGCAGAGTAATGTTTACGCGCACTCAATCTCTAACCAAGGCCGACAACTCGAACCCATCATGATCATACAAAGAGGAGTAATTGAGGCATCTCGACTCCCCGCCAACATCCTTAATCAGGAAGGGGAGGTTCACATCATCGAGACCCCTGAAACTACTACACCAATAAGTGAAGGCGATGAAATTGAACGAGTAGATGAGGAAACCATCACTATACAGGTTACTCCTATTGCACCTGTAAAAACTAGTGATGAAACATTTTTCAGTGTGGTCTCAGTATATCCCTCAGCTTTTGGGGTCACAATCGGTGGTGAAGGTAACTCTAGTGGAAGGAGATCATCCGTTGATCGAACGATTGAAATACATGATCCATCGGGTTTGCTTGCTTACATCGAGTTCTCGGAGGGACCAGCTTATGGGCGTGAAGTCCTTACCAGCGTTTCTATCGGATTTCTTGCGGCAAGCGTCTTATCCATTGGTCTCTCTGCTACTGTAGGCTGGTGGTTCAGCCGTCGTTTAAGCTCCCCACTCCTATGGCTTACAAACAGCACCGCACAATTCGCTGAAGGGGAGTATTCCAGTCGTGTCGATGTTGATCGCGAGGATGAAATTGGAACACTAGCACTTACTTATAATCGAATGGCGGATAAGGTCGAAGCAACCGTGGTGGCGCTGCGTAGATTTGTCTCGGATGCAGCACACGAGTTAAGCACCCCCCTTACGGCTCTACGAACCAATCTTGAGTTAATCTCGGGGGAAGATCTTTCACCTGCGCAACAGTCTTACATCGAGCGAGCACTCGGACAAGCAGAACGCTTGGAAGAATTAACAACTTCATTACTCGACTTATCCCGACTCGATGCTGGATCGACAGAGGAGGAACTAAGCCAAATCAATCTGGCAGAACTCCTACACAAGCAGAGTGAGCTCTATGCCTCGCAAGCTGAACAGCAAGGGATTAGCTTTACCATGGAGCTTCCCTCCAAAGAGATTGTCTACGAGGGTCGACGTAGACACATGGAGCGAGTCATCGAGAACCTTCTGGATAATGCTATTAAGTTCACACCGGAAGGTGGCAGTGTAGCGATAGGGTTTAAAGAGAAAGACAGCGAAGTTGTAGTTTGGGTTGAAGATACTGGCATTGGGATTCCGGAGGATGATCTTCCACAATTATTCAATCGTTTCCATCGTGCTCAGAATGCATCCGGCTACCCCGGGAACGGCTTGGGGCTTGCTATCGTGAAATCCATTGTCGAGGGTCATGGAGGAAGCATACATGCAGAGAACTTGAAGCAAGGTTCTCGATTCACGGTAAATTTGCCGAGTGGGAATTAATATCTTCCCAGGTTATGGAGCTCTGCAGCTTCACCAACAGCGTAGGGGCGCACGGCCGTGCACCCCCACATAATCTCCCTTTCCAAATTCATCGCTCCTGCACGAATGTCCGTTCGGTGACACTACCAAAGTTATGAGGTAATTCACTTAAACCTTCCGTAGTCGAGCTAACGATCGAGCTCCTACTTCCTCTTGATAGAAAAATGAGCTAGTATCAACCTAATAGAACCCTTTGAAGCCTAATAGAGTTCATCCATTTTCCAACATGAACGTAGGATAGGCCACAACACAATGTCAGAACAACTTGACGAGTTTGGACGGTCAGATCTGCACTATGCAGCACGAGATGGGGACCTTGAGAGGATTCAACAATTAATACAGGTAGGTAGCGATATAAACCTTCACGATCAAGGAGGCTGGACTCCACTCCATTTTGCAGCACAAGCATGCTCCGCTGAGATCGCTGAGAGCCTTCTAAACAGTGGGGCTAAAGTCGATCCACAGGATTCGTATGGAAACACACCTCTATGGAGGGCGGTCTTCGAATCTCGAGGTGAAGGTTCGGTGATAATTGCCCTTCTTGATGCCAATGCGGATCCATACTTGGAGAACCATGCGGGGTAAGCCTAGTAACCTTAGCACGACGCATCGGCAACTATGATGTCGCTCAATTCTTCAGTAACTTGCCTGATACGGACAATACACCCTGAAAAAGAAACGTGTCAGATCCCGGCTTAACGCACTTCATTCAAGAGAATCCAAAATGAAACCTCCAACCTATTCTGCATTCATTTGCATCATATTCGCAGCGATATGCATGATGGGTTGTACACTCTCAAATAGCTTACCGGTTTCCGATTCTGATTCAACCTGGCAGGAAGAATTCGATTTATCGTCATGTACCTTTGTTACGACAGGACAGAATCAATACTTCATACTCGAACCTAACTTCCAGTTGGTTCTGGAAGGCGGAAGTGAAGTACTCAAAGTTACAGTCTTAGATGAAAAGGTCATTATAGACGGCATCGAGACGCGGGTAGTAGAGGAGCGAGAATGGAAACGCGGAGAACTCATTGAAGTCTCGAGGAATTTCTTCGCAATGTGCCAGGAGACAAAGGACATTTTCTATTTTGGTGAAGAGGTGGATATGTACAAAGATGGAGAGATCGCCAGCCATAGCGGTGCATGGCGAGCGGGTGAAAACAATGCAAAGGCCGGATTGATCATGCCTGGAGAGCCCAAAGTGGGCATGAAGTATTACCAGGAGATAGCACCTGATGTAGCCATGGACCGAGCAGAAGTTGTCAGTATCGACGAGACCTACAGCACTACAGCAGGGACTTTTTCGGATTGTCTCAAGACAAGGGAAGGCACTGCACTCAATCCATTGGAACGAGAATTCAAGAGATACGCTCCTGGGATTAGACTCATTCAAGATTCGAATCTACTCCTCACTGAATATGGCTTTATTGATCGCGAGTAGAATCCTACTGAAATAAGATCATTTTTAATCAAGAATTCCTTTGCTCTCTTGGCGTAGGTGAAGATGAATAAATCAAAGGAGGTCGGCTCAACCGACCTCCTTTCAACTTGGCGTAGTCTTGACCTTATGCTTCTTGGGTAGTACGAAGTTCGCGATCAGACTTCGCGAAACGCAAGTACAAGGAAGGTACAACGAATAAGTTGGTCAGCGCTGAAGTGACCAGCCCGCCCAGAATAACGATTGCCATAGGATGTTCAATCTCGTGGCCGGGGATATTACCGGCGATCACCAATGGCACGAGTGCCAACGCAGTCGCCAAGGCAGTCATTAAGATCGGCGCTAGGCGTTCTCTTGTACCTCGCTTTACGAGTTCTTCACCGAACGGTTCGCCCTCTTCCTCCTCGAGATGTTGATAGTGATTAATGAGCAAGATTTTGTTCCGTACAGAAATACCCAATATCGTGAAAAACCCAACGATCGAACCAAGCGAGAGTATGCTACTTCCGAAGAAAAACGCTGCTAGTAATCCGCCCATTAGGGTGGTCATCAATGTAGTGGCTGCCATAATGGCCAAACGCCATTTCTTCACTGACTGCAACAAGAGGAAGAAAATCGCGATGCCAGCGGCTATTGCAGCGATGAATAGGCGCTGCTGAGCAGCCTGCCGCTCGGCATATTCCCCCAACAATTCCGCGTGGTATCCAAGTGGAAACTCGATTTCCTCAAGAGCACGCTCGACGTCGCCCACAACCGAGCCTAGGTCTCGACCTCGAATGTTAGCCTCGACGTCAATCCGCCGTGATTGGCTCTCACGCTCTATGGAGTTTGGAGTTGGGAGAATGAGCACATCAGCCACATCCGCTAAACGCACATGACCGCCTGTCGGTGCGTCAATCAGGAGTTCGCGAATGTTAGTCACATTCTGCCGAGTTTCAGGTGTGCTCCAGACAAACACATCGTATACCCAATTGTCTAGGTGAATATCGCTAACCTCGGTTCCTGCAATCAGTGTGGCCGCAGCACGACGTACATCGCCGGGTTTGATTCCATATCTCTCTGCCCTCTCGAGGTCCACCTCAATCTGAATATGAGGGATGTCAACTTGGAGTTCGACCTGGTTTTCGGATATTCCATCGATCTCCGAGAGAGCTTGATTCACCTCTGCTGCCTTGCTTCGCAGAACATCCAATTCGGGACCAAAGATACGGATGACTATGGGGTGACTGGATCCTGTTAGAACCTCTCGGATTCTCTCTTTTAGATAGGTCTGCACGTCGCGAACCAGCCCCGGATAGCCGTCAACCGTCGACTGAATAGCGTTGACCGTCTCATCATATGGAACCGAAGGATCGACACTAACCCAATTTTCAGTGAAATACATGCCGACCACTTCATCCGCAGCGATGGCGCGTCCGAGATGCGCTCCGAAATTCCGGACACCTGGAATCTGCCTCAATTCACGGCTGGCTTGTACCGTGATTCTGTACATCTCCGTATGGGAGGTACCTGGTGCAGCCAGCCAATGCATCAAGAAGTCCCTCTCCTTGAATTCGGGGAGCAGTTCCTGTCCAAGGAATGGAGTTACCATGGCACCACCAATAACCAGTACTACAATAATTAAGTAGGCCAGACGCGGTTTTCCGATGGTCCACGCGAGAGCACCATCGTAGCCGCGGTGCAGCAAAGGTGTGATCGGAGATTCGCGGTGCTTCCGCACTTTTCGAGATAGGAGGATCATGATCAGCGCTGGTGTGAGGGTGAGTGCAACAAATGGGGATACGAGTCCCGCAACAACATAGGAGGTGGCAAGCGGTTTGAAAAATGAACCAGACAGGCCTTCCATGAGAAAGATTGGTAATAAAGCCGATATTTCAATCAACGAAGCATAGACGATGGCGTTGCGGACTTCGAGGGAGGCATCTCGGACAATATCTATTGTGGGCTTATCACTACCCTCAGCACGAGATTGACGGAAACGCCGAACGACATTTTCCACGTCGACAATGGCATCATCAACGACTGCACCAATGGCAATCACGAGCCCAGCCAGAACCATTACGTTGATGGTCGCACCTTGCATATCAAGGACAAGTAGGGCCACCATCATCGATACCGGAATCACCACGCAGCTGACTAACGCAATGCGGAACTCCCAAAGGAACGCAAATATGACTAAAACGACGAGACCAGCCCCGATGAGGAGTGCCTCGGTGAGATTGTCCAGCGCCAATTCAACGAAAGTCGCTGGTCGAAATATGGCCGTGTCGATCTCGATACCGGCAAGACCAGGCCGCATCTCCTCGATCGCCTCTTCAACTCCCCGAGTCACTTCCAATGTGTTTCCCCAAGGGAATTTCTCAACAATGAGCATGATGCCGGGACCATCATTAATAACAGCGTCTCCAATCAGCGGCCAGGTATCCCACACAACATCGCCTAAATCGCCTAAACGTAAAGGAGTGCCATCGCTCTTCTTTCGATCATAAACGGTGACTTTTGCCAGTTCCTCGGGCGTATTCACAGTCAAGACGTGTTGAATCCCAAGCCTTTGATTGGGTGTATCGATGAAACCTCCGGTGAGCGTCTTTGCTGCAGGTGTGTATTGGATGAGTCCGAATTCCAAGGCTTCTGAAGTGACCTCCATGACTTCATCTAGCGAGACATCATATGCCCGTAACCGTTCAGGATCGACCTCCACAGTGAGCATTTTGATCCGCTCGCCCCAAATGGCCACATTGGCCACGCCGGGCACTTCCATCAATCGGAAGGTTATCGTCCAGTAGGCGATCATCGACAGATCTTTGAGATCATAGACATCGGAAGAAAGCCCGATCTTCATAACCCGGCTTGTCGCAGAAAGTGGCTGCAGCATCCAGGGCATACCGGCCGAGGGCGGCATACTTGGCAACGCCACTGCGAGGCGTTCTTGCACCAACTGCCGCGCATGCAACGGATCTGTCCCAGGCTCGAAGATGAGTTTGATCGACGATAGTCCTGGAACCGACTTAGAGCGCATGACGTCAAGCTGAGGGGTACTGCTGAGCGCCTCCTCCAATTGAATGGTGATCAAGGATTCCACCTCGGATGTGGACATTCCCGGACCTTCAGTCTGGATCTCCACAAGCGGGGGTGCAAATTCAGGAAAGACGTCCACAGGCATCTCGCCAAGACGAGTAATGCCGTAGGCCATCAACGCCACAGCTGCTGCGACTACGAGGTATCGATACTTGAGACTCGTCGAAACGATCCAACGCAACATTGTTGGGCCCTCCTTAGCGATTAATGTCCACCAACCCCGAACTCGGTGCCGAACAATTCAGTTGCGCCATTCGTCACCACTTGAGTGCCAACGGGTGGCCCATCCAGTAAAATCGCTATGTCTTCGTCGATATAGTCAACAACGATGGGTGATCGAATAAAAGTTAGTGGTTCAGTCTGGATGTATACCCATGTATCGCCATGCAGGTCGTAGAGCACGGCAGCATAAGGAATAACTAATCGCTGCATCCCACTCCCCGACAGCGTAAGTTCAACAAGCACTCGCTCACCTGAAGATAAATTGTGATCTGCGCCTTCAACTCGGTAAAACAGCGTTGTAGTCGTGTCTCCAGGGTTTACGCCAGACATTAATCCATCAGCGTGGGCTGTCACGCCCGCACCACCTTCGGCCATGTCGATAGGTGTAACCAGAGCAGGTTGATCCTGGTCAACCATATTCAGGTCACTCTCGTTTAGAGAAATACTCACCCAAACAACACCCGGATCGGCGACTTCAACATTGACTCCGCTTCCCTCAGGATCTGTATCTCCAGCCAACGGCAAACCAGCCACCATACCACCAACGATTCGCGACCGCATAACTACTTCATCGCGAACCGGTGCTGTCTCGAGATCAAGCCGCTCAGCCGCCCTCTCGCTGATCACGACAAGATGGAGATCCGAACCCTGGACAGGTTCAAGGTGGACAGGTTCATCCTCTGCTTCGGCTTTTGGCTCAGTGGTGCATGAGGCAAGTCCTAGTCCAATAATCATGAGCAATAAAATCATCCATCGATTATTCCGCTGCATCTTGTTTCCTCCTATTCCGTTACCTTGTAATCCTGCCAAAATGAACTCACGGTACGATTGACTGGTTCATTTTGTGAGCTAGCTTGATGTTTGAGGCTCAGGGCTACGCCCAAAACGCAGATACATGGCAGGCATAACAAACAGGTTGAGCCAGGTCGAAGTTATGAGCCCACCAATAATGATTACAGCCATAGGATGCAATAATTCATTTCCGATGTTGTCACCGAAGAGTACAAAGGGCATCATTGCCAGTGCTGTTGCTAATGCACTTACTACAATGGGCGCAACCCGTTCTTGTGACCCGCGCAGGATCAGGTCGAGACCAAAGGTTCCGCATTCCTCCTCCAGCCTTTGATAGCGGCTGTACAGCATCAGACCGTTGCGTGCTGCGATTCCCAGAATCGCGAGGAATCCAATGAGCGCGCCAAGTGAGAGCGTAGCGCCGCTTAAAACCGCTGCCAGCACTCCACCAACCAGGGCCATCGGCAAAGTCAATATTGCCAAAAACGCCAGGCGCCAACTTTCAAAAGCTGCCTGAAGCAAGAGGAAGATCCCAATGACAGCTGCAACTGCCACAATGAGCAAACGTTGCTGGGCTGCCTGTCTGTCAACGTACTCTCCCAATATCTCAGCGTGGTACTCAAGAGGGAACTCGACTTCCTGGAGGGCGCTTTCGATATCGCGCGCTACTGCGCCGAGGCTACGACCATCCACATTAAGGCCAACATCTATACGTCGCGAGATGGCTTCACGGTTGATAGTGTTCAGAGTTGCCGCAAGGCGTACATCCGCGACATCCTCCAAACGCACATAATCTCCACCAGGTGTCTCAATAAGAAGCTCACGAACATCGGTCAGGCTTTGTCGCGTATTAGGTGTACCCCAGACCACCACATCGAAAACCTTCTGTTCTTCAAAGAGGCTACCGACCTCAATACCCGCCAGGATTATTGCTGCCGCACGTCGCACATCACCAGGTTTGAGCCCATAGTGGTCGGCTTTATCAAGGTCCACCTCAATTTCGATATACGGCTCTTCAACCTGAAGTTCGGTCGCAAGATCGACGACACCTTCAATTCCCGATAATGCTTGCCTAACATCCTCCGCTACGATCCGAAGATCATCAAACTCGCGACCATAGATGCGTACGACGATGGCTTTACTCGACCCTGTCAACACCTGACTGACTCTCTCCTGCACATAGCCTTCCACCTCATGAACAAGACCTGGGTAACCATCAATCGTCTCCTGAAGGGCAGCTACTGTTGCGTCGTAATCGGCTGAAGGATCGAGGCTGACCCATAGGTCGGCGGAATTGATTCCGACCACCTCATCGCCCATCACGGCTCGCCCAATATGAGCTGCGAAGTTACGTACACCAGTGATAGTTTGAATTTCATAACCAGCCTGGGTCGCTAGCCGGACCATTTCCGGATGAGAGGTACCAGGCATACCCTCCCACCGGATCATGAGATCTCTCTCCTTAAACTCAGGAAGTAATGAAAGGTTGAGTAGCGGCAGCACTGCAATGCCTATCACCACAAGCACGGCAATTGTGGCGTACGCAAGACGAGGCTTCTCAACCGTACGTGATAGAACTGGGATGTATCCGCGCCGCAGCCATCGTACGAAGGGCGACTCGCGGCGCTCAAGCGGCGCATTCGATAGGAGAACCGTACTCAACGCAGGTGTGACCATCAGCGCGACCACCAAGGATGTCAGTATTGCCAGGACATAGGAGGATGCCAGCGGCCTGAAGAATGCACCTGACAAGCCCTCCATAAAAAAGAGTGGGACCACTGCCATCACCATAATCAGCGTCGCAAAGAGGATGGCACTGCGCATCTCGACAGCGGCATCCAAGATTATGGCTGTAGTTGACTTTTCGCTTTCATCAATTTCTTCAGTACGATGCTGGGAACAATAGCTGCCGCCTTGCATCGGACGCCGCCTGCACTGAGTACCAGCCTTCGTCGTACCCTGACATCGATCCACCTCAACCGACATAGTCATGCGATGCTCACGCAAGCGCCGCATAATGTTCTCAACATCGATAATGGCATCGTCAATAACAGCCGCCAGGGCAATCACAAGCCCAGCTAAAACCATTACATTCATCGTAGTTCCGCTCAAGTAGAGCACAAGCGCTGCCGCCACTAGAGATAATGTGATGGCCACGAGACTGATTAAAGTACTGCGCCACTCCCAAAAGAAGGCTGCAATGACCAGTACAATCAGAACAGCGCCGATGATCAATGATGTGGTGAGATTGTCGATGGCTGTCTCGATAAAACTCGCCGGACGAAAGATGGTGGTATCAATTTCTATGCCGGTAAGACCTGGCTGTAACGCAATAAGTGTTTCTTCAACCCCCTGCGTCACTTCCAGTGTGTTGCTTCCCGGGAATTTCTCAACAACGAGCAGGAGCCCAGTACCATCATGAAGGAGAGCGTCACCAATGAGGGGTTGATGATTTTCCACAACTTCCGCAACATCTTCGAGGCGTAGTGCCGCAACGTCCTCGACAGCAACTTGTGCAAGTTCGGGCGGCTCCGAGATGGGCAGAACATGGCGGACCGTAAGTCTTTGTTGTGGAGTATCAATCCATCCCCCGGTCCCTGGTGTCGACGCCTTTATGAAGCTCAACGGGGATACCCACAACGCATCCCCTGCAGTCCTGACGATTTGATCGAGTGAAACATCTTGCGTTCGCAACCATTCCGGATCGACCTGCACCTGCAGCTGTCGCCTGCGTTGACCCCAAATAGATACGTTCGCCACACCAGGCACAGCCATTAAGGCTGGCCTGACGTTCCAACGTGCCAGCACCGACATGTCGATCAGGGAGAGTTCATCCGATGAAAGCCCTACCAACATGACCCGGCTTGTCGCTGAAAGGGGCTGGAGAATGACCGGCGCTTTAGAAACGTTCGGCAGCATATGCGCCAATGTGATGCGTTCTTGTACCAACTGCCGTGCACGATAAATATCGGTCCCAGGCTTAAACACGAGGACGACTGATGACAGACCTGGGACCGAAGTGGAGCGAATGGTTTGGACATAGGGAACGCCCATGAGTAATTCTTCCAGGTTGAGGCTGATCAACATCTCCACCTCGGTGGCGGAGAGGCCAAGCGCCTCGGTTTGGATTTCGACATAGGGCGGTGCGTACTCAGGAAGGACGTCCACAGGCATGTTGCCGAGTTGGGCAATGCCAACGAACAAGATCACACCGGCGATAACAACCACTAAAAATCGAAATCCCAAGCTTTGTCCAATGATCCCTCGTATCATAGTAAAAGTCCTCCTTGCACAGTCAATTTCAAGACCCGCCCTCTTTTTAGTATCTTTGGACAGTTTGTACGAAACTTACACAAGCATATGAAAAAAAGCCGGCTGACATGGCTCGTAGTTCACATCTACGATGTGGCCGGTTTCGCTACTGGCTCACCGGGGGCTCCACCATTATTGGGAAATGGCAGGCGACCATTTCAGCCCTCGGATCAACGCCTCCACATAATGGGAATATTCAATTTTTAGTTGGGTTCTAAATGAACGGATGACGAATCTTCCCCTAATCGGCGACATCGGTCGAGAACATGACCAATGTGCCCTCCTCCCTTTAGCTAAGTAGATGGTACTGCGGTACTAGTGTATGAACTAATCTATCATGCCAGGTAATGGCAAGTCAATAGTCATTTATTTGAAAATCACAAAAGATGTTCAAAATTTCACATGTATGTGTCATTGCGCATAATCCAGAGGGCGGGATCCATCGCTTCGCTCGGGGCAAGCTCCGCAATCCCCAAGACCTTCACATGTCATTGCGAGGAGGAGGCATCGATGATACCGACGACGAAGCAATCCCCAAGAAATATCCGGAGGTTTTGACTTCCAAGGTTATAATAGGGTAAGTCCGAGCCTCTGTATGTCTTCAACCACTCATTCGCAACAGAGTTGCTGCATAGATATCGAGGGCTTAAACCTTGGCAATTCCATAGGTACGAGCCTGTCAGGTCTTACCCGATGATCGATGTGAATTGACATACTTTCACCAATGTCCATCTCAGATCGTGTATGCTGTTGTTAATTTCAAGGAGGGGATGAAATGGCTACATATTTCATGTTTGGGAAATACTCAACCGATTCAATAAAAGACATTAGCGCGAAAAGGACGGAAAAAGCAGAGGAATTGGTAGCCGGTTTTGGTGGAGAGATCAAAAGCGGTTACGCCCTACTCGGCGACATTGATCTGATATTGATCGCGGAGTTTCCAAGCGTTGAGCAGGCTATGCAGGCTTCAGTTGGATTGGCTAAATTGCTCGGGATTTCGTTCCGGACCTCACCCGCGGTGGGTATCGAGGAGTTCGACAAACTGGTTGGATGAGCAGAGAACTGGCCAATTGGATTGCCCGGGTAAGACCTGACATGGTTTATCAATAACGCCAGGACTCTAAACCTCAACACAATACCACCCATTTTCCACTATAAAGCCTTACACTGAGAGCTTGGAGTGCAATGCCTACCTTGTTTACGGGGCTCCGCGCCGTAATCCCACCTGACCCTGGTTACAGGGCTCCGCGCGGTAACCCCATACCCTACGTTCCACGGCAGAGCTGTGGAACGAGATACATCCTCCCTCTGGTTACGCGGCTCCGCGACGTAACCCAATACCCTACGTTCCACAGCAGAGCTGTGGAACGAGATACATCCTCCCTCTGGTTACGGAGCTCTGCGCAGTAACCTCTTGCCATTTACGTTCCACAGCAGAGCTGTGGAGCGAGTTCGTCCTACACCTTGGTTACGGGGTTACGCACTGTAACTGTATCCATCCTCCGAACTACAGAATAATTCTGGATCTTCATCCGGTAAGGAATATAGACAATGACCCTGCCTCCTCCGCAGGGTCATTCTCAAGCCAGGATTAAGTCCTAGACAACAGACTTACTCCGACCTGGATATATCCCCGATGGAAAACGCAGCTCTTGTCCCGGGCACAATGGCATAGATGAAGATGATCGAGTTAATCACCAACGACCATGCCATATCCTCCCAACTCATTCCGCCAAGGAGTGATACGAGGTCAAAGATAATGTTGGACATCGAGAGGATGACTACGAATAACCACGCCTCTGGATTCACACTCCACAAGCTTCTTACCACCCAGATCCAAATGGCTGCAAGAATACCCCAAAGGATTGCTCCTAATAGGTCAAAGGTGAAGAACACGAAATCAGTATTTCCCAATCGGATCGGGAATAGGTGCAGCATCTGCAGTGTATGTATGATAGCTGCTATTGCTGCTAGTCCTGGTAGAACTGCAAGGACGGTCACTCCAAACGGGCGTTTCCTCTCCATGAGTTATCTCATTTCATATTTCTTGTCTGGGAAAATGATCATGCAAAATCGGTTTAATTATGATCCGCCAACCATAAAGTTATCACCTCAAAGTGAGGGACGTCGCGCATATTTTGTTCATAATCACACAACTCTGCACTACATGGCATCCATTCATTCACGAAATACTACTTTTTACCACTTTTGGCATGCTGACATTAGCATGCAGAGTGGTTACTCTATAAACACACCAGTCAAGAATATTTAGATTTACAGTTGTATTCACTATTTTCGAAGAGTATTGATGGAGATGGCGAACCCAACAAATCGAGTAACTCTCTACGGCACTGCCTCTTATCAAATCTGTATCCAGGGAACATTGGATGAAGATGCGCTCAATTATTTACAGGGCCTTAAAGTCGTTTCCTGGTCAGGCATGGGGAAGTCTGGCACGACACTCCTTAGAGGCCGGCTGCTCGACCAGGCTGCCCTTATCGGCGTTCTGAACGCGCTTTATGACATGGGTCTGTCCATCTTGCGTGTAGAGCACATTCCAGACGAGACCTAATAAGGTGTTTGCTCATTAAGCCAAGTACAAATCAAAGTGATCAAGGAAAAGAAGAACGATACACGATGGTTAACATTAAAATTTGAAAAGATATCTATTCAAGTGAGTACATAAATATGTAGGTGTATTGAGGAATAAGCAGCATGTAGTCGACCTAAAAGAATTTCAATTAATGTATCAATCAAAGTCAAGGAGGAAACGTGTCTGATCTAGTAATTCTAACTTTCGACACCGAAACTGGTGCCACGGAAGCAAAGGGAACCGTAGAGAGAATGGTAAAGGAGCAGATCCTCACCCTGGAAGATGCCGCAGTATGTGTTCGCAGGGAAGATGGGCAAGTTAAAGTAAAGCAGTCGAATGATCTCGTCGGTGCGGGAGCGTTGGGTGGAGCTTTCTGGGGAATGTTGATTGGGCTCCTCTTCTGGGCTCCATGGCTTGGATTGGCAATTGGCGCGGTTACAGGTGCTATTGCTGGGAAGTACTCAGACATCGGGATTGATGATAGCCTCATCAAGGAAGTTAGCGAAGACATAGAACCAGGGAATTCCGCACTCTTCCTCTTAGTCGCCGAAGCTACACCAGACAAGGTGCTGGACGAGTTCAAGGGAATGAATGTCACTGTCTATCAGACTTCGCTTTCGAAGGAGGACGAGGCAAAACTGAAGGAAGCCTTCGGACCACACGTAGAATAAGCTGAACGGAGATTAACATCAATCACAACTCAGTGGCAGTGTAAGTCTCACGCCATCTGTTTTTTTTTAATTGTTTAGAAATTGCCATTCAGAAAGGAGAATTTATATGTCAATAGGTCCTATCCAACTTATAATATTCCGCTTCGATGATTTCGTTCCAACTGGTGAAGTTCTACCAGCACTTCAGCGATTAATGCTGATCAAGGCTATCCGCCTCATCGACATGCAATTCGTGGGAAAGGATCCCGCCGGCCACATAACCTCTATGGAAATGTCAGGTCTTTCCCCTGAAGAACAACTTGAATTTGGCGCCGTAATCGGTGGCTTGATCGGCGCTGGTACGGCCGGTCCGTAGGCGCACTTGAGGGCGCCATGAAGGGAATGCTTGCCGCAGCAGAACACAGCTATGGACTCACACTGGATGACGTTCAAAGCGTCGCCGATTCTCTAGCCCCAGGCCAGGCGGCAGCCTTGCTTCTCATTGAGCACACCTGGGCAACTGGGTTCCGGAACGCCATGATTAGAGCAGGTGGGGAAATGGTACTGCAGGGATTCCTCACGCCAGAGACTCTATTCCTGGTCGGGGCAGAGCTTGAGGCTCAAGCAGAGGCCATCGAAGCAATCGTAGTCTCTGAAGCTATTCAAGAGATGGCTGCTCAACGGGCAATTGATGCGCTGATCACTGCTGAACTGATCGAGGAAGCCGCGATTGAGGAGGCGGTGGCCGTCGAGGAGGCGGCAATTGAGGAAGCCGAGATGGTCGTCGAGGTAGCCGAGGCGGTTGAAGGAGCTGCCATCGAAGAGGCAGTTGAGGTCGTCGCCACTGCCGAGATGATCGAAGAGGCTGCCATCGAGGAGGCGGAAGAGGTCGTTGCCGCCGCTGAAGAAATGAAGAAGGAAGCGGAGGAGGAAGAGGAAGAAGAGTAAGGTAACATACAGCTCCTTACCCCACTTCCTGGGGCGTCTCTCCCCTCTTAAATACGGTGAGGCGCCCCATCTCATGCTTTCAAGTTTGACTACATTCTAGCTATGTCGCTCCCTAGAACATGAGGGACTAAACACTTCGGAAAGAGTCTGCATTAGAGAATTAATTTCCCACATGCGCACATTTGCATTTGTAATACCCAGCCTTACGCTTTTATAGGCTTGATGGTAACGGATCACTGAACGTTGGAAGCCGGCAATTTAAACGGTTCTCTATTGAACTTGTCATACAACCGTATTTGAATGTACCTTTGGCGGTGGAAGGGGGCAATTTGGAATCTCTTAAGGGGATAACCGACAATCTTAGAATTTTCAAGGTAATCACTGTGGAGAAAGGCTAATGACCGACACAAGATATAACATCCTATTTATTCTCACCGATCAAGAATACACCCATCAAACCTTGCCTGAAGGTGTGACTATGCCTAACCGAGACCGGTTGAAGTCAGCGGGAGTCACATTGCTTAACCATCACACCGCCCATACCGTGTGCACACCCTCTCGCTCGGCGATTTACTGGCATGCACCCAACACAGACAGGCATGTTTGATAATACCAACTTTGCCTGGATTTCGGACATGTCCACTGACCTGAAGACCATTGGACACATGCTGCGCGATCAAGGCTACTACACCGCATATAAAGGGAAGTGGCACGAGTCCGAGATCGCCGGTGACGAAACTCAGGATGCCATGGAGCCCTACGGTTTTTCCGACTACCAGGCGAACGGTGACTTCTACGGTGAACCCTATGACGGTTTTACAAAAGATCATCTCACCGCTGCTGAGACAACCGAGTGGTTTAAAAGCAAGGGAAAAGAAGTTGGTGCGAAGGGGCAACCCTGGTATCTTGCGGTGAACTTCATCAATCCCCACGATATTATGTACTTCGATACAGATGGCGAGAAATCCACTCATACCCGTGGGATGTTCCCAATTTTCAGCGAACCGGATGATGATATCTACAAACCTAAATGGGAGACGGAACTTCCAGTGAGCTTTGACAATCCTCGAACTCAGCATCCACCCGCAGTCCAGTTTTACAAGGAATACATTGATGGATCTTTCGGTCATATTCCTGATGAAAGGAAAGATCTCTGGCATAACCATATCAATTACCAGATTAATTGTATGCGCGACGTGGATCGTCATATCGGGACAGTGCTTGATACCTTAGAGGAGACCGGTTTCGCAGAAAATACTATCATTTTCTTCTCCTCAGATCACGGCGAGATGGCAACCGCTCACGGCTTGCGACAGAAGGGAAGCATTGTTTTCAAGGAAGTCATCAATGTTCCTTTTATCATCGTGCACCCTGATGGCCCGAAAGGTGTTCAAACTGGGGCTGTTGGTTCTCATGTGGATCTGGTACCAACCATGCTCGCCTTTGCAGGATTATCAGAGGCTGAGCGTAAAGATAAATATCCTCAACTCATTGGGCATGACCTTTCCGGTGTGGTTGCCGATCCGACATCCCACGGTCCAAGAGGAAGCACAGAGAATCCAGGGATTGGATGTCTGATCACGTACGAGATGCTGGCAACTTTCGACGCGCAATGGCTGATGGAAAACGCCGAGTATGTTTTAGATACGAGTGAGCATAGAGCATCGGCAAGAGATATGAACGCCGAGGAAATCAAGGCGCTGGTCGAGAGAATTGATTTACCCAAAATGACGGTCCGAAATTTATACCGCTGCATTTTCGATGGGCTGTATAAACTGGTGCGATACTTTGGACTTGAAGACTATACACCTCCCGAATCGGTAGAGGATCTGCTAAAGCGTAACGACGTTGGCCTCTACGATTTGCAGAATGATCCAGATGAAATGAATAACCTGGCTAATCCTAACAATCCAGACTACGACGAAGAATTGCTTGGGAGAATGAACGCCAAGCTGAATGCACTCATTATGGCTGAAATTGCCGAGGATAAGGCCTTGATAGGTGCATCGGAATTGGAATAAAGATCGATCCACATCATGGTATTCTTAAAGGAGTTATAACTTCTTTATAAAAACCAAAAGGAGGTGCGAAATGACCCATGAACTTCCAGTATTAGAGTATGAGTTCGATGCATTAGAACCATATATCGATGCACGCACCATGGAAATTCATTATACGAAGCATCATCAAGCCTATATCAACAATCTCAACAATGCATTGGAGCATTACGAGGACCTGCAAAGCAAAACTGCTCTCCAGCTCATCGCAAGCCTGAACGATGTTCCGGAGGAGATCCGCACTGCAGTACGCAACAACGGGGGCGGCCATGTCAACCATTCGATGTTCTGGCCAAGCATGGGTCCTGGCGAAGGCGGGGAACCGAAAGATTCGCTTGCGGAAGCTATCGTAGAGAACTTTGGCTCTTTCGAGACCTTCAAGGAGCAGTTCACAACCGCAGCACTCACCCGCTTCGGGAGCGGCTGGGCCTGGCTCTGCGCCGACAATGAGGAAAACCTGCTCGTAATAAGCACTCCCAACCAAGATAATCCCGTGACAGAAGGCCTGATTCCACTCCTGGGACTGGATGTCTGGGAGCACGCCTACTACCTCAATTACCAGAATAAGCGCGGCGATTATGTCAAGGCATGGTGGAATGTGGTCGATTGGGGCTGGGTCTCAGCGAACTACAGGACCTATAAACTCCATGCAGAAGTTAGCCAAGTCTCTGATTGGATTGGCACACAATGGGCCAAGCTTGAAGAGGGCTGGAAAAAGCTAACGAGCTCAGAATGATTCTTGGGGGTTCCAGGATCAAGGTTTAAATTTCCTGATCCGTGCTCATTCCATCGATCTATGATAGGCATGAATGTAGTAATTGAAATTGGTGATGATCAATTTCATGTTCTGAGGACACTTCAAAGGATCTCGGTGGAGCTATTAAATTGTGTTCCTCTTTCAGGTTGAAAGAGGAACACAGCTTAGGGAACATTCAAGCTAGGTCATATTCGCAGCAATGATACTCTTTGGGTAGGTGATTTTTACTTTCTTACCTTTGTTTAAAGGTTGCTAGATACAAATGGGACCCAGAATTTCTCAATACTTTATGATTCCATAGACTGCCACCAATTAGATAGCCTGAACGGGTCTATCCCCTTGTAAGCGATCTGCACAAATTTATATATCTGAGAAGACAGACCAAGTGGCATTTGGTTCGGCATGATATTTTCAACCTTGAATCTAATCTACCAGTTGCTGTCGCATCACACCACGCAGTTGCCATCCTCCGGCTGCAAAGCTGCGATAGCATTGGAAGCACTTTTGTGGAACGCCCCGAGCGCTCTTCCGGGATTCTCAGAAATAATGGCGGAAAATATATGCTTTGACGCGTGACACCGACCGTCTGCGAGCAATTACAAGCCATTGAAATTGTCGACCACCTTAGTGATGAGAACATCAAGCCCGACAGCACCCACCTACCTTATTCCTCCCACAAGGCATTGAAGGAGGCAAATCCCTGGCTGGAAATGACTCGATTTGAGGGCGAGCCAACAAACTCTCCACATAGTGAATGAATGATTATGTTATGAGATGCTAGACATTCCTCACCACTTAGAACAAACGAGTGAAGTCAACTAAATTAGAAGACAGGCATGCAATGAAGAGAGTGCATTGCCTTGAAGGCTGATATACAATCCTTTTGATCAGGTCCAAAGTTGACCTTACTCAAACCTTCCTTTCACAAATACACAAGCGAGGTGCACGATGAATAAGAAAATCTCTTTCTTACCTATTCCGATCATTCTTATATCGATCCTATTCCTTAGCGCTGCTTGCGCCCAGGTACCAGAGGAAACTGCGGTTGATCCTACCCAGACACGTTCGGCGGCGACCTCCCAATCAACAACCTCATCGACAATCACAGAAGAACCTGATACCACGTCAGAGGAGTTAGGCAACATCGCGGAGGTGGCAGCCGCAAGGACACCCATTCCCACCCCAACACCGAGCAATCTCGATATCGCGGTCACCGAATTTGCGAAGAGACTAGGACTTACCGAAGTCATGTTCTTAGGTCTTTCTGGTGAGGATTGGCTAAACACCGCTCTCGCCATCCTGTCAGTGTTCCTGATCTATTCCGTTGGCAGATTCCTGCTCCTCTTTGTGCTCCGTAGGGTTGCTCGACGGACGACCACAGAATTCGATGACGCATTCCTCGATGAAATCGACCAACAATTGAACTGGCTAGCCATAGTCTTTGCACTCCAAGTCGGATCACGTCGCCTGGTCTTTATTTCAATAGGACTGCAAACCCTACTCAATGACCTATTCTTTGTTGGTTATCTATCCATCAGTTTCTTTACCATGTTTCGACTCGTCGGATTCGGACTTGATTGGTACCGGGATACGACCGACATCGAGATGGATCCAAATCAACTAGACGCCGTTTTAACTTTGATTAGGCGGTTGATCAATGCTCTCCTAGCCGTTATTTACGCCACGATTCTGCTGGACAATTTTGGTATCAGCATCGCAGCTGTAACAGCCGCTCTTGGAATTGGCGGTCTGGCGCTATCTCTTGCTGCCCAGGATACGCTCGCAGATGCCATCAGCGGGATCATCATCCTCGTCGACCGACCATTCCGCATAGGCGACCGTATCGAGATCGACAGCATGGACACCTGGGGGGATGTCACCGAGATTGGCCTTCGCACGACGCGCATCCGCACACGAGATAACCGCCTGGTGATCATCCCAAATTCCAAAATCGGCAACAATGCTGTGACCAACTTCACCTTTCCTGATCCGCGGTACCGAATCCAGATCGAGATCGGCATCGGCTATGGTCAGGACATCGACAAAGTTAGGGGAATTATCATCGATGCCGTTAGCCAGATCGATGGGATTTTGCCGGACAAACCTGTTGATGCCCTATTCCTCGAGTTGGCTCCAGACAACATGATCTTTCGAGTGCGCTGGTGGATTGATTCCTATGTAGACACGCGACGCATGTTCGACAAGGTCAATCAGGCGATGTACGAAGCCCTCGAAGAAGCAGGGATCGAGATGCCATTCACGACATATGACGTGAATATCAAAATGGATCAGAATAACGCTGAGCGTATCGGGCAAGCCATCCGAGGCAATGGCAGTCAGAAAAAGGGATAAACTCAGGCGTGATTCATCCCTCTGGACAAATCCGCCGATGGTAAGAATCCATATATGGAAATTGTGGACCGTGAGCAGCTTTGGAAATTACTAAAAACTGATATTTTACAGGCACCTCGTGCTTTATCAATAAACCCCGCCGGGGAAGCGGGGTTTTTTTGACGGTTTACCAGAGGACAGTTACCTCCGATGCCTGTGGTCCTTTCTGGCCATCCACAATGCTAAACTCCACTTCACTTCCCTCTTTAAGGGTGCGGAAGCCGTCCATCTGAATGGCAGAATAGTGGACGAAGACGTCAGGGCCCTCTTCGCGCTCAATGAAGCCGTAGCCCTTAACTCCGCTGAACCATTTGACCTTTCCGGTCAAGCGCTCCGTCATGTTACTCCTCTCCTTCCCACAATATTCTTTCGTGGACGATGCAACCTACCCGCTGAGGACCGACCCCATCCCCATAGGTTTAACCGAAACTGCCTGAGTGCAAGATTCTCAGGCGGTTGGCTTACAGTCTTCAAGCTGCATGTAGGTTATGTCCACGGGTAGGAATCATATCATTTCTCTTTTTCAATGTAAAGTAAAGGGTACGAGATTCCAAAACCTACCCGTGAGTAGCTAGAAATAATTGTCAAAACGATCGCTGATGTGTGAAATTGAACACAATCAATAAAGTTGACAATATCCCATTAAAGCCGCACCTTATCAGTATTTTTGAATGATAATATTACGGATCCGAAGGTGAAATACAAGTAAAGATTCCCACTTGCACCCTGCGATTTCGTGGCCCATCGAACTCACATAGGTAGATCCCCTGCCATGTCCCTAGCACGAGACGACCGTTCTGGATGAGGATGATCTCGCTAGCCCCCATGATGCTTGCCTTCACATGGCTGGCGGAGTTGCCTTCATAATGCTTGTAATATGACTGTTTGCGAGGTACCAGGCGTTCGAGATCAGCGATGATATCGTGCGCCACGTTTGGATCGGCATTTTCATTGATCGTAATCCCAGCCGTAGTGTGCGGAACGTACACAACGATCATGCCATCTTCCAAGCCCTTGTTGCTTAAGGCGGATTGCACTTTTCCCGTAATGTCCACAAATGCAGTCTGTGAAGGAGTGGACACGGTAAATGTTTGAATGTCCATGAAGACCTCGATTCTGGAATAAGCAGGAAACAGTTGATAAATCAATAAGTCAAGAAGTGATCAGGTAGCGGAAAGTTCGTCAATGGGTTGAGAGGTGAATAGATCAAAGAATTAATCAGGCATCAGATAGTCTGGGATCAAATATCCAACTGCAGAATCCCGGTTTCATAAATGACATCTCAACTTATTTACTTCTTCCCTCTTTGACTGATTAACTGATTCCCGATTCCCGATCCCTAATCCCCAATCTCTAGTCTCCAGTCTCTACTGCTCTGGCGAAGTTAAAGCACCCAGTCTCCAGTCTCCAGTCTTCCTCACACATTAATCACTCCGGTGTAATGGTTGGCGAAGGAGTTGGAGTATCCGTGTCGATCGGTGGGGCTAGGGTTTCCGTAGCTGTCGGTGTGGGTGTATCGACAGGCGCGCCACCGGTTTCTGTAGGAGTCGGTGTCATAGGTGTAACCGTCCCAGTGACAGTGCCCTCAATCGTTGGTGTGGGAGTAGGCGGTGGTGCCGTCGCCGTCATGCATAAGATGGCTGCCTCCGTGGCAGTGGGCTCCAAATCAGGGTCGTGCCAAGTAACAATCGATTGAACGTAGGCGATGGACGCTGCACAAAAATCCTCTTCCTCGATTAGATTGTCACCATACCCTTTGCCGGAAATGGCGTACTTGTAGCAAGAATCCCACACTGCCGCGGCGCATAAGTCGGAAAACCATCGGTACGCTTCCGACCAGTCCAACCCTACGTAACTGTTCGCAAAAAGATAATAGGCTGCTGTACTTCGCCAGCTTATTGCCTGGGAATCGAGGGGACCAAAGCGTTCCGCTAAAGCCAAGTCGTATATCCCTTGCTCAAGTTTTTTCGTTAGAATGTTTTGCAGTCCACGATTTCGAAGGCTGGTGAACAACAGTTGATCCACCTCCTCCGGCTGGTACTCTGGGTATTCAACGCGAAAGTCGATTAAAAGTTGGATTGCAGCATCCCAATTCTCCTGCACTACAGCATCTTTTGCGGCGGCAAAATGACTCTCAATCGAGCTCAAGTCAGGTGTTGGTGATGGTGTAATTTGGGTGGGTGTGATTTTAGGTGTGGGTGTCAGGGTCGGTTGATTGAGGGCTTGGATCGCAAGATCGAGCAGGCCAATTGCGGCTTCGTTGTTAGGATCGACGCTGAGGACGTACTCCGCCCGCTGCTTCGCTACATCGTATCGTTCTTCCATCAAATCTTCGACACCTAACTCAAGTTGCTCTGAGATAGACTGCTCCTCTGCGGAGGCTTCCGCGATCGCACGATCTTCCAATCCTTTCTCATAACCAGTGTATGCGGCGACTGCGCTTAGGACCGTTAGAAGCAATGGGATGAGGATAATCCACCAAAATCGCCGGATTAAAGAAGGCTTTTTAGGTCGCTCCGGTCCTTGTGTCGGATCAGTCTCTGGATCCTGTTGGATTGAAATGCGATTAAGTCGGTGAGAAAGATCATCCATATTCAAATTACTCTACTTGCTCAACTTCATCTTCAGATTCAAGTGGCCCGATGGAACTTGTATCGACAAATATTTCATCCCGAAGTATTCGGATTTGATCTGGTACAACACGGAGCACTTGTGCGCCATCCGGTCTAGTGTGGAAGCCGACCATGTTCGGTGGAGCGATTATGCCTTGACGGATATTTTCCTTAGGAATTTGCACCGCAAGCCATCCCAATGAGATCATTTCATCAAGGGTCATGTTGGTCCGTATACCTTCCGAAAGTTCCTGGTACAGCCTTGGGGCTTTCATCACTAATGTTGGAATCATGTCGAAACCTACAACGCGATCAATCACCGCTAGTGCTACCTGCTGTTGGCGTTCAGCGCGCCCGAAATCACCTCCTGCATTTTTCCGAACGCGTGCATAGGCTAACGCCTCTGCACCATCGAGATGATAGGGTTTGGCTTCTAACCATAAACTCAACCGTCCGATGGGGGAAATTTTAACTCGCTGTTTTACCTCAACATCTATTCCACCGATCTCATCAATTAATCGCTCAAATGTGGCGAATTCGACTACTGCGTAATACTGGATTGGTACGCCTACTAAATTCTCCACAGTCTGCATTGCCAGACCAGGACCACCACCGGGTAAATGGTACACCTCACCAAATCTATAAGCGGCGTTGATCCGCTCATGCTTAAATCCAGGAATCTCCACCCAAAGGTCGCGCGGGATAGACAACATCCCCGCCTGATTGGTTATTGGATCAATGGTAACGAGCAGCATTGTATCGCTGCGCGGTGCGGTTTCACCCTCCTCCCAATCCCGGTAGTCCAGGCCTAGTAGAAGTATGGTTACCCTGGAATTCCCATCCCACGGTTGTGGGGTGACTTCGATGGGAACGAGCGTTGGAGTCGCATCGGGCTGGGTGGGAACAACATCCATATTCCTGGCGCTCGGTTCAAAGGGATTCAATCCCGTCCCTGTCCAAGCAGCTGCAAAACTACGTGCCTCGAGGTGTACGACGACGGCTATGAGAAGACCAGCCAGTACAACCCCGATCCCCAATGCAATCAATAGCAGTCTGAAGATGACCGATTTGCCTTGCCTCGCTTGATTCTGATTTGATGCCATATCACTTTATCCCTAATACCCGAATATTTTACGACATCCCGGCCTTATTATCACTACGACTTATTTTTACCTTTTCCGGTTCCCTGAAACGCCTCTGAAACCTATGTCAACTAGCTAGAAATATCATCGCAACACCTGCACAGGCTGTTACGGTGCCGAATATCGTCCTGCCCGAAATCTTCTCTTTGAATACCCAATGCGTGAGAGGAAGCAAGATTATCGGGGAGAGCGCCATTAAGGTGGAAGCAATCCCTACATGGGTTTGATCAATGGCTACAATGGACAGCCAAACACCAAGGAATGGACCCACAATACTCGCTCCAATGATCGCTCTGAGAGCTTTTGTGTCCTTTAAAGAGAGAATTGTCTCCCTCGCTTTACTGAGAAGAATCGTTAAGATCCAAAGCACGATCATTGCAACCAACATCCGCACCAGAACTGCAGAGAGAGCTGATATATCTCCACTCAAGCCCCTCTTCGCGGTTATTAACCCTAAGGATTGCCCAAGTGCACCCAAGAAGCCGAAAAAAATCCCGATTCCATAAGAACCTTTGCTGATTTCCTGCCTCTGATTGTTAGCTTCCCAAACTACCCAGGCGATTCCAAGCACGGTGAGCCCAATAGCTGCAAGATCCATGCTGCTCAGATGCTCACCTAAGAATATCCAGGCAAATAGCGTGCTCAACACAGGGACCAATGCCATCATCAACATGGATAGTCTCGCCCCAACGAGGACCAGAGATTGAAACAGGAAGGCATCGCCAAGCACAAGGCCCAACAATCCTGACAGTCCTAGCCACAATCCCTGCTCCAACTCTATATCCTGTGGAAATAATGTGCCTTCCAGCAATAGATGAGTACTCGATAGCAGGATCACTGCGATCACCAACCTTGTGCGATTAACGACCAATGAACCTACACGACGACCTGCGATCGTGAACAGGATCGATGTAAAAGACCACAGGACAGCAGTTCCTAAAGCTGCTAACTCGCCCATCGACTCTCCGAAAGAAAGGATTATCATCCCCTAAGGATGAAGGGTCAAGGTCACACTTCTTTTCACATGCATGGAGAATGTTTTAAACCGCGGAGATTAGAATCCATTCGTGGAATGATTGAGTGTCACCTTCAGGGAGCGCTAAGGTACCCGCGTACCCAATAATAGCCTAAAGCCATAAACTCCCTCATCGCAGCACGACTGGCGTCGAGCGCGATCCAAGATGGGAATATTCCTAATCCTGTCTCCTCATACACTTCATTCAGTGACGCAGAAGGGCCAGGAATTGGACTCAATCCCTGCGCCTTAAATACAGCTGTTGACCTGCGAATGTGTAGGGGCGAGGTCACCAGAATGAACTTCTCAACACCCAATTCTTCCATGATGGGTTCCAGCTTTTGTGCCTGGTCACGGGTGTTTTGGGAGGATGATTCCTGGATGATTTTCTCCTCAGGTATCCCAGAGTCGATAAGGAGCTCAGCCATCATTTCACTCTCAGGAGTACCCCCTCCAAGAAATGGATTACTCCCACCAGATACGATGACCATGGGCTCATCAAGCATCTTATATAAACGCATACCCTCCATTGCTCGCAGGGCACTTTCGCTGACGAGGAGGCTCATTGTCTCACCTCTCGAGACCAGGTTGACGCTGCCTCCACCAAGAATTACGATCGCCTGGGCTTCCTGTACCTCAGCCGAGTCTTCCAGCGGTTCATATCCAAAAGATAGGCCGGCTTCCAATCCGCTTGCTCCTAATGGAGTGCTGAGAAACCAGTAGACCACAGCCAGTACAGTGAGCCATGCGATCCCCACTTTCCTACCGCGTTTACCGAAGTAGAGAATGATTACGCCGAGGATCAATCCCAAGACGAGAAATGTTGATGAGCCTGGTATCAAATAGTCCTTAATGAATTGAAGACCATTTTCCATGAACGGCGCTCCTCACTAAAAAAAACCACCCACGAATCCTACCACGAACCTTTTGAAGGCAATATTGCACCAGTTTGTGAAAAAACTTCTCTCGGAAACCGTTGCATACAGCACCCAAATACGGCTATGCGCAGTGGGCCAGCGTTTGGTGATCAAGTTCCATTCCCATAAAGTTGAGAAATCATTCAATCAAGTTCAGGGAGATAAATCATGAAGGATTCACGCGTGGACTTACGTAAATCTCCATAGACAATGTCGATTTCCATGAGCACGCTGGTTCCCGTGGGCTGATCCTCAAAGCTGAATGTCACCTGGCTTCGACCATTTTCATCCGTGAACGGCATCACGAGGGTCCGATCTCCATCAGGAAAATGGGCGACCAATACGCCCGCTGCACCCTCCACAGGGTTTAGTTCCTGATCTCGGACCAAGAGGTAGAGAGTTTGTTCATCACTCGTCCCAACAGCGGGCTGAGCAACCGATGTCGTTAGAATCAAATCCTCAACCTCAGCAAGAGCTTCATCCGTGGGCTCCGGTAACTCCGTCTGGATGCTCTGCAGGTGAATTCGTCCTAATGGACCTGGTCGAACAGGTTCATCCTCTTCACCACGCGGATTCCAATCTAGGCGCATCCATTGGAAATATTGGACCATGAGGTTCTCTTCCAGTCTGAATTCTGAGATTGGATAACCGAAAACCCCAGGACCACCATTACCAATATAAAACTCGAGGAACGTATGACAAACCTGATGCCCTGTCTCAGCATAATACCTGCAGCCCTCATCCTCCCTGGGCTCCGATAATGGATACTCCCAACCTCCCAACATCATCCCCAATGGGCTCGTCCTGACAATCTTGGCGCTCGAACCTTCCGAGGCCAACTCGATCCGTGCGTTTGCAAAGTACTGGACGATCATTCCGCTTTGTGGATCTGTGAATGCTTCAGAAATTGGAGGACCAAAAATCTTTAACCCACCCTGTCCTTCATAATACGTAGAGAATCTTGAATCGACGACATAACCTGCATCCTCACTTCGATTTGCGTTCATCATCGCCCGGATCGGCATGACGATCAGAAGCACAGCACAGAAAGCGATCAGGGCATAAAGCAACGCCCTCGGGATGCGTGGAGCTGATCGTCTCCGACCTTTGCTGTTCTGCATACTCATCTCAGCGTATTCCCGAGCCAAAACCTCGCATGTTGACCATAGTCCACCGACTATCTACACACAAGCTCCCGGTAATTTAGAATTAAGTGCCAAAAAGATTACTTCGACATCATTAAGGCGTCTTTACAATCACCTTACAATTCGAACGAATTCCATTCATGGCACGATTCTTTCAACCTTCTCAATATCCACGAAGGATATCCACCCTATTCTTCAGTTCTTCCCCGTGTAAAACACTATTCAGCACTTGCGCAAGATGGCACATTCGCGCCTGCTCCGATTCTCTCCACCCTCCTGCCCGATGAGGACTCATCACAAGATTGTCCAATTCATTGAATGGATATTTAGAGGGTGGAGTATTGGTTCTACTTTCTTCTTCTTTAGGATATTCATACCAGACATCGATCCCCGCCGCCAGCAGATGTCCACTTTTCAGGGATTGATAGAGCGCCCTTTCATCCACGATTTTACCCCGAGCGACATTCACCAGTATCGCCCCCTGAGGGAGCAATGAAAGTTCTTCCTTACTAATCATGCCATCTGTCTCTGGAGTACTGGGCACGGAAAGGATTAGAACGTGACTAGATTGCAGGAGCGAATGCAACTCATGTACTGGATGCACACTGACACTATCCACTTCTTGATGGTTGTCTATTGACCGCCTAACTGCATGAACCTCCATACCAAAAGCGGCGCAGAACTTAGCAATCCTACGACCAATTTCGCCATAACCAAGCACTAGAGCCTTTTTCCCCTCGAGCAAGGTGGATGGATTTGAATGATAGCGAGGTGACCAGTCGTGCTCTCTAAATTGTCTATCAATTGGCAGAAGTCTCTTAGCTGCTGCTAGAAGCAACGCTATAGCCATTTCTGCAGTCGCTGCAGCATTGTGATGAAGATTGTAGACTTCGACATCCGGAAATTCACTCATCAATACACGGGTCTCCTCCGGAATCCCAGCAAAGGGGATGATCAGGATTTTGAGTTTGGGAGTTATTGTCAGAAATTGGCGACTGGGACGACCAGCGATAAGGACTTGAAATTCAGCAGGATTGGGTGGTTCAAGGCCGCAAGTTACTGAAATCGCCGGGTCCAAACGAGCTTTGAGAACTTCGATAGCGGATGGATCCGGTGAGTGGAGGAAATGCACTCGGAGACTCAATGGATCTTGCATACCAGATTTCGCTCTCAAGCCAGTTCATTTTCGATTGCGGCTAACACGGCAGCATAGGTTTCAAGGATCTGGTCTGCGACAAAAGGCCAGGCGAATCCTTTTGCATACTCGGCAGCTTGTTTACCTAATTTGGATCTCAGTTCGTCGTCCTGCATTAATTCCATCAATCGATCTGCCAGAGCATTTGGATTCGCTGCAGGTACATGAAAGCCTGTCTCGCCGTCCTTGACCAAGAACGCGAGGCCACCTGTCTCAGAAGCCACCACGGGCTTACCGCAGGCCATGGCTTCGAGCGCAACCATCCCAAATGATTCATAATGAGAAGGAACCACGACAATTTCTGAAGCGGAATAGAAGTATTGCAAGGTATCCTGATCCTGCTGTCCGAGGAACATGATGACATCCCCGATTCCCAGTGAATCACGCAGCGCCTGCAATCGTTCCATTTCTGCAGAGATCTGCTGTGGGCTAGCTTCTGGGTCTCCGCCGATTACAGCGAGACACAGCGGATAAAGATCGAGAAATCCGCGGCGCTTCATGATTGCCATGGCTTCCATCAGTGTATCAATGCCCTTCAGCGGCTCGACACGTCCAACATAAAGTAGCATGCATTGCTTTGCTGGTGAGCCGATGAACGCCAATGCCTCATCCTTGGGGATCGGGTAAAAGCGGGAAATGTCGACACCAGGAGGTACGACTGTGATCCTGCTTGTATCGGCATGATACAGCCACTGCAATTGGGCTAACTCGGCTTGTGTCGCAGCAATAATACGGTCGGCTTCGGCCAGCAGACGCTGCTCAGAATCAAGGCGAAGCTTTGAAGCGCCCTCCTCAGGTGCGCGCGCAACTCTATTCTTCATCGCCGCTAATGTATGGAACATCTGGATGATGGGAGCTTGCCAAGTCTTCTGAAGCTCAAGGGCTGCCAATCCCGAAAGCCAATAATGACTGTGAATGATGTTGTACTGGAGGTTCTTACACCGTGCGAACTCTAATACTCCCTCAACGAAGTCAGGAAGATGCTCAGTCAGTTCTGTCTTCTCCATCGGCGTCTCAGGACCAGCTTGGATGTGAACGATCCTGTTGCCAAATCCGAGGTCGTGGAGCACATGAGGGACATGTTCATCTTGTGATCGTGTGAAGACATCGACACCTACACTGCGGCGCCCGAGCTCGCGCGTCAGGTCACGAACATATACGTTCATCCCACCAGTGTCCTTGCCACCCAGGGTCGCCAGTGGGCAAGTATGGAATGAGAGCATCGCGATTCGCATAGATTCATTATCACCCGAGTGCGAATTCTTGCCAAGCGTTTTTTACGACTGGTATAATCACCTGCAACGCCAGCGTAGCTCAGCGGCAGAGCAGGCGCTTCGTAAGCGTCAGGTCGAGGGTTCGAATCCCTCCGCTGGCTTAAATTCTTGTTCACTGATCCCCGATGAACTGATAACTGATTACTTCTTGACTGCTAAACTCATTAACCTTTCTACAGAATGCTGTAACAAATCCATGATAAGAAGGCTTCTTCCTACGACCCGTTTCTTCTTTTTATTCCAACGCGTATAATGGGAGCATGGATGAAAAAACACCTCCTGTACTAATCGGGATTGCAGGAGGTACTGGCTCAGGAAAAACCACAATCGCCAAGGTCATACTGCAGCGAGTTGGAGCCGATTCAATCGCTTTCCTAGCCCATGACGCTTACTACAAAGACCTGAGGCACCTCCCCAAGGAGCAACGTGATCTGATCAACTTCGATCACCCTGATTCTCTGGAAAGTGAACTCCTCGTCGAACACCTGCAGACACTGCGTGGATGGAAGTCCGTTGATATACCCATCTATGACTTCACAACTCATTCACGAACCGATAAAACCGAGCGGATCGACCCGCAGCCCGTGATTCTCGTTGAAGGTATTCTCATCTTCGCTGAACCACAATTGTGCGACCTATTCGACGTTAAGATTTTTGTTGATACTCCTCCAGACATTCGCTTCATACGCAGGTTGGAGAGGGACATCTCAGAACGAGGTAGAAGCGTTGAATCTGTCATTAACCAGTACCAAACCACAGTGCGACCTATGCATCTTGAATTCGTCGAGCCGTCGAAGCGAAAGGCGGACGTCATTATTCCTGAAGGAGGCCTGAACACCGTCGCGATGGACATGGTCGTCGCCCGTATCGAAGCCCTCCTTTTTGGAACCTAATAGAGATAGGAGTTCATCGTTCCATGAAAACTTACAACAATCCACCCGCCATGCAGATCGAAGAGACAAAGGATTACTCCGCAAATATCAAGACAGACCTGGGAGATATCAAACTGACCCTTTACGCCGATAAAGCCCCTGTGACAGTGAATAACTTCGTATTTCTCGCCCGAGATGGTTTCTATGACAACGTCATCTTTCATCGTGTGATCAGCGGATTTATGGCTCAAGGTGGAGATCCAACGGGGACCGGTCGTGGAGGCCCAGGTTATCAATTCGAGGATGAATTCCATCTAGAACTTCGTCATGACAAGCCTGGAGTCCTATCCATGGCGAACGCTGGACCAAATACAAACGGCTCACAGTTCTTTCTAACACACGTGCCCACACCTCATCTTGACAACAAGCACTCCGTTTTTGGGCAGGTTGTTGAGGGCATGGATGTTTTAATTTCCATTCCTGATCGTGATCCGATGATGCAGGATGCACCAGCGGTGAGTATCCACACAATTGAGATCATTGAGGCGTGAGCAAGAAGACCTGGTTATCAGGTTGGCGACTCACAGTCGCCCGAATCCTCGCCCTCGCAGTCGTCATCGCAATAACCTTATTTGTTTTCTCCATCCGTGGTTCAGCCGAGCTTGAGAAGCTCGCTGGTTATGGTTACTTTGGTATCTTCGTGATCTCCATCCTCGCCAACGCCACACTCATCCTCCCCGCCCCGGCGATTGCCATCGTTTTCGCAATGGGAGCTGTCTTCAATCCACTTGGCGTCGCCCTAGCTGCAGGAACTGGGTCCGCCATCGGTGAACTTACTGGATACCTGGCAGGCTTTAGCGGTCAGGGTATAGCTGAACGAACCGCGATCTATGACCAAATGGAAGATTGGACCGAGCGGTACGGCGGATTGACCATCTTTATCCTGGCATTCATTCCAAATCCATTATTCGACATTGCTGGTATCGCAGCAGGCGCTCTTGGAATGCCAATAGTTCAATTCTTTCTCTGGTCATGGCTGGGGAAGTTTCTGAAGATGCTCATCTTCGCCTACGCCGGATCAAGCTCATCCGAATGGTTAATGGAGTACCTTGGATAGGAACTGGAGATTGGAGACTAGAGACTGGAGACTGGAGACTAGGGACTATAGACTAGAGATTAGAGATTGGTGATATTCGATCACTAATTACTTATCGAATTCTCACATTTTCACTTCTAGACTTTTTGAGTGATTACCTGATTACTGTTTCCTGATCACTTCTTGACTTCTTAACTTCTTGACTTATCAACTCATCAACTTGTTAATTGATTAACTATTATCTGATTCCCTGATTCCTGTTATCTGACTACTGACTACTGTCTTCTGTCTACTAACCTAGTGTGCTCCCCCCATGCGTGAGCAGATAATACGAGCGGGGGATTTTTTCACCTTTCAGGTATATGAAGTCAGTGACCATGTATCCCTTATCAAAGGCCTCCTCAAAGAGCATGCGTGTGTGTAGTCGCCACTGAAGAGCGATGTCTGGATGTTCCGCTTTTATAAAAGTGATGTCTGATGGTATCTCTATCAAGATCATCACACCCCCAACTTCATAGGGTGTTTCAGTGGGATGGAGCAGGTTTTTATCGTCCAAGCTGGTGGGATTGATCTTCTGCACGCCAGCTGCCAGGTAGTGGGCTAGATCGAGAGGTCTACGATCCCCTGCGACACGCTCTCTCACTCTTGATGATGTCACCCACCACTCAACCTGGAATCGATCCGAGGGATACCCGACGTTTAGGTCGTCACGCATCTCACCGTAAACATTACGGAGATATGTGCTGCAAATAGTGCCAAGTCTCCTAATATTCAAATTGGCGTTTCTACTTTGCAGTGGATCATATGTCCAAGTTGCCAACCGGATACCTTGTGTGATTAATGTGTCACGTTGCGCGGATTTCAGGCGGTATCCAATACCTTGATCACGATACTCCTGAATTACGCCCAGCATGTGAGAACAATGTTTAAGTCGGGCCATCGCAGGCCTATCTGGGCTTTCCGAGTCCGTTCCAAGGAATCCTAAAACAAATCCGACCAATGTCTCCCCGTCGAAGGCACCCAAGGCCAAGCCACCATTATGTGCGATAGTCAAGATGATGTGACCAGGGACGACATCCGTTTCACTACCTGGCCAAACTAGGCGCTGTAACTCTTCAACCTGAAGTACATCCTTATCCGAAATGATTGGCCTAATTTTAATGTCATCACTCATTTAGCCAGGCTTCCTCCTCCCCTTTAACTGCATGCTTATAAATTCTCGTGTCCAATTTTTACCTTTCAAGTAATCCAACTTGGTTTCCATGCGAGACGGCTGTAATCCAAAAACCCTTGGAAGCGTCTGTAGTTCAGCAGTCCGATTCACCGCAAGATAATCGATCCAATGGGAATTTATGGGTGGATCTGGGAGCAATCTTTCCATGAACCAAGCTCCTGCTCGCAACAATGGTGGTCGCGAGGCAAGGATCACTCGCCTAAGCCTGGTTCTCTGCATAACCATCTGGACAATCCGGCGAAAGCTCAGGAATTCTGGCCCGCCAATGTCATAGGTACCTCCCACGGTCGCTTCTTCATCCAGAGTCCAAGCGATAGTTGTGATCAAGTCTTCGATCCAGAGAGGTTGGAGTAGGGTTTCTCCACTCCCCGGAACAAGAAAGAATCCAGGTGCCAGTGCCAACATCATTGCCAGCGACGAGGTAAATCGATCTTGCGGCCCAAAGACAATTCCCGAGCGTATGATCGTGAACGGGATACCGCTCCTCCTGATGGAATCCTCGCACATCGCCTTCGCGCGCAATGTGACATAGGCAGAAGTGGGTTCTGCACCAAGCTGGCTGAGGTAGATAAACCTGTTTACGCCAGCATCGGCAGCTGCATTCGCGAGGTTACGAGTGCCCTCGAGTTCGAGGTCGGGATCATAATCACGGCTGCCATACCGTTCGCCACTTGCCAGATGGATGACAGCGTCAACATCAACAAGAGCTGCCCGCACACCGCGAGGGTCCTCCAACGAACTGAGTGCGACCTCGACTGGAACACCCCTCGGCAAGTTGGGCGTCTTACGAGAGGGCCGTAACAGTGTCCTGATGGAGTGGCCCTCACTCGTCAGCGACCGAACTGTATCACGCCCGATAAAACCTGTGCTCCCAGTTATCAACAACATTTCGAACGTCTATTCATTCCTTCAGTATGGATATACTATGCTCCACCCGATGAATTGCCTTGTACATGATGAGTTTTCACACCTTATGATCCGCCGTAGGATGAGGTAGAATGCATAATTACCAATCCATCCTTGGCGAAGATTGTAGCACAGCCAAGAAATATGCTAAGCGTAGCTTTCTTATCTGGTGGGTGTTAAAAATAAGAACGTACCATCGAGAAAGTAAGGAGGATTCTGTGACCACAAGACGTGTCGTCGTCACTGGAATGGGGTGCATTAGCCCACTTGGAAAGGATCTTGAGACTACCTGGGAGGCCATTATTGCTGGCAAATCGGGTGTTGATTACATCACGCAATTTGATACGAGCCAATTCAAGACCACCTTCGCCGCCGAGGTCAAAGATTTCGACCCAAAGGCCATTCTCGGTCATAAGCTAGCACGCCGCAGTGACCGATTCGCACAATTTGCATTGGTGTCATGCGGACAGGCCATCGAAGATTCCGGTCTTGAAATTACCGATGACAACCGTGACCGAATCGGTGTAATCATCGGCACTGGGATCGGAGGGATCAACACGATTCTCAAAGGCATCGACGTCTACAATGACCGTGGTCCTCGTTGGGTTAATCCATTCATGGTGCCCATGATGATTCCCGATATTGGTCCTGGGCAAGTCGCCATTGAATATGGACTGCGCGGCCCTAACATGGCAATTGTTACTGCATGTGCCTCCGGTTCCAATAGTATCGGCGAGGCTTTTGAGGTCATCCGACGTGAGGCTGCTGACGTCGTTGTGACCGGCGGCGCGGAGGCTGCTATCGTCCCCGTCGCATTTGCCAGCTTCAACGTTATGGACGCCATCTCGAAGCGTAATGATGATCCTCAAGCAGCTTCCAGACCATTTGACCGCGATCGTGATGGTTTCGTTGTGGGAGAAGGAGCCGCTGCCCTGGTCATCGAAGAACTTGATTTCGCCGTTGCACGCGGTGCAAATATCCTCGCTGAAATTGTGGGTTATGGGACAACCAATGACGCTTTCCACATTACTGCACCCGCGATCAACGGTGCCGGTGCAGCAGCATGCATGCAACTTGCCCTGGAGGATGCCGCAATCGTTGCCGAGCAGATTGACTATATCAATGCTCACGGCACCTCGACACCACTCAATGATCCCAGCGAAACCTCTGCAATCAAAACCACCTTTGGGGAATGCGCTTATGATGTACCTATCTCTTCTACCAAATCCATGACCGGACATATGTTCGGTGCAGCCGGTGCGATCGAGGCAGTTTTCTGTGTAATGGCCATGAATGAGAGTGTAATTCCCCCAACAATCAACCAGGAGAACCCTGATCCAGAATGTGACCTTGATTACGTTCCCAACCAAAAACGCCAAGCTGAGATTGAATATGCCATGTCCAATTCCTTCGGCTTTGGTGGGCATAACGCTACCTTGATCTTCCGTAGATTCAACTCGAACGGTACCAGTTAATGAAACGTTACGCGCACATCACCAGCTGTGGGATGGCTGTTCCCGAACGGGTGTTCACCAATCAAGACCTTGAGAAAATGGTAGACACAACCGATGAGTGGATCATTTCCAGAACTGGAATCCACGAACGCCATATCGCATCCCCACAAGAAACCACCGCTAGTCTGGCAACGGCTGCGGCACTGAATGCTCTTGATCCAACACCTCTGGATCCGGACGACGTCCAGTTGATCATCGTCGCATCTGCTACACCAGAACACATCTTCCCCGCAACGGCGTGTATCGTTCAGGACAATATAGGAGCCGTAAACGCAGGCGCCTTTGATCTTTCGGCAGCTTGTACAGGTTTCATATTCGCTGTGAATATGGCAGCGCAAGCGATCCGCTCAGGATCGATTGATAACGCAATCGTCATTGGATCCGAGACTCTCTCGAAAATCGTCAACTGGGAAGATCGCAACACCTGTGTTCTCTTCGGCGATGGCGCTGGAGCATTCGTCCTGCAAGCCAGCGAAATACCTGGTGGTGTTCTCTCTTGTGTGATGCGTTCAGATGGATCAGGTGGTGATCTGTTATCGGTCCCTGCTGGCGGAAGCCAGATGCCAACAACCATGGAAACTGTTGCCCACAATCTTCATACGATCCAAATGAACGGCCGGGAGGTTTTTCGATTCGCCACCCGTGAAATGGCCGCTGCAACTCGCGAAGCCGTTGCCATTGCTCAGCTCCAGCTGGATGATATTAATCTGATCGTCCCACATCAAGCGAATCGCCGGATCATTGAGACTGCCGCGCGCAGTCTGCGAGTTCCAATGGATCGCATCATAATGAACATCGATCGGTATGGGAACACGTCAACAGCTTCCATACCTATCGCAGTGTGTGAAGCAATGGATGAAGGACGCATCCAGTCGGAGGATAACCTTGTCCTCGTCGGTTTTGGCGCTGGTCTCACATGGGGCGCAATGGTCATAAGATGCGTGGAGACGGAAGTTTATGTCGCTCCAACTCGCAGAGCCCGACGCCGCTTCCTATTCGTACTTGCCCGGTTACGATCATTCGTCCGCCGAGTACTGCGGAAATTAGAGGGTCTCATCTGGAGTACCTCTTCAAAGAAGTGACTTCTTCCAATTAGGAAAAAAAACAGCCTCTCGTTGACAACGAGAGGCTGTTTTCTATTAATTCTCAGGAACTGTTATTCCGTTTCTTCTTCACTAACCACAGTAAGGAATTGATCTACCATGTCGAGCAGATAAGGTTCGGGAAGCGCGCCAACTTGTTGGTGCACGACGGTACCACCGGATATGAATAGCATAGTTGGAATTCCTTGAACTCCGAATTGCCCCGCCCACTGCGGATTCTCATCGGTGTTCACCTTTGCGACGACGAGTTTACCCGAATAATCCGAAGCAATTTTTTCCAGCACTGGCGCAACCATCTTGCATGGACCACACCAAGGCGCCCAGAAGTCTACGATTACAGGCAGTTCTGAATTCATGACCGCTTTCTCAAAAGCGGCGTCGGTTACATGAATGGGTTCGTTAAACATCATTTACTCCACGAGAAATTTTGGATGAGTATCTTACCATAAAGCAGGGTTGTGGAAACCATGCGGTGAGATCGAATGTTATTCTCCTCCTGCCCCGTCATTATTCAGAATCTCATAGCTATGCCCAATCTCTACTTGTCCCCTAAGTGAGGCTGCGACGGAGCAATACTTCGACTCTGAGAGTTCAATAGCACGTTCAACTGCAGCATCAGTGCACCCCTCACCCTTCACGCGATAAGTGAGGTGTATCTTGCGGTATTGCCATGGAGGCTCTCCATCCTGTTCACCTTCCACTTTGATTTCAAGCTCACTTAGTGAAATGCGCATTTTCGTCAAAATACTGACCACATCAACAGCAGTACAGCTTGCTAATGAAACGAGGAGCAACTCTGAAGGCTTCATGCCGACGCCGCCGTCTTCACCATATTTTGATAGGACCACGGAATGCTTTGTCCCATCCGTGCCTACGAAGATACCCTCTTTGAGCCATGTTACCGTGGCTTCAGCCATGCTTGCCTCCATTATTCTTCAAGCCAAGTTTTTTCGAGTTGTCCCAAACCATTTGAGTATACCACCCGCCTGGATCATAAATCATTCGTCTTCCATCGGATTAATATCAGGGCAGCATTATTACGAAAATGAAGTTTATGAATACAAATGGGGTGATGGATGGAGGGATAAAAATTTCATGGATAAAGGACCAACTGCATCAGATTTCATTCGAGAACTTTACCGCATCTGGATTACAGAGCGACCCACCCAGTTAGCAACAACTTTAGCTTATTACGGGATGTTCTCTCTAGCCCCAGCGATCTTCATCACATCCAGCATCGTCGGGCTCTTTCTTGACGAACTGTCAATTGCGAATCAAATATATGAATTGATTGATGCCACGCTGGGCTCGGAGATTACTCAAATGGTTCAAGAAGCCTTGATTGATACAGCGGAAACCTCTTCTTCAAACACGATCATCGGATCAATTATCAGCTTTATTGTGTTGTTAGCAGCAGCCTCGGGCGCATTCTTCCAACTCCACTTCTCGCTCAATACCATCTGGAAGGTTCCACCACCACAAAAAGACGAAACGCAGGCTGTAATTCGACAGCGCTTATTCGCATTCTTGATGGTGATTTCATTGTCACTCGTGACTATCATCTTGGTTTTTGTAAATTTCATGCTATCCATGATAACCTCCTTGTTTGATATCAGCGACGTTATACCCTCAATGAATATCATCACAGCGCTTATCTTTGTCTTCCTGACACTGGCTTTTTTTACAAGTTCATCCCCAATGTGGAAATTGCCTGGCGCGATGTTTGGCTCGGCGCAGCATTCACGACACTGTTGATAACGATTGGCGTCTCTTTGGTCATCCTCTACCTAGGAAGTAGTTGTGGAAGATCTGCACTTGAATTGGCCGGATCATTCGCCCTGATATTAATCTCCTTTTATTACATCGCACAAGTCTTCCTACTGGGTGCGGTTTTCACCAGGGTTTATGCCCATATGTTCGGATCAATGCGCTCTGCTGGGTTGGAAAAGTCATAATCGAACACCTTCTTACTCTTCGCATATCCCTTTTTTGGAAAAGTCTCTTTTCATACGGGCATATTTGAAGATTGAGCGAGAGACATGCCATTGGGGTATAATGCCGGACGAATGCCAGATTATTTCGGAGCTCGATCGTGACTGCACCCAAGTGCCCCTCTTGTGGGGCGCCAGGTTTAATACAAACACAGTCTGGTGGACTTCACTGTCATTACTGTCATTCTTCATTCAAAGGAAAGCCCTACCTTTGCCCTTCTTGTGGTTGGATCAATTTTAAAAATGAGGAAAGCTGTCCAAAGTGCGGTGAGCCTCTGACCGTTGTTAGCCAGGTAATGCGCAGGCAAGATGTCTCTGGCACACCTTCTTGGCTGGAAAGGTCTCAATCCCAGGCTAGTGATTTGAAGGATCACGAAGAGAAAGCTTCTCAACGACGCCTTTCCAAGCTGATTGAAATCGATCGGCGCCGTGAGGATGCCCTTGCCGAGGAAGCAGCGCGTCGAGCTCAACGCGATCGAAAGTTGTTTACCTATGTTTTCCTATTCGGCATAATATTCATAACCATCATCATCTTTCTGGCGGTGTTCCTTGGTTGATGTGACGAACTCCTCATACACCATTCAACTTCCAGTGTATGAAGGACCACTCGATCTACTCCTCGACTTGATCTCCAAAGAGGAATTAGATATTACCAAGGTAGCCCTTGCAATGGTCACCGATCAATACCTGGCATACATGAAAAGTGCATCCAAGAGAGAGCTGGGTGATCTGACCAGCTTCCTGGTCATTGCTGCTCGTTTGCTCCAGATCAAGTCCGAAGCGCTCCTACCGCGCCCACCAAAACGAGAAGCAGGTGAAGAGGATCCCGGTGAAGCACTGGCGTTGCAGCTCATCGCATATAAAAAGTATAAAGAGGTTGCCGACTTACTCTCTCGACGCGAAAAAGCCGGACTTCGCACATTCCTCCGACTCTCATCACCACCAAAAGTCATCACCAAGCTGGAGATGAACGGCTACCAGGCGGGCGATCTTCCAGAGGCCTATCTGGCGGTCCTTGCAAACCAACCTATAGGTCCTCCCATCGATCAAGTCGTCGCCCCACATCGCGTGCGCGTCCGAGATCGGATTCTGATGATCGTCGAGGCTGTGCGAAAAAAGGGAAGGACAACCTTCAATTCATTATTATCCTCAGCAAAGACTCGCCTTGAAATCGTCGTATCTTTCCTGGCATTGTTGGAACTCGTTAAACAACATCAGATCCAAGTTCACCAAAGTGAAGGTTTTGGGGATATTGAGATTACACCAGGGGAGGCATGGAGCGAGGATCAGCCTCTTGAGTTTGATCTTGAATTCGACGAATAGACCAAGGCTACAGCAAGACCCACTGCAGCGCCCATCGTATCGATGAAGACATCCGTAAGACTGGAATTCCGCCCTTGAACAAAGGACTGATGAAACTCGTCGCTTAATGCAAAAAGTATTGCCATGAGCAATGCGATGATCGCTCGATAGATACTTGATAGGCTCCTTGGTAACGCGTAAAAGTACGCTATTGCCAAGAGTGCATAACCCAACGCGTGACCGCCCTTCTTGATGAGTAGATCCAGGCTGCCATAATGAGGAATATCTTCCGACGGCAATGAGGAAAGCAGGAAGATCACCGCCATGAGTAAGAAGGCGGGGAGCCAGCGCGTCAAATATTGTCGGAAAGTCATAGGCGCCATTGTACCACCCGATCATCAGCTCTGTGGACAAACTGGAGAAAAGCATGAGCAACCGATTGATTGATGAAACATCCCCATACCTCCTGCAGCATGCACAAAATCCCGTCGATTGGTATCCATGGTCTGAAGAAGCCTTTTCGCGTGCCCGGGAGGAGGATAAGCCAATCTTCCTCAGCGTCGGTTATGCAGCCTGCCATTGGTGCCATGTGATGGCGCATGAATCCTTCGAGGATCCCGAAACAGCCGCTATCATGAATGAATACTTCATCAACATCAAGGTTGATCGCGAAGAGCGACCTGATATTGATTCTATCTATATGGATGCTGTTGTCGCGATGACTGGGCAAGGGGGTTGGCCTATGTCGGTATTCTTAACCCCAGATGGACATCCATTTCATGGCGGTACCTATTACCCGCCAGCCTCTCGATACGGCATGCCTTCATTCAGCGGATTGCTGGAGGCAGTTGCTGAAGCATGGCGAGAAGATCGTGAACGGATTCTCGAACAGGGCAGCATCCTGAGAGATCACATCGCACGAACACCGGTATTATCATCTGAAGATAACCTTGATCCCGAAGTTTTCAACCGAGCAGCAGAAGCCCTTTTCAAGCAATATGACTGGAAATTTGGCGGATGGGGAACCGCCCCGAAGTTCCCTCAAGCTTCCATCCTTGAATTCTTATTCCGACAATACGACCGGAATGAAGACAAACTCGCCCTTGAGATGGCTACCCATGCGTTAAGAAGCATGGCTAATGGGGGCATGTATGACCTCATCGGTGGTGGTTTTCATCGATATTCGGTGGATGACCAATGGCTAGTACCCCACTTCGAGAAAATGCTCTATGACAACGCTTTACTGACGTTGGCTTACCTCCACGGCTGGCAGATCACGGGTGAAGAATTCTTCCGAGAGATTGCACAGGAAACGCTCGATTTCCTTATGCGTGAAATGTTGGATTCCGAGGGCGGGTTCTACTCCTCCCTCGATGCTGATTCTGAGGGAGAGGAGGGAACCTACTACATCTGGACACTTGAAGAACTTAATCAGGTCATTGAAGATCCTCGTCATCGAAATCTACTTATCGACGCATACGGTTTCACCAAGAACGGAAACTTTGAAGGTAAGAACATCCCATTTCGGGCCATGAGCCCAAGTGAACTCTCGGATAAGTACGATCTGACCGAAGACGAAATCAACCAGACCACAAATGAGTTGAGAAAAAGATTCCTTGAGGCACGTGATAACCGAATTCGACCCGGATTGGATGACAAGGTCCTGACTTCATGGAATGGCTTACTCCTTATGACATTGAGCACTGCTGCTCGAATACTGGATGATGAGGCTTACTTAAAGTCGGCCCAACGCCTCGCAGAATTTCTCCTCGAGAAAATGCATCGAGATGGCAAACTCATGAGGAGTTGGCGAAGTGGAAAAGCGAACTACACCGCATACCTTGAGGATCACGCTGCCTTAGGCTTGGGCTTAATTGAACTGTATCAAGTCGACTTCAATCTGCGATGGTACAACGCTGCAATAAAACAGACAGAAGAAATCCTTGGCCATTTCAGGGATCTAAATGGCGGCTTCTTTGACACGCGAGATGATCATGATAAGCTCATCTCCCGTCCAAAAACACTTCAAGATAGCCCCATTCCAAGTGGAAACTCTATGGCTGCATTGCTCCTTCTCCAGTTGGGGGCTCTAACAGGGGAAAACAAATATATTGAACCGGCTTTGGAGGCGCTTCGCGCCATGCAGGAGAATGCTGGGAGGCACCCATCTGCGTTCTCTTGGTGGCTATGCGCAATCGATTTCGCGTTGGGACCACAACTACAACTCGCGTTGGTAGGAGATCCTTCTGATGAAGAATTTCATAATCTAGCAAATGTTACATACGGTCAGTTCTTGCCCAGGCTAGTCATCGCAGGTGGAATACCGAGTAGCGGTGCTTTTCCCACACTCCTCCATGGCCGCAAGCAAATCGATGAAGCACCAACTGCATACCTTTGCCAGGGTTTCGCTTGTAAGCTGCCAACCAAAGATCCCGAAGAATTGGAATCTCAAATCATGGAAGCAGAAAGTCCTAAAGCGTGATCACGGGAAAAAAACAATGGAGCGTATGCTCCATTTATTCTCGTGCGATTATTCTTCTTTGCAGTTCATTGATCAATTCTCGAAACCAGTTACAGTCAGAATTTAAGCACCTGACCTGGCCAGAAGTCACAACTTAAATCGGGAATCCTCTGGTTTGGATGACATCCAGAACTTTCGTGACCAACAACGCCTCACATCCCGATAGATCCTACAGCTTCGGGATCGCTATCGCCACCCCCAACTATTACCCCAATCTTCTTTTTATCCTCCATAAAATGTGTTGCGGAAAACTACCCAAGGCATGTCTACAGAATGAAGCTTATGTCCCAGCTTCAAGCATGGGTTCCTGAAAGTATCGCCTCTTGATCCACAAAGCTACGTATACCAGCGCGATCAATACCGGCACCTCAATGAGGGGTCCAATTACGGTAGCTAATGCTTCCTTCGAGAGGATCCCAAAAGTCCCAACTGCAACTGCGATGGCAAGCTCGAAATTGTTACTTGCCGCAGTGAAAGATTGCGTCGCCGAGATCTCGTAAGAAAATTTCACGCGATATGAAATGGCGAATGAAATCAGAAACATGACGACAAAGTAGACCAAAAGGGGAAGAGCGACCTGCAATACATCAAGGGGATTAGCGAGGATCATATCTCCCTGCATCGCAAACATCACGACAATTGTGAATAGCAAGCCAACCAGCGCTGTGGGTCCCAATCGCGGCGCTAATTGGCCGTCGTACCACTCAACGCCCTTTCGACGTATAAGCGTGAAACGAGTGATAATACCTGCTGCCAATGGAATTCCCAGGAAGATAAGCACACTCTTCGCGATGTCCGCCATGGAAATCTCAACGAGAGTCCCCTCGACACCCAACCATTGCGGCAATAGGAATAGGTAAAAGTATGCGAGTGGGCTGTATAGGAGGATCTGGAAAATTGAATTCAACGCTACGAGGATAGCGCAGTACTCGCTGTCTCCTCCCGCGAGCATGTTCCAAATGAGCACCATTGCAATACAACGCGCAAGTCCTACGATGATTAAGCCTGTTCGATAGGATGGTTCATTGGCGAGGAAAACCCACGCCAATACGAACATCAACGCCGGTCCTATCAGCCAATTAAGGGTTAATGAGACGCTGAATTGTTTCCTCGCTTCCCTTACCTTCCCCAGTTCCTCATACTTAACCTTTGCGAGAACGGGATACATCATCCATAGAAGGCCAATTGCAATCGGTAATGATACTGTTCCCATTTGTAAGACGTCGAATAAGGACTTGACGCCTGGTATGAATGCCCCTATGAGCAATCCTAGCCCCATGGCGAGAAAGATCCACAACGGCAGAAACCTATCCAGCACAGACAACTGGCCAACCACTGCAGTTCCTTGATGTCTTTTCGTTATTGTCTCTTCAGTCATGGCGACGTCAACTCCTCATGATATTGCGATTACGAAATCAAAACGTATTAATCATAGTATCGAAGATGGATCCATCAAGTGTGATTAGAACTGTTACGAGCGTGACATATGCAGTCATTCTTCCCTTGCCACTGATGTTGTTCGCTCAGAGGACCATTCTTCCTGAGAATCTTTCACTGAAACCGATCACGACACCCCACTCAGTCAATTGAGGCGCTGCGAGGGGCACATAATGGCTATAAACATGACCGAGTATAGGTCCATCGATTAAATCGCTCCAGGACGTTCTCAAGCCCAAGGAAGACTAGTGGCGTATTTAAAATGAAAATTTTTGCCAGTGCTTCACCTTGGAATATGCCCATCATAACAAAGCTGATGGCAATCTAAACATCATCGGAAAGAGGATTTTTACCAACCGCTCTTCCATTCTCAATGAATCTCTGTGGTCATGCAGTGCAACTCGGGCAAAGGCATTGCTGCTTTCTGCCTACGCCCTCTTTCACAAAGCGTAAACGCCGACCTTCCTTCTGAGAGGAAGCCTTCGCTGCTTCCCGGGCAGTTAAGACAATATCGTTGATATAAGGTCCCTCCAGGGAATAGAAGATATTCAGGCCATCGCGGCGGTCACTTACTAGCCCGGCTTCGCGCAACTTAGCTAATTGTTGAGAGAGGTACGCTTGTCTCTGCCCAAGTACATTTTCAAGGTGACAAACACAAGCCTCGCCCTCCAATCCCAAGGTTTCGAGGATCTGAAGCCGGATAGGATGGCCAACCGCCTTTAGAATCTGTGCTGATCGCTCATATCCTTGCATAAAAGCTCCTATATTCAACATTCTATATATAGAATATATTATCACAAATCCACTGTTAATGCAAGCAAGGCAAGTTTTCCTCATTTTCTTCTCTGTTCATGAATTTGATGGAACCCAATTTTCCATCGGTTAAGTTGTGAAATCATGCCAGAAAGCCACCTATCGATGTATACACCCTTTCTTTCTGAGAAAATTACTCTCGGTGACATTAAATTCCTTCTCCCTCGATAAAAAGGGGTACTTCTCCATCAAAATGAGAGTTTAAGAGCATCACTCAAGCAATATAGCTTTGTAAAGATGCATTCATTTGATGAAATCATCACAGATAGATAGGTACCGAAACATTTGTCAAAACGCGGGTAAAATGATGGGAACTCTACCCGCAGAGATTTCCTCCCTGCCCTAAACCTGGATATTCACAAGCGAATTCAATGATGAATTCCTACAAGGAGAAGAGAAATGTCCGAAGAAATCACGAAATCAACGATCCTCGAATCAATAAAAACAGAGCGAAAGCGATTTGATGCTACGCTCTCTGCCTTAAGCAATGATCAGTTGATTATTCCTGAATTTGATCGTGGTTGGTCTGTCAAGGACATCCTTATCCACATCGTCGTATGGGAACAAAGGCTGATTCACCGGCTTGAGGCCATTGCCCAAGGTGAAGACTCGCCATCCTTTCCCTCGGACATTACCAGTGACGATATTGACCGGCTTAACAAAGAAGATTATGAGAAACATCGTGAGGATCCCTTAGAAGACGTAGTCCTCCAATCTCAAAAATCGTTCCAACAAGTTTTAGAGGCTGTAGAAGCGATCTCGGAAGCAGCGCTGATCGATCCAGATCGCTCCACAGAAGGTGAAAACCATCCACTCGAGGAATTGGTGGCGCCAGACACCTATTGGCATTACAGGGAACATCGTGAACAAATTGAAGGACGGTTCGGAGTTGATAAGTAAAGATGTCAAGAAGGAATAAGTTTATGCGTAATAAGAAGATAGGGAATCTATAGTCCGGTAGAAGATTTTCGTGTCATTTTCGTTGCTAGATCTCATGATTCCACCTCCCCACTCTGTGGGAGCTCAACGGATAGTAAAAGTAAATAAATATAATCTAAAGTGCTGGTTTCATTAATGTCGAAATTTATCTCAATCTATCTGGATTTTTTGGGAACCAGCCTTTCCGTACTCGTTCTTCTTGCTCATGCAACTCGCGAATGCTCCACAAACACGCAAATCCGAAAACACCCAGCACTGTTGAAACTAGGGTGTTCTCTACAAAAAGAGATGTACCAATACTGGACACTCCCGCCAATAGAAACACTGGCCATATTCGAACTCCGAAATAGTATTCGGATTTCACAACAATTGGGTGAAAGATTCCAATGATCAGAAATGCGGCTGCACCTATGATGATGCCGTCGTAATTCATGAACACTCCTACATACAATGAAGTTCTTACATTCAACTGAATAAGTCATGCTCCTCTATTCATTGACAGAGAAGCATGACTTTGTATTAGTGCCCTGCTCTATTCCACAGTCACGCTTTTTGCAAGGTTGCGGGGTTGATCCACATCCGCACCGCGCAACACTGCGATGTGATATGCGAGCAGTTGCAATGGGATAATGGTGGTTACGGGACTCAGCATCCAAGGAGTCTCAGGAACCCAAAGAATCTCGTCAGCGATACCTGGCATAAGCTCATCGCCCTCGGTGGCGACCACAACCACGATACCTCCCCTCGCTTTCGTCTGCTCGATCTGGCTGATCATTTTTTCGTACCATGGATCCTTGGGCACGACGGCGACGACGGGCATATCCTCATCAATAAGCGCAATCGGTCCATGCTTCATCTCACCTGCGGGATAGGCCTCGGCGTGAATGTACGAAATTTCCTTCAGTTTCAACGCCCCTTCATAAGCCGTAGGCATGTTAATGCCCCTCCCAAGATAAAGACAATGAGCGACCTCCTTCAAGTTCCAAGCTATCCTCCTCACTTCCGCCTCGCGATCAAGACATTGGCCAACAAGGTCAGGAATTAATCGCAGGTCCTGTACCAATCGCATTCGCTCAGCATCAGTAATTTCATCACGATACTCCGCCAAAAGAACGGCCAGCATGTATAAGTCAATTAAAGGCGCAGTATAGGCCTTGGTGGATGCTACGCCGATCTCGGGCCCCGCTTGCATGGTTATGGTGCCGTCAGCCATGCGCATCGCTTGGGAACCAATGGCATTAACAATGCTCCAAAGAGTCGCGCCTCTTTCACGAGCCTCAGTCATTGCAGCCAGCGTATCCGCTGTTTCGCCGGATTGGCTGATGGCGAGGACAACCGTATCTGTATCAATCAAAGGATCCCGATATCGAAATTCTGATGCAATATCTACTTCTACCGGAATTCGCGCAATTCGCTCGATGAGAACCTTGCCCACCATCCCAGCATGAGCGGCTGTGCCACAAGCCGTGATGACTATCCGTTTGATTTTCTTCGCAATTTCAGGCGTCAAGTTGAGTTGTGGAAGCAGAATCCTACCGCTCTCAAAATCGACTCTTCCTCCAATAGTATTGGTTGTCGAGCGGACTTGTTCGTGCATTTCCTTCAACATGAAATGCTTATACTCTCCCTTTTCCGCTGAAATTGGGTCCCACGGAACATCACTAATATCGATTTCGACGAGATTTCCATCTACAGTTCTCACTTCGAAGTCATTCTTTCTGACGACTGCCATCTGCGATGGTTCAAGGAAAACCATTTTACGGGTGTGTTCAAGTATGGCAGGTATATCGGAAGCAATGAACATTTCACCTTCCCCGATGCCAACCACGACACCACCGGCGTTCCCCAGGCGCGCAGCCACGATCTTATCGGGCTCTCTAGTGGAGAGCAGTACGATGCCATGTGCCCCTTCAAGATGCGCTATCGCACGTCGCGCTGCTTCTGCCAGGTCATAACCAAGAGAGAGATACCTGTCTACAAGCTGTACGATTACCTCAGTGTCTGTCTCCGAACGGAAATCGACACCCTCAGAAGCAAGTTCATCACGCAAAGCAAGGAAGTTTTCAACGATCCCGTTATGTACAACGACAACTTCGCCAGTATTTCCAACGTGTGGATGAGCATTCCTGGCGCTTGGTTCGCCATGGGTCGCCCAACGGGTGTGTCCGATGCCAATATTCCCATGAATAGGATCTTCGATTAAAATCTCTGCCAACCGCTGCAGCTTACCAGCATCGCGACGGACCTCGATTTGACCTTCTTGTATCACTGCTAAACCGGCGGAATCATACCCTCGGTACTCAAGTCGCCGGAGACCTTCAAATATCAATGGGGTCGCGTCGCGCGTGCCGACGTAGCCCACGATGCCGCACATAGTGCGCCTCCTTTGTTTTCAGGGGGTTTTTCTTAATGCCACTTCCTTTCGCGTTTGCCATTCCCGTTGCCAGGAAAGTATTGGGCGAAAGGTTGATTGAGGAAAGGGTTCGGACTGTGGCTGGTCCGGGGGGCATCCGCTGATCTATCGATTTTCCCGGTCTTGCGGTCTAGTTCCGCATCTGATCCGGTTAGCCCTACCTTGCGATAGGGAACCCGCCGCCTCGTCACCCCAGCAGAGTCTGGGGCCTTGCGCTTACCCATCCTTTCTCGAATTTCCCGGTAGTTCACCTCCTTATCACAGTTGGGTTTGACGATTATACCCCGCTTTGAACTACGAACAAAGACTTCAGCCAGCCCGAATATCCTAAGAGTTCCTTTTAATTCCACGGACCCATTAATCAGATCGTGAATATCAAAGGTGAAACTCTCAATTCTTGAATACGCTCGAATGGGATCAAGTTGTGCGGGCTTTGAGATCAACGAATTCGATCATATCCGTTGAGGCGTTGGAGAGGTCGGAATAAACGCCTCGTAAATCCTCAGGCAACATACTCGCCAAGACGTACATGGTCTCGTCCATCATTTGTTTGAGTACCTCACGCGTGAGGCGCTCGGAAGGAGGTCTGAATATGAATGGACGACCCACTTCGATTACTGTACCTGGTTTCATCCACCTGGAGGGTTTAATCGTTGGAAAACCTTGGGTTCCAGTGACCGCCACAGGAATTACAGGTGCGCCTGTCTTCACACCCAGATATGCAACGCCCTCCCGAGGTTCTTGGAGGTTAGGGTTACGTGTTCCTTCCGGTGCCATTAGGATGAGCTCACCTGCCTCAAGAACATTTTTCGCCATACGGATCGCCTGCCGATCTACTCCTTCACGGTGTACTGGAATAGCACCCCAAATCCGGGGGAAGATGCCGATGATCGGATAATGCCAGGCCTCAATTTTCCCTAACGGTACCAGTAGCCTAGGCATTTTTGCGAGCACCATCATAGGATCGACAAAGGCAATATGGTTGATCATGACAATACCCGGACCTTCGCTAGGGAAATTCTCCAGGCCCAAAACCTTATCGACCTTTACGATCGTTCGAAAACCTATTTCATTCATCAGAAACCGACAGAAACGTCTTCTACCGTTGTATCTTTCATGTTCGTAGGGAATTAGTACAGCCTCCCACTCACCTGCTTTAAAAATTAACTCCATCCTACACTCCATCCACGATTCTAAGTGAAGATAAGATCGTGCAGATCCTTCTCATCTAACCGCGGTCTCCCATACTGATTAACACAAATTCTAACATTGAGGTGCCATTAGGAATGGTGATTACAGACCTGCGATACCATCCGACGCCAATTTCAGAATGCGATCGACCACCTCATCGATAGTGAGTTCTGTCGTATCGATGACGACTGCTTCCTCAGCTGCCATGAGTGGTGCATGTTCCCGCGTTGAATCCAATCGATCGCGATTCCGCATAGACTGAAGTATCTCCTCGTATGTCAAATCCTCTCCACGTTCCTGGGATTCTTTATAGCGTCGCATGGCTCTTTCTTCGACAGAAGCATCTAGATAAATCTTTAAATCCGCCTCAGGAAGGACAACGGTTCCAATATCTCTACCAACCATTACCACCCTGCCACGCAAACCGATTTCGCGTTGTTGTGCGGTCATGGCCTCACGCACCCCCTTATACATAGAAACTTCGGATACGTTAGCATCGACCTCGGGCGTGCGGATCTCCCATGTGACATCCTCGTCATCAAGGAAAACAGAGTAGGCTCTCCCATCATTTACTGTTGGCGGTTGTACATCGATGATGATCTCGGAGGCGATGGCTGTGACGGCATCTTCATCCTCAATAGATGCACCTCTCCGCAGTGCTGCTAGCGTAGCCGCCCGATACATCACACCAGTATCAAAGAAAAGGTAGTCCAGTCGCCTCGCCACATGCAGCGCGATTGTGGATTTACCCGATGCTGCGGGTCCATCGATGGCGATCATTACAGTACTTGTCAACGCCCATCTCCTAAGAGGACCAGAAGGGAGGCTTTAGAAGTCAAGCTCCCCAAAGAACGCAATGTCATCCCGGGCAAGGATCAACCATGTATCTTGCTCGATAGGAGGATTCCGATTAAACAGCCATATGAAAAATTCCGGAGGTAGCGGTGATGACCATCCCCACTCCTCCGCAATGACAATGGTTTGGCCAACATACTCATCATTCAGTGCCAATTCGTTGGCATCACCTTTCGCGATGACAATCGGGGAAGCCCCTTCCACAGATCCTGTCTCGTACTGGAAAGAAGGATATTCACGGAGTGCCCATGCAATCGAAAAGGGTGTTGACCCTTCAACTTGAAGAGGAAGCTCGTAGGATGTTCCTGTACTGGATTGCGAAGTCGTAATCAGGGATTTGACCATCACTTGGAGCCCTTGAGTAGTAACCTTCCGTCGCCACATCTCCTGAGCCGTAAAAACAGACTCATTGAAGTTGAGCCGCCAAATGGATGAGATGCTAATCAAGATAGCCAAGGTGCCAAATGCGACCAGCAAGCTGTACCTCGCAGTGGTCCAATCCCAGCCCATACCAAAAAGCACCACCAACACGAGGATCATTCCAATGGTTAGCATGGCCAATCGAAGTTCGTTCTGGGTCTCCGTATCGCTGGTGTTCCCAGTATAAGACTGCATTTGAAGGAATGCGAAAATGGCTAAAATGATGACAATCGCTGCCATCGCGCCAATCCACCTACGATTCGGCAATCCTCGCAACCGCTGTACGAATTCTACGATGTATTGACTCGAGAGGTAGGTCAGAGGAAGGGCCAACCATTGGAGGTCCTGTGGATGCCTACCTCTATAAAGGAGGATGAAGAAGAAGCCAGCGATGGCGAGGGAAATCGCACCAACCCCAACTTGGTCCCGCTCTCTTATCGCCCACCAAATACCGAGCAGTCCGATAAGCAGGAGTGCTGGCTCATAAATAACGAAAACTGCGAAGACTGTCATCCATGAGGTTTCGCTGCTTTGCACCCAGCCACTGAGCCATGTGCTGATCGATTCAAAGAAACCCGAAAGGCCGGAGAAGGACCAACCGAGGAGCGTCAAGAGGACAATCGCGACAACGATCGCGATCCATAGTTTCTCACGCAGCGATGGCCATCTACCAAAAGATATCCTCCCAACATCCGATCCCCACAGACGCCCGGCTAAACGCCATAATACCAATCCATCAAAGAGCACCAGCATCGCGCTCAACCCAAATCCACCTGAGGCAAGCATCAAGCCAAGCCCAGCGGGTGCGATATACAGGTTCTTATCATCCGTCTCCCGGGACGCACCCAATATCGCCATTACAAAGGTACTTAAACCAAGCGCTGCCAATGATGCACTGCCAGCAGTACGTGAGCTCGTCACGAAAATCGGACTAAGCGTTATGATGCCTGACATAAACATTGCGATGGTTATGCCTATTCGTCGGCGCGCCAGTAATGGCGTTAGGACGAGAAGCGTCCCAGCAAGCGCTGGTATGAAACGCGCAGTGAGTTCAGAGGCGCCGAACAACTGGAAAACGAATCGAGTCAGCATCTCATACGCTGTGAGCGGAGCTGCGTGGTTTTCTGCTTGAAAGAATGCTGATCCATAGGGTGTGCCGCTCGCAGCTGTCAGTGCATGCTGTGCTTCCTGGTCAATTAATGGGAAGACACCGATCTTCGAGAATCGAAGAAAAGCCGCGACGATGAATATGAGAACATAGAGCAAGTGCCATAGCTTTAATTCGAAACGCTTATTCTCCATTAGAATTTACCAGTATCTCGAGAAACGAAAACTATTACGCCGTTATTTTCAAAGATGACATCCATAAAGGCATAGAATTTCCGTTCATCGATTGGTGAATAGGTACTGCGTTCCAACGAGCCAACGAAAACGTAATCGATCCCGTACGCATCAACGATAGCCTTCGCGTCTTGCCATGATCGAGTGGTGTATAGACGTGAAATATCATCACGACGGGTTCCTTGTTCTTCATATCCATTACGCCACTGTAGTTCGTGCCCTGGCCATTCAAGCACCGTTGTCAGTCCAGTGTGGGTGGCCACACGACCATAAGCTGTATAACTATCGCCCACGGCCTCTGCCACCACACCACCTTTAAGGTTTTCATTGATCCACAGAAGAGCCTGGTACTCATCGGGATCCCGCGATTCAAGGTGAGCCATACCATCAAGAGTGCTTCCGAGTGCCGGTTTGAAACCGTTGGTTTTCGTCCAAATGGATAGCACTGGATACATAAGCCCAATCAACAATGGGACGATTACCAGGGCCCGTAGCACATCCGGAAATTTGAATTCCCTAGGCCAGATGCTCACCGTGGCGTACGCAGCCGCCAATCCCCACAAGATCCAGGCACCATAATAGAACTTAAAGATCGTATTCATACGTGTCCCGAAAGTGTCCTGCAGGTAGACGTATTCAGGGAAGAGCACCAGAATCGCTCCAATGATGATCATAAGAATAACAAACACCCACTCATTGATGCCTTGTTCTTCCGATGATTTCAACCTTCCTGCCCCGATGAACAATCCAAATGCCATCAGAACGACCGCTCCAAGCACAATAGTCGTCCAGGAGCTTATGATCCGCGTGGATAACGTTGCGCCTAAGATGTTTCCAAATGCATTATCCGATCCTTGATCGGGAACTCCGAGTAATGAAACAACCGTATCGAATGTAGATTGATCCTCCGAGAGAAGATAGTACCCAATCCCACTGCCTAAAATCAACGAGAAAACAAATAACGTCAAAGGTATGCCTGCAGCAACGAGGAGCGCAACTCGCCACTCGATTTGCTTTCTCTTCCTGCGGATCATCCAAATCAGCCAGAAGAAGATAGGAACAATCAGTGGTGCAAACATGATGAAGAAATGAACCAGCCTGGTTGGAAAGATCAAGTTAGGGAGAACCCCGCCAGCCTGTGATCTGAATCCCGGGTACCAGGGAAGATAGAAGAGGAATCCAGTAATACCCAGACCATACGCGGTTGCAAGCAAGCGTTTGATGATTGTAGTTGCGTCTTCATACCTCTGATTCCACAAGACGACACCCAACAAAAGCGCTAGATAAATGGGGAAATCCCACGTGTTTAAAAATGCGAGGGATCCAAATAGCCAACCCGCGAACAGAAATGCCTCCGGTGGAACCGCAATTTCAAAGCGACCCAAGATGATTAAGAGGAAGCTTCCAGCAAGAACGAGGAGGATTCCTCCAATGACGAAGGATTTGAATACCTCTTGGAGTGCGACCAAAATTGGTTGACCACTGAAAAGAAGTACCGCCCCCTGCACAACTACCAATAGAATGAGGAGACCAAGAAGAATAAGTACTGGCCGCCAATATGGACGATCCTTGTCAATAACCTTTGAGACACGGTATGCTCCCTGATACCGGGCCAAGAAGACGTGGAGAGCATAGCTGATGGCCAATAACACAAATGGGATAGCAAGTATGTGGGGGTGGTTATCCGCTAGGAGGAAACTAAAGAATGGAAACTCGTCGATATTTTCAAATACACGTCCTGAGAGGTTTACATCTTGAACGACCCTCGATGCTTGCCACCACCAGAGGAAACGATCCGGTACCCAAGTGGGCAATGTCGTTGGCGGTTCTGACAGGCGGCCAAGATTGAGCCACGTCCAAAAAGCAGAGGTTGGTGTTCCCTCCGCCAAACCTTGCCAGAAGAACTGCCGGTGGTGGAGGACGTCTAGCAAGACTTCGAGGTTCCCCGTTATCAGAATAAAGATCGGTCCAAGCAGTGAGGCGAACAACCGCCGTCCTTTCTTCGCTGACGCAAAGAGGTTGTAAAGGATGGAGTACGCACCAATGCATGCGAGCGCGAACCACAGCGCATTGCCAAGGTTGAATGCCTCCGACGAAGCCACACCTGTCAACCGTGTGAGGAAAGCGAGGATCACATACCCGAAGTAATAATATGAAATCCCATAGCCGGAGAGCCAGGGATCTTTAGGTGGGAATGAGTCAGAATGGAGGATGGCGTTGAGAAAAGCCAGCTCCATTGGTTTTTCAGTGTGTAGGATCTCTGGGTTATTCGCTCGCACGAACGCCCAGAAAGTGAATGCAACAAAGAAGAGAATTTCAGCAGCAAGTATATAGCCCCAGTTACCTTTAACCCACTCCCACATCTCACTCCAAGATTTCCTACCAGCGAAGTAGGCTACCCCCGCTAAGAGGATTAGAGAGCCTATAACACCTCCAAGTGAGTTCTGCATGATCCCTAAAGATGCTGCAAGCCATAAAAAATACCCGGAGATCAGCAGACCTAAGGTGCGGATGAGGCCGTACCCTCGGTCAGGAAGACGGCTAAAGATGCGCCACCCGATTGGGAATGTAATGAGACCAATTACAGTACTTGTAACCCACCAGAGGAGGATCAATCCGATCATAGGATGACCTCGTAAATGACCGTTTCACCGATTCGGTAAACTTCTTCAAGGATACCTGCTTTTTCCATCACCTCAAATTTCAATAAACCGTAAGTAGGGCACTTCAATTGAGATTCTTCAGAGTCAGGATTTATGGGCTGGCAATCGGAAGGATGAACGTCCGGAATTCCTAGGCCCAGTGGGTAACCTCTTAAATCGCAATTGACACCCGCGCCATCCTCCGTTGGCCAACATGGCTTGATGAACTCGTAATACTGCTTTTCCAAACGCCCAACAACTATGTATTTAACATTGTAAGTCTCAAGGAACTCCTTCGCCTCATCCTCGAGTTGTGTCGTGTAGAAGCTTGATATCTCATGCGCCCGATCCATCACGGAACTATCGCCGATAAATCCCCTCTGCTGCCGTTGATGCCAGTTCCAACCAAGAACACCAGGTAGGCCGGTGTAGATCGTATAGCGTGAGCCCCAGCGATACTCAGGAGTATTCCCCTCGACGATTACAGGTGTGCCCTTCACGTTATCCTGCATCCACCGAATTGCAGCATAATCCTCATTAAGATCCATAGGTCCCGCAATATCATGATAGGTTGATGTCTCCATGAAGGCGGCGCCGTCAAGGACGTGAGGAGCAGTTTGAGACATGCGATCCTTGATCTTCGCGGACGTAGCCGTTAATGGGTACAGGAGTGCCAGGAAGAGGAGCACACCCGCCACAACCTGCCATACTATACGCCACCCAACTTTAAAATCCTGTAAGTCGATTAGGATCCAGACGAACGCAGCAGACGCAGAGATACTGAACAAAGTCCAAACCTCGAGGTAGAACTTAAAGACGGTGTTCATCCTGCTGATATCGCCACGAAGGACGATGAATTCAACCACTAGTGTCAGTACTGTAGCTGTTCCGATGAGGAACAACACAGCTCGCTTTTCAATGGGAAGTTTCGGTCGCAAGATCAGGATACCCGCCCAGATCATCACATGGAATGCGATGGGTGTTATTTGATAACCAATCACCGTGAACATGATGGTCCCAAGAGTAACAACGAAGAGAGCCACCAATAAAAGGATAAGATATGGGCGTAGTTTATTCAGCGAAGACAGTGGAGTTGAAGCCATCCACTGGCGCAGTTCCCACACCATCCAGATAAGGATGACAAAGAGGAACACACCATGAACGGTAAGGTAATCGGCAATTCCAGTCTTGGATCCCTGCCACATATCAACGGCCGTATACCCCAATTGGTACCAGGAGTTGAAAGGCTGATAAAGGAGGTATGCTAAGCCAAACAGGATGATCGGGACGTTGATTGCCTCCAAGAAAAATCGTATAGAGAAATCTTCTCTCCTATACCATGCTGCGGCAATAACAGCTACGGCGCATAATGCCCAATAGGTCGGGAAATCCCACATGTTCGTGGGACGTAATGCGCCAAGGACCAATGCGCCCACAAACAATGCCAGGGCACCCTCCGCAATTGAATATGGTTTCTTCTTATCAGCTGCCAGTAGCCACGATAAACCCCACGCCAATGCCGTCACCGTCAATGGCAAGTTGATCATATGCGCGTGAAGATCGGCGTAGAGAAATGTGAAGAATGGGAATTCGGTGATCGGACCAGCCTCACCTGGGCCAGGTTCGATTGCACGGCTTGGATCCCAATACCAGCTATCCATCCTGACCGGGAACTCCACATCACTTGTTACATACTGGATAAAGCCTTTCCCACTATAAATCAGACCTGAACCGAACGGCGCTTCATCACCAGGCCAGCCACCTAACTGCTTGAATCCATCGTAAATCATCCGAGCAGTCCCAAGGTTTCCAAATAGCACAATTGCGACTGCAGCTAAAAGCCCTGCCAAGTGGGCGTATGAGAATAATGATTTCTTTTCACTCTTTTCGATTCGGGCAACGAGGTTGTATCCAACAGAGAACGCGGCTAAACCGAGAAGCGCGAAAAGTGTGGGGATCACCAGGTTATAGGCTACAGATGGCACAATTCCTAAAAACTTGATGGGCACTCCGACCAGGACAAAACCATAGTAGTAGTAATTAATGAAGCCGCCCGCGAACCAAGGGTCATACGGTGGGAAAGATGTACTTTTTAACACGGCATTCAGGTACGAGAAGTCCATCGGTTTCTCGCCACCCTTGTATGGATGCCATAGATCAGGATTTCCAAGACGAATAGCAAGGTCAAGGATGAATAAACCCAACGCAAGGACTTCAGTCCAAAGAATCGTTCTCTTGTGTTCAATAAAGAAGGCTTTGTAATCCTCCCAATTCCGCCACACTAACATTGCAGAGATCAATAAGAGGATGATGAAAACAAACAGGATAAGCAGATTTGTAAATGGGATCTGAAGGCTGGCCAATACCCATGAACCCCAGGATAAGAAAAGGAGTCCGATGATCCTTGCAAGTGGATAACCACCATCGCGGAAACCTTTAAATGCAAACCTTGTCAACGGGAATGCAGCGATACCCAACAGTGCAATGGCCAACCACCAAACGAGTGTCGCCACGAAGCCGCTTCGATTAATCAGGCCATCTCTGTTGAAGAGCTCCGACCAAGTTCCTCCTTCAGTCTGCTCTTCAAGCCTGTCTTCTGGTAAGAGGATGTTTACGTCTGAGGGTCCTGAAGTTAAATCCTTTGGCGGTGCATTAAGGACGTTGCTAACATCAACCCCCAAAAGTCTTTCACGAATAACGTCCTCGGAGAATTCATCCGTTTTTGCGAAGATCAGGACCTTTGGATGGTCATAAACAGTGAAGGCCTCTTCCGCACTCTGATCGCTGATCTCAAAAGGACCTAACGTTGGATTGCTTTCATTGATTGCGATCAGCTCGTAACCAATATCGTTTTGGAAACTACCCGGTTCGGCTCGAGCGGCACAACCCAAAACCGAACGCGGCTCATGACAATCAAAGAGTGCTCGATAATATTCAGTCGTTAATGGATAGCGTATGGGCACACGGGTAGTTGTCCCATACACACGATTCGTCGGGATGACGATGTAATCACCATCCGAAAGTGATTGCACGATTCGTTCAAGCTTGTCGGAAACTCCGTCCTGATCATCATCCTGATCATCTGGCCAATAGAGCTCCATGTTGAGACCTGTATACATACCGCCAAAGCCGTCACGTCCGTCGATACGCATCGGCAGCCCCAAATCCCATGTGGTCTCGTTGATGATGATGGAGCCGCGCATGCTAATGCCCAGGCCGTTCTTGAGGAGAATTCGGAGGTAAACGGTCTGACCTTCTCCAACGGGGATCGCTTCGTCCAGGTACAATTTCACATCAAATTCGTCATCGCCAGGAGATGGATTTTTGTAGGAAAGAACTTGGATGGGATCATCAGCATTTGGCGAATCAACAAAATGTACCTCAAGCTCTACAGTCGAAGGATCAATATCGAGTACGCTGAGATATGGGATATGAACGCCGATGACCTCGCCCTCATCGCGAACAGTGAGCTGTGTGCGGTAGGAATCATCTTTGAGTAGATTAAACCGCTGTGGGAATCTTACACGTTCAGAGAAATCACCCCCTGCACCAGTGATGTTAAGTTGGGCTTCCTGGAGCAGTTCAATCTTGGAAGATTGGATAGCTTCAATCCGAAGGACGTAATCCCTCCCCCTTATCAGTTCAACAGGTTCAACCGGATTGAATTGAAAATTAATCTCTCCATCTACCGGTTGTCCCATGAAGCTTGTTGAACCAACCAGGTCTAATTCTCTCTCAGCCTCATAGACATAAAGATCGATTTTTTGTACATCAGCATCAACAGGAACACCACTCGTCACACGAAGTATGACCCTATTTAAATTACCGCTTTGATTCAATCTAAATGGGACTTCTTGGGAGATCCCAGCGTCTAGGTAAATCCTCGTTGGAACCGAACCTGGTTCGAGAAATTCCCCTTCACCTTCGGCCATGACCAGATTAATACCTGCAGGGATATTGGCGTAGATCCATCGTGATGCTGCAACTTGGCTATGTGGCACCTTATAGATATTCACAAAAGCGAAGGCGTATGCACCAGTTCCCACAAGTACCAGAGCTCCGACACCACCGACGACTGCGCGTCCGATTTTCTGCCGGTTTTCCTTAGTCCAGTTGCTTACTACGTCCCAGGCCTGCCACAATCCCCATGCAGCCATGATTGCCAGGGTTGGATACACTGGAAGTTGATAGCGCATTGCAGGGGTGAAGTTCGTCGACTGCCAGAGGAAGTAGATCAGGATCCAGATCACTAATGGTGCATGCCGTATTTCCCGATATCGGATCATGCGGTAGGTAGCCCAACCCCAGGACAACCAGGCGACAATTCCAAGCGGGAGACCTACTCCCCATAAGACGAGATTCTGCAACGCGAAGAAAATGGGCGTCCGTAAAGCCCACTGAAGGGCAGGAGGGAAATCGGCGGCACCGGATTGCTGGTGTGCGATTTCCTTCATGTTGTTGAGCCAGTTCTCATTTATGGCTATACCGAAAAAGGTGGGCCCTTGAAAAGCATAAGGTTGAAAAACACGAAATGTGATAAGCGAGATTACCGCAGCTATCGTCAGACCGATGGCCGCTTTGACGAGTTCTGTTAACCGATCCTCTTCTTCCGCCTCCCACAAACGGATCCCGGCGCAAACCGCAACCACGAAGGCTAGTGGCGCTGCGCTAACCTTTGAAGCGACCGACATACCCAACGCCAAACCGAAAACTACGTAGTCAATGATCCGTCCGTTATCCATCACTCGAATTGCGAAGTAAATGCCAAGCAGGATGAAAGTATTAGCGAATGGATCAACGACAAAGAAATGTGCATGCTGGATGAGCAGCACAGAAAACGCGGTCAGCGCCGCCGCCAATAAGGCTACGCGTTTCCGGTACAACCTCGCAGCGATCAAATAAACAAGGAATACCGAGATAAGGTCAAAAGTGGCAGAGGCTGCTCTTCCGACGAGGTGGACCTGATCATATCCCGTTTTTGTGAACACCTCTGCCAGGAAACGAACGATGAAAATGGGCAACGTACCATAGACGAAAAAGGTGTGGCCAGTATTGTTAGGATTTAACGGGGACTCACTTGTGTTGAAATACTCGCCTAAACTAGCGGGGATCCTCAGGCTTGTCTCCACCATCGTGAGAAAACGCTCATCAGGATGAGGGTGCGAGTTTTCATCCCAATTAGGACCAATGAAGCGTAAATAACCACCAACAAAGAGGATCAACAATAACAATCCAAATGGAGACCACCGCTTTAAAGTTCCGCGGTAATCGTACTTGTATTGAATGATGTCTTCGTTGATTGATTCTTCTTCTACCATCACGACTCTGGCTCAATAGGAATGGATTCAAGACCCACGGAAGAGGGCACGAAATACACCATGAAATCCTTCCCCTCCACTTCTGCTACGTATCGTTTAAAACTTCCCCTTGGATAGAGCTCTTGAAGGCGCGCAAGGGCGACGTCATCTTCCGGTTTGAATATGAACAATTGCGGTCTGGTTTCGGACGGTAGATCTTCAAGTTCATCAGGCCAAACGCCGTAATCTACTCCAGGAACACCAGCAATGGTCGCGACTAGGCGTGTATCCAACCAATATGGATATGGGATTACGTGTACCGTATCGTAATCCCCAAATGAATTCGCGAACTTCTCAACCACATCTGCGACTTCACGCGTATTCCACACACCAGCACGACTTTGTGGTGCAAATTCCTCAAATACGAGCCGGTAATTCTCCCGCGCGATAAATAGGAGCATGAGGACCGGTGCGACTGCGAAAGCGACACGGACCCACCTGTTCTGCCAAGTTTCCCTGATCCATTGAGGAATGAGCGCTAAGGTTGTCGCTGCGATAGTAAATGCTGGCACAATAGCACCCGAAGCCCGATTCGGCGCAGGATTCTCATTCGGGAAGGCTAATGATAGGCTGGAAGGAAACATAAGGATGGGGATGGAGATGAGAAGAAAGAGATCCTCCCATCTTCGCATCTTGAGATAACGAACGAAGCTTATGATCAACCCAAGATGAAAGAATGCCCCTGTTACCCAGTCCAGCACCGCACGATGGGGAATGGAAACAACCCAAATCTCACCATCATCCCAGTTGAACATTGTAAATGCGTTCCACTGGTTTTTGAAAAAAGTAACAATAGGTGATTCTGGATAGGGCACTTCCAATTCTGTCATACGCGTCAACATTCGGTCAAGATAGAGATCCGGGAATTCAAGTGCAACACTGAATAAAGGAATGAAGACCGCGAAAGCAATAACACCTGCGAGGACCAACCATGTGAACACCCTCGTACGATGACCTCGTGCAATAGAATGAAGCATGTAAATGATCACACCTACAAAAACTGCAAGCGGGATTACTCTCGCAGGGCTGTAACCATGCAAACCTAATCCGATCGCTACTCCCATGAGAAGGAAATCATTCCGATTCCCTCTACGCAGACCACGAACGAGTAAGTAGAAGGCCGGCGCTACAAAAAGCGGGTAGAGCGGGAACCGTAAACCCAAACGGCTAATGACGTTCGGCCAGTAAGCAACCCCGGCGAGGAACACCGCTGCAAGACCAACATATCGACCGCCGTACTCTTTAGCAAAGAGGTAGAGAAATGGCAATGTGAGCAAACCAATGAGAACTGTCCCAACCTTGAGTGTGATGAATGATATTCCTGTATCCAACACATTCGCAGTAAGAGCGGCCAGGTAGAACTGTATCGCCTCCCTGCCGGTATTTCGAATGAAGAATATAGCTGGTTTCCCTTCCAAGACATCGCTTACATCAAGGAGCTTCTCGGCTTGATCACTCCACATATCCATAGGTACTTCATCAATTTTGGTTACACGGAAAAATATAACAACCACAATGCATCCGAGGACAAGTAAGGTCCAACGATCTATACGGATGCTTGGAGGATTGTTATAGGCGGATTTCAACCACCTCCAAAAGCGGAGGAATGGAGATTCTCCTTCCCAAAAAGCTGTCATGAGGCAGATGAGGGATCCAAACCAGAAGGTTAAATTTAAAAATGTGAACTCATTTCTGCGTGAAAATAGAAAAGTAAGCAGCGCAAGGACTGCGCCTATTCCAAGGTAGGCTGGACGTACACCTGCTTCTTCATCATCATCCGCACTCTCTTTTGGCAAATCAAGGCGGAAATCCCCTTCCCAGGTCGCCCATCCGATCAGAAAGATGGCGATGGCGTAGATAAGAACGCTGATGACTACGAGCGGAGCGTCCTCTGGCTTTGCTTCGAGACCAAGCTGAGCAAAGAGTGCTAGTAGTAATGCAGCTGGAAATCGAAAATGCTTGAGAGTGATGAGAGAGCTGATGGGCTCTCTCTTGACTTCCGGATAGGGACTGACATCCTCGATGAATGGAGGTAAATCGAACTCAAGCTCGACGGAGGTCTCACCAGAATGACTCTCCTTCTCTTTAACATGGTCATCTGGCAAGGGTGGAATTGCTATTGGATTAAATCGGAAGAGCGATATAAACCAGTCCAATACCGTAGGCTCAGTCCCGATTGCCTCAACCTGACTTTCTTCAACCTGGTGTCCTACCGCCATCAATTGGCTCCTCAACACACCGCGATCGATGCCAAAAACAGATCACACAAGAATATACTTTATACACCATCGGCGATACTTCGAAGGAGCGCGACTTATCGCCGCCTCGCTAAATAGAAACTATATGTGCCATCATCGGATGGCGATTCCTCATAGTATCGCCGCATTGCTTTTTCAGTCAACCATAGGTTCCAACGTGTTGGCGATAGGATCCATCGTCCTGTGGTCCAGCGTGCCAGCACGCAAGGTACTCCGAAATAGTGTCCCCACTCCAAGGCTCGAAGCGCTGAAGGGGAAAAATAGCGAAAAGTTTCTTCTACTTGAAATTCCGCTCGCTCCAACTGAGCAATCCATTCCTCCTCATAGAAAAGGTTTATCGTCCGAGACATCCACATGAACCAATCCTCATACGCAGATGCCAGGGGTTTGAGACCTACCCCCCGCAAGACATTCGGAACACTGAGCATTGAACGATAACCAGGATTGGGAACCGTAAAGACGAAGGGAGCGCCAGGCTTCAGAACTCGCCCAATTTCCTGAAGGACATCCTCTAGATTAGGAATGTGCTCGAGCACAGAATTGCTCAATGCGCTTGAAAAGGCTCCATCAGCAAATGGGATAGAACCACCATTGGCATGGATAAGCAGTCTGTAGGCGCCACGCTTTTGCGCCTCCCGCATCGCCTTCAAGGATGGATCCAATCCCACACTCAACTTCTGGGTGTAAGTCACAGATGCAAAATGACCATCACCACATCCCAGATCAATGATAGGTTCTGGTAAAGCCACTCGAGAGACAAGGCGGCCTTCAACCGCCCTCAGGGTTCCCCGAAAATAAGGTAACTCTCGCATATTGAGCCACAAGAAGTCCTTAGTCATCGTATTCATAAATACTAGCTTGTACCCAGCAGCTCGAGGAATAGCTCCTCGTATCGCTCTGCGGTCTTCTCCGGAGAAAAATCTTTTTCGAGGGCCTCAGAATCCCCCTGAAAGGATTCAGGGGACTCAAGTATTTCGAGTACTGCCTCAGCCAGTGCATTTGAGTCGCGAATCGGGACGACACGTCCCATGCCTGTTATCTGGACCGGTTGTCTCACACCGGGCAAATCGGAAGCCACAACGGGCGCGCCGCAGATCATCGATTCGATCTGCACTAATCCGAAGCTCTCAGTACTATTCACGCTCGGTAGAACGAGCACATCATTCGTCTCATAGAACACCGACATTCGCTCTGGATCGAGCACACCTAGGAATGTCCAATGGTTCTTGAGTTCTTCGAACTGGGGTTCTAGCTGTTTCCTGTAATCCGCCTCGCCGAGGACATCTTCGTGTTGCCCAGCAAAGAGCACCTGCGCATCGGGGTAGACTTTCAGGATTTCAGGCATTGCATCCAGCAGGTACTCAACGCCTTTCTCTGTTGCAAGCCGTGCTGCCATACCGATAACAGGTCCACCATCCTTGAGGTACTTTGCCTTGAAGTTTTCAACTTGATCCCCAGATGGATGAACGACCTCGACAGGCGGGGAGATTACGCGGAGCTTGTGAAGATATTTAGAAAGAAATGGCGAGTTTATCGCAAAGTCTTCTGTATATGCGACAACCTTATTTACCAAACGAGCGGCAATATGATTCGCAACGTGAACTACGTTATTTGCTACGACATTGATGGCGCCTTTGGGAAGTAGCAAATCGCAGTGATAGGTGAGCACGGAGGGTTTACCAAATACCCTGCCACGTAATGCTATTCCCCATGCGTCAAATTGTGGAAGGTGAAGGCTGATGACATCATGGGAGAGCACCTGCCTTGTCGCCTCCAAGCCGATGGTCGGCATGATGACGCCTTTACTCACACGAAACGCGACAGGAACTCGGACCACGCAAACGCCGTCCAGTTGTTCAATCCGAGGAAGATCTGGATCAAATTGGGATGTAAGTATGGTTACCTGATGGTCACGAGCCGCAAGGCTACGAGCAAGCCGTTCAACGTAGATTGTCAATCCTGAGACATGCGGACGATAGTAAGTGAGTACAATCAGGATCTTCATGATACTGGGTGATTCTGTGTCTTTCGAAAGAGTGTTTGCGTCTTCGCAGCCAGTCCCGTAAGAGTCTCGCCTTCTCTTGCGAGAGCCCATGCGCCAAATGCACTTGTGATGACAAGTTGTAACATATGCCCGGTAATAGCCACGCTGAGCGCTGTTTCCCTGGAGTAATCAAACGCGAGCAAACCGGCTAAGGCCGACAGCTCGTAAACACCAACTGCGCCTGGTGATGAAGGTATGGCCGCACCAAACGCGACGATACCGGAGACGAAGAGGGAAACAACTAGCGAACCACTCTCGCCATACATTCTCAAGAGGAGCCAGATTTGCACCCAGGCAGTCACCCAAGCCATCAGGCTCCAAAATGCAGCCTTAAGGACTGTTTTCGGATCTCGCAAAACCTCCATTCCGCCGATGAAGCCATCGATGATGGCATCTAAACCCCAGAGGCCCTTTGCTGGCAGTTTTCCAAGCCACCCATTAATTCTCTCCCTCTGAGTGAGCAGCACGACCATCGCTGCAAGGACGATGAGTAAAATCACTCCGACAGCCAAGATGACATTCTGGGTCCAATCGGGACTTACAATAAATGGAACAGCAATGAGCAAACCAATGAAGCTTACGATAGCGTCTATCAGCCGTTCAACCACAACTGTTGCCAGCACTGGCTCAAGTGGCGAGTTTAAGTCCCGGCTTACGACGTATGCACGACCCAATTCACCCAACCGTAGTGGTAGCACATTATTTAGTAGGTAACCTTCATTTAACGCATCAAATGAGCGCCTCAGGGATATCCGACCCTTTAAGAGTATCTGCCAGCTTCTAGCACGAGCGATCAAACCTAGCACGAGCATCAGAGCCGCAGGTATGATGTAGATATATTCTGCATCCGAGAGTACAGTAGCGAACCTGCCCGGTCTTACACCCCAAAAGGCAATCACCAGTGCAGCAATGCTGATTCCGACGCCAACCAGCCAATTTCGCGCTTTTTCCACCTATCCTCCCAAGTTTCTCTACCTGTAATACTCTCTGAACAATACTACTCGCGTAAACTCCAAATTTGACGCATAATTCTACCAGTCAGTTGTTTCTTCTGCTGGTCCAACTAGACCTCAAACAGTTCTTGGTTCTCCTTCACCCAGCGAAATAGGCGTTCAACTCCATCTTCACAATCCACTTTAGGGATCCATCCAAAATCGCTTTCGGCTTTGGAAATATCCGAGATGTACACCTTCTGGTCCCCGGGACGCCAACCAGCATACTGAACTACAACCTCATTCCCCATGAGATCCTCAAGCATGGGGCCAAACTCGCTCCACACCGCCAAGGTGTTCCTCGGCCCTCCACCGATGTTATAAACTTCACCGCTGGTCACCTCATGATTCTCTAGAGCGGATAACATTGCGCGAATAAGGTCATCGACATGTAAAACATCTCGGACTTGCTTTCCATCGCCATAAATGGTGATCTGACGGCCAAGCACTGCCGCAATGGTTAACCAGGCAAGCCATCCTTGATCTTCAACTCCGAACTGACGAGGTCCGTAGATGCAGGAGTTTCGAAAGACGATAGTTCGTAGTCCATAAATCCTATGGTAATCATGTACGTATTGATCAGCAGCGCCCTTCGAACAACCGTAAGGAGAGTGAAAATCTAGAAGCTCACCCTCACCAACCCCATCCGGTAGCGAGTGATACTGGTACCGGGTCTCAGCTTCCACCACTTCGAGGTGACCGAGTTCACCATAGACCTTGTTGGTGGAAGCAAACATGAAGATAGGATCCAGCTTCATTGCACGGACAGCTTCTAGCACATTCAGGGTTCCCCAAGCATTAATCTCAAAATCCTCAATCGGCTTCTCAACTGAGGTTGTTACAGCAACCTGTGCAGCGAAATGGAATAATACGTCGATGTTTCCCGATGCGGCAAGAACTTGCTTCACTGCTTCGAGATCGCGTATGTCCACTTGATGAAATGGAATTCCGGGGTGCTTCTCGCGCAGCCAAGAGAGGTTTTTCTCACTCCCCGCTCTGGAAAGATTATCCAAGAGGATCACGTAGTGGCCCTTAACCAATAAGTGATCCGCTGTATTGGATCCGATAAAACCTGCACCACCTGTAATCAGAAATCGCATGTGTTTCTCCTTCTGATGAGCGGTCCTTTGCCAGAATGCATTCTACCCCTATGAACTCTCATTCAATAACTCAATCATCTCCAAGCTTGAGGACTGCCATGAAAGCGTCTTGTGGGATATCGACACTTCCAATGCGCTTCAACCGCCGCTTTCCCTTCTTTTGCTTTTCCAACAGTTTGCGCTTACGAGTAATATCGCCGCCATAACAACGGGAAAGGACATCCTTCCTCAATGCTTGGACATTCGCTCTTGAGATCACACGTCCCCCAGCAGCTGCTTGAATTGGAACCGTGAATTGTTGTCTCGGTATTAGCTCCTTCAGCTTTGTAACCAGAGCTTGTCCTTTATGGTATGCAGCCTGTTGATGAACAATCAAAGTGAGGGCGTCCACCGGTTCTGAGTTAACAAGGATTTCCAGTTTCGTGAGATCCTCCGGCCTGTAGCCAATGAACTCGTAATCCAATGATGCATAACCTCGAGTGCGCGATTTCAGTTGGTCGAAGAAATCAACGATTAATTCCGCAAGCGGGATTTCAAAATGGAGTATAACCCTACCGGACGAGGGATATTCTTGCTCAATGAAGATGCCTCTTCGCTTTGTCGCCAAATCCATGATCGCACCGTAGTAGGTATCAGGGGAAAACACTTGAATACTCATCCATGGTTCACGGATTTCTTCAATTTCAGCAAGAGGCGGTAGGTCCGCAGGTGATTCAATCCGCAGTAGAGATCCGTCCTTGAGCAGAATTTCATATTCCACGGAAGGAGCAGTCGCGATGAGGCTAATTTCATGCTCACGCTCAAGTCGTTCCTGAACAATATCCATGTGGAACATCCCCAAAAAGCCGCATCGGAAACCATAATTGAGCGCGTGGGAGACTTCTGGTTGGAATGAAAGCGCAGCATCGTTCAATTGAAGCTTCTCTAAGGCTTCCTTCAGAGATCCATACTCCTCGCCCTCAATTGGATAGAAACCTGCAAAGACCATAGGTTTCGGCGATCGATACCCTGAAAGTGGTAAATCGGATGGTTGATCGAGGGTTGTGATCGTGTCACCGACGCGGCATTCACGAAGCGACTTCAATCCTGTAGCGATGTACCCAACTTCACCTGTTTTCAAACTCCCTGATGGGAATAATCCCGGCGAGAAGTACCCAATTTCCATGGGTCGGAACTCGGTCGCAGACGCCATAAGGCTATATTCTCCAGTCGCCTGCACCTCCCCATCAAATACCCGGATGTAAGCCACGACACCCTTGTAGGGATCATAGTGCGAGTCAAATATCAACGCGCGCAATGGGCGATCAGCATATCCTGAGGGAGCAGGAACTCTCGCGACAACTGCCTCAAGAATGGTTTGCACGTTGGAACCCTGCTTTGCCGAGATCTCTATGATCGCATCGCTGGTCGTCCCCAACAACGCACGTATGTCCTCGGCGACCTCATCCACACGGGCAGAAGCCAGGTCGATCTTATTAATCACAGGAATAATTTCGAGATCAGCTTCCATTGCGAGGTACAGATTCGCCAGTGTCTGTGCTTCAATTCCCTGGCTTGCATCTATGACCAGCAGAGCACCTTCGCAAGCAGCCAATGCACGGCTGACTTCATAACCAAAGTCGACATGCCCAGGTGTGTCTATCAGATTCAGTTCATACACCTGACCATCGGCTGCGCTGTATTCCATCCGTACAGCGGAGGCTTTGATGGTGACCCCCTTCTCCCGCTCCAGGTCCATGCTGTCCAGCACCTGATCCTTCATATCTCTCTCTGGAATAGTGCCGGTAATCTGCAATAGACGGTCAGCCAAGGTCGACTTGCCGTGGTCAATGTGCGCAATGATACAAAAGTTACGGATACGTTCCAATTCCATTACAAACCCATGCATAAAACCGCGGGAGATGGACCTCCCGCAGACAGAAAGTATACCTGAGACGATCCACTTTCGACAGTTTCTTGATTAGTCAGAGAGCGCGGATTCGATGGTATCAGCGGTATCTACTCCTACGTCATGCTGAACCAACCACAGAAGGAATTCGATGTTCCCTTTAGGACCCATGAGTGGAGATCGGACTAAACCAGCTATGAACAATCCACTCTGCTCCGCCCCTTTGACAACATCGCTCAGAACCTGACGGTGCACATCGACATCACGCACAACGCCACCTTTCCCGACATCTTCTTTCCCAGCCTCAAACTGTGGTTTAACCAATGCGATGACTTCCCCATCGCTCTTCAACCATTGAGATATTGCAGGGAAGATTAGGAGAAGTGAAATAAAGGAGACGTCAATGGTTACTAGGTCAATCGGTTCCTGAAGGCTCTCAAGATGGCGTGCATTGGTACGCTCCATGAGGACGATACGTGGATCATTCCTTAACCTCCAGTGTAATTGTCCATGACCGACATCTATTGCGTAAACTCGCTCCGCACCATGTTGTAAAAGGCAGTCGGTAAATCCACCGGTCGAGGCGCCCACGTCCGCACAGATGGAATCCTGGACCATGATTTCAAAGGCAAGAATGGCTGCCTCAAGTTTCTCCCCACCACGTGAGACATAAAGTGGCCCTTCGTCAACGGTGATTTCAGCGCTCGACTCGACGCGTTGAGCGGGTTTGAACACCACTTGGCCATCAGCTCGGACCTGCCCTGCCATGATCAGCCGCTGGGCCGCACTCCGGCTTTCTGCCAAGCTTCTTCGCACCATTAACGTGTCGATCCGCTCCCTCTCCGCCATAGGTGCATTTTACACTTAACTTCAAAGCTGCATGGTTAAAGTTCATTCACTCGTCTATTACAAAAAAAACGACACGTGGATGGTTCTAGATCAAAGACTGAATATTCGCACAGTTATTTGCAAAAGTTCATGGCCTTTTTTTAATCCTGATTGCTCCAGCTTCTTGCCTGACATCCTAACTACTGTTATTATCCCCGCCATGGTGAAAGCTCTTACTCGGGCGATGAGACCGCGACAGTGGACGAAGAATGTATTTGTGTTCGCGGCACTTGTCTTCGACGGTCAACTCTTTGAACCAGTACCGCTTCTCAGAACCATCGCGGGATTTATCCTTCTTTGTTTGATCTCCAGCGCGGTGTACCTCATCAACGACATCGCAGATGTTGAACGGGATAAAGAGCACCCAACGAAGAAGAATCGACCCATTGCCTCCGGAGAACTGTCAATTCGAGTCGCTGCAGTCGCAGCTGCGCTCTTTGCAATTTGCTCTCTCGCAGTCGGATTCGCACTAAGTTGGTTCTTTGGTATCATCCTTCTACTCTATTTCGTGATCAATCTCCTCTATTCCTTCGGTTTGAAGCATGTTCTCATCATTGACGTTTTCATTGTTGCAGCAGGCTTCGTTCTCAGAGTAGGTGCAGGCGTTAGTTTAATCACGGTCGAACGCTTCTCTCCATGGCTCTACGTCTGCACTACATTGCTTGCTCTCATCGTTGGCTTCGGTAAGCGACGAGCAGAGATTGTTACTTTGGCTGGCAATGCTAACGCTCATCGGCGCGTCCTAGACGGTTATACGATTCCATACCTGGATACGTTGATTGTGATTATCTCCGCTGTGACCATTATGGCTTATTCACTTTACACATTTTCAGCAGAGAACCTGCCTGATAACGATTCGATGATGTTGACAATCCCATTTGTCCTTTATGGAATCTTTCGATACATCTACCTGCTCCAGGTTAAAAACGAAGGCGGCGCACCGGAAGAACTCTTTCTAAGGGACCGACCTATCCAGATCACCTTGCTCCTTTGGGGATTGTTATCCATCTTGATCTTGTACTTCGGATGACTGAAGCGAATGCTGCCGGTAAAATAATTCTATTCGGCGAACACGCCGTTGTATTCGGGCAACCTGCCATCGCTGTTCCGGTAGCAGAGGTGTATGCGACTGCTGATGTAAGCGATTCGGAAGCCATTGAGCCCGGTCAGATTCGGATTATTGCACCAGACATAAGGGATTCCATGTGGTTGCACGACGCCCCAGAGGATCAACCTCTTGCAAAGGCAGTCCGCTTAACCCTGGAGATGCTTCCACCTCAACAAATGGCAGGTCTTTCTATTGAGATTCGCTCAACCATACCAATCGCCTCAGGGATGGGCTCCAGTGCCGCTGTCTCAGTCGCCATCGTCAGGGCACTAAGCAGACACTTCGAATACCCGCTTCCGCCCGAGGAGCAATCTTCGATTGCATTTGAAGTTGAAAAGCTTCACCATGGGACTCCCTCGGGCGTTGACAATACAGTCGTATCTCACGAAAAACCAGTTGTCTTCACACAGGGCGAAGAGCCAAAGCCTTTCGAAGTAGGTCAATCGCTCAACCTCATCATCGGAGACACTGGACTACCATCACCAACGCTTGAAGCTGTCGCGATGGTTCGCGAAGGGTGGAAGCAAGACGAGGCGTATTACCAATCGCTCTTTGACCAAATAGGAGATCTGACCCGATTGGCCTTGAGGTCGATAAAAGCCGGAGAGTTAAAGGCAATTGGATCTCTAATGAACCACAATCAGAAATTGCTACAGGCTCTTGGCGTGAGCTCAGTGGAGTTGGAGAATCTGATTCAGGCCGCACAAGAGGTGGGCGCGCTAGGCGCAAAACTCTCTGGTGCTGGATTAGGCGGGAACATGATTGCATTAGCCTCATACGAAAACGTCGATGCTATTCGAGATGCTATTGAGAATTCGGGGGCAACTAGGACGATCTTCACGACGGTGGAAACATGATTCTGCTTAAACTTGGTGGATCTCTTATCACCGATAAAAATAGGATCAAGACACCCAGGCACGAGGTGATCAGTCGGATCGCTGATGAGATTGGAGAGGCATTCAAATTAGATCGATCCTTGAGGCTTCTCCTCGGTCATGGATCTGGTTCATTTGGCCATCCTGCAGCGGAACGCTACCAAACCCAGAAAGGTGCCTCGACACGGGATGAGTGGTTAGGTTTTGCAGAGGTCTGGGCAACAGCAAATGAGCTTAACCGTATCTTGATTGACGTACTGCGCGAGGTGGGTCTTCCCGCCATAGCGATGCCTCCCTCTGCATCAGTGATGAGCCAAGGTGGCTCGATCGAAGAGATGGCTGTAAATCCACTAAAAGCCGCCATTGACGCAAATCTCCTGCCTGTGGTTCAGGGGGATGTCGCTTTCGATGTGGATCAGGGAGCCGCTATCATCTCCACAGAGGAGGTCTTCGCCTTCATTGCACCAAGGTTGCAGGCATCCCTTATCTTGCTCGCAGGAATCGAAGAAGGAGTTTACGCGGATTATCCTGATTGCACCGAGTTACTCAACGAGTTGACGGAGGAGAATCTCGAAGATGTCGGGCTCAACGGATCAGCCGCAGTCGATGTCACCGGCGGTATGGCAGGAAAGGTCGTTCAGGCAATTGACATTTGTCGCGAGAATCCTGGCCTACAAATACGTATTTTCTCGGGGGAGAGGCCCGGCATGATCCTGAGTGCGCTTACCGGCGATCCTGTTGGTACGCTCATTCGAACCTCATCTTCAGGTGGTTGATACTCGAAATTCATAATTCGCACAGCGGTGTCATCGTAGGACGTTCTGTATGGCATATCACACTGAGTGAGTCGCCACTCTTCATGTCATCCTGAGCGAGGCGTGGCCGAGCGAAGAATCTCGTTTTGCTACAGGAACGTCCCAACATTACAAAAACGAGATCCTTTGTCGCTTCGCTCCTCAGGATGAAATGCTGACGTATGTCATCCTGTACAAGCCGCCTTACTCTCGACTTGTGGTCTTCTCCACTCTGCCGTACACTAGGACTGATCCCATAAAGAGGGTATGATGAGAATCCCCTCTGGGGTAGGATACCAAAGGATGTTCATGCATCCCTTTTCTCCTCAATTTTCAGACCTTTCCCCTGACATATTTGATAATTTGGAGGCAACGAATGACGGATCGGAAGAAGATCACGCTACCGACATTGTTTAATCTAGTTCAAAACGGTGAGCCGATCACGATGCTCACCTGCTATGACTACCCCACCGCCTTTTTTCAAGAACAAGCCGGCATCGACATGATCCTCGTGGGAGATAGCCTGGGAATGACCATGCTCGGTTATGACAGCACACTTCCAGTAACCATGGATGATATGATCCGTCACTCCCAGGCGGTCAGACGTGGCGCTCCAACTGCATGGCTCATCGGTGATATGCCCTATATGAGCTTTCAGCCCAGTGTGGAGACTGCAATCCGAAACGCCGGTCGGTTCATGGCAGAGGCAGAATGCGACGCCATTAAGCTGGAAGGTGGCGCCGAAATGGCAGATCGAATGGCAGGCATCGTCGCCGCAGGTATCCCCTCCATGGGGCATCTAGGACTGACTCCTCAGAGCGCAAGTGCGCTAGGAGGCTTCCGTGTCCAAGGACGCGGCGCCATTCAAGCAAAGAAGATCATGGACGACGCAAAAGCCCTGGAGGAAGCGGGTGCCTTCGCAATCCTTCTCGAAATGGTTCCCGACCGCGTGTGTAAATTAATCACCGAACGTGCGGAGAATTGCTTCATCATCAGTTTGGGTTCCGGACCGGACGCCCACGGACAGTTATTGATCTATCACGATATGTTCGGCTTGTACCCGAAGTTCAAACCGAAGATGGCGAAGGTTTATGGCGATGCAGGTAATGTCATCCTTAATGGACTAAAACAATACGACAAGGAAGTTAGGGAAGGAGCATTTCCCCAACCGGAGAACTGGTTCAGCATTAAGGATGATGAATTCGATGAACTGCTCGAGCTCCTCAACTAGGCGTGTTATGCGCTCAATATTAAGCATATATAGGCACAGGAGAAGACAATGAACGACTCATTGCGCCAAAGGTTAGCCATTCCGACGGATCGCCTCGATGCGATTAACTCGGTGATCCTCGATCCGAATATGGAAGTGATGAACAACTTCCTCGAAGTCGTAAATAAGTATGGAACTCCAGAGGAAATCAATCGGAAAGCAGCGGAAGCGAGTTCACCAAAAGCCCTTTACGAAAGAGTCAAAAGAGCGAAGCCGGAATTTCTTGATGACCTTATGTGGTTAGAACGGAAGCGCGATGAAGGCGCTTTCATCAGCATTTCTGATTACCGCCGAAAAGTATTGGGTGATCGCGCCGATCAGATGACATTCAAAGACGAATATGCTGTGACACTCGAGGTTAGTGCGTGCCAATATTTTCCATGGGTGATAGAAGCAGCTAAGTACGCAATCGAGGAAGATACCCTTGTACCGGGCCGCTTCATCAAAGTTCGAAAAATGAAGGAGCAGGAAGCTGACGGAGATTTACCAGCATTCGCAGCTGCTATGCAGATCATTGGCGCAAGTTTTGTGGAAACTTTGGATACCAAGGGTACGGACGGCTCCAATGTACACCTTGGTGGTCCAGAAACCATTACTGGCTACTTCGGCGGTGTTGGACAGCCCAACACTCATGCGCTCAAATGGTTAGATGAATACCTTTATTACTACACAGAATATGGCATCCGTCAGGTCTTAAACATCAATCCAGGAACCATCTTCCTTGGATACATGCTTCATAGGCTTGGTGTAGATATCGAATTCAAAATCAGCGTCTTTGTGGGCAACGACAATCCGTACGGTGCACTTTGGACGCTCATAGGAGCAAAGCTCTTCACGCGTGATGACGGAACTTCACCACTGGTCGGTTTCAACTGGAGCAACTCCGTTAACAACGAGACTATGGAGATCACCGCACAGTTCCGGAAGGACCTGGGATTCGATGAAGTCGTACGTTTCGAACACCACATTATTGAGACTTGGAAGAGTATTGTGCGTCAACCATACAATCGACGGGATGAGCTGCTCGAGATTGCCGATCATGTTGCCAATATCTCAGCTAAACACGAAGGTGGGGATCCTGAAGTTGACCAGACTCGCGACCACCCCTCGGACATCCTGGACTATTTCAGAGATAAGGAAGAGATCATCGAGAGCGGTGATTGGGATCATCTAACATTGAACTTCATGGATAAGCTTGATGCCACGAATAAAACCGCACATGCACTTACAGAGAAAGGTCTTTCATTCATTGCAGCGACGAAACTTCATCTCTAAGTATTTATATGGTTAAGAGTTCAGAGCAAGATTTCTTCCAAGATCATCTAAATGTCAGGTAGGGAAAGTCCATGATACCGAAGCAAATGGAAACCTTTCTAAAAGAGCGACTCCCGGAAAGAACGTGGCAGAATCGCCTTCAACGGGAGAACGGTTTTGCCTATATGGAATTCGGACCACTCGATGTCGATCGACTCGCACGGATGAATATAGAAGTCGACAGCCTAGGCCCCAGGCTTGTCGTCTGTATGTGGGATGAGGAGAACGCGATTGAAGTCGGAGGTTATCTCGTCGTGGACAACCTGGCTATGGGCACTCCATCCATGGGCGGAATCCGCATGCTACCGGATCTGACGCCCTCCGCTGTGCACAACCTGGCCCGCGGAATGACGCTTAAGAACGCCGCCGCGAATCTCCCTTACGGGGGTGGAAAGTCCGGCATCGTGGCAAGACATGACCACACTCCCGAAGGACACACCGAGATCATGAGGCTATTCGCCAGAATGATCTACCGTTATCGCGACATCTACCTTCCGGGTCCAGATGTTGGCACCAATGATGCGGACATGAAGACTATCGCCATCGAGAATGGCATCGACAATGCCCTCTCCAAGCCCTCGGACATGGGCGGGAATAGAATTGATGAACTCGGCGCTGCTGCAGCTAGCGTTGTGATTGCGATTCAGGCTCTCCTCGATGAAATGCCTCGATTACGTGTTATTCCTCAGTTCGCCAACCTAGAAATCCCAGAAGCCGAGGATCTCACATTCTTGATCCAAGGCTTCGGTGCAGTCGGTGCAAACGCAGCCAAGATACTAAATCGAAGGATCCCTGGTTCAGTGGTCGTGGGAATAAGTGACCTGCTTGGGTACCTTTTCGATCAAGGCGGTCTGCCAACTGAGACGCTCTTCGAAATGTGGCTGGAGCACGGGCTAGTCACACGCAAGTATTACACAGATCAAATCTCCTCCAAAGTCAGCCATTCGATTTCTATGAAGTATGGAACGGAACCCAATGATCTGTTGCGGGAATCGGCTTTCTGTTTAATCCCTGCAGCTCCCATCGCTAATTACTTGGATACAGATTGGTCCTCTGATCCATGTATGACCGTTGATTGCATGGGGCTCTGGTCACTCATCGTCGAAGGTGCGAATACTTATTCGCCGGACCCAGAAAGGAAAATGACCCGTGCGCGCATGGAACGAAGTGTCTACCGACAGCGCGGTGTGCTCATCGCTACGGATTACCTGGTAAATTCCGGAGGTGTGATCTACGCCGCTCAAGAACGCCTGATTAAAACCCCAGACCACCTACGATTCCCAGAGGCCATCCTGGGCAACCGAAACGCCGTCGAAGGGTGGCTACTTGATCACAGCGACGACTTAGAAAAACTTGCCGAAAAACGCAGAGTAACTGCTGAAGCGTACACTGAGGAGGTCATTCAACGAAACATGAAGGAACTTCTTGACCTTCTGATTTCCGATGCGGATATGTTACCCTGCGAGGCGGCAGAGATGATAAGCGTACAGCGCATCGCTCGGAGCGAGAGCGTCCGCACAGTGGAAGACATCATGGAACCGATCCCCACTGTCCCGGTGGATGGGACTGTACAGCAAGCTGCCGAAGAACTGTTGCAGGCTAAAAGCCCGATCCTGGCAGTCGTATCCGATGCAGGTGATCTTGTCGGGGTGATCACGGAATGGGACATCACACGAGCCGTTGCAATTGGATGTTCCGAGGACATGCCCCTAGCTGAAATCATGACGACGAAAGTGATCAAGGCAGCCCCCCAAGACGGTATCCTCATTGTCGTCCGCAATCTTGAGCAATTTGAGATCTCCGCTATGCCTGTCGTCGATGATGGAAAGGTTCTGGGTATGGTCAGCGCAGACTTGCTGGCAAGGCGCTCACTCCTCCGCCTGTTGCAGACACAATCCGAGTGAGGAATTATGGATGCGTTTCGACACTGCTAGAAAGAACTGAATTCGAATTTGTATACAATTCACAGTAATTTGTGAATGAACTCATGCTAAGCTGGATAAGTACTTAGGAATTTTCATCACTAAAGCGATCTTCTCTCATCTATATGACATACGTGATGATTGTTGAAATTGATCCTTAAGCTGTGGAACGTCTTAATGAAGTTTGCAAGGGACCGCGTTTACTAAAAGTACAAATTGACCAATACATGACGTTCAGATAGGAACATCCATAGAGACAATGTGTTCATTGCATTAACCATCCCGACTTCATAATTGCAAATGATGCAGACATTTGGGTTGATTGTTGTGAACTAAGATCTGAAGTGCCGACTATAAGGCAGACTTCCCGCGAGCAATAGTCCTCACATGCAGTCTACTAGAATGCCTGTGTTGAAGGAATATTTTACATCCAGGGGTTCATTAATCAGATAACTGTTCTTATGCATCAGGAAAAAACCTGCGAAGGTCGACAATTGAGTGCGAGTGTAATTCTTTATCCACCTTGAAAAGGAGGAGCATTGTGCGTAATTACATACAAAGAATACGATTGATCGGGGTGGCCTCCATGCTATGTGCGGTACTCATTAGCGCCTGTGAGGAGGATGTCATCGATCTCGAAACCATCGCTCAAACAGCAGCCGTGCAAACAGCAGCAGTTTTATCACAAAGAACATCAGAACCCACCGAAGCCACCACAATGCAAGATGAAAGCCCTACACCACCCGTTGTTGAAACAGTTGAAGTCGAAGAAGAGCTAAGCCCCGGTTTAGATGGAGCCATAGCTTTTATCTCTGATCGCAACGGGGATCTGGATTTATTTATTACAGATCCGTCTGGCAGCGTTACGACACAATTCACGAACAATCCGGGAGATGACTACTCACCGGTATGGTCCCCCGAAGATCCGACCTTAGCATATGTGTCTGCACGTCCTGGAGGATTAGCTATGTTCATGGAACCTCTGGACCACAGCGCCATTATGCGTCTTTCCGACACTCTTGCAAGCAGCATCTGGGATGAACCACAAGTCCAATCCTTCGATAGACTTACCTGGTCTACTACAGGACTGATCGCTTACGGTAGCGATCGTTGCGCGGCGAACTGCGGAAGTCCGCCTTGCCCTGAGATACCCCTATCCTTTACTGGCTCAAGCGAGGAAGAGGTAAAGAAGAAGATGCAAAATGCTATTGACAATTACTCTCGCTGCATCACTGAATGGTGGGAGGGACAAATCTACACCGTGGATATTTACGCGGTTGAAGCAAGTGGCGGCGGTGAAGAATATATCACCTTCGACCAAAACCTCCACGTCCATGGTCCTGCATTCACCACAAGCGGTGGAAAATTCGCGGCTGTCGTCATTACTGCCGACGAAACCGGTATTGATATGGATATTTATATCTTCAGCGAAGATGGGCGGAGCAAGACATCACTAGTGACTGGTCCAACAAATGATCACTCGCCCGCCTGGTCACCAGACGGCACAAAGATCGCATTCGTCTCCCATAGGGATGGGAACCCTGAGATCTATATGGTGGATGCCGATGGAGAGAACTTAGTGCGATTGACTTCAGATCCTGCGTTTGACGAATTGCCCAACTGGTCTCCAGACGGAAAGATGATCGCTTTTACTAGCAACCGGGATGGTAATGAAGAAGTTTATATTCTACATCTTGATGACCAATCTTTAACCAACATTACCAACCACCCAGCTAATGACTTCAGCCCAAGCTGGACAGGTTTAATCAATGCTGTTGAACTTGATCCAAAGGAACAGCCAGGCGATGTTGAACTTGATTACGTGACGACGTTCGAAGACTTTCAAAAATGGTTCACATTTGAGATCAGCGATTTCATGGAAGATACTTATATCCTCAACGCCAAATCGGGCGAATTGAAATTCACGATGAATGAACCTAATGCAGGTGCTTATGCTCTTTACGGAGGCGCAAACAGAATTAGCGACATCAAACTTCAAGCAACCTTCGAAACACTCGCTGGTTCAAGTCGGAACAGCACTGCTCTAGTCTGCCGGGCCAGCAGCCGCGGCTGGTATGAATTCGGACTTGATAGTGGAGGATTATGGGTCATCCGAAAATTCGATCATGCCCTCAACGATTATGTCGAGCTCGCGAGCGGTGGCTCCCTCAAGATCAAAATGGGCGCATCAGAGAACACCATGGAGGTGAACTGCATTGGAAGGGAATTATCACTGTGGATCAACGATGAGTTGATCAGCCAGGCTGAGGACATTCAATTCAAGGAAGGAACATACGGAATTGGAGTGAGAACCTTCGACCAGGGAAATGCTCAAGTGGTATTCAAGTCCTTCCAGGCCACAATACCATAGGAGAGGATCGTTGAAGATGATGGAATTGAAAAACATAAGGATTCGAATCTTCGTGTGGGTAATCCTCACGCTGTTGTTGAGCGGATGTGCTTCAAACGCGACACTTAGCACAGAAGAACTTGCAACTGTGCAAGCATTAGCAGCGAAAAAACTCACCCAAACGGCACAAGCAATCCCCACCGAAGAAGAAGCCGTCACCGCGACCATTGCTCCAACAGCTTCCGCCACTTTGCCCCCTCCGACTGATACACAAACCAGTCCTCCGCCAACTTCTACACCAGTCCACGGTGGTGGAAAAATCGCGTTTACTTCCAACAGGGATGGAATTCCCCAAATCTACATGATGGATCCCGACGGAAGTAACCAAATTCGGTTGACAGCGCATTTACTTGAGAGTCATGATCCCGCATGGTCGCAGGATGGACTGCAGTTGATATACGTCGCGATTACGGGTGAGCGTCAATCCAGCGTTCGCATTATCGACGTCCAGAATGAACTAGAAAGCGTGGTAACCAATTTTAATGTGGCATCGGAATCGCCAAGCTGGGCTCCATATGACCAGGTCGTCGTGGCTGCCGACGTATGTGTATTTTCTTGTGGTACTGATGATCCTACCTATTACAGTAGAGTGTTCTCCATGAACATCGAGGGTGGTGATCAACGGCAACTCAGCCCCGGCGACTACCGAGTGTATCGCCCCATGGTCTCGCCCGACGGTTCAAGGATCCTGGCTGAGGTCGATAATTCAATCGTCGTCTACCGTTTGGAGGACTTCTCTCGAGACCCACTCGCCATTCCAATATCGCTGGGGAATAGTCAGGATGGTGCCTGGTCACCAGATGGGAACCAGATCGCCTTTGCCAGTTATCAGAATGACAACTACGATATTTTCATCACCAACATTAGCACTGGCGATATCACCCAGGTGACAAGTTCCCCAAGTGCTGAGAGGTTCCCAAGTTGGTCACCGGATGGTCAATGGATCACATTCACAACGAATAGAGATGGGAACTGGGAGATCTATGTGACAAATCTCGATGGCAGTCAACTTAGCCGGCTCACCGAAGATCCTGCCAAGGATACAGAACCAGCCTGGTCGCTATCCCAATAATTCGGTTGCAGAGTCTAGAACCAATGGATCATTGGATTGAAATAACGGTAGATCAAATACAGCTAACGTAATAATCCTTGCGCATTCAACCATCTTAGTTGCAGTGAGCTATGATAACTCAAAGAATTACAATTTTTGGAACACTTCGATACACAAGGAGGTAATCCAATGATCGGCGATTGGATTGATAAGGTAGAGTATCCTCAATTACCTGCTATGACGATGGAGGAGCTTCAGAATTTTTTCAACTCAACCACAATCGCCAGACTCGGCACATTCAATGAGGACGGTACTATTCATATCGCGCCGATATTCTTTAAGTACGAGGATGGCCAAATCCACATGGCTACACAGGATCCCAGTCTAAAAGTCAGGAACATCAAACGTAACAACAATGTCACAGTTCTGATCGACACCACTGAGGTCCCTTTCAAGGGAGCTTTGATTTATGGCAAAGCAGAATTAGATTACGAAGACGTGATCTCCAAACGTATCGCCATCTTTCGGAGGAGATTGTCCCAAAAAGATAGCGAAACGTACACACGGAGATTATCTGATAAATGGAAATGCGTCATTGTGCATATCACTCCAGATCGCATCACCTCCTTCGATTACTCGAAAGCCTGATCCCGAATTTGCATCCGCGCTGAATCTGGTTTCCAAGGAACTGACGACCATCGGAAGCTTGTGTATCACACAACGAATTGCAATCATTATTCGATAAGGACATAATAAAGCCCGGCGATTATTACAACTTCAATCGGGAGATTTGACCTGTTAAGAACGGTTTTCGACTATCTTGAAAGAATTCCCGGATTGGGTGGTTCTATCAAAGGTATACGGCAAAGATTGCCGCCTTGGTGGTTGTTCAAACGATCAATTATTGAATGGATTTCAGCGGATGCTTATTTAAGACAGCAACTTCCTTTCCTGTACCAGCTTCTCGGGGTGTACTCCAGGATCTTTTTTAGACTTAGGCCCTCAGCGGATCATCTCACGGGTGGTCGGTACGTACTTCACATCCTGTCAACCTTACAAGGAAAGCGGGTCAATCAAGGATATGCAACCATTGTTGTCGATAAATATACCGCCTGCATCGATTTAACAGATCCTCGTTTCCTCCTTACGATCAATGAATTGAAACGCCTGACGGACACAAAGGTCCTGTCTCAACTCCTTGAAGAGGGAGATACCTTCGTTGATGTAGGAGCAAACCAGGGCACCTACTCGATCATAGCCAGCCATTTAGTAGGTAGTATCGGATATATCGTATCCATAGAGCCACAAAATCGATTGGCGCATGCAATCGAAAGATCCTTGGCGGAATCGCCCGTTACAAAATACAAGGTCTATCAAGTCGCTGTTGGGGATCATAAAGGGGAAACGACTCTGATCGTTCCTTACAATTACTCCGGAATGGCGGGGCTCTATAGGAACTTTTCTGGGCTAAATGGGTATTACGAGTGCAAGGTGTCGATGAGGCGATTTGACGATTTAGTCGATTGGAAGAACTTCAAAGGGCAGGTCCTGATCAAGCTTGACATCGAAGGATCTGAATTTGCATTTCTACAGGGTGCATCACGGATGATTGATGCATTGCGACCGACCATCTTGATGGAACTAAACCCTCAAGCTTTGAACGCTGCGGGAACAGGGATCGTGGATATCAAAGAAATGCTTAAATCTCTCGGTTATCGCACATATTCTGAAGCTGGAAATCCTTCAGAGACATTTTCGATTGAAGATTTACCCATTTCACATCAAAATATTCTCCTGCAAGGAAATAAAAAGGCTGGTTTTGAATGACCAACGAGCAGAACATCCGAATGAGGAGATGATTGGAAAAAGATCACTCAACACACTTTGTGTCGTCGCCAGCGTATTTCTTTCGATTGTTGTTTGCTCCGGTGTAACTCCGGAAGCTACCACCTCAACTGAGACATCAGATCACAATACCCAGTCCCTCCTAGCATCACCACAGAGTATTTCGAGTACCTCCCATTCGGTGCAACCAGTGTCTACGTCAACGGCAATGTTGCCTATGTCTCAACGCCATTGAGTCTCCGTGTTTACGATGTCAGTGACGTCAATCAGCCTAACTTGGTGCATACCAATCTGACTCTCGCGCTCAATGATTTGCAGATCTCAGAGAACTATTTGATCGCTGCTGGCGGGTGATTAAGCGCGGATAGAGGTATCTTCAAGGTGCTCGATATTTCAGATCCTTTGAAACCAGACCAAATGGGAAGCCTTGAAATTCCACACGGCAGCGTAGGCGTTGAAATTTACGAACCACATGCTCATGTAAGCGGCCTCGATGCAGGGCTCTTCGTAATCGATATGTCCAATAAACACTCCCAAAAATTACTCGCAGGATCGAGTTCCCGAGGATTACCTACCCTATACTGACACAATGCCAGAATGAAACTGTGCCAGAATGCGAAGTTTATCTTGAGGTATGTGTAGATCGGGCCGAAACCCATCCGTGCACACTTGGGAGGACATGGTGGACTCACCGCGAGGGAGAATTCCTCTATGTGAATGATGAGAATACCGGGCTTTACATTTCCACAGACATCGATAATCCAGAACGTATGCACATCCTTTGCAGGATAGAACCTTTCGAGGAATTCCATAGGATCTCTGACGACGTGCATCAGGATGCATTCAACGACATTGATGTCGAGGATCAAATTGGGTATGTGGCACTTGACAACGGAGGAATGCTCATCATCGATCTCTCTAATGTTGACAATCCGGAACTCATTTCTCATTATGACCCCTGGAAAGAGTACGATTGATTGATCAGTCCTGGACATATGGTGCAAATCGAAGTAGAGAAGGATGTCGCTTACCTGACAGCAGGAGGTGATGGGATCCGCATAATAGACGTGAGTTACCCTGAGAAACCAATTATCCTCACACATGCTAATAATCCATCAGATATCGGAGCTTCATGGGGCTTGTACCTGGAGGGCGATCTCCTTTACGTATCGTCCATTGCAGCTCCTCATCGTGACAAGACGAAAGGTGGCTGGGGAATCTATAGGGTTACCATTGAATAAATCGTTCGAAGATTGTGTACCGTTTGCAAGAACTTGAACAGAAACCCACTGGTCAGGCATTCTGCTATAAAATATTGACCAAATCCACAAGCTGACTTTTGAACAAGATTCCCATATGACACTATACGTTTGGAGGAGATCTTAATGTCTATCATTAATCTTGATGAAATAAACCAAAAAGAACTTATCCCAGGATTCCACGGCCAATTCGTACATTCAGAGAGCATGACGCTTGCGATCTGGAATATAGATGAAGGCTCAACTGCACCAGAACACTCACACCCTCACGAACAGATTTCAATGGTCATTGAGGGGCAATTTGAGTTAACGGTCGAAGAAAAATCTAAGATCCTCCATCCGGGAGTAGTAGCTACCATCCCATCAAATGTCCTTCACGCCGGAAGAGCCCTTACTCAATGCGTTTTATTAGATATATTTCACCCAGTTCGCGAGGACCTGCGATAGATCCAAATTCATTAAGGGGCTGGGCTCTTGGCAATGACATGAAGATTTGAATTACACCAATTTTCTTCTGATGTTCTGTTTTGACATTGACACTGCTAAATATTGTGTGCTATGGTGATGATATGGGGATCGCACTACAGTGACAGATTGAGGACATCGCCACAATACAGGAGGTTGGGTATTAGCTGTGCTGACTTACCTTCGCACATGAAGAATAACGGCACAGCATTTTTTATTCAAAAAAGCTTTTAGTTCAGTCTAATTTGTACGTGAAGAGGCGTCGAACCGTGGGCCTGATATGGTCGCTTTCCCATCTGAGGTATGGGTGGGGCGCTCGGGGAGCCAATAGCGAAACCGGCTGAAAAGCCGGTTTGTTCTTTCTGGTACGAAGTTCCACAGCGTAATGGTATCCAATTGTTATCTTGCAATTAAAGTGGCTGAATATTTGTATTCAGCCACACGATCGCGATAAACCCGTGTGAACTGCATAACAGAATTGATTCTTTTGGAAAGGAGGTTATATAAAAAGGATTATTTCTTCTCCGTTTGATTCATCGACGATTTTATCAAATTCATTTGTAAAGAGAGGAGTAACATTATGAAATCCAGATTCTCAGTGCGAAAAATGACTCACTCGCTAACTGTTGTTCTGGTAGTGATACTGCTAGGCATATTTGCCAGCTCGGTATTCGCTGACAATCCTGCAGCCGGTGTAACAACTACAGGTCAGGGCCTCGAGGTTGAGATCACAGTTGATGGGCTTACGGATAGCACCCTTTACTGGGATGGCACCGCGGTTTTGACCGATGCCGTGGCGACTCTGGGGGCAGCGCCTCCCATTCCAGTAAATTATGTTTATGTGGAGGATGTTTCGGGGAGCATGGAAAACTCATCGTTTAACCCCTTCCAGGACATCAAGCCACCTGCCGGTATCGGTCCCGAGGACGACTGCAACGGTGACGGCATTCAGGGCTCCGCGATGGATGCTGCATGCTTTGGCCTCATCTCTCTCAATGTAAGCCTAGGTGATGCTGCCAACGTGGATGTGGGAATAGTTGCATTCGGTGATGGAGCACAGACCGCTGATATGGATCCTGCCGTCGGATCGCAGATATTCACATCACCTCCAGACGTAGATAAGGATGCTGCTGGAGGACCAGATGTTATTCAGGTTATCGAAGCCTTGGATACACAGTTCGGTGGCAGTGGCACAGCTGGAGTTGGCCTCTTCACCAACCAGCTCGCGGCTGGTTTCGCCTTTAAAACTGATTACGATGCGGCTCTAACGGCGATGAATGCCTCATTCGCTTCGGAGCCTGGAGGCGAGATCAACATCGCTGCCTTTCTCACAGATGGAGAGCCAACTTCATTCACAACTGGTCCTGGATCCCCATTAGCTAACGCCGTTGCAGCAGGCACGACTGTCCACACATTTGCAATCGGTACCATTGCACCGGGTCGCTGCAATGTTGGCCAACATCTACGAACGATCTCTGACAGCACAGGAGGCACCTGTACCGAGGTTGCAGATCCGAGCACACTCGGCGCGATTCTGCCAGAGGTCCTCACAACCAACCTTTTAAGCTTGGATCTGAAGGTTAATGGTGCCATCGTTGGCAGCACTGCTGGCCCCGATCCAGATACATTGGAAGTTTCGGATGTCGACATTAGCGTCAACTTGTATCCCGGTATAAACACGATCGAGGCAACGGCTATCGCTGAGGATGGGACCGAAGTGACCGCAAGCCTGGAGGTCACCGTATTCTTCCAAGCCGACGTGGAGATCGTTTCCTGGGATGTTCCTACACCTGAGTCATTACTCGCCCCATACTTGGAGTCAGGCAATTTGCCCATTAGTGAATGGGTCACTATCTCCACAACGAAGACACTCCACAACCTGGGTCCTTATGGGCCCGTGAATGTGGACGGGGCGTTCTCCTGGACCTCTCCCGACGTTGACGTTGCAGGTTCTACCGTCTGGTCTGTATCGGATCTTGAGGTCAGCATACCTACGGATATCAATGAAGATTTCTCGATTCATTGCTTCAAACCGGGCACCTACACAATCCCATTCAGAAACGATATCACAGCCGTGGAACCAGATAACATCTATATCATCGATCCTAATCCCGAAAACAATGGGATTGAGGAATCTATCGAGGTCACTTGCGTCATCACGGTACCAGTCGATGTCAAACCCAATTCCTGCCGTAATCCACTCAATACAACGAAGAAAGGTGTGCTTCCGATCGCTATCCTGGGCACAGAAGATTTCGACGTTACACAGATCGATCCAGCCACTGTAATGCTTGAGGGTGCTGCACCGCTGCGCTGGAGCCTGGAAGACGTAGCCACTCCATTCGAACCATATGTCGGCAAGGTGGACGCCTTTGACTGCACCGAAGAGGGCTCTGACGGGTACATGGACCTCACACTGAAATTCGAAGCGCAAGAAGTTGTTAGCGCTCTTGGCGATGTTTCCGATGGCCAGGTTCTTCTACTTCACCTAACAGGTAACCTGAAATCGGACTTTGGGGGCCATGCCTTTTACGGTGAGGACGTAGTCGTCATCCTTGAGAAAGGAAAAGATTAGGGTAGAGCCATCTTTCCCCTGTCTAGAGTGCACTTTCCAATGAGGAAAGTGCACTCCTTTTTAAAGCCTGGTAAAAAAACCTATTCTCAATATCAGAAACCGGTCCTCTTTTATCGCGAGATATTTCCCGAGTTGTTCGCATCGAAATCGAAATAGATCTTTATGTTCCAATCACCCATATGTTAGACTTTCAAAATAAGCTTCAGTAACTCCTTGATAGATCAACATAATAGAGATGGAAAATAACCGGAGGATAATCCATGAAAGCCCTTCTAGAAAAACTTCGAATTACTGAGGTGAACATCGGTGCCTGTAGTGGTCCAGATAACTGGTTGGAAGACAGCGCAGGAAAAGAGCTGATCTCCTATAACCCAACCACTGGGGAAGCCATTGCGACTGTAATTCAAGCAACACCAAAGACTTATGAAGAGATCGCTGAGAAAGCGCAGGAAACATTTATCGAATGGCGCCAGGTCCCTGCACCCAAACGAGGCGAGGTCGTGAGGGATCTCGGAAACGCGTTGCGTGAGTTGAAAGAACCGCTTGGTGATTTGGTGAGTCTGGAGATGGGGAAGATCCGTGCCGAGGGACAAGGCGAAGTGCAGGAGATGATTGATATGTGCGATTTCGCCGTCGGTCTCTCCCGCCAGCTCTACGGTCTGACCATGCAATCCGAGCGTCCGGGCCATAGGATGTATGAGCAATGGCACCCGCTCGGCACTGTCGGAGTGATCACAGCATTTAATTTCCCAGTAGCTGTCTGGTCCTGGAACGCGGCAATTGCATCTGTATGCGGAGACCCTGTATTGTGGAAGCCCTCCTCATCCACCCCTCTCACCGCCATCGCCGTTCAGCACATTTGTAACGCTGTTATGGCCGATCATGGATTGCAAGGAATTTTCAGCCTCGTCATTGGTTCTGGTCGGGATGTCGGTGAGTTAATGCTGAACGACTCTCGAATACCGCTGGTCTCATTCACAGGCTCAACGAAAGTAGGCCGTTACATTTCTGAGACTGTTGCCAGGCGATTTGGACGAACGATTCTGGAATTGGGCGGGAATAACGCCATCATCGTCGCTGAGGATGCTGACCTCAGTTTAGCCGTAAGGGCCATCCTCTTCGGCGCGGTAGGCACTGCCGGTCAACGTTGCACAACCACACGCCGCATTATCATGCAGAAGGATATCTCCACCGACCTATCCAAACGCCTGGTTGATGCTTATGCACAAGTTCGACTGGGGGATCCACTGGATGAGGATACGTTAATGGGACCATTGGTCAACGGCACGGCTGTCGAAGAGATGTTTGAAGCTATCGATCAGGCCAAGAAAGACGGCGGCGAGGTGATATCAGGCGGGAAATCGCGAAACGACCTGGGGCCGAATTTTGTCGAACCTACAATTATCAAGATGCCAAGTCAGACAGAGATCGTCAAGGAGGAAACGTTCGCTCCAATCTTGTATCTCCTTGAATATGACTCTATCGAAGAGGCTGTCTCTATTCATAACGATGTTCCCCAGGGATTGTCCAGTGCCATTTTCACTGACAGCATGCGCACGATGGAGACCTTTCTGTCGTGTCGCGGTTCGGACTGTGGAATCGCCAATGTAAACATCGGAACTTCAGGCGCCGAGATTGGTGGAGCCTTTGGTGGGGAGAAGGAAACAGGTGGAGGACGTGAGGCAGGTTCGGACGCATGGAAAGCCTACATGCGCCGCCAAACTAACACCATCAATTGGTCAAAGGAATTACCACTGGCTCAAGGTATAGAGTTTGGCGACTGAGTATCCTTGCTCGTTGAAATAACAACCTGGTAGAGATAATCCTCTACCAGGTTTTTTTGATGCTATTATGCGTATATTTGCCGGCTAGCTATCAATGGTGGCTAAATTCCAACCCCTCAAGTCGTTTCCGTTGCAGTGGGTGTCTCCGTCGGTTCCGGGGGGCTTGTCGGTTCCGGTGCAGGTGTTGATGTCGGGGGTAGTTCATAAGCTGGAACTCCACTCGCATCTCCAGACAGGGTCACCGCTCCATTCCAAACCCAGCCATTCAATCCTTCGCCGATGCGCCGGATGAACCACCAGATTCCCATGGTTGGATGTTGGTAGAGACCAATAACATCAGCTTCCTGGCCTTGGAAAAAGATATCGATGACTTCGTAGCTCTCATCTGGACCCGCACGCACATTAGCATTGTAGTTGGCAGTGACTTTAGGAGATGAAGGAGTAGCAGTGGGTTCAGGCGTTGCAGTCTCGATAGGAGGCGTCGCTGTTGGCGCTATAGGAGTTGGCGAGGAGGTAGGTGGGGAAGCAGACTTTGTTTTAGCCGCAATCGCTTCAGCAGTACGTAATACATCCTCACTCGACATCGTGGGTTCTACTGTTTCACTCTCACTTTGCGAACACGCGCTGAGTACTACTGCGAACAGAATGAGAACGGACACTGATTGTCTTACAGTTCGCATTACGTTTATCTCCGGCTTTGTACAAATTCGCAGGAATTTCGGTACGCTTTTGAGCTTTAGCAGTATACCGCATACTGTCCTAGCTTGCATCCCGAATTTCGAACGATGCAAGTATACATACTTATTGTAAACAGATTGCCCAATGAGGATGAGGAACGCAATAGTACCTTCTATTGATACATAAAGGGCTCTCTCATGGGTTACCTTACAATCTCCTTACAGACACCTAACAGAGATAATCCGCCACTCTCTATTATTGTAAGATACGAGATATGGACCTTTTGTCGAAAGACCTAACCGAGGCTGAAACTCAGCGTCCGGTTGATACTGGTCACAGTACTTCATCGCGCGATCACGCTGGGATCACACGGGAGGATGAATTTTCCTCCGACCATGAAACGCGAATTGATGAACGCTATAAGCTTGATCCAGAACTCGAAGAAGCTTACAAATCCACTGAACGTGCATTACAACGAATGCTCTCTGCAGCAATTGCTTTCTGCGATGGTGCCATCAGCGCAGGTCAACTTCGCGCTGTACGTGAGCTTCTACGCGAGCAAGAGCTGCGATTAGCCAAACTTGAAGGTCGTTACACACCTCCTTTCGTCGATGAAGAACCTTCTCCAGGCCTAATTACTGACCCAGAGGTCATCACCGCTCCACCTCCGAAGCGGGAAAAACCACCATCGGCTATTGAGATGCTGCCTTCTGAACCCGCCATGGGTATCGAGGCGTTGGAGTCGATGCGAGAACGCACTGAACTGGATGAGATGCTCGACTCCCTTGATCAGAAGATTGCCCGCCTTGAAGAGGACTTTCAAAAGGGAACCGTTAACGCAGCACAATACCGCGCTATTCGTAAACACTATCTCGAACAACGGGAGGTTGCAACAAGACTACGTCAGACCCATCCAGAAAGTGATCGCTGGCGTGTTGTCCTCGAAGAGGGAAAAACAAGCTTCTTGTTGCAGTTGAATGAGGCCGCGGTTCGTTGTGTAGCATTTTACGACCTGCGGAATAGATCATTGCTTTTCTCGCAAGGAGAAATGCCCATGGATGCGGAGGATGCAGTATCACTCCTCGGTACTTTCAGCGCCTCCGAATTCAACCCACGCACTGGTCGCATGGTGGCCACACATGCTGACGACGGCACAGCCCTAGTGCTTATCCCGGGAAAGTACACTGCAGCTCTGGTCTCATTCACTCAAGATCCGCCTGGTTGGCAGGTCAGAGCATTGCGTGAGGTCCATCGGAATTTCGAGGCTGCTAACCGCTCTGCACTTAAGCGTGGTGAGCGTCGGGCATTAATCTTCCCTAACCTCCGGCGCTTCTTCAAAGCTGAATAATTAAGTTCCCCATCAGCTACCACCAATTTAAAGTACAATACCTCTATCTTCTGGATGGATTATTCGCATCATGCCAGTAGCTTCGCTATTATCAGTATATTTCTTTGCATTCGGGATTTCACTGGGTGCTGTTATCTCACCGGGTCCAGTCTCCGCAGCCATTGTCACCGAAGCACCACGCAAGGGATGGCGTGTGGGTCCACTGGTTGCTACAGGTCATGTATTCCTCGAGTTGATATTCATCAGTATCATCGGCCTGGGATTAACTTCAGGCCTGACGAACCCAAGATTGAGGAGTGGTATTGCAATCATAGGAAGCCTGCTCCTCTTTTTCATGGGCTTCAGCTATTTCTGGATGGTCATTAAGGGTAAAGCCCGGTTGCCTGAAGCCGACCAGGAAGTTCAGCTCCGTAAAGGTAGCAGCCTTATCCTTCTCGGCATCATAACGACCATATCCAATCCATTCTGGTATGCGTGGTGGGCAACCGTTGTCCCAGGTTATTTAGCCGAGCTCCAGAGTCTGGCGTTCATCTCCATAGCTGTCTTCTATCTAGGCCATATCAGCGCTGACTACCTATGGGATACCGTATTATCCTCCGCGGTTTCCTCAGGTCGAAGATGGCTAACGGACAGACGTTATGCTCTCCTTATCCTGATTACTGGGGGATTCATGATCTACCTAGCCATTGTATTCCTGCGCGAGGGACTTGGCCTCTAGCACGTTCTTGCAGTGCACAACCTGACACACTTATTGTTGGTTCCATTAGGCTGTATCAATTCAGCACAAGTTTTTCCAACAATGCATTCCGAACTCGCATTAATGAAAAAGACGCACGGATGAACGTGCGCCTTCTGATGTGTTACAGGATTTGTCGTATCGATCAGTTCTCGTCATTCAGTGCTGCGTGCGCAGCGGCCAAACGGGCTATCGGAACGCGGAACGGTGAACAACTCACGTAATTCAGACCATATTCGTGGCACTGTTGAATGGATTTCGGGTCACCCCCGTGCTCACCACAGATACCGACTTCCAGGTCCGGCCGAGTTTCTCTGCCCTCATTGGTCGCCATCTGCATTAAGCGCCCTACCCCGGCTCGATCGATGGTTTGGAATGGGTTGTCCGGAAGGATGCCCTTCTCAATATACTCGATCAGAAAGCCAGCCTCGGCGTCGTCTCGGCTGATGCCATAAGTAGTTTGCGTGAGGTCATTTGTACCAAAAGAGAAGAATTGTGCATAATCGGCCACTTCTCGTGCAGTAAGCGCGGCACGCGGGATTTCAATCATTGTCCCGAACTTATAATCCACCTCGATACCCTGCTCTTCCATAACCTGTTTGGCAACTTCTTCGAGTGCTGCACGCTGCACTTTCAATTCATTGACATGGCTCGTCAATGGGATCATAACCTCAGGATGTACGTCGATGCCTTCACTGGACACATTACACGCAGCTTCAAAAATTGCACGAACTTGCATTTTTGTGACTCCCGGCATGTGGATTCCTAGCCGAACGCCCCTCAAGCCTAGCATGGGATTTGCTTCACGCATGCCTTCAACGGCCGAGAGCATATCCTCAACTTCACCCAGGGCTTCCACATCCTCGCCCTGGACCCGCATTTCAGTCACCTGAACCAATAGATCATCGTGGCTAGGAAGGAATTCATGCAGCGGCGGATCAATCAGACGAATGATGACTGGTAGCCCATCCATGACACGGAAGAGTCCTTCAAAATCAGAACGCTGGAATGGAAGGAGCTTCTCCAGTGCTGTATCGCGTTCTTCATCTGACTTCGCCAGGATCATCTGCTGGACAATGGGTAGTCGCTCAGGCTCGAAGAACATATGCTCAGTTCGGCAAAGGCCGATGCCCTCCGCCCCATAATTGCGCGCCCTCTGGGCATCCCTTGGGTAATCCGCATTAGCCCAGACGCCTAACCTCCGGATTTCATCCGCCCAGGAGAGGATTTTGATCAGATAGGGATCGTTGATATCCGGGACCAGAGTCGGGAGTTGATTAATGAAAACCTCTCCCTCTGTACCATCGATGGAGATCCAGTCGCCTTCCGAGATGATCTTTCCGTCGACGGCGATTTGGCGTTTTTCGAGATCGATATCCATGGCTGCAACACCGACAACGGCGGGCTTCCCAAATTGACGCGCTACCAGGGCTGCATGGCTGGTGCGACCCCCACGGCTTGTGAGGATGCCTTCAGCAGCCAGCATACCGTGAACATCATCCGGTTTAGTCTCAGGACGCACCATGATAACCTTGCGTCCCTCCTCCTTTGTCCACTTCTCTGCCAGATCGGCATCCAGCGCAATCTGTCCAACTGCAGCGCCAGGAGAGACATTAAGACCAGTGGCGACCAATCTGCCTTCACTTACTGCCTCTTTCTTTACTTTTATGTCGAATTGGGGATGAAGAAAGAAGTCAACTTGATCAGGAGAGATCCTAGACACCGCTTCATCTCTGGATATGAGACCCTCAGCAGCCAAATCTACTGCAATACGGACCGCAGCTTGCGCTGTGCGTTTGCTGTCGCGCGTCTGCAGCATCCAAAGCTTGCTATTTTCGATGGTGAATTCCACATCCTGAACTTCACGATAGTGCTTTTCAAGCACTCCGTTGATCTCCTCGAATTCATCATAGATCTTCGGCATGAGTTTCTTTAAATCCGAGATGGGTTGGGTCACGCGGATTCCGGCAACTACATCTTCGCCTTGCGCATTGATGAGAAAATCACCCTCGATTTCCTTTTCACCAGTTGAGACGTTGCGGGTTGTTGCTACTCCGGTTCCCGAGTCATCTCCCATATTCCCAAAGACCATCGTCTGAATATTGACGCCGGTGCCCAGATCATGGGAAATACCAGCCGCGTTCCGATAATCCACGGCCCGTTTCCCGTTCCAGGATTTAAAGACGGCTTCAGTCGCTAGTTTGAGCTGATCATAAGGTTCTGTCGGGAAATCTTTCCCAGTCTCCTTCTTAACGATCTTCTTGAATTCTTCAGTGATCGCCTCCCAGTCCTCTGCCGTCAACTCTGAGTCCGTTTTCACTCCCCGCTTCTCACGATAGTCTGTGATAACCTCTTCAAAAGGTTCATCTGGAACATCCATTACAACCGCTCCGAACATTTGAACGAGCCTGCGGTAAGAGTCGTAGACGAAGCGTGCATCACCTGTCAATTCAATCATTCCCTTTGCAGTCTCGTCGTTAAGACCGATGTTGAGCACAGTATCCATCATCCCCGGCATGGAGAATTTCGCTCCAGAACGACACGACACCAAAAGTGGATTCTTGGGATCTCCAAAGGTCTTCCCTGTTGCTTTCTCAACCGCTTTCAAAGCCTCGAGTTCCTGCTCCCACAATCCTTCTGGAAATGAATTGCCTGCCTCCAGGTACGCGTTGCAAGCGACTGTTGTGGCAGTAAAACCCGGAGGGACCGGGATTCCGAGGCGCGTCATTTCACCTAGGTTTGCGCCCTTACCACCCAAGAGTGCACGGACGTTCTCCCATGAGCCGGTCGTGCTCTCGGCTTCATCGACTTCGCTAAATAGATAAACCCATTTCTGGGACATTGGAACTCCTCCCATTAAATTGCTAAGCTGACACGTCGAGCGCCGCGTCCGCCAGCTTCGCGGCCACGGCGCATCAAAAGTCTATGATATCTTAAAACCTTGCGGATGTCATGGGAATTTTGTTACGAATATTGCTTAGCTTTTAGCGGTTAGCTTTTAGCGTTTAGCTATTAGCGTTTAGCTTTAAGCAGTAAGCTGTAAGCAAAAAACGGCTAATAAGTTGATAGGTCAATAAGTCAAAGAGTGATCAGAGGCCAGAAATCATTCAATCAGTTAACGAGTTGATAAGTCGATAAGTCGAGAAGTGGACAAGTATCATCAATAACTAATCTCTATTATCCAATCTCTATTCTCCTATACCACCCAAATTCACCGATTCCTCAAATAAGTCTATTGATCCTATCCAACCCTGAAATCACATCTGTACCTAGATCGAAACGAAGGACTCGGCGACCTTCATCGAGTAGTGCTTGCCGGTCCCCTAGCGCCTGGGAATCCTTCAAGATACCAAAGCTTATGGATGAGGCAGTTTCACCAGCTTCATTGGGAATGGGTACGTCAGTCATATTTTCCGCCGTGATTTGAATGAAGAGTCCTTTCCCTCTATCACCCTTATGAAGTTGACCGGTTGAATGAAGGAAGCGCGGTCCATATCCAGTAGTGACTGCCAATCCTGTTTTCTCCCGCAGGTTCATTCTCAACGTAAGCAAAGAAGCAGAAGTTTTTAGTGTCGGTTCCACGTATGCATGGATGGAAATGTAACCACCCTCTTGGGCAGCCATCAGGAACTCACGAAGCACATCATCAATCCCCCAATTCGTATGCCGTTCAAGACCTTCAGCCGACTTTGAATCGACATAAACGCTGATATCTTCATCACGCAATGAAGGAACCTCAGTAGGAATTGAACCCGTTGACTGGTATACATCCACCATTTCTCGTGCGAGCACCTTCGCAGCCTCAACGTTAGGTTGGTCAAATGGGTTAACATTCAATCGTTGAGAGGCCACGGCTGTAGCCATCTCCCATATGAAGAATTGACCACCGAGGTCGTAAAGATCATGAATCCGAACCTGTACGACGGGGTGCCCCGACTTATAGAGTTCTTCAATGTGGTTGTCAAAATCACCCTGACCTTCCAAACGAATGTAAATAAAGAAACGATCTTTCCCATATTCGGTCATTGAGCCTATAGGTTCACCTACCACAGGAAGAATGCCGTTGCCTTCCTTACCTGTCGATTCCGCGATGAGTTGTTCGACCCAATCACCGAAGCTGGCAATGGTATGAGAAATGATGAAAGTTGCTTTGTCGCGTCCCTCCTTCGCCAGCTCACCTAGAATGACTCCGAGTACGGCACCAGGATTCTCATTAACATGAAGGCATGAATCACAACTATATGTAGCTGTCAAAGCACTATCCAATAACTTGCGCAAATTGACGCCTAGCAACGCTGCAGGAACCAATCCGAAATACGATAATGCTGAGTAGCGGCCTCCAATGTTTGGATCGTTCTGAAAGATCGAGCGGAATTTATATCGGTCAGCCAAACCTACAAGTTGTGTCCCAGGATCCGTGATGGCGACGAAATGCTCACCAGCTTGATCCTTTCCCAACTGCGCAACAACCTCGTTGTAGAAGTATTTAAACAAGGATAGGGTTTCAACTGTCCCACCCGATTTCGTTGCGACAATGAACAGTGTGTGCTCTAAATCCAATGATTCTCTCACCGTCAATACGGCATCCGGATCCGTGCTGTCGAGCACCGTTAAGTCGAGGTAGCCATATCCAACACCGAAGGTCCTTCTAAAAACCTCTGGGGCTAAGCTTGATCCACCCATTCCAAGCAGCACTGCGTGTGTGTATTCATCTATCCTGACAGATTCCACGAAGGTCTCCAATCGTTCCACATCCGCAAGCATGGCTTCAGCAATATGAAGCCAGCCAAGGCGGTTGCTAATCTCAATTGGGTTATCTTTCCAAACTGTGTGGTCGTGGTTCCAAATGCGGGCGATTACATCCTCCGCAGTAAGCTCTTGTAAGGCTCGATCCACGAAAACTTGATACTCTGATATCCAGCTTTCATAATGCTTCCAGCCTGATTCCAACCGCTCTCGTTTCTGTGAAATGCTTTCAAGGATACTTTCAAATGCGACTGCAAAGGCTTTCAACCCTTCGTCCTGGAGGTTTTGTGTAACCACTCCTAGGTCGATTCCAATTTCGTGCAGGCGTCGTAAATAACCAAGTGCTTCTTCAACATCCTCATCCAGGCGTGGTGCCACATCTCCGTGGTCCATAAACGCTCGGAGAGTTGCAGGGGGGATAGTGTTGACAGTTTCACTACCAATCAGCTCATCCACATACATGGTGTCGGGGTAATGGGGATTTTTTGTGCTTGTACTTGCCCAAAGGAGACGCTGAACCTTGGCACCTTGCTCTGCCAACTCCTTCCACCGATCTTCAGTATGTATTGCCACGAAACGAGCATGGGCCGCCTTGGCGTTCGCAATGGCGATCTTCCCCTTCAGATCAACAACACCTCTCTCCTCAAGCAACTGATCGACCGAGCTATCCAATCGACTGATGAAAAATGACGCGACGGACGCTACGCGACTGACATCACCACCAGACTCGGCCAATCTCTCTAATCCACTCAAGTAAGCCTCAACGACACCTTCATAATGCCGCAATGAGAAAATCAGAGTTACATTTACATTAACTCCCGCGGCTATCAATGCTTCCACTGCCCGGATACCTTCTGATGTAGCAGGCACCTTGATCATGACATTGGGTCTACCAATGGTCGCATAGAGGCGCTGTGCTTCCTCTACAGTTCCCTCCCAATCATGCGCTAACTCGGGTCTTACCTCCAAACTCACATAACCATCATGACCTGAGGTTGATTCAAATACTCCACTAAGCGCATCAGAAGCTAAGCGAATGTCCTCAATGGCCAGGGCTTCATAGATTTCCATATTTGAAGCACCCGTATCGGCAAGGATATGGAGCTGCTCATCGTAATCCGAACTCCCCGAAATAGCCTTTTCGAAAATACTTGGATTTGATGTGAGCCCTAGAAGACCTTGATCAACTAAAGTCTGAAACTCATCCGATTCAAGAAATGTTCTGCGGACATAGTCCAACCAAACACTCTGTCCCAGCTCTGCAAGATCATTTAGTTTTGACACCTGTTCCCCTCTCTAACCGAATTTCATCCGACTTGTGAGTCGCTATTGAAATTTTGGTTACGGTAATAAATTCTCCTAGGTTATGGACCTACCAACTTAAAGTATCTCAGTGCGAATCTTAGTTTCACTGGTTAAGGTTCGATGCACCGGGCATCGATCTGCGATCACAGTCAATCGCTCCCTTTGTTCCTCCGTGAGGTCACCCTTGAACCGAATCTTGCGGTTGATGATATCGACCTTTGCGTTTGGATTACTTTCGCAGTCTTCACAATCTCGAGCGTAGACCTTGTTAATTCCCAACTCCACTTCAACATCTTCTAACTGCCAATTCTTTCTTCCAGCATACATTTGCAATGTAATCACTGTGCATGCCGCCAATGAAGCAAGCAGGAGGTCATATGGAGTTGGTCCAGCATCCTCACCCCCAGAAATAACCGGCTCGTCCGCCAAGAAGCGATGGCTACCAGTATCAAACTCTACTTTGTACCCTCCAGCGCTTCGAGCTTTAATGATCATAATTCCATTCCCTCTTCAAATCCTTGGACAATAGACTACCCGCCGCCTCATCAATGAACCAGGTTATGCGACCACTTTCAGGACGGATCCTTACAGCAGGCTGCTTATTCAAATCTTCCTCATCAGAAAAGACGCGCGCAAGTGCTCCAGCTTTACCTTCTCCAACTACAAGATAAAAGATCTCACGCGCTGTGTTGAAAACCATTGGTGTCAAGGTGACTCTTTCCACTGGACGATCCTGATATTCCAGCTTTGTTGCGATAACAGGGGCCTGTAGTTCCTGCTCTGAAGCAGGTCCCGGAAAGATGGATGCCACATGCCCATCCTCCCCTAGACCTAGCAGAACGACGTCGAACCGTGGCCAGGTATTCCTATCTGGGGAAGCTTCTGCTAGTTGACTGGAATAGTCCGCTACTGCTTCTTCAAGCCCGAGCTCGCCTCGTATTCTGAAGATTTGATCCGAAGTGACATTTACATGTTGTAACAACTGCTCATAAACCTGACCATAATTGCTTTCAGGATGGTCCGGAGGGACAAGGCGCTCATCACCCCAGAAAAACCGAACTTTCTCCCAATGGATGCGATCAATATAGGGTGAAGAAGCAAGCAAACGGTAAAGATTCTTCGGCGTCCCTCCACCGGACAGCGCTATATCGAAGACTTTACGAGTGACAATTGAACTGTGTGAACGTTGCACGATCGTCTCGGCAAGCACTTTACTCAACGTTTCATGGTCAGGAAAAATCCTGATGACCCCTCTGCTCATTCTTTTTCTTCCATGAGGACACCCCAACCCGGTTGCGATGTAACAATCTTCAACATTACTTCACCACCGATTAATAATGACTCAATTTCATCCACTTCACTTTGTATTGTCTTCAAACATTCTAGAATGTCTTCAATAGCTGGCCGGTCGCTTGGATCTCGGCTTCGCCATGCAAATTGGATAATACCGTCACCATCGATAATGAAATCTCCTCCAAGCTGTGCGCTGTCACCCTGTATCCCCCGCCATCGGTACCCATGCAACATCAGCTGTGCATACTCCAACCAGGTTTTCCAGCCCCACGAACGCAGGAGCGAATGATCCAATTGAAATGCATCATAGGCTGCTCGATCCACATCCAATAGAAGCGGAAAGGGAACATCCATCTCCTCTAACCACTTTCGGGCCAAAGGAGTGGTGCCAAATGAAATGACTATGACCTCTGCATTGAGATCTTGAAGTTCGTCATACCTCCGACGCAACTGCGTCACGTGCTCCCTACATGGCAGTCAACCGAGATGACGCAGGAACACGAGAACCAGACTCTTACTACTACGCTGAAATTCGTCTATTTGAACCTCACGACCATCGAGGCTCTGGAAAATAACTTCCGGCGCACGATCTCCCACATTCGGAAACGTCATCAAACCTCCAAGAAACTTAATACGTACCTTGCTCTATCTACCAAAATCACTACAGATCCAATCTACGAAGAGTCAACCCTTCTCTTCGCGGCTAAATATTGGAGTGCTGTGGACACAAAGGTCGCATGGCTCCAGGTTAATGGGCTCACCGAGAGCGGCTCGTTGGTATAGGGATGCACCTGCTCAGCTAGAACGCCGCTTTGCAGCGCCCGGCTCGATGCCCACATCACGAGTTCCACGGAACGCTCCAGATCAGCTTGAGATTTGGCCGTTATTGCGAGCCATTCCGCCAACCATAGCGTTGAGATGAACCATGGATTGCCTGGGACCTCATCGATGTCATCACTCACTCGGTGGTACTGATCTCCCTCATAGCGCGCTACGCCACCAACCTGGGTCTTTACCCACAAATGATCACTGATAGCTTGCATAGTCGCCACAATCTTCTTGTCATCCGGAGCATACATTCCGAACATCCATAGACCCGCCAGTGACGCATCGATTGTTTCATCGATCTCCCATCCACCGGCATCCTCATTGCTAATATGCCTCAGAAACCTGTTCAGATCCTCCCGCCACAAGTGTGCATCTGCTCCACGCTTAATCTGTTCAGCAGCCTGTTCGTAGTGTTCCGCCTTTCTATCTTCACCGAAAGACTTCGCAAACTTAGCGCCCGCAATCAGACCACCATAGGTCGCTGAAACAGTCCAGGACAAGATGCCATATCGCTCCTCCCAGAGGTCATAGCTTGGAAGAGGAAGTCCGGTTGCATGATCCCGATAGTCTGAAAGAAAGTCGGCAATGGGCTTGATAAGCTTCTTATACAATGGCTTGATGAACTCAACATCCCCGAATCGATCAAAATGTTCCCACAATGCCCAGAGCACAAGCGCGGTTTCATCTTCTTGGATGGGAAGGCTCTTCTTCCCATCTCGCGTCCATGGGTGCCAACTGGAGGCCAGTGTTCCATCGGGATTGTATTTATGGAGCAGGTAACCTTCCCTCGTAAGGGAATCAGCACAGAATTGAAAGAATGCGCGCGATAAATCCAGATAACCCGCCCGGATCAATGCATTCGCAACCAAAGCACCATCTCTTGGCCACATGTAGCTGTAGGTGTCACGTACAATGGAGGAGATATCTGTATCGTTGGCGGCGATGATCGCACCGCCGTTATCGATTTGCGTTCGGATGATCAGCAAGCTTTGTTCATATGCCCGGCAAATCTCCTGCGGCAAATCCTCATACAATGGTAGATGTTGATCTAGCCACAAACGCCAATATGCAGCAGTTCGATCCAGAAATGATTGAGGCCCGCGACCTCTTACAAGTCGGTTAAGTCGGACAGCAGATTCGAAGTCGGGACCGACCGCCATCCAGTAATATAAATTGCGAGTACAACCAGCAGGGATGGTCAGACTGAAACCGACGCACGAGTCAACAGAGCCATGAGCGACGGCTTCACCCGAAAGCCGACCATCTTCGGCGTCCTTCCAAGTTCCATGCAAATTACGGATCTCTTTCAGACCGCATGCCCACTGATGGACACCAACATTGACCCCCTCAATGGAATCTGCTGATGGTTCCCAATCAGCGCCAGATTTACCTTCATCCATCAGTATTGCGCCATTAATAAGAAACCAGTTTCCACCTTTGTAATGAATCACGGCTCTTCGATCTGGCTCATAGTAAGCCGTATCACCCACTTCATACCCATCTATATGAAAATCCTGGTGGAAAAATACATGGATCTCACGCTCATGATCGGCATCATTGGTAATGAGGAAGCGTCGGACAAGGAGGTTCTCGTGAAAATCCACACCATCTGCTGCTTCAACAGATATTTTCAAATCTGGATGACGAAGGATCACATGGCTGATTAACGTCCCTTGTTCGTAATCCAACTCACACGACCACCGATCATCCTCGAGCCAGCGGAATTCCTGCTCCACCCAGAAACCTGTACGGAATGGATGACCACTTGAATGATTCCCCTGACCAACGTGAGGCCAATAGAGATCACGAATTCTGTATTTACTATCGAATGCAACCAACAAGCTGCCATTTCCAATCGGTAAATCTCGCGGCATTTCTACGCAATTACCTCCTTATTCAACTTCTCGCATGATGCAATTCAGAATTCGTGGCAGGTCCTCGGGGTCATCGACAATTCTCTCCGTTGGAAGCAATCCGCTCTTATGAAGAGCAACGCGCGTGAACGGCGTAGATACAGCAACGACGTTGACGCCCGCAGCCAATGCTGACTCCACACCTGAGGGCGAGTCTTCAATCGCTAGGCTCACATTGCCTGTCACCCCAAGCTCATCCAATGCAAGTTGGTAGATTTCGGGATCCGGCTTTCCATGCTGCACATCATCCCGCGTTGCAATGAAATCGAAGGCCTCTTCAAGTTCAAGGATTTGAAGCACACTCGCAGTCTGCCGGCAAGCCGACATGGTCACCAGAGCTGTTTTACAATTCTCTTGGCGAGCCTGCCGGAGTAGATCAACATTGTGCGGCCATTGATTAGATCGAATGACATTTGGATCAGATATCATGTTTTCATAGTGCTTCAGCCGGACTTGAACAAAGGCTTGCCAAGGGCGGGTTACACCAAACTCAGACATACGCTTGCGCGCCGCGTCCCCAAGGTCGAACTTTTCCACTAGGCTTTGCGCCACCTCTTGACGTGAGCGTCCAACTACCTCTTTAAACGCCTCCACAACATCTTCTTCAGCCAATTCATAAGGGCAAAGCTCGACTGCGGCTTTAGCATAAGAGAGTGCTTTAAGCCGTTCGGTCTTCACAAGTGTTCCATCTAGATCGAAAATCCAGGCTTGAATCATCATTGCCTCAGTGTCATTTATTCCTCACCGAATTCTGAGAAAGTGGAGAATGGGCTAGAAGTGGACCACTTACCTTATTCCCCCAGCCTCTCAAATTAATGACGTAAGAACTTCCACGTTTCTTACCCACAAGCTCTCGTAAATGCCACTCTATAAACCAAAACCCGGAGGGTTTATTCTCCGGGTCCTGGTATGAGGAGGAGAGAACGCTTGTCCTTGCGTCTACCACATGGACGATCCAAGTCTTTCAGCTCTTACCTCTGTGCTCTGGAAAAATCGAATCTCGCCTATAAGTTCATCCTTGTGAGATTGCAGGGCAACACAAACGCCCAAGCACTTTTCATTGATTCACCTGAGAGGTGATGACGACGGCGTGAGTGATATTGATTTCAGTTCTTCACGAACACATTATTCCATTACATCGAAAATACCATTGCTAAGTCAATTCCAGAGATGAACACGATCTACGGGTTTTCATTGACCTATTTCTGACGAACAGGAATCCACTGAACGCTCACATCCGTATCAACGCGAATTGGAATACGAATAGCCTGGTTGTTCTCACTCAATACTCGGTTGATCGTGAATGCAAGAACGACTGCCAAAATAGACGAAATTAGTAGCGTGATCCCAACCATCTTTGCCTCCTGACTTTCCAACGGTGTCTAATCCTGAAGACACTTATTTCCGTGTTTGTTTTTTTAGACGCCGTAGATATTCAGCCTCTTACCGAACCAGTGACAATTAACGCAAAAACCTGCTCTTTCTAGATTGCGCCGAGTTAAAGAAAAATTGACACGATCATCGTGTCAATCAAATCGTTCACTACTTTGATTAGAATCTATGACTACTCTGACTTCAACACACGCATAAGGGCGTCATACTCCTCGATACAGTCCCGACACAGTTCCAAATGCCTCTGAACAAGCGGCATCAATTGTGCGACATCTTCTCCACGTAACTTGGCATCCGCGAATTCGTCCATCAATTCAAAGACTTCATCGCAAGGCAGTTCTTCCTCATGGGTTTTAGTCAATATCTCGAGTAGATCTTTGATCATATCTTCCGATTGCTGCATGTCGCTCATCTCTACACCATTTGACGTCATATGTGAGCCAGTTCTTACGGAACCTCAAAAGAAGCCAGAATCTCCTCGGGGGTGAGTCCTCTCTCCACCAAACGTCGCTTAAGGCGTAAGCGTGCGTCATGAAGGAGCTTGTACAGTGCATTTCGAGTCATCCCCATCTGTCTAGCAATCTCATCCATCGGCATGCCATGGATACGGATCGCCACCATTGCATTCCTCTGTTTTTCAGTAAGTTCTTCCTGGACGATCTGTTCAATCAGTGAAAACATCTCCGCTTGCTCAGCAGCAACTTCGGGTCCAGTTGTAGAATCCGCCATTAGACCTATTCCCATACCGGTCTCGGCCTCAAGCAGATCATCAAGTGATGTGTCCTGCCATCGCTTTCTACGAAGTTCAGTAATGGCAATTCTCACAGCGATTTTGTGCACCCACGTGGTAAATTGACTGCGACCTTCAAAGGTAGATAGATGTGAGAGAACCCTAAGTAGCGTCTCTTGGGTGGCTTCTTCAACAAGAGAATCAAGTTTTGGATCCGTCGGTGATAACCAACTGGAGAGAGCATAAGGCAATCCCCTCTTGACGATCTCCCTGAGATCCTCAAGTGCGGTCTCTTGAAGGAGACCCGGTGTTGAGAGGTCGTTGATCCATTCCTCGTTGGTGCGTTTTGTTGCCATTAACCTGCTTTTCTATAGAGATCTCGAAGACTGCCAACCTGAACTTTACATCGTACAAATCGAATACAAAGTAAATCCTATCACAATCTTCATAGAAATCGCGCATTATCCGTGAACACTGTGAACTACACAACAAAACTCTGAAGTGACCTGCGGATTTCAATGCATTCCCACGTTTCGCGTTGTATTGAAATTGTAATGAGGTAAGGAATTAATATCCAATTTCTTCTATGGAGAAAGATTTCTTCACACATTTGGATTGATGGTATGGAGGATCCCAATGGGTATGGAAATAGAACTTTGGCCAAGTTAGATGACTACTCATTGGAACAAATCTGCCATTAAGGAACATCTTGTATGATACTTATCATTCTCAAATGTACAGGGATCAACATACCTATTAATTGGTATGCGAACAAAGTGTGTAGGTGATAAATGATGAATAGTTCAGAAAAATCAAGAGTGTGGCTTCGGTGGGTTGGAATTGCTATCATTGCAGTTGGCGTCATCGTTGCAGCCTACTTTGTCCTTCCAAAGCTAAATTCTGGAGCAAATGCGTCCTCTCAGGGAGATGTTGTACAAGCAGAGCCCGCACCTGTACTTAACGCACCAGCTCCTGACTTCACGCTCACGAATCTCGAAGGAGATGAAGTTTCGCTGAGCGATTTTCAAGGTCAACCAGTTCTAATCAACTTCTGGGCTACTTGGTGCGCTCCATGTCGTATCGAGATGCCTGCTATTCAAGATCGCTTCGAGCGTTTCTCAACGGATGGACTCGCCGTTCTGGCAGTAGATTTTGACGAGCCTGCATCTGATGTCCAAGCCTTCGGCGATGAACTCGGTCTGACTTTTGATTTGCTCTTAGACCCAGGAGCGGAAATTCAGAGGCTATACCTTGTACAAGGTTATCCCACCAGCTTCTTCGTGGATCGCGAAGGTATCATCCGCGTACATCACATCGGTGTGATGACCGAAGGTCAGCTTGACGGTTACTTGGCCGAGGTGGGATTGGAATAGAAGCCAAACCTTGCGAAGGTTTAAACCTTCGCAAGGTTTTTATCTAGATGAGGTTCTAGGTTAACCAATTGCAGAGGACGAGCATCTTAATCCCCTAATGGCAATCCCACGAGGATTGCATCCCCCTCGATCTTCACAGGATATGCAGGGATATCAACAACCGCAGGCAATGTTAAGGCTTTTCCAGACCTCATATCAAATCGTGCACCATGTCGGGGACAAATGACCTCATGGCCCTCCACATCCCCCTCGGCCAATGGACCATCATCGTGAGAACAAAGATCAGCGATTGCGTAGTACTCACCTGCAACCTTGAAAACGGCAAAATAATCACCTTCAATATCAATGAGGAGTCGCTCACCTTCTTGGAGCTCGTCAGTGGTGGCTATTTGGATAAACTCTAATTGCTCTGGATCAGTCTCGATATAGTTGTACATCACAACCACCTGGCTTCAATCCACCTTCAGGATATTTCGCCGCTTGAGTGATTACCAAGCGAGCCCTTCCTCAATCTCTTCCAAATCGTAAACACCGGCTTTCAGGACCTTTAGCGAAAGAAGTGCGCATTTCAGACGCACGGGTCCTAACTCGATGCCCAACATCTCGAGCACGTCCTCCTTAGAGAGGCACTTCACATCCTCCAGGTTCTTTCCAACCACTGATTCGACCAACAAGTCAGCAGATGCCTGGGAAATTGCACAGCCATGCCCGTCGAATGCAGCTTCCGTAATCACATCATCCCCATTCACACGCAGGTCGATGCGGATTTTATCGCCGCATAGCGGGTTGTCATCCTCGTAAGAATAATCATGAGGATCTAATGTGCCTCGCATCTGAGGGTTTTTATAACGGTCGATGATGAGTTCCCGATAGAGATCATCCATGAAAATATCCTATTTGAAGATTTCTTTTACTTTGTACATGCCTTCGATCAATCGGTCAATCTCCCATGGAGCTGTGTAGAGATAGAATGAAGCCCGTGTGGACGCGGGAAGTTGGTACCGATCATGGAGCGGCATGACACAGTGGTGGCCAGCACGAACTGCGATTCCTACCGTGTCCAAGATTTGGGCAATATCATGAGGGTGAATACCGTCCATGGCGAATGAGACGACGCCGCCTCGCTCCTCTGCAGGAGGACCATAGACACGGACCCCAGGGACCTCCTCCAGTTTCTCCATAGCATAACCAACAATCTGCTGCTCATAAAGGTGGATTTTGTCTAATCCCACTTCATCAAGGAAATCAACCGCAGCGCCAAAACCAATACCTTGTGAAATGGCAGGGGTACCAGCCTCAAATTTATAAGGCAGATCGTTAGGGCGGTATTCACGAAGGTACACCCGCCTGATCATATCCCCGCCACCCAAGAATGGAGGCATTGCATCAAGCAAAGCCTCGCGACCATAAAGTACCCCAATGCCCGTTGGGCCACACATTTTGTGCGCCGAAAAAGCCAGAAAATCGATATCTAAATCCTGGACGTTCACTGGGAGATGGGGCACTGACTGAGCAGCATCGATAAGAACTATGGCACCTGTCTTATGAGCAAGGGTCGTCATTTCCCATACGGGGTTAATCGTGCCCAGCATATTGGACATATGAGTGAATGCTACCAGCCGAGGTTCAAGCTCCAGTAGATGATTATAGACATCCAGGTCAAGACGCCCATCGTCGGTAACGGGGATAAACTCGAGCCGTATCCCCCTTTCCGCAGCTAAGATCTGCCAGGGAATTAGATTTGAATGATGTTCCATCTCAGTGAGGATAATGACGTCACCCTTTTGCAGGTTACTTCTTCCCCAACTGTAAGCCACTAAGTTGATTGATTCCGTCGTGTTCCGAGTGAACACGACTTCGCGAGAAGTCGAAGCCCCAATAAAATCTGCAATTCGACCTCGAGCGTCTTCGTATGCCGCTGTCGATTCCTCTGCTAAATAGTGAATACCTCGGTGGATGTTAGCGTTCTTGTGCTCATAATAATCATTCAAACTATCGATGACCGATTTTGGCTTTTGCGATGTAGCAGCCGAATCGAGATAGATCACAGGAACTCCAGGACGGACTTCTTGCTTAAGAATTGGAAATTGATCTCGTATACCCTCTACATCAAGCACCTGTTTCACATTGACCGACTCCATGTGTTGCCTCCGGCAGTGATAACTCCCTCAATATTAAGGAATGAAGAACTTAGTTCGCGTTGTCTAAGGAATTAGGTCTTTGCTTTCTTCGTTCGCCTTCGGCGGGAAGTTGCAAATCGGATTACATCACTGTTCTGCTGGCACCAGAGGACCCTATCCGGCACCATCCATCCTCCGGTCAGATACACATCCTCTCTAAACTGCACAGCGACCATTTTATAGTCAGCTTGAACGACTACACCTTCCAGCCAATCACGGACACGTGTTTCGTCCCGATTATGATCACAGAGAACCTCAACGCGGTCGCCAACTTCATATTGGCGGTTATCCTGAGAGGCTGTGGTGTTAGATTCGCTCATCTTTCAACTCGTTTCTTTTCGATCTGCACAATGGTCATCATTCTTACATATTTCGCAAGTCTAGCTTATCATCAATCATGCTTCTGAAGCGCTCCCGTACTCCCTCGAATGGAATCCGCTCCATGATTGGTGCGAAGAATCCATCAATTACAAGCCGCTCTGCCTCGTCTCTCGGCAAACCGCGTGACATTAAATAATACACTGGTTCCTCTTCTAATTGACCAATGGTCGCACCATGAGTGCAGCGCACATCGTCTGCAAGAATTTCAAGGCCGGGGATCGAATCTGCTCGAGCTTTCTCACTGAGGATTAAATTCCTATTCGCCTGGTAGCCATCCGTCTTCTGTGCCCCTGGCGCAACATAGATCATACCCTGCCAAACGGATCTGCTTTGATCGAGCAACGCGCCCTTAAAGAGCAAATCGCTTGTTGTGTTGGGAGAAAGGTGGTTTTGTTGGGTGTCGTGATCGAGGTGTTGATCGCCGTCTGCAAAATAAAACCCCGACATCCTTCCCTCAGCACCTTGTCCGGCAAGGGTCAACTCTGTGAAGTTCTTAGTGAGGTGGCTGCCAACAGCACCGAAAATCCAATCGATCCTGCCATCCCGTTCAATAAGTGCGCGTTCATGCGTAAAATTCCACAGATGATAACCCCAATTCTGGAGTTCGACGAAGGTCAGGTTTGCCCCTTCACCTACAAGTAATTCAACGGTTCCGGCGTGGATGGCAGCTCCAGTTGGAAAGGTGGGAGAGGCAGTCTCGTGAACATAAGTTGCTGATGATTGATCATCCAGAACAACTAGAACACGGCTGAAGATGGCAGAACCGTCACTTGGTGCCCACAATATGGAGTGCAGTGGCACCTCAACCTGAGTTCCTTCCGGCACGTACAGAATGAAGCCATACTGAGAAAGGGCAGCTGCCGCTGCGGAGAATTTTCCAGCGTCCTGTGGAACGACAGTGCCAAGGTATCGTTTCAGAATCTCAGGGTGCTCTCGAATCGCTGTATCAATGTTCGCGAAGATCACACCCTGATTTATTAGCGATTTGTCAATTTCAACCACTGGATCTTGTCCCGGTTGAAGCACCAGTAGTCCGCCATGTGCCTCACCTGCGAGTGGTTGCGTTATTTCCTGATCTAAAGATGGGCCACGACCATTCCCCATGACGAGTTGATCTGAGGGCATGCTCCGAATATCTGTACGCCGCCATGGCTCATCCTTCGTGGAAGGCATCGCAATGGATTGATATTGACGCCATGCATTGAGCCTTTGTTCAAGCAACCACGAAGGCTCCTCCAATGAAGAGGATATTCTTCGCACATCTTCCTCATTAAATGGAAGCTCAACAGCTGCTTCAGGTTTTGGTTTGCTTTTTCGACGAATAACTTTACGGGCACTCATCCCAATTGCCAACTCTCTTTCACTGGAATCCATTCAGAGGAAAACCTAACCAATCGATCCTTCCATTTGAAGTTGGATCAACCGGTTCATCTCCACTGCATACTCCATCGGCAGTTCTTTCACAAGTGGTTCGATAAAACCAGATACCACCATCGTGGTGGCTTCTTCTTCTGTTAGACCACGACTCATCAGATAGAAGAGTTGTTCCTCCCCCACCTTGCTCACAGATGCCTCGTGACCGATAGTCACACTCTCCTCGTCGATCTCGATATATGGATATGTATCGGATCTGGATTCTGGATCAAGCAATAATGCATCACAAACCACACTGGACTTAGCACTCTCGGCACCTTCATAAACCTTGAGCAATCCCCGATAGGAGGCCTGCCCACCTCCCTTGCTGATAGATTTCGAGGTGATCTTGCTCGTCGTGAATGGTGCAACATGAATTGCTTTCCCACCCGTGTCCTGGTGTTGACCTTCTGTAGCAAAAGCCATGGAAAGGATCTCTCCATGAGCACCTTTACCCACAAGGTAGCATGATGGGTATTTCATCGTTAGCTTACTCCCGAGATTTGCATCCACCCACTCCATTGTGGCGTCTTCATGCACGATGGAACGTTGCGTAACCAGGTTGTACACATTTGTGGACCAGTTCTGGATAGTCGTGTACCGGCAACGAGCGCCTTTCTTCACAACAATCTCGATCACACCACTATGAAATGAATCCGTCGTGTAAGTTGGTGCGGTGCAACCTTCAACATAATGCACCTGCGCGCCTTCATCAACAATGATGAGTGAACGTTCAAATTGACCGATATTGGCCATGTTTAGACGGAAATATGCCTGTAGAGGTAGGTCTACTTTTACACCAGGCGGTACATAGACAAAGGACCCACCTGACCAAACTGCGCTGTTCAGCGCTGCGAATTTGTTATCCGTAATCGGGATCACCGTACTAAAATATTCTCGGAATAGGTCTGGATGTTTCTTTAAACCATCCTCAATGCTCAAGAATATAACACCCTGTTCTTCAAGATGTTCCTGAATGCTATGGTAGACCATCTCTGATTCATATTGAGCACCTACACCGGCGAGGAATTTTTGCTCAGCTTCTGGGATCCCAAGGCGGTCGAAGGTTTGTTTAATTGTGTCATCGACATCATCCCAGGTGCGGCTTTCAGCCTCAGCTGGTTTCACATAGTAATAGATATCATTAAGATCGAGTTTGGAAATATCGCCGCCCCATGTGGGCATAGGCCTGGCCAAGAAATGTTCAAGGCCCTTGAGGCGGAACTCCAACATCCACTCTGGCTCCCCCTTCATCGCAGAAATTTGTTGGACTACCTCTCTGTCTAGACCCTTACGAGTCTTGAAAACCGATACATCAGGATCTCGGAATCCGTACCTATACTCTCCAAGGCCCTCTAGGGCTTCCACATCCGAAGGAGACGCCATCGTTATACCTCCACTCTACTACCATTGTTCCGCTCACGTATCCACTTATAGCCATGCTCCTCAAGATGCTCTGCCAATTCCGGACCGCCCGATTCGACAATTCGACCGTCCAGCATAATGTGAACATGATCCGGCTTGATGTAATTGAGGATGCGTTGATAATGGGTGATCACAAGAATTCCTAGATCAGGACCTGCAAGGGTATTCACTCCCTCAGATACAATACGAAGTGCATCGATATCCAGCCCAGAGTCCGTCTCATCAAGAATCGCAATCTTCGGTTCCAATGCCGCCATCTGAAGGATCTCTGCACGCTTCTTCTCCCCTCCCGAAAAACCTTCGTTAAGATATCGACCTGCAAATTCATGGGACACCTCGAGAAGGTCCATCTTATCCCTTAAAAGCTTACGAAACTCGGGAATCGGAATCCCCTTATCCTCAGGATTCTGCTCTTTACGCCTTGCGTTAATGGCCGACCTAAGAAAATTCGCAACGGAAAGTCCAGGAATCGCTATGGGATACTGGAATGCGAGGAAGATCCCTCGGCGAGCTCGTTCATCGGGGTCTTGGTCGATGATATTCTCACCATCGAAGAGGATCTCGCCCTCAGTGACTTCATAGGCAGGGTGTCCCATCAACACATGCGCAAAGGTGGATTTACCGGTACCATTCGGTCCCATCAAAGCGTGGATTTCACCTGGTTTTACAACCAAATCGACGCCTTTTAAGATTTCTGTCTTATCCACGCTTGCATGAAGATTCCGTACTTCTAGAACCGATGACATAAAAAACCCTCCGGATATGAGTTGATTCCCTTTCAATGGAAGCGGGATTCTTATCAGGTGGGATTATAGCACGAGGCGCATCTGGTGTCAATATTTATTATATTTATAGTAAATATTGACATTTTTAATCAGTCCGTGCTATACTCACCTCGCATGTCATCTACAAAGGATACCATCCTCAAAACCTTGCGTGTGCAGGGGAAGTGCACCATCAGCGAGCTGGCGGAATCTGCCCAGGTCTCGCCTGTGTCGGTCCGTCACCACCTTGCTGGGCTTCAGGCGGATGGCCTGGTCAATGTGGAAGAGGCCCGTCATGGCGTTGGCCGACCTCACTACCTCTATTCACTGACGGATAAGGGTATGGAACTTTTCCCGATGCGTTACTACCGTCTTACCAACCGCATCTTGGAGGAACTCAAGGGCACGCTCCCGGATGAAACGATTCAAGAGCTCTTCACAGGGGTGGCAACGACCATGGCTGAAAGTTATTCGGCCCAGCTCGAGGGTCTTCCGATGGAAGAGCGTCTGATTGGACTACATGAATTATTGCGTGAAGAAGGGTTCGAAACGGAAATTGAACAAAAAGATGACCAACTGCTCATCCATGAACTCAGCTGCCCCTATTTCCGCATCGGAAAATCACACCCAGAAGTATGCACAATCGATCAAGAATTCATCGCGAATGCACTTTCAGTCCCGGTTGAACGTGTAACATGTTTGCTGGACGGTGACCATCATTGTACCTTCGCTGTTCAACTGGAGGGTGAAAAGGAGAACGACGGATAGTATGACCGACGACAATACAGGCATCACCACATGGGAGCTTGACTCAACACATCCGGACCAGGCTGAAACATTGAGGGCCTCGTTGCGTGAGGTAAAAGATCCTGAAATTGGGTTGGATATCATTGAACTTGGCCTCGTCCGCGACGCTGCGCTTCGGGATGATGAGCTTCATATCAAGATGATCCTAACAACTCCATTCTGCCCTTACGGCCCTGAATTGCTTGAAATGGCGCGCTCAAAAGCGGAAGAGACCAGCCGCCAAACCACAAAAATTGAGCTCGGTATGGAGATGTGGGAACCAAGTATGATGGAAGAGGGCGCTGGAGCTGCCTGGGGTCTTTTCTAATCCGGATGAACTCATAAAAAAAAGGCTGGCATGATGCCAGCCCCTTTCGTTTAAGTTCCTAATAACGGTTTATAGAGAGATCGTGGAAACCTCACTCTTTCTTTGACGACGGAATATTCCTCCCAATAGATCTATCACAACCAAAACAATTCGAAGCAATAACCCCAACCAAGTTAGTAGAATGAGCAGGACCATTGCAATGGTCCCAACGGCCATCCACAGTGAAAACCTCCGACCACCTTGATAGCTAATAAGCTTGGCCTTTAGTCCCTGGATGAATTTCTCCCTGGGCTCGACCGGCACTAAAACCAGAGAGAGCAAGTCTTCCAAATCATGTTGTGCGATCTTTTGCTGGCTATCCGATGCAGCCATGATCTATCCTCCACAGACCTTCTTCGAAATTACCTTCACATAACGTACGTTTTACGACAGATACCATCAAGATTTCGGGCGGTTTTGCGCAGCCTGCTCTTCCATACGCTGCAAGTCTTCTCGCAGCGCGCCTAGTGTCCTATGGTATAAGCTCTTTATAGCTCCTTCCGTTCTGTCCATGATGACGCCAATCTCAGCATTCGAGAGTCGTTCGACAAATTTCAAGATCAATAACTGCTGCCTTTTGGGAGGAAGCCGTTGAACCAGCGTCAGGAGCAGCTGCCTCTCCTCTTCGACGATTGTCTCAATTTCAGGATTTGATTCCGTTCCACGAATAATTATATGATCCTCTAATGGAACGACTGGGCGGCGGCTCCGATCACGATGCCAGTTAGCGACAAGGTTGTGAGCAATTCTGTACAGCCATGCCGATAATGGAACCCCTTGATCCTGGAAGTTGGCGATGTGATTGAGTGCACGTTGGAATACCCGTGCCGTTAGATCCTCAGCATCATGGTGATTTCCAGTCCGGTAGTAGATGTAATTGTAGATTCTCCGGACGTGGCTCTCATACAACTCACCAAAGGCTCCAGGCTCAGTTGCTGCCCTTCGGATGAGTTCCAACTCTTCTTCCCGCTTCGAGCTCATTCCTAACTCACCCGAATTGAATCCTGCTCAGTATTAAAAACCCCCATTGACTGATAAAGTTTCCCAGTAGTTTTGTCCAATTTCCTGACTCCTTATTTGGATTACACTACAGTTGATGCCTCATTCTTTTCATTGACGGGCAGAGTGCCCAATTTCCCATTCAGTTGTAACAACTACTTCATCGAATGGACCTTTGGAAAGTCTTCCATGCATTTTCAACGGATAACACAAATTCCTCATCTTCAGAATATTCACCATAGCGGACTTGATTATACGCTTCTGTAATGATTTCCAATTCGCCCGTGTTACCCGGAAACAATTCACTCAGATACTCCTGGAATTCCCTCGGGGTTTCAGAAGGTCTCCGTGGCCTGTCATAATGGGCAGCAAATTCTAATAGCTGAACGTAAATCCTTCGTATCGCCGTCGCAGCTCTCACTCTGCGTCCCAAGCCATATTTGCGGACTGAATCCAATCCCATCTGTGCTTGATCGAGCATTCGCCTAACTCCGCTGAGAAGCATGTCTGGTTCGAAGATGCTCTCCCCGACATCCATAATTGGTTGAACCCTTGTTCGTCTTCTCGTGCGTGCTCGACGAATGATCATGAAAATCAGAAGCAGGAAGATCACAACGACAGCGGCAATGAGTAACTCTCCAGGGATTTCTAAGATCGGTTCACTTGGCTCGAACTCCGAATCTGGAAACTGATTATTATCTATTTGCTCAGACAGCCCTTCTACTCCCGCATCGGACATTGCTTCCATCAACGTATCCGCCATACGCTCCGCTATCGGTAGTATCCAAAGAAATAGCGGACTTATCAGCGCAATGATCACCTGTATGAAACGCACAAATGTACCGCCAGCTATTTCTGCTACCTTCAAGGCTGGTTCTGATCTGAGCAGGGAACTTCCCGCAGTACCCAAGACGATGGCAAAGAATGTGATTCCAGCAATGGCAATGAACCACCTACCCGTAAATGGCAAGTGGTAAACTGTTTTCCCCAATCCAAGACCCCGCACTCGACTTAATGCGATGGCGAGCAAGCCTGCAGCGAAGAAAATTGGTAATACTTTCAAGAGATGATCAACTTGTGGTTCGGTATGAAGGAGCGCAAAGATTGCAAACATAAAGAAGCCGAATTGAAATCGACGATGAGTAGAACTTTGTTCTAATCCACCCATTGCTGATGCTACGATACCTCGCCACCATAGGTAGATCACGGTCAAAATTACGAGGATCGAATTCGGAATCCTACCCAACCCGCCTGCAAAGGATTCCAAAGTTACTCTTAACGCATCTGAAGGCGATATCTCGAGCCCATCAAAGACAGTCATGACCATTAGGATGGAAAACATGCCTAGCAATAGAAGCAGCATCAATGCGTAGTAAATAATGGAAGGTACACCTAATCCTCGAAGGCTTTTATTGAGGTATGTTGCGATGACTGCAAAGATTATGAAGAGGGCCAGCAAAGATGCAAAGCTCTCGAGTTGACCCAAAGGAACGTAGGTGCGAAACCATGGGATAACCCAAGAAATATCCACAACCAACAACGTGATGATCCCCAACTCGATCCAAAAGGCTTGGCGAAGTGAGGCCATAAGATTCGTATACTGAAAAGGTTGTTCTCCCGAATTCAATGTACCGGCTCCTCATCGCGCGCTGGATAGCTAATTACTTCGATGCCCGGTGTCTCCGGAATGATCTCCTCTCCAAGGGAGACCAGGAGGATCTTCCGGCTCCGAGTTCTCAAGCGAACAAGGGTTTCCAATAATGATGGCGGAGTTAAGGCTGAAATTACAAGAAGCACCGAACCATATTCAAGATTAGGTGCCTGCTTCAAGAGAAATCGATCGAATGGACCACTTACAACCGGTGTCATACCTGCAAGCGCCTCGAGCAATGCAGGAAGTTGCTTCGGAGAACGACCTGGAGGAATTCGAAAAGCCTTACCTGCATGAGCCACTCCACCATTAGAGATCAAACCGACACGATAGCCATCATTGAAAGCTTGCACGGCGAGCGATCCAGCTGTGCTTATGAGTCTCTCCAAGAGTATTGGTTGAATTCCAAGCCAGTAAGGATCAAAAGTTGCAACATTCAGGCAGATTATGAGATCCAAACCTGAAATGGGTTGAAACACTCGGGTCTGAAGTTCACCCACCCGAGCCGTGGCAGGCCAGTGGATCCTCCTGAATCCATCCTCGGGACGGTAATCACGAATCCCCATGGGTCTGCTTTCATCCTCATAAATCTTCCGATGACTTCTGCTCAAGCCGAATGGATCTTCGGGTCTTAAGCCAATTTCCTCCACCGGGATCAATTCTGGGTAGACTACGACTCTTTGATCCTCAGCAATCTTTTCTCGCGATTCCATGATCCCGAAAGGATCTCCTGATCTCGCAGTTACCGGGCCGAGAGAATAAACGCCTCGTTTCCGGAATAATAGTGAGAATGATCGTTGGATCCTGTGGAATGGTCGCATCGCCATAACAAAGTCTAGCGTTCCCTCCTCTGGATTCTGCGAAGCGGTGAGCAACTCTTCATCATGAGGAGCAACGGCCTTTGCCCAGCGATCGCTCGTAACCAGCCAACCCAGTGGGAGAAGTTTGCGATTCTCCACTACGATATTGCAGTCAACTGATTCTCCGGGAAAAGACCTGCGGAAGTGAAGATGGCGTAGGTATTGAACACCTTGTAGTGAATACCGATTCCAGAGCCAGGCGACTCCGAAAACCGCAAAGGTCATACCGGCCATCGCCAGAAATCCCATACGATTCAGAATGAAGCCCAGGATAAGGACAAATATACCTAGTCTTACCCATCGGCTCATCCTCGCCATACTTACTCCTCGACAGGAACTGTGATCCCCTCAACAACATCTTTAATAACTTCGAAGGTTTCCCTCCCCCGTAGTAACGCTTGAGGGGATATGATGAGACGGTGTGTTAACACGTGCGGTGCCATTATCTTAGCGTCATCCGGAATCACGAAGTCACGCCCTTGAATTACTGCCCAAGCTTGAGAAGTCTGGTAAAGGGCGAGTGAAGCACGTGGGCTGGCACCTAATTCGATTTCGGTGTGCTCACGCGTTGCCCGAGCGACATCGAGAATATATCCGCGCACTGAATCCTCGACACGAACCCTACGCCGCGCATCTTGCATCTCCATCACTTCCTCTGGTGAAGAAACTGGTTGCAAGTCCACGAGCGGATCATGCTCACCAAATCGCAAGAGGATGCTTTCCTCCTCCTCACGATTTGGATATCCGATTTCCAGGCACATTAAAAAGCGATCTAATTGTGCCTCTGGGAGCGGGAAAGTTCCTTCAAGCTCAATGGGATTCTGGGTTGCTAGGACAAGGAATGGTCGAGGAACAGGCCGAGTGACGCCGTCGACTGTCACCTGTCGTTCCTGCATGGCTTCCAGCAGAGCAGACTGTGTCCTCGGAGTGGCACGATTGATTTCATCGCCCAAAATAACCTGGCTCATAACCGGACCTGGTCGGAACTCGAAGCTCTGTTCCTTCTGGTTGAACCAATTGATCCCAGTTACATCCGATGGAAGTAAGTCAGGAGTGAATTGAATCCTCTGGAATGTGCATCCCAGTGAAATGGATAACGCACGTGCGAGCGTAGTCTTTCCAATACCTGGTACATCTTCAAAGAGGATATGACCCTCGCAGAGAACCGCCGCGAGCGCCAAGTTAATCACTTCATCTTTACCTACTATTACCTTTTGGATGTTTTCTCGCAAACGCTGTGCTGTTTCTGCGATCATGATGTCCCTTCTAGCCTCCGAGACAGTCAGTATAGCACGTTTGATTGAACGGAATGATATAATGCCACCATCCTCCATATGCAGACCATTGTCGCTCTTGACTTAGAGACTACGGGGCTCGACGCTGAAAGGGACGCGGTGATCGAGATTGGCGCTGTCCGCTTTCAAGGCTCGCGCATTGAAGATACCTTCCATACCCTAATCAATCCTGGCCGACCTGTACCACCTTTCGTACAACAACTTACCGGGATTAATGATTCGATGCTCTCCAATGCTCCACGCATCACAACCGTCCTCCCGGACCTAGAGAAATTTGTCGGAGATCATCCAATACTCGGACACAATGTTGCATTCGACGTAGGCTTCTTAAGACCGCGTGGTTTGTTCATCCATAATCAACTCCTGGATACCTTTGACCTTGCATCAGTTCTTATACCGTCAGCTGGTCGATACCGCCTTGATGCGTTAGCAAGCGCACTTGGCGTACTTCTTCAGGAAAGGCACCGGGCATTGGACGATGCCACAACCACACATCAGGTCTACATTCGGCTATGTGAGAAGATCCGTGAGCTACCTATTCCACTGCTGGAGCAAATCGTCCAGCTAGGAGAGGATATTGATTGGGGCGCAGGTTGGACTTTCGAAGAAGTTCTCGACGAATACGACCTTGACGTTGAGCAGCCTAGCTCCTACCAGCCTTTCGCAAAATACCCTGAGCCTTCAGGGGAAGCACTGGTCCCGGTAGAGGAGCGTTCACCCATTGATTCTGAAGACCTCGCTGCGTTGTTAGAACCAGGTGGTGTCTTTTCCGAAAAATTTCCAAATTATGAATATCGTTCTCAGCAAGTTACCATGCTGCGCGCAGTCGCCGATGCTCTCTCATCCTCTGGACACCTTCTCGTTGAGGCTGGTACAGGTATCGGCAAATCAATGGCATACCTAATACCTGCATTTGAGTGGGCTGCGAGCAATGGTGAGCGGGTCATCATTTCGACAAACACCATCAACCTGCAAGATCAATTGAAGAATAAGGACATCCCAACTCTGAACGCCGTACTAAATTCCAACTATCGAGGCGCGGTTTTGAAAGGAAGGAACAACTACCTCTGCCCTCGTCGATTCATGGCAATGATGCGTTTAGGTCCACGCAACGCGGTAGAGATGCGCATACTAGCTAAGATCCTTATCTGGCTCTGGCAAGGTGGGACTGGCGATCGAAATGAGATTAACATTAGCGGACTAGACCAGGTCGTAGTTTGGTCTCAGTTATCCTCAGAAACCGAGGATTGCAATCCAGAATCCTGCTCGATGTATGGGGAAGCCTCATGCCCCTACTTCCTAGCTCGCAGAGAAGCAGAGCTAGCCCACGTTGTCATCGTAAACCACGCCCTGCTTCTGGCCGATATCGCGACTGGAAATCGGGTGATCCCCGAATACAACTACCTCATCGTTGATGAAGCTCACCACCTCGAATCGGCTACAACTAATGGTCTGAGTTTCTCGGTAACCGAAATGCAAATTAAACGTATCTTGCATGATCTAGGTGCGACCTCACCAGGATTGCTCCAGCGCATTGAGCAATTTGGGGCGCGAACGCTCCCAAGAGAACATACGGCGCCATTTCAGAGGGTGATCCACGAGACATTGGAACTTTGCAAGACATGCACGACACTAACCGGCGAACTCTTCCAATCCTTAGACGCTTTCCTTTCTCAGCAACGAGATGACCAGCCTGTTGGACCATATGGTCAGCAAGCACGAGTCCAACCATCATCCCGCACACTTCCTGATTGGAGCAACGTTGAAGTTGCTTGGGATAACCTGCGACAGCCCTCCATCTCAGCAATCGAATCCATCATGGATATTACCGATGCGCTACTTGATTCAGAAATTGACGAGGATGGTGAGGATCTTGTCCTCGCATTGCGCTCGACTGCCAGAAGCCTATACGAGATCATCGAGCAGCTCGATCAGCTGATCTTCGATCCAGATCCAAAAATGATTTACTGGCTCCAGGTCTCAGGAAACAATGGACGGATATCGCTTCACGCAGCGCCTCTTGAAATTGGACATCTTGTCCAACAATACCTCTGGAATGAGAAGGATGCCATCATCCTGACCTCTGCGACGCTTGCCACTGCTGGGGATCTCGATTACATCCGTAAGCGTCTCAACGCTTTTGATGCCGATGGGCTACTCTTGGGTTCTCCATTCGACTTCGAAACATCAGCCATGCTTTATTTAGTCAATGATATATCAGAACCAGCAGATAGAATGTCATACCAACGTACCTTCGAGCAAGGCCTTGTTCAGTTGTGTAAAGCGACACTCGGGAGAGCCTTGGTCCTCTTCACATCCTACGAACAACTGCGTAGAACATCGCAGGCTATCACCGAACCTCTGGCGGCTAATGGGATCTTCGTCTTTGAACAGGGTGAAGGCGCATCCAGGCACGCTCTACTGGAATCATTCAAAACCACAGAACGGGCAGTGCTGCTTGGAACTCGTTCTTTCTGGGAGGGAGTCGATGTCCCAGGTCAGGCACTTTCAGTTCTGGTGATAACACGTCTTCCATTTGATGTCCCCAGCGATCCAATTATTGCCGCACGTGCTGAGACCTATGAAATGCCATTTGATCAGTATACGGTTCCCGAAGCCATCCTTCGTTTCCGCCAGGGCTTTGGCCGGCTCATCCGAACAAAATCGGATCGAGGCATTGTCGCAATTTTCGACCGCCGTATCATCTCCAAGCGGTATGGCAAAGCCTTCGTCGATTCTCTCCCCTATTGCACAATGCGCGTAGGACCTCTGAGCGAACTGCCCGAAGCAGCCACTCGATGGCTGGGCGATTAAGAACACTACCCCTCTATTACAATCTAAAGCTAACCACATCATCCATGGATCTTTGTCAAACTTGACCATCTCATCCCAAAGGAAGGTGTTTGTGACTACTCCTCATATATAAAGGTAGATTGACGGCTTCTGAGCGGCCAGACTATAATTCTTCCAACCTTCTATTAAGGAATATAGCCTGTGATTGATGTCAATGAACTCCGTTCCGGTGTCACCTTTGAACTTGATGGAAATCTGTACAAAGTTATCGAGTACTCTCATCACAAACCAGGCAGGGGTAAAGCAAGCATCCGTACAAAGGTGCGCGATATGCGCAGCGGATCTGTCCTGGAAAAAACCTTCATATCGGGTGATCGGGTTCAGGACGTTCGACTCGATTATCGAGAGGTACAATTCCTCTATCAGGATGGTGATTTGTTCTATTTCATGGATACGGAAACCTATGAGCAACCAGTTCTGAACGCATCTACTTTGGGAGACACCGTTAACTATCTTAAGGAAGGCTTACTGGCTAAATTGACGTTGTATGGAAATGAGCCCATTGATCTTGAATTACCGACTGCTGTGGACCTCGAGGTAGTCGAAGCAGAAGCTGCCGTAAAAGGCGATACGGCGACTGGCGCAAACAAGTTGGTAACTGTGGAAACCGGATTGAAAGTTCAAGTACCCCTATTTGTCAATAAAGGGGACATTATTCGCGTGGATACCCGCTCAGGGACATACGTCACGCGAGTTTAATCCAACTATATTGAGAAGATTATGCAAACTCCAGCCGGGACTGAATGCCCCTATTACTACGCTGATTATTTCCGAGGTAGAAACAAGCAAACCTGCCGACTGATCGAGCAGACGCCCAATGGTGGGATGTGGTCTCCCGACCTCTGTAGTCGGTGTCGGGTACCAAGGATTGTACTGGCTAATGCCTGCCCCAATATGGTATTAGAAGCTCGCGCAAAATCCGGCTTTCTCGGCATCGGCAAGAACGTGGAAATAACAGCAACATGCACCCGCTCACTCGAGAAGGTTAAAGAACCCGAAATCGGCTGCGGTCTTTGCCATGAACCCTTCCCGCCAATAGAGATGGGGGGAGAGGGGACGTGATCAATACCCTGCTCGTCGACCTCGATGATACGCTGCTTAAAAATGACATGGACACTTTCATCCCAGCGTATATTAAGCTGCTTGGGAAAAAGTTGTCTCCATGGGTCCCCGAAGAACGCTTGGTCCCTCTACTCTACCAAGGGACCTACGCGATGTTTGAGAATAAGAATTCCGAAAGCACCCTCGAGGAAGTCTTCGATGAGAACTTCTACCCTCCCTTAGGTTTGTCGAAAGCTGAGCTACAAGGGGCTATAGACGATTTCTACCTAACTGATTTCCCAGAACTGAAAGCTATGACAGATCCGATCCCCAGTGCACAACAATTGATCGCTTACGCATTTGATAACCAACTCGAAGTCGTCATCGCCACGAATCCGCTTTTCCCAGGGACAGCTATCGAGCAGCGTCTTGATTGGGCAGGTTTAGGCGTTAACGAATTCACTTATGCCCTTGTAACATCCTATGAGAATGCTCACTTTGCCAAGCCGAATATGGAATATTTCGCCGAAATTCTCGGTCTGCTCGGTCGTAATCCCTATGAAGCTGCCATGATCGGAAATGACCACGCTCATGATATCCTCCCAGCCAAAACATTGGGGCTGGATGTCTTCCACTTAACAAACCAATCCAATCATGATCTACCGGCTGGAGACCAGGATCAGGCCGTCGAATGGCTGCGATCCATCATCAATCACACTGGATCAGGTCGTTTCACAACTCCAGAGAATCTTATCGCTCGACTCAGAGGGAACCTGGCAGCTTTCGTTGGATTTGAGGATCACATCGAGGAGGATCTATGGTCGAGCAGACCTAAAGAGGATACTTGGGCTCCTGTCGAAATTATCGCGCATTTACGGGATGTCGAGCTTGAGGTGAACCTTCCTAGGGTCAAAGCCATACTTCACGGAGATGAACCTTTCCTCTCCGCTCCGGATAGTGATAAGTGGGCTACGGAACGATGGTATATTAGTCAACCAATTCGTGAAGCGATGAAATCCCTCATTCGAGCCCGAAAGCAAACAATCGATATCCTCGGAGGTCCAGATCTAGAGATCTGGCAGCGCACTGCCAGGCACGCAATTTTCGGTCCTACTGACCTGTTAGAAATCGTGCGAATCTTTATCGAACACGACATTATGCACCTTCGTCAATTGCGTGAAACGCTTGCATCACTCTCTACCTCTTTCAAGTAAATCGTTGATTTATCAAGAGCATCTTTAGCATGGAACTTTCGCCTCGATTAGGATTGGCCTTCATTCGGATATCTCCGGTGCTGAACGATCCAGAGACGTAGATGCTTCGATTTCCAACGCCCAATCAACCTTCAATAATCTCTTTGCAGAGGAAGCATTCTTTACAGCCCAATTGGCGGAAGATATAATGGCTCACATATGGGGAAGTGCTGGAATTGGCAGACAGGCGTGACTTAGGATCACGTGCCCTCGGGCGTGAGGGTTCAAATCCCTCCTTCCCCACCATAAGTCTTGGTATCCACCAGCCAGGTATGGCTGATTGGTTTTTCATAACCATTCATACTATGCAATCATATTAGAGGAAAGGAATTACTCTTGAAGATTGAAACAGAAGAACTGGCAGACCGCCAGACACAAATTATCGTTGAACTGCCGGACGATCGTATCGAGAGCGCCATGCGGTCTACAGCAAAGCGCCTTGGTAAAGGTATGAAAATCGCGGGCTTCCGCCCAGGAAAGGCCCCCTATAACGTCATACTGCACAAGATTGGCGAAGACGCGCTCTTCGAGGAAGCACTTGAGTCTCTCAGTCAGGAAGCATATCGTGAAGCCTTAGAGGATGCCGAGATAGAACCTTACGCTCCCGGGACTCTAGATGAGATTGTCAGTCGCGAGCCGCTCATCCTTCGCTACACAGTTCCAATGGCCCCGGAAGTCGATCTGGGCGCCTACCATGACCTCCGACTCGACTATGAAGAACCGGAAGTCGAAGATGAGGCTGTTAATCGAGTTATGGAGGATCTTCGTCAACGACAAGCCCTCATCGAACCTGTGGAGAGGGCAGCCGAACTCGGGGACCTTGTAGTCGTCGATATCAAAGGCACTCTGCTTTCATCCGATGAAAGCGAGCCTGAGACCCTCGTTGATGATAAGGAACTTTCCATTCTCCTTTCAGAGGAAACCACCTGGCCATTCCAAGGTGTTACGGATCACCTGGTTGGAATGGAAGCAGGAGATGAGAAAAGCGTCGACTATGTTTTCCCAGACGACTATGTCAATGAAAGTATGCGAGGATTGAACTCCAACTTCCATTTTGAATGTCTTGAGGTGAAGTCGCGGTTCGTACCGGAATGGTCCGATGAACTCGCACAGAATCTTGGTGAATTCGATGACTTATTGGCACTCCGAATCAACGTTCGTGAGCAATTAGCGGAAGAAGCAAAACGACAGGCTGATGCTGCCTATGCTCGCGAAGTAGTCGATGCCGTTGTCGATGGAGCGACTGTGAGCTACCCACCAGTTCTCTTGCAAGAGGAACTTTCAGATATGCTAAGGGAGCTTGAGCAACGACTGACGGCTCAGAGGTTGAGCCTTGAGGATTATCTGAAAATCGAAAATAAAACAGAAGAAGAATTAAGAAGCGAACTTGAACCCCAGGCAGAAGAACGACTTCAACGCGCGCTTGTTCTTGGGAAAGTAGTCGCAGCGGAGGAGATCAGTGCTGAGGAGTCAGAGGTCGATGCCGAAATCGAAAGGATCCTCGAAAGCTTGAATGACACCTCCGATCAAACTCGTAAGTTCTTTGATAACCCTACAGGACGCCGCAGGATCGAACTCGATTTGTTCACAACAAAGGCGATAGAGCGCTTAGTATCTATTGCGAAAGGTGAATGGATAGAGCAAGATAAGATCGCAGAGGAAGATACAATAATAACAACAGAAGAGCAGGCACGTGAACCGGAATCTGTTTCTGAAACTCTTGAAGGAGAACCTGAGACCTCGGCAGAACTGGAAGAGGATGAGCCAGCTATCGTTAACGAATTAGAAAAGAAAGCTCCAGAGCCTGAGGAAGGAAATCAGGTAGAATCCTCTGAAGAAACGAATGAAACCGATATAATCAATTCAAAAGCGGAAGTTGGGGAGGAAGATGATCCATCCGAACCGACTCAAGAAGTCAAGAAGGAGTAGTGTAAAGATCATGTCGAACATAGAACCCCGTTCAGTCATCCCCATGGTCATCGAACCGACCGGTCGTGGGGAACGAGCGTACGATATTTACTCGTTATTGTTAAAGAACCGAATTATCTTTCTGGGAACACCCATCACTGATCAAGTTTCCAACCTAATCGTGGCCCAGCTTCTATACTTGAACCAGGAAGATCCGGAAAAGAATATCCAGATGTACATCAATTGCCCAGGTGGTGGCATCTATGCGGGATTAGCCATCTACGACACAATGCAGCAAATCTCCAATCCCATTTCCACCGTTGCAGTCGGCGTCACCGCATCTTTCGGAACTGTGCTTCTTACTGCCGGTTCAGTGGGTATGCGTTTTGCACTGCCACATGCCACAATCCACCTCCACCAACCGTTAGGTGGTGCCCAAGGTCAGGCAACAGATATCGAAATCCAAGCCAAGGAGATCTTGCGCCTGAGAGAAAAACTCAATACTATATTGGTTAAACATACCGGACAGCCATTGGAAGTCATAGAGCGTGATACCGAGCGTGACTTCTACATGGACGGCGAGGCTGCGATGGACTATGGATTAGTTGACCACGTCCTTAATCCAGAAGAATCAGTGGAAGACGCAGCGAAAGAGAAAGAGGGTTCATAGTTCATGCCAGGACGAGATCAGGCTCAGCCTGAATCACGGCGGTGTTCATTCTGCAATCGGAACGATGCAGATGTTCAGAGGCTCATTGCGGGTCCTGAGGGTGTATTCATTTGCAATGAATGCGTGGATCTCTGTCGGGACATTTTGGATGGTGAAGCGCCTCGTGCGCCTTATGCTGGCCTGACCTCCTCCGGCCGTCCATCTCTCTCCCCACAAGAAATTTACACCAACCTTGAGGAATATGTCGTCGGGCAAGAATACTCTAAACGAGTACTCTCCGTCGCCGTATACAACCATTACAAACGCATAGCAAACCGCGGCAGCTCAAACGTCGAGCTTGATAAGAGCAATATCCTGCTCATCGGCCCTACAGGATGCGGCAAGACTCTACTCGCCCAAACCCTCGCCAAGAGCCTGGATGTGCCATTCTGTATCGCTGACGCCACAGCATTGACAGAGGCCGGTTACGTCGGGGAAGATGTTGAAAACATCCTTTTACGGTTACTCCAAGCGGCGGATTTCAATATTCCTCGGGCGGAGCGCGGTATTGTCTATATCGATGAGATCGATAAGACAGCCAGAAAATCCGGAGATAATCCTAGCATCACACGTGATGTATCTGGCGAAGGTGTGCAACAGGCTCTTCTCAAGATTATCGAGGGAGCTTCTGTCAACGTGCCACCTCAAGGGGGTAGGAAACATCCTCAACAGGAATTCATCCAGGTACAAACAAGAGATATCCTCTTCATTTGTGGTGGGACTTATGATGGATTGGCCGACATCGTCTCTGAGCGTCTAGGCAGACGTGGCCTGGGATTCCCAGGAACCATTGAAGAGTTAAGAGCCCAGAGGATGGATGACGCCGAACTCCTACGTCACCTCAGCCCAGACGACCTCATGCGCTTTGGGATGATTCCGGAGTTGGTTGGTCGCCTTCCAGTGACTGCAAGTTTAGAACCACTCGACTTTGATGCACTTCGCGCGATCCTCACCGAACCGAAGAACGCACTCGTTCGGCAATATGAACGCCTCTTCGAAATGGATCAGGTCGAGTTAGTCTTTACTGAAGATGCGCTCAACGCTGCAGCTGAATTAGCCATGGAACGAGAAACGGGTGCACGAGGCCTTCGTTCCATCATCGAAGGCGCTCTGCTCGATGTGATGTACGAAATCCCCTCGAGACCAGAAGTGCGGAAGGTGATTGTGGATGAGGATGTCATTAGGAACAACCTCCATCCCGCAATCCTGGATGCGAACGATGCGCCGCTACAATTTACTGACGAGCTACCCGACGCAGCATAATTCTGTCTCCATAACTCATAATTCAGGATATTCCCATGCCCACATACAGCACGTTCTCGATTGTCGCCTATGATCCAAGTGAAATCGCCTGGGGCATCGCAGTAGCATCCAAATTCCCTGCCGTTGGCGCTGTTGTTCCATGGGCCAGGGCTGGTGCTGGTGCCGTCGCGACACAATCCTACGCGAATACTACTTACGGACCCATTGGCCTCGACTTGATGCAAGAGGGCCTCTCTGCAGAAGAAGCGCTAAGACAACTGACCGAGAAGGATGATGAACGAGATCAGAGGCAGGCGGGCATGGTGGACGCAAATGGAAATCCTGCCACTTTCACAGGAGAGAAATGCCTGGACTGGGCTGGCGGTGAAACTGGCAAGAATTTCGCAGTTCAAGGGAACATTTTAACGGGACCGGAAACCATCCATGCCATGATGGAAGGATACATTAAAACCCAGGGTGATCTTGCCGATCGGCTACTCGCCGCGCTCTTTGCAGGAGATCGCGCCGGTGGCGATAGCCGAGGCAGACAGAGCGCTTCAATATTAGTCGTTAAACACGAGGCTGGTTACGGCGGATTCAATGACCGATGGATGGATTATCGTGTCGATGACCATGAAGACCCAGTTCCACAACTCTTCGATCTCATCGAGATGCACCGCCTTTACTTCGGAGAGAGCTCCGAAGAGGATCGCATTCAAATCACCGGAGATGTCGCGATACAACTCCAGACTATTGCCCAAGCGCAAGGTTATTACCAAGGGTCGATCAATGGTGAATACGACGAAGCCACACGCAGCGCTCTGCGATCATTCATCGGAAATGAAAACTTCGAAGAACGTATCGATTTTGAAGAAGGCATCATCGATAAACCCGTTCTCGATTTTCTCCTTAAACGCTTCTCCAATTAATCACGGATTCCTGTCCACTCGCACTGGATAGGTTGCCGGTTATTTAATTTTGGCATAATACTTCAACTTGTTTCCTCCCAAGGTAGAAACTAGTCTGGATCAATGCAGATCCCCTTAGCCAACTTCATCTACAGGTTAGAATCAATCACCGAGCAATCAATGGTATATTCATGGGATTGAGGGCATAGAGAGTGGGTCCGTCAATTCACCGGAATTCTCATAAGGCGTCAACCAGGGATCACCACGTGGTGGTTTTGGAGCGGCGGAAGTATTAAATCGCAGGAGTTGAAATGAATGCAGCCAACCGAAACGGAAAAAACGTTGCAGCATTGATTATTGATCTCGATGGAGTCATTTGGCGTGGTGACCTCCTTCTTCCTGGAGTGAACCAGTTTATCGAGACAATGCGCAATCGCTCAATCCCATACCTCTTCGCAACGAACAATGCAACTGCCACACCGCAAGGTTTCTGTGAAAAATCTCGCATCCTGGGCTTAGACATGAAGCCTGAGGAAGTAATTACCTCCTCAGATGCGACGGCTTCGATCCTAAGTGAGAAATTACCATCTGGAGCTATTGTGTACGTCATCGGCGAGCAAGGCATCAGACAAGCGCTGCAGGAAGCATCATTCCATATCACCCATAGCGCCGACAAAGCCCAAGCTGTTGTCGTTGGTCTTGACCGTGATGTGAACTGGGAGAAACTAGCGGAGGCCGCTTATGCAATCAATAATGGAGCACTTTTTATTGGGACCAATCCGGACCACTCCATTCCCACAGAGCGAGGGATGGCACCCGGAAATGGAGCTCTCCTCCGTGCGCTTGAAGTGACAACTGGTGTCTCACCATTCGTCGTAGGCAAGCCTCAACCTTACCTTTACCTAGAAGCCTTGGAAAGGCTTGGATCGCCTGCGGAAAAAACCTTGGTCCTCGGTGATCGATTGGATACAGACATCCTGGGGGGCATTCGAGCTGGTACTCCCACTGCACTCGTGCTTACAGGCGCGACAACACGCGAAGATCTACCGGAATCAAAAATCAAGCCCGATTTCCTTTTTAATGACCTCGATGATCTCGTTCACCAATTATGGGGAGCGGCATCATGATTGATAAACGCATCATATATGACCTCTCATTCGATGAAATGTCCAATTATGTTGAAGCCATGGGAGAGTCTGCTTTCCGCAGCCGCCAAATTTGGGAGGGAATTTACAAACATCTAGTAGATGTTCCAGATCAAATGAGCAATCTACCGAAGATGTTAAGGCAAGAACTGGAGAAGGAATTCGCATTCAATTCATTCCAGCCGATTGTTCACCTCATATCGGAGGATGGCTTTACAGAGAAAGCACTCTTACAACTGAATGATGGACATGAGATTGAGACCGTTCTGATGCGCTACGATCGGCGGAGGACCGCATGTATTTCAACTCAATCTGGCTGTGCCATTGGGTGCAGCTTCTGCGCCACGGGTCAGATGGGTTTCGGGCGAAATCTTTCGTCCGGAGAGATTATCGACCAAGTTCTCTACATCTCTCGCCGCCTTTCTCAGCAAGATGAAAGGTTATCAAACATCGTCCTCATGGGAATGGGTGAACCATTCCACAATTACGACGCTACGATGGATGCAATCGATCGGATTACAGATTCAAGGGGATTTGGGTTCGGCGCGAGGAGGATCACCATCTCCACAGTAGGTCTTGTGCCCATGATCAAACGCTTCACGACCGAAGAAAGTCAAGTAAATTTAGCCGTGTCACTTCATGGTTCAACGAATGAGGTACGCGATCAACTTGTACCCATCAACAAGCAATACCCGCTTGAACAGTTGATCCCCGCTTGTCGGGATTACGTTGATCAAACGAACCGGCGAGTTACCTTTGAATGGGCTTTGATCTCAAATGTGAACGATGGGATCGAACAGGCCGAGGAGCTTGCGCGTTTAGTCCAAGGGATTATTTGCCACGTCAACATCATCCGCTTAAATCCGACGAATGGATATGACGCTGCAGCCCCTTCCCGTAAAAAGGCTTCTGCATTCCGGGATATCCTGGTTTCGAATGGAATCCCTTGTACCATTCGCGTCCGACGCGGGATCGACATACATGCCGGTTGTGGGCAATTAGCAGGTCATAAATCCTGCTGACCCAAAGGAATTTCATCATTTCCTACATCCCCTTTTCCAAGATATACCCTATTGAACCACCAGATGAACCTTGCGAAGGTTTATGCGAACCGGAGGTTCGTTAACCGAAGGTTCGCCAACCTTCGCAAGGTTCAGAAAGAGCGAAGCATTCGCTATATATCAATAATCAATTCAAAATCACGTTCAGGCGAATGCTTCGACCCTACACCTCCCGGATGGGATTTGCATTTTGTTAGTAAGGACCCATGCCCGGTAACCCCCCTGGGATCTGAATTGTGAGATAGTTGAAACCCGACGGCTCGCCTTTGGGCACCGGCGTAGTCGGTGCCACTGGAAGGATTCCCCCTTCTCCACCAAAAGAATCCAGCTCAGCGAGGCACTTAGACCATCCAAAGGATCGAGCAAACCCGTGGGATACCAAGGAGCAAGGATATCGTATCCTCGCTCCATTCACTCACTATCGAATATTCTGTCTACTTAGAGCCTAATCGATCCGCTGCAGAAAGAGACTATAAGCATTTCTTTCCGCTGTCCAGCCGCTTGCATCGGACACAAGAGACTGGACATGCCACCAGACCATCAGGTCAGAACACACCGGACCATCAACAATTTCAACAACATCGCCTGGCTCGATCATACCAAGCGGATTTCCATTAAAACCCGCCTCTGACCTTAAACGGATCGATGCCGACATTCCCTCAGCGATGGTGGCTTGTCTGCCCAACTCCAATTGGGAGGGTGGTCCCTCTTCGCATGGCTGCCATGAGCCCTGAATGCCGCCACCGACTGGATTACTTACCGGAGTCGGAGTCCACGCAGGAGGTAACTTGATCGTGCCATCGTTCCCCTCTCCGGCTTGTGGTAGGAATTGGCTCTCAACAACGGAGCACCCAACAAGCAGTAAAGCTAGACAAAGAACTATAGATGTTCGAAGCCTATTCATGTTTGACTTTCTCCTTATGAGAAGGCTCCCCTGTAATCGGAAAAGACGTCAACTTAAGTGTGCAGAATAGGACATACCTTCTAACTATCAAACTTTGAGAGACGTCCACATAGGATGAATAAATGTAAAGGGACAATCAATCCAACAAAATCAAGTCTAACGTTATCCATCGCATACATTTTACCGGACGAGTATATGCCTCTCAAATGGAACTTTTGGCCCATATACAATAATAAATGTAATAACCATGTAATCTGCAATATTTATTGCCGATGCAAATTTCACCCCTTCTAAGTGTTAATAAACGAAGTTAGGTGGAATTCATGATGTGCTGTTTGCCATATGTGGATTGGCCTACGCCTAACAGTCCAAGAACCTTCGCTATCACAGTAGGAGGATAATACAACGCCCATGACATGCAGGTATTCCACCAATGATGACGCTGAAGTTGATTCCTTGTCAATTGCTATTGGGAAAGGTATCATTGGACAAATGACCAATCAGCAAGTGATCGCAGCTTCTATCCTGGCAGCTGATTTTGTACGCTTAGGAGAGGAGATTAAAAAAGCCGAGGCAGGTGGAACCGATTGGATCCACGTTGACGTTATGGACGGCCATTTTGTGCCGAATCTTACCATGGGGCCGATGATCGTGGAAGCATGCAAGAGGGCAACGGACCTTCCACTCGACGTTCATCTGATGGTTGAAGAACCGGAACGATTGCTTTCGGATTTTGCAGATGCTGGTGCATCAGGCCTGACGGTTCATGTAGAAGTAAGCCACCACCTCAATCAGACACTTAATACGATCAAGGGTCTTGGTTTGAGGGCGGGAGTCGCCTTAAATCCATCAACACCCCTAAGTACGATTTCTGAAGTTGTCGACATAGCTGACCTAGTGTTGGTGATGACTGTGAATCCGGGGTATGGCGGACAAACTTTGATCGAATCAACGCTTAACAAGGTAAGCCAGCTTCGGGAGTTGTGTGAGTCGACGCCTTCTTGCAAAATCCTTATCGAAGTTGATGGAGGCATAAACTCAGAGACTGCTTATCGGGCTTCTCAAGCGGGGGCGAACGTCTTTGTCGCAGGAAACGCAGTTTTCAATCACCCTTCCGGCGCAAAAGCAGGTGTCCAGGCGATCCGAGAAGCCCTCAATCCGTAGATCCGTAGCCAGGGTCTTCAACAAAAGACGTTTCAGCAAAAGGATTTTTGATCACTTGCTCGAACGGAGGAAAGAAAAAAGGTCGCTATTGAGCGACCAGGCACAGAGATTTCATTGTGAGCAGAAACACTTCAAACGCGGGCAAGCCGTTTAATGCACTTAGCGCAAAGGGTTTTTTGAACCCAGCGACCCTCTTCCATAACGCGTACGCGTTGTAGGTTCGGACGAAACTTTCGCTTCGTAGCCTTCATTGAGAAACTCCGGCTCTGCCCAAACTTCGTGGTTTTGCCACAGTTTGCACATTTAGCCATAAGTGAAGGATCCTTTCAACATATGAATTACTCAAGCGGACGAAATCATACCACAGGTTACTACAACCATCAATCCGTCCCATTGTTATCTGGAGGAAATTTGCAATGACCCGAGAAATAACGTCGCTCGGTCGAATCATGATCTCACCGAAGGCGATGGCTACTATCGCCGCACTGGCTGCGCTTCAATCCTACGGTGTCGTTGGTTTGACTTCTAAGAATTTTGTAGATGGTATCGCAGATAAATTAGCACCAGATCCAAGACATGGCGTGGAGGTAAATGAACAGGCGGGTGAGATTACAGTCGATCTTTTTATCGTCGTTGAGTATGGCACTCGTATCGCATCTGTCGCAACGAGTGTTGCTAATGCGGTGCAGTATCAAATTGAACGCGCCGTAGGCCTGCCAGTAACTGAGGTTAATGTCCACGTTCAAGGACTACGAATCAGCAATATGGACTAGGAGGATCGGGGACCATTGATGAGTGAGCCCTATCCCGCTATTGAAAGCGAGACACGTGCACGTCTGATCGAGCGGTACCAGACCATTGACGGGCGCGCGATGCGTCGTTTAACAGAAGCGGCTCTGCAATGGTTGCGGACAAACCAAGAGATCGTCAACTCACTCAATGTCTTTCCTGTGCCCGATGGAGATACAGGTACAAATATGGTCCTCACTATGCAGGCAGCCTGGGATGAGATCGCCTCACAAGGTGAACGCTCTATTGGCAAGCTGGCAAAGTCCATTGCTCATGGCGCATTGATGGGAGCAAGAGGAAACTCTGGTGTTATCCTCTCACAATTATGGCGCGGTTTCGCCCGCACCTTGGATGATCACCCCGTCATGGATGTGGAACTGTTCGTAGAATCCCTGGCTGAAGCTCGAGAAACCGCCTACAAAGGTGTCGTTCGACCCGTCGAAGGAACCATACTTACAGTTTCCAGTGACATCGCTATCGCGGCTAAGGAGGCTATGCAAAACGGAGCTTCTTCCTTTCTTGAAATTCTCGAGATTGTGGTCAAGGCTGCAGATGAATCTGTCCAACGGACACCTGACCTGCTCCCGGTTCTGAAGGAAGCCGGCGTGGTGGATTCGGGCGGACTGGGCTTGTACTTCATTCTTGACGGTATGCTGCGCGCCGTTTATCGCCTCCCCCTTGATCAGGCTTTGGCAACTGTGGTTCCACTGAGTGAACTTAAACTAGATGACGCGATGGATTCCATCGAGCCCGGCCAGGATTGGGAAGTGGTGATCGATTTCAGACCGAGAGGTGAACTTGACTTAAAGGGCTTCTACGAAAAACTTGAGAAAATGGGTACTTCCATTCAGATGGGAGAAGGCGACGGAATCTACCGGATGCATATCCATGTGCCAGACACAAAAGAGTTCGAGCCCATTGAATGTACGCGAAAGCTCGGCACCATCACCAACATCTCTATCGAAAACCTAATGATTCAGGTCGAGGATCAAGCCCAGCATCCTGCAGGAGCCCACCCACGATTAGCAACCGTTGAAGCTGGTGAGATTGCAGCAATCATCGTATCCCCAGGACCTGGTATATCGAATGTCTTCGCCAGTTTGGGCGCAGCTGCTATTGTTGAAGGTGGTCAAACGATGAATCCTAGCACGCGCGAGATTCTCGACGCTATCGACAGTTTACCAACCGATAAGATCGTCATCCTTCCCAATAATAAAAACATATACATGGCTGCCTGCCAAGCCACTGAATTAACCGTGAAAGACGCCGTTGTGATCCCATCGGTTTCCATTCCGCAGGGCGTATCAGCATTGCTAGCTCTCGAACCCGATAAAGACCTTGAGTATACACAGAAAGCCATGACAAGAGCTCTTGAAGATATCCAATTCGGCGAATTGACCGTAGCTACTCGATCTGTGACGATCGATGATGTGGTTGTCCAGGAAGGACAGGTCATCGGTTTACTTAATGGGCGCCTCGCTGTCTCTGGCGATGACTTAAGCGACTCCCTCATCGGGTTGTTGACCATCGGGAAGGTCGAGGAGGCTGAGCTGGTAACCCTGTACTCCGGAGTAGACCTTCCAATGATACAAGCGAACCAGATTGCAGATCGGGTCCAAGAAATTTGGCCTGGCATTGAAGTTGAGTTAGTTGAAGGCGGTCAGCCACACTATCAAATCATCTTCTCCATTGAATAATCATGACACCAATACGAATTGTCACTGACAGCACTGCACGTTTCACAACACGTGGCTTCTTAGAACGCTACCCAGTCTCCGTGGTGCCGCTAACAGTACGACGTGGGACATACACTGTTGTCGAGACGGAACAGATGGATCGTGGCGCAACAGATCCGCTATTCTCGAGTCGTGACTCGCTGCCCATTGCGGAGCCACCTTCTCAAGAGACCATTGCACAGGTTTACTCGATATTACGGGATGAAACTGACCAAATCCTATCGCTTCACACATCCCCCCAGATTAATCCTGTCATCTCAAACGCAATCTCTGCAAGCCAACGCTTTCTCGGTCGATGCGACATCCAAGTAATCGATTCACAGACCTTTTCTGTCGGATTGGGACTTCTCGTCCAAGCTGCCGCTGAAACAGCTATTGAGGGGGCGGATTTTGAAACCCTGATCCGCGTCGTTCGTGGGATGATCCCAAGACTCTACATGATCTTCGCCGTAGACGACATGGCGTACCTCGAACACAATGGTCTCGTTAACCGCTCCCAAGCCATCCTTGGGAATATGCTGGGGATCATAGCACTGCTGACTATTGAAGATGGCAAAATCATCCCCATGGAAAAAGTTCGGACACGCACTCGTGCCATGGAGAAAATGATTGAATTTGCTTCAGAGTTTGCATCGGTCGATCATATCGCCATCCTGCATAACGATGGCTACAACACTGATGAATGCCGTATTCTGAAGGATCGAATGCATAGCCTCTATCGTGGAGTTCCGATCACCATCACTGAGTACGGACCATCTGTCTCGACTTATGTTGGGCCAAGGAGTATTGGTGTAGTGGTGTTAGAATCGGAAGAAGAAGTATGAGTGAAAGGAATCTCTCTACGGTGGCCGTCGTAACCGACAGCACCGCAGACATTCCCAAGGAAACTCAAGAGGAGCTTCAAATATCCGTCGTCCCCGCCCTGGTCATGCTTAATGGAGATTCTTATCTCGACGGTATCGAACTCTCACGGTCCGAGTTCTATTCCCGACTACCCGAATTTTCAACCCCACCGAGCACAGCCGCACCTTCGATGCAAACATTCGAGGATACCTATGAACGTCTACTCTCAAAGGGATTTGAAAAGGTGGTTTCCATCCACCTTCCAAGCACCTTGAGCGCGATCCTAGATGTAGCTACTCAGGCAGCTATATCCTTTGGAGATCGAGTGCATCCATTTGATAGCGGACAGGTTTCACTTGGGATGGGATTCCAGGTTATCGAATCGGCATTGGAAGCTATTAAGGGTGCAAGCCTTCATGATGTCATGGATGTGGCGAAGCGGACTCGAGAAAACGTGCGTTTAATCGCCCTGATTGACAGTCTCGAATATCTGAAACGTAGCGGGCGTGTCGGTTGGTTAAGCGCCGGATTGGGAGATTTCCTTCATATAAAAATCCTCCTAGAGCTTTCCGATGGCGAGGTCAACCGACTTGGACAAGTTCGCACTCGCAGCAGAGCAAAAACCCAACTACGCGAAATAGCAGAGACCTGGGGAGCTCTCGATCGGTTGGCAGTCGCACACTCCGCGGTTCCAGAAGAGGCTGAAGATTTGGCAACTAACATTGCAGACTTTTGCCCTACACCACCATTAGTAATCGAGGTTACAACTGCTATCGGGGCCCATATCGGACCTGGCGCATTGGGAATCATTGGGCTGAAGCAAGCATCCTAGTATATGATGATCGAATATAGTAAAAATTGGTTAAATGATGAATAAAGCGATTGAGAAACTAGCGAAATTTTTGCGGCTTGAAGCTGATAGGGGATATGACAACCGTGCAGTGTTTGGTGGTCTGCAGAATATGTTAGAACCATGGGAAGAAGAGGCTCGGGACTCTGAGGTGCCCGAACAGATTATCCAGGTCGTAATTTCTCGCCTTCGCGACTATCCAAAGCTTTCACCCCAATCGCGACAAGATGCCCTTAATGGGCTTTGGATCCGGTTATCCAAGAAATACCCAGAACTTGAAAGGGAGACTTTAGGCACATCCCCTACCCCTCTAGCTGAAGAGAGTGCTGAGGAGGCCATAGAGGCAGATGGTGAGCCTACTACAACACCGACAACTGCGGTTGAAGAACCTGTCATGGCCCAAGAAGCCAAGCCGATCACAAGTGTCGAAACCGCCCCTGCCCGGGAAACTCCCTCTCCCCCACCTCCTAGCAAGCCTGTTGAAACTCCACTCGCGTTGGAGGCCCCACTGACGACACTCCCCGGTGTTGGACCAAAAACCGCGAAGACACTTAAGAAGCTAGACCTTGAGAGCCTCGGTGACTTGCTATGGCATCTTCCTCGACGCTACGATGATTATTCGCAACTCAAAACCATCAATCGCCTGTGGTATGGAGAGGATATTACGGTAATCGGTACTGTTGAAGACATCACCGTACGCACCGTCCGCAACGGTCGAATGAAATTGGTCGAAGCAGTCATTGGGGATGGTACGGGATCGTTGAAGGTAACCTGGTTCAATCAACCCTGGATTGCGGATAAATTAAAGCCTGGACGCGGAGTGGTCTTATCAGGGAAGGTCGATCAATACCTTGGGCGCCTCACAATGAATAGTCCAGAATGGGAGCCGCTCGAACGAATCCAGCTTCATACGAATCGCATTGTACCAGTCTACCCTCTTACCGCTGGAGTAACCGGGAAATGGCTGCGGCGTGTGATCAACTCGGTAGTAACGCGCTATGCGAATCGTGTGCCTGATCCAATCCCGTCCAGTGTTTTAGAATCCGAAGAACTCGTCCCCTTAGGTATCGCCCTTCAGCAGATCCATTTTCCAGACAACTGGGAATCTCTCGAGAGTTCTCAGAACCGCATTGCATTCGATGAAATGTTCCTCCTGCAATTGGGCGTATTGCGTCAAAAGCGCGACTGGCAGGAACTCAAGACCAAACGTCTTCCTTCTGAGCAAGCACAGATCGATCGTTTCCTGGCCGCATTACCTTTTAAACTAACCGACGCGCAGAAAAAAGCACTAGGCATGGTCCGGACAGATCTCGAAAGTGACCAGCCGATGAACCGCCTTCTGCAAGGCGATGTAGGTTCCGGGAAAACAGTCATAGCTGCGGCAGCAATCACAATTACCGCCGCAAACGATGCCCAATCTGCATTCCTTGCACCGACGAGCATCTTAGCAGAACAGCACTACAACACCTTGTTGACCCTCCTCCCTGAAGGAGCCGGGATATCTCCCACTGCAATCCGATTGTTGCTTGGAGCAACTCCTAATGCAGAGAAAGAGGAAATCAGGCAAGGCCTGAGTGATGGAACCATCAAGATTGTAATTGGCACGCATGCGCTTTTGGAAGACCCAATCGAATTCAAACAGCTTGGGCTTGCGGTGATCGACGAACAACATCGTTTTGGTGTCAACCAACGGGCTCTGCTTAGGGCGAAGGGACACAATCCCAATCTGTTGGTGATGACTGCAACTCCAATACCCAGATCCCTAGCCCTTACAATTTATGGAGACTTGGACCTTGCCATCATCGACGAGATGCCTCCTGGACGGAAACCTGTGGAAACCATGGTCCTTATGCCATTCGAGCGAACGCGTGCATACCAGTTCATCCAAAGTCATCTTGAGAATAGTGAGCAGGCATTCATCATCTATCCGCTTGTTGAGGAATCAGAGAAAATTGAGGCCAAAGCAGCTGTGGATGAATTTGAACGGCTACAATCCGAGGTCTTTCAGAATTATTCGGTAGGCTTGCTTCATGGCAGGATGAAACAGGATGAGAAGGAAGAAGTAATGCAAGGATTCCGATCCGGTCAGTACGATATCCTTGTTTCCACTTCGGTCGTCGAGGTTGGAGTTGATATACCCAATGCTACCGTTATGCTTATTGAAGGCGCCAACCGTTTTGGCCTAGCTCAACTACATCAATTCCGAGGGCGCGTTGGGCGAGACGAAAGTCTTGCATACTGCTTACTCATCCCAGATACTACCGATAATGCAGATAACGAGCGCCTGAAAGCAATGGAATCAACTCAGGATGGTTTCGAACTCGCTGAAATTGACCTCAACCACCGAGGACCTGGTGATTTCTTAGGAACACGCCAATCTGGTTTCGCTGAATTACGGATGGCTCGCATAACCGACATACACCTCATCGAGAAAGCGCGTGAGGCTGCGAAAGGTATCTTTGCAAAGGACCCAGACCTTATGTCACCCGAACATCAAGCTCTAGCAGAAGTCATGCTCCGCTTTTGGACAGGCGGGAGGGGAGAGATTAGTTAATGATACGAGCTGTATTCCCAGGAACCTTCGATCCAATTCATTACGGCCACATAGATATTGCTCGGCGAGCCGTCCGTCTCTTTGACGAACTTGTCGTCGCAGTCTATGATAAACCCCTTAAGTCACTCCTATTCTCACCTCAGGAACGTCTGGACCTAGCAAAGGAAGCCTTCGCCGAGGATGAGAGAATTCGAGTTGAATTATTCAGCGGACTGACCGTCAATTTCTGCAGGGAGATTGAAGGCCAAGTTATTGTTCGAGGTTTACGCGTGTTCTCAGACTTTGAGCATGAGTTCCGGATGGCACTTGCAAACCACAGGCTTGATCCAGAAATTGATGTCATCGCATTGATTACGAGTGAAGAGCATAGCTTCCTTACAGGTTCAACCGTCAAGGAAATTGCCTCACTTGGTGGTGACGTGAGCAGTTTGGTGCCAGAACACGTTTCAATCGCATTGGATAAACGCTTTTCTCAACTTAGTGACGAAGCCATTGGCGGCCTTTCTATGAATTCGCTTCGTGATTGAGACGCATTCCTCTTACTACCCTTAATGAAAGAGGAGAAGGAATACACCTAGGAATTAATAATAGTTGCTATAAACTCTTTTTCGGTGTAGTCTTCGGTCTGAACCTTGCAACGTCATGGATAAATCAATGCAACCGGCAGATGAGCCCGGAGGAACGCATGGATATCCTTCATCTTGTCGATCGATTAGAAGAACTTTTTAATGAAAGTCGTCCAATCCCGCTCACTCACAACGTAATTGTTGACGAAGATCGCTTTCTCGAGATCATCGATCAGATGAGAATTTCTATTCCCGAGGAAGTGAAAAGAGCTCAACAGTTGGAAACCCAGAGGGATCGCGTCCTGGCACAGGCGCAGGAAGAAGCGAACAGGACCATTGCGCTTGCTCAGCAAAAGGGTGAAGAGCTCATCCATCGTGACTCAATTGTCCAGGCAGGTCAGGCACGTGCAGAACAGATCATCGATCAGGCGAGAATTGATGCTGAGGTCATCCGAAAAGATGCCGATGACTATGTGATTGAAGTACTGGGCACACTCGAAGAGGAATTAACCAGGCTTCTCACTCAAGCCCGAAATGGGATTGCCAAATTAACCGCCGAGCGCCAAGCTGCTACACAAGCCTTTGATGCTACTGAAGTCCCAGAATCCCCCGTTGGTGAGGAGACTTAGAAAACGGCCTCTCACTCTATATTAAACAAGGTAAGATGACGGGTAATCACTAATCACCCGTCATTGCAGACAAAATCCCTTGTCAGTGGAAAAGATTGTCGCTGAAATTGGTAGAGGTGTACCTCCTCTACTATTTCATGAGCCCATTACATGGATCTTGACGCACTCAGAAACCTTTGGTCGGGTTTAATCTGCGCTCTCTGCTTCCTTGACTTCTTCTGCATCAGCAGAGTCTAAAATCCCGGAATGCAGGACAGCCGCTTCAATGAAGTTGCGAAAGAGTGGATGAGGCCGATTTGGCCTCGATAAGAACTCGGGATGGAATTGGCAGCCCAACATGTACGGATGGTCTTTCATTTCCGCAATCTCTACCAGACGATAATCCGGTGAAAGGCCGGAAAAAACCATGCCATGTTCTCCCAGAATCTCCCTGTACGTGTTATTGAACTCGAAGCGATGTCGGTGCCGCTCTTCCACAAGCTTTTCTTCGTAGGCATCTCCTGCCTTCGTTCCATCGATGAGCTGACACGGATAAAGACCCAACCTCATGGTTCCGCCCATATCATCGACACTCCGCTGTTCAGGCAGAAGGTCAATAACCGGATGCGGTGTGCTTCGATTGAACTCTGTTGAATTAACGTCCTCAGAACCTAACACATGTCTACCAAACTCAATCACCATAACCTGCATTCCAAGGCAAAGGCCGAGATATGGAACGTTATTCAGACGTGCAAAGCGCGCAGCGTCAATCTTCCCTTCGATTCCCCTCGATCCAAATCCTCCAGGGACGATAATTCCGTGACAGTTCTTCAGTTCCTCCCAGCCCTTCTCCTTCTCCAACTCTGTTGAATGTATCCAGAGGATGTCCGCTTCGATGCCCAGTGCCAAAGCTGCATGGCGGACAGCTTCTCGTACGCTCATATATGCGTCTTGCAACTCAACGTATTTCCCTACTAGCGCGATCTGAATCTTTGGCCGAGTGCGTTTTTCCTCGGCGACGAGTTGTTCCCACTCCGACCAATTCGGTTTCTTTTTTGCCTCAAGGCCCATCTTCTCAAGAATAAACTCCCCAAGACCCACATTCTCCAACAGTAATGGAACCTCATAGAGCACAGGCGTCGTAGTCAATGGGATGACGGCCCTTCTTTCCACGTCACAAAACAGTGCGATTTTCTCCCGTAGTTCTTCACCAATTGGGTGATCGGAACGAGCTATGATAACATCAGGCGAAATACCGATAGAGCGCAGCTCGCGGACTGAATGCTGTGTCGGTTTCGTCTTGATCTCACCGGTTGCCCCAATGTAAGGAAGCCAAGTTACGTGGATGTATAAGGTATTTTCCCTACCGAGATCCGTCCTCATTTGGCGAAGTGATTCAAGAAAAGGGAGAGATTCAATATCGCCAACAGTACCACCGATTTCCACGAGCACGACATCTGCTCGTGTGGCAAGAGGGACCATCCGGATCCTACGTTTGATTTCATTTGTGATATGAGGAATTACTTGAATCGTCCCACCAAGGAAATCGCCGTGCCGCTCCTGTGCAATAACATGGGAGTAGATCTGACCTGTAGTCACATTACAAACCTGGCTTAGGCTCGTATCAATAAATCGTTCATAATGTCCCAGGTCCAGATCCGTTTCAGATCCGTCATCCAGGACAAATACTTCACCATGCTGATACGGGCTCATGGTCCCAGGATCGACATTAATGTATGGATCTAGTTTTTGGATGGCAGGATTTAACCCCCGCTCTTTCAACAACTTACCGATCGCAGCAGCGGTTACCCCTTTCCCCACCGAACTCACAACACCGCCGGTAAGGAATACGTATTTAGTCATCCGACGCCTCCAGCATAGACTGATCCATTAACGGAGCGGTGGGGAGGGCAATCTCTCCGCTCCTCCCCACCGGTATCATCATCCAATTTGCTATGGAGTAGTTTTATTCTCATATCACCCAACAAGCTTAATCAAGTCTTCAGATGCTCGACGCATCTCTAAAAAGATCAATCCTAGTTTAGCATTTTCTCTCGCTAATACAGTGAGGACTGCATCACTTCCAACAGAAACGAGAAGAACGTATCCTCGACCGCCGTGGATGTAAATTTCCTCCAATAATCCGCGCCCCAGCTCGCCTGCAATTCTTTCACCCAAGCTCAACATTGCAGCAGACATTGCTGAAATGCGTTCTTCATCGGATCCTGAGGGGAGTGAAGAAGCGATGACCAATCCGTCGATGCTTACTACTGCTGAAGCTTCCACATCAGGAGTACTGGCCTGTAGATCCCTCAGCAGCTCCATCATGAGCTCGGTTCGGCTTTTTTCCATCAGCCGATCCCCCTTCTATCCACAGCCTGGTCCAGTCTACCATAGCCACCTATGCGCAGCAAGGATTCATCAACATTCATAACCAAGATTTCATTAAGGTGTGATTCTCGAATAATCTAAGACCGAGAAACAAACCTTTCTCATTCATCTTCGAGAAGGCACCATTCTGAAGTACAAATATGGATCCATTACGAATGAAGCACTCAACCACTGGTCATAACAAAGTCCACAAAGCATTGAAGCATTGAATCCAATAGCCTGGCGAGTCTGTGAAATCTTGATAGGCCTGGGAAATTACATAAGAAAATCATTAGAAACCTCGTCTAATAATTGACAAAACTTCAACATTCACATAAAATGGGGGAACTTACTCCGAATAATTGGTCTTTTTCTTTTTATAAATTTTATGATAAATGCTGTCTATAATATCATAATAGCTCGGGCACAGGGCAGAAGATGGAAAAAACAATGCGATCCAACAAAACGCAAAAATCGAAAAACAGAAAGGTAACCAAGCGTAAAACTGAAAACAGTTCTTCCACTGAGGCACAGAAGTCTCACCAGTTGGATATAAGCGATGGGATTGTCCCACTACAAAGTCTCCTCGAAAGGTCAAACTCTGAGTACGAGGATGAAACCAATCCCATTTATGATTCATTCCCAAATATCGATGATGAAGCAGTCGACTGGACAGTCCAAGATTCAAACCCGGAAAATGAAAGAGCATCTGCTCAAATTGAAGAGGATTTTGAGGCTGAGGGGGCATTTGAACGAGACGCTGGTCGCAATTACTATGTCGGTGATCCTGACCCGAATGACGCTGTAGCGCTCTATCTTAAGGAGGTCAGTAAAGTACCACTCCTTAGCCACGAAGAAGAGATTGCACTATCAAAGCGAATAGAAGCTGGGCGAGCAGCCCGTGCCAAACTTGCAGAAGGTCGAACCTCGAAGGAACAATCGAAGAAGCTTCGCGGGGTAGTTGAGGATGGATGGGCAGCGAGAGAACACCTCATCACCGCGAACTTCCGACTTGTCATCAGTGTGGCAAAGAAATATGTCGGACGCGGCGTACCTTTTCTGGACCTTATCCAGGATGGCAACATCGGACTGATTCGCGCGACAAAGAAATTCGATTATCGCAGAGGCTACCGCTTTTCAACCTACGCAACATGGTGGATCCGCCAAGCGGTATCCCGAGCCGTTGCGGATCACGGACGGACAATCAGGGTTCCAGTCCACATGGGCGACCAGATCAATCGACTGCGACGACTAACCCATAACCTGACCCAAAACCTCGGCCGCGAACCCACAATTGAAGAGCTTGCACAAGCTATGGATGTGACACCTAAGAAGATTGAAGAACTCATCCGGGTTGCACAACGCCCCCTCTCACTGGAACTACCTGCTGACGATCAGGAAGACAACGAACTCGCCGACTATACCCCAGATACGATCATTCCTGCACCCGTTGAGAAGGTCGACGAGAAGATTATGAAGGAACACCTCCATAGGATTCTGGAAACGCTTCCTCCACGAGAAACTCATATCCTGAAGTTACGCTATGGATTAGCTGATGGCAAAAGCCATACGCTGGGCGAGGTGGGACGAAAGTTAGGCGTGACTAGGGAGCGAGTTCGGCAGATTGAAGCACAAGCTCTTCGCAGATTACGCCAACCCAAACTCCAAAGGGAATTGCAGGATTACCTGCAGACTTGATAGCCACATCACGTAGCCAAACAGTCAACAACCATCGCTCCTAAAAGGAGCGATGGTTTCATTTCCACAAATCGATCACCGATATAATCATTGCATAAAAAGACCTCTGATGGAGGTTTCTTTTTGATTATCCAGTTGTTCCTTCAAAACACTAGCGGATATCCAACATACCAAAAATAGATTCAATGGTGCTTAGAATAATTATGGGCAAGCGTTCTGCTGATGCTCTTCGAATGTCTCCGCAAATGCATGGCGCCCAGTTCCATCACAACGAGCGCGAAAGTAGAAATAAGTTGAGTCAGCAGGAAATGCTACAGCCTTTAGTGATCCAAGCCCGGGATTTGATATGGGTCCTGGAGGAAGCCCAAAATTGAGGTAAGTGTTATAAGGCGAGTTAATTCCGAGATCAATGATATCAAGTGGAGCCTTCCACCATTCTCCGTCAGCCTGTTGTCCAAGCGCGTACTGGACTGTTGGATCCGCCTCCAGCCTCATACCCGTTGATAGTCGATTGAGGAATACGGATGCGATCAACTCGCGTTCCTCTGGGACAACGGCCTCTCGTTCAACGATGGATGCCAAGATAACAGCTTCGTACAAGCTCAATCCCTGGACGAGGAAGCCTTCCCGGAATTCAGGTCCAACTTTAACTTCAAAATTGTCGAGCATCGACTGTGTGAGTTCCTGCGCAGTCATGTCGGGCTCCAGCGAGTATGAATCTGGAAAAAGGAAACCCTCCATGGACGCACCAGCCGGAATCTCACCAATAAGTGGGTTTGTAGCCGGCCAACTACTCGTTGCCTGTATGAAATCAGACTCGGTAATCGTTGGGCTCGAAAGAGCTATGCTTGAAGCGATCTGCTCGCGGCGTAACCCCTCAACAACCGTAAACAACGATTGGTCTACTTGGGCTCGCTGAAGGGCTTCCGCTAATTGGCGTACTGTCATCCATCCGTAGAGTGTATACTTGCCGGCTTCCATGCCCCTATCCATGCCACGATAACGCATGTAATTCCTCAACAACGTGCTGTTTGGAATCCATCCAGCCTCTTCTAGTCTCGACGCTACCGCGCTTACGCTTTCACCTGGTAAGACTTCGAGATCATATACTTCGGAAGGTTCTCCCACAGGCAAACGAAGAGCTTCTAGATTGAGCATGAGGTAGGTTGTAAGCAGAAAACGTTGAACAGCATCCAACTCGGGAGCCGCAGCGCCAATCCTGGCAGTTGTGTAAGGGACGCCAATCACGGCTGCAGCCGCTGCAGAGATTACGCTGCAAGCCAAACAAATAATGAGGAAAACGAAGAGAACCCGGCAACCACGGCTACGTTCTTTCTGCATCCAAGAACTCCTGAAGGATCACCGCTGCAGCACGGGCGTCAAGCATACTATCACTGTTGCTCATTTCTGATGCTTGAATAGAAGACCCACTCTCATCCCAAAGCACGATCGGTAACTCCGTTATTTCATTCAACACATCAACCAGTCGCAGGACCTTTCGTGCCTGCGGACCAATTTCCCCCTCCAGATCGTAGGGAACGCCAACAACGATCTTGTGAACCTCGTGAATTTTTGCTTCTTCGATGATGGCATCAGCATCCTGCGCCCGAGAACGATGAACGATTACCTTGAGTGGTTGGGCGATCGTTCCACTTGGATCACTAATAGCGAGACCGATACGGACATCGCCCGGATCAACAGCCATTACCCTACCGCACATATTGTTGCCACCTGAAAAGGATCATAGAAATCATAAATGATATTTCAAATAAGACACCTATGCTGATAGTCCATTGGGATAATGGAGGAGATTTGGCATAGCTATAGGCGTGAACATGCGCACCTAATATGGCCGACCTTCGCATTGGCTCACACATCGGTGCTGACGGTATTCCTTCGCAGTGCATCTCGAAGACGCGAGAGCCACACTGCCACCTTTTCCTTTAGAGAGTTAGCGCCATCGCTCGATTGAGGTTGTTGGGATTGACGATCCTCAGAAGTCCCAAACCCATAATTAGCCCAAGAATCCAGAGGCAGGTTATCTAGAGAGTCAAAAGTGGGGATTCCGAGTTCTTGGGCATCTTTTCTCACCTCCGGATCAAAGGTAAGGAAGCCAATACGAATTCCACGCCTATCTGCATATCGCTTCAGCAGGACCAAATCCAGTTTTCTTGTAAGCACCCTGCCCTTGTCGGGCCATACGAGAATGGCACGCGGTGCTTTAACCCAGCCCAACAAATCTTGAGCTGAATGAATGTCATCCCCTGGGTTCAAATAGACAATTTGTACCTTCAAAACAACTTTGCCCTCATCTAATGATTCATTAAGTCAACTTCGAACGGATCCAATCTCTACCACTTTCGAAAGCTTGCAAGAGACGTTCAACATCTCCGCCCCCAGCCTGTGCCATATCGGACCTTCCGCCGCCGCTACCGCCAACTTCTGCCGCGACGACTTTCACCAATTCGTCAGCACTAATGCCCAGATCAACAAGATTCCGAGAAACAGCTGCTACGATCAACGGTCCTTGATCTTTGTCAGAGGCGAGCACAATAATTCCTGTCTGATGCTCATCACGGAAGCGATCGGTCAGCTTTCGTAGGGTATCCATATCTGCATCTGGGATTGTGCCCATTTTTATGGATACACCTTCAAAATCTTCGAGCTCTAGCGATTGGTATGCAACAAAAGCCAGTCGAGCACGTAATTCAACACCACTCTTCAGAAGCTTATCCCGCTCGGTGATCAAGAGATCGATTCGATCCTCCAGCGACTCGACTGGTGCTGTAATCCGAGTTGCCAGCCGTTGTAACATCCCCCGCCGGCTACGCATCAACTCGATAGCCCCTCTCCCCGTCACAGCTTCGATCCGCCTGATTCCTGCGGCTACACTCCCCTCATTCAAAATGAGGAACGAGCCGACGACACTTGTTCGTGGGACGTGGGTTCCGCCGCAAAGTTCGTACGAAATCCTTTCTTCTCCTGCAACCGTTATGGTCCTTACAGTTTCTCCATAGGTTTCCCCAAATAAGGCCATCGCGCCGCTTTCAAGCGCTTCCTTCTGACTGCTGAATCCAACTTGTACTTCGTAATCCCCAAGGATGCTCTCATTTACAATGGTTTCCAATCGATCCAATTCTTCGACTGTCATCGCTGTCGGATGGGTGAAATCAAATCGAAGTCGGTCAGGAGCGACCAATGAGCCTGCCTGCCGCGCATGCTCACCGAGAATCGACTGGAGTCCAGCATGGAGCAGATGAGTGGCCGTATGGTTGCGCATGATATCAAGTCTTCGCGAGTGATCGACAACGGCACGAAATGCATCTCCGCGCCGAGGCTTCCCTTGTGTCACCAACCCTGAGTGCAGTATCAGACCATCGACAGGTTGAACTACGTCCTCAATGTCAATGTTCCAACTTGGTTTATCTATCGCTTGGATGGTGCCTTTGTCGGAGACCTGACCACCGGCCTCCAGATAGAAATGAGTTTCCGGGATCAACAATAGGATACGGTCGCCCGTATCAGCCTCCTCAACAAGTTCTCCATCATACAATATAGCCAAGATCGACCCCTCGACCAGAGAATCGTCATATGGGTTATACAGGACTCCTTCAGGATCCAAATCACTCGAGTCCTTCAACGAAGTTAACAGCTCCTGATAAAGGGTCGCATCTTCTTCGCTTAGTTCCCCCAAATCTCTCCCAGCACCAGAGACGAATCGGTGAGCGTCCATTGACTCACTGAAACCGACCTCATCAACCTCTAAACCATCTTCACGAGCCACATCACGCGAAATTTCCAACGGTAGTCCATATGTAGCATATAAATCGAATGCATCATCACCGGGCAGGATCTTCTCACCCGCAGTCTTCAAATCCTGGATATACGATTCAAGTCGACTCAGACCAACATCGACGGTGCGACGGAAGCGAATTTCTTCCTCAGTTATCGTCTGTAGGATTGCCGCACGGTTTCGAACCAACTCAGGATACACGTCCCCATAACTTTCGATCACTGTATTAGCGATACTTGCAAGAAAGGGTTCATTGAAATCCAACATGCTTCCGAAACGGCTCGCCCGACGGATCACCATTCGGCATACGTAATTTCGACCAGTGTTGCCGGGAACAACACCATCTGCTATCAAGAAAGCGGCTGCTCGGCTATGATCAGCGATAACGCGATAAGGTGTGAAGAACTGCTCCCGATCATCATCGGAATGACCAGCCATCTCCTGGATCTGGTCCATCATGGGTGTGAAGAGGTCCGTCTTGTAATTCGAGTCAACATCCTGCAAAACGGAGACAATTCGCTCAAAGCCCATTCCGGTATCGACATGCTTCATTGGGAGAGGTACAAGCTCCGTTGGACTGACACGGTTATATTGGATGAAAACAAGATTCCACAATTCCAGGTAGCGCCCGCAGTCACCGTTGACCATGCAAACATGACCCTCAACTTCTTGCTTCTCGCAGTACTCCTCTCCCCGGTCATAATGGATTTCAGAATCCGGACCACATGGTCCTTTCTCCGCCATTTCCCAGAAATTTTCTTCTCGGCCGAAAAAGAGGATATGATCCTGGACAAAACCTGGCTGACGGCTCCAAATCTCAGCAGCTTCATCGTCTCGTGGGATTTCACCCTTTTCATCTTCAAACACTGTCGCCCAGAGGCGCTCTTTTGGCAGTTCCCAGATATCGGTGAGAAGCTGCCATGCCCAGGTAATCGCCTCTTCTTTGTAATAATCACCGAATGACCAATTCCCAAGCATCTCGAAAAACGTGTGGTGGCTGTCATCACGACCGACATCATCCAGATCGTTGTGTTTGCCTGCAACCCGCATGCACTTTTGAGAATCCGTAGCGCGGGTATAAGGACGAGTTCCAGTTCCAAGAAAAACATCCTTGAATTGCACCATTCCAGCATTGGTGAATAAAAGCGTAGGATCATCCACAGGGACCAATGATGACGAGGGAACTATCTTATGCCCCTGCTCAGCAAAGAAATCCAGGAATGCCTCGCGAACTTCCCGTCCTGTCCACTTGCGTTTTTCACCCGAACCCTTGGATGACATCAACCCTCCTAACTGATATTAGGCGATTATACGTCATGAAAATAGCCTCTTCAACCTTAATGCCCCAAGGGATGTTTTCAATATAAGTTGGTAGTGGGCGTTCTGATATCTAGGTAGGTGGACAAAGCTTTCATTCTCCACAAGAATAAACCTGTTCAAGCGAACCTTAAACGCCTTTGCTGGAGATCACTCACTATGCAAGGTATAATCCGGTCCATGGACCAGGCACCCGAATTCCTGTCGAATTCGAAGACCATAGATCATGAAGAACTATTTCAACCAAGGTCGGAATCCCGTCGAGGGGAACTGATCGCATGGATAGCTGCGGTGGTCATTGGTATTCTATTGGCGATACTCTATTCTCAATCGGGCCAAATTAATTGTTTTATAGGCCTATTATTTGCTTTTTTCCTCTTTGCTGGCTTACTAATGACCTATAGCCATTGGGTCGACTCGAGAATTACGATTCGAGTGACGCCAGAAGAACTCGACTACAAAAGCCCATTCAGAGTGGTGAATCTCAAATGGAACGAGGTAGCTGAAGTGCGAGTTATTAAAGCTGGAAGGAGCTATCGGGTAATCGTGCGCGGAAAAGAGGCTTACTTCGCCTATAGGGTCGCTCCTAAGACAGAGGACGAGTCTGACCCTATCCGGATGCTTGGATTGCCGCGCGGTGACGAGCTCACCAGAATCATTTGCGGAATGGCGGAACTGGGTGAACCGAAAGAACAAGAGGACGAGTGGGTTTGCGAAAAAAGCCGATGAGATTATTAACAATCCGTAGCAAACCAACCGATCACCTGTTCCTAACTGTATTATGACTATGGTAAGATAGGTCCATGTTTGATCGTATCATTCACGTGAAGGCGCGATCCTACATCTATCTCAGGGGCGGTTATCGCCCCCACCTGAACACGCGCCGCGATCATGCGATTGTATGAATAGTGGTTCTCTCTAATTTTCGAAAGACGGCGTGGCGCATACACCACGCCTTTTTTATACTAACTAGCAACTAGGAGAGGATGTGATGTCAACAATGAGTATCGACGAGCAAGTCGAATTGTTGATGCAGGGCACGGAGTATGGAGACGAAGGGCTGAAACAAGCTATGCGAAATGAATTGGAGGAACGCCTTCGCATCGCTGAAAAAGAAGGGCGTCCTCTGCGTGTCTACTGTGGTTTCGATCCACGCACTTCCGATCTGCACATCGGCCACACTGTACCAATTCGCAAAATGCGTCAATTCCAAGAGTTAGGGCATGAGGTAATCTTCGTCGTAGGTCGATTTACTTCCCTCATTGGTGATCCGTCAGATAAAGACATCGTCCGCTCTCAGATCACTCCCGAAGAAGCGACGAGGAATGCGGAGACCTATGCCGAACAAGCCTTTAAAATCCTCAACCCAAACAAGACACGGATTGAGTACAACGATACCTGGCTTTCGGAACTCGATTTCCGTGACGTGATTCATCTTGCACAACATTTCACCATTCAACAATTCCTCACACGGGAGAATTTCCGCGACCGCTGGGAACAGGGAGATCCCATCTACCTGCACGAAACTTTTTACGCTTTGATGCAGGGGTACGATGCTCTCCATTTGAAGACAGACGTGCAAATTGGTGGAAGCGACCAGCTATTCAACATCGTCACCGCCGCGCGCAAATTAATGGAGTCATTCGGTGAAAGGCCCAATATCGCGATCATTAACGGAATTTTGCCAGGAACCGATGGTGTGGTGAAGATGAGTAAATCTTTGGGCAATCACATCCCGCTCACTGCAACGCCAGAGGATATGTACGGCAAGGTGATGAGCATACCAGATGCAGCCATGGGTTCCTTCTTCAGATTGGTCACGCGGTGGTCGCCACATGAGATCGAAGATATTGAGAATAAGTTATCAGTGGGAGAAGTCGATCCCATGGAAGTGAAGATGTCCTTGGCGAAGGAAATCGTCTCCATCTATCACAGTGAAGAAGCGGCGACAGAAGCTGAAGAAGCGTTCCGCCTCGTATTCCAGGAGCGGGAATTACCGAAGGATATTCCCACATATGTGGTTTCTGGAGATATTTCTCTGGTTGATCTAATGGTCGAATCGGGGTTGGTTCAAAGCAAGAGTGAAGCGAGAAGACTCATTAGACAGCGTGGTGTCAGGCTTGATGATTTCGTCGTCGAGGACATAAAGCAAAGCCTTCAAGTAGACTCACCGCAAGTTCTGAGGGTTGGCAAACGGAGGTTCCTGCAGTTAATTCCAGAGGAGGCCTAGTCTTTCTCAGGCATCATTAACAGTAGAATTAGCTCCGATATCGTTACTACCCGTGCGAAGGTTTATGCGAACCGGAGGTTCGTTAACCAGAGGTTCGTTAACCACAGGTTTGCCAACCTTCGCAGGACTTAATAACCCCGTCGGTACGTCGACTGTCCAATAATAGGAATTCCTACTTCCTATCCTTTAATGACTACTAACGGGCGCAATCGAGCCACTTTCTCGGCGATGCCCGCTTTTGCGACAACATCCACTACGGCATCAACATCCTTGTACGCTTGCGGGGCTTCCTCCGCTAGTCCGGGCATCGACCCAGCGCGGATTTCAATCCCTTCACCCATCAACTTCTCTCGTAACATATCCCCACGGATTGACTTCTTCGCTTTCTTCCTGCTCATAACCCTCCCCGCCCCATGGCAGGTCGATCCAAAGGATTGAGTCATACTCTCCTCAGTGCCCATCAGCACCCACGAAGCAGTCCCCATGCTACCTGGAACGAGTACGGGTTGACCCAATTGCCGGTATTGATCGGGGAGATCCTCAAAACCAGGACCAAATGCTCTGGTGGCACCTTTCCGATGAACACAGACCTTCATACGCTCTCCGTTAATGGTGTGTTCCTCGATTTTGCCCATATTGTGTGCGATATCGTATACCTGATGCAGATCCCAATCACGCACCTTACCATCGAGCACTTGCTCAAAAGAGCGCCGGGCATGATGGGTAAGCACCTGGCGATTTGCGAAGGCATAATTCGCCGCGCAGGTCATCGCAGCCAAGTACCGCTTTCCTTCAGGAGAATCCAGTGGAGCACAAACTAGCTCTCTATCTGGCAGTTGAATGCCGTAACGTCTTACAGCGCCTTGAAGCTCACGGACATAATCAGAGCAGACCTGATGCCCAAAGCCACGCGACCCACAGTGGATTTGCAGGGCCAAGTATCCTTCACGTAGCCGCATAGCCTCTGCTCCTTCTGGATGCAATATCTGTTCAACGATGTCAATCTCTAGAAAATGGTTGCCCGCTCCGAGGGTCCCCAGTTGGGGACGTCCTCGTTCTTTTGCCCTCTGGCTTACTGCACTGGGATCAGCACCTGGAACCTTCCCACCTTCTTCGGTACATTCCAGGTCTTCTGGTCGTGCAAAACCTTGTTTTAAGGTCCACTCCGATCCCAATCGGCATACCGCATCCAACTGCTTAGCGTTTAACCGAACACTACCCTTCACGCCCACACCACTCGGGCAGTTGGCATAAAGCGATGATGCAAGATCTTCCAGATAGGGCTCGGCCTCTTCGAAACTGATCTGGCTCGAAAGCAGCCGTACACCACAGTTGATATCATATCCAATCCCACCTGGAGAAATTACCCCATCTGGTAATTTGGTTGCCGCGACACCACCAATCGGGAAACCATACCCTTGATGAACATCAGGCATGACAACCACATGGCTTACAAGCCCTGGTAGCGTGCTTGCGTTAACCGCTTGAACCATGGATCTATCACTAAGAGCTGCTTCCAATAATCGGTCATCCGCGAAGAGCCGTACGGGGACGCGCATATCATCGCGGTATGAAGTAGGAATCTCCCATGTTACCGGACCAGTCCTCTGAATATCTTGCTTTCTAATCATTGTCGTCACCCCTCTCATACGTCGAAGACCACAGTCGCTTCTAGTTTTCCATCGATCTCTTTTATTTCAAGTCCATGATAAGTGACTGCCTTGATCTCTTTACTGGGCTTCATTTCACCAAGAGCCTCTAACTGGGCCTTCAGCCTCCACTCATCCAGCACGTGGATCTCCATTCTCCCTAGACCTATTCCACGGGTCTCGAGCACATAGAGAATTTCTTGCAACCAGGCCACGAGGAGATCTTCTTCGTCTAAGGCATCAATTTCCAATTGCAGCACCTCTCCGCTGGGTTCACCGGGTGGAAACTCCATCAAGTCCAACATCCCAGAGGCCGCGTTCCGTAGAATATCTCCGAGGTCTTCTCCCTGAACTCGGATCGCTATATCTGCCGTATGATTCAATTCTTGATAGCCATCCTCAGTCATGATTCCAGTATAGTATGTTTTTAGCGTAAGTGATCAGTTTTCATTTGTTTGAATTTCTCCTCGATTGAGTGATGACTGATTTTTCATGCTTGTGGATTGGAGAGGCTCGCGTATAATCCTGTGCATGGAAGAGAAGCTGAGCTTGTTGGAGGAACTCATCTCCAGTTCCATCGCAAATTCACTCACTGCTCCCTCTGGAGAGCCCTCCTCAAAGAACGCTATAGCGAGCCAGCTCACCCACGAGATTGCTGCATGCGCAAGGGTTGATCGACAGGGGCGCGCCTACGCGCCAGATCAATACACACTGAGTTTGAATCCACTCGACTTCGAAGATCTACGGCAGAGGGCACAACACACTCAAAATGATTTATCACTTATCCTTAAACAATCTTTGGAGGAATCCGGTTTTTTAGTCATCCGGGATCCCCATGTCACATTGGCAACTGATCCAACGCTGGCACGTTATGAGGTGCGAGTGATTGCGTGGCACAGCAGCGATCCATTACAGTTCACCAAGGAAATTGACGAGGAGCATGTCGATAAACTCAGCCAGCCCCCAGCTGGTGCATTCTTCATCATTGAAGGAAAGCGCCATTTTCCACTGACACAGAAGGTAGTCAAGATCGGTCGTCGCCTTGACAACCACCTCATCCTTGAAGATCGTCATGTCTCACGGTCTCACGCAAGGCTTGAAGTAGTGGACGGGCGCTATGTAATCATCGACCTGGATTCAACCGCTGGCACCAGGGTCAATGGTCGACTCATTACGCGTCATACTTTACGGCCGGGGGATATCGTTTCCATCGCAGCCATGCAGTTAATCTATGGTGAGGATCCTGGCGGGCCACCAGACGAAACATCACCTTATATCCCCGGTGAAGAGCCTGACGATAATCACATCACACCGCTCAATCTTCACGGCAGTAACTTCGGGATCACATCTTCCTATAGTCAAGAATAGGACTCAGACCACGCACCGTATGCTTGCTTGATGTATAACCCCGCTGCATAATCTTTTCCAATGTTGATTAAGCTCCCATCGTCTGGTACGATGCTCCGCACAAGGCCTGATTGTTTTTCAGGTATGAGAACACACTTGATAGACTGAGATTCTTGATGACCCACCCTCTGAAGCGACTTGAAGAAAATCTGGAGCGCTGGTTTGAAGGATCCATTGCCCGCATGCTGGGGCCTAACATCCCAGCATCATCCCTTGCAAGTCACCTTGCAGAATCCATGGAAGCCGGATTACGGCAAAGCGAACAAAGGATCGTACATGCGCCTGATCATTACGTGATCATGCTCAATCCTGGTTCCATGACTGAGCTAAAAGACCAGCTTTCCCAGATAACCGAAGACCTCTCCACAGTACTCCATCAAGTCGCATTCGATCAAGGCTATTTTCTCACGAAGGTTCCTGAGATCAGCTTCGAGGCGGATCCATCTATCGCAGAGTGGGATATCCGGGTGAAATCATGGCATAGCACACGACCGCTGGAAGAAACGCAGGGCTTGGTTCTGGAATTACCCAAGGAACCCCCCAAGATACCGCGTGGCGCCTTTCTGATCGTCGAAGGGGAACGTCATTTTCCACTTGATCAACCCATTACGAACATTGGACGCCGGAAGGACAATCATCTTGTCATTCAAGATCCTCTGGTTTCGAGGTCGCATGCTCAAATCCGTGTCAGGAATGGTCGATTCATTATTTTCGATCTTGGTTCGAAGTCAGGTACTTGTATACAAGGAGTTCTAATAAAGCAACACATCCTTCAACCAGGCGATGTCATTATGCTCGCAAACACTTATCTCGTTTACGGAGAGGATATTGAATACGTAGACGCGGAGACCACCAGCATAACCCCACTCGAACCAAGTGACGATCCATAGCGTTAACTGGATTTAATTAATGGCTCCAGAAACCGTACTCCTAATCCTCCGTATCCTGATAGCGCTTGTCCTCTATGCCTTCTTGGCTCTCATCTTCTTTTATCTCTGGAAAGATCTCAGGCAGGAGAAGGTGAGGGATGTCTCATCACCTCAAGCGCACCTAATTACCCTGTCAGGGGGGAAGCTGGAGCCATACTACAAATTAAATGAGGTGAACCTTATCGGTAGAGCTGAGGACAATACAACCATCATCCCTGATTCAACAATCTCTGCATATCATGCCCGCCTGTCCTACAGGCAGGATCAGTGGTGGCTTGAAGATCTGGGATCCAGAAATGGCACAGCGTTGAATGATATCGCTGTAACTGAACCTCTGGTTGTGACTTCAAGTGATGAGATACGTTTGGGGAGTGTGCACTTCGAGTTTGCAACGGGACCCGTGCCAACTTCAACTTCTCATCCCACCTACACTGGGCAGGATGCCTCACCCGTCTCAAACGCTGAGTGATCACTCCATAATATGACAATGTTCTTCTGTATGTCATTCCTAGGGAGCCGTCAGGTGATCGAAGAAACCCGTTTTTCAATGTGATCACCCATTCAACCCATAAAACGAGATTCTTCGTCGCTCCTTTCGCTGCGCTCAATTTGCCCCTCAGAATGACAATGAGATGTAGATGTCATTCTGAGGGAGCCGTCAGGCGACCGAAGAATCTCATTTTCCACTAACGAAGCCCCATCAAAACGAAAAACGAGATGACCCGACGTAGTTGATACCAAACACTCCTCTTGCTCAAGATGACAAGGGACCTCTCATGTGTTAAGATTTCCGGCAAGTTCACAGGAGGCATCATGGACCGCAAACCCATCCTCGGCGTGATCGGTGGATCCGGGCTTTATGCAATGGAAGGTCTTGAGGATGTAAAGGAACATCAAATCGACACCCCTTTCGGAGATCCCAGCTCACCCATCGTTATCGGTGATATCCAGGGAAAAACTATCGCATTCCTTGCCAGGCATGGTATCGGGCATGTTCTCTCCCCATCTGAGGTGAACTATAGGGCGAACATATTCGCATTGAAGTCTCTAGGGATTGAGCGAGTCTTATCAATAAGTGCTTGTGGTTCCCTCCGTGAAGACTATGCCCCGGGCGATATCGTTATTCCTGATCAACTTTTTGATTTCACCAAAGAACGTAAACGTTCCTTTTTTGGCGACAAGCTCGTTGCTCACATCAGCATTGCCGATCCATTCTGTCACCATCTGTCGGATCAAGTTCTTCAAAGCGTCAAAAAGGTTGGCGGGCAAATTCACCAAGGTGGTACTTTTATCACCATCGAGGGACCGCGCTTTTCAACTAGAGCCGAATCAAATACTTTTCGCGCCTGGGGAATGTCGATCATAGGAATGACGACCTCACCAGAAGCATACCTGGCGCGAGAAGCCGAGATGTGTTATTCGGTGATGGCTCATGTCACTGATTATGATGTATGGCATGTCACTGAGGAGCCAGTCACGGTCGAGATCGTAATCCGAATCTTATTGGCAAATACGGAGCTCGCACAGAAATCGATCGCAGAACTCGTTTCGTCGTTGGATCATGATCGTAATTGCGATTGTGGAGTTGCACTACAAGAAGCAATTATCACCAATCGAGATTTTATCTCCCCACAAACCAGAGAGAGGCTAGGCATTCTTGTTGACAAATACCTCTCCTAATAACATATCAGAGATCAACCGGCGCGAGGCCTACCTCTTATGCCTCGCGTTTGTGTTGATGTTATTAGGAGCGATCGCCCAAGCGATAGCACCCGCTGCGCGAATCGGTGTGTGGGACGTTGATCTTATCAATTTCCGTTATTTCCTAGTTCTTCCGGTTTGGATCGCATGCGCATTTGTGATCACACGAACCCTTCGTAATAAGCTCCATAATCGCGACCCCTTTCTTCTCCCTATTGGATTGCTCTTATCAGGATGGGGATTATTGGTCATATGGAGATTGACCCCTACCTTTGGATTGCGGCAGACTGGGTGGCTTCTCGTTGCATCATTAGCTCTCCTAGTAACATTATTCGCACCAAAAGACCTGAAATGGCTCAAGCAGTATCGCTACCTTTGGCTCCTTGGTGGAATAGGTCTGACAGCACTCACCCTCCTGTTCGGAACAAATCCTTCCGGTGCTGAACCTCGACTCTGGCTCGGCTGCTGTGGACTATACTTCCAACCCTCAGAACCACTTCGTTTACTCCTTGTTGCATTTCTTGCTTCATATTTCGCTGAAAGGATGGCCTTCCAGTGGGTTGATAAACGCCCTCCACTCCTTGCCACCTTGGTCCCATTGGTCATCATATGGTCTATTTCGATCCTTCTTTTGTTCGTTCAACGCGATCTCGGGACTGGCACGTTATTCCTAGCTTTGCTTGCAGTACTGCTTTATGTAGCTTCATCGAGATGGCAGCCACTTGCAATCGCTGCGGTTCTCATCCTGATTGGAGGAGTCGTGGGTTCGTTGCTTTTCGAGGTAGTTCAGACACGCCTCGAAGCCTGGCTCAATCCATGGCTAGATCCTATTGGTGGGTCCTATCAACTGGTCCAATCGTTGATCGCTGTCGCCTCGGGTGGTATTGCTGGAAGAGGTCCTGGACTTGGAGCACCAGGCTTTGTACCTGCAGCCCATACAGACTTCATCTTCGCCGCCGTAGCTGAAGAATGGGGCTTTATTGGCGCACTTGCCATAATCGTGCTCTTCGCCATCTTGATCTCCCGGGGTATCAAGATTGCGACTCGCAGCAAAGATCCATTCAATCGGATGCTCGCTGTCGGGATCGCCATTGCATTTGGACTCCAAACAATTTTGATCGTTGGTGGCGTAATCCGACTATTACCTCTCACGGGTGTGACTCTACCTTTTGTGTCATACGGTGGCTCATCTCTGCTCACAAGCTTTCTTGCACTGGCCCTCCTGATCCTTCTCTCCAACAGTGCTACTGCCCAAGCTGACCAGAGTCGCGAACTCCGCGTTATTCAAATAGGACTGGGCATTGCCCTCCTGGGACTCGCCGCAACGCTTGGATGGTGGAGCGTCGTGCGCTCTGAAGGACTTGCAGATCGTACTGATAACCCAAGGCGGACATTCTCAGAGCGTTATTCAAAGCGGGGGCAAATTCTGGATTCGAATGGGCACGTATTGAGCGAGTCAACCGGCTCAAGGGGAAACTACGAACGGATCTACTACGCTGATTCCGCCTCACCGGTAATAGGTTACGATTCTGCTCCTTACGGATTAGCTGGAATTGAAAGCTCAATGGACGCAGAGCTTCGAGGCAATGCTGCAGTCGATCCCTGGGTTAAGGCATGGTCATATTTCATCCGCGGCGTACCTCCACCAGGCTCAGATATTCGACTTACATTGAATCTCAACGTACAGGAAACTACCGCACGTGCCCTCGAGGACTTGGATGGTACGGTTGTAGTCCTTGATCGGGAGGGCAACATCCTTGCCCTAGGTTCATCTCCCACATTCAACTCCAGCACCATAGAAGATGATTGGATTGAACTCACGGCTCGTGATGATGCGCCACTGCTCAATAGAGCTACACAATCCCGTTACCAACCTGGACTAACTCTTGCTCCATTCCTCACAGCATGGGGAGTGGACAGCGGGAAACTAGAATTGTCTGCACCTGCTGAAAACCCGCTCGAGGTTGTTAACTTTGAAGGTCAAGATTTAACCTGCACCCTGGATGCAGAGGAGGGCTTCATAAGCCTTGCGAACGCCTTAGGAGCCGGCTGCCCAGGTGCTTTCGCCGCATGGGGAAATGAACTCGGCGAAACATTCATCTCAGATACCCTCCTCACCTTTGGGCTTGACGAGCTGATTGAGATCCGTCTCGAAATCGCTACTCCGAGTGAATTCTCGCCACTAGATGAGGAAGACGCTCTAATGAGGGAATCCCTTGGGCAAGGCACATTCACTGTCACACCTTTGCATGTTGCTCGAGGATTCTTAGCCCTTGCTACCGATGGCTCTCTGCCGAGTCTACGTTTGGTGAATGCAATTAGAAACCCTGAAGGAGGATGGGAGACGCTTCCCGACCTACAACAATCCCGGCAAGCCATCAGCCCGGAAACTGCACTACAGATACAATCGGCTTTTAACGATTTCGGGGGTGGACTTGTTGGTTTTTCCTATGTGGCAGTGGGAGGGCCCGGCGGTGACATACTAACTTGGTTTCTTGGGACCGATGAGAATGGACATGTCGTAATCGTCGTCCTTGAGGGAATTGGTGTAGAAACTGCTGAGGAAATTGGTCGGATGGTCCTGGAAACTGCAGCGGCTCCGTCTACCCCTTGACCACCTCCAGGAACAAGGCTAGAATCCTTAGGTCAGGTTTGTGCGGTACATTTCCCGCCGGCCGGTCGCTGCCTGATGGCAGACCGATCGGCGGCTTCGTTGTCGGAAGGTGGCAATTTGCATGTTTGAAACCCTTACAGATCGATTGCAAGGTGTATTCCAGAAACTAGGACGGCGCGGCAAGCTACGCGAATCCGATGTCGATGAGGCGCTACGAGAAATTCGATTGGCGCTCCTAGAAGCAGACGTACACTATCAAGTTGTAAAAGACCTGCTCATACGATTAAAAGAAAGAGCGCTGGGCGTCGAAGTTTCGCGTGCGCTGAACCCTTCGCAACAGGTGATCAAAATCCTCCATGAAGAACTTGCGGAGGAGTTAGGTGAACCTGCAAGGTTGGATCTCACAGGCCCATTGCCGCGCGTTATTATGCTTGTTGGACTTCAAGGTTCAGGGAAAACAACCTCAGCTGCGAAACTAGCCAAATTATTGCGGTCCCGTGGTGAACGGGTATGGATGGTCGCCGCAGATCCCTATCGACCTGCAGCTGCACAGCAACTCTCAGTCCTGGGTGAGGAATTAGACATCACAGTTTTTTCAGATTCTTCACTTTCTCCTCCAGATCTCTGTAAGACCGCGATCGAAGCTGCAAGAAAAGGTGGAGCGAGCGTCGTCATATTGGATACTGCCGGGCGGTCGCAGCTTGATCAGGATATGATGCAAGAATTGCAAGCCATCAACGCGCAGGTGAATCCCACAGAAATTCTGCTTGTCGCCGATGCAATGACTGGTCAGGAAGCAGTTAATATCGCTCAAGGTTTCCAATCACCGCTAGGACTGAGCGGTCTGATCTTAACGAAGATGGACGGTGATGCTCGAGGTGGTGCGGCGATATCCATGCGTGCAGTCACTGGTGTACCGATCAAGTACATTGGCACCGGTGAGTCGCGTGATGCACTTGAGACCTTTGAACCTGATAGGTTGGCGTCACGAATCATGGGCATGGGCGATGTCCTGAGTCTTATCGAAAAGGCGGAAGCTGTTGTCGAGCAGGAGGACGCTGAACTGCAGGTATCCAGGATGATGAAGGGTGATTTTACCCTTGAGGATTATGCCAACTCGCTTACACAAATGAGGCGTATGGGACCGCTTTCAAGTGTCCTCGAACTCATGCCAGGAGGTCTCAGTAACCTGACCAAGGAGATTGACGGAGAACAGGCTGAACGACAACTGATCCGCACTCAGGCGATCATTCAATCCATGACACCCAAAGAGCGTAGAAGACCAGATATTCTTAACGGCAGTAGACGGAAGCGAATTGCAGCAGGTTCCGGGACATCAGTCCAGGAAGTCAACCAACTGCTTCGATCGTACAGACAAATGAAGAAACTACTCAAACGGATGGGAAAACGCGGTTTCGATGGAATCCTCCCCGGACTGCGTTAGACCTGTTAGAATACCATGTGCAGGATTGTCGTGCGCTCCCTTCCAGCGCACCCTCTCCTCCCTGCACAAGGCATAAATGAGTGACGCAGATAACACGAAGGAGAGAAAGGACAACATGGTAAGAATTCGACTAAGAAGAGTTGGCTCTCGCCATCAACCCTCTTACCGCATCATTGCTGCGGATAAGGAAAGCCCTAGGGATGGAAAATTCATCGAGAATTTAGGGCATTACAATCCCAGGACAGAACCGGCGACCGTCGTAATTGACGAAAGGCGCCTTTTCCATTGGATCGGACATGGTGCACAACCCTCAGATGCTGTGAGGAAAATCTTGAAACCTCTTGGAACGTGGGACCGCTGGGACCGCTTCAAGGCAGGTGAGGACATCGATGTCCTTCTTCAGGAAGCAGAGGATAACAAGATCGAAGTTGATCCTCGGACCAGACGGGATGATCTTTTTGGTACGCGGAAAGCGAAGAAGAAATCCAAAAAGAAGGTGGAAGACAAGGAAGCTCCTGAGGTGGAAACCGCAGAATCAGAAGCCGAAGGTGTAGTCGAAGAACCTGTGGAGGCTGAAGCAGAAGCACCCGTTGAAGAAGCTACCAGTAAGGAAGCTGTTGAAGAGGCGGAGAAGAAGGCTGAAGAATCAACTGAAGAAGCCACTACAGAGGCCCAGGCGGAACTACCCACCGAAGAGACTCCTGAGGAAGAACCTGAGCAAGCTGCTGAGGAGACGCAGGAAGAGGAAAGCTAAGTCAGGAACCTGGCTTATGGATGATCTTGGAGATTGGTTGTTTTCATGGAAGAGTTGATCGAATACATCGCCGAATCCCTTGTTGATGATCCATCGGCTGTTGATGTCAGAGTTCGCAGAAGGGGTAAGGACGTCCGTCTCGAATTGACCGTTGCCGATGCGGACATGGGTCGAGTGATTGGCCGCGGCGGGCGTGTTGCAAACGCCATGCGCTCACTGCTCCGCGTCGCAGCTTCTCAAGAAGGCGTACGAGCCACTCTCGACATCATCTAATCGGATGCAGAGAAAGCCAACGGGCGACATGCCTGAAGGTAATAAGTCTAAGAATAAACCTGATAGCAGTAAAACTGAACATGCCCGACAACCAAGGGAATTTCTGGTTGTCGGGCGTATAGTTCGTCCACATGGCATTCGTGGTGCACTTCTGATGGAGAGCCTCTCCGATTTGGCACTCAGCATTTCCGACGGATCTGAAGTCTATCTGGGTGAAAAACACATCCTCTACCTCGTGAAGAAATTTACCCTTCACCAAAAGCGATTATTACTGACCATCGAAGGGATCAATTCCCGAAATGATGCTGAGGGTTTTCGAAACCAAGAAGTCCTCCTACGTATCACAGACGTCGATCCTCTACCCGAAGGCGTATATTACTTCTGGCAACTCCTGGGTCTAGAAGTTTATACGGAGGATGGAGAACTTCTAGGGACATTGGAAGATATCATCGAAACAGGTGCCAACGATGTGTATCTCATTCGGGATAATGATGGCGAGGAACTCCTTATCCCAGCTATCGAATCCGTAATTAAAGATGTGGACCCTGAGGAAGGAAATATGATCGTGCACCTGCTTCCCGGTCTGCGTCAAGAATAGGCTCAGCTCAGACTTAACTACTTCCCCAAATAGCCTCATTTCTACTCAAATCCGACTCAAGAGAACTCTCCAAGATGAACATACACCAGGTTACACAGAAAATCCTGGACAATAGTTTGACAATTTGGCATTTTTTACACGACATGTCTTAACGCCTTCCCCCAAGGAAGATGCTCCCAACCGAACGTGAAAGTTTGCACTACACTTTGCACGGAATGTCACCTATTCTAACCGGTAGGACGCCGTGATCCGATATATGGCGTATCCAAATACGTTAATTGTTGAAATACTGTTATTATTCCGAGAGGAGCAACTATGAAGCCTTCTCGCCGGACCTTTTTTCTCATCGCAATAGTATTGGTGCTTGTCTTTGCTTTTGCTGCTACAGTTGCAGAGGCACATTCAGCATCAGCATCGGAGACAGCAACCCTCTCGCCGATCGATCGATGGTTACCAATCTTGAAATCTTCTCAATCTTCAGAGCCACCTCCAGTACCCGAGCGAGATACCTGCCTACACTGCCATCTCTCTGGAACTATTGAAAGCCTTTGGGTTCCGCTTACAAGATGGTCCATTTTCGGCATCGCCGGCTTGATTTTCGTCTTCGGTGTATATCGCACTGGAAGCGTCGTGATTACCCGCGAGAAGTGGAAGCCACTTTGGCAGCGAGCAGTCGATTGGCTAGATGTGAGATACCAGCTTGTCGAACCCATTCAAAAGATCCTAAAGAAACCTGTGCCGCTATTCTCCACGAAATGGTGGTACTGTCTGGGCGGAATCGCTTTTACACTCCTTCTAATCCAAGGAGTCACTGGCATCCTTCTCGCCTTCTACTACAAACCTACTCCTGCGGAAGCGCATGCTTCCATCCAGTTCATTGAGAATGAGGTGAGGTTTGGCTCGGCCATCCGCTCCATTCACCATTGGACGGCCAATGCCACCATAATCGTGGTCGTCGCTCACCTCATAAGAGTTTTTATCACAGGTGCATTCAAACCACCGCGAGAATTGAATTGGGTGAGCGGCGTTCTGCTACTCATCCTGACATTAGGCTTTGGCTTTACAGGATACCTGCTGCCATGGGACCAACGTGCATTCTGGGCAACGACCGTCGGAAGCGAGATCGCTGGTGGCATCCCGTGGATCGGGGACCTTTCTCTCGTTTTCCTGCGAGGTGGATGGACTGTCACCGCTGTAACTCTCAGTCGATTCTATGCCGTCCATGTGCTCGTCTTGCCGGCTGTTATCATTCTGCTGCTTGGAATGCACTTCCTGATGGTCCGCCGACAGGGAATTGCCCGTCCGTTATGAGCGTTCAAAGTGAGAAGCCATGAGTGAAGTAAAAGAAGATAACGAAACTATCCCATTCTACCCCGATCATGTATCCACAGAAGCCCGCGTAGCTCTTTTCATCCTGGTAGCAGCGGTGATAATTGGTGTTCTCGGATTGATCTGGCCGGTAGGCGTTGGTCAACCAGCTGATCCTATGGACACACCAGCTCATACGAAGCCAGAATGGTATTTCCTATTCCTTTACGAAATTCTGAAATATGTCCCAAAGACCGTTGGCGCCCTGATCCCATTTGTGGGAGTCGCTCTCATATTGCTTTGGCCATTCATAGATAAAAGAAAGGATAGCCAAAGTGCTAGGCGGACCCGAATAGTCGCATCCGTTGTGATCATGCTCATCATCGTGGCCCTCACACTCATTGGGTACTACAGTTGATCCCAATGATGTGGTGATCGAGATTTCATCGAGGAAATTCCTGAATGGCTGAAGACAAATCCCTATCGAGGCGCAGCTTCCTGAAGTACCTTCAAGGATTTCTAGCAGTGACCGGAGTTGCAGTCATCCTTGGACCCATCATCGCTTATTTTTGGCCTTCGAAACTTGAGGAGGTCCCTTCCGAACCTGTTCCAGTCGGACCTATCGAGTCAATCGGAACCGGGGACTCGAAAACCATAAGGTTTGGCCGTTACCCGGCCATCGTCATTAACACACAGGAGGGAATTCGCGCGTACTCTGCTGTATGTACCCACTTTGCTTGCATTGTGAAGTACGAACCCGAACATAACTATATTGAATGTCCATGTCATGAGGGCTTCTTTGACCCACTTGATGGAAGTGTGATCTCAGGACCACCGCCCCAGCCGTTGGATCCCATCGTATCATTCGTTGAGGATGGCATTCTCTATATCGGGGGTGAGGCGTGACAACAACACCGGTGGAAGTTCCCAGCAAGCCCGAAACACAATTCCAAGCTTCCCGCTGGTTACTCAGCATAAAAGACTTGTTCCTCCACGCTGTGTTGCAGGATCGAGTACTTCAACGTTTATACCCGGGTGTGATGCACCTGTTACTCTTTTGGGGTGTGAGCATTCAAATCCTTGGTAGCATCATCGCCCTCCTACAATTTGAGCTGTTCCTGCCATTCACAATTCCATTCCCTGTGAACACTGCGTATCTCTGGTTTGAGTTGATCATGGATATCGCCGGGATTATGATCATTCTGGGCGCACTCATGGCTCTTATTCGACGGCTCGTGATCCGTCCCAAGAGTCTTGTCAATCGTTGGGACGATTGGTACGCCATAGCGATTCTTCTCCTCGTCCCTATCATCGGTTTTTTCAGTGAAGCACTACGCTTTATCGCTTCTCAACCATCCTGGAGGTTCTGGGCACCATTCGGGAACATCCTTGCAGAAGGTCTCATCGCACTCGGAGTCGATCCAATTACGGCAGATGCTCTCCATCAATTCTTCTTCTGGGGACACATCGTCGTCGCACTTATCTTTGTTGTGAGCATTCCTTTCACCAAACTTCGCCATCTCATTACAGGTCCGCTGAACATTGTAACTCGGCCCCTGAGACCCGCTGGCGCTCTTGAACCTATCGAAGACATCGAAGAGGCTGAGAAACTCGGCGTAGGCGAGATCAACGAGTTCTCATCGGATCTACTGTTGGACCTTAACACCTGCGTCCAATGTGGACGCTGCGAAGACGCATGCCCTTCTAACTTAAGTGGAATGCCGTATTCTCCGAGAGAGCTTATCCTCAACCTCCGTAAGGAATTCCACAGTACCATGATCTCGGCCAACGGGAATGAAATTGAACCGATCATGGGCAAAGCTCTCGATAAAGAGACACCTTGGTATTGCACAACCTGTGGTGCCTGCCTAAAGGTCTGTCCATTATTTGTGAATCCTGTGGATACGATCGTTGATCTGCGTCGCTACCTAACCTTGACAACAGGCGATATCCCCGGAGAAGTAGGTGAAGCTTTAATGGGGATGGAACGGAGAGGAAATCCATGGAGCATGCCGAAAGAATCGCATGCACCTTGGGTGAAGGAAATGGAGATCCCCATCATTCAACCTGGTGAACAGACCGACGTGCTGCTTTTTATCGGTTGCGCATTTGGTTACGATTCGCGTTCCCAGCAAGCGGGAAAAAGCCTGGCTAAAATTTTGCAGAAAGCTTCCATCGATTTCGCAGTACTTGGAGACGCTGAGGGGTGTTGTGGTGAAACCGCGCGCAGGTTGGGTCATGAATATCTCTTCCAAGTCATGGCTGAGGAGAACATCGAAACTTTCAATTCGATCAAATTCAATAGGATCATTTCTCCATGCGCACACTGCTTCAGCACATTAAAGAATGAATACCCTCAGTTTGGAGGCGAGTTTCGCGTCCAGCACCATACCGAATTCTTGTCCGAATTAGTCCATGAAGGGCGACTGCGGTTGAAGAGCAGTGAGAACAGAAGCGTCTTCACATATCATGATTCATGTTATCTAGGCCGCTACAACGACATCTACAATCAACCCCGCCATGCTCTCAATGCGGTTCCAGACTTGACCTCTGTTGAGCTACCCCGCAACAAAGAGAACGCCTTCTGCTGTGGCGGGGGTGGCGGACATATGTGGATGGAGATTGATCCTGAAACACGGATCAACCATCGTAGACTTCAGGAAGTCGTTGACAGCACCAAAGCGGATACCATTGTAACTGCATGCCCATACTGCCTTATCATGTTTGATGACGCTATTCGTTCGAAGGGTATTGGCGAATCGGTTGAAGTAAAGGATATCTCGGAAGTACTCACGGACCACGTTTATAGTGAGGGTTGAACGGAAGGAATCCTAGTATGAGTGTCCGAAGGTTGATTCCAGTTGAAGCAGGCGATCCTTTGCTGACCACGCGGCGCCTCTTGGAGAATGTTTGGAATCACTCAAACCTCCTCGGTCTTTTCCTACCCATCTGGTTCCAAGATGATCAGCCACCAAAACCGATGCTTATTAAGGCGACCGAACAGCTGAAAGATGCCGATCCTTTTGCACCAGTAATGATTGAAAACGCCGCGACTTCAGTATTGAAAACGATGCAGGCCAACCCAGAAGCTCGAATTGGATTCCTCCTCCGACCCTGTGAATTGAGAAGTTTGGACGCACTGCTACAGATACATTCTGCCGCACTTGGGGAATCACTCCTTATCAGCACCGATTGTCTGGCCACCTTCCCGATTGAAGATTTCGATTGGAGACTCGATGAAGCCGGGGATCGGGAGAAAATGTCACGTACTGCCCTTCACTTCGCAGCTCAAGGTGGTGTTCTGCCAAGCAGGTATCGGGATTGCTGTCAGATCTGCTACCAACCTTATTGCGAAACTGTAGATGTTTATCTTGAACTTTTCGGCTACTCAACGAGAGATATCCTGGTCATCGCCATCGAGCAGGACGAGCTTGCTGAAGAATTGTGCATTGACGAGTACGCCGATCAACCTGTTCATGAGGAGATTACCGAACGTAGAAAACGAATTATCACGCGCATAAAGGGGTGGAGACAACAGGCCCTCGATTATTCTTCTGCTCATCTCCGTGAAGATCAAAAAACAATCGAAGCTTTACTCCAACACATATTAACCTGTACAAAGTGTGCACGGGTTATAAGTGATCATTGCCCTATCATCGATGTTGAAATGTTGAGAAGCAATGGCGGAGAAGCTTTATCATCTCTCAAAAGCTGGTTGCATTCCTGTGGCGGGTGTGGGATGTGCGACTATCATTGCCCCCAAGGATATCCCCTATTTAAAACCATTACGTATCTGAGCATGACCAAATAAGCTCAACAAATCTGGATCTACCTCCACATAATATACAGTCATAACGCTTGACCCAATGGGTTGCCATAATTTCAGGGGATCGATAATACTTCCAGCAGCTTAAGTTTCATGGTGGCCTTCAAGGCAAGCCACACCTTGTGGTCCTACCCGTGCCTCGTGGGTAACGCCGGCAGGCAGGTCAAGGCGATCACCTGAATAGAGCACGACCTCATCACCACTCTCCGACACACTGAAAGTAATGGAGCCTCGAATGACATAAATAACTTTGTGATAAGGATGGCTGTGGACAGAATAAGTGTCTCCCGGCGAATTCGTCCAATGATAAGTGTATAAACCCTCCTCTTCCATGTAACGAAGGATGGCCCCCTCGCTCAGCGTTTCCGTCCATTTCCATCGGGTAACTCGAAAACCACCCTCACTCATCGTCTCCCCTCCTTGCAGCGATTGAAAAGTATAAGGAATGGGACCAATAGTATCAATCTACTCACGGCAATTTATCAGTGCCGCCAATCTACTCGAAAAAAAGATCTCCATGCACTAGATCGATACTTCCAATCTAATTACAAAACCTTTCCGAGATGTTCGGATGAATTTACCCATGAATGGTCCGGTAGAAAAGTGGAAGCGGATCTACAGGCTCATCGGAAAAACTATGAGCTGCAAGTACCTCTTCCACAGCTGCCGAAGCGCTGACTTTATCCCTGGCATGGACTGTGAAAAGTGAATCCCCTTTATGAACATAATCCCCAACTTTACGGCGAACTACAATCCCAACAGAATGATCAATAGGATCACCTTTCTTTTCTCGCCCAGCACCAAGCTGCATAGCGGCAATTCCAATCATTCGTGCGTGAACCTGAGTGATGTATCCGTCTCGCGGTGATGATACTTCTTGGATAACCTTCGCTTGGGGAAGCAGTGAAGGATCATCAATGATACTATCGTCGCCGTTTTGTGCTAAAACAAGTCGTCGGAATTTCTCAAGCGCTGTAGCATCATTCAGCGAAGTTCCAGCCTGCGATTTAGCTTCATCTAGATTTGACGCTGCGCCACCAAGGACTAACATATGCCCAGCGACCTCAATGCAGTGATCTCTAAAATCCTGTGGTCCTTCTCCATTGAGCGTCTCAATTGCTTCGCGAACCTCAAGGGCGTTCCCGACGGCAAAGCCGAGAGGTTGGTTCATTTCCGATATGAGTGCGACGACTCTCCGGCCGACACTCGTGCCAATGTCGACCATCGCTTTCGCAAGCTCAGTCGCTTCGTCCTCTGTTTTCATAAAGGTTCCAACACCAACCTTTACATCAAGGACAATGGCATCAGCTCCAGATGCAATCTTTTTACTCATCACCGAGGAGGCGATCAGGGGAATGGAAGGTACGGTTCCAGTAACATCACGCAGTGCATACAATTTTCCATCTGCTGCTGCAAGGTTTTCAGTCTGCCCACTTAATACTAGACCTTCTTTTCGCAGTTGGGAGATAAATTCCTCTGCGGATAGATCAATTCTGTATCCTGGAAAGGACTGCATCTTATCGAGGGTACCGCCAGTGTAGCTGAGCCCCTTTCCCGAAGTTTTTCCAACAGGCACACCGCATGCCGCTACAACGGGAAGGACAACGAGTGTCGTCTTATCACCCACACCCCCTGTCGAATGTTTATCAACGGCTATATCAACACATCCTGAAAGATCAAGCTGTTCTCCAGACTCGACCATAGCTTCCGTTAGGTCTGCCATTTCTTGAGGTGTCATCCCCTGAAAAAGCACAGCCATCGCCCAAGCCGATGCTTGATAATCAGGAATCTCACCATCAGTGAAACCCTGAATGAAGAACTTGAGCTCATCCCGGCTCAATTCCAACCCATCAACCTTCTTGGTGATAACATCGACTGCGCGCATCGAATTCCTCCGCTGCGATTATACACATGCTCGACTGGAAAGTTGGTAAGGCGAATGATACCAAAGTTTTAGATTTCCACGACTATGTTTGAGAAGGAAGAAGATTGAAGCCGTATGCCTTGCACTAAAATGATTATGAAGGGATGCACATAATTTAACCGCATGGTTGCCTGCATTGTATTCAATGACTGCTATAATCTTGGGAATTCCCAATGGGAGGCTTTGCATGTCAGATGACATTATGGTTTTAAGCAATGCCACCATCGTGACGATGGATGAGGATTACACACTCATCCCGAATGGCTCTATAGCTATTAGCGGTGAAACCATAGAGGCCCTTGGCGGATCCTCAGAAATATTGAAGCAATTCCCATCTAGCCGAGTACACGATTGTGAAGGTAAGGTTCTCATCCCTGGACTTATCAACGGGCACACCCATGCTCCAATGACATTGCTCCGAGGTCTGAATGATGACCTCCGGTTAGATGTCTGGTTGCTTGGGTATATCATGCCCGTAGAGCGTGATTTCGTCTCGGACGAATTCTGTGAATTGGGCACCACGATCGCATGTGCAGAGATGATCCGCAGTGGTGTAACTTGCTTTGCGGATATGTATTATTTTGAAGATGCCGTGGCTTCCGCTGTTGAGGAGGCCGGAATGAGGGCGGTTTGCGGGCAAACAGTTCTCAAATTCCCCGCGCCGGACGCCGAATCCTACGAAGATGCAATTGCCTATGCACGATCCTTCATCAAGAAGTGGAAGGACCATAACCTAATCATCCCCGCCATCGCGCCGCACTCAGCATACACATGCACAGAAGAAATCCTACGAGAATGTGCTGAGCTAGCGACTGAATTCGACATTCCTCTACTCATTCACATCGCAGAAACCCGCCAGGAGGAGGATCAATGGCGGGATACCTACGATATGCCCATCGTCCCTTGGATCAAGAAATTGGGAGTTTTTGAAGCGAAAGTGTCCGCCGCCCATTGCGTTCACGTGGATAGTGGCGAGATTCATACTCTGGAACACAGTGGGGCTGGCGTAGTACACAATCCTTCAAGCAATTTGAAACTAGCATCCGGTTTTGCACCAGTTACTGAGATGCTCGATTGCGGATTGTTTGTTGGCATTGGAACGGATGGACCAGCGTCTAATAATGACCTGGATATGTTCGAAGAGATGCGCTTAGCATCATTTGTCGCTAAGGCTCTCACAGTTGATCCTACTGCATTACCAGCACGCCAAACCCTGGCAATGGCAACTCGAATTGGAGCAAAGGCCCTTCACATCGATCATCTGACAGGCTCAATTGAACCGGGGAAGAAGGCCGACCTGGCAATTGTCAGCCTGGAGGCATTACACAACCAACCTGCATTCAATCGTGATCCCGACTCAATCTATTCGAGGTTGGTCTATACAGCAAAAGCAACAGACGTCACAGATGTCATGGTGAATGGCAAATGGTTAATGCTCGAAAGAGTTCTGCAAACCATTGAAGAAGGTCCCCTTATCGAAGAGGCAGCTTCATATGCAACTTCCATTGATCAATTCCTCTCATTACGGGAAGGTTCTGTCCTCTCGAAACTCATAGCCATTGGAGATGCACAGCAGGAGGAAAGTTATGAGGTACAGATCAAGGCTCCAATTCAGGACCTAACCCCGATCTTACAAAAGTTGGAATCGGATCACTTCAATATCAGTCGGACAGCACATTATCTAGAGTATGATACTTATTTTTCATTCGATGATCCGACCCAAGGTCGTCTTAGATATCGTGAGGATGAGTTTGTTGATTCAAAAGGGAAGGTCTTCAATGTACGCTATAGGCTCACATTGATAGGACCAGCAGCTGAGAAAGCCTATCCAAACTACGTGCTCCTCTCACGTTCAAGGTTTATCGCTCCAGCGACCCATAGCCTGCGTTTTTACCGAGAGTACTTCAAGCCAGAATCCGAACTTGAAATTGTCAAAGACCGCCTTCGATGGTTAGTACGGTTTCAAGATGAAGCTTTCTTTATCAATCTGGATACTATCCTACAACCGAAGGTGGAAGGGCATTTCCTTGAGATTAAGACCCGTACCTGGTCGCGCGGCGATGCGGAAAAGAAAGCTGCCCTAATCACCGAACTACTAAAAGAACTAGGGCAAGAAGATGCTGCCCCGATCGAGTTGGAGTACGCTGACATCATACAATCAGTGTGATGGATCCAAATCGTACGTAGAATTCGTCTGGAGGAGCTGCAATGTCCCACCCCTTCGCTAATATCTCTCCGGGAAGAATCTCAGCCTACCTTCGCCCACTCGTTATTATCACCATAACGATCCTCATAATTATGAATGTCCTGGATATGCCTTTGAAGACTGATGCAGCGCCAAACGGAATCATTTCATTCGAGCTTGCTGGAGATGAAGACACCGTTGAGGCAATCCTTGATTCCTGGGACAAGGACCAACAACTTCTTGCATCATTCACTATTGGCCTCGACTACCTCTTCCTTATTCTGTACTCCACCACTATCGCGCTCGGCTGTATATGGGCGATGTTCTACTTTCGCTGGATCAATTCCCCACTCTTTGTTATTGGCTCTTGGCTTGCTTGGTTTCAATGGCTAGCAGCGATATTTGATAGTGTGGAAAATGCATCGCTCATGATCATCTTGCTGGGCAATCCCATCTCACCGTGGGCTCAGATCTCCAGAGTTCTTGCAATCCTCAAGTTCGCCTTCGTTTTTATTGGAGTCCTGTACTTCCTTGTTACACTTCTCATGAGGACATTTCGCAGGTCTCGCCGATGACCTGTTGGAATGCTCACTCGCTACGAATACAGTCCTAAAACTAAATAAACGCGCAAGTAGAGCTTGCGCACTACACACCAATTCCCGCCTTTCTGCCGGTAAACCAACCGAAGGGGCGTTCAATTGAACGCCCCTACCCCTTACCAAGTAATTCATTGTCAAGACGTCCGCCCGTTGATAAATCACCGCGCTTAGAGCTGAAGTGTGCTTAAGCACCCTAAATTCAGGCCCGAAGGGCCTTAAGCTATGAGCCCGGGTATTCATGCCCGGGCGGAGATGTCAATAAGTCGTACGGGCGAAGCATTCACCACTTGGCATTTTGAGGTATCAACGTACTAACAAGAGGTGAATGCTTCGCCCCTACTCCTTCTATGCGGTGATGATTAATTGTTATAGGGACGTTCAATTGAACGCCCCTACTTCAAAACTTTTGAATTCATCAACAATTTTTACACCTACTGCTCAATCCCCTAGTTTTCTATGTCTTCTTCCCCCTCCTCATCCAATGAACTGCGCAGCATCTGTTGCCACTCATAGAGTTTGTTCAACGCCTCAAGTGGCGCTAATGAGTCGATGTCGAGCTCCTTAAGTTCATCCAATAATGGATTCTTCTCTGGGAAAAAGGTGAGTTGCTGAATCGTAATTTCTTGCCGTGAGCGCATCTCTCGAGCTTCTGCTTCCAAGAGTGAAAGAATCTCCTGCGCACGGTTCAAGACTGGCCGCGGAACGCCCGCTAGCTCAGCAACATGAATACCATAAGATTTATCAGCACCGCCCGGCACAATTTTGTGGAGGAAGACGACCTGGCCTCCCTCCTCCGACACGGCAACGTTGTAATTCCGGACTCCTGGTAAGACCTCGGAAAGTTGGGTCAATTCATGGTAATGGGTTGCGAAGAGTGTACGTGAACGCATCCGCGGATTGTTATGGATATATTCCACCACCGCCCAAGCGATCGATAACCCATCATAAGTGCTGGTGCCACGCCCGATTTCGTCAAGGATGAGCAGGCTTCGCTGTGACGCATGATGCAGGATGTTAGCTGCTTCAACCATCTCTACCATGAATGTTGATTGCCCAGCATGAATCTCGTCCTGTGCTCCGATGCGTGTAAAAATGCGATCCGTAAGCCCAACCTTCGCGGATCGCGCTGGAACGTAGCTTCCCATTTGAGCCAACAAGACAATCAACGCCACTTGACGCAAATAGGTAGATTTCCCTGACATGTTGGGCCCAGTAATAATTCTTACTCTCTCCCCTGACTCCAGAACAGAATCATTGGGTACGAACTGTCTTCCCGGCAAATATTCCTCAACCACTGGATGTCTGCCTTCGCGGATCTCGAGGACATCATCTTCCGCCACATTCGGTCTCACATACCCTTTACTTGCGGCAACCTCAGCAAGGCCAGAGATTACGTCCAAACGGGCAATGGACTTCGCGGTGCTGAGTAATCTCGACACGTGCTGACTTATCTCACGACAGAGGTCATGAAAGACTTCTGATTCGATCTCTCGGATCCGTTCTTCAGCAGAAAGAACGAGGGATTCATACTCTTTCATCTCTGGAGTGATATACCGTTCGGCCTGTACAAGCGTCTGTTTCCGAATGTACTCCTCTGGGACTAAATCCGTCTTGGACTTGGTCACTTCTATGTAGTATCCAAAAACCTTGTTGTAGCCAACCTTAAGTGTCTTAATGCCTGTGCGTTCACGCTCTGTTTGCTCAAGATTCGCGATCCAGTCACGAGCGCCACGCGATGCATCTAAAACACTGTCAAGCTGGTCTGAGTATCCTGGCCGAATCACCCCTATATGCGACAGCGTTGCTGGCGGGTCATCGACAAGAGCTTCATTGATCAGTTGATGAACATCTGAACATGGATCAATTGAGGCGCGGAGAGAATCCAATGCTGTCGACTCTTCTCTTTCGAGCAACTCAAGCAGCTCTGGAATCCTTTCCAAAAGGAGCCGTGTTGCAGCTAAGTCCTTCGGTCCAGCGACACCAGCGACGATACGGTTGGCCAAACGCTCAAGGTCCCCAAATTGTGATAGAGCCTGACGCACCTCAGCTCGCCATAGCCCATCGTTGTACAAAGCTTCGACTTGATCAAGACGCTCGACAATACTTTCCACATCGAGTAGAGGTTTTCCCAGCCATTGACGCAACAGCCTGCGCCCCATGGGAGTCATCGTCATATCAATGGTTCCAAGAAGCGAACCTTTAACCCCACCAGTCCGGATGGTCTCAGTTAATTCAAGATTCCGTCGTGTGGCCGCATCGAGGGTCATAAAATCATCAAGGGTATAGGTTGTCAAACCCATCAGGAGACTCAGCGCCGCCTTTTGGGTTTCACCCAGGTAACCAATGACAGCCCCAGCAGCTGAGACAGCCAAATCCATTCCATCTAGGCCGAAGCCATCAAGAGTTGTCGTTCCGAAATGTTCCATGATGCTGCTTGCGCAATGATCAAATTCAAAACGCCAATCAGGATAAGGTGTCGCATGGCCATCCCAGGTATCACCAAGCTCAAGAGTTTCTGGGTGCAAGACCTCCGCTGGTCGTAAACGGGTGAGCTCATGGCGCAGTGTGTTCAACGGATCTCTCGTTTTAATTTCTGTAGCAGCAAATTCACCAGTGCTCACATCCGCGTACGCGATCCCTATCGCATCTGCTGATGGTACAAAGGCAACCAGATAATTGTTGGAATCAACCGGTAGAAGCTCAGGTTCTACAACGGTCCCAGGCGTTACGACTCGAACAACTTCTCTAGGAAAAAGTCCTTTCACAGGACCTTCACCGATTTGTTCGCAGATAGCTACATGGTAGCCCTTCTCAATGAGACGACCGATATAGTTCTCGGCTGCGTGGTGCGGGATTCCCGCCATGGGAACACGCGCTCCTTTGGCAACATTCCGAGAGGTGAGCACAATGTCCAACTCTCGAGACGCAATTTTTGCGTCTTCATCGAAAGTTTCGTAAAAATCCCCAAGGCGGAAGAAGAGGATGGCATCCGGATACTGCCGCTTGATTTCGAGGTATTGTTGTCGGATGGGAGTGATCTTATTGCTCATTGTTTACGCATTCTAAAACCGCGCAACGGATTCAGCAAGCATTTATGATATACTGCGCCTATGCTGCCAGTGATTGCTGTCGACTTCGGCGGCACGCATATTCGAGCCGCATACTATCCTTCTGATGAACCACAACCCGCTGAGCAGATAAAGGTCAAGACGCATGCGGAGGAAGGCCCGCAATCTGTCTTGAACCGAATCGCCAGCGCGATCGAATCTGTTGTACCTCAAGACCCAACCGATCTTCGAATAGGCATTGCATCTCCTGGACCCCTGGATCCATATCGAGGCGTTATCCTCAGTACACCAAACTTACCCGGTTGGGATCACGTACCTATTGTGGAAGACATGGTAGAACGCTTTGGCTGCCCTGTTGTACTAAATAATGACGCCAATTGTGCAGCGCTTGGTGAATGGAGACACGGAGCTGGTAAAGGCGTTGAGCATCTTATCTATCTGACAATCAGTACTGGTATTGGCGGAGGTGTGATCACGCACGGCCAATTACTGATGGGCGCTCGAGGTCTGGCTGCGGAGCTAGGTCACATGACAGTAGTGCCCAACGGTTCACGTTGCGGATGTGGTCAATATGGTCATATCGAATCCATCGCCTCGGGACCGTCTGTTGTTCGCAGTGTGAGAAAGCGACTCGACGCTGGCGAACCATCAATCCTGAATGAAATTATCCCATCCCTGGACGAATTGGACGCCGAGGTCATCAGTCGGGCAGCATACGCGGGTGATTCGCTCTCTCGATCAGCGATCCAATTTGCCGGGGCAGCCATCGGAAGCCATCTCGCTAGCTTGGTGCACGCATTTGATCCCGAGCGAATCATCATTGGAGGAGGATTCTCACAGGTTGGCGATCTGCTCTTCACGCCCATGTTGGAAAGGTTACAAGCGGAGGTCCTCGATAAAGCTTACCTTGAGAACCTTCAACTCATACCTGCTGAATTAGGAGATGATGCAGGTCTTATCGGCGCTATGACACTCGCGAGGCAACTTTGAGATCCATACCAAAGTTCATCACATCTTCGCTCATTGTCCTTATCATTTCACTCCTTGGGGCTGGTTGTACAAATCCCGACACTCAAAAGAGTACGATCACCTACGGACTCACGTTGGCGCCCTCTGGAATCGATCCTCACATTAATGCCTCCGCAGAACTGGGAATCCCGCTCAGTTCGGTTTACGACACATTAGTTTTTCAAGATCCAGAGACGGGTGAGTTCGTACCAGGGCTCGCAGAAGAATGGACCATATCAGAAGATGGTCTGACCTATACTTTCAACCTTCGACAGGATGTCACCTTTCATGACGGCTCACACTTCAACGCTGATGCGGTGGAGGCGAATCTGGCTTATATCTTGAATCCAGATCACCTCTCACAGAAAGCTGCCATCATGCTCGGTCCTTTCGATCGAGTCGAAGTCATCGATGAATACATTGTCTCATTCCATCTCCATGAACCATTCGCCCCTCTGTTGGATTCCATTGCCCAGGTTTATCTCGGGATGGCTTCTCCCGATGCCCTTGAGAAGTGGGGACCAGGAGAATACCAGTTCCATCAGGTTGGGACAGGACCATATCGCTTTGTGGAATACATCCCTAACGACCACCTCACTCTTGAAATGAACCCTGATTACGATTGGGGCCCAGAAATCTACAAACAATCGAAAGCCGAGATCGACGAAATCATCTTCCGCTTCTATGAGGATCCAGCAACAAGGAGAATAGCTATAGAAAGTGGTGAGGTGGATATCCTCGGAGAAGTGCCCCCTCGAGATGCCCAGCGCTTGCTAGAAGGTGATTTCCACCTGCTCCCAATTGCCATACCTGGTCAGCCAATGCAACTCTTCTTCAACACACAGAGAGAGCCCACTAACGAGCTGCAATTAAGGGCAGCCCTTATTGAGGCAATAGACCGTGAATCCATTGTGGATACCATCTTCGGTGAACATTCACCAGTCGCTACAGGTCCTTTGTCCGCTTGCACCCTCGGATATAACCCCAATGCTCCATTCCCTGAATACAATCCCGATGCAGCCGCAGCCAAGCTAGACGAGTTGGGATGGCTCAAGGATGAAGATCTGGGAAAGAGAGTCCGCGATGGTGAGATCTTGAAGCTAGAGCTTGTTGTTCCACCTTGGGGATCCAATCCTGATGCCGGACAACTCATTAGCGCTGCTTGGGAGGCATTGGGAGCAGATGTTGACTTACAGGTAGCCCCAGGTTTCGGTCCGTTGAAACAGAAACATGATGAGGGAGAGTTCCACGCTATCGGTATTAACTTCTTCGGAACAGATCCTGACCTCCTAAGGTCTTTCTATCACAGTGAAGGCCTATATAATTGGAGCGGATATCAAGATCTTGAGTTAGATCGTTTGCTCATTGAAGGCGCACAAAGCTCCGGTGAACCTTCTATGCGTGAAGCTATCTACTGGGATATCTCGGAACGAATTCGCGATCAAGCACTTATCTTGCCGATCCGCGATTACATCAATTTGGTAGTCGCCCAAAATCAAATCGAAGGCTTACGGTTTTCTTCACAGGGATGGTTCCCTTTCTTGATCGATCTTTATCTCGCGCAATAACCACCATCAGCAGGCGATTCCTCGATGGATTGCTGACGGTCTGGGCGGCCGTCACCATTACTTTCTTCGCGTTACGCATTGTTGCGGGCGACCCTCTCTCCAACTTACTCTCGCAGGGTCTTGCCACGCAAGAACAGCTGGAATCGATGCGCGAGGTCTTGGGATTGGACCGCTCACTTCCGGTTCAATACATGAATTTCCTCCTGGATCTACTTCGCGGACGGTTAGGCCGATCTTTGTATACGGGTCAACCAGTAGTAGACGTGATCTTTGAACAACTTCCTTCCACCCTAGCACTTGCTACTGGTGCTCTCATCCTCGCCGTCATCCTGGGCTTCTTTCTGGGTATCCTCGCCGCATGGAAAAAAGGATCCACCGCGGGGACTTTGGCAGAGGGTACTGCCTCTCTTGCAACTGCTTTACCCGTGGCATTCACCGGTATCCTTGCCATCCTCCTCTTCACCCTGTTTATTTCCAGGAGTGGCGGATCACTCTCGATAAAAACCCACGTCCTTCCTGTATTGGTGCTTGGATTTGCTTCTGCAGGGGCTATTGCGCGTGTGGTTCAATCTGGCCTGGAGGAGAGTATCCAATCGCCCTATATGCTCGCTGCGCGAGCTCGCGGCATTCGAAGTACACCACGTTTGTTGTGGCACGCGGTACGCCCAATTTTGCCGCCTGTGATCTCTTTAATTGCCTTGGAGATGGCATTCCTTTTTGCTGGAACTGTTATCACCGAGACCGTCTTCTCAAGGCCTGGCCTTGGCCGGCTCCTCGTGAACTCCATTCTCCAAGGCGACTACCCAGTCGCACAAGGTCTCGTGATCCTGGCAGCCCTTTTTTATACTTTCAGTCACCTGATCGCTGACGTACTCGCAATGCTGATCGATCCCAGGATGGAAGGTCGAACGTGAGAGGACGTACTCTAGCAATCCTCGCCGGACTTTGGCTGCTCATCGCATTCGTCAGCAGCCTGGGAGGTCCTTTACTCATCTCGAACGACCCTTATCAGCCGGTTGGAGCGGCATTATCTCCTCCCGGAGAGGGCGGAGTCTTGGGTACAGATGCACTCGGTCGAGATTTCTTGAGCCGCCTACTGCACGGAGGTCGTGTGAGCCTTAGTGCTTCACTCGGCGCAGCATTCATCACCATCATCTTCGGAGCCTTGATTGGGATCATCGCATCTACTCTTTCCAGCTGGCCTGATCGTTTAATCCTCTGGTCATCGAACGCGATGCTGGCAATCCCTGGACTGCTCTTGGCAATGATCCTGGTCGCAGGAATGGGACCTGGTCTTTTAACTGTTGTGTTGGCAGTGGGTCTTGCTGGTATTCCAGGTTTCATTCGAGTCAGTCGAACGAACTTCATGCAGGTCCAATCGCAGAATTATGTTCAAGCTGCGAAAGCTCTTGGGGGTGGAAAGGCATGGACCGCTTGGGTCCATGTCATCCCGAATTCGCTCCCACATCTACTAGCACTGGGTACGCTCTACATCGCCTGGGCGTTCTTAGGGATAACCACTCTCACATTCCTCGGACTCGCCGGCGATCCATCACTCCCGGAATGGGGCACATTGCTGAATTCTGGGCGAGCCTACCTCATTGATTATCCGCACCTCGCCATTATCCCCGGCATTTTAATCAGCCTGACCATCATCGCCATCCATTACCTCGGCACTTGGTTTTCCCGAATTACAGCCCCAAAGCAAAGGATGTGAGCGGGATTCTGACATATGAATTCGTAAGAATTCCACTCACGAATCGTACTGAGTTTCACGTAACCATGACTGGATAAGATCTAAGACCGTAACCTCAAGTCCTTCAGTCGGCTCGAACCAGTGGATGTCTGGATCGCTCAGTTTAAACCAGTTCGCCTGCCGGCGGATAAATTGCCGGCTTAGACGTCGCATCTCAAGTGCGGCTTCCTCCATCGTCAGCTCACCGCGGAGCGCCATCGCCACTTGTTTGTATCCGATGGCGGACATCGATGGCAGGTCTGGACCGTACCCTTGTTGAAGAAGATGGCTAACCTCCTCGACAAAGCCTTCCTGGAACATTGAATCAATTCTGGCATCCACTCTGGTGTAGAGTTCTTCACGTGGTAGCTGCAGACCAATTCGCAAACCTTGATATGGTGGTGATGACTTTTTCCTGAATTCACTTGCCGGTATACCTGTCATCCGGAATATCTCCAACGCACGGATGACGCGGCGGACATTGGTGCTCTGAATACGTTCCGCCGATGCCGGATCAACTCGGGCTAATTCCGCATGTAGCTTCTCGTGACCATGCTCCTTTGCGAAATCCTCATATTCATGTCGAATTGTTGGTTCAGGTGCTAACGGAGGCGGTGTCCATCCTTCTAAAATCGCAGTCGCATATTGGCCTGTTCCACCGACGAGGAGTGGGAGGATGCCACGCTGGTGGATTCCTGCGATCGCTTCCATCGCAGCTTTTATGAACGTCGCTAAACTCCATACTTCATCTGGATCGGCAATGTCGATCATATGATGTCGCACCTGACTGCGTTCTTCCTGGGAAGGTTTAGCGGTACCGATATCCATCCCCCGATAGATCAGACGGGAGTCAATCGAAACGATCTCACAGTTCAACTTCTCGGCAAGCCTCAATGAAAGCTCTGTCTTGCCCACTGCAGTCGGACCGAGAATTACCACGACATGGGGTTTTGTCAACAAAAATCTCCTTGCTCCGCCTCAATTACATCAACATAATGATCCCATCTCTGGACAATCCCTGTCTTCGTAGTTTCGATAGCAATGAGGTCAAAACGCCAGTCCGTTTCATAAATCTCATGAGCAGAAAGATATGCGTAAGCGGCCTTGATCAACCGCTTTCTCTTTCCTGCTGTGATGGACTCCTCAGGGAGCCCATAGGTACGGCTCGCCCTAGTCTTCACCTCAACAAAGACAATCATCCCCTCTTCTTCTGCAATAATATCGATCTCACCTTCAGGAACACGCCAGTTACGCTCCCGAATTCGATACCCCTCACTCTCTAGTCTTTCCACAGCGAGCGATTCACCCAACTCACCCAACTTCTTTGCCTGCACGATACACCATCCTCTTTATCTTACATGTGCACATGCTAGCGCACTTTTTCTTTTCAGACTTTCAATCCTAGCGATACCATGCCTCATCGTCAAGTCTATGTGCTGTCCTTCATCTGTCATTGCGAGCCCTCCCCCTTTGTGTCATTGCGAACCCTCCCATATTACGTCTTTGCGAGCTCCGAAGGGGCGAAGCAATCTCCTCCTTCACATGGTGTCTACAGTAGCCTCTTGGGGATTGCTTCGTCGTCGTCAGCTCCGCTGACGTCTCCTCGCAAAGACATCCTACGATTTTGTCTTTGCAAGCCCTCCCATTATGTGTCATTGCGAGCCACGCAGTGGCGAAGCAATCTCATCCAAGACATGCAGCTTCCAAAGCCTAAACCTGAAATCCTTTTGAGGTTCGAAAACACTATGCTAGACTGGTCGTCACTGATGAGGAGACTGAGTAAGCATGAATATCCCTGTTGTTCTCAAGCAAGCTGACATCTTCAGTGGGGTGAGCCACGAGCAATTGATGCGCGTAGCATCATTTTGTCGGGTCCAAGATTATGAAGAAGGCAACATCATCTTTGAGGAAAACTCAACTGGGAAGGAACTATTCGTTATCGCCGACGGTGAGGTCGAAATCCTGGTAAATCCAGCGCTCGTCAGCCATTTACCAGATACTCAGATAAAACCCCAGGTCATCGCTACAATGCGTAGAGGCCAATCATTCGGTGAAATAGCACTGGTAGACCACGGTGTACGGTCCGCTATGGCAAGAACCTCGAGTAGCAAAGCACAATTGGTTATCATCCCACAAGACAAGCTCATGAATCTGTGCAACGAAGATCCCGTTCTGGGGTTTCAATTGATGTACAATCTGGCACAAGATCTCTCAACGAAATTGAGAGGTTCCGACTTTCAGATCCGCGGCCATTTTCTAAAGGTCCGTGATAAGAAGATATAGACAAAAGTTCCCGAACATACTCCAACGACTTTCCTATCCAATTTCACTGAAATAAGCGTACTTTAATGCAGGATAATCAATTGGACGAAGTATATAAGAAGCGCATCATTTTCTACCCCTCACGATCAATTATCCCTACGCTTCGAGTAACGTTCAAAGATCCTACAAAACCATGATTATCACCTCCGACAATGGAATTTGGTAAGTTAAATCTATCGATTTCTCTGAAATAAGTGAGTCTGGATAAGAAAGGAAATCTCTCAACAACAAATTAATAATATTCATCAATTGGTTTTCATAACACTTATTACGGAGGAAATTTAAGAGTGCATTCAGGATGAGGAATAAAAGTCGAAGGTTGATAGCAATCCGGAAATTTTCAATGGTAGCATCCAGGCAATGGCTTCTGAGACATGATGTAGGTGGTCTTCATCATTGTGGCTTGAATCGCATTACCCTTTCTCATTAGAAACTTGTTGGAGAGAGCACGGTCAGGACACCCGCAATCATAGAAAACGAGGACATACCACCAATCCACCCACGATTCGTTCTTTACCCCACTTTTATGTATGCCCTTAAATTCACACCCTTAAAGCGCGATTCCAGGTTAGACACGGTCTTTACAATGTAAAAATACCGGCAAATTCACCATATATGAATTGGACCAATTTTCCAGTATCTGTCAAATCTTTTCACTCAGAATTCTGAGGTGGTTCTCTCAACCGCCAGATTCCAAAGTCGCCTACTGTCTCTGTTGTCTCAACAGGTTCATACCATCGCTGCTTAGTACCAATCTTGGACCGCAATCTCCACTTGATTGTCTTGGGCTGGGTTGCGATATATCGAAGAAGTATATCCACTTGAGAATCAATCGAAGCACACTCGTCTTTCGTTAAAGCGCTCATCTCCGAAGATATGTCCTTGATACCCTTCAGATTCGTTGTCACCGTGTACCAAAAGCCCCAATCCTTAGCAAGCAATTTAGCGATATAAACAGCATTGATAGTTTCTTGAGCATCACTTTCACCAACTTTATGGGCTAATAGGAGGATAAGAGTATCAACCACGTCTTTGTTGCCCATGTTGACGATCTGCAATTTTTCAAGCAGTAAGTCAGCGAGTGTGATCGTTGGCGAATCTAGCTCAATGCGATTCTTGAAATTGAGCGGATGGTTAGCCACGCGCAATTCGTCGAAGAACACATCGACGAAGAACCAACCTTTTGGATGAAAGTAAATACGACGCTCTGAGGTAGCAGTTGAAAGGGTGGGTCTGCGCCAGCCATAGCCGAGTGCATCGAACACCTCATTCATCCGTGGGCGCTGTTTGCGATAAGCCATGAAGTCCAGATCGGTGAATTCCTGAGGCGAATCGCTGCCCAAGCGACCCAATCGTTGTGCTGTTTCTTGAAATTCCACCGTGTGTAAGCGAATACCAACACCTCCCATGGCGCGTAAGATTATGTCGCGCTTTTCTCCTTCAGCCACAATGTGTCGCGCTTCCTCTAGAAACACATTAGAGGGTATGACACCGTTCCATTCTGGTGGTAAATCTCGTTTTATCGCTTCTGTTTCAGTTATTGGCATGTCAGTATCCTTAAATCACACTACAGACAATCTTGTTCATTTCGACACGACTTTTATTATTTGGAAGGTTTTTCAAAACGGCTTATTATCACATGTACCGAATGGATTATACACCTACGGGTCGAATGAAAAACGCTGTTCATGTCTTCGTTGTCGACGTCAGAACTCGCCTTCCTTGATCAAGTCCTACGGTCTTCATAGACCCATTGGTTATAACCTTTCTATGCTGACTTATAATGACCTGCACCACGTCCTCAAAGGTGCCTTGTTCAATCACTGATCCCTCATAAATCCATCCTCATCGCTTATGGATCTAATTCCGACGTATTTCATTGGCATCCAAATTGGTATTTGATACGACTCCAGCGTCCGAGTATTCTCTTGTAAGAACTATTCAATATTAGTAGGAATTTAGTCAAGTCGACTTGATTTCTTGACAATTGGGTTAGATTCATATAGCATGTCTAAATAGAGTTACATACTGAATTGAGCAAATTGATTATGTGCTTTGATTCAGTCATTAAAGCAGACTGTTACGTATCCACAACGATGCGACGGAGGAGAAATCACAATTTTCTTTGGAAGTGTACATAAAATTCGTCTTAGCCAGTTTTCCTTAATTCATTTAAGGACTTAATTCAGATACCATACAAATCCCAGAAAGAAAAGTGAATTGGATCCTCCTAATCCTGGATATCACACTTATTGAGTATCAGCAGCATGAGGGGGAAAATTTTCGAGGTATTCGTAAACTATTTGTATTTCATCTAGTAACTACTTTTCCTGCTTAACCTGGTTTAAAAACATACATATTCTAATCAGTGCATAAATATAAGTAGGGTCTTCCGGTAGAAACTACGTGGTACTTGCAAACTTCGTGCAATTCCTACTTTGTGTTGATAATCAACTCTATCCAGAGGTTTAAAGGCGCAGAATGAATGGAAAACTTCCAGGATGCGTGACACCAACAAGCTTGGCTAGATGGTCGTATTGAATGTCGTCAGCCCGCAACTTCTCAATTAATCATGTGTTTATATTACTGAAATGTTTACTAAGGAAATGAAGTAGTAAGGAAAACTGATTAACATCGTATCTTCTTCGAAAAAGGAATCGTTAAGCCATTGCAAAAGGGGCTTCATTCTTCCATTTCACATAAGTGTGACGCAGGTGCGATCTATCATCTCATACTGAAGATGGTTATTGAGGTATAAAAACCAAAGGTATTCGTGAGACGTTCAGTTTCAATGGATAAAAGGTTTTGTACTCGAACCTTACAAATACATATTTTCGTAGCCGATAACAGGCCATAACTATCCTGCTATGACAGACAAACCTGGCGTTGACCGTACCTCAATGTCGGAGTGGTGAACGTATAAAGTTCATAACCAAGAAAGGAGGGATTGCATATTAAAACTTGATAGAGTTGTAAGGCTCAAGAAAATGCTTATGACTCAATTTGTATTAGCAGCGTAACTGTAAACAGGTTTTATAACACTTATCTCGATAGCTGGAGGAGCGAAAAAATGGAAGAGAGAACACTCTTTGCTCGAAAAGCCACCGGTTTGGTGCGCGAATTCGGTCTCTTGATAGCGATAATGGTACCTCTTGCTAATGCCATTGGGGTAGGCTGGCAGCTGAGGGTCTTTCAAGGAATGGGTTGGAATCCTCTACCGAGGACCGAGTACTTTCTGGGCATCCCTCCCGTAACGATGGCCTTCTTCATTACAGGCATCGGATGTATGTTATCCATCTACGCCTTTGCCGTTGTCACTGCCGCAATGCCCCGCTCGGGAGGTGGTTACATTGCCATCTCCAGGCTGCTTAGTCCTCTATGGGGTGTCGTCGCCACACTGTTCCAGTGGATGAGCGTCTCCGTGGCTTACGGCCAAATCGCAGTGTTTGTGATGGAGGCGGTTCTGGTTTTTGGCGGCCTCGCAGGAATCGGCGCGCTCGGTTTTCTCGGGGAGCCTATAGGTCTCTTTCTCTTTGGTGTGGTGATTATCATCCTATTTAGCGCTGTTGCTTCACTGGGTGCCAGGATGGCCGGGCGATTGCTGCAGGTCATCTTCTGGATTCCGGTTGCAATCCTGGTGGTTGTACTCTTGCTCTTTGCCATCTCCAACCCAGCGGATATGCAGGCAGGTGTGGAGACTCAATACGGTGCAAGCGCAACTACTTACGTCCAACAAGCGCTGGATACTGGTATAGCTGACGCTGCAGAGGGCAATACGTACTGGGGCGTTGTAGCGGGCGCAATCCTTGCCACCTATTGGGCTTTTATTGGCTACGGCAGCACCAACTTTATCGCTGGTGAGGTCAAGGAATCTGGTCGTAACTTACCCAGGGCCATGATTGCCTCCACGGTGATCATCACGGTCATCTATGTCCTTGTCTCCTGGTTAATGAGTGGTGCAGGTGGTAAAGCAGCTATAGTGGAAGGCTTTGACCTTGTAGGAGCTACGGCCTACATGAACTTCGGTGAGGGAAGTTTTGGTGAATTAACCTCAATCGGCCCTTGGATGCCCGTCTTCGCCCACATGCAAGGTGTTGGCATGGGCATCGGAACTCTCATGGGGTGGCTAACGCTGATCTTTGCCGTCCTATGGGCCGCCAATGACATCCCACCATTCATCCTGTCCTGCTCGCGAATGCTCTTCGCCATGGCTTTCGACCGGGTCCTGCCCGAAAGGATTGCCGATGTGAATGAGCGCTGGCATTCCCCAGTGAACGCAATCATCGCTACATCCGCTGTAGCTGTCCTGGGTGCTGCGGGTGAGTCTGCACTTTTCAGTGAGGGCGGTATCTGGCTGGGCGAAACGTGGAGATCCTTCATCGATGGCTTTGGTGTGGGACCCGTCAATCTCTGGGATGCGATCTTTTACGCCTCCTTCGCCCTCGCCGCTTTCGTATTCCCGATTGTCAAGCCCGAATTGTTCGAAAAGGCACCCTTCCGCGCAGGCAAAACCGTTGTTCAGGTTATCGCAGCCCTGGCTGTTCTGGTGAACCTGTTCTTCCTATACATCTTTATCGTCGATGCAAATGCATATGATCTACCTGGATTACTTAGAGAGTTCACCTTCGCCAATTTCGCGGGTTGGCTGGCTACCATCATCATCGCACTGGTCGCCATCTTCTTCTACTACAACTCGAAACGTAAAGCCAAGGTGACGGGGGTAGACTATTCGACGATCTTTACCGAAATTCCACCTGAATAAGCCCGAGCTCTACTTGGCAAATTTGGCCCTCCACAAGATCGCAAGATCTGTGGAGGGCTAATTGCATCTCAGATAAAAGCGAGGATGACTACTCGGCTCAATGTCTGACCGTGTCTGATAGGGCGTTAATTGCTATCTTTCTAACTCTATGTAATAATTGAATTGACAAACAACTCTCAAGACCTGGCCGGGGATACTCACTGAAATGCACGCTGTGATAAGATGTACCTCCGCTCTTATATAAGACCTGTCAATCGCACCGCCATCAAAGGTAGCGTGATCTTACCATCTGATAAGTTCCGACGAAGAGAACCGATATTGTGGCTTCATTAATTGATGTGATTTACAGGTGAGAAAAAGATATGTCTGCGACACGAGATTATCTGATCAGGTTGGAGAACAACTTGATGCTCGGCGGCGGCCGCTGGATTGCTGATTTTACGGAGTCCTTCTGGGATTTTCGCGTGGGAAACACCAATTTCGATATGGTAATCCTGGGGAATACACGACCCAGAGGTTTCCTCCTGTCTCGATTCTTTGCCTGGCTTACACTCCCTGCATACCGGGTAGCCTGCTTTGTTTATTCGGAGGATCAGCAGCTTAAGCATCTGGGGACTCTCATTAAATCCATCAAGGACTTCATGGAAGAACAAGAGATGACTTGGTCTTGGCTCGTTCTGACCAGGGAGGGTTCCTTCACCAGGAAAGCCACGGCAGGAATACAGAAGAACAATTCGCATGAGATAGGTATTGCATTAGTGGATCTTGAAGCTAATGAGATGATCACTAACGATTCAGTCATAGGGCGCAGGATGCGCCGATTCGTGAGAACTTTCAAATGAAGACCCATGCACCCATTCAACTCAACTCTCTTGCCAAGACCGTGGTTTTCATTTTCTTTGCCCTCAATATTCTCTGGGGTGTAACCAATTACATTTTTCTCAGAGGGATCTACCTCCATTGGAGCATACCTGCTATCAACAGCATGTTAGCATTGATCTTGGGAGGGCTGTTTTACAGGAACTACCGTCACACTATCTTTTCCTACGACCAGGAAGGTTTCCAAATGCAAGTAGGGAAAAATCAAGTGTCGGCTCAATGGCGTGATTTCTCCACAGTGTCCTTATTTCATCGAGGTTTTGGGGAATTTACTATAAGACTTTACCAAAATAGTGAGGATTTTTTTGAGATTCCCGCTTCAGCCTTGAAACTGGATCCACGCGAGTTTCGATTTGAAGTAATCCAACTTGTTAAAGAACCGTGAGAAGATAAAGAAACAGACAAGGATTTATCATGAAAATCGATCAAGAAGTAGAAGTAAAAAGAATCATCGATGCTGCGCGTGATAGAGGCGTGCACCTACGAGTGATTGGTGGACTTGCTGTTAAGCTCCACAGCCCTAGTGCTTCACATCGGTCACTAGCTCGCACCTATGGAGATATTGACCTAGTTGGATATAAAAAACAGAGGCATGAAATTGTCGATGTCTTGGAAGAATTAAGCTATGTTCCCAATGTCAGGTTTAATACTCTTCATGGATTCCGTCGACTGTTGTTTGTCCATCCTGATGAGATATTTGATATTGATGTATTCCTGGATGTCTTTCCCATGTGCCACGAACTGAACTTCCTTGGACGTCTTGAGTTAGAGACATATACCATTCCACTACCTGACTTAATTCTCTCGAAACTGCAGGTAATTGAGTTGAATGAAAAGGACGTCAGAGATTCACTTGCCGTTCTCTATGATCACGAAATTGGCGAAAGCACGGATCGAGAAGTGCTGGACATTGGATATATCACCTCTATTTGTGGAAATGATTGGGGTTGGTACAAGACCATCACCACAAACCTAGATACAGTGTTGAAGTTCTCAGACGAATATCTAGAGACTGATGAAATGAAGGAAATCACAAAAAAACGTTTGCATCAGATGCTTGATGCGATCGAAGCAACTCCCAAGTCAACGAAATGGAAACTAAGGGCGAAAGTTGGAGAACGTGTACGCTGGTACGAGTTACCCGAGGATATGACTGGCGACGTTAGTGAGAAAGGCGCCCATAGAGGGACAGGCTAGCGGTCATAAGTAACAACTTCATTATAAGGGAAGGGCTATCGTTATGCCCCATCCTTATCGTTAACCTCTGAAGCGAAATCACGCCTCTACTCTTCGCAGTTGAAGAATCTGATCTCCATCAATCTCTACCAAATAACCTTTCAATATGCCTTCAGTGTATTCGCTTCCTGGATTGAGGCACTGCGTTCGCCCGATATAAACAAAGCCAGGGCTCTCGTGGATATGCCCATGCAGACCCAATAAAGGCTGATATTTTTCAATGATCTTCCGTACTGACGTTGAACCTACTGGCACCATTTCGATGTGACCTCGACGCATGTTATATCTCAAGTCTTCGGTAATCGAGGGAGCATAATCAATGATCGCATCATAAGGAGGAACATGAATACAAAATACAGCAGTGTCAGTATTTTCTACTTGCTGAGCTACTTTCTCGAGTCGTGCTTCAATTTCCTCCTCTGAACACTCACGTGGAGAGTCGAAAGGAGTGGGATTAGACCAACCAAAACAGAGAATCTCCGAATCCTCATCCAATCTTACAACTTCTTCCTCACCGAAGATTAAATTTGGAATATTAGCCATCTCCTCACGAATAATATCGTCTATAGAAAGTTTGTCATCATTGCCCGGGCTAAGAATCACTTTGCAACTCGGTGGCACACGATCAGAGATCAGAGAGAGCCAAGATCGCACTGTGTCCTGTTCCAACTTTTCGAACAAATCCTCTCGATAGTTTGCATCGTCAGCAATCCGGTCTACCTCCTCCGGATTTGTCACATATGGAAGATAGGTAATCATACGACATTTCCTAGAAAACTCAGGGATCTCATCTTTCGTCAATACAAATTTATCGGCTTGGAGGGCAGCGTCATATTTACCATCGGGTCTTTCCACGATGGGGATCATCAACTTACCCATCATATCCCCACTCAAGATTATTGCATCCAAGTCAAAGTATTTTGCTGAGTTGAGAAATTTGCGCCAAATCGTTTCAGATCCATGAAAATCAGTGGAGAATAGAAATCGTGTCTTTGCCATAGTTCTTCATTCCAAACATTTATAGATTTTTATAACAGAAGTGAAGTGCTTATTCCACTACGCTAATTGTATCAACCTTATGGCTTATCGTAGAGGAGTCTTGGGGTAAAAGAAATGCATTGGACTTACCACAGGCACCAATATATTAAGATACTCGCTCCGACTTCTGATTGTACCTTACTCGCAATAGGATGTTTCTTCACCAGAGAGATAATCATTCGCTCATCAAGACTAGCCAATGAGTTCGAAGATCGTTTCCTTTAGTGGTGTCAATAAAACCACAATAATGATCACGTCCAATACGACACCCAGTTTTGCGCTCCTTCGCGTTCTGTTCCACCAAGGAATAACCGCTCCCAAGGATAGAACCGCCCCAACAATTGCAATCGTAGACCACCAATCCTTACCCAAAAATATCCCGATGCCTGAGCCAACCAGTGCCCAAGCTGCGGCGATCCACATTAAACCTGTTGCACAACTGCGTGAACCACCTAATCTACTTCTTGATGAAGATGTTCTGACCTTATCTTCCTCTCCAACATACTTCTGTAAAGCGATGAAGTCAAATATGTGCGCTAAACCATGACTGACCAGCAGGATCCCAAAAACGAATCTGTACATCTTTTGGTCCTCCTTGTCAGCATTTTGGCTCCACGGATCCCATGGGATTGATGAAGTTGGATTATACCGTATTTTGCCTAAATATCACCCAGGAACTATTGAAACGAAATAATCAATCCAAGTTGAGATGAGGAATTTGTGGAGCGAAGATTCGTTTATCGAAATAAATCGCATGAATCTTTGACTTCTTCATCCATCCAATCTCTTGATTTGATATTCAAACACCTATAGTTTCACAATGGATGCAAATACCTCTGTTTGAGGGTACCTGTTCTAAAGATCTTGATGATTCATTTGGTTTCACTGTAAGAAATATTTTGTAGACATACCATACTTTATACACTCTAGATGTGATAGGGAATTGTGCTAAACTCATCCCGGCAGCTTGTATCAATTCACTGGATTCAATGACAACGAGGACAATACAAAAGGTCGCAGATTTTACAAGGGATACGATATGGAAGCCGAGATAATAACCATTGGCACAGAACTGCTACTTGGTGAAATCGTCGATACCAATACCCGGACTATTGCACGCGCCTTAAGGGACATTGGTCTCGATCTCTTCAGGACGACCACTGTCGGGGACAATGTGGAGCGCATTGCTCAGGTCGTGAGTGAGAGCGCCGCAAGAGCGCAGATCGTGATCACCACTGGCGGCTTGGGCCCTACGGTTGATGATCCGACACGGGAGGGTATCGCGCAAGCTTTCAATCGTCCCCTAGAATTCCATAGTGAACTCTGGAGTGAGATAGAAGAACGATACGGTCGCTATGGAAGCGAACCCAGCGAAAATAGCAAGCAGATGGCATTCATCCCGAAAGATGCCGTGCCGATCTCCAACCCTGTGGGGACAGCTCCGGCTTTCATTGTGGAGACATCTGAATCTGCTGTGATTGCGCTCCCTGGCGTACCTGCTGAGATGTCATACCTATTGGAGAAGCTTGTCATCCCATACATCAAGAAGCGTCTGAATCTGAGTGGGATATTGCGGAGCCGCATCTTGAGAACCGCTGGAGTGGGAGAATCGATCCTTGACGAGCGAATCGAAGACCTTGAGAAGCTTAACAATCCCACCGTTGGGCTTTCTGCACATCCAGGACGGGTTGACATTCGCATTACTGCGAAAGGAAACAGCAAGCTCGAAGTTCATGAAATGTTACGGAAGATGGAAGCCACACTTCGTCAGCGTGTGGGAGAGCATATCTATGGCACGGATGAGGAGACCCTTGAGGGCGTAGTCCTCAAGCAACTCAGAATCAGGGGGTGGCGGCTTGTGGTTGTTGAAGGTGGAACCGAAGGTGCACTCTCATCAGCTCTTCTAGGTGATGATGATACCTTCCGAGGCGGATTTGTCATGCCCGACGGCGTGAGTCTGGAAGAGTTGGGAGATGCGCTGAAGCGTGCTATGGACAGGAGAGATGTCCAAGTAGGCATCGGTCTGCTTATCATCCCGGAGGTTGATCTCCATCGCATAAGCTTCGTAATTGATACTCCTGATGAAGATTTGACCAAGACGCGGGGATATGGTGGAGCTCCTATAAACGCTCCGTTATGGGGTGTAAGCCACTCACTTAATGCACTACGAACCACGTTATCTTGACAACGTGTATCTGGAAATCTATAATCCCAACCGAAGGTGCGGGTGTCGCCAAGTGGTAAGGCAGTAGCTTCCCAAGCTACCATTCGTGGGTTCGAATCCCATCACCCGCTCTATATCGTTTAAGCACTATTAAAACCAAACCTCCCCTCGAATCTTAGGGAGGCATTAAACTCACAACAGTTTTCTGATTACTTTTCACTAATCACTTACAACTTACTATACACACCTTCCTGATGATCTCTTTTCGGATCACACCGCCACACTCATCTCAACCCGTTGACCAAGCTCTTGAAGTCTTTCCCCTATTGCAATGTACTGACGCTGATAATGGTCAACCAAGATCTTATAGGTGCTCGCGTTGTCCGGGTCTGAGGAAATCATTCGTAGATAATACGAATGCATCTGTGAGAAACGTCGCAATGAAACTTTTAGCTCCTCTATCGTCATTTGTGCACCTTCTTCCACAAAAAATTCCCAATCAAACATGTCGAACAATCCTATTTAGGTAATAAAATTGCCCCACTTACCAGTCTTTTCTATCTAGTACAACGGAAGATAGCCCCGTGCGTTACACCAATTTTGTAAGTATTTTGTAATCTGAAGGCAGTAGATATTAGAAAGTAGCTATCTTGGGGATCAGGAATCAGAAATCTGAAATCAGGTTCCAAGTCAAGAGGTTGATGGGTTGAGAAGCAAACGAGATCTCCGTATTGACCTTTTAACCTATTTACACATCGACATCATAACAATAGGCTGATTACCTGATTCCTGATAACCAATCCCCTCTCACTTCTTGACTTTTAGACTTATTCACGTATGGACATTTTGACTTATTAACAGATTCCTGATTACCGATCCCTGGTCCCCTTTTTCTGTATACAGTCTACTAATTGTTAACGCTTATTGAGGTATTTTTCCCCAAGAATTAGCGTAATTTCGCTCTCAAGAGATGCTTTGGTTCTTCCCGATTAAGTGCGGATTAATATATAATAGCCGGCAACTCATCAAGAAATGGGGATTGAGTAGTGGATGAGCCTCCGACGATACTGTACATTGAAGATAACTTGGACAACAGAATCCTCGTAAAACGAATCTTGGAGGCTGAAGGGTATGTCGTGCTCGAAGCAGGTGATGCGATGGAAGGTTTTCGAATTGCCCGTATGGAATGCCCGAGTCTTGTACTGGTCGATATTAATCTCCCCAAAGTAGATGGCCTAACTTTTACTGCCCATTTGCGGGATGATTCTTCCTTCGATGATACGCCCATCATCGCAATCAGTGCTGATGTGGTGCGCGGTGATCAAGATAGGAGTATTTCCGCAGGTTGCGATGGGTATATTCAGAAGCCTATCGACGTCGATCAGTTGCCCTCAACGATAAATGAGTTCTTGAAAATTGTACGTAATCGACAGAACGTAGAGGTCAGGTAGTGCAAACAAACATAGGTGACATCACAATACTGGTTATTGAGGACAATGTTTCCAATTACATGCTTATGGCAAGAATGTTGAACCATATTGGTTATCATTGCGAGTGGAAGACCTCTGGGTTCGAAGTCGTTGAGTATGCAAACACACTATCGCATGTGGATCTGATCCTAATGGATATCCGCCTACCTTATGAAGACGGGTATCAGGCTCTGGAGAAACTGCGAGCAAACGAAAGTCTGAGCGTCATACCTGTTGTGGCAGTCACGGCATATGCATCTGAGGACCAAGTGAAGCGTGCTCGGGAGGCGGGCTTCGACGGATTTCTCGGAAAACCCATTAACCCCGACCGGTTCCCAGAACAGATCCAGCGCGTACTGAGTGGCGAGCCCGTGTGGGAAATTGAGTAAAAGATGACGAATATCCCTGGGGAGAGACAAGGAAACGGTTTCCAGCCAAAGAGGCGTCTAGGACGACGTCTGGCAATCATTCTCCTTCCCCTCGTCCTCCTACCGATGGTCATCATGGGTGCGGTAGCTTATCTCCGAGCACAATCTACACTGCGCCATGAGGCTGTTGGGCAGATGACCTTCGCCACACAAGGCCAAGCCACCACCTTGGATGAATGGGCTGCTTCGCGTGAGCAGTATCTCTTTGTCACCACGCAGAGGAGCACTTTACAGAATCATATAGTAACCCTACTCGAAAACCCGGAGGATCCAGAGGCCCAGGCCTCTCTCCAAGAAGAACTCAAAGTTATGTCAACCCAAAGAGGGCAGAAACTTTTTGGTGAAGTCGCCCTTGTTGAGCGTTCCAGCGGTGAGATTATTGCCTCGACTAACTCTGACCATGTTGGAAAGACAGTTCAATCCATTGCAGAGAGTCCTCCTCAAGACATCCAGACGACACCAATCTATGACGACCAAGTGCTTTCTCCTGGATCGGTTGCATTCATAACCATCTCCCCCATCCGTTTGGAAGGTGAGGGTGGTTTCAACCACTACATGATTGGCGTGAACTCTGGCGCACAAGTTGTTCAACTACTAGAAGATTTGCAGGTATTCTGGCAGCGCCAGGGGATCTACCGAGTTGAACGTGGGAAGACATTCCTTGTCCTCTCACCAGATATCGTCCTTGAGTTACCAAGATACGCAACCACACTTGAAGCTCAGTCAGACACCGACCATCCTGTTCACTCAACGGAGACAACATCCGCTTCTGGTACCTTGGAATACGTGAATGTCGAAGGTGAACAGGTCTTAGGATCGTATCAATGGATCCCTGGCTGGGGAATGGCAGTAGTTGTCGAACTTCCCACCAGTGATATTTTTGCTGGTATCGAAGATTTGGCGCCATTCATGGGGATTCTTATTTTTGTAGCCGTGATCGTCGTCCTTTCCGCTGTCATTTTCACCACCAATCGTATGCTTAATCCACTCACCACCCTGGCAGACTTCGCAAATAGGATATCTCGTGGTGAATGGCTTTATCGTGTTCCTGAAGATCGAGAGGATGAACTCGGTGCGCTTGCAGCTTCCCTTAATCGAATGGCGGAAGAACTTGGAGTTTTGTATCAATCCCTCGAAACGAGAGTTGAAGAGCGTACTCGCCAAGTTCGAACTGCTTCTGAGGTCGCAAGGGCTATCATTTCGATACCCAACCTCGATGATCTACTGCGCCAGGCCGTTACATTGATTAAAGAACAATTCGGATATGACTACGTAGCTATTTACCTCCTTGATAAGGAGGGACGAAAGGCTGAGTTGTGTGAGTACACCGGTGAAATTGGCGATGCCAGGGAACCCGAGGAAAACATTGTGGAAGTTGGTTCCGCGACGCTCATTGGTTGGGTTACTGAGAATATCAAACCACAAGTTGTCTCTCCCGATAGTGATGAATCTGGGGAATATACGGATGAGCTTCTGCCAGGAGCCCAATCTGAAGCAGCAATCCCACTGCAGGTTGCAGGAAACGCACTTGGCGCGTTGGATGTCCAGTGCGCAAGTGCAGATGCCTTCAAAGCTGAAGATCTACGCGTTTTGCAGGCATTAGCCGATCAACTGAGTGCAGCCATTGAGAACGCTCGTCTGGCCCAGGTCTCTACTAATGCAGCCGAGAGAGCTCGGATCGTAAGTGAAATCACAAGTCAACTTAGCGGTTTACTCGAGCCCGAACAGGTCCTACACAGAGCTGCCCAATCTTTACACCATGCGCTTGGTGATGCCGAAATCGTTGTGAAGCTCGTTCAACCAGAGGATGAAACAACCTCGAGTGACGGAAACGGACGTTGATGTGCAGAAGCGATCCAACATATGCTGGATCGCCAATTGAAAGGAGACTAATGAAACCGAAGGCGCTGGCAATCACTGGATGTTCAGGCTACTTTGCGAAAGTTCTCATGCCTCTCATTGAGGAAGATCCGGACATCGAGCGGGTTGTCGGTATAGATGTCAATGAACCTCCTGCCGAAGCAGAATGGTCCAAGCTGGAATTCCACAAAATGGATATACGTGATCCCAGTCTAGAAGATGTCATCCGCGGCGCCGAGGCACTTGTTCATCTCGCATTTGTCCTGCTCAGGACACCAAAAGATGATAATTTAGACGATATCAATATCCGGGGATCGCAGGAAGTGATCAAAACTGCTGCAAGGTTAGGTATCCCTAAACTTATAATTGCAAGCAGTACAGTAGGCTATGGTATTCATCCAGATAATCCAAATCCCCTGACCGAGGAATCACCTCTGCGACCCAATGAGGATCTCTATTACAGCAGGCAGAAAGCAGCAAACGAGGCTTTCTTGGATGATTTTTGCAAAGAGTATCCAGAGATCATTGTGACACGCCTTCGCCCGCCCACAGTTGCGGGTCCCAGTGCTGATCCTGACCAGATGGCATCCATGGTCGCAAAAACAGTGCCCGTTGTGCGTGGATGTGATCCCGCCAATCAAATGCTCCATGAGGAGGACATTGCTCAAGCCCTCTACATGGCAATCTGTGAGGACTTACCAGGCATCTTCAACGTAACTAGCGACGAACCACGCAGTCTTGGTCAACTCGTTGAATCTCGGGGCGGCAGAGTATTTCCCATCCCAACCGGCTTATTTAGAGTTTTACTCTGGGCTCTGTGGCGATCGGGTGCATCTGTCTTCGCGCCTGAGTGGATCAGGCTCTTTCAATATTCATTCATCGCCAGCAATGATAAATTGAAGGCAGCCGGTTGGTCACCAAAGTACACAACGCCAGAAACCTTTCTCGCCGTATTAGCCGCCTTTGGAGATGAATGAGGCTGGCAAGTATGTATCTTGGGAGTAAGTAGCAATGCGTGCGCAAATTCTGGATTGGCTAAAACCTACCTCAGAGGATCCCGATACAGCACATCGGCAGTACCTCCTTAACATTATCCTCATCGCCCTTGCCGTACCAGGTTTCATCTTTGGCGTCGTTGCTCTAATCCTATGGCTTCTTGATCTTTCACCAGTCGCCGGTGCGATTGCTGGCCTAGCTGTTCAGCCCTTCTACCTTCTTTCCTTCTACCTCGGGCGTCGAGGACACGTGCGACTCGCGGCCTACATCCCAGCTACCGTTGTTTTCTTGATTATGGCTGGCTCCCTTTTCATCGTTGGCATTGGTCACATTTCCATCATCGGATTTGCGATGGTCGTGGTTACAGCAGGGATCTTGATCGGCGTTGGCGCCGCCTCTCTTTTCACACTTCTCAGTGTTGTTGCATACATTGCAGCAGGATGGGCACAAAACAATGGAATGATTACGACAGCGCTTGTGCCCACGGAAACTGTGCTCGTTGACGCCATCGGCTTGGGCCTCGGCCTAACGGTTTTAGTCATTTTTGAGTGGATATCCAACAGGGAAATGCAGCGTGCGCTGAAACTCGAGCGTGACCTCACTTCTCGCCTCCAAGTGCAAAGCCAAGAGCTTGAGCAGCAAGTCGCTCTGAGAACACAGAGTCTGGAGCGTAAAGCTACTCAACTTGAAACGACCTCTGCTATAGCCAAGCTCGCAACAGAATTGCTCGATCCACAAGACTTGATGAATCGGGCATGTGAGATTATTCGGTCACAGTTTAACCTTTATCATGTCTCAATTTTCCTCCTAGACCAGACAGGCAATTGGGCCAATTTAACAGCCAGTACGGGCGAAGCAGGTCGAACCATGCTTGTCCAGCATTACAGATTGGCTGTAGGCAGTGCCAGCATTATCGGGTGGGTCACTGCGAACCGTCTACCCAGGGTTTCACAAAATGTGGAAGAAGATACTTTCTTCCTCCCCAATCCAATGCTCCCAGAAACAAGGTCTGAGACTACCGTTCCGCTGATCGTAGGTACTCGGCTCCTTGGAGCTCTTGATGTCCAAAGCAGCGAATCTCATCCATTCTCAGAGGACGATGTTCGGACCATTGAGGCCATTGCAGATGAGCTTGCAATTTCAATCGATAATGCCAGATTATTACAAGAGACGCAGCAACAATTAGAGAAATTTGAATCTTCTTATCGTGAGCTTGCTCGTCACTCATGGAGTAGGATTACACGATCCGCTCATGAGACCACAATACACGTCGGTGGAGCTACAGACGGTGATGAAGATGGAGTAGGTTTCAAAACCGTTGATGCTGCAACTTATCGCCGCGAAACCGTCCTGAGTGATGAGAAGGATGAGATCGCTGTTCCAGTACAAATGCGTGGTGAAGTGATCGCAACGATTGCCGCGAAGAAACCCGAGGGCAGCGATAGCTGGTCAGAAGAAGACATCGCACTTCTCAATGCAGTTGCGAGACAGATCGCCCTCTCACTGGAGAGCTCCCGGCAGTATACTGAGGAACACCGTAGAGTTGCTGAACTTGAAGTCATCAACCGTGTAAGCCAAGCAGTATCTCAACACCTTCGCCTAGACTCTCTCTACCGAGTCGTCCACCAACAAATCAACCAGGTCCTAGGTCCGACGGATATGTATATCGCACTTTATGATGTTGATACAGAAATGATCAGTTTCCCTTATGTATCTGAAAACCGGGAGATTATTAAGGCAGAACCTGTGCCTTATGGTGAGGGTCTACCTTCACTCATCATCCGGACTCGACAGCCCCTTTTGCTTCAAGAAGATACAGAGCGCCGCGTGCAGGCCCTTGGAGCGCCGACCGGAGAGCGTGTTGCGTATTCATGGCTCGGTGTTCCTCTCATCATTGGGGATAGCGTGATCGGATTGATCGTCGTCCAAGATTTCGAGCAAGAACAGCGCTATAGCGATGATGACGCGGCGTTACTCACAACAATTGCAAGCCAGGTTGCGACTGCTCTACAAAACGCACAACTCATGGAACAGGTACAACGCACAGCTAGGCGAGAGCGGCTTATTCATGAGATCACTAGTAAGCTCCGCCGAGCGCCTGATATGAAGACCATTCTCGAGACCACAGCGCGCGAACTCAGCCGTTCTTTGAATGTCAACCGTACCTCCATCCAGCTTCACAAGGAAGCATCAACGGCTGAATCCAAATCGGAACGATCATCCGATGCTTTAGCTGAAACTTCTGAGACCGAATCCATGGATGAGGAGAAGCTTCCATGAGTGGGTCATCACGACTGAGATATAGACGGCGAAGGACCAAAAGTCAGGCGAGTCTTGGCACTCGCATGACCTTTCTCATATTACCGCTTATCCTCATCCCTTTCATCATCATTGGTGCAGCTGCATACTTCCGCGCTAGAGATATCCTCAAACAACAAGCCAGCGGACAGATGAGCTCAGCCCTGCAAGCTCAGGTCGAATCACTAAATGATTGGGTATTCCATCGCCATTCGCAGCTTTATGTCGCTTCTGCACGTGAGGATCTCAATGACGACGTCGCGATTCTCCTCACCGCTCCCAACATTGAAGCGAACGCATCTGCACGTGAATCACTTGAGGAACTCCGTTTCCGAAAGGACGAGGAGTTATTCAGTGAGTATCTGATAGTCGATGTGAATGAGAATGGAGAGGTAGGAAAAGTTCTCGTTTCCACAAATCCCGAGTGGGAAGGTCTTGAACTGTCATCAATCCCTGGCCTATCCGTCGATCAGATTGCGACCAGCCCCTACTACGATATTCCAGAAATAACACCCGAGAGCCTTGTTTTCTTTACCACTGCACCAATGCGTGCGCAAGAGGGTGGTACGCCAGATGCTCTACTCATAGGTGTGAATAGTGACCTGCGTGTTGGCGCACTCCTTGATGCCATGCAGGTCTACTGGGAGCAGCGGGGAATTTATCGCATTGAACGTGGAAACACATTCCTCATCATGACTCCTGATGTGCTTGTCAACCTACCACGCTATTCGATGATCCCTCAGGCACGGCCAGGAATGCAGCATCCTGTCTTCAATACAGATCCGACAGAAGAGGTCAGCACACTCGAATATGAAGGTCTTGATGGAGAACAAGTCTTGGGAGCCTACCAATGGATCCCTGGATGGGATATGGCAGTCGTTGTCGAACTCCCACAAGATCAGGCATTCGCTGGTCTTAACACGCTGGCTCCATTCACGCTTGGTCTGATCGTTATTACCACTCTCCTCGTAATCATCCTCGTACCTCTGCTAACACGGCGATCACTTCGTCCATTGGGCTCATTGACCACCTTTGCGGAAAGGGTGGCGGCTGGGAATTTGAGGCATAGGGTATCCATCAGCAGCAAAGATGAAGTGGGTCGGCTTGCACATTCACTCAACCATATGGCAGGGGAACTTTCCCAACTGTACCGCTCCCTTGAACTACGTGTCCTTCAACGCACCAAGGAGATCCGTCTTGCAGCCGATGTGGCGCGCGACGCAGCCGCAGTACGTGACGTCGACCTACTCCTTGGAGAGGCCGTTAGACTGATGTCTGAGAGATTCGGTCATTATCATGTTGCAGTCTTCCTCCTGGACAGTGATAGAGAGGTCGCGATTCTGAGGGCTGCCTCCTCGGAAGGCGGCAAGCGGATGCTAGAACGCGGACATCGACTTCCAATTGGAACTACGGGTGTTATTGGATATGTAACCGAGACAGGTGAGCCCAGGATTGCATTGGATGTTGGAAAGGATGCTGTCCATTTTATCAATCCAGATCTACCAGATACCCGCTCCGAACTCGCCTTACCACTAACCGTCTCTGGTGACATCATTGGCGTATTGGACGTTCAGAGCACACAGGAGAATGCCTTTTCTGAAACCGATGTCCTGATACTACAAATTATTGCTGATCAGCTGGCAATTGCTGTCGAAAACGCACGTCTCTTGGATCGTCAAACCATGCTTGCGGAACAACGCAATAAAGTGATTGAACAGTTCAATCGCTTCAGCCAGGTGACGGATTATGAGGAATTGTTGAACGTTATCCCCGAAGCCCTCCGGAATAGCTTCGACCTGAACCGGGTGACATTGGGCTTGGTGGAAGGTGACATTGTTGTCGTCCGAAGCGTCTCGCATGCCGAGGATGCTGTTCTCCCTGCCCCGGTCGATTCAAGCCCTATAGGTGAAGGAGTCCTTGGGCGCACTGTGGTCCTTAAGAGTCCTCAACAAGTTACCCACCAACCACTTCACGAGTTGGAAACACAGGATCCCCGCCAAAACGTCTCCCATACCATCTTCGCAGTACCTTTAGTCGTACGGGACAAGGTCATCGGAACGTTGGCTCTGGAGACAGGCGCAAGAGGAGATCTAACCAAAGACGAAATCGAAGCCATTGAACTCATTGCTGCACAAGCCGCCATATCGCTCGAAAATGCTAGATTACTTGAAGAAATGAAACAGAATCTGGAGCAGATGGACTCTATCTACCAGCAACAAACAGCTGCTGCTTGGTTGCACCTACTGGCACGTAAAGGAGATTCGGATGAGGTCTCATATGAATTTGGTAAAGGGCAACTGCGTGATGACCTAGAGGAGGACGCGTTGAAAACCCCAATTGAGTTGAGGGGCGAGGTGATCGGAAGCCTCAATCTCATGGGACTGCGGATGAGTGATTGGACGGATGATGAGTATGAGGTTCTGGAAGCCGTAGCTGATGAATTGGCTATTGCACTAGAACAGGCTCGATTGATGGATGAGATTAATCTCAAGGTGGCGCAGCTCCAGACCGCTGCCGAAATTGCCCGTACTGCCAGCGGGTTAATTGATTTGGAAGCTTTGCTGCGTAGAGCAGTAAACCTGATCCATGAGCGATTTGGTTTCTACCATGTTTCTATCTTTCTTGTGGATGAAGAACAGAAGATGGCAGTCCTTTTGGAGGCGACCGAGGATGTTGGCTTGCAGTTGAAAGAGCGTAATCATCAATTGCCTGTTGGTTCGCAATCGGTGATCGGCCGAGTAACTGACACTGGTGAATTTTACGTTGCCAACCAAACTGATGACGATCCTTATTATTGGCCCAATCCATTACTCCCTGAGACACGCTCGGAATTGGGGATACCCCTCATCATTGGTGATGAAGTGATCGGAGCATTGGACGTTCATCATAATCAACCTCATGCCTTTGGTGAAGATGAAATAGCGGTCCTCCAGATTCTCGCCGATCAGGTTGCAATTGCAGTACAAAATGCACGTTTATTCGAACAAGCTCTGCAAAGAGCCGAACGTGAGAAATCTATTGTAGAAATCACTGGTCACATTCGATCAGAGCGAACAATTGAGAGCATGTTACAAACAGCACTCTTAGAAATGGGAACTGCACTAGGAGCGAAAAAAGGTCAGATCCAGATCGTTACCACAGACGGAGACGGCCAGAAAAGTCCTCCTGCCAGCAGTGGAAACGGACGTGAAGCGGCAGAATCGTCAGAGTAGCGGTCAATACAAAGAATACGTGTAGAAGGTGAAAAATGAGTTTTATTATCGCGATCGCTAATGAAAAGGGAGGTGTTGGAAAGACAACCTCCACACTATCCCTCGGTGCGGCAATCTCCGAGACGAATCAACGAGTCCTAGTCATCGACCTAGATCCTCAAGCCAATCTCACTCTTTCACTGGGATATAAACCGAACAGCCTTCAGCGCTCTATGGTGAATGTCATGATGGGTGACCAGAGGATATCTAGCCTCATCCTGACAACTAGCGTGGATCGTCTCGACTTGGCACCATCCAATCACGATATGCACTTGACAGAAGACTTTTTGAGGATCCGAAAGGATTACCACGAACTTCTGAGGGACGCCCTTGCAGAAGTGCCGGATTATGACTACATTATTATCGACTGCCCTCCATCTGTCGGTGCCCTGACACAATCAGCCCTGGCTTCTTCCGATCTTCACATCCTTCCAACGCAGTGTGAGTACTTCTCAACTCATGCCATTCGATCCTCGCTCGCACTCATCCGCGACATCCGGGATAAATCAAATCCATTATTGCGCTACCGCCTCCTTTTAACCATGTGCGATCCAAACAACCGGCTGCATCAAAGCCTCAACGATCAGATTCGTAAAATTTTTGGAGGTGCCGTCTTCAACTCTGTCATTGAAGTGGACGATAACTTAAGAGAATGTCCATTGTACGCTCAACCGATTACAACTTTCGCACCGCAGAGCCTTGGAGCTCTTCAATATCGTCAGCTTGCTCAGGAACTGATACAGTATGCCCGAGAAACCATTAGACGATCTTCACAAGCGGCTTGAGGCTATCTTCACAGGCCTTTTTGATACGAAGACCCTCCAGCCTCCAGAGCACAGAACTATCAGCTATCTAGGAGAAGGCTATCCACGCGGATGGGTGTGGGAGCTCAATCATGATGATGAAATCATCTGGTGCAGTCCGGAAGTGGAGAGCCTCCTCGGCTACGACTCCGATGATCTCATCGGTCAATCAATTTTCTCGATCATCGACGAACCCCAATCGAGACAACAATTACAGACAGCATTCAACACGCGTAATCCCATTTTCAACATGGAATTGGTTGGAAAAATGAAAGACGGACAATCCATCATCATGCTTTTAAACGCCGTCGTTCAACAAGGAGAACCCTCCGATGGCGGATATCGTGGCGTCATCCATGTTTTCGAAAACAGATCAGTATCCGATCATATGAGAATGTTTGACAGTCAGTTTTTTGAACAGGAGTTAGATCTAACTCCTATTACTCTTGGTTGGGAAAGCGTCCCCGGATACTCGCTTCAAGATGGCAGCGTCTCTCCAACTGAAAGATACGTTGATCTTGAGATACCCGACGAGTCCATCATCGAGAATGGCGTAATGAAAGTCCCCATCCTTGGACAGCAAGATACTCCTCTAGGGATCGTTCAATTTGAGCGTGGAGCCGAAGATCCAAATTGGACAGAGGGTGAAAAAGAACTCGTTTCAGCTGTGACTCAACAACTCGCACTTGCACTGCAAGATGCGCGGTCCAACCAACTCACCCAACAAGCCCTGGAAGAAATCCGCCTCGCTGACCAGTTGAAGAGTCAATTTCTCGCTAACGTCAGTCATGAACTTCGAACCCCACTCAATTCCATTATCGGTTTCTCCCGTGTAATCCTCAAAGGCATTGACGGACCCATCACTGATACACAAAAACAGGACCTAACTGCGATTTACAACGCTGGACAGCACTTACTTGGTCTCATAAACAACATCCTTGATTTCTCAAAGATCGAATCCGGAAAAATGGAACTCAGTATCAGCGAGATTGATCTATCTGAGATTGTAGGAGATGTCACGGCCACAACAGTAGGCCTCATAAAAGACAAACCAATCGAATTGGTGGTCGATATGCCCGAAGTACTTCCACCCGTATATGCTGATGGTATACGAACCAGGCAAATCCTTCTTAACCTTGTCTCAAACGCGGCGAAGTTCACGGATGAAGGTAAGATCGGAATCTCCGTTCGACTTCGCGAAGATGAGGACAAGGATGAGGTTTTGGTTTCTGTTTTTGATACAGGTCCAGGGATTGCCATTGAAGATCAGGAGAGAATCTTTGAGCCATTCTCACAAGTTGATGCATCCCCCACAAGAAGAACTGGAGGAACTGGTTTGGGGCTATCAATCTGTCGCCATCTTGTAGAACTGCAAGGCGGCAAGATCTGGGTTGAGAGTGCTCCAGGAGAAGGCTCCACATTTGCATTTACGATACCCACTCGGGCAGAAACTTTCATAACCGAAGGTGGAATAGAACCACTGATCCTTGGGATCCATCATGCAGATGAGGATCAAGAACGCATCCGAGAGATGATTGAAGGCGCAGGATATCGCATCCGAATGATATCCGATACAAGTGTTGCCTCTACTCTGGCAAGCAACCTTGCCCCTGCCCTCATTTTGATTGATCCGACATTGCCGAATGGCCAAGGCTGGGAACTGCTCGCCCAACTTAAAAGTAATGAAAAGACTTTCATGATCCCCATCAACACATTCACCTATTTGGAAGATCCCCAATTAGGTATCAACCATGGTGTCGGAGATTACATCACCAGTCCTATCAAATCTGAAGAACTTGAAGCCGCAATAAATTTCCTTATCGGTGACAAGAAGGTAGAAAGAAACACGCTTATCATCGATGACATTCAGGATGCCCTCAATGAAACCAGGGAAGTGGTCGAAGGATTAATTACGGGAACCGTTCGATGTGCAGCCTCAGGATTTGAAGCCCTTGTCGCAGCCCGCCAACAGGTTCCAGATTTGATCATCATAAACCTCTTCATGGCAAATGCCGATGGTTTTCGAATGACCGAAGCTATCCGGATCGATGATCGGACGCTGGATATTCCAGTAATTGTCATCTTCCCAGAGGAGTTATCCGACCTTCAATTACGTCAATTGGAGCTATGGACGGATCACTGCGCGAAAAATGCTGCAATCCCAGTCGATCGATATTTTGAGAACCTCTTCAATAGGATTGAGAATATCCAACCAGAGGAAATACCATAAACACCCCTCGTAACAGCCTACTTGGCCATCCAACATTGCGTTAGCCTCTTAATCACAATAAATGGCCAAGTCCTTTCCTGTTAGCTTACAATCCCCAAATGGAACTCAAGCTGACATGAATCCCTCCATCACAATTCTCACAATCCTAAGTCCCCGATATCCTATGCTATACTCCAGCAAGAAGCCGGATCCTGTCCCCTCTCTTCATTTTGGATCTACCTATTTACTACTTGGAGATTGCTATGATGAACATTGGTGTACCAAAAGAGAGAAGACCCTTTGAATATCGGGTTGGCCTCCCCCCTGCCGGAGTGGGCATGTTCGCGAAACAAGGTCATACAGTTTACGTTGAAAGTAGTGCCGGTGATGGAGCAGGTTTTACAGATGATGACTATGCAAAAGCAGGGGCAAGAATCGTATACACACAGGAAGAAGTTTTCGGCCGGGCGGACCTTGTACTCAAATTCGCTCGTCCGCTCTTGCAGGAATTGGAACTCCTTCGACCACGGACAACTGTCTCCGGATTCTTACATCTCGCTGCTACCAGGCAGGAAAAGTTGGATCTGATGGTGACGAAAGAACTCACCGTCATCGCTTACGAACAGATCCAAGAGGAAGACGGTTACCGGCCTGTCCTCGCTCCACTCAGTCAGATTGGAGGGCGGATGGCGGTGCAGGTGGCGGCACGGCTCATGCAAAATGACCAGGGCGGGCGTGGAATCCTACTCGGAGGGATCGCCGGTGTTCCCTCTCCTGAAATCGTTATTCTCGGTGCTGGGACCGTTGGTAGCACCGCTGCCACAGCATTCACCAGCCTTGGAGCACAGGTAACCGTGCTGGATATCGACCTTCGCAAGCTACAGATTCTCCAGTCGCAAGTCCAATCCCCCTTAGTGACAATGTTGGCTACTCCGTACAACATCCACCGCGTTTGCGCCTACGCCGACGTTTTGTTAGGTGCTGTACTAACTCCCGGCCAACGAACACCTACACTTGTTACCAGGAAAATGGTTGCCGAGATGAAACCGCGTTCTCTCATCATTGACATGAGCATCGATCAGGGCGGTTGTGTAGAAACATCGAGGCCTACGAATCACGGTAGCCCAACTTATATCGAAGAAGGTGTCATACATTACTGTGTACCCAACATGTCCGGAGTATTGGGGAGGACAGCTTCCTATGCACTCTATAACGGAGCTTATCAATATCTCCTGGCTCTCGCAGAATCTGGCGTCGATAAAGTCATCGAGACGATGCCTGCCCTAGAACGCGGTTTGAATGCTTACCAAGGACAGATTGTTCACCTTGCGCGGCTGGGTGGTTTCGGAGGCTGATGGACATGAGCTGGCTTCAACAATATGAAAACCGCCTCACATCCGCGGATGAAGCGATCAAGATTATCAAATCTGGACAACGAGTTTTCCTCACTGGCAACTGCTCGGTACCACAAACACTCTTAAAAGCAATGGTCAACCGTGCTTCAGACTTAGAAGATGTCGAGATAGTCCAGGTATTGACCATAGGACCCGCACCACATGCAGAACCAGGCATGGAGAAGCACTTCCAAATCAATAACCTTTTCATCGGAGGCAATGTTCGCGGTGCTATCCACGATGGCAGAGCAGATTTCACACCCAGCTTTCTCTCTGAGGTTCCACTTCTCTTCAAGCGTGGAATCCTGCCCCTCGATATTGCCCTAATTCATGTCGCGCCACCAGATGAGCATGGTTTCTGCAGTTTGGGTATTGAAGCTGGATTGGTGAAAACTCCTGCTCAAGTCGCCAAAGTAGTTATTGCCGAAATTAATGAACAAATGCCACGTACGCTGGGAGATTCTTTCATCCATTTCTCAAAGATTGATTATGCAATTCCGGTAAATTACCCTTTGGAAGAACTCCCAATGGGCGTTCCTAACGAATTGAGCATGAGCATTGCTCAGCATGTAGCGAATCTCATCGAGGATGAATCGACGATGCAAATGGGCATCGGCGCAATACCTGACGCGGTTCTCCATTTCCTGGATGACAAAAAAGACCTCGGTGTGCACACAGAGCTCTTCTCCGACGGAGTGATCCAGTTGGTCCAAAAAGGCGTAATCACTAACGAACGTAAGACGCTTCATCCTGGAAAAATCGTGGCCGGTTTCATCCTCGGGACCCGCGCACTCTATGAGTTTGTCGATGACAACCCCATTGTCGAACTCCATCCCACAGAGTACGTCAACGATCCATTTGTCATCGCGCAAAACAGGAAAATGGTATCCATCAATTCAGCCATCGAAGTAGATCTCACCGGGCAAATCAATGCTGATTCCATCGGGCCCAAGTTGTACTCAGGAGTTGGAGGACAATTAGATTTTGTGTACGGAGCTTCACGAAGCGAGGGAGGTAAACCGATCATCACTCTCCCTTCAACTGTTACCTTATCAAATGGAACCACTCTGAGCAGAATTGTCTCGATGCTCAAACCTGGTTCTGGTGTCGTAACAACCCGTAACCACGTACACTATGTGGTAACAGAATTCGGGATTGCGCACCTCTATGGAAGAACGATCCGTGAAAGAGCCCGTGCTCTCATTAACATCGCCCATCCCGATTTCCAGGAGGACTTGGAGCGACAAGCCTTTGAATTGAGGTACCTATGAAACGCCGAACAAAAATCGTCGCCACGATAGGTCCCTCCACTCATGACCAGGATCAATTGCGGAATCTAGTTCACGCAGGTATGGATGTCGCTCGTCTTAACATGTCCCATGGTTCTCAAGATCAGCAGATGGAAGTTATCCGCTGCCTGCGAGATCTCAGTAAAGAGACAGGTAAGGCAATTGGGATTCTGCTCGATCTCCAAGGACCTAAAATCCGAACGGGTGATCTCCCTGAGGGTAAAGTAGTCGAGTTGGTACAGGGTGAATCAGTAGACCTTGTTTTTGAACCCACAGACAGAAGTACATCAAAAATTGTTATTAACTACCCCTTTCTTTACAAGGACCTCTCGAAGGGTAACCGCGTTCTGTTAGATGACGGAAGCTTGGAATTACGGGTAGTCAAGATCGATGGCAACCGGATCAGGACGGAGGTTGTCACAGGCGGGCATTTGGGTTCTCGTAAGGGCGTAAACGTCCCTGGTGTTCACCTCAGAGTGCCCAGTCTTACCGAGAAAGACAAGAATGACGTGGCCTTTGGTATCAAAGCAGGTGTAGATATGATCGCATTGTCATTCATCCGAGCCGCGGACGACATTATCGAGCTACGAAATCTTGTCATCGACAATTCCCCAGAATGTGAGGACCTACCCATCATCGCTAAATTGGAGAAACCAGAAGCTGTTGAGCGCCTCGACGAGATACTCGAACAGAGTAATGGCGTTATGGTTGCTCGAGGAGATCTTGGTGTTGAGGTCTCTCCAGAAAAGGTCCCATCATTACAAAAACAGATCATTGCCCACGCAATTCGTCATCGCTGCTTTGTTATCACAGCTACCCAAATGCTCGAATCAATGATCAGGAACCCAAAGCCTTCTCGTGCAGAAGCCTCTGATGTAGCAAATGCGATCTTTGATGGGAGCGATGCCCTCATGCTTTCGGGCGAGACTGCAATTGGCGACCATCCGATACAAAGCGTCGAAACTATGGAGCGGATCATCGTGGATGCCGAATTCCACCGAGAGAAATGGGGCTTCAGATCATCAAAGCGAGATGGTGCGACTTCTAAGGACGCTGTCGCTACCACAATCGCAGCACGTCAATTGGCAAAGGATCGAGGCGCTGACGCAATTGCAGTTTTTACACGGTCGGGACGAACTGCTCAATACATGTCAAATGTACGCCCAGAGGTCCCCATCTTCGCATTCACCCCGGAAAATCGGACGTACAATCGAATGTCGATCCTTTGGGGCGTAAAACCACAGCTCATACCACATGCTCAAACTGTTGAAGAGATGATCTCGCTCGTCGACGCGTCTTTGACTTCAACGGGGGAATGTCAGAAAGGCCAGCAAGTAGTCTTAATCGCAAGCTTGCCCATCGGTGCGATGGGCCCGGCAAACTTTACACTACTTCATACCATAGAATAAAGAATCAACCGAACATTCCGCTCGGCGTGTCATCTTCCGAGTCAGGCTCGGGCTCAGGGGAGATCTCTTCTGGTTTAAAAGGTGAGACTGGTGGAGGTGAAAATATTGGATCAGAGGTTTCATCAGTTGTAGATGGCGAAGTCTCAGTTTGAATTGAAGGACTGGGCTTGGCTTTGGTAGTTAAGGTGACAATAAGTAGCGCGATACCAATCACGAGAATGATGAAACCGTGTAATAAAGACCGTTTTAAAACCGAATCCACCGCTGGCCAGAAAGCGCTGAATAAAGCTTCGCGCACTTCAGGAACTACTTCTGTTTGAACAAGGATGTCTCTCAAACGAGCAGGCGCAATGGCAAATGATAGCACATTTAGAACCAGGATAAAGACTGCGCCGATAATCAAAGGTACACCCCACCAAAGCCCAAGTTCGCGCCAGCTGCGAACCATGAGGACCATCAGCAGTCCAAGAAATAGAAATGGGATGATCCTAATCCAGCGCATCAACAGCATCATAACCAATACGTTTTCACGAAATTCCTTAAGCTGAGCCGCTGAATTTTGGGTCTCTAAGCCCTCATCAAGTGGGATTTCGGAGGGAAAGTCGTGTAACTGGTTGATAAGACTCGCCGTTGTGATTTCCACTAGCCGGATTTTAAGATCACCCTCAGGCTTGCAAAACTCGGTCAGCGATGAGGGTGCTTGGTTCAATCCGCGCTCAAGACGATTGGCCTGTGGTGCTGTACACTCGGGCCAGGTATCCACAATGAACTCAACGAAACGCTTAATTCCGCCACTCTCCAGATGTTGACGGAGCAACAGAAGATCGAGCGTGATCTTTGGCATGGGCACGTCGGATTCGATCCAGATCATCAAGTCAGTCACAAAGTTTCTTGTTTGGGATTCAATCCACTCATCCGGAAAGAGGATCTTTGCAATAATTTGCTCGTCTCTTGGAGTGATGTATGAGAAAGCACCGGCGTAATCTTCTGAAAGTTCTGAAAACCACTCGCTATTGAGTGTCTGCACCACTAACTGATCCCTCATACCTCCTCGGAGAATAAGTAGTTCCGATACGATCTTTGTTACATTCTCAGTTGAAAAAACTATGTTGAGGACGTTATTTGCGAGTATAGAAGTAGGCAGCACCCCCACCAGTAGGACGACAAGGATAATAGCCAAGATCCGTAGTAACGTCCTACCACAACCTGAGTATTTCCCCATTTGCTTCTCCCCAGTCCGGGTGCTATGCCCCTTGAATCTACTACATCCTAGCCGGGGGACAACTACAGAGTTCCGCGCTGAACCTCATCTTGATGACATTTCCCCTCACTGTCATTCTGAGGAGCGGAATGAACATAGCGAGTGGAGCGACGAAGAATCTCGTTTTGGGGAGGGCACGTTCCTTCCAAGTGGAAAACGAGATTCTTCGGTCACCTCCCGGCTCCCTCAGGATGATACATCCC